>Ga0208879_1000008_pt1 | contig 213021 bp, 185 predicted proteins | sample Knorr_S15_td_Bot_FD_185605 | JGI IMG/M metagenome (GOLD analysis project Ga0208879, IMG submission 185605) | Marine microbial communities from Southern Atlantic Ocean transect - Knorr_S15_td_Bottom_ad_5009_LV_A (SPAdes) (version 2) | ecosystem: Environmental > Aquatic > Marine > Oceanic...
CGCGGCAAGGGTTATGTGCTGGTGCTAGCGTGACTTTGCTGACTTTGCTGACTTGGCTGAAGCGTTTATGGCGCTTTTTTATTCCCAACTCGATCATGGCGCGGATGACCTTAGTGCTATTTTTGGGAATTTTGTTGGCCCAGGTTCTGGGCACCTGGTTGTGGGTATCTCAGCTCAAAGATTCAGAAAAAAATCGCTTAGTTGAAGTGTCGCAAACCATGGGTTCGCGCATTGGCCAGACTGTGCTATTTTTCAAAAAGCTGCCGGATCAATACCGTCATATTGTACTGGACCAATTGCGTGACATGGGTGGCACACGGTTTTTTGTGTCCGTTAATCAACAGCATATTGAGCTTGAAAATATTCCCGAAACAGAATTCTCTTTGTTGGTACGGCAACAGCTCAGCAGCAGTATATATGCCCAAATGGGCCAGACTAAAGGTTTGGATATCCAGTTTGTTGCCTTTGACGAGTTAAAAATCCTGTCGGGTTCAAACCGCATGGTAGACCTGCCACCTAAATGGAAGCGCTTTGCCTTACTTGAACCCAATGATGCCAGCCCCGTGGCGGTGGTACAGTTGCCGGTGGCCAATGAATGGATTTATCTGGCCGCGGTGATTCCTGAAGGCGACATGCTCACGGGTGTTACTTGGCTCAACACCGAGCGCATGCTGTCCATTAGCTTGGTCTCCCTTACGGTGTTGCTGCTTACCTTGTTGTTGGTGCGGTGGGTAGTACGGCCCCTGCGTTTGTTAGCCCGCCAGGCCGAAGCCATTGGCAAGGGCCGTAATCCTCGGCACATGCCAGAGCAAGGGTCATCGGAAATGGTGGCCACTATTCGTGCTTTTAATGCCATGGTGGGGCGCATTCAAAAGTTCACCAGCGACCGAGAGCGCCTGTTTGCTGCTATTTCCCACGACCTTAAAACACCCTTAACCCGGGCGCGCTTACGGGCCGAGATGATTTCCGATACAGATCAAAAAGAGGCCTTGATTGGTGATCTGGAAAACCTAGAAACTATGGTCAAGGGCAGTTTGCAAATGATGAAGGACGATGCCATTCATGAGAATGCGCAACGTATCGACCTTAGCCAATTGTTGCTTGATTTAGCTGCCAAAAACCAAATCTATGGTTTGCCTATAGAGTTAGATATTCAACCTGGACTAAGCATTGATGGCCGTGCTATGGCGTTACAGCGATTGTTTACTAACCTGGTGGATAATGCCTTGGCCTATGGTCGTGCCGTGACTATTATGGCGCAAGCCAAGGCCGAAGGTATTGTGATCCGTATTATGGACCCTGGACCAGGCCTGAGCGATGCTGACAAAGCGAGAGTGTTTGAGCCTTATTACCGTATTGATCAAAAGCCCAGCGGCGATCACGTTGGACTTGGATTAAGTATTGCCCGCAGCATTGCCAACCTGCATGGTGGTGAATTAGAGCTCAAAGATCGCCCTGGTGGCGGGCTAATGGTCGAAGTTTATTTCCATTCGTGACCTTTTGTCACACTTCTCCACGTTATGACACCTTGGTGCGACTACACTGGCCTACACCGGAGTGTGACTGCCGGATAATCAAAATAAACGAGGAATTCACATGAAAACTAGATTAACGGGCCTAGCCTTGGCAACCATGTTGGCCGTAGCGCCAAGTGCACAAGCGGCCGAAGTGGAAGTATTGCATTGGTGGACCAGTGGTGGCGAAGCTGCCAGTGTTGCTTTTTTGAAGCAGCAGCTGGCGAAGTCGGGTGTTGACTGGGTTGATTTTGCTGTGGCTGGTGGTGCTGGCGAAAGTGCCATGACGGTACTTAAGTCCCGCGCTATCTCAGGTAATCCACCTACAGCGGCACAAATTAAAGGGCCTTCAATTCAAGAATGGGGCAAATTGGGCTTTTTAGCCAGCATCGATGACGTAGCCCAAGCCAATAATTGGGATGATATCTTGCCAGGAATCGTGTCTCAAGGCATGAAGTACAACGGCGAATATGTGGCAGCTCCCGTTAACGTGCATCGTGTTAACTGGTTGTGGGCTAACCCAGAAGTATTCCGCAAAGCCGGTGCCACTATCCCAACCACATGGGATGATTTTATGGTACAAGCCCAAAAGCTAAAAGACGCAGGCTATATTGCGTTGGCCCACGGTGGTCAAGCATGGCAGGACGCCACGGTATTTGAAGCAGTGGTATTGGGTGTGGGCGGTGCAGATTACTATAAGCGTGCCTTCGTTGATGTCGATATGGATGCTTTGAACAGTGCTACTACCAAGAAAGTGTTTGAGACTTTTGGTCAGCTGCGCCAGTTTATTGATATCAATGCCCCAGGCCGAGACTGGAACCTAGCTACATCTATGGTTATTAACGGCGAAGCCGGCATGCAAATTATGGGTGACTGGGCTAAGGGTGAGTTTAAGGTTGCAGGCTTGAATGCTGGTACCGACTACGTTTGTGTAGCCGCTCCTGGTACTTCTGGTGCTTATACCTTCAACGTTGATTCGTTTGCCTTCTTTAAGCAGACCGATGCCGACGATACCAAGGCCCAAAAAGTCATGGCCCAAGAGATCTTGAGCACCGACTTTCAACGGGTGTTTAACCTGAATAAAGGTTCTATTCCTGCTCGCCTAGGTATGCCGCGTACTGAGTTTGATTCCTGTGCACACGATTCTATGGATGCCTTTGTGGCAAGTTCTGCCTCTGGTACTTTGGTGCCGAGTTTTGCTCATGGTATGGCAGTTTCAGAAGCTATTGCTGGAGCCATTTATGACTCTGCAACTAACTTCTTTAACTCCGACGCCACCGCCGATGAAGGTGTAGCGCAACTTGTCGCTGCGGTAGCCGCAGCTAAGTAACACAGCTCTTGGTTGTGTAATTGCGAGCGCATCACGGTAGTCCCAGCCCGCGGGTTATGGATTGCCGTGTTGCGCTCTTCGCAATAACTTTCTACAGATATATTTCGTGAGTTAATACATGTTTGACTACTTAGAAAAACAATTGCCCCGCTTAATCATGGCCCCTACGGCCCTGGTGATGCTGGTGTGCATGTATGGCTTTATTGGCTGGACCGCGGTCTTGTCCTTTACCAAGAGCCGCATGTTGCCACAGTGGGAATTTGTTGGATGGGAGCAATACGAGCGCTTGTTCGCCAATCCTCGCTGGAACGTGGCGTTGGACAACCTGCTAATATTTACCTCGTTGTTTATCATCATTGCTTTGGTCTTAGGTCTGATGTTGGCCATTTTATTGGACCGTAATATTCGTAACGATGGCGCCTTACGCACCATCTATTTGTACCCCATGGCGGTGTCTTTTATTGTTACCGGCACCGCATGGAAATGGATTTTGAACCCGGGTTTGGGTATTGAGAAAATGGTCCGAGACCTGGGTTTTACCGAATTTGAATTCCGTTGGTTAGTCGATTCTGACATGGCCATCTACACTATTGTTATCGCTGCTGTGTGGCAGTCCAGTGGCTTTGTTATGGCCATGTTTTTAGCCGGTTTACGAGGCGTAGACGACAGCCTTATTAAAGCCGCACAAATCGATGGTGCCTCAACCTTCCGTACCTACTGGCATGTCATTTTACCGATTATGCGCCCGGTGTTCTTTGGTGCCGTGGTGATCTTGAGCCACATTGCCATCAAAAGTTTTGACTTGGTGCAATCACTCACCGGTGGCGGGCCCGGCTACTCCTCGGATTTGCCCGCTACCTTTATGTACGCCCATGCCTTTAGCCGGGCACAAATGGGCCTTGGTGCGGCTAGTGCCATGGTGATGTTGGCCGGTGTAATGGCCATTATTGTGCCTTACCTTTATTCTGAATTGCGGAGCAAAAAAACATGAGTAAGTTAGCTTCGCCCTCATCCCTATCACGGGTATTCTTTATCACGGTATTGGTGTTTTTCGCATTTGTCTATTTGGCACCGTTGTATGTCATGTTAACCACCTCTTTTAAAGGCATCGAAGAAATTCGCAGCGGCAATATACTGGCCTTGCCCAATAGCCTCAACGGCAGTGCATGGGTCAAAGCCTGGAGCAGCGCCTGTACCGGTGGCGATTGCTATGGCTTAGCGCCTTATTTTTGGAATAGCATGCGCATTGTTTTGCCCGCCCTCATTATCTCCACTGTCATTGGTGCCCTTAACGGCTATGTGTTGTCCCAATGGCGCTTTGCCGGCAGCGATTTTCTGTTTGGAGCCTTGCTGTTTGGCTGTTTTATTCCGTTTCAGGTGATCTTGTTGCCCATGGCAAAACTGTTAGCTTGGCTGGGCCTGGCCAATACCGTGGTGGGTTTGGTGTTGGTGCACGTGATTTATGGTTTGGCCTTTACTACGCTATTTTTCCGCAATTACTATGTGGGCATTCCCTCTGAACTGGTGCGAGCCGCACGCTTAGATGGCGCCGGATTTTTTGCCATTTTTCGGCATATCTTCCTGCCTTTATCGACGCCCATTGTGGTGGTGAGTGTGATTTGGCAATTCACCCAAATTTGGAATGACTTCCTGTTTGGGGTGGTGTATTCGGGGCCGGGCACCCAGCCTATTACCGTGGCCCTCAATAATCTGGTGAATACCACCATGGGCGGCAAAGAATACAATGTGGATATGGCTGCGGCCATTATCGCGGCCTTGCCTACCTTAGTGGTCTACCTAGTGGCAGGTAAATATTTTGTGCGCGGCTTAACCGCTGGCGCCGTCAAAGGATAAGGTTTAAAACTATTATGGGTTCCATACAAATACAAAATTTGACCAAGTCCTTTGGTGACACGCAAGTGTTAAAGGGCATTGATCTAGACATTAAAGACGGTGAGTTTCTCATTTTGGTGGGCCCCTCGGGCTGTGGTAAATCCACCTTAATGAACAGCATTGCTGGCCTAGAAGACGTAACCAGCGGTGACATTCTCATTGATGGCGCCAATGTTACCGACTTAAGCCCCAAAGAACGCGACATTGCCATGGTGTTCCAGTCCTACGCCTTGTATCCCACCATGAGTGTGGAGCGCAACATTAGTTTTGGCCTGAAAATGCGCAAGTTGCCAAAAGCCGAAATTAAAAAAACCGTGGCCAGAGTGGCGCAATTACTGCAAATTGAACACTTGTTGGACCGCAAGCCTAGTCAGTTGTCTGGTGGCCAACGCCAGCGGGTGGCCATGGGGCGGGCCTTGGCTCGGGACCCAAGGGTATTTTTGTTCGACGAACCTCTATCTAATTTGGATGCTAAGTTGCGGGTGGAAATGCGTACAGAAATTAAAAAGCTGCACAAACGCCTAGGCACCACCATTGTTTATGTGACCCACGACCAGGTGGAAGCCATGACCTTGGCCGACCGCATTGCGGTAATGAAAGATGGCCAGGTGCAGCAGTTTGGCACACCGTATGAGATATACAATAATCCTACTAACCGCTTTGTGGCTGATTTTATGGGCTCGCCACCCATGAACTTTGTTGAATGCGTAGTGCTGGATGACAAGCTCGTGATCGACAGTCAAGGCGAAAAGTTTGAACTCAAAGTGCCCAATGGGGAAAGCTTAAAACAAGCTGGTCTAGACACGGTGGTACTGGGCATTCGGCCAGAAATGATGACCGAGCCCAAGCCTCATTCCTCGAGTAGCTTCATTCACAGCATTCCCCTGCAGGTGGAAGTGGTGGAACCCATGGGCCCAGATACCATTGCCTTTGGTCAGTGGAATGGTATCGAAGTGCAGGCTCGGTTAAGTCCAGAAGCTGGCGTCGAGGCCCAAACCAGTGGCTATATCAGCTTGCAGGTCGACACCAGTAAAGCGCTGTTGTTTGATATACATAGCGGCGCTCGGGTGAACTAGACCTGCTGTCCAAGCCAAGTGTACTTCTGTTGGGCTAGCTTTTGTGCGGCGGCAGCTTTCACCGGCCCATAACCTCGCACCTGTTCTGGTGCTTTGGCCCAGGTGATAGCGTCAGGGTAATTAGCACTATTGAGTTCCGTTGCTACGCGGCATAACTGCTGTTGATAGTCGTTCAGTAGGCGACGTTCAAGTTTTCTGTCTGGGTGGTAGCCAAACAGATCCCAAGGTGTGCCGCGCAAAAATTTCAATTTCGCCAACTGCTTAAATAGAGGTCGAATCCAGGGGCCAAAGGTGATCTTTTTGGGTCGGCCTTGAGCGTCTTTTCGGCGTGCCAATAGTGGCGGTGCTAGGTGAAACTGCAATTTATAATTGCCACAAAAAGTTTGTTCAAGCTGCTGGGTAAATTCGGCATTGCTGTACAGGCGAGCCACCTCGTATTCATCCTTATAGGCCATTAAACGGAATAGCTCTCGGGCTACTGCTTGGGTTAGTGGCTGTTGGCCCAAACCGACATCGGCCTCGGCTTGGCTAATGGTTTGCACTTGGTCTAAATAGCGATCGGCATAAGTTTGATTTTGATAGTCTTTAAGCAGTCGAGCATATTGATCAATGCGCTCTGGCAAACCAATTTTTGCTTCTGGGATTGGCTCAAAGTAAGTATTCACTAAGGCTATGTTGTGGGCGGCCAAACGGCCCCACTTAAAGGCGCTTAAGTTTTTCTCCACCGCCACACCATTGAGTTCAATGGCTTGTTCTAAGGCCTGCAACGCAACCGGCACTAAACCCCGTTGCCAGGCCATGCCCAGCATCAACATGTTGGCAAATACCGTATTGCCAAGCAAATTTAGCGCCAGTTGATTGGTGTCCAAGCTGTGAATATTATCAGCCCCTAAAGTGTCCAGTAATAGCTGCTGACGTTGCTCCGATTTAGGATCGGCATCGCGATACAGCACTTCATCGGCGGTCACCATGGGGGCCGTGTTAAGCACAGCACGGGTATGGTTAGGCCGTAAGGCGGCTAGGGCTTTGTCGGCACTGGCAACAATTAAATCGCAGGCAATCAAAGCATCGGCCTGACCGGCTTCAATACGCACCTGATGAATCTCATCGGGGCTGTTAGCTAAGCGCAAGTAGCTGAGTACGCTGCCACCTTTTTGCGCAAAACCCATAAAATCGAGCACGCTGGCGCCATGATTTTCCAAGTGTGCCGCCATGCTGACAATGGCGCCGATGGTCACCACGCCCGTGCCACCAACGCCGACAATCAACAGGTTATAGACCGAGTTTAACTCGGGTAGTTTAGCGCTTGGCAACGCATCCACTTGAGCTTGCCATGCGGCGTTTGTGCTGATGCCTTGGCTGCGGCGCAACTCGCCACCAATGACGCTGACAAAACTGGGGCAGAAACCATCCACACAGGCATAGTCTTTGTTGCAGCTGGATTGCTCAATTTGGCGTTTGTTGCCCAAGTCTGTGGCTTTAGGAGTGACAGACAAGCAATTGGACTGAACGGAACAATCACCACAGCCCTCACAGACCTGGTGATTGATCATGATGCGCTTCGTGGGCTCGGCTATTAAGCCACGCTTACGGCGGCGGCGCAGTTCCGCAGCACAGGTTTGTTCGTAAATCAGCACGCTCACGCCTGCAATCTCGCGCATCTCCCTTTGTAATGGGTCCATCTCATCCCGGTGGTGCAGGCTCATGCCCTGGGGAAACGTCGACAGGTCTTTATAAGCTGCCGGATTATCCGTTACTAAAGCAATACGTTGCACGCCTTCGGCACGCATTTGTTGGGCAATGGCAGCGACGCTAATGACACCATCCACGGGTTGTCCGCCGGTCATGGCCACGGCATCGTTGTAGAGGATTTTGTAGGTGATATTGGCACCTGCGGCGATGGCTTGGCGTATGGCCAGAGAGCCAGAATGGAAGTAGGTGCCTTCACCCAGGTTTTGAAATACATGTCGACGCTTAAGATAACGCGACTTGGCCGCCCAGTTAACGCCTTCACCGCCCATTTGTACCAGCGATTCGGTGTTACGACCCATCCACGAGGCCATAAAGTGGCAGCCGATGCCAGCTTGGGCTTTACTACCTTCAGGCACCTTGGTGGATGAGTTGTGGGGGCAGCCAGAGCAGAAGTAGGGGAGACGACGCACGCCACCTGGATCTTTGGCAAGGTTGCACTGGCCCGTGAGTTGTTGCAACAAAGGTTTAAAGTCTAAGCCTTGGTTGGTGGCATCGCCCCACAAGCGGTTTAACCTTTGAGCAATAAAATGGGCCAGCATGAGTGGCGTTAATTCACCCACGTAGGGGATCAAGGGCGCACCATTTTCATCTTGTTTGCCGGTAATCAGTACGCGGCCTGGATGGTCCGGCTCGGCCATGTGTTCTTTAATTTGGCTTTCAATAATGCCGCGCTTTTCTTCTACTACCAATACTTCTTGTTTGTTATGCACAAACGCCATGGAACCTTGGCGCTCCAAGGGCCACACCAAGCCTACTTTATAGATGTCTATACCCAGCTCGCGGGCCTTAGCTTCGTCTATATTGAGCAGGCGTAATGCTTCCAGTACATCAAGGTAAGCTTTACCCGTGGTGACAATGCCAAAGCGAGCATCGGCCAGGTTGTAAATACGCCGATCAATGGGATTAGCGCGGGCAAAGGCCGCCACGGCAGCCAGTTTGTGTTCAATACGCGTTTCCAGCTGTGGTCCTGGTAAATCGGGCCAACGGTAATGCAGCCCGCCTGCAGGTGGGGTGAAATCTGTAGGGATATTGAATGTGGGTAACTCCGGTAAGTTCACAGAAGCCGCGCTTTCAACGGTTTCCGAAATGGCCTTGAAACCAGTCCAGACGCCGGCATAACGGGACAAGGCAATGCCCCATAAACCAAACTCCAGCATTTCTTTGAGGTTAGCCGGGTTAATGGTGGGCATAAACCAGGCCATAAAGGCCACGTCGGACTGGTGCGGCATACTGGAAGAGACACAACCGTGGTCGTCGCCGGCGATCACTAGCACCCCTCCATGGGGTGAGCTGCCATAGGTGGTGCCGTGTTTGATGGCATCTCCAGCCCGGTCTACCCCAGGCCCCTTGCCATACCAGAGAGCAAATACGCCATCCACGGTTTTGTCTGGGTCTATCTCCACCTGCTGGGTGCCCAAGATCATGGTGGCGGCAAGGTCTTCGTTAATGGCAGGCTGAAAGTCAATTTGCGCTGCTTGCAGCAGGTCTTGAGCCTGCCACAGGGCCTGGTCATAACCACCCAAGGGCGAACCCCGATAACCACTAATAAAACCGGCGCTGTTGATGCCGTCACGCTGATCCATTTGGCGCTGCATTAAAGGTATTTTGACCAACGCCTGAGTGCCCGTTAAGAATACTCGACCCGAGGTTTTAAGGTATCGGTCTTGCAGACTATAGGAAGTGGAAGAAGAGCTCATGGGTGGGCCAGTAAAGTAAATAACGATGACTCTAGTGTACCGAGTAAGGTGTGAAAGGTGCTTTCGGATTTGTTGCAAATGGGCCATAATATGGAAGAATATTTCTAATTATATTTCTAATTAGAAAGACTATTTCAATATGGGGAAGAAACTATGCAGTTGGATCATTTTGATCGGCACATACTAGCCTGCCGCCAGAGCGATGGTCGTATTGCTAATCAGGCCTTGGCCGAGCAAGTTGGCTTGTCGGCCGCAGCCTGCTGGCGCCGGGTGAAGGCCCTCACCGAGGCGGGCGTGCTGCAGGGCACCTCGAGCCAAGTACAGGCGGAAGCACTGGGCTACCATTTGTGTGTATTTCTTATGGTGAGCCTAACCCGGCACAGTGAGGAGTCGACCCAAGCCTTTGAAGATACCGTACGCTCTTACCCAGAGGTATTGCAGTTTTATGCTGTTACCGGCGATGCAGACTATATGTTACGGGTGTTAATGCCAGACATGGCCAGCTATGACCGCTTTCTTACGCAAAAGATATTCACTTTACCCAGTGTGGCACAGGTGAAATCTAACTTTAGTTTGCGGGAAATAAAACAAGCCACGGCCGTGCCTATAAATCCGGTGGTAAAATAGTCGCTTAAACATCCATGGAATAGCTGTCCATGTCTAGGTCACCGCTCCAGGCCCAGAAGGCCAGTAGATCTTCATCCAGAGTTTGGGTGGCATGATCAACACCATCTAAATGCTCTAGACTTACACTAGGCTGGTGTGTTTCAAACTCGGCATCACCTCGTTGCCACAGTGCCGTGCCGCTGAGGATGTGGTACAGCTCATTGGCATTGTGGCGGTGCTTGGGATAGAGGCTTTTCGCCTGTTGCCAGTAGAGACCGCAACGAAAGTCTGGATGCAACACCATGCCATCGGGGCCCACTAGTTCCACATAGGCACGGTTAACTTGCTCACCAATGCTAAAAAATCCTTTTTCAACCCATACCATTGATGGGGCCATGGCCTCTATGGCAGTGCGTAAATCGGCTTCGTGTATACCATTAATGCTGGCTTCTAAGGACATTGATGGAGGCTCTTGAGACCAGTTGGGCTGGCTGCCTGCCAAGGGCAGCAAAAGAGGGATAATACTTGCACCTATACCGCTAGGGCTGCTCTCAAGGCGGGCACATATTAAAGGTAAGAATGCTTTCCAATGTTCATTTAGTGTGTTTTCAAACGCCATGTTTAACCCTTTCTATGTAACCATAAAGTTGGCAGAGAGTAGCTTATTATTGGGAGCTTTCCAATAGTTGCAGAAGTAAGAACATTAGATGTATAAATTCACAAAATTTTGGTGTAATTAAAATGCATCGTCTATGGGTGTTCTGATCTAATGGAACCGGACGCTTTTATAAGAGACAATATAGTCAATCATAGAGGTGTTAATAATGACGTAAAAACGCAGTTACAAGCAGTACCCGAAGGAATTTAAAGAAGAAGTCGTGGCCCTGGTCACTGAGCAAGGCTATACCGTCCCGAAAGCCGCAGAGCCTTGGGCGGAGCAAACACAAACAGACAAATCAGAAACTGCAGCGAAGGAAGATTATTAAGCGGCTGTATTTTGTTTTACGTAAGTCGCACAAGTCGCATTTTACGGCGGTTACTGGCTTTTGTTGTTGCCAAGCATACTGCATAATGTGGCATTATTGATTTTTGGTTATGCATAGCATGAGGAACATTAAGTGATTGCAAGCGACAAAACATTAGAACACGATTTTATGCACTGGCAGTGTCTGAGCCGGTTGTTTGCTGCGCGCCAAGCTGCAGGTTATCCACTAGACGAAGCTAAGCCGTTGGTGTGTTACGGCGCCGATGGTGACACGGGCGTTGAGTTGACTATTTTGATTCTTAAGCGCGAACTAGACAACATTGTTGCTCAGTACAAGCACAATGCAAAAAAGACAGCAGATCCTATTGAACGTTTTGAGTGGGTGGTTAAACAGTTGTCTTCAGACTACTACCAAAAGGCCGATAGCTTCCAGTCTACCATGACAGCCTTGTGTCCCGTAGAAGCCCCTTATGCGCAAAAACTATTGGCTGAAGGTGAATGCCGCATGGTGTTCCGTGCCCGTGGTGAAGGCTACCTAATACCCGCAAAAGTGACCCAGTTGGCGGTGGATGATGTGCGTGCCCAGTTTACCCAAATTCATAACTTTCACTTCAACCACAAACAACCCCAACCACATGTAATTCTAGCCTTTGACCCTATGTGGGAAAAGGTTCGTAAAGTTGCTGCTGAACCCGAGCAAAATTAAAGCCAGGCTCAATAAGCTAATGGGCCAGTTATGGCCCATGTTATAGGGTGTTCTGCCTTGCCGTGGGCTCACCCAACCGGTTAGCTCGGCTTGCTGGTAGGCAGGCGCTATAGCAGTAATTTCGCCCTTGGCGTTAATTAACGCCGACACACCGCTGTTAGTGGCCCGCACCACAGGCTTTGCGTTTTCTAGAGCGCGCATCTGGGCCATTTCTAAATGTTGCCAAGGGGCCATTGAGCCTTCAAACCAAGTGTCATTACTCACCGTAAGAATCAATTGAGCGGCCTGCGCTTGCTGTGCAACTAATTGCGGGTAGGCAATCTCATAACAAATGTTACCGGCGATAGGTACGGGGCTGTGGCTCAGTAGCCCTTGCTCTTGTTGCGGCAGCTTAAAGCTCGACATGGGCAAGTCGAAAAAATCTATCATGCCCCTAAGGGAATTCTCAAAGGGAATATATTCACCAAAGGGTACTAGCCTTTGTTTGTGGTAATAACCTTGTGATGCTGAACCGGCTTGCTCGTTGGGCTGGTCAAAAGCCACCAATGCATTGTAGTAGTTGGCATTAACGGCTGTGCTTTCACGCATAATTGTGCCACTGATAACCTGTGTTTTCTTGGTTTTTGCAGTCCTTGTAAGTGTAACCATGGCCGGTTGAATATAGTCCCAATAGGTGGCAATGGCTGTTTCTGGCCAAACAATCAGATCACTATCTAAGTGCTTGTAAGTCTGTTCAAAGTAATAGTCTAGAGTAGGGGCTAAATACTGCGGCAGCCACTTGTCTTCGAGTGCCACATCAGCTTGTAATAAGGTGACTTTAATAGGCCCCTGGGGGCTAACTTGAGTCCAGTTAATAGAGCTTAGGCCTAGCCCCACAAGCCATATACAGGCCAGTAGTATGAGCCGAAAATGCATAGCAATAGTGGCGCCGTAAGCCAGTAGTCCGCTGCCAACCAGTAATAGGCTTATGCCGTGGATGCCTAAGATAGGTGCAAACCCAGCAAGGCTGGTATGTAGGCCACCATAGCCGAGGTACAACCAAGGAAAGCCCGTTAGCAGCCAGCCCCGCAGTAGATCTAAACTTACCCATAAGCCTATAAACAGCAAACTTGGGTAACGATGGAGAGTTTTAAAGTGGTGAAATAGGCCGCCAAATAAGCCATAAAAAAGGCCTAAACTAGCACAGAATAAAAGTGTAAGTAGGCTGGCAAGAGCCCAATGGGTTTGGCTGTGTTCAACCATGCTCACAAACACCCAGCTGACACCTACGCCAAAATAACCTAGGCCATAAAGTAAGCCAGTTAGGCTAGCTTGGAAGGTGGTTTGACATGCTTTTAGGCTCCACCACAAGAGCATGATGCTCAGTGGTGCCAGAGGCCAAAGGGATGCTGGGGCTAAGGCTAGTGGTGCCAGTGCCCCGGCAATAGCCGCGATTAAGAGGTTAGTCTTTGGTTTCAGTCTCATCGGCTTCGCTAACAATGGGAGACACCTGCATCAGACGAATACGGCGGTTGTCGGAAGCCAGAATTTGGAAGCTTAATGAGCCGATTTGGGTGACTTCATCTTTGGCTGGAAGGTGGCCAAATTGCTGGGTGACTATGCCGCCAATGGTGTCGAACTCGGCATCGTCGTAGTAAGTGCCAAAGTGGTCATTAAAATCCTCAATGGAAGTAAGAGCTTTTACCAAAAAGCCCTGGTCGGCAAAGGGGCGTATGTTGCTGCCATCTTCTTCAGCATCGGTTTCGTCCTCTATTTCACCCACAATTTGTTCTAATACATCCTCAATGGTCACCAAACCAGTAACGCCGCCATATTCATCTAGCACAATGGCCATGTGGTAGCGATTGGTACGAAATTCATTGAGCAGAATGGATAAGCGCTTACTTTCGGGTACAAAAATAGGCTTGCGCAACATGGAATTAAGGTCAAAATTGTCCATTTTCTTGGCAAAGGCCAAAGGGAGTAGATCCTTAGCCAATAAAATGCCCAATACTTCGTCTGGCGAGTCGCCAATCACGGGGAAGCGTGAGTGGGATGTTTCGGTAATAGTCTGCATGAATTCAGCGGCGCTTTGGTCGGCTTTCACCACCGCCATTTGCGGTCTAGGCACCATAATGTCGCGCACTTGCATGTGTGACATTTGTAACGCGCCTTCGATGGTTTCGAGGGCTTCACGGTCAAGTATTTGGTCTTCTTCCGCTTGGCGAATTTGCTCTAGTAATTCTTCTTTGGTACTGGGGCGATCGCTAAGGAAGAAGGAAAGTCTTTCCAGCCAGGAGCGTTTGTCCTGACTGTTGGTCGACGCGTCGTCGTTCATGAGGTGGGTTAAATCCTAAATGGTTTAATTAGCCAGTTTATACGCTTAGTCGCCTTATTTAGCAATGTATGGGTCAGCAATATTGAGTTGGGCCAGTAATTGAGTCTCTAAAGTTTCCATTATTAGGGCTTCATCATCCTTAATGTGGTCATAACCCTGCAAATGCAAGGTGCCGTGAATCACTAAGTGAGCCCAATGGTCCTGGTTGCTTTTGCTTTGTTGAGCTGCTTCTTGCTCAACTAAGTCGGCATTAATGACTAGATCACCTAAATAAACGGCATCACCGAGTTCTTGTGCCATAGCTGCCGCCAGTACTGGGTCGTCAAACACAGGTTGCTCAAAGGGGAAGGATAACACGTTAGTGGGTTGGTCTTTACTACGGTATTGCAGGTTGAGCTCTTGGCTTTCACGCTGCTCAACAATACGAATGGTGATCTCTGTGTTGTCAGGTTCAGTAGTGTGCCCTTTTTGTAGGGCAAGTCTGGCCCACTGTTGTAACTGAGATAGGCTTGGCAATTGAGCATTTTCACAGGCAACTTGCAGGTCAATGATCATGGCTTATTTCGGTCTGGAGACTCGAAGGCTTCATAAGTTTCATAAGCATCAACGATGTGTTGCACCAGCGGGTGGCGCACTATGTCGCTAGACAAAAAATGGGTGAAGCCAATGTCTTCAATACCGTCGAGCACTTGTATCGCGTGTTTTAAACCGGATGGGGTGCCTTTGGGTAAGTCGATTTGGGTGACGTCACCAGTAATGACTGCGGTGGAGCCAAAACCGATACGGGTGAGGAACATTTTCATTTGCTCACGGGTGGTATTTTGGCTTTCGTCCAAAATCACAAAGCAGCTGTTGAGTGTACGACCACGCATATAAGCTAATGGTGCTATCTCGATGATGTTTTTTTCAATCATGCGTGCCACGGCTTCAAAGCCAAGCATCTCATATAATGCGTCGTACAAAGGTCGCAAGTAAGGGTCAATTTTTTGCGCCAAATCACCGGGCAAAAAGCCCAGTTTTTCTCCGGCTTCTACCGCCGGACGAACCAGCAAAATACGCTGTACTTCTTCGCGCTCTAGGGCTTCTACGGCGCAGGCCACGGCCAAATAGGTTTTGCCTGTACCCGCAGGGCCAATGCCAAAATTGATGTCGTGGCGGCGAATGGAGCGTATGTAACTTTGCTGGGTTTCGCCACGGGGTTTGATGGTGGCCCGTTTGGTGCGGACGTTTAAGCCAGTGTCTTGCGGTTGGTTGGCTTTTTGAACAGCTGTGCTAGCATTGATTTCAGTCATAGTTTGCAGGGCTTCCACTAACGCTAGGTGCACCATGTTGGGCGTCACTTCGCTGGTTTGTTGAGCTTCACGGTAGAGTTGTTGTAGTACTTTCTCTCCGGCTAAGCAAGCCGCAGCAGCACCTTCTAAGAGAAAACGATTGCCGCGGTTGCTAACGCTAATGTTCAGGCGTTGTTCGATAATGCGCAAATTGCCGTCTATTTGGCCTTGCAGGCTGGCCAGGTGCCGGGTGTTATCTGGCAGCAGGTAAAAGCTAATGCCGTTGTTAGCAGCTGCGGCGGCTTGTGTAGGCAGGTTCATATGGCGTGATTGCGAATGATTGGGCCAACCGGGGCTAGCCCATCTAGCTCTGAAGCCACAAGTTCTCCCCGCAATGAGTGGGGGTAGGCTTCTAGGATGCGGATTTGGGCAAACTTGCCAATTAAGTCGGCATTGGTGCTGGCAAAGTTTACTGAACGGTTGTTTTCACTACGGCCCGTGAGTTTACCTGGGTCTTTCTTGGAATAACCATTCACCAACACTCGTTGTAAACTGCCCACCATAGCTTTACTGATATCAAAAGACTGGCTATCTATGCGCCTTTGTAACAACGCCAAACGCTGTTTCTTGGTAGCGGTATCGGTTTTGTCTGGTAAGTCGGTAGCCGGTGTGCCGGGCCGCGGGCTGTAAATAAAGCTAAAGGATAGGTCGAAACCAATATCGGCAATAAGATCCATAGTGGCTTCAAAATCGGCATCAGATTCCCCAGGGAAACCAATAATAAAGTCGGAAGAAAAGCTAATGTCTGGCCGCTGTTTACGGATGCGGCGCATTTTAGACTTATATTCTAAGACCGTGTGGCCACGTTTCATGGCCATTAAGATTTTGTCGGAGCCAGATTGCACAGGTAAGTGTAAGTGGCTCACTAACTCAGGAATCTGGCCAAAAGCGTCGATTAAGCTGTCGGTAAATTCCACTGGATGGCTGGTGGTAAATCGAATACGGTCAATGCCATCAATGTTGGCCACTAGGCCAATGAGCTCGGCTAGGTCGGCTAGTTCGCCATCATCCGTATCGCCCCGATAGGCATTCACATTTTGGCCTAACAAGTTAACTTCGCGTACGCCTTGCTCGGCTAGCTGCTCAACTTCTATGAGTACCGCGGCTAATGGACGGCTAACTTCTTCGCCGCGGGTATAAGGTACTACACAGAAAGTACAGTACTTGCTGCAGCCTTCCATAATAGATACAAAGGCTTCGGCACCTTCTACTTTGGGCGCAGGTAGGTTGTCGAATTTTTCGATTTCGGGAAAGCTTACGTCCACCACGCCTTTGGCGCCAGCATCAGTAGCATCGATCATGGCCGGCAAACGGTGTAAGGTTTGCGGGCCAAAAATCATATCCACAAAGGGAGCGCGTTTAGAAATGGCTGCGCCTTCTTGGCTGGCAACGCAGCCGCCCACGCCAATTTTTATGTGTGGCTTGGCTTCCTTCAATTTACGCCAGCGGCCTAATTGGTGAAATACCTTATCTTGGGCTTTTTCGCGGATGGAACAGGTGTTGAGTAATAGCACATCGGCTTCGGCTTCATTGTCTGTAATCTCCATGGCATGGCTATCGCTCAACAAGTCCGCCATGCGTGACGAATCGTATTCGTTCATCTGGCAGCCGTGAGTTTTAATAAATAGCTTTTTGGTCATGGATAAGTACCTACAATATTGATAAGCCTATTATACCGTTAACGTGGCTGCTAAACCTAGCTTGAAATAACTTCTTTTAGCCCTAATATAGGCAGCTAACAAGAACATTTTTTATCCGCAACAACAGCCTTAAGAAAACCCTATGAAAGACAAGCAAAAGGTTTATAAAGTAATGTTTGTAAACCAAGAAGAAACCTACGAACTATTTGCCCGCCACGTGTATCCCAGTGATATGTACGGATTTGTGGAACTCGAAGAATTTGTGTTTGGCGAGCGCAGCCAATTGTTGGTGGACCCAGGTGAAGAGAAGCTTAAGGCCGAATTCGCCCATGTGAAACGTAGCTTTATTCCTATGCACAGTATCATACGCATCGATGAAGTCGAAAAAGAAGGCGTAGCCAAAGTAACCAAAGGCGGCAGCAGTGTTACTCAGCTGTCCATGGGTGGCAAACCCGCTGGTAACCGCTAATGGCTACCAAGGATGTTGCTTTCCAACTCGATTCGCGACTCGCAGCTGATGGTGAATTCGTGGTTGATTTGCCCACCAGCCGCTTACTACTGATGAACAACGCCAGTGTGCCTTGGTTTATTTTAGTGCCCCGGGTAGCAAATGCAACGGAATTGACGTACCTGCCTATGCCTGAGCAACAACAAATATTGGCAGAAATTAATCAAGTTGCCCAATTGCTAACAGACCTATACCAACCTCAAAAACTTAATATTGGGGCCCTGGGCAATATGGTTAGCCAACTACATGTGCACGTGATCGGGCGTTTCCACCAAGACCCAGCCTGGCCCAACCCAGTATGGGGCAACTTGGCACCTGCGCCCTACACACCTGCTCAGCTGCAGCAAGAGCTAGACAAAATTAGGCGTTGCTTGGCACATTGAGAACCTAGCCTAGTGAAAGATTAGTCGGCACCTCTGCAACCACAATGTTGTCTTCAACGCGCACTCCACCCAAAGGACGTAATTGGTTGATGACAGTTTCATTGAGCAAATGCCCCAAGCCTTTGTCGCGCCATTGCTGCAGTAAACTGTCGATTACATAAAGCCCAGGTTCAATGGTTACCACCATGTCCTGTTCTAACCTGCGGGTACAACGCAAAAATCCATGTTCTGCAGGCGGTTTTAACATAGTGCCAGTCTCGTCCTGTTGCCAACCGCCAATGTCATGCACCTGCAGCCCTAGTAAGTGGCCTAGCCCGTGGGGGAAGAAGGCGCTGCTAATGCGGCTGCTTTCTAGTTCATCTCGTGAACCCAACACTAAGCCAAATTGCACCAGCATATCCAACACCAAGCCATGCATACTCATGTGCAGGTCAATAAAATCTACCCCGGGTTTTACCCCTTGGCAAACTTCTAACTGCGCTTTGCTCATGGCGTCTATGAGGTCTTGGTAAAACTGACTGCCGCGGCTATGGCAACGGGTAATGTCGGAAGCATAACCATGGCATTGAGCCCCGGCGTCAATCAAAAAACTTTGCTCTTGGCTCAGGTTCTGGGCGGCGTAATCGTAATGCTGATAGTGCAATACGGCGCTGTGGCCACCAAAACCGATGATGTTGCGGTAGGGTAATTCAGTCTGATCTTGTTGCACGGCAGCAAGGTAAGCGAGCTGAGTTTCAAATTCGCTTGTGCCCATCATAAAGGCCGTTTTGGCGGCGGCATGACCCTTCAAAGCAACCAAGTTAGCTTGGCGTAAACAAGCAATTTCATAGCCACTCTTTACCGCACGAGCATAGTGTAGGCGATGCATTAACAGCTCTGGGTTTACACATTCAACGCCTAATTCACAAGCAATGTTGATGTGCTCACCAATCCATGCGCGACGACTTTTCGTGCTTTGATATTGCGCTAATGTTTGTTTCACTGCTGCCAAATCGGCACACAAATGAATATCAAAATGATCACACCAAAAGCCACTCGGTGCTTGCGGTGGCACATGCCAAAAATCATCCGCCAAGTGATAAAGTAGCACGGGTTTTTGACCCGTTTGTATCAATAAATAGCAGTGTGGGCTTTGGGTTAGGGGTAGCCACCATACAAAATGCGGGCTGGCCTTGTAAGGCCCATGGTAATCATCCAAAAAAGCCAGTTTGGGCGCACCACTGTGAATGAGCAAACTGTCTAATGATTCTGCTGCCATGGCAGTTTCCGCAACATTAAGCAGGCGAGATAAATGAGCAGGGTAAAGGGCGGCAATTGCACATGGGGAAGAGGCAGTCATGACAAGTCATCTGTAGAGGCTAAGTGTCGCCTATTATGGGTACAGAGTTGGTCACAGGCAAGTTGGGCTATAATTTCAAATTTTGTTTATAACTTATTGATAAATAACTTTATAGTTTTATTTTTAAGACTCATGCAAAATCTAACATAGCCTCTTGCTTAATTTCGATTACTGTACACGATGCTAGTTGCTCACTGTTATAGCTGGCACAGTTACCCATGGGTGAACTGCTGTACTTTCAATTAGTTGGGGGTTAGAGTTTGTAAAGACAGCAATTAATAGAGCGGCTCTTTAATTATTATGGGCCCAAGAGGTAGCCACAAAGCACTATGCTTGAATTCAAAACAATAGCTTTGTTTTTTATCACCGCTGTTGCAGAAATTGTTGGCTGCTACCTGCCTTATCTGTGGCTCAAACATGATAAAAGCATCTGGCTGCTAATTCCTGCTGCTATTAGCTTAGCTCTGTTTGTATGGCTGTTGTCGCTCCACCCAACAGCTGCTGGCCGCGTATATGCAGCCTATGGTGGCGTGTATATATTTGCGGCTATTGTTTGGCTTTGGATTGTTGATGGCATCACCCCGAGTACATGGGATCTGGTGGGGGCATCTGTAGCCGTTGCAGGTATGGCCATTATTATGTTTTCCCCAAACAATACCTAAGCATGATTGAGCTTAAACACCCCCAAGAGCTTGTGCGTTTACGCCGCATTGCTTTGGCCGCACAAGGGCTATTGCAGGCCCAGCCCTATGGGGTTGGTTTGGCGGGGGCGCGTAAAGCCATTAAGCATATAGGTTATGTGCAGATCGATACCATATCCGTGGTGGAACGAGCGCATCATCATGTGTTTCACTCTAGGGTGCCTAAGTTCAAGCCAGCCATGGTTGATCAAATGCTGCTGGAGGGCGACATTTTTGAGTATTGGACCCATGCGGCAGCCTTTATTCCCATGGCCGATTATCGCTTTTCCTTACCCTACAAACACGCCATTAAAAGCGGCCAAATCCATTGGCATAGAGCTCGGGACAAAAAGCGCATGGCTGAACTGTTAGCACGCATAGGTGCAGATGGGCCGTTACGATCCCGTGATGTGGAATCCAATACTATAAAAAGTACAGGCTGGTGGGATTGGAAACCCGCCAAAAAGGCGCTGGAACAGCTGTACATGGAAGGAGATCTAATGGTTAGCAACCGCGTGGGTTTTCAAAAAACCTATGATCTAACCGAGCGAGTGTTGCCAAGCCAGGTTAATTCAACCATGCCTAGTGTGGAAGAGTTTGCGGTACATATTGTTGACCAACAGCTAGGTTGCCATGGTTTTGCTTCACTCAAAGGCCTAACTTACCTGCGCCGAGATACGCAGCTACACACAACTGTGAAAGCCTTGGTAAACGAAAGGTTAGCGCAGGGCACCTTAGAGCAAGTGCAAGTATGCAGTGGCGAAGTGTTTGTACTGGCAGCGGGTGCGCTGGAACACCCGCTGCCTCGGTTGAACAACCGCATGTTGATTCTATCGCCATTCGACAACAGTGTTATTCAACGCAACCGATTAAATGCGCTGTTTCAATACGACTACCGCATAGAATGTTATGTACCTGCAGCCAAACGCCAGTATGGCTACTTTTGCCTACCACTACTGTATCGCGACGAGTTTATTGGGCGTATGGATTGTAAAGCCCATCGAAAAACCTGCCATTTAGAAATCAAAGCGCTGCATATCGAACAACATAGTTTTGATGAAGATCTAATTATTACTGCCTTTGTTGATGCTATTGCCCAATTCTGTCATTTTCAAAATTGCGACACTGTGTCTTTGACTAGCGCCTATCCAAAACATCTAGCCCAACGTTTGCATGGTGCGCTAAAAATCCTAGGCTGATGCTAAATCTGAGTTAATGCCATGGCGCAAATGAGAGGCTATGCATTTTCTAACATGGCACCTTTTACAATTTCGATTGCTCAGCCAAACGCCTAGGGCGTAGAGTGCCAAGGTCTTTATGACGTTTTTGCATATCTAACTGCTAGGAAATAATAATGAAAAAAACATTACTCGCACTCAGCCTTGGGCTGGGATTAGCGGTATCAGGGGCGGCGCAAGCCAAAACCTTGGTATTTTGCTCCGAGGGCAGCCCAGAGGGCTTTAACCCTTCACTTTATTCAGCAGGCACCACCTTTGATGCTTCTTCACAAACCATTTTCAACCGCCTTGTTCAGTTTGAAGCAGGCTCTACCAAAGTTGTGCCGGGTTTGGCCGAATCTTGGACTGCGTCTGCCGATGGCTTGGTTTACACCTTTAAGCTACGCCAAGGCGTAAAGTACCACACCACTAAAGACTTCACCCCTACCCGTGATTTTAATGCCGACGATATCCTGTTTACCTTTAACCGCATGTGGAAGAAAGACCATCCTTACCATGATGTGTCTGGCGGCGATTATAAGTATTTTGGTTGGATGAGCATGGGCGACTTGCTCAAGTCCATCGAAAAAGTGGACGAATACACGGTGAAGTTCACATTGAATTACCCTGAAGCCCCATTCTTATCTAACATGGCGATGGACTTTGCGTCTGTAATGTCTGCCGAGTATGGCGATGTGTTGGCTGCCTCTGGCAACAAAGAAGACATCGATCACAAGCCCGTAGGTACTGGCCCATTCGTCTTTAAGTCTTACCAAAAAGATGCCATGATTCGCTACACGGCACACGACGATTACTGGGGCGGCCGCTCTAACATCGATAAGCTAGTGTTTGCCATCACCACCGACGCCAACGTGCGTTACCAAAAATTGAAGGCGGGCGAGTGTCATGTTATGCCTTATCCTAACCCTGCCGACGTGGCAGCCATGGAAAAAGACCCAGACATTAACCTAATGCGTCAAGAAGGTTTGAACGTAGGTTACTTGGCTTTCAATACCGAGAAGCCTCCGTTTGACCAAAAGATTGTGCGCCAAGCATTGAACATGGCCATCGACAAGCAGTCTATCTTGGACGTGGTATTTAAGGGTGCAGGCTCCATTGCTAAAAACCCAATTCCACCTACCATCTGGTCATACAACGATGACGTCGTAGACTACGAGTACAACCCAGAAAAAGCTAAAGCCATGTTGGTTGAAGCTGGCGTTGTTGGGCTTAAGACCAACATCTGGGCTATGCCTGTACAGCGTCCATATAACCCCAATGCTCGCCGTATGGCAGAGCTGATCCAAGCGGATTGGGCGAAAGTAGGTGTAGAAGCCGAAATTGTTACCTTTGAATGGGGCGAGTACTTGAAGCGCTCTAAGAACGGCGAGCACGACACTGTGTTACTAGGTTGGACCGGTGACAATGGTGACCCAGACAACTTTATGTATGTGTTGTTAGGTTGCGATGCTGCCAAGAGTGGTGGTAACCGTGCCCGCTGGTGTAACGAAGAGTTTGACAGCACTTTGCGTCAAGCCAAGCAAATCACAGACCAAGCCGAACGTACTGCTTTGTACGAAAAAGCTCAGGTTATCTTCAAAGAAGAAGCACCTTGGGTAACCATTGCTCACTCAGTGGTATTCAAGCCAGTGCGTAAGGAAGTAACCGGCTTTAAGGTACATCCTTTAGGCAGCCACATCTTCTACGATGGTGTTGATCTTAAGTAAAGTCTTAAGTTAGCTCTCACTATGAGTTGCTAGACCCAATGGTTACGTTAGCTCCAGCTGGCGTAATCATTCAGCCTAGTTGCTTGCTGTTTGCTCTTACTAGCTCTATTTTCCTTGCTGAGTTTTCCCTATGTTTAAGTTTTTGTTTAAACGCCTGCTGGTGTTAGTGCCGGTGTTTTTTGGCGTAACCTTAGTGGCCTTTGGTTTTATTAGAGCCCTGCCCGGTGACCCGGTGGAAGTATTAGCTGGCGAACGAGGCGTATCGCCGCAGCGCCATGCCGAGTTGATGGCACAGTTGGGTTTCGACAAGCCTTTGTGGCAGCAGTATTTATCCTATGTAGGAGACGTGTTGCAGGGCGATTTAGGCACTTCGCTCATTACTAATAGGCCCGTTGTTGAAGAGTTTTTTGAGCTCTTTCCCGCCACTGCCGAGCTGGCCATTTGCGCCATTTTATTTGCTGTTATTTTGGGCATTCCCGCAGGCATTATTGCCGCCGTTAAGCGTGGTACTTTTATTGATCAAGGCATTATGAGTTTGTCTCTTGCTGGCTACTCCATGCCCATCTTTTGGTGGGGTTTGCTGCTGATTATTCTGTTTTCGAACATCTTGAACTTAACCCCTGTGTCTGGGCGCTTATCCTTCTTGTTTGAGGTGGAGCCGGTGACCGGCTTTATGCTTATAGACAGCCTTTTGAGCGATGAAAAGGGCGCCTTTAAGTCGGCCTTACATCATCTGGTGTTGCCCTCTATTGTGCTGGGCACCATCCCCTTAGCGGTGATTGCTCGCCAAACCCGCTCGGCCATGCTCGAGGTGTTAAGCGAAGACTACGTACGCACCGCCAAGGCTAAAGGCTTGTCTCCAGTAAGGGTGATTGCCATACATGCGTTTCGCAATGCCATGATTACCGTTGTTACGGTGATTGGTTTGCAAGTGGCGGTATTACTTGCCGGTGCAATTCTCACGGAAACCATTTTTGGCTGGCCCGGCATTGGTAAATGGATCATCTTTTCTGTATTTAGCCGAGACTACTTTGCCGTACAGGGAGGCTTGTTGCTCATCGCTGTTTGCGTCATGGCGGTTAACCTTATTGTTGATTTGCTTTATGGCTTAATCAACCCCCGTATTTTGCACTGAGAGCCTCACTAATGACTTCCATGACTGCAACCACTTCTTCTTCTGTACGACGTCAGCAATGGCGTGAGTTTTGGTTTTATTTTAGTGCCAGTAAAACCGCGGTGGTGGGTTTGGCGTTTTTGCTTGGGGTGGTGTTGATGGCAATTTTTGCCGACATCATTAGCCCTCACTTACCCGCAGAACAGTACCGTGAATTTGCTGAATTGCCTCCGGCATGGATGGAAGGCGGCCAAATGCGCTTTTTCCTCGGTACCGATTATGCTGGCCGTGATATGCTCTCGCGTATTATCCATGGTGCCCGCTTGTCCCTTATTGCCGGGTGTATTGTGGTGGTTATTGCCATGTCTATCGGCGTTTTGTTAGGCTTAGTGGCGGGCTACAGAGGTGGCTGGATAGAAACTATTATTATGCGCGTTATGGACACCATCATGGCGGTGCCAGGCTTACTCATGGCCTTGGTGTTAGTGGCCATGCTCGGCCCCGGGTTAGTCAATGCTATGGTGGCCATATCCATTACCTATATGCCGTCTTTTGTACGTCTCACTCGCGCCTCAACGATGAGTGAAATGAACCGCGATTACGTTACTGCTAGCAAGGTAGCAGGCGCTGGGCCCATACGCTTAATGTTCATTAGTATTCTGCCCAATTGTATGGCGCCCTTGATAGTGCAAGGCACCTTGAGCTTTTCTACGGCTATTTTGGATACCGCGGCGCTAGGCTTTTTAGGTATGGGAGCACAAGCGCCTATGCCGGAATGGGGCACCTTAATTGCCGAAAACCGCGACCTTATGCTGAGTGCACCATGGACGGTCACCTTCCCTGGTATTGCTATTTTATTAGCTGTGTTGGCCATCAACTTAATGGGTGACGGTTTGCGCGATGCCCTTGATCCAAAGTTAAAGAGATCCTAACCATGGCGTTGCTAGAAATCACCAATTTAACCGTTGAATTTGCCACCGCCCATGGGGCGTTAAAAGCCGTAGATCAAGTTAGCTTAAGCTTAAACGCCGGCGAAATTGTGGCCATAGTAGGCGAATCAGGTTCCGGCAAGTCTGTGGCCATGCTGGCGCTGATGGGGCTCTTGCCTTGGACGGCCACAGTAACTGCGGACCAAATGAGCTTTGATGGTAAAGACTTGCTCACCATGAGCGATAAACAAAGGCGAAAAATCATTGGTAAAGACATCAGTATGATCTTCCAAGAACCCATGACCAGCCTAAACCCTTGTTTTACCGTGGGTTATCAAATTAGCGAAGTGTTGGCCCAGCATTTTGGCGGCAGCCGCCGGAGCCACAAAGCTAAAGTTATAGAATTATTAATCAAGGTGGGTATTCCAGCTGCAGAAATGCGCCTCAAAGCCTACCCCCATCAACTTTCTGGCGGCATGAGCCAGCGGGTGATGATCGCCATGATGATTGCTTGCGAACCCAAGTTGCTGATTGCCGACGAACCCACTACAGCCCTCGACGTCACTATTCAAGCGCAGATTTTAGAACTGTTGGTGCAGTTACAACAAGATAATGGCATGGCCTTGGTGCTGATTACTCATGACATGGCCGTAGTGGCAGAAACAGCCGACCGGGTAATGGTGCAGTATGCCGGCCAGCAGGTTGAGCACCGGCCAGTGGCAGAGCTATTTAACAACCCTCGTCATCCATATACAAAGGCCTTGCTGGGCGCCTTGCCCGAATACGCCCAGGGAAAAACCCTTAACGCCATTCCAGGGGTGGTGCCTGGGCAGCTAGATCGGCCGGTGGGTTGTTTGTTTAACCCTCGCTGTGAACATGTGCAAGAGTTATGTCGCCAGCAAGTACCGACAAGAAGCGAGGGCATTTTGTGTCATTTCCCCTTAGCCCTAAAAGCGCCCCAAAAGGCCGATCAAATCATCGCTAAGGAGGCCTCATAATGACTCAACAAGCGTTAATCGAAGCCCGCGATTTACATAAGTATTACAACGTAAAAACAGGTTTTTTTCAGGCCGATAAAAGCTTGCAGGCTTTGTCTGGTGCTAGTTTTGATTTATACCCAGGCCAAACTTTAGCGGTGGTAGGGGAGTCGGGCTGTGGTAAGTCCACCTTGGCACGCTTGCTTACGCTGATCGAACAACCCACCGCCGGGCGTTTGAGTTTAGATGGTATCGACCTTGCCAATGCCAACAACAAAGAAGTGGCAAAACAATTACGCCAAACTGTACAAATGGTGTTTCAAGACCCGTTTGGATCGCTCAATCCACGTCAAAAAGTAGGCGATATACTGCAAGAACCGCTCATCATCAACACCAAGCTCAATGCCAGCCAAAGGCGCGAGCAAGTGCTGACGATGATGGCACGTGTAGGCCTTAGCGACGAACATTTTCACCGCTACCCGCACATGTTTTCTGGCGGCCAGCGGCAACGCATTGCCATTGCTCGGGCGCTAATTCTCAAACCCAAGATCGTGGTGCTAGATGAGCCCGTGTCGGCTTTAGATGTGTCTATTCAAGCCCAAGTGTTAAATCTGTTGATCGAACTGCAACAGGAACTGGGCTTAGCTTATGTGTTTATCTCCCATGACTTAAGCGTAGTGCGCCACATTGCCGACCAGGTGCTGGTCATGTACCTTGGCAAACCCGTAGAACAGGGCCCCATCGAAGCTGTATTCAGCAATCCTCAACACCCTTACACCCAAGCCTTGCTGTCGGCCACGCCGCAGGCCAATACTCAGCGTAAGCGCCAACGTATTAAGCTCACTGGCGAATTGCCTTCCCCGCTAGACCCGCCTAGCGGTTGCACCTTTCACCCGCGTTGCCAACACGCCACCGCTCAGTGCAAAATCACAACGCCAGTGATGCAAGCAAGTGTTAAGAACGCAGATGTGCAGGTGGCGTGTATTTTGGCTAATAGTTAAAACATGGCCAATACCCTCAGCCCACAGATCATTCTATCGAACGCCCGCAATAGAACAGCTATAAAGACGAAGAAAAACCCTCTACACTAGGCTCCACATTTAGCGGGATAAGCAGATAATCCAAACCAGACGCAGAGGCATAGTGGTGGCAACAAAAGAAATTATTGCTGAATTTTTGACTAAGGAATTCCCCCAATCGAAGTGCGTGGTTGAGAAGGTGGGCGGTCGAAGTTCAACTATACGGCATGCCATAGGCTTTAGTGAATTACGCCCAGGGGGCACTGTCTCAGGCCCGGTACTTATGACCGTTGCCGATGTGGCTTTATATGTTGCCGTGTTAGGCGAGGTTGGTTTGGTTGCCCTTGCCGTTACCTCCAACTTGTCGATTAATTTTTTGAGAAAGCCCGCAGCAGACAGAGACATCATTGGCCAATGTAAGCTCATTAAAGTGGGGCGCACATTGGTGGTGGGCGAAGTGTTGCTATATTCCGCTGGCGAAGATGAGCCTGTGGCCCATGTGATGGGCACCTATGCCTTGCCCGCAAGCAAAAAGGTTTAACTCATGAATGGGGTGAGGGTAACAGCCCAGCAGCCTTTGGAATTTGCCAACAGTGCCGATGTGGTGTTGTTTGGTAGTGGCATTTTCACGCGGGATATCGCTCAAGATACGGCTATTTTAGAGCGCCTTACTTTAGACCCAGCACAACAGCTCATTGGTGCTCAATGCTCGGGCACCTTGTTGTTGGCTAAGTTGGGTTTACTAAATGCCGTACCTGCCTGTACCGACCTTACCACCAAGCCTTGGGTTATTGAGGCTGGGGTGGAGGTATTGAACCGACCATTTTTTCGCTAAGGGTAATGTGGCCACGGCGGGTGGTTGTTTGGCCTCGCAATACCTTGCGACCGAGGTGATTGCCAAGCTGGCAGGGCGTAGTGACGCCGAAGCGGCCATTCACTACGTGTCACCCGTGGGGGAAAAGGAAACTAACGTGGCCCACAGCTTATCGGTGGTTGAGCCGTATCTTTAAGTGGGCCGCTAAATAATTAGGCTATTGGTTTGTAGTATTTTCCACAGGGCCTGTAATTTGGTGCTGGGGTTATTGCGGCGGCGGTAGAGGCGGATTTGTAAGCTAATATGCCATTGGTGGTCGCCGGCAATACGCAATGTGCCTTGTTGTAATTCGGCCTGTGCCAGCCTACGGGGCAACCAACCCAACCCAAAACCTTGTTGAATAAGGGCTTTGCTACTGGCGGCTTGGCTATTTTCGTTTACCGTGACCAGTTGGCTAGGGAATAAGGGTTGCACTTGTGCCTGAATAACTTGCGCCAACAAGGTTTTTGGGTGATAGGCAATATAGGGTATGGGCTTTGTGTTGGCCTCGTTAGACAAATCAAACTGCACTTGGCCGTATGGGTCGTTTGCGCTCATGGGTAGCAGTTGGTCTTGCCCTAGCACTATAAACTCCACCTCTGCTGGGTTGAGCTCCGCATCCAACTGCATGGCTGGGTGCCAATAGCTCATGAGCAAATCGCACTGGCCTTGTAATAGAGCTTGGCCGTATTCACTGCCTAGCCAGTTGCTTGAGGCAAGGTTTACTTCCAGGCCATCGTTGTCATTGTCATTGTCATTGCCTTTGGCAGCCAACTGCTGCGCTAGGGTTTGGCGCCAGCTTGGTAGAAAGCTCAATAATAATGCTTGGCTGGTGGCTAGGCTGAGCTGATCCTGTTGTTGTTGGTCGATGGCGCGGCATTGGCTCTTGGTTTGTCGTAGGCGGCTGGAGATGTCCTCGCAGGAGAGTAAAAACACTTCACCTGCGCGGGTAAGCCGTAAGGGCAGGCTATTACGGTCGATGAGGATAACGCCCATTTCTTCTTCTAACAGCTTTATGCGCCGGCTGAAGGTTGGCTGACTCACATGGCGCTCGTCGGCCGCACGGGAAAAGTGCCGTGTCCTCGCAAGTGCGCAAAAGTCATCCAACCAGCGTAATTCCATGGTGTTATCTTAACTCATGGACAACGGCAAGTATGGCCGGTAACAGGGAGACCCCCATATCGCTGCTGCGCTGGGCCGACCAGCCATAGGTTGCGTCGGCTAGGTTAAAGTTATCGATAAAGGGCATTTCCAGAGTTAACGACAAACAATCATAGGTTTGGCCCACACTGGCGCTAGCCAGTGTGGGGTTGGCTTGGCCCGGTAGGTCTGTGTCATAACCAAACTCGGTTTGGTAATCTGGGTTGCTAATGAGCAGTTGTTGCTTAAAGTTGGCTTCTAGTTTGGCAAGCCTTGGTCCATAGGCAGCAATACCTTGGTTGTCGACTAAGAACACATAAGGGATTTCTTCGTCGCCATGACAATCAATAAATAAATCTACACCTGTTGCACGCATTTTTTGTTGGGTTAAAAATACTTCTGGACTGCGCTCCATGGTGGCATCTTGCCATTCACGGTTAAGGTTAACGCCCGCAGCATTGGTGCGTAAATGGCCGCGCACACTGCCGTCGGGGTTCATGTTGGGGATGATGTAAAACACCGCATCTTCGAGCAATTTACGGCCACAGGCATGGCTTGGGTCGAGCAACTTTTGCAGCAAGCCCTCAATGGCAAACTCGGCCATAGTTTCGCCTGGATGCTGGCGCGCGGTGAGCCATATTTTACGCTTTTGTGGCGTATCTTCGCCAATTTTTAATAAGCTTAAGGGTCTGCCATCAAGGGTTTGGCCCAATATTTCCAGCTCACAATGATCCTGGGTCTGAGCCCAGCCCAGCAAGTCCTGATGCCGTTCCCATGAATAGGGCGTGCCATAGCTGTACCAAACCAGGTCATGGTCGGCGGCGTGATCAAAGGTTAGGCAGCCGTCTTGATAACACGTTTCAACGCGGAACCAGTCTTCACGATCATAGGATGCGAGCACCTGAAAATGCTGCCAACCACCGGGAAAGGCCGCACCGCCCGCATTGGTTAGGCTAAATTGCAGATTGCCTTGGGCCTTAGCACCGCACACACTGAAATGAAACCACTGATAGAAATCCGATTGGTGATCATGGCGAATGGCCAGTTGCACCGGGTTAGTGCTAGGGTCGACAACTTTGATGTTACCACTGTCAAATTGGCAGTTAATGCTCAGGGTCATGGTTGTTTCCTTGCTTGGGTGTCGGGTTTAGGTCGTGGCACGCCACCCAATGTTGGGGCTGCTGCTTGGCTGCTACTTGAGTTAGCTGTGGCGCCTGATGGCGGCAGGTTTCAAAGGCCTTGGGACAACGGTCTTGCAGGCTGCAGCCTTGTTGCTCATGGTTTAATGGGATGCGGTTTGGTACGTCGCCCACCAACCGATGGCGCTTTGTAGGAGGTGTATAGATTTTTGGTGAGGCTGCCAGAAGCGCTTGGGTATAAGGGTGTTTGGGTTGGCTAAACAACTGTTCGCGGCTGGCAATTTCGCACACTTGGCCATCGTACATTACCGCCACTCGGTCGGCCATGTGTTCTACGGCAGCTAGGTTGTGGCTAAAGATAAGGTAGGTTAGCTGTTGCTGACTTTGTAGCTGCGCTAATAAGTTTAATATTTGCGCTTGGATAGATACATCTAAGGCCGAAAGAGGTTCATCGGCAACGATAAATTCGGGCTTTACCATCAAGGCACGGGCAATGTTTACTCTTTGTCTTTGGCCACCAGAAAGCTGATGGGGAAAACGCTGGGCTAAGGTGGGGTCGATGCCCACGGCAAGTAATTGCGCCATGGCTAGGTCGATGGCGTGTTGACGCTTCAATTCGCTCTGGTGGTAAAGCAGCGGTTCTACCAAGGCATGCAGTACCGTGTGGCGTGGATTGAGAGCCGTATAAGGGTCTTGAAACACCATCTGAATGCGCCTGCGGTAGCCCATGCGCGCCTTCTGCGACAAATTACTGATCACCTTGCCTTGATAGCTAATATGGCCCGCATCGGGCTTTTCTAGGCCCATCACCAAGCGCGCCAGGGTAGATTTGCCACAACCACTTTCTCCCACCACGCAAAGGGTTTCGCCTTGCTCAACGGTGAGGTTGAGGCCATCAATGGCGTGTATGTAATTGGGTCGTGCCATGGGCCACCAAGAGTCACCTTGATTAGGCGCTTGATAAGTTTTGTGCAGCCCCTCGATGCTAAGCAACGGTTTAAGTAGTGCAGTTGTCATCAGCTTGCCTCCTCTGGTCGCGCATCATTCACTAGGTGGCAGCGGGCACTATGGTCTTGGTTTATGGGCATGGAGGGCTGCTGTTGCCAGCAGGCTTTAAAGGCGTGTTCACAACGGTTGGCAAAGGCGCACTGGTGGCCTAACTCTTGGGCTAAAGGCATTTGTCCAGGTATTTGATACAGCAGCTGCCCTGGCGAACTCATTTGCGGTAACGCCCGAATCAAACCTTGGGTGTAGGGATGCTGCGCATCGTTGATGAGGTTTTTGGTTGCCCCTTGTTCAACAATTTGCCCAGCATACATGATCAAACAACGGTCGGTGGCGTGGGCCACAAGGCTCAAATCGTGGCTAATCAGCAACAGGGCTACACCATTGCTGTGGCATAAATGGGTGAGCAAGCTGATGATTTCGGCTTGCATGGTGACATCTAGCGCACTGGTGGGTTCGTCGGCAATAATTAGTGCGGGTTCTAAGGCTAAGGCCATAGCGATGGTGACACGTTGCCTTTGACCCGCCGAAATCTGGTGTGGGTACTGGCGCAGGCGCGTTTCTGGCGCAGGAATATGCACCTGCCGCAGTTTGTGTAGGGCTACCAAACGAGCCTCGGAACGGCTTATTTTTCGATGGCTTAAGATAACCTGTAACAGTTGTTGTTCTAGGGTTAGGCTCGGATTGAGGTTGGTCATGGGGTCTTGAAATACCATGCCGATACGACGGCCACGCACCTGTCGCAGTTGTTTACTATTGAGTTGCGCGAGATCTTGACCTTCAAATTCAACCTGTCCTTGGCGAATGCGTGCACTAGCATCGAACAACTGAATAATGCTGGTGGCCAGTAGCGATTTGCCGGCCCCGCTTTCGCCTACTAAGGCGAGTCGTTCGCCTCGATGCAGCTCGAATGACACCCCCCTTAGTACGTCTACATTAGGCTCCTGGGGCCAACGGGAGGCAAAATTGACGTGTAAGTTAGATACCTTGAGTAAGGCCTGGCTCTGGATGGGGCTGAGGCTCATGGTCGTTGGCCTATGTTCTTAGGATCCAATGCATCCCTTAGCCAGTCGGCTACTAAGTTAATGCTTAGCAGTAACAGTACCAAAGCCAGGCCTGGCACCAGTGTAATCCACCATAAACCACTGAGCATGTATTCAAATCCAGAGCCGATCATGCCGCCTAAAGAGGGATTGCCATAGGCCATGCCAATACCCAAAAAGGACAGAGCCGCTTCGGCTAAGATTACATGGGCCACCTGTAAGGTAGCGATAACTAGCAGAGGCGAAAGGGTATTGGGTAAAATATGCAGCACCATAATATGGCGGCTAGAGAAGCCCAACACCTGCGCTGCAGCCACATAATCTTTGTGCTTTTCGTTGAGTACGCTGGCGCGTAAAGTGCGGGCATATTGCGGCCAATCGGCCAAGCCTAGTACCAATACCAATAACCAGGGTGACCACAGATGATATTCCTGTGGGCCCATAGCCGCACGGGTGATGGCGAGAACTAATATGGCTAACATAAGGCTAGAAAAGGTCAGCTGAAGGTCGGCTAAACGCATGACAATACGGTCGGCCCAACCGCCAAAGTAGCCTGCACACAAGCCTAAAATCGTACCTAAACACAATTGTAGCAGCACCGCCCAAAAACCAACCCACAGGGAGGTTCTAATGCCATGCATTACACTGCTCAGCAAGTCGCGGCCTAAACCATCGGTGCCTAGTAGGTAGCGGCTGTCGCCTTGGCCATACCAAGCCGGTGGCAATTCTGCATCCATAATGCTCTGCTGGGTTAAATCAGCTGGGTCAAAGGGGCTCAGCCAGGGAGCAAGCAAGCCAATGAGCAGTAAAAGTAACAACACGCAGCTGCTGAGCATAGCTACTTTGTTGGCTTTGAGTTGGCGCCATAATTGTTGGCGCCGAAAGCGTCGCCAGACATGATGGCCGTGGTACTGGGCAGCATTCATTAGTTTCTAACTCCCATGAGTGTTGCCATTGCTAGCGTGCCAAGGTGCTAAGTGGGGGTTGAGCAAACCACAGGCTAAATCTGTAAAGGCGCTTATTAGCAAAAATATTGCGGCCACTATAATTAGGTAAGCGGCCACTAAAGGTCCATCCCCTCGGTTAATGGCTTGCATAAATAGTGAGCCAGCACCGGGCCATTGAAACAGGCTTTCTGCCACTATGGTGTAGGCCACCAAAGTGCCAAACTGCAATCCAGCCATGGTGATCATAGGCAGGGTGGCATTGCGCAAGCCATAGCTCAACCAAATACGCCATGGACTAACACCCATGGCTTGGGCAAGGCGTACGGGATTACTGTGCATTACCTGCAGTAATTCTGCTCTAAGTAAACGTAAAAATAAGGGTAGCAGCGCCAGGCTTAGAGTGATGGCGGGTAGCATGATGTGTTGCCAGCCAGAAACACTTAATAAACCGCTTTGCCATGGGCCTATTGCCACCGTTTCGCCGCGGCCAAAAGTAGGCAGCCAGTTTAATTCGACGGCAAAAAAGTACACCATCAAACTGCCAGTTAAGAATACCGGCAAAGAAATACCCAGTAAGCTAACAGCCATAATGCTGCGGGCCAATTTGTGTTGTGGAGCGATAGCGGTATATAAACCCAGGGGCAGTACCGCAGCAATCACCAGCGCACAGGTAATTAACGCCAACTCAAAGGTTGCGGGTAAGGCTTGCAAAATAACTTGCAGGTTGGGCCGATGGTAAAATTGCGATTGGCCTAAGTTGCCGCTGCTCACTTGCAGTAAATACTGAGCTAAGCCAAACTCGCTGGGTTGATTGGGTGAAATGAGTCCTAAAACCCAGTAACTAAGCATTGCTACTAGTAGCAAAATTAACCCGCTCATGGCCAGGCGATGTAATAGCGAGGCACCGAGGCTCATGGTTGGGCTCATGGTTGTGATACCACTAAGTCTGCTAGGTAGGGAATGTTCATAACCGTTAATACCTTGCCGATATTAATGTTCTTGCTGCTGCCCCAGGCTAAATGTTGCCAATGTAAGGGCACAAAGGCGGCGTCTTGATATAGAATTTGTTCCACTTGCTGGAGCATTTGTGCACGCTTAGTGGCGTCGGTCTGTTTGGCACTGGCGCTTACCAAGCGATCCACTTCTGCATTGCAATAATGGCCGCCATTATAACGCCCGTAACCGCTTTCTGGGTTGCGGCACATGGCCAAGAGTTCGCTAAAGTTGGCTGAATCTTCGGTGTCTGAATGCCAGCCTAGCATCATTAAGTCGGCCCTGCCTTGGTCGTATTTTAGCCAATACTGGGCCTTAGTCATGGTAACTAAATCAACTTGAATGTTGATCTTAGCCAGCATAATCACCACGGCTTGGGCTATTTTTGCATCATTGACGTAACGGTTGTTGGGGGCAATCATAGTTAAGCGAAAGCCGTTGCCATAGCCCGCTTGCTGCATGAGCTTTTGGGCTAAGGCGAGATCGTATCTTGGGGTTAGGCTGGGCAAATGACCAACATAACCAGGCGGGCTTTGTTGGCCCGCTGGGGTGGCAAAGCCGCGCATGATTTTGCTGGCAATACCTTTATTGTTGATGGCATGAATGATGGCTTGGCGGACCCGCACGTCGCGTAGTTCTGGCCGTGTTTGTTGGTTCATTTGTAGGCTGATAAGGCGCGCGCCGGTGCGGGTATACAGGCGCATGTCTGGGTGTTTGTTAATGCGGTAGTGGTCTATGGGGGGCACGGGTGCAATGAGATCCAAGTCTCCAGCCAGTAAGGCGGCGCTGCGAGTAGCACTGTCATGGATCGGCGTCAGTTTAATGTACTCTACGTTGCCGTTGCTGGCATGATCCCAATAAGCTGAGCGCCTTTGTAGCTCCAGCAAGGTGCCTTGTTGTCGATGGGTGACGCTAAATGGGCCGCTGCCAGACGCATGTTCAGAAGCATAGGAGTTGCCATGTTTTTCTACCGCGTCTTTGGCTTTTTGATGGGCATCAAAACCTTGATAATAGAGACTGTCCATCACAAACAATTGCGTAGCTAGATTCTCTAACAGGGCATATGGCTGTTCGGTGATGAGGTCTAGGGTGTAGGCATCAATCACTCGAGCGTGGCTGATAGGCTGAAATATTCCTTTGAAATCTGGGCTGGCCTTGGCGCGTTGCAAGCTCCACTTTACGTCCAGCGCAGTCATTGGGTTGCCGCTAGAAAACTGCACCTTTTGACGTAAATTAAAACGCACAGTGCGTGCATCTAAACGCTGCCATGAAATGGCCAAGCGACCTTCAAAGTTTTGCTCTGTGGTCCACCGGATTAGTGGATCGTACAGCAGGTGGGCTAGCTGCAGACTGCCGCCAGAAAGTTGTTCATAGGGGTCTAGGGAAACTGGGTCTGCATCATAGGCAACTCGCAGGGTATTTGCACCAGCCCAGGGGCTGAGTATACATACCCATAGCACTATAAATTTATGCAGCCAAGGTTTGGTCATGGTGACGACGCTCAAGATCAAACTGTTACTCTAGGTAATATCAGATCTAATCGCAATCGAAAAAACGCATAATGCAATATAGCCTTAGATTAGCGTAAGTTAAAGGCTTGAAAATCGAAGAAATACTACAAATGAGGACGAATGGCTGGGATAGCAGGATTCGAACCTGCGCATGACGAGATCAAAACCCGTTGCCTTACCGCTTGGCGATATCCCAGCAATGTCCAAAGGACGGATCAAAATGGTGGCTATGACTAGATTCGAACTAGTGACCCCATCATTATGAGTGATGTGCTCTAACCAGCTGAGCTACATAGCCATTTTGATCAATCTCAAGCGCAGTGGCTGTACTTGAGGACGCGAATTATTCCTTGTTTTGGGGGTGCTGTCAACACCCATAAACAAAGCTTTTAAACATTAAATCGGAAGTGCACCACGTCACCGTCTTGTACGCGGTATTCTTTGCCTTCTAATCGCCATTTGCCTGCTTCTTTGGCACCTTGTTCGCCATTGCCGCTAATAAAGTCATCATAAGCAACTACCTCAGCACGAATGAAACCTTTTTCAAAGTCTGTGTGAATTACTCCGGCAGCTTGAGGTGCAGTGGCATTTTGCTTAACGGTCCAGGCACGCACTTCTTTAACTCCGGCGGTAAAGTAAGTTTGCAGGCCAAGCAGCTCATAACCAGCGCGGATAACGCGATCGAGACCTGGCTCGGTCATGCCAATGTCAGCCAAGAAATCTAATTTATCGGCGTCATCTAGCTCGCTAATCTCGGCTTCAATTTGGTTGCAGATAGCCACTACCTGAGCGCCTTCAGCGGCGGCGAATTGTTGTACCGCATCTAGATGTGGGTTGTTTTCAAAACCATCATCGGCAACGTTGGCAATGTACATGACGGGCTTGCTGGTGAGCAGGTGAAAACTTTGCACCATGGCTAGTTCGTCGTCATTGAGGTCCAGAGTACGTACCGCTACGCCTTCGCTCAACGGGCCTGCTAGCTTGTCTAGCAAGGCTAGGCTGGTTTGGGCTGCTTTGTCGCCAGTGCGGGCCACGCGTTTGACGCGGGACTGTTGTTTCTCGATGGAATCTAAATCGGCCAAGGCCAGCTCCATGTTAATGATGCCAATGTCATCAATGGGATCTATGCGATTGGCGACGTGGATGACATTTTCGTCTTCGAAGCAGCGAACCACATGGGCAATCGCATCGGTCTCACGGATGTTGGCCAAGAACTTGTTGCCTAATCCTTCGCCCTTTGATGCGCCTGCCACTAAGCCTGCGATGTCGACAAACTCCATGGTAGTCGGCAGCACACGTTCTGGCTCCACAATGGCCGCTAAGGCGTCTAAGCGTGTGTCGGGCATAGCCACTACACCCGAGTTGGGCTCAATGGTGCAAAAAGGAAAGTTCTCTGCGCTAATACCAGCCTTGGTGAGGGCGTTAAAGAGAGTTGATTTGCCGACGTTAGGAAGGCCGACGATGCCGCAGTTGAATCCCATGGGATACCTCTAAATGTTTATATGGGCCTGTAAGCTATGTGCTGTGCAGGTCGTTCATGGCTTTTTGCCAGGCGCCAGAGAGAGCGTCGGGAAGGGCTTTTAAGGCCTTGTCCATTGCGTTCTGAGTGCTAATGCGCTCCTCAACGGAGGCTTTCTTTAATACGTAATTTGACACCAGCTTGGCGTCGCCAGGGTGGCCGATACCTAAGCGTAGGCGGTGGAAATTTTTGTCACCACTGCGTTTGCTAATAATGTCTCGTAAACCGTTATGGCCACCATGGCCGCCGCCGAGTTTGAAGCGGGCTGTGCCTGGGGGTAAATCTAGCTCATCGTGGGCCACGAGCATGTTTTCGGTGTCGATCTTATAAAATGCGCACAGGGCTTGAACAGCCTGACCGCTTAAATTCATAAAAGTGTTGGGTACGAGCAGATGGACTTTATGCCCGTCTATAAAGCCCTGTCCATAGACTGCAAAAAAGCGTTTTTCTGGAGCTAGGCTAATACCCTGTTCGCGGGCTAGTTGCGCGAGCCAGTCTTGGCCAGCGTTATGCCGCGTTTGGTCATACTTGGCGCCGGGGTTGCCGAGTCCAACAATGAGCTTAATAGGTGTATCAGGCATAGTAAGAAATCTCAAACAGAAACGCCTTTGTTACTTGCATAACAAAGGCGTTTATAACAACCATTATCCGCTGGATAATTAGGCTTTATGCGCCTTTTTTACCAGCAATAATTGCAATAGCTTGGTTGTGGTCTTCACCTAGACGAAGGGCGCGAATAGTAACGCCTTTAGGTAGCTGGATGTCTGCCAAGTGAACAATGCCACCAATCTGTACGTCTTGCATGTCTACGGTAACAAATTCTGGCAAGTTAGCTGCCAAACAAGTGATTTCAACACTGTTTTGAGTGTGAGACACAGTACCACCATCAATTTTAATGGCAGGTGCAGTGGCTTCGTTCAAAAACTTGATAGGTACCAAGATATGAATTGGGTTGGATTTAGTTACGCGCATGAAGTCAATGTGCTGGATTTCTTGCTTGGCTGGGTGGCGCTGTAGATCTTTAACGATCACAGGCTCATCTTTACCATCTACGTTTAGAGTGATTACAGAGCTGTAAAAACCTTCGACTTCAGAGGCTTTCCATAGGTCTTTGTGAACCAAAGATAGAGAAAGAGGCTTCTTGTTCTTAGCGCCGCCAAAAACGATGGCAGGGATGCTTCCGGTTAAACGACGTAGGCGGCGGCTCGCACCTTTCCCCAAGTCTTGACGGGTTACAGCAGTTAGTGAGATAGACATTTGTCTTTCCTTTTATATAGTCCTGGGCACTTGCGACCGGTGCACGATAGGACGGTTAACATGACCTTAAATTAGGTCGGTAATACTAGCGCTAGTTTTGCAGCCTAAGGTTTAGGTGCGAAACATGGCGCTAATGGATTCTTCATTGCATACGCGGCGCACAGACTCGGCGAGTAAATCGGCGATGGTGAGCAGGCGAATGCGGGTACAGGCCTTGGCTTTGTCTGTAAGCGGTATGGTGTCGGTAACCACTAGTTCGTCCAAGGCGGAATTATTGATGTTGTCTACCGCCGGGCCGGATAATACCGGGTGTGTGGCGTAGGCAACGACGCGTTTGGCGCCATTGGCTTTTAGCGCGTCGGCGGCTTTGCATAAGGTGCCAGCCGTGTCACACATGTCGTCTACCAAGATGCAAGTGTGGCCAGTTACGTCACCAATAATGTGCATGACTTGAGATTCGTTGGCTTTTTCACGGCGCTTGTCAATAATGGCAAGGCCAGTATTAAGCTGTTTTGCTAAAGCCCGAGCACGAACTACACCGCCTACATCCGGTGACACTACTATGGGGTTCTTGTAGTGCTGACGAGTGATGTCGTCCAGCAGTACGGGTGAACCAAATACGTTGTCTACAGGAATGTCAAAAAAGCCTTGTATTTGTTCGGCATGTAAATCAACGGTTAGTACGCGGTCAATGCCTGTGCGTGCCATCATGTTGGCCACCACTCGGGCACTGATAGGCACGCGCGCTGAACGTGGGCGCCGGTCTTGGCGAGCATAACCGAAGTAAGGTACAACAGCGGTAACACGGGCAGCAGATGCACGGCGCAGAGCGTCCGCCATGAAAATGAGCTCCATTAAATTGGTGTTAGTGGGGGTGCATGTGGGTTGGATGATAAATACATCCTTGCCGCGTACGTCTTCTAACAATTCAATGGCACATTCGCCGTCACTGAAGCTGGACACCTTAGCTTGGCCTAAGGGAACGCCTAAGCGATCAACGATCATTTGAGCTAATTCAGGGTGAGCACTACCGGTAAAAACTTTAAGTTTTGACACCTTGGGGCACCTATGCTGTATGCAATTAAGCTACGCGTAAACCAGTGTTTACGCTTGAAAATATGGCTGGGATAGCAGGATTCGAACCTGCGCATGACGAGATCAAAACCCGTTGCCTTACCGCTTGGCGATATCCCATAAATACGAGGCGCGTATTTTCGCGGAAACTAGGGCTATTGTCAACTGAAATGGGCAGTATTACAGCGGCTTGTAGCTCGGGTTTGAGCGTGGAAAAGGATACAGGTTAACCCAGCTTTTGAGTACCAATACTAGGCGTACATCCGGGCCTGTGATTTGCATTTTTTTGGGCATGGGTAAGCCGGTGATTTTGTTGTAGGAATAATATTTAACCTGCCAGCCGGCTTGGCTGATGGTGGCCGCTTCGCCACTTTCATTGTAGCTTAGCGTGGCCTCAGAATTAGGGTGGGGGATGCCTCGCACCCAGTAATGGAGTTCTTGCATGGGGAAGCTCCAGCCAAACTCCTGGGCAAATAACGTTTCAACAGACTCGGCTTGCATTTGACCTTTATTGCTGGTGGCGGTGGCTAAGCCCGGTGTGCCTTTGACGTGCAGTTGCCCGCTGCCCAAGGGGCCACTAATGAGAAGGTCAAAGCGATCTGACCTTTGGTGCCAAGAGAGTAGGCCAGAGGTGTTTTTGTTGTTGGCGTAAACGGCCAGTTTGCCTTCCACATCCCACTGTAGCAGCTTGTCTAATTCAGCTTGTTTGTACTCGAAGGGGCCGTAGGCGTGGCTTGCTGGGGGCAGGCTTACGCTCGTTGGCGCCGAGCTACAGGCTGCAAGTGTTAAGCATGTAGCAATAATGCAGGCTAGGCGGGTGGTGCGCCTTAGGGCCGGGCTAATCGTTTTGAAAATCATTTTGCGCATCCATTATTGCTTGTTTTATGAGCAGGCTGTCTGGGTCTTTAATTAAGGCTGTATTCCATGTTTCGAAGGCACCCTTAGTGTCACCCAAGGCCCATTTTACCAAACCTAAGTGGGCTGCAATTTCGGCATCGGGTAAGAGCTCATAGGCTTTACTGAGTAATTGTTTGGCTTGGCGTAAATGACCTTGACGGTAAGTGACCCAGCCCAAACTGTCTATGATGGCGGCATTGCCGGGCTGCAGCGCTAGCGCTTTTCTAACTAATGCTTCTGCTTGGGATAATTTGATGCCTTGTTCAGCGTAAGTATACCCTAGGGCGTTGAGTGCGTTCACATGGTTGGGTTGCAAGACTAAAATTTTATCAAGTAAACTTTCGCTAAGGTCCAATTCGCTTAAGTTTTGCGCTAACAGGGCCCGGCCATAGAGTAAGGCGGTGTTCTGTGGGTGCTGTTGCAAGCCCTCGTCATAGGCTAGGGCCGCCTCATGCAGGGCGTTTAGATTTAATAGGTGCTCCGCTTGCAAGCGGTATAGTTCAGCGCTTATACCGTCCGGTGAGCTTGAAGTAGGTGCTTCGTTAGGCTCTTCATTAGATAAGGCAAACCTTTGTCGCGCTTGCTTGAAGAAAGCGGGGGTCTGCTCCAGCTTGGGAGTTTGTAAATTGAGCAGCTCCACTATGGCAGATAACCGGTCTGGGCCTATGGTAACTTGCTCGAAGTAACCAACGGCTTGCTGCTTGTGGCCTTGTTTGAGGGCCGTTAAACCAAGGTGGTAGTATGCACTGTGGCTGTCGGGTCGCAGCTTAAGAAACTGCTCAAGATGACTATACACTTCATTATAATTTTGGGTTTCATAGGCCAGCAAGCCAGCAGAATAATGACCGTTGGGATCTTCAGGAAAGCGTTTTACTAATTCAGAAAAGTAGTCATAAGCAAGCTTGTACTCTCCTGTAACAGTGAGTACTTGTGCATGCAGGGCGATTAGCTGCCGCGGTGCTCGATCCAGTGGTTGAGTGTGTTGTTGCAGGTAATTATTGGCCTCTTCCAGCTGTTGTGTAGCGATCAGCAGCTCACTATAGAGTATTTGTATCTGTAGTTGTTTTGGCACTTGCTGTAGAGCTTTGTTCAAATAACCTATGGCCTCGTGAGGCTGCTGTGTTTGCCCTAAAAGGGCAAGTGCATAGAGTAGTTGCGGGTTATTTTGGTAGCTTGTAAGCCAAGTTTTATAGCGCTCTTGTAATTGCATTTGCACCGCCTGAGATTCGTTCAGGCTTATTTTGGCAACATAGGGTAAACCAGCGCCACCACCAAGTTTGAGTTCTTTATTGAGCGCGTCTATGGCGCTGTCAAAGTGGCCGTCGAGACTTTCCGCTTGAGCTAAATATTGCCAAGCTAAAGGGTCGAGGGGGGCAAGTTGCCCCCACCATTGACTTGCCTGTCTGAGCAGCTTTGGATTATGCCCAAATTGTGCAGCGTAGGCGGCGCGTTTGGCGGTGTTGAGGTCATGGGTTGAATAAGCTGCATTGAGTAAATGCTTGGCAGCGTGTTCACTGTCACCACGCTGGAGGGAAAGCTCACCCGTTAGCAGGTCCATTAGCACTGTGCCCGACAAGCCGCGCTCATCAGTGTCTTGAGTTGTTGTTTGTTTGGCCGATAAGTTGTTGGCGGGCACCTTGGTTGGTACAGAGGCTGGGCTGCTGCAGCTGGCCAAAATGGCGCAGCTTAGCAACAGCCCAAACTGACGTAGCAGGCTAAGAGGGTGGTAGCAAAGGGCAGTGAGCGGTGCAAGAAAAGACAATATTTGGCTACAATCATCAAACGCAGATGATTGAAGTGTAGCAAATATTGCACCCCTGCGAGCCCTGCTGTGAGAAAAACGTTAAAATCAAGGTCGTTGCATTACTATTGGCGCGGCTAAGTTTCGGGTATAATATTGCCCTTTATAGCTATGCTATCCATTTGTTGCGCTGCCCACTAACTTCATGACTTTGTTTGTATTTGGTATTAATCACACCACGGCTCCTATTAATGTGCGTGAAAGGCTGGCTTTTGCGCCAGAAATTACTGCGCCTGCGCTCCAGCAAATACTCCAGCAAACGGCTATTTCTGAAGTTGCTATTTTGTCGACTTGTAATCGTACTGAAATATATGGCCGTTTGCCGTCGGATGCGACGCTGACTGAAGCACCGAAGATGGTGGTTGCCCGCTGGTTGTCTGAATTTCATGGCGTTGATCTATATCAATTAGAGCAACACAGTTATTTTTGGCAACAAGACCAGGCCGTAAGGCACATGATGCGTGTGGCCAGTGGTTTGGATTCTATGGTGCTTGGCGAGCCGCAAATCTTGGGCCAGCTTAAATCTAGCTTTTCTGTAGCGAGGCAAGAAAAAACAGCTTCTAGTCACCTGATTCGGCTGTTTCAAAGTGCGTTTAATACCGCTAAGTATGTTCGAACTCACACGGCCATTGGAGAGAACCCTGTTTCTGTGGCCTTTGCCGCCGTGACTATGGCGCGCCAGATATTTGCTCAATTGTCTGAGCAAACGGCGCTTTTGGTTGGCGCAGGGGAAACCATAGAGCTAGTTGCACGCCATTTACGAGATGCAGGGGTGAAAGAGCTTATTGTTGCCAACCGCACTCTGGCCCGGGCACAAGAGTTGGCCCATGAGTTTGGTGCCAAGGCGGTGTTACTGGCAGATATTCCAGATTATTTGGCGCAGGCCGACATTGTTATTTCTTCTACCGCCAGTCAATTGCCTATATTGGGTAAAGGTGCAGTAGAGCGGGCTTTAAAGCAACGTAAACATAAGCTCATGTTTATGGTGGATATCGCTGTGCCCCGTGATATAGAGGCCGAGGTGGGCGACTTGGATGACGTTTACCTATACACAGTAGACGACCTAAAAGACGTGATAGACGAGGGCATGCGCTCCCGGCAAGAGGCTGCAATAGCCGCCGAAGCAATGATTGATACAGGCTTGGAAGCCTATCTGGAGCATGAACGTTCGCTCGATGCCGTGGCTACCATACGCGATTACCGTGAGCGTATGGAAGGTTTAAGGGACGACGAATTAGAACGTGCAATGGCGCTGTTGGCCAAAGGCGAAGAACCTCAAGTGGTGCTGCAACGGCTAGCCCGTGGGCTAACCAATAAAATGATGCATGCACCCACAGTGCAATTGAAAAAAGCCAGCGCAACTGGCGATGACCAGAGTTTGCAGCTTTTGCAAACCATGTTTGAATTGAATAAAACCTTATGAAAGCTTCAATACTCAGTAAATTAGAACAGTTACACGATCGCTACCAAGAGCTAGAAGCTTTATTGGGTGTGGCCGAAGTGATTATGGACCAAGACAAGTTCCGTGCCTATTCCAAAGAATATGCAGAACTTGAAGATGTAGTGAATAACTACGGCCAGTATATGCAGCTGCAAGAAGACATGGCTGAAGCGCAGCTTATGTTAGCGGAAGATGATGCCGAAATGAAGGCTATGGCCGAAGATGAAATTCATCAAGGTAAGCAGCGTCAGGCCCAGTTAGAGCTCGACTTGCAGAAGCTACTACTGCCTAAAGATCCTAATGATGGGCATAACACCTTTGTGGAAATTCGCGCTGGAACCGGTGGTGACGAAGCGGCAATTTTTGCTGGTGATTTGTATCGTATGTATAGCCGTTATGCTGAAAAAATGGGTTGGCGAGTGGAAGTTGTTAGCCAAAACGAAGGCGAGCATGGTGGTTATCGCGAAATCATCACCCGCATGGTGGGCGATGATGTCTACTCACGGCTCAAGTTCGAATCTGGTGCTCACCGTGTACAAAGGGTGCCAGAAACTGAATCCCAGGGTCGTATTCATACCTCGGCTTGCACCGTAGCGGTGATGCCAGAAGTGGACTCAGTGGATGAAGTAGCTATCAATAAAAGCGATTTGCGCATTGACACTTTTCGCGCCTCTGGCGCTGGTGGCCAACACGTTAACAAAACCGATTCGGCGATACGTATTACCCACTTACCATCGGGTGTGGTGGTGGAGTGTCAAGATGAGCGTTCGCAACACAAAAACAAGGCCAAGGCTATGTCTTTGTTGGCGTCAAAATTGTTGTCTAGCGCTCAAGAAGCAGTGGCCGCAGAACAGGCCGATGCGCGCAAAAGCTTAGTGGGCAGTGGCGACCGTTCGGAGCGCATTCGCACCTATAATTACCCCCAGGGTCGGGTTACAGACCACCGCATTAACCTCACCTTATATAAACTGGCCGACATCATGGAAGGTGACGTTAACTGCATTATCGAGCCCTTGAGTAATGAGCATCAGGCCAATATGCTGGCCTCTTTAGCCGAAGCCGATGGCTAACCAAGAGCCTAACCAAGCGTCTAATCAAACGCCTAGCCAGCCGCCAAACCGTGGTGACGCGCTGGCCTGGGCACAGGCCCAGCTAAAGGCAGCAGGGGTTGATGATAGCCCAAGATTGGATGCGGAATTATTGCTTTGTCATGGGCTTAGCTGCACAGCGGCTAGCCTGTATGCTTGGCCTGAAAAACCACTAACCCAACCCCAGTGGCACACTTTTAGCGAACAAGTGTTGCAGCGAAGCCAGGGTCAGCCAATTGCTCATTTGTTGGGCAGGCAGGGCTTTTGGAGTTTGGATTTGCAGGTGGATGCGTCTACGCTTATCCCCCGTCCAGAAACGGAGTTGTTGGTCGAAGTCGTATTGGGCCTCGATTTGCCAAGCACTGCTGTTGTGCTCGATTTAGGTACGGGTAGCGGTGCCATTGCTCTAGCCTTAGCTAGCGAACGGCCCCAGTGGCACATCCTTGGTTTAGACCAATCGCCTGCGGCGATTGCCTTGGCGCACAAAAATGCCCAAACCTGCCAGCTGCCACAAGTAGAGTTTCGCTTAGGCAACTGGGCTGCGGATATGCTTAAAAACCCACAGCAGCCAATCAACTGTATCGTTAGCAACCCACCCTATATCGATGCTAATGATCCTCACTTGAGTCAAGGTGATGTGCGCTATGAACCTTTAACGGCCTTAGTGGCCGATGACCATGGCATGGCGGATATTAAAGTTATTGCCCAACAAGCGGCTGGGCTATTGGTTGCTAAGGGTTGGCTGGCCTTCGAGCATGGCTACGACCAAGCAGAGTTGGTGCAGCAGTTGCTGCACCGCTTAGGATATACTTTCATCGATACACAGCAAGACTATAATGGCCAAGATAGAGTGACGCTTGGGCAGTGGCCAGCATAAGCCATAAGCCGCTAACATAAGCCATAAGCCGCTAACATAAGCAGAGCAAGGGAAAGATGATGAACGATGAGCAGCTGCAACGTTATAGTCGACAAATTATGGTGCCTGAGTTTGATTATCAGGGGCAACATAAATTACTCAATGCCAGTGTGTTGATTATTGGCTTAGGCGGGCTAGGCAGCCCAGTGGCTTTATATTTGGCAGCCGCAGGCATAGGTAAATTGGTGTTGGCCGATGATGATGTGGTGGATCAGTCAAACCTGCAGCGACAAATTATTCACGGCGAAGCTAATGTGGGTGAGGCGAAGGTGTTATCCGCGCAGCAGAGTATTGCTGCTATTAATAGCGCGGTGCAAGTGGTGCCCTTGGCACAGAGGCTTGAAGCCCAAGCGCTACACGAGCAAGTGAAGTTGGTTGACCTGGTGGTGGACTGTAGTGACAATTTAGCTACCCGTTTGGCGGTGAATAAATCTTGTTTGCAGCTAAAAACTCCATTAGTTTCAGGTGCGGCTATTCGCATGGAGGGCCAAGTCACGGTGGTTGACCCACGCCAAAACGACAAGCCCTGTTACCATTGTTTAATGCAATTTACCGGGCCTCAAGATAGCCGTTGTTCGAGCAATGGTGTAATGGCTCCAGTGGTAGGCATTGTGGGTGCAGTGCAGGCCATGGAGGCGATTAAGGTGATTGCTCATGTGGGTGAACCTTTAGTGGGTAAGCTGTTGTTATTGGACGCGAAAAACATGCATTGGCAGCAATTTACTTTGCCCAAGGACGACAATTGTCCAAGCTGTGGTAATGGTTGATAAACGGCTGGTTTTTTTATTGTTTTTTGCTCGCTAAGGCCCTTATAGGCTTGACTCTGATACTCAATAGTTTAATATACGCGCCTCTGCGGAGGGGTGGCAGAGTGGTCGAATGCAACGGTCTTGAAAACCGTCGTGGGTTAATAGCCCACCGAGAGTTCGAATCTCTCCTCCTCCGCCATTTTATACGAGTAAGCCTGTCATATTAAGCCTGGCCGATGGATCTAAAATCTTTCGACACGTTGAAGATGATAGTGTGAAGTACAGGGGCACAGTCTGCCAAGCCCCACAGAGAATTTGGGTCGTTAGCTCAGTTGGTAGAGCAGTTGGCTTTTAACCAATTGGTCGGGCGTTCGAGCCGCCCACGACCCACCACTTTTCAAACCGCGTTAGCTGGTTCATGCTGACAAACAGTAGTACCGTTAGAGTATAAAGGGGCACAATCTACCAAGCCCCACAGAGAATTTGGGTCGTTAGCTCAGTTGGTAGAGCAGTTGGCTTTTAACCAATTGGTCGGGCGTTCGAGCCGCCCACGACCCACCATTATATGAAAAAGCCCTCATTGCTACGCAGTGAGGGCTTTTTTGTTGCTTTGCGTTGCAGCCTAAAATACTAAATTATTAACCCACGATTGCATATTTGCCATGCTTGGCTGCTATCAGCCCGTTCATACACTAGCACCATATTGGGCCACGGATCGGCCGTAACTCGCTGTTGCATATGCTCAAAGCCTATGGGGCGTGGTGCCGGATAATGCAGTGGTCCAGCGATCCAGTGCCACTTGGGAAGTACTAAAAAGCCTCTGGAATTAGAACTTGTGGGCTTGAGTTTATGCACTTCGTCTTGGCCTAACCACCAGCCGCGCTGGTGCTTAGGGTGAAGGCCGAGGTGTTCAATAAAGGTGTTTTGCCAATTGCCGTAGGGGTAAAACAACATGCCTGTGAGCAGCAGTTGGCGATGCTTGGGTAGGGATATGTGTTGCTGTTGCAAGTAATCTATGACGACTTGCTGCTGGCTCAGGGGTAGCTGGTGGTGGCACATGCGTTGCCATTTTAAATCGAGCCGATCAATGCCTGCAGGGCCAATAAAGTTGGCTAGCTGGGTGCCATCTTTCTCGAGTAAATAAAACTTAATGGCCAGCTCCAAATGCACAATTTCTTGGGCCGCATTGCGATAGAGCAAATCTAACTCGCCAAGAGTTCGCTGTGGGGCTTGGATGACAATGTTGCGATTAAGGATAGTCTGTTCTTGGCTGCCGGCAAAAAGCAGGTCAACACAGTCTTCAAAGTGTTTGCCCAAACGATAGGCAGGTTGTGCAGGGTAGGTTTTTAGGCATTCTAAGGGGATTAGGGTTTTTTTTTGTAGGCCTGGCTTGGCTATTGGTTGGCATATGGATTGAGGGTGGAACAGGTCCACATTTGCTGTGGCTGCCATTAGAGGTTGGCTTTGCAGCAACCAGTTTAAATCGTGGGCGATATTGACCTCAATGGGCGCGCCAGTGTTATGGTTAATTTGATCTTGTTGGCCCAATTTAAACGCTCGAATGTTTGAATTAGTGAGTATAATAGCCTAAATGAATGCTACACAACTACAGTCCTACTACGATCAATCACCTGCTGCTCGGCGCATGGTGCTGGTGAGCGTAGGCTTGGTGATAATGATCTGTTCCTTGAGCCTGTCGGCGGTGAATATTGCCGTGCCACGCATTGCCGACGATTTGCAGGTGGGCGCAGACGCTGTCAGTTGGATTCCGGTGGCTATGTTGTGGGGCAACGTGGTGTTTTTATTGCCCATTGGCCGCCTTGCCGATATTGTCGGCCGTAAACGCATGTTTGCTGCGGGCATTTTGTTGTTCATCCTCTCGTCGCTGGCCATTTTATTGCCTCAGTCTATTACCTCTTTGCTATTTATTCGCGTGGCACAGGGAATTTCCAGCTCCATGGTCTATGGCACAAGTATGGCCATTATTGGTGTTATTTATGTCAATTCTAACCGTGGTCAAGCCTTAGGTATAGCCACCTCAATGGTCTACTTTGGCTTGACTCTAGGGCCGCTAATTGGCGGTTGGCTAACGGAGCATTGGGGCTGGAGAAGCGTATTTTGGGCGCCTACCTCAATTTTAATACTCTGCGCAGTGATGCTCTTGTATGTTAAAGGTGACTGGAAAGACGAACATAAAAGTAAATTCGATTGGCAGGGCAGTTTGATTTTCGGCGCTTGGGTGAGTGCCTTTATGTTGGGGCTGTCACGCTTAACCGACTGGCGTTTCGCCTTGCTAGCGTTATTCGGCTTGGCCTTATTGGCTGTTTTTGTGTGGCATCAATCAAAGGTGGAATCGCCTTTGCTACGTTTGTCTGCGCTGCGGGCTAACCGCATTTTTAATCGATCTTTGTTGTCGGCCTTTTTTATCTACGGCTCCAGCTTTTCCATGGTGTTTTTGTTGAGTTTGTATTTACAGTACATTCATCAACTCAGCCCCAGTGAAGCGGGTCAAATTGTGCTTATTCAAACCTTGATTATGGTGATATTGGCACCCATCACTGGGCGCTTGTCCGATCGCTATGAACCCAGAATATTATCCACTTTTGGTTGTGGTTTGTTTGTTATTGGCTACGCCATACTGTTTGGCTTGGACATGCATACGTCACTACATACGGTGATGTTAGCTCTGGTGTTCTTGGGTTTGGGTTTTGGCTTCTTTTCTTCCCCCAACAACAATGCGGCCATTGGTTCGGTACCGCCAGACAAATTAAGCATTGCCGCAGCCTTGCTTAATTTGGCGCGCACCATGGGTAATATGGTCAGCTCGGCCATCGTTATGACGTTGTTTAGCGTAACCATGGGAGGTGCTGCCATTACCGCAGAGCTGTATCCTCAATTGCTGCTAGTGATTAAAATCACCATGGGCATGTCCATGGGCTATGCTTTAATTGCGGGCGTATTTTCCTATCGGCGGGGGCGTATACATTAATCGGCACTATAGTCGATGGCGATAATTTCGTAGCCCTTACCCAAGTCTTTGAGTTCAACATAATCGTCTAATTGCTTGCCTATTAAGGCCAAGGCCAAGGGTGAATCGATGCTAATGTAGCCGCCGCTGGGGTTGAGTTCGTCGGCGCCAACAATGCGGTAACGACGTTGCTGGTCATTATCGTCGAGCAGGGTGACCCAAGCGCCAAAATAGATTTTAGCTAAGTTGCTGGGTGGTGCGTCAACCACCTTAATTTGGTCAATGCGTCTTTGCAGATACAGAATGCGGCTATCCATTTCACGCAACATTTTTTTGCCGTAAATATACTCAGCATTTTCTGAACGGTCGCCCAGGGCGGCTGCCTCTTTGACCGCTTGGGTAATCACAGGCCGCTTGTTGCTCCACAAATCTTGTAATTCATCCTTCAGAGCTTGCGCCCCTGCAGCAGTAATAAGGGGCGAGCGTTTAGGCCTTGGTGGCCGATAGCGGCCGGCAAAGCGCTGTCTTGCGTCCTTCATAGTGCCGACAAGCGAGCGATGGCTACGGGAATCGCGGTTTCTACGCGTAATATACGAGTGCCAAGGGAAAAAGGGCTAAAGCCTTGCTGTTGCAACTTGTCTACCTCATAGTCGGTAAAGCCCCCCTCTGGGCCAATGGCTAAGGTTTTGGCTTGATTACTTGCAGGTGGGCATTTTTGGGCATGGCGAGGGTGGGCAACTAAACGCTGGCTGTGGCCTGCCCATGCATCTAGCTTATCTTCTACAAAGGGCTTAAATAATGGCGCTTTGTGAACCAGTGGTAAGTGCGTTGTGCCTGCCTGTTCTAAACCAAGGATGAGATTGTCGAGAACACTCTGGGGCTGTAAAAAAGGTGTTTGCCAATAACTTTTTTCGACTTTGCTACTGTTGAGTAGGGTTATTTCAGATACCCCTAAGGTGGCACAGGTTTGTAAAATTCGGCGCATCATCTTGGGACGCGGCAGGGCTAGCAGAAGTTTTAACGCTAAAGGAGCAACGCTGGGCTGATTTAACTCCACCTGCAATAGGGTGGCCTGTGGTGTGTGCTGCAACACTTGCGCTTGGCCTATATCACCGTTGATTTGCCCCACCCTTAAGCTGTCGCCAACATTAGGCTTGAGCACTTGGGCAAGGTGGCTTTGGCGCCGCGCATCCTGGATACAAAGCTGTCCCGTTGCAGACACTTCATCGGCGCTAAAAAGTAGTATATTCATTAACTCGCAGTATAATGTGCTCTTGAGTTTATTTCTTGCACTTTTTAAGCAAATTATTGAATGGGGTTGATGTGGTTATTATTGGTATTGCGGGTGCTTCGGCCTCCGGAAAGAGTCTGTTAGCCAAAAATGTGATCCAAGGCTTCGCTTCAGATCAAGTGGTAATGATGTCTGAAGACAGCTACTACAAAGATCAGCGTAACCTGTCAAAAGCCCAGCGTAATTTGACCAACTACGACCACCCTGATGCCATGGACCATAAGCTAATGGCACAACACTTAACCCAGCTGGCAGCGGGGCATACAGTGCAACGACCTGTGTATAGTTTTTACGAACATTTGCGCGAATCCAACACGATTGAAATGAAGCCTTGTAAGGTGTTGATTGTTGAGGGTATTCTATTGTTTACTCAAGAGCGTCTACGATCTCTGTTGGATTTACGTATTTTTATGGATGTGCCGTTAGATATTTGTTTGATTCGCCGTTTGGAACGCGATGTAAACGAGCGGGGTCGTGATTTGCAGTCTGTATTGGCGCAATATCAGGCTACCGTAAGGCCTGGTTTTTTTAATCACGTATCGCCATCCAGGGAGCACGCCGACTTAATCGTTCCAGAAGGCGGTGAAAACCCAGCAGCGATAGAATTACTACAGGCAAGAGTTGCACAAATGCTAACTCAGGCTTGATTTTTAGGAGAATAATAATGAATAAAACACTCGTACTTACTGCTATCTGTGCCGATCGCCCCGGTCTAGTGCAAATGCTTTCAGAAGTTATCTATAAGCATGAAGCCAGTTGGGAAGAATCCAGTATGGCTCACTTAGCTGGGCAATTTGCCGGTATTCTTACGGTTAATGTTGATGAAAGTGTTATCCCAGCCCTGGAAAAAGACTTACGCGCCTTAAGTGATCAAGGCATGGCTGTGAGCTTGAACGAAAGTTCAGAAACAGCCGACGCCGACGCTCAACAGATTATTTGGCTCGACCTAACGGCCCATGATAAGCCGGGCATCATGCGTGAAGTGTCTAATGTATTTGTGTCTCAAGGGGTGAGTGTACAAAGCTTGGATACGGAAGTGGCCAGTGCATCTATGTCTGGTGATGCTATGTTTGTTGCCGGTGCTCAGCTACTGGTGGCGAAAGATTTTGATATTGATGGCTTGCGCGAAGCGTTGGAAAGTTTGTCGGATGATTTAATGGTGGATTTAGCTATTGCTGAGGACGAATAACACTTGCTAGCGCAACCGTCTTTGCGAGCGTAGCGAAGCAATCCAAGGCCACGGTTTCCAATGACGTATATTGGTGTTCTACACTTTGTTTCGCCTAAGGAAAAACAAAGTGTAGAACACAGATGTCGTCAGCTAGCGTTATGAACAAAGCGCATCCAGCTTCTGCTTAAGCATGCCATTCACTTGGCCAGGGTTAGCAGAGCCTTTAGAGGCTTTCATTACTTGACCCATGAAAAAGCCCAGCATTTTGCCGCGTTTTTCTACTTCGGCATCAACATATTGCTGTACCTGCTTGGGGCTTGCGGCGATGACGTCATCGACCATGATTTCGAGAGCACCAAGGTCGCTAACCTGCTTTAGACCCTTGGTTTCGATGATGGCATCAACTTCGCCGGCTTTATTCCACAAACCTTCAAATACGGTTTTAGCGCCTTTGCCACTAATGGTGTCATCTTTGATGCGGCTAATAAGCTGGCCTAGTTGGGCGGCGCTCACTGGGGCTGCGTCAATCTCCACACTGTGTTGGTTAAGGTACTTAGCTAATTCCCCAGAAACCCAGTTGGCGCTTAATTTGGCATCACTACAAACCGCTACAACGGCTTCAAAGTAGTCGGCTAAGGAGCGGCTAGCCGACAGCACACCGGCGTCATATTCACTCAAGTTTAACTGGCTCACAAAGCGTGCACTGCGTTGGTCGGGTAGCTCGGGCAAGCTTTGACGAATGGCTTCAATATAGTCATCGTCAATATCAATAGGCAGCAGGTCTGGGCAAGGGAAGTAACGGTAGTCGTTGGCTTCTTCCTTGCTGCGCATAGGGCGAGTTTCGTTCTTATCTGCGTCGTAAAGGCGGGTTTCTTGGGCGATCTTGCCGCCATCTTCCAAAATATCGATTTGGCGTTCAACTTCAACATTAATCGCTCGTTCGATAAATCTGAAGGAGTTGATGTTCTTTAGTTCGGCTCGTGTGCCTAATTCTTTTTGGCCTTTAGGGCGTATAGACACGTTGGCATCGCAACGCATAGAGCCTTCGGCCATGTTGCCATCGGAAATGCCAATGGTAGTGACGATGGCGTGCATTTTGCGCATGTAGGCTACAGCTTCTTTGGCGCTGCGCATATCTGGCTCAGAAACGATTTCCAGCAACGGCGTACTAGATCGGTTAAGGTCTATGCCGGTTAGGCCATCAAACTCATCATGTAGAGATTTACCCGCATCTTCTTCCAAGTGGGCACGGGTAACGCCAATGCGTTTGGTGCTACCGTCTTCCAATTGGATGTCCAGGTGCCCCTCTCCCACAATGGGGTGATCCATTTGGCTGGTTTGGTAGCCTTTGGGTGAATCTGGGTAAAAGTAATTCTTCCGAGCAAACACTGAATGCTTGCTAACATGGGCGTTAATAGCGGTACCAAAGGTGACGGCCATACGTAGGGCTTCTTGGTTAAACACGGGCAGCGCGCCGGGCATTCCTAGGTCCACCAAGGTGGTTTGGGTGTTAGGCTCGGCACCAAAGCCAACCTTGGCGCCGGAAAAAAGCTTTGACTGGGTGGCAAGCTGTACGTGTATTTCTAGACCAATGACGATTTCCCAAGACATGATTAAGCTCCTTTGTTGCCGTTAGATGCTGGCGTTTGCAGGTGCCAATCGGTGATTTGTTGATATTGGTGAGCAATGTTTAACAGCTTTGCTTCAGCAAAGTAGTTACCCATAATGTGCAAGCCAACGGGACGGCCATTAACAAAGCCTGCAGGTGTCGACATGGCAGGTATGCCTGCTAAATTGGCAGACAGAGTGTAAATATCTTCTAGGTACATGGCCACAGAGTCTTTGGTGTTGCTGCCTAAATCAAAGGCTGCCGTTGGGGCGACTGGCCCCATGATGACATCGACCTGAGACAGGGCTCGCACAAAGTCGTTCTTGATCAAACGGCGAATGCGCTGAGCTTTGACATAATAGGCGTCGTAATAGCCTTCTGACAAAGCGTAAGTACCCACCATGATGCGGCGTTTAACTTCGGTGCCAAAACCTTCGGCACGGGTGCGGCAATACATGTCCATGAGGTCTTGCGGCTGATCACAGCGATAGCCGTACCTTACGCCGTCAAAACGGCTGAGGTTGGAGGAAGCCTCTGAAGGTGCAATGACATAATAGGCGGGGATCGACAATTCTAAATTAGGCATGCTGATGTCGATGATCTGCGCGCCTAAGGCTTCAACCTGTTTAACCGCTACCATAATGCAGTCAGCGACTTGTGGGTCTAAGCCTGGGCCAAAAAATTCTTTTGGCAAGCCCACCTTGAGGCCTGTTAATGGTTGCTCAAGGTCGGCGCTGAAGTCAGGCAGCTCCACCTGCATGCTGGTGGAGTCCTGTGCGTCGAAGCCGGCCATGGCATTAAGCATGACCGCGGCATCTGCGGCTGTTTTGCACATGGGGCCAGCCTGGTCGAGGCTGGAGGCAAAAGCCACAATGCCAAAGCGTGAAACGCGGCCGTAAGTGGGTTTGATGCCGGTTAAGTTGCAAAAGGATGCAGGCTGGCGAATGGAACCGCCGGTATCAGTGCCGGTGGCGGCGGGCACCAAGCCTGCGGCTACCGCAGCGGCAGATCCACCCGACGATCCACCGGGCACGGCGTTGAGGTCCCATGGGTTTTTAACGGCGCCAAAGTAGCTGTTTTCATTGGACGAGCCCATAGCAAATTCGTCCATGTTGGTCTTGCCTACACACACAGCACCGGTGGCCAGTAAACGTTGGCCTACAGTGGACTCGTATGGCGGGATGAAGTTCTCAAGCATTTTTGAACCGCAAGTGGTGATCACCCCTTGGGTGCAAAATAAATCTTTATGGGCAAAGGGCACGCCGGTCAGTAATTCGGCTTTGCCCGCTGCACGGCGGGCGTCGGCGGCACCCGCTTGTTCTAGTGCTAAGTCTTCTGATAAGTTAATGAAGCTGTTAAATTGATGATCGCGGGCCTTGATGTCGGTAATGATGTCCTGGGTAATTTCACGGCTTGAGTAAATACCAGCGGATAAGTCGTTGGATATTTGAATTAAAGTCTTGTTAGTCATATTAATCGATCACTTTTGGCACTAGGTAAAGGCCCTTTTCGGTGGCTGGAGCAATGGCCATAAAGGCGTCGCGCTGGTTGTCACAAGTGACTTGGTCGCTGCGCAAACGTTGGCTGGCGTCGTGTGGGTTGGACAAAGGCTCAATGCCGTCGGTATTTACTTGTTGCATTTGATCCATGAGCATTAAGATGCTGCTCAAACTATTGGCGTAGTCGCTGGCTTCGGTGGCGGTCACTTGGATGCGGGCAAGGATGGCGATTTTCTCGATATCGGCGTTTTCTAGGGCCATGATGGTCTCGGTTTAGGCTATATTTATTAACTTGAATATTGATTGAACTTTTAGCTTCAATAACGCTCAAATTAGCTGAATTTTGGCCGCAGAGTAAGGATGCTATGTGCGGGAGCAATAAAGGGCTCTAATTTAGCATAAATTGCGCCGTTGGAAAACGGATTAGCCTTGCTCAAATGCGGCCTGATTGTTAATATTTACAACTTAGTCTCAGTGGCTTGTATTAGCCACTCTTTATCTTTGATTAGAGCCAGTATTTACCTATGTTTAAAAAAATCCGCGGCCTATTTTCCAGCGATCTATCTATCGATTTAGGTACCGCTAATACCCTCATTTATGTGCGTGACAAAGATGTCGTGCTTAACGAACCTTCTGTAGTGGCTATTCGTACCCACGGTAATCAAAAAAGTATTGCTGCTGTGGGCACCGACGCCAAACGTATGTTGGGCCGTACACCGGCCAATATTACCGCCATTCGCCCGCTTAAGGACGGTGTGATTGCAGATTTCCATGTTACAGAAAAAATGCTTCAGCATTTTATTCACAAGGTGCATGAAAATAGTTTTATAACACCCAGCCCTCGTGTATTGGTGTGTGTGCCCTGTAAGTCTACTCAAGTTGAGCGTCGCGCTATTAAAGAATCGGCTATGGGCGCTGGTGCCCGCGAAGTTTATTTGATCGAAGAGCCCATGGCTGCGGCTATTGGTGCTGGCTTGCCGGTAGAGCAAGCGAGTGGCTCCATGGTGGTGGACATCGGCGGTGGTACCACTGAAATTGCCATCATCTCTTTGAATGGTGTGGTGTATGCAGAATCTGTACGCGTGGGCGGCGACCGTTTTGATGAAGCCATCATTGCCTATGTGCGCCGTAACTACGGTTCTTTAATTGGCGAGGCCACGGCAGAACGTATTAAGAAAGAAATTGGCACTGCCTACCCAAGTTCTGAAATATTGGAAATTGATGTGCGCGGGCGCAATTTAGCGGAAGGCATTCCCCGCAGTTTCACCTTAAACTGCAATGAAATTATGGAAGCGATACAAGAGCCTCTGTCTACCATAGTGCAATCAGTTAAGAGCGCTCTAGAGCATTCACCCCCTGAGCTAGCATCAGACATTGCCGAAAGTGGCATTGTGCTCACCGGTGGCGGTTCCTTGTTGCGTGACATAGATCGTCTAATCAGCGAAGAAACAGGCTTGCCGGTTATCGTTGCAGAAGATCCTCTTACTTGCGTTGCCCGTGGTGGTGGCAGGGCCTTACAAATGCTCGATGAAAACGCCTTTGATTTGTTGTTCAGGGATTAACTCAATAGCACAAGATTACATTTATGGCGGGGTGGCTTAAGCAATCTCGCCGTTTTTGTTTATATTAACCTAGCTTGTAAAGGGCGACTTTGCAGATAGGCAGGAAGCCTATTTGCAAGCGAGATTAATAGCGACATGAAGCGCTGGAGGAATTGTTATCGATCCTTTGTTCAAGGGCCGTTCCGCCGTTAGAAAATTCATTGTTTACGGTTTGTTCAGTGTCAGTTTAATTGTTGCGGATTACCAATTCGAGCAAATGCAACGCATACGTGGTTGGTTATCCGTGGCGGTGACGCCTGTGCAGTGGCTGGTTGACGTGCCTCAACGATCATGGACCTGGCTCGATGAGCGTTTACAAGTTCGAGACGAGTTGATTGCAGAGAACAAGCAATTACGTGCACAAGCGCTATTGGCAGAGCGGCGAGTACAAAAGCTGGCAGCCTTAACTGTAGAAAATTTTCGCCTGCGTGATTTGCTCAACAGCAGCGAACAGCTAGATGAAAAAGTTATGGTGAGTGAGCTCGTAGGTATTAACTCAGACCCTTTTATTCATCAAATTATTATCAACAATGGCTTCAATAGTGGTGTTTTTGTGGGCCAGCCGGTACTCGATGCCACGGGTGTGATGGGGCAGGTGACCTCAACTTCGGCCTTTACCAGCAGGGTGCTACTGATTACCGATGCCGATCACGCCATGCCGGTACAAGTGAACCGCAATGGCTTGCGTAGTGTGGCCTACGGGCGTGGTGAATATGATTACTTGGAGCTAGAAGGTCTTGCCGATACGGCTGATATTGAAGTGGGCGATATCTTGGTGAGCTCCGGTTTAGGCTTACGCTTTCCTAAAGGTTACCCGGTGGCAACAGTTATTGCAGTGCAGCATTCTCCGGGCCAAGACTTTGCTAAAGTGTTAGCACGGCCTACGGCCCAGCTGAGTCGTTCTCGACATTTGCTGCTTATTGAAACACCCCACCAACAAAGTGTGTCAGCTCAGGGAGATGATTAACAGTGCTGGTTAGACAACATAACTTGTGGGTGCCTTTTGCCACCTTATTGCTGGCGTTTATGCTCAGTGCTCTACCCCTGCCTGTATCGGTGCAATGGGTATGGCCCGAGTGGGTGTTAGTGGTATTTGTGTACTGGGTGATTGCTTTGCCCCATCGGTTTGGGCTAGGTTGGGCTTTAATGCTAGGCCTTTTGTTGGATTTGTTGCAAGGCAATTATCTAGGGGTAAATGCTTTGGCCATGGTGTGTGTAACTTTTCTTGTGGTGTTGATGTACAGGCGCCTACGTATGTATCGCATCTGGCAACAAGCCTTTATGGTGTTTATGTTAGTCGCCATAAACCAGCTCATTAGCTACTGTGGGCAGGGTATTGGTAGCAATACTAGCAGTGGTATTTGGTTTTTATTACCAGCCATAACCAGTGGCTTGTTATGGCTCTGGCTATTTGTTGTATTGCGCGGTGTTAGACGCGGGTTCAAGGTAGCCTAATGAACGAAGAAATTCTGATTAATTTTAGCCCCATGGAAACCCGAGTTGCCGTCATTGAAAACGGTATGCTGCAAGAGGTTCACGTAGAACGAAACGATCACCGAGGCATTGTTGGCAATATTTATTTAGGTAAAATTGCCCGTGTATTGCCAGGCATGCAGGCAGCATTTGTAGAAATCGGCTTGGAGAGAGCAGGTTTTATTCATGTGGACGACATTGCATCGCAGGCTGAAAAAGCAGATAACCCTGAGGTCTCCATTGCTTCCTTAGCGAGAGAAGGCCAAAGTATATTGGTACAGGTACTTAAGGATCCTATAGGTACTAAGGGTGCTCGACTCACTAAACAGATATCTATTCCCTCAAGGTATTTAGTGTATATGCCAGGCACGGCTCATGTGGGCGTGTCTCAACGCATCGAAGATGAGCAAGAAAAGCAACGCCTTAAAAGTTGTTTAGAAGAATACCTTAAACAAGCCCCAGAAGCCGATCTTAACGAGCCAGAATATGCCGTTGAAGGGGTGATTGTTCGTACCTTAGCAGAAGGTGTTGTAGCGCAAAGCTTGCATCAGGATGTGGATTTTTTACGCCGTTTGTGGCGTCAAGTTAGCCAACAGATTGCTACCGCTAAACCACCGCAAATGATTTATCAGGATTTGCCTCTAGCCCTACGCACCTTGCGCGACATTGCCCACCCACAGGTGGAAAAAATCCGCATTGACTCCAAGGAAACCTTTCAAAAAGTAAATCAGTTCGTGGCTTTACTGATGCCTGACATGGTCACTAAGCTCGAGCATTATCCGGGCGGGCGTCCCATCTTTGATTTGTATAATGTGGAAGATGAAATTCAAAAGGCTTTAGGCCGCAAGGTGTCATTAAAGTCGGGTGGATATTTGATTATTGATCAAACCGAAGCCATGACTACCGTCGATGTGAACACCGGTGCTTACGTTGGCCATAGAAATCTAGAAGACACTATTTTCAAAACCAACCTGGAAGCTGCCACCTCCATTGGCCGGCAGTTGCGGCTGCGCAACCTGGGCGGCATTATCATTCTAGATTTTATTGATATGCAGGATCCAGAACACCAACGACGCGTAGAACGTACCTTAGAAGCGGTACTGGATAAAGATCACGTTAAAACTAAAGTGTCTGGTGTGTCTGATTTGGGTCTGATCGCAATGACTCGTAAACGTACTCGAGAAAGCTTAGAGCAGCTTTTGTGTCAGCCTTGCCAATCTTGCCAGGGTACGGGCACCAGTAAAACTCCAGAAACTATTTGTTACGAGATTTTTCGGGAAATATTACGTGCCCACCGGGCCTATGACACGGCTACTTATTTGCTACTAGCATCACAGGCCGTGATAGACCAATTGCTGGATGAAGAAGCCCATCGGTTAGCAGAATTAGAAGCATTTATTGGTAGGACCATTTCGTTACAGGTGGAAGCCCTGTATCTCAATGAACAATATGATGTGGTGCTGCGCTAGTGCCGGGCTGGGCGAGCCGCTGGTTGTTGGTGGGCACTTGTGTGCCCTTGGTTGTGTTCGCCATAGCTATTTCTTGGTTGCGCTTAGGCGTTAATAGCCACCCTTTATATCATCAGTGGGTACAAACTCAAGTGAGCCAGGCCATAGGCCAAGAGCTGAGAATAGAGGCATTCAATGTGCAGTTGGTGGGCGGCCACTTGCAGTTAAACCTAGCGGGAGTAACAGCCACGCAAGAGCTAAGCTTAGCTCAATTATCCGTGGGGATTGATGTTAGCGCCACGCTGCTATACGGACGACTGAATCTGTCCTATGTCCAAGCAACAGGCTTGGCGCTTAATATGCAACAGCAGTCCAATGGTGACTGGAGCCTTGTAGCCCAGGCTGCAACTGAAGATCAGGCCAATCAATCAAATCCAGCTGCAATGTTGGCCATAGCAGCGCGCATTCCCAACTTATTGCTGCGCGACGTGGATCTGAGCTTGACCTCCAATAAGGGCAAATCCATACGCATTTCCAACTTGAACGCTGCTATAAAACTCACTCACGATACCCGCGCAGGTGATGCAAGTAATGTAGGGGTGAGCCAAGTATCCATTACCATGTATGGCTTTACTAATGCCCAGGCCACCTCAATAGGGCAGCGTATGGATGTCAATGTAAGGCTTGATATCAGCCCAGACCACGTCATAGAAAAAGCCTTTATATATCTCCAAAGTGACGGCCTTGATGTAAGGCCTTGGTTGTTTGCGCTAACCCCTAACAGTGAGCCTAGTGGCAAACTTGGTGCTTACACAGAAACAGTACAAAAGCTCAATGTTAAAGGTGAATACTGGCTCAACTATACCTCGGCACAGAAGCTTGAATTGGTTGCTCAAGGTGCAGAATTCGAAATTGAAAGCGCGCAATTTAAGGCTGAAATAAGCGGTAATGTCAGTCTAGTTAGTGAGTGGGGCGGGGCGCCAACAGAAACAGGGCCGTTAGGTAATTGGCGGTTAGCAGTGACCCAGCTTAAGGGCCTGTTCAACGAGGTTCCTGTACCGGTGGAGCAAGTGTTTGCTCAATCAAATCAAGGTTCGGTGGCGCTAACCTCCCCCAAACTACATTTAGACCGTACTCGAAGCATATTGCAAAGTTTGCCTAGCCTGCCGGCTAAAATCAATATCCCTATTCAGGCCTTGGCTCCAAAGGGCTGGATTAATAATGCGCAGTTACATTTTGATACTAATCAGCCCAAAGAGTTTTTATTTACTGGCAAAATGCAGCAGGCCAGTATCGAAGCTTGGCTGGGGGTGCCTTACATTGAGCGAGCCGAGGGTCAAATTTGGCTCAATCGTTATGGCGGTAAAGTAAGTATTAGTGATGACGATGGCATCAGTGTACGCCTGCCAAATCTAACCACAAAGCCTTGGCTTCTAACTGGCTTAGATGGCGAATTTAGTTGGCGCTACGGGATTCAAAGTAACCGCTTCAGTTCGTCTAACATGGAGATCAAGTTACAGCAGGGCAAAGTAAACTTGGTGATTGAAGCCGAGTTTCCCCGTAAGGGCTCAACAGTGGAACCGTTGCTACAATTATCCTTGGGCATGCAAAATTTGGATTTAGCACAATTGCCCCAATTATTGCCAGACCAGGTGTTGGGTCAACAATTAGGGCAGTGGTTGAACCAAGCCACACCTAAGGGTCGCGTGACGCAAGCAGGCTTGATATACCATGGCCAGTTAGGTAAAGGCAAAGTAAAAGCCATGCCCATTATGGCCCACGTTAGTGCGCCATTGCTAACCTATGACGCAGATTGGCCAGTGGTTAATGAGCTTGAAGCGAAGTTGTATGTCAACTCTAAGAGTGTAGTGATAAAGGTTGAAAAAGGCCATATCAACACTGCGCAATTAACCCAATCAGTACAAGGCTGGCAGGTTGAAGTGCCTGTGAAACCTGGCCCAGGAAAATATATATCCGTCGATGGCCATGTGTTGGCAGACGCAACTGCAGTCATGGCACTGGCCGAGCAGTTACCCATCAATTTGACCATGCCCGCTTGGTTACAACAGGTTCAGCCTCAAGGCACAGTCACCTTGGACGGCAAGATAGACATTGCCTTTGGGCATCAGGCAAAGCCTGAATATAACATTATCTTAACGAGTGATGACGTAAGCGGCCACTGGGCACCCTTGAAAGCAGACTTGCGTCATATGCAACTGTCTGTACAGCTCAACTCACTCATCAATGGTGTAGGAGAAGTTACAGGCAGTGGCCTTGTGGACGGCCAGAATATTACCTTGCGCAGGCTTAGTAGCCCGAATTATGATGCCTATTGGTTAGCTGATATTCCCGATCAATTTAAAACAAAGCCAAGTAGTATACAGCCTGACATGGTTTTAGAGCTGCGCGGGCGGATGTCTTCTGGCTACTTAAGTGGCAAATTTGATTACCCTTGGTTGCAGCAAATTGAAGGTGAATTACCCTTTGTGGCTCGGTTTTCGACCTGCATGGATAGCCAACAAAGCCATTGTACTCAATTGAGTGCAAAGTTAGATTTAACCCGAGCTGGGCTGGCTTTGCCGACGCCTATAGGCCAACTGCATGAGTTGCAGCTTTTGGGTGATTGGCAAAATGAACAACAGCATTGGTATGCTGCAATAGGCCAACACCGTATCTCGCTGGCCTTAGGCCAAATTGAAGGCGGTAATAATGGGCTTGGTAAGCTTACGATTTTGGGTGCAAATTTGGCTTTGCAGCAGCTAGCTAAAAGGGCGCAGCCCGGTTTGTGGGCTATCAATGGTCAGCTCGAAGAACTCACTGTTAAACCTTGGTGGCAGTTCTACCAAAAGCACATTCAGCCTGTGCTTGGTGATGCAGATGATGGTATTTCTTTGTTGCCTAAGGTTGATGTAAAGGTTAAAGAAATCGACTGGAATGAGCTGGTCATTAACCATGCAAGTATCAGCCTAGAGCCCTTGCCTAAGGCTGTTAGCTTTGCTGACTCTCAACCATGGCGTCTGCGTTTAACCTCAGAGCAATTGGCGGGACAGGTTGACTATTTTGGCACTGAACATCCGCTGTCTGTACACATAGACTATGCCCGTTTTGATTTTCCTGAGCCTGAGTCAGAGATAAACCAGAATAGTGAGGCTGAAGCTCAGGACATCTTAGAGCATATTGATCCTAGCAAGTTTCCTGACGCTGATGTGACTATCGATGAGTTGGTTAAAAATGGCGAGCCTTTTGGACAGTGGGAATTCAAGACACGACGCAATGGAAATCAGGTTAACGTGCATGACTTAGAGGCGTTCATACGTCAAGCACATCTGCAAGGCAACTTGATATGGAGCAAAGTTGACGGCTTGCATCAGACTGATTTTACTGGCCGCGTGGCCACCAAAGACATGGCTGCTTTGTTAATCGCATGGGGTTATGACCCCTCCTTAGCGGCAGAATCAGCGGCTATCGAAGTGCAGTTGCAATGGCCTCATTCACCCTTGGCTTTTGCGATAAAAGAAATTACCGGAGATTTAGGCTTACGCTTAAAACAAGGTCACTTCGCCTCCTCTTCTAATGCCGCTTCTGGACTTAAAATACTGGCATTGCTGGATATGGGCCGGCTAATGAAGCGCGTGCGACTCGACTTTTCTGATGTTCTGGAGCCAGGCCTCAGCTTTGACAGCATGGTTGCTCATTATCGCTTTAAGCATGGTTTAGCGACTACAGTCACGCCCCTACGCCTTAAATCTTCTTCCTTAAATTTAACCATGAAGGGCTGGATCGATTTTAACCAGCGCCAGGTTGATAATGATTTAGTAATGACGTTACCGGTAGCCGACAAGCTGCCTCTGGCGGCTCTAGTGGTTGGCTTACCTCAGTTGAGCGGTGCCATCTACATAGTTAACAAGCTCATCGGCGACGAGTTAGAAACCTTTACTAGTGCCCGTTATCAAATTATAGGCTCGTTAGACAACCCAGAGGTAGAGTTGGTCAGAATGTTTGATAAAGACTACCAGCAGCAGTCAGTGCAGGAGCGTATTGAAAATGTCATCTCCATCGAATGAAATCGACCAACAGGCTAATGCCCAAGTTAATGCCCAAGTTAATTTAGAGGGCCTAGGCTCCACAGTGGCTGTTGTGCAATTGGTAAGCAAACTCAACGTGCAAGATAACCTAAGCGCTGCAGCCCTGCAGATTGCCCGTGCCAGTCAGTTGGGTGCCGAGTTGATTATGTTGCCAGAGAGTTTTGCCGTATTTGGCGACCCACAAATGTTGGCCTATGGTGCGCAGGCCGCTTTACCCAATCAAGGTTTGCGGCTTTGGTTATCGCAACAGGCCAAGCTTAATCAAATATGGTTGATAGGCGGTACGATTCCGTGCCAGCAAGGTATTCAAGACCCAAGTAAAGTGCGCTCGGCTTGTTTTGTTTACGATGCTCAAGGGCAAGAAGTGGCTCGCTACGATAAAATTCACATGTTTGATGTCGATATTGCAGACAGTCACGGCAGTTATCGAGAATCAGATACCTTTGAAGCGGGTGATCAATTGGTGGTGGTGGATACGCCGGTCGGCAAAGTTGGTTTGACCATTTGCTATGACCTACGTTTTGCTGAAATTCATGCCCAGCTAGTGGATCGCGGCGCACAAATTATAGTTAATGGTGCAGCCTTTACTAAAACCACAGGCGAGGCCCACTGGCATACGTTGCTCAAGGCCCGCGCCATAGAAACTCAGTGTTATCTACTGGCGGCCTCCCAGGGTGGCCAGCATGATCATCGTCAGACCTACGGTCATTCAATGATTATTAATCCTTGGGGAACTATCTTGGCGGAACTGGCGCAGGGGCCAGGTGTAGCCATTGCAAAAGTAGATTTACAGCAGCTACAAGCCATTAGGCAGGCCTTTCCTTTGCAGTTGCAACGCCGATTATAAAATCAGTGATGAGGCTAGCCTAGCCCCGTTATCCCGAGTCTAATTGTGCACCGGGCTACCTTGGTCTAGCATGCTCACAATGCGCTCTTGAGTGGCACTGGAGCGGGCTAAGCGCAGGAAGGCTTGGCGTTCTGCATCGAATAGATCTTGTTCACTCATCATAGTGTTGGCTTTAACCTTGCCGCCAGTGAAAATACGTGCCAGTTCGGTGCCTACGACCACATCATGGGCAGTGATTTTTTTCTGATCTTCGGCCTCGAATAACCAGTCCATCATCTCCCGATAAGTATCCTCACCGGCCATAGGTAGTGGCTTACGGGGTTTTGCTTTGGCTACTTTGTCGAGTTTAAAAAGCGCTTCTTGCAACAAGCGATCTCGGTTCATCATGTACTGATCTTCAGGGTAAAGCATGGCCTGTTCGGTAGCTTCAAGAGGCGATTTGGCGGTCCAACCGTAGCCTACAATCATAAAGGCTTTCCAAGCTGCAGCTTTCATGTCGCCTAATACCTCGTACCAGCGATAAAGATACTCTTTGCAGCCACCGCCTCCGGGTACCACACCCACGCTAGCTTCTACTAAACCCATCACCGAATTAGCATGACAAATTACGTGATCGGCAGCCAACAAGGTTTCAAAACCACCACCAATAGACATGCCCACAGGGGCCGCAATAACAGGTAATGGGCAAGTGCGTATGGCAAGCATGGTTTGCTGGAAGTGGTTGAGGAAATCGTCCATGCCTTGATAATCTTCAGCTTCAAAGAAACCGCGAAAAGCTGTTAGATTTACACCGCAGGAAAAGTGTTGCGCATCATTGTGTAATACAACACCGCGTAAATTTCGCTTTTGGGCTTGAGCCAAGGCATCCTCAATCACTAGCATGGAGTCAGCATCAAGGGCATTGGCCTTGGAGTGAAATTCAACAATGGCGGCATTGTCATATTCAAACCAGCTGGCTTTAGCATTGGAGAATGCCGGGCTAAGGGTTTGACGCAGCTCAGACAAACGTAACACACCCTCTGGGCGCTTAACTTGTACATAGTCGCCGCTTTGGTTAAGGCTGTGCAGTTGCTGATCTATGACTTGATAGAAGCCTGGCTTAGTTGCGGCTAATGCCAACATAGGGGCAATATTTCTGCCTTCTTGTTGCATGCGTTCAACCACACGTTTGGGGCCTAGCTGATCGAGTAATTCAAAGGGTCCGTAAATCCAGTTGTAGCCCAACTTCATGGCATCGTCGATAGGCAGGATGTTAGGCCCAATTTCGGGAATTAATGAAGCCGCATAATTTAAGGTGCTGGACAGCACTTGCCAAGCAAATTGGCCATACACACTATCATCATCCAGCAGTGTGGCTACACCTTGGGCTTCGGCCTTTTGTGCCAAAGGCAATTGCAAACGTTGTGTAAGAGCATATTCGCCGCTGGTTAAATCCATCATTTGGCGGCCTTGCGCTGTGTCTTTGTAAAAGCCTTGGCCGCCCTTATTACCCGTTTGGCCCTTAGCAATCATCTGGCTCATCAACTCAATGGGCTGTGCGTATTGATGAAACTCATCGTCGGTTGGCAAGATATTTTCAAGACTCTTGGCTACATCGGCCATTAAATCGATGCCGATTAAGTCGTATAAGCCAAATACGCCAGTTTTAGGAATACCCATGGGACGGCCAAACAAAGCATCGGCTTCGGCAGGCGAGAGACCTAATTTAAAAGCTGTGTGTAAGGCGCATTGGATAGCGAATACACCCACCCGATTGCCCAAAAATCCAGGTGTGTCTGCACACACCACAACACCTTTGCCGAGCCTGCTTTCACAAAACTGGTCCAGGCTGTCGATGATGTCGTCGCGGGTATGCTCGCCACGCACTAACTCCAATAAGCGCATAAAACGCACGGGGTTAAAAAAGTGGGTAATAGCAAAGCGCTGGCAAAATTCTTGGCCCATGCCTTGAGTGAGCAGGCTGATGGGAATGGTTGAGGTGTTGGAGGTAACAATAGTATTAGGCCCAGTAATGGCCTCAATACGCCGATACAAGGCTTGTTTGATATCCAAACGTTCCACTACGGCTTCGGCGATCCAATCGCAGTCGGCCAATTGGTCAAAGTCATCCTCGGTGTTGCCACAATGAATCAGCTGGCCTGCATCGTTACTCATCAGGCCTGGTGAGTTAGGGTTTTGTAAGCGCTTAAAGCCGCGTTCTGCCAAAGCGTTGACGCTATCTCCCTCGCTTGGCAAGTCCAATAACCAAACCTCCACTCCAGCGTTGGCTACTTGGCCGGCAATGCCTGCACCCATAGTACCAGCGCCGATAATGGCAACTTTTTTAATGGCTGATTGAGGCGCGTTTTTGTTAACGATGAGTTTGGCCATTATGAGTTCTCTACTGACTGAATAAATGATTTCATGATGCTAAGACTTTGTTTTGGTGCTTCCATAGGCAACATGTGGCCCATATGAGGGATAACCTGTGCTTGGGCGCCAAGGTCTTGAGCCAGCTTTAAGCCTTCTTTTTTTGGGGTCATACGGTCTTGGCCGGCGAGGATAACGCAGCTAGGACAAGCTTTGGCTGCCAATTCCTGGGCCCTTTGGGCACCAGCTGTATAGGTGCTGCATGCGGTTAAATCGATAGCTAAGGGGTTGTTAGCCATGATGCGCTGGCCAATGCCAATGGGTTGCATTCCAGGCACGGCACTAGCCCCTTGTTGGTGTTGGTTGCCAAAACCCCATTGCAGCATCATCTGTGCTGCTAAACCAGGGTTGGTGTGGGCGGTTTCTATCAGCGCTGGGTTAACGGGTATGGCGCTAGCCGTGGCCATGGCAGTGACCGATTGTACTCGTGTTGCCAATAAAGCCGCCGCCTCTAAGGCCACTAGAAAGCCCTGTGAATGGCCTACTAAATGGACTTTGTCGACGCCCACTGTGTCTATGGCGCGTACTAGCCAGGCACCCATGTCTTCAATACTGGTTAAAGCCTCGCCGTCAGATAAACTGTGGGCCGGTAAATCGGGGGCGAAAACACTAAACCCATGAAACGCGAACCAGCGGGCCTGTAGAGCCCAGGTGCGGTGGTCGGTGCCGGAACCATGCACCAGTACCACAGTGGGTAAACTGGCAGTAAAAGTCTTGCCACCGGTGGCCACAAAAGTGTTGGCTTGATCTACTTGGATATACATAATTAAGCCTCCGCTTGAGCTGTTTGAGCCGCGGCAACTTTAGCTGCAGCTCGCAAGCCTAAGCCGAAGTCGGCTTGAATGTCTTCAATGGACTCGATGCCCACGGATACGCGAATTAAGTCGGCGCTGATGCCGGCGGCGATTAAATCACTTTCAGACAGGCGCGAGTGGGTGGTACTGCCTGGGTGCAACACCAAAGTGCGAGAGTCACCAACGTTGGCAAGGTTAGAGGACAGCTGTAAGCCATTAATAAAGGCTGAACCCGCCTCACGACCACCCTTAACGCCAAAAGTGAGCATAGAACCTGCACCTTTAGGGAATAATTTTTGGGTATGCGCATCGGCTTCTAGGTCGGGGTGATTAACCCAGGCCACGGCATCTTGCTCTTGCAACCACGCTACCATGGCTTGGGCGTTGCGCACATGTTGCTGCATGCGTAGGCTGAGAGTCTCTAAGCCCTGCAATAATAGGAAAGCATTGTGTGGTGACATGGCCGCGCCTATGTCACGCATGGACTCACAACGAATGCGCATGGCTAACGCGGCGGGGCCAAACTCTTCCCAAAAATTCATCCCATGAAAGGGCTCATAGGGTTGGGTTAGCGTTGGGAAGCGGCCACTTTTTAGCCAGTCGAAATTGCCGCCATCAATCACTACACCTCCCAAGGCAACACCATGACCACCTATCCATTTAGTCACAGAATGCACCACTACATCGGCGCCGTGGGCAATGGGCTTGCATAAATAAGGCGTTGCAAAGGTGGCATCCACCACTAACGGAACGCCATGTTGGTGCGCGGTGTCGGCTATGGCTGGTAAATTAGAAACCGCTAAGCCTGGGTTGCCGATGGATTCGCAGAACACTAACTTGGTATTGTCCTGCATGGCATTGGCGACGGCAGACTGGTCGTTAATGTCGACAAAGGTGCAGTCAATGTTAAAGCGTTTAAGGCTGTGCTTGAGCAAGGTAATGGTGGAGCCATAAATTTGTGCTGCGCTAACAATGTGGTCGCCAGCCGAACACAGGCTGAAAAAGGTCACAAATAAGGCGCTCATGCCCGAAGCCGTACAAATGGCGCCAGTGCCGCCTTCCAGTGCCGCTAAACGTTGTTCTAATACGGCTACCGTGGGGTTAGTGATGCGGCTGTATATATGTCCACCTTGCTCAACATTAAACAGGGCAGAGGCCTCATCAACGCTATCAAACACATAGGAGGTGGTTTGATAAATGGGTACCGCGCGGGAGCCGTGGTCGGACTCAGGCTGGTAGCCACTGTGCAGGGCAATAGTGTCGGCCCCTAAAAAGGATGATTTACTCATAGTATTAACTCATTTCCATGTGCGTATGGCGGTGCTTTAAGTTATGGCTTAAGTTGTGCTTTAGGCTCTAAACCAAGGTCTTTAAAGTTGAAGGGCAGGCTGGTGACTCGGCCTGACACAGTGCCTTGTTCGCAATTGATGTCAAGGGTAAGGCTAGCGCCTAACGCCGGTAAAGAACACAAGACAAATGCTAAATGTACGCCATATTTAGGCGAATAGGCTTGGCTAGTAATCTGGCCTACACACTGGCCACCTAAATAGACATTTTGATCAATTAGCTGGCAAGCTTGGTCGATAACTAAGCCTTTTAATTGGCGCGCAGGCACCTGTTGGCGTAAGGCGGGTAAGGATAAACTGTTAATGTCGGCGTCCAGGCTTACGTATTGGTCTAGGCCGCACTCTAAAGGACTGGTGTCGTAACCCATGTCACTGCCTAAGGACAATAAGCCACTTTCCATGCGCTCAATTAAGTTAGGGCAGCCCGGACCTACATTTAAATCTTGGCCTTGATTAAATAACTCATCCCATAGTTGGCCGCCGAGAGCGGCGTCATTGACGTATATCTCAAAGCCACCTTGCTTACTCCAACCAGAACGAGCCACCTGCATGTCGACGCCGCGATAATGCATGGGTTTAATGTTGAAGAATTTGATATCGCGTACACTTTCGCCAAATACGCGGGCCATTAACTCTTCGGCTTTAGGGCCTTGCACGGCAAGGGGCCATATATCCGGCTCGGTAACCTGCACATCAAGCTTAAAGCCGGTGGCTAAACCTTGGGCCCAGAGCATAACGTCAGTATCCGCTATGGATAGCCACCACTCATTGTCACTGAGCTTAATGGCAATTGGGTCGTTAACTATGCCGCCTTGTTCGTTGCACAAGGGCACATAAAAGCAGCGCCCAATACGGGCTTTGGACAAGTCCCTAGGGGTCATGAGTTGGATCAATTGATAGGCATCGGGGCCGTTGATGGCAACTTGCTTTTCACAGGATACATCCCACACTTGAACATGATTGCATAGGTGCCAGTAGTCGGCTTCAAAACCACGAAATTTAGTTGCCAGTAAGGTGTGATTGTAAACGGTGTAAGCTTGTACTCCAGCGGCTTCAACGCGGGTGGTGAAAGGTGTTGAGCGGGTGCGGCGGGAGACAGAAAGTTCTGGAATCATGGGATGGGACCTAAACTGTAGTAATGAGCAGGGTTAAATAGATGAACTAGCAAGCGAATATACGCCAGTCCATTGGCCAGAGCCACCCTCAGACCTAGTTAGTCACTATGGGTACTGACTAGGTCGGGTATAGGCCTAAAATAGGTTCAATGCAAGGCGTTAACCATGGTTAACGGCAGGCAGAAAGACCCAAGGCATCAAAGTCGAAAGGTAGAGAGGTTAAGTGGCCAGTGGCTTTGCCTTGGTCGGTGATAACTTCAACGCTGGTGGCCCCATCTAAGGCGGCTAGATCACACATTACAAAGGCTAAGCGGCGCATGTATTTTGGCGAGTAGGCTTGGCTGCGAATGTCGCCGATTTTCTTCTCACCCACAAACACATCAAGATTGCTGAGGTTACGGTGGTACTCCAAAACCAAACCCATGAGCTGTTTGGTGGGCGTATGCTTACGCAGGGCAGGTAAACTCAAGCTGTCAATGTCGGCATCCAAGTCCACATACTTATCTAAGCCAATTTCGAAGGGTGTGGTCTCGTGGCCCATGTCGTTACCGAAGGATAGTAGTCCGCTTTCGATACGCTCAATGAGGTTGGGGCAGCCAGCGCGTACGTCAAGGTCTTGGCCTTTGGTAAATAATTCATCCCACAGTTGCGTGCCAATTTCTGGGTTATTCACAAATACTTCATAGCCCGTTTGTTTGCTCCAGCCCGAGCGCGCCACTTTCATTCGCTGGCCGTTGTATATAAACGGGGCAATAGCGAAAAAACCAAGCTCTTTGATGCCTTCGCCAAACACACGGGTCATTAATTCTTCGGCCTTTGGACCCTGCACAGCAAGGGGATACATGTCGGGCTCACGCACTTCCACATCTAAACCAAAGCCAACGGCTAAGCCTTTGGCCCATAGCAGCACATCTGAGTCGGCAACCGACAGCCGCCAATGACCATTGTTCACCTTAATGGCTATAGCATCATTCATCATGGCGCCGTTTTCATCACACATCGGCAGATAATAGCACCGGCCTACTTGGGCATCGGTAAGGTTGCGCGGGGTCATGTACTGCGCCAGTCTGCTTGCATCCGGGCCCTTTAGAGTCACTTGCTTTTCGCAGCTAACATCCCATACTTGTACGTTTTCGCACAGGTGCCAGTAATCAACTTCTATGCCGCGAAAGGACGTGGCTAGCAGTGTGTGGTTGTATACTGTGTAACCACTGGCACCGGCTGCCTCTACTCGGCTGCTAAAGGGCGTACGGCGGGTGCGGCGAGAAATGGATAAATGTGGGCGCATGCAAATGACTCCAATGCATATAAAGATGCCCTATTTTGCCCGCAAATGGCCTCTGCTTCAACAGTCTAGGTTAACTCATTATTATGCCGCGTAGGCCTGTTGCCCAAGCTTTAGCTTGGCCATCTCTTGATCTAGTTGAGTGCGTGCTTGAAGCATGGATGCAGCTCGCACATGACCATAACCACGAACCTTGTCAAACACCTTAATAGCGGCCAGTATTTGTTCGCTATTAGTTGCATCTAATTGCCCCAGTAGTAGATCCATTTGGCTGGTAAAATAACCTCTAAAGGCGCGTTCAGCTTTGCGTTCAGGGTGGTAACTATAAACATCTATAACCGTGCCACGAATGCCCTTGAGCATGCTCAAGGGTGTCATTAGTTTGAGCATCCAACTGCCTATACGGTATTTTTTAGGCTGGTTTAAATTTTTATTCCAGGTGGCAAAACCCAGCGGCGAAAGGTTGAGAAAAATGCGATAGTCACCGGTGAACTCGGCGCTCAGTTTGGCCTTCAAATCGGTTTGGCTAAATAAGCGCGCTACTTCGTATTCATCCTTCACGGCCAATAACTTAAAGTAAGTTGTGGCAATGGTTTGCATCAAGCTTTGTGCCTGCTGGGGGGCTAAGTGGTTTTCTATACGGGCCTGCCATTGGCCAAGTTGCTGGCCATATTGATGGGCCAGCGCTTGGTTCTGGTAGCTGACTAAACGTAGCTTTCGGTCGGCTAGAATTTGTTCATAGCTGGGTGCCGAAGGCTTGATGTGTAACACTTGTGAGCTTTCGTTGCCCACGTGGGCTAATTGACGACCCAGGTGCAAAGCCCGTAGATTGGCGTCAATAGCAACGCCATTAAGGTGCACGGCTTGCTCTAGGGCGGCAATGGATACGGGGGCTAAACCTTTTTGTACTGCGAAACCTAGCAACATAACGTTAGCAAAGATGGTATCGCCCATTTGTTGTAGTGCAAGCTGGTGGAAATCCAATTGGTGGCGGTCTTTTGATACATGGCTGGCAATCAGCTCTAAACACTCATCCTGCTTAAAATCAAAGTCGGCATCCTGCACAAAATTAGACACTGGGATTAGGTGGCTACTCACCACGGCTTGGGTGTCTTTGCTACATAAGCCTAACACGCTAGGAGACACGGTAACTACGGCATCGGCTGCCAGCAATAAATCAGCCCGGCCTTCAACAATGCGTGGTGTGGTGACTTGCTCAGGGCTCGCCGCCAAACGTACGTGGCTGAGTACAGCACCGCCTTTTTGCGCTAGGCCTGAAAAGTCTAATGTCATAAAGGCATTGCCATCAATATGTGCAGCCATGCCCAATAAGGCGCCAATAGTAAGTACACCAGTGCCACCAACGCCGGTAACCGCAATGTTGAAGGGCTTATCTAAACCCATATGGGGCTTAGGCTCCGGTAGTTCCATAAGGGCTTGAGACTGAGCCTTGGGCTTACGTACCTGAGCCCCCTCAATGGTAATGAAAGAAGGGCAGAAACCCTTCACGCAGGATAAATCAGCATTGCAGCTGGATTGGTTAACTTTGCGCTTACGGCCCAAGTCTGTGTCTAAGGGTTCAATAGCAACACAGTTAGATTGCACCGAACAATCACCACAACCTTCACAGATTTCTGGATGAATCCAAGCCCGAGTTTTGATGGCCTCAACCTTACCCTGTTTGCGTAAACGGCGTTTTTCCGTGGCACAGGTTTGTTGAAACACAATAACGCTTAAGCCCTGCTGTTGACGCAGGCGCAACATGATTGGCTCTAGCTCATCGCGGTGGCCCAAATAAGTGCCCTGTGCTAGTTCAGACTTTTTGAACTCGCTAGGGTTGTCGGCCAACACAATAATTTCCTTAACCCCTTCATGGTACAGCTGGTGAGTGATTTGCGGCATGGTTAAGATGCCATCCACGCTTTGGCCGCCGGTCATAGCCACGGCATCGTTGTAGAGGATTTTGTAGGTAATGTTGGCCCCAGCAGCCAAGGACTGGCGGATGGCTAAGGAACCAGAATGGAAGTAAGTGCCATCGCCTAAGTTAACAAATTGATGGGCTTCATCTGTGAAGTGAGCACAGCCTGCCCACATAGCGCCTTCGCCACCCATTTGGCTGAAGGTTTCGGTGTTCCGGTCCATCCATTGCACCATAAAATGACAACCGATACCCGCCGCAGCACGGCTGCCTTCGGGCACTTTTGTAGAGCTGTTGTGAGGGCAGCCCGCACAGTAAAAGGGAGTGCGGCTAACGGGTGCTAGCATCATGGAACTGGCTGCGTGTTGGGCATCAATGCGGGTAATCTGTGTCTGTAAATGGGTTTGGGTAGCGGCATCTAAATCCAACTTGAGCAAGCGTTGGGCAATAACTTTTGCCACCATGGTCACATCTAACTCTTTATCTAACGGCAGTACGCTTTGATCCAGTTCATCAAACTTGCCAGTAATACGTGGCCGATCATGGGTGGTCCAGTTAAACAATTGTTGCTTGATTTGGTTTTCGATCATCTCGCGGCGTTCTTCCACCACCAAAATCTCTTCCAAACCTTCAGAAAATTCACGTATACCTTGGGGCTCAAGAGGCCAAGGCATGCCTACTTTAAAGATGCTAATGCCTAGTTCTGCGGCCTGCTGGTCGGTAAACCCGAGCTCGTGTATTGCTTGACGTGTTTCTTCGTAAGATTTACCTGAAGCAACAATACCAAAGCGTGGCTTAGGTGATGCCAAGGTAACACGGTTAAAACCGTTAGCGCGGGCAAAGGCGAGGGCGGCGTAGCCCTTGTAGTTTTGCAATCGCGAGTCTTGCTGCATGCGATCGTCGGGCCAGCGCAGGTTGAGGCCATCGGCAGGGATGTCAAAATCTTGCGGGATAATAAATTCCACGTTTTCATCTTGCAGGTTAACAGCGGCAGTTGTTTCGACAGTTTCAGAGATAACTTTAAAACCAACCCAGCAACCACTATAGCGAGACATGGCAATGCCGGCTAAGCCCATCCAAATGTACTCGTGGATGGAGGAAGGATAAAGCACTGGCATGGTGGATGACATGAAGGCGTGGTCAGACTGGTGGGGCACGGTGGAGGATTTGGCTCCATGGTCGTCACCAGCTATACACAAGACTCCGCCGTAGGTCGCAGAACCTGCGGCGTTGGCATGTTTAAATACATCACCACAGCGATCAACCCCAGGACCTTTGCCGTACCACATACCCACTATGCCATCGTATTTTGCTTGCTTAGAAAGGTGTAATTGTTGCGACCCCCATACCATAGTGGCGGCTAACTCTTCGTTCACACCCGGTTGAAAGCGAATGTTGTGCTGGTCCAAATAGGGCTGTGCTTGTTGCAAGGTTTTATCTAACAAACCTAAGGGCGAACCCCGGTAGCCACTGATAAAACCGCCGGTGTTAAGGCCTGCTGCCTTGTCGCGACGAATTTGCGCCATGGGAATGCGTGCCAAGGCTTGCACGCCGCTCATATAAACTTGGCCAGAGGTTTGGCGGTAACATTCAAACAAATCTTCAGGCTGGTGAGTCAGTGGCTTAGTCATGGCAGGCAATCTCAGGTAATAAGGGTGATTACAAGAAGAAAGTATGCGCTATTAACGGAGGAATGTGTTTGCGTCTTTACGGAAGAATAGGCGATAATAAGAAAGATATTACTGTTAATTGTTAATAAATAGGATATATATCCTAATAAGGTTAAATATGAAGCTAGACGCTTTTGATATCAAGATATTGCAACAGCTGCAAAACGACGCCAGTCAATCGGTGCAAACTGTGTCGGAGTTGGTTGGCTTGTCACATACTCCTTGCTGGCGGCGCATTAAACGGCTGCAAGAAAATGGTGTTATCAGTGCTAACGTGGCCTTAGTGGATGCGAAAAAAGTGGGTCTTGGGGTGGTGGTATTTGTCACCGTTAAACTCAACAACCATGACGAACAATTGTTAGAGCAATTTGAGCATGCCGCGGTGGCCATGGATGAGGTGATGCAGTGCTATATTATGTCGGGTGATGTGGATTACTTATTGCGGGTGGTAGTGCAATCCATCGAACAATACGAACAAACCCTAAAACGAAAATTGGTGCGTTTGCCCGGTGTAGCCGCCTTGAATTCGAGCTTTGCTTTACGGGAATTAAAAAATCAGCATTTATTGCCCTGGCAACTGGTGACCACAACAAGCTAGTCGACAGTTAAGGCGAAGCCATAATATAGTCGGGTACAATACCACAGGCATCAATGAAGGGCTGTACCGTGTGCTTGGCGAATAAACCATGGTCGGTTACCAGTGCGGTTTTTAGGCCGAAGGCCGCACCGCCTAAAATATCCGTATGCAGAGTATCCCCTACCATGACCACTTTGCTCTTAGATACCTTGCCTAAACGAGCAAAGGCCAAGGCATAAACCTCAGCAAAGGGCTTGCCAAAAAACTGCAGCTCAACGCCTGGGATGGCGCTCAGTTGATGGGCAAAATAGCCTGGTTCTAAACTAAAATCACTTTCTCTTGGGGCTACTAAGTCCGGGTTGCCTACCCACACGGGGCGTGGCTTTTGCTCAAGACTTTGTTGCAATAGCTGCTGTTGCTTGGCATTCCAATGGCTGGCACCCAATAAGATGAAGCCATCCACCTGCTGGTAAGTGCTAGGTTCCTCGTCTAAGGACACGCTGTTAATGGCTAAGGTGCTAACTTGTGAGCCAGGTCTTGCCATCACGCCCCATAACCCCTGTGGTGCGTTACTTTTTTGTAGGCTATGGGCTAAGGCGTCGCGACTGGCAACAATGTTGTCGAGGCTGAAGTTAAAGCCCAATTGGCGGTACTTTTTTTGTGCTTCGGTGGCGGGAAAACTGGCGCCGTTGGTGAGCACCATAACGCGCTTGCCTGCGGCTTGTAGGGCGGCCACCTGAGCTGGGGCGCTGGGAACAGCAGTGTGACCGACGTTAAGCACGCCAAAAGCATCCAGTAGGAACACATCAAATTCAGCGCTTAAGTCGGCCAAACCAGTGACTCTTTGGCTGCCGCTTGGAAACCTAGCTGTGGGTAAGCTATGGCGTATGGCCTGGTAGTGGGCAAAGGCCCAGTGCGTATTAATGTTGTTAGGGTGATTGGTCACGGTGTTGGTCTTAGCGGGTGGTTTTTTAGCTTGCTTTAGTGTATTGGGTTGGTCTGCAAAGGGCAAAAGCTCAACGGCACTAGCCATGGGTGCCATTCGTGCAAGGGTATGATAATCTACCTACGGATTGTGGTAAAAAAATATTACCAATTTACATAACTCACAGTGAGTCACTGCTTATGGCGCCTGCACTAGGGTCAAATTTCGCGGCCTTGTTGTCGTCCTTAAAGGCACTTCTGCCGGCATCAAGCCTCATTCTTAGCGACGAAAGTCAGCGTCCTTTTGAGTGCGATGGTCTGGCGGTGTATCAGCAGTTACCTTGGGTTACGGTACTGCCCGAAACCCTTGCTCAAGTGCAGACCATATTGCGTCTCTGCAACCAACACCAAGTAGCCGTAGTCCCCAGGGGTGCTGGTACAGGCTTGTGTGCAGGGGCCATGCCCCTTGCGGAAGGGGTGTTGTTGGTGTTGGCTAAATTTGATCAAATTTTAGACATTGACCTGCAAACAGCTACCGCTAGGGTGCAACCTGGAGTGCGTAACCTGGCTCTAAGTGAGGCCGCAGAGCCCTTTGGACTTTACTATGCACCGGATCCTTCATCACAAATTGCCTGCACTATAGGTGGCAATGTGGCAGAAAATTCCGGCGGTGTGCACTGTCTTAAATATGGACTTACGGTGAACAACTTACTGCAGGTGACTATGGTGACCATGGCCGGTGAATTGGTGACCATAGGAGGCGAAGGTTTGGATCAGCCGGGTATGGACCTTCTGTGTTTGGTCGCAGGCTCGGAAGGTCTGTTGGGTGTAGTGGTGGAAATTAAGGTTAAATTACTGCCCCGCGCACCCCGTGTGCAGGTGCTCATGGCCGCTTATAGTAAAGTGAGTGACGCAGGCGATGCGGTGGCGGCGTTAATTGGCCAAGGCATTATTCCGGCGGGTCTAGAGATGATGGACCACTTGGCCATTAAAGCCGCAGAGGACTTTGTTAAGGTAGGCTATCCAACGGATGCTCAAGCCATACTTATTTGCGAGCTGGATGGCACCGATGCCGAAGTTGAAGAGCAGTTGCAGGTGGTTAGTCAGTGTTTTACCGACCATGGCGCCTATCAGATTCGAATAGCCCAAGACGCCCAAGAGGCTGCTGCTTTATGGCGCGGACGTAAATCGGCTTTCCCTGCCATAGGTCGTATCTCGCCAGATTACTACTGCATGGACGGCACCATTCCCCGCAACCAGGTGGCTTATGTGTTGACTCGCATTGGTGAATTGTCGGCCCAATATGGCTTGGCTGTGGCCAATGTATTCCATGCCGGTGACGGTAATCTACACCCATTAATCTTGTTTGATGCCAGTATTGAAGGCCAGTTGGCGCAAGCTGAAGCCTTAGGCGGTGATATTTTGACCCTATGTGTGGACGTGGGTGGCACCATTACCGGAGAGCACGGTGTGGGTTTGGAAAAGATGCCGCAAATGCCCTACCAGTTTAGTGACGCCGAACTAGCGCAATTTAGGCGTTTAAAAGCAGCTTTTGATGAAGCCGACTTGCTCAATCCGGGCAAGGGCATACCCACGTTAAAATACTGTCAGGAATACCGGAGTTTGCAACATGGCTGATTTAACCTCGCGGCTGGTGGAGCAAGTATTGCAAGCTCGTGCTGAGCACACCCCTGTGCACATTATTGGTGGTCAAACTAAAGCCCATTTAGGCCGTTGCCCCGCGCCTGGGTCAAAGCCGCCCATGTTGCTCGATATGACAGAGCACACAGGCGTGATTAGCTATAGCCCCACAGAACTAGTTATACGCGCCCGTGCGGGCACCAAAATAAGTGACTTGAATAAGGTGCTCGCTGAACAACACCAGCGCTTGCCCTTTGAGCCGCCCACCTATAACGACCAAGCCACTATTGGTGGCACCGTGGCCGCTAGCCAAAGTGGCCCGGCAAGGCCTTGGTACGGCGCCGTGAAAGATAGTTTGTTGGGCCTGGGCCTGGTTAATGGTTACGGCGAGGCCATGCAGTTTGGTGGCCAGGTAATGAAAAATGTGGCGGGTTTCGACGTTACCCGCTTGCAAGCTGGTGCTATGGGGAGCTTAGGGGTGATTACCGAAGTCTCCATTAAATTGTTGCCACAATTTAATGCCAGTCACACCTTAGTATTTGAGCTTGAACCACAGGCGGCGTTACAGCGCATGCAGACCTGGGCCAGCCAAAGTCTGCCTATTAGTGGCGTGTGTTATTGGCAAAGCCAGCTCTATGTGCGTTTGCAGGGTGGTACCAGTGGCGTTGCCGAGGCAGCTCAGCAGTTGTCTGGGCAAACCCTTGATGCTGAAGTGGCACAGGATTTTTGGCAGCAGGTAAGGGAACATCAATTATTGGTGCCGCAAGACGATCAAACCCTATGGCGCTGGTCTGGCCCTGCCAATGCCTCCCTTGAGGTCCTACCAGCAACACAACTAATTAACTGGGCAGGAGCCGAACGCTGGGCGCTTGCCGCCGAGGCACTAGCGCCTAGCGCTGGACTTTGCAAATATCGCGGTGGTGATCGTCAAGCCGAAGTGAATCCTGCGCTCAATGCCCATGACCAGGCTTTGCAGCGCCGTATTAAGCAGGCCTTTGATCCTGATGGATTATTTAATGCGGGCCGCCTATATGCTTGGTTATAACTTGAGACTGTTGGGTAGATTATGAAAACCATTATCGCCAAAGAGTTTGCCGATCAAACTCAATTCAATCCCGTCAAAAGCATTCTGCAGGCCTGTGTGCATTGTGGCTTTTGTACTGCCACTTGCCCAACATACCTATTGTTGGGCGATGAGCGTGACAGCCCCCGTGGCCGCATTTACATGATGAAAGCCATGTTCGAGGGCGAAGCAGTCACCAGTGCTACGCGGGACCACTTAGATCGTTGCTTAACTTGCCGTAGCTGCGAAACGACTTGTCCGTCTGGGGTTGAATACGGCCATTTGTTGGATTTAGGTCGGTTGGTAGTTGAACAAAAAGTGCCACGGCCCAAGCATCAACAATTGTTACGTTGGAGCTTGCGGCAGGTGTTGCCTTACCGCACACGCTTTGGGCCCATGTTGAAATTAGGTCAAATATTGCGCCCCTTGTTGCCCCAAGTGCTGAAACAACATATTCCTAAGTCCTCGGCTAAGCTGCAATCTCCTGTGGGCCATCATGCCCGGGTTATGCTCAGCCTTCCTGGTTGCGCCCAAGCCAGTGCCGCACCTAATACTGATATTGCCGCAGCCCAAGTGTTGGATAAATTAGGTATTCAACTCAAGGTGCTACACCAAAGCGGCTGCTGTGGTGCGGTGGATCACCACCTTAATGCCCATGCTGCTGCGTTAACCAAAGCCCGACACAATATTGATCTGCTGTGGCCCGAGCTGGAGGCAGGGGCGGAAGCCATCGTAGTGACGGCTTCTGGATGCGGTGCCACCTTACAGGACTATGGGCATATGTTGCGTGACGATGCTAACTATGCGGCTAAGGCACAACGGGTTGCGGCAGCGGCTAAGGACATTGTGGAAATCCTTGGGCAAGAAGATCTAACTTCACTTAAAGTTGCTGTAGATGCAGGCAAGGTTGCAGTGCATTGCCCTTGCACGCAGCAGCATGCTATGCAACTGTCGGGCAAGGTTAAGGCCTTATTACAAGGTTTGGGTGTAGACTTGGCAGTGACAAAAAATGATCATTTATGTTGTGGTTCTGCGGGTACATATTCTTTGCTTCAAGCGCAATTGAGCCATCAGTTGCGGGATAACAAACTGCAAGATTTAAGCCAAGATCAGCCAGCTCAAATTGTGACTGCCAATATTGGCTGCCAATTGCATTTAGGCGGTGCGGCTAAGGTGCCAGTGAAACACTGGCTGGAATTGCTGGCTAATTAGTAGCGCTTTTAGTTGGCTATAATCTTTACCTAGTTTGATACTCGCAAAGGGAATTAATTGTGACTGTGTTAGTCTAGATATAAGAACGAATTCAGTCCGCAAAGGAGAATCCCATGAACAAAGTAATGATGGTGGCTGCAGGATTAATATTGGCAAGTAGTGTGCAAGCGCAAACTATGCTGGTTAAAGTATTGCAAGAATCCGATGAAATTATTTCTCAAATATACAAAGAAGTGCCGGTTAAATCTTGTCGCATTGAGCAAATTCCTATTTACGGTACCCAAGCTGGTGGCCAGCAAGCATCCACCGCTGATGTTATTGCTAGCGCTATTTTTGGTGGCTTACTCGGCAACCAAGTAGGCGGTGGTAAAGGTAAGGATGCGGCTACTTTACTGGGGGCCATTGTCGGTGCTGATATGGCCAACAAAAAGGGCCGCAACAAGCAAGTTGTGGTGGGTTATAAACAGCAAGAAGTGTGTGATGTAATTATGCAGTCGCGCACGGTGAGTCAGGTTACGGGCTATAAAACCTACATTGAGTTTGGCGGTAACATTTGGCAAATGACTACCACTATTCCATATACCACGGGTGAGTTTTTAAGCGTTAAGGTGGATATCACTCCAGCCGAGTAAAGCTTGTTACATCAGTGCTCGGCCCAGCATTTCTGGGTCGGCATTGCCGCCAGATAAGACCACTAAGGTCACCTTGTTACGTACCTCTAAATCTCCCGCTAAGATGGCGGCTAAACCAACGCAGCCTCCAGGCTCCACGGTGAGCTTTAGCTCCTGTAAACACACCGCCATCGCCTTAAGTACCCATGCATCACTCACTGTTTTAGCGCCCGCTAAATAGCGTTGCATAATGGGAAAGGTAAGTGCGCCAACCATGGGTGTAACTATGGCATCACAGATCGACATTGGCGCTGCCTGGTTAGCTAGGCGTTGCCCTGCGGCAAGTGAGCGCTTTGCATCGTCATAGTTGGCTGGCTCTGCACCCCACATGGCTATGTTTGGGAAATGATGCTTCAGTGCTGTGGCACTGCCGCTGATTAAGCCACCACCACCGATAGGCGTAATGGCTTGGTCTGGCGTTAAACCTTGAGCTGCTAGTTGGTTGGCCGCCTCTAGGGCTAAGGTGCCTTGGCCAGCCATAATATCCGCATCATCATAGGGTGGAATAAGGACTAAATCATTTTCATCTGCCAGTTTTTGACCAATGGCTGCGCGATCTTCGTTGATACGGTCATAGAGCACTACACTGGCGCCAAGGGCCTTGGTATTGGCGAGTTTAATTGCGGGTACATCGGTGGGCATGATAATGGTGGCAGGCACCCCAAAGTGTGCCGCAGCAGCCGCTACGCCTTGGGCATGGTTGCCTGACGAATAGGCAACAACACCCTTGAGTTGCTTGGCTTGGGCAAGCTTACTGAGTTTATTAAAAGCACCTCGAAATTTGAAGGAACCCGTGCGTTGTAGGTTTTCTGCTTTGAATAGAATGCGGCCACCCAGCTGCTGATTAAGCAAGCTTGACTCAATTAAAGGCGTTATCACTGCGTGACCTTGGATACGCTGGCTGGCAGCGGTGATGTCTTGGTAGTTGATGGCAAGCTTAGGCATAATGTTGGCTGTGAATGGTGGAATTGTTAATCATAGCACTATAGCCTACCGATGCTGGCATCAGCGCTGCATAGACAACGTCTTTAGTGTTATACCAAAGTGCCATGCCAATTGTTCTGATGCTTAGCGTGGGAACTGACAATTCTTGTGTTATCATGCCTGATTGCGTTTTAATTTTTCGTCCACCCATGCCCATCACTAGTCGTCCAAAATCAAGGCTCAATTTGCCGCCCAACAAACATCAGGTTAAGCAAGAACTGGCCACTGACGTGGCTGAGTTTTTGGCTCGTGGTGGCAGTGTTACTGAGGTACAGCAAGGTGCCACGGGGCTAATCAATGGCCGCTTTAATCAACAGCGGCCAACTGGGTCACAGCAACAGCAAACTCGTACTTTGATGTCTAATCAAATTGCGGCCATCGAAGAACGCAAGCAAACTCGTCGACCAACTAACCCTGTAATAGCCAAGCTCAACCGCCGGCCCACTAAAAAGTGGATCTATGACGATTTTGGCGAACCATTACGCTGGGTTTGGGCTTAAGTTAGCCCTGTGTATGATTTAAGGAGTCACCCAGATGCAGTTTATTATTGCTGACGATCACCCATTATTCCGTACTGCAATGACCCATACCCTGGCTCAAAAGTTTGCCGATGCGCAAATCACGGAGGTGGACAGTTTGCCAGCCTTGCTCGATTTACTTAAGACAGGTATCGAAGTTGATCTACTACTGCTCGATTTACATATTCCGCAAGCACATGGTTTTACCGGCCTAGCCTTGATCAGCGAACAGTTTTCAGAAGTGCCAGTGATGATCGTTTCTGGCAACGACAATCCCAGTGTCATTCATAAAGCGATCGCCATAGGAGCCAGTGGATTTCTCCCCAAAGCGGCCTCCAATAACGATATTGCGGCTGCAATTGACGCGGTATTGGCAGGTCATATTTGGTTACCAGCAAACTTACCAGAAGCGGTTGAAACTGAGCTAGAGGATTTGCCTGCCGAGCGCATCGCTGCCCTAACACCGCAACAACTGCGAGTGTTAACTATGATTGGCGAAGGCCTTTACAACAAACAAATAGCTTCTGAACTTGAGGTGACAGACGCGACCATTCGCGCCCATGTGACAGAAATATTTCGTAAACTCGGCGTTACTAATCGTACCCAAGCGGTGATTATGTTTAACCGTTTACAGGTAGATGATCCCCAACATCAGCCTATCTAAGGTCAAGGCAAGGCGTCGCCTAGCGTAATCGATTGATGAGCTTGCGCAATACTGCGGGCTTTAAGGGCTTGTGAAGCAAGCCAAATCCGGCTTCCGTAACGATCTTTTTCATGTCATCACTGCGGTCTGCGGTAATGACGATTGCGGCTATGTCTTGGCCAAGTTTATGGCGAATATCGCTGATGGCCTGAGTACCTAATAGGCCTCCGTTCAAATGATAATCGGCCAATATAACTTGAGGATAGTCCGGTTGTTTAAGCCGGGCTATCAAGTTGAGGGCCTGGTGGGCACTGGTTGCACCATAAACCACACAACCCCACTGTTCGAGCATGGCCTGCATGCCCTGTAAAATAGCGATTTCATTGTCGATTACTAATACACGATAACCATGCATTTGTTGGTGGTGGGTTGTTTCTGGGTTGTGCGTGGTTTTAGCTTTCACTTGTAATGGATCGCCCCAAGGCACCAAGATGGCGAACATTGAGCCGTGATTGTAGCTAGAACTAACCCGCAAAGGATGATTGAGAGTCTGGGCCGTGCGCTGAGCAATGGCTAAGCCTAAGCCAATGCCATTTTGTTGTGCATGAGGCCCCGTTTCTATACGCTTAAATTCGACAAAAATATCATCTAAGCGCTCTTCAGGAATCCCAAATCCGGTATCCCAAACCTGTATTTCTAAGCCCTGAGGCATGCGCCTACAGCCTAGTAATATCTTGCCGTGGGCGGTATAGCGTATAGCATTGGTCAGGAAGTTTTGCAGTACTCGCCGCAACATAGCAGGATCGCTGTAAAGTGTTGCTCGGCTGTCTTTGAGTTTAAAACTGAGGTCTTTTTGTTGGCATAAAACGTCAAATTCTATGGCTAGCTGATCTAAGAAAGGGGCCACTGAAAAATGTTGCTTGTGGGGCTCGAGGCCACCGCCATCCAGTTTGGATATTTCAATTAAATCGCTGATTAGTTGTTCTGCATTGGCCAGTGAAGCGTCTAAGTGAGTACTTAACTCTTGGCTTTGTGAATCCTGAGCTAAGCTAGCTTGGCGCTGAGCTAAGGCGGTGGAAAAAAGTTTTGCCGCATTCAGAGGTTGCATCAGGTCATGGCTGGCCGCCGCCAAAAAACGGGTTTTACTCTGGTGGCTAGCGTCGGCTTGGGCTTTTGCTTGTTCAAGTTCAATATTCACGCGCGACAAAGTTTCGGTGCGTTCGGTAACCCGGTTCTCCAAACTTTCATTGACCTGCATTAATTCTTTTTGACTCGCCCGTAGGGCGATTTCGGCTTGGTGCTGTTCGCTGATATCACTGTAGGTGTTAACGTAGCCACCATCGGGCATGGCATTGCCGCGTACTTCGATAACAGTGCCATTCTCTCGGTAGCGAATACTGCGATGCTGCTGACCTTTGTTAATCATTGCCAGCCTGTCGGCAACTATCTTGGCGGGGTCTATGTTGCCATATTCCCCTTGTTGCGCGCTTAAACGAATGATGTCTTCTATGGGAGTGCCTACCTTAACCGTATCTTTTGGAAAGTCGAATAATTCTAAATATCGTCGGTTCCACATCACCAGGTTTAAGTCTTGATCGATAACGGTAATGCCCTGACTAACGTTATCAATGGTAGCTTGTAGTAAACCTGTGTTGAAGGACACCGCTTTGGCGGCTTCACCAACAATAGACACCACATCGCCCAGCTGCACGGCTTTGTCGTTGAGGCAAGATGCCACCACTATGCGCGCCGAAGAGGCGCCAATGATGCCGCTCAAAGCGCGCTCACAGTGACGAATAAGCAAGGCGTTGATGGGGGCGCTCTGGTGTAGATCTAGCTGGGGCTCTTGGCGTGCCAATTGTTTCAATGATTCAACGGTACGGCGATAGCCTAAAAAGCGTTCTAGCAAGTCCGATAAATCAGCTACCGTATAGTCCTCGTGATGGCCGCGCCCTTCATAGACTGCCGCTTGCGACAGGGTGTCAACGAACAAGTCTGCTTGTATGCGATCAATAAGGCGCGGGGTGCTGAACTTGGACACCAGCACATAAAGGCTGATATTTAACGATAAGCTGATCAGGGTGGCATGAGAAATGGGGTCTAACTGTAAGCCAAATAAAGCCGTTGGTCGTAACCAGTCTATGCCAAACGGGCCGTTACTGATGATGCTGCCAGACAGGTCAAACAAAACCGTTAGGTTGGGCAGTAGCAGGCAATATACCCAAGCCGCAAAGCCAGCTAATAAGCCAGCCGTAGCGCCTCTCACATGGGCACCACGCCAAAAAATGCCACCAAATAGAGGCGGTCCAAATTGCGCTACGGCGACGAAAGCAGATAAACCAATAGACACCAATGTCGTGCCTCGATCAATGAGCAGGTAGTAGCCGTAGGCCATGAGCAACACGGCAAAAATACTTAACCGCCGTAGGTTGAGCAGCAAACGGCCTAAGTCTTTGTTTTTAAGTACATCCACCGCTTTTACATGCAATATAAAGGGCATGATAATGTCATTGGTGACCATGATGCTGATGGCAATGGTGGACACCGCCACCATGCCCATGGCGGCAGAAATGCCGCCCACATAAGCCAAAACTACCAAGCTGCTTTGGCCCTCAACCATGGGCATCATTAAAGAATATAGGTCGGCGTTAGTGTTAGTGCCTGCAAGAGCCTGACTGCCCGCCCAAGCAATGGGGATCATAAACAGGCACATGGCCGTTATATAGAGTGGGAACAACCAGCGTGCAGTATGTAAATGGTTTGGGCTGGTGCTTTCCACCACCATCATATGGAACATGCGGGGCAGGCAGACGACTACAATTAAGCCCAAAAATGTTTCCATGATGAAGCTGGTGCGAAATGGGTTAAACGAAGCAAGGCTGGTGCTGCCTTGGCTCTGTTCCAGTTGGGTAAATATGTCGCCAAAACCGTTATTGATGACGTAAGTGGCAAATAGTCCAATGGCTACGAAGGCAATTAATTTGATCAACGATTCCACCGCAATGGCTAACACCATGCCTGGATTATGGGCCGAGGTGTCGACTTGCCGAGCACCGAACAACACACTAAAAATACCTATTAACACGGCAATAATAAATACCGAGAGATCGGCCTGGGCACCACGCATTTGGCCTTGAGCGGTGAGCACCGCATAGCTCAAATCAATGGCTTTAAGCTGTAAAGCAATGTAAGGCAATAAGCCCAAGGTGGCCATTAAGGTGACGATTACCGCTAGGCGCCGACTTTTGCCATAACGCGAGGAAATAAAATCCGAAATGGAACCGATGTTTTCCCGCTTGGCAATGGTGATAATTTTGTAAAGGATGCGGTGGCCAAAAATAAAGAAGGCAATAGGGCCTATGTAAGGCGCCAAAAAATCCCAGCCGGAAGTGGCTGCGCGGCCCACGGAGCCATAAAAGGTCCATGAGGTTAAAAACACACCCAATGACAGGCTATAGATGATGGCTTGCACATGGTGGTTAGCGTAAGCCTTGTAGGCCACCAGGCGATTGCCCAGTTTGGCCACGCCAAGCAGCAGGGCGAAATAAGCTAAGGAAATGAAAAGTAGAGAGCTGCTGCTGAACATAGGGTTTGAATCTGGTGGCGGACTGGGCAAGGGTAACATGGGAAATGTCTGCGGTCATCGGTCTGCAGTTGGCCGCCAACCGCCAACCGCCAACTACCGACTTTAGTCTATAACCGACATATATCTAATGGTTCTGTCTGGGGTCAAAGGTTACCTTACACACAATAAGAATACCCTAAAGCAGAGTCTAACATGACAAGTAGCGCGCAAACGCAGTCTTACCCAGCACCTGGGTTGGATACCTTTCCTAAGTTGTTGCAACACAACGCCCGTATGTATACCCACAAAGACGCCATGCGTGAAAAAGAGTTTGGCATTTGGCAGTCTTGGACTTGGAGCCAAGTGGCCGACCAAGTGGAGCGCTTTGCCTTAGGGTTACAGGCCAATGGCGTAAAAGCGGGCGATAGAGTGCTCATTATTGGCGGTAACCGGCCACGTACTTATTGGACCATGTGTGCTGTGCAATCTCTGGGTGCTGTGCCTGTGCCAACTTACCACGAATCGGTTGCGGCAGAAATGCAATTTGTTATTGAGCATTCTGAAGCCCGCGTGATTGTGGCCGAAGACCAAGAGCAAGTGGACAAGGTGCTAGAAGTTAAAGATCGTTGCCCTGCGGTGGAACTGGTTATTTATGATGACCCGAGGGGTATGAAGGACTACCAGTCTGAAGTAGTTGAGATCAAAGATTTTGTGACGGTGCAAGCTCAAGGCGAAGAAGTGCGCGGCCAGCACCCCAACCGCTATAAAGAGCTGGTTAACCAAGGCAAGGGTGATGATATTTCCATTATCTTGTACACCTCGGGCACCACCGGCAAGCCAAAGGGTGTCGTGTTAACTTACGACAACACACTGCTCACGGGTTATCACGGCGCCTTGATGGAAGGCCTCACCGAAAACGAAGAAATACTTGCTTACTTACCTGTGGCCTGGATCGGTGACCATGTATTTTCCTATGCTCAATCTTACGCCATGGGCTTTTGTGTGAATTGCCCAGAGAGCACTGAAACCGTGGCCGCAGATATGCGTGAAATTGGCCCAACCTATTACTTTGCCCCCCCTCGAGTATTTGAAAGTTTATTAACCAATGTGCAAATACGCATGGAAGATGCGGCACCTTTTAAACGCAAAATGTTTAAATATTTTATGCAGGTGGCCAAGGAAACTGGCATTAAATTGCTAGAAAATAAGCCTGTAGGTTTGCTGGATCGAATTAAGTATGCCTTAGGCAATATTTTTGTATATGCACCTCTTAAGGATGCCTTGGGTATGGGGCGTGTGCGTTTGGCTTACACCGCGGGTGAAGCCATTGGTGGTGAAATCTTTGATTTTTACCGTTCCCTTGGCATTAACATTAAGCAGCTTTACGGCCAAACCGAATCCTCGGTATTTATTACCGTGCAGCCCAACGGTGAGGTTTACCCAGACACGGTGGGCAAACCAAGCCCTGGAGTGGAATTAAAAATTGCCGACAATGGCGAAGTGATGTACCGCAGCCCTGGTGCCTTTCACAGTTATTTAAAAAATCCAGAGTCTACCGCCGATACCAAAACCGCCGACGGTTGGGTGTATACGGGCGATGCGGGCTTTATGACTAACAATGGCCATTTACGCATTATCGATAGAGCCAAAGATGTGGGAGCTTTTAATGACGGCAAAATGTTTGCGCCTAAATACATTGAAAACAAACTCAAATTCTTCCCCCATATTCAAGAAGCCGTCACCTTTGGCGATGGCCGTGATACCTGTGTGGCCTTCATCAACATCGATTTAGGTGCAGTGGGCAACTGGGCAGAGAGAAATAACATTGCCTACGCTTCATATCAAGAATTAGCGGCTCACCCCGACGTTAACAAAATGGTGGCGCAAAGCGTAGCAGAAGTAAATGAGTCCTTGCTGGATGATGAAATGTTGGCGCACTCACAGATCAGCCGTTTCCTCATCTTACACAAGGAACTGGATGCCGACGATGGTGAGCTCACGCGCACCAAGAAAGTGAAGCGCAAGCTCATTAATGAAAGATACAAGGTGCTCATTGACGCCCTCTACGATGGCAAAACCCAGTGCTTTATTGAAACTGAAGTGGCCTTTGAAGATGGACGTGTTAGTACCATTACCGGTGACATTAGTATTCATGATGTCCAAACCTTTAACCCCGTAGCCCAAGCGAGCTAAGCCATGACTGAACCATTGCAACAAATGGAAGCAGCCACCAAACTGCTAGAGCTGAAAAATATCGAATTGTCTTTTGGCGGCGTAAAAGCCATCAGCAACATTAGCTTTGATATTCTGCAAGGCGAAATTCGCGCCATCATTGGTCCCAATGGCGCTGGCAAAAGCTCTATGCTCAACGTTATCAACGGTTTTTATCATCCGCAACAGGGTGAGATTTGGTTTGACGGCAAGCAGCGTCACTCTATGAAACCCTACCAAATTGCCTATCAAGGCATTGCCCGCACCTTTCAAAACATTGCCTTATTTAAAGGTATGAGCGTGTTAGACAACATTATGACTGGCCGCTTTACCCACATGCATAAAAACATCTTTTGGCAGGCTTTGTGGAAAGGCCCTGCGGAGCGAGAAGAGATTGAAAATCGCGAATTCGTTGAGCACATCATCGACTTTTTAGAAATTCAAGCCATTCGTAAAACCCCAGTAGGGCGTTTGCCTTACGGTTTACAAAAGCGCGTTGAGTTAGGCAGAGCCTTAGCAGCGCAACCTAAGTTGTTGCTTTTAGATGAACCTATGGCGGGTATGAACGTGGAAGAAAAAGAGGACATGTGCCGCTTTATTCTGGACGTAAACGACACCTTTGGTACCACCATTGCGCTCATTGAGCACGATATGGGCGTGGTTATGGACATCGCCGACCGGGTGGTGGTGTTGGACTATGGCCGCAAAATTGGTGACGGCACTCCAGCCGTGGTGCGTAACGATCAAACCGTAATTGATGCCTATCTTGGCGTAAGCCACACCACTGAGGAATAGAACATGAGTGTTGAATTTTTATATGTCATCGAAGTTATTCTCAACGGTTTGATGACCGGTGTAATGTATTCCTTGGTAGCCCTAGGCTTCGTGTTAATTTTTAAAGCCTCGGGTGTTTTTAACTATGCCCAAGGCGTTATGGCGCTGTTTGCTGCGCTCACCTTGGTGGGCATTCAAACCGGCCAAATACCTTTTGCGCACTTAATAAACGCTATTTTTGGTACCCACGTTTACAACTTTGGTTGGCAAGTGCCTACCTTGATAGCCCTTGCCTTAACGGTGGGTGTGATGGTGTTGTTTGCCATCTTGGTAGAGCGCTATGTGCTCAAGTACTTGGTTAACCAAGAGCCCATTATTTTGTTTATGGCTACTATTGGTTTGGCTTACTTCATGGAAGGTTTTGGCGACATTATGTGGGGTAGCGAAATTAAAACCCTGGATGTTGGTTTGCCATCAGGTGGCTCTATTTGGTTAGAGGAATACACTCTGAGTTGGGCTGCAGAAGGGGAGCGCTACTATGGCATGTACGTTGACAAACTGGATATAGTGGCGAGTTTAGTGGCCATCGTATTGGTGGTGTCGCTAACCATATTTAGCCAATACACCAAAACTGGGCGCGCCTTAAGAGCCGTAGCCGACGATCATCAAGCGGCGCTGTCTGTAGGCATTTCTCTACGCAGTATTTGGGTCATCGTTTGGGCCATTGCCGGTTTTGTGGCCTTGGTGGCCGGTATTATGTGGGGCGCCAAGTCTGGTGTGCAGTTCTCATTGTCTCTAATCGCTTTAAAAGCGTTGCCTGTGTTGATGTTGGGTGGGTTTACCTCCATCCCCGGGGCCATTATTGGTGGCCTGATTATCGGTGTAGGCGAGAAATTATTTGAATACTCCATTGGCCCCATGATCGGCGGTGCCACGGAAAACTGGTTTGCCTATGTGCTGGCCTTGATGTTCCTTGTGTTTAGACCACAGGGTTTGTTTGGCGAAAAAATTATAGAAAGGGTGTAACAGATGTTTTATCGCGAATCGGGTGATTTTAAAAAGACTTACCAAACCGACAGCCAAACCTTCCCCATTAAGTTTGATCGTTGGCGCTATTATTTTGTCATGTTGGTGGCGTTCATCGTCATTCCCATGTTTCTTACGGACTATTCTGCCAATGCAGTGATGATTCCGTTTTTGGTGTGGGCCATTGCCGCCTTAGGATTGAATATTTTGGTGGGCTATTGTGGCCAGCTTTCTTTGGGTACCGGTGGCTTTATGGCCGTAGGTGCATACGCCACCTATAAACTCATGACCTCCTTCCCGGGTATGGACATGGTCAGTGTGATCTTGTTGTCTGGCTTAATTACTGCTGTGGTTGGGACCCTGTTTGGCTTGCCGAGCTTGCGCATTAAAGGTTTTTATTTGGCTGTGGCCACGTTGGCCGCCCAGTTCTTTTTGGTTTGGCTGTTGAATAAAGTGCCTTGGTTTTACAACTACTCGGCATCTGGACAAATTAGTGCGCCACAACGGGAAATGTTTGGCGTCATTATTACCGGCCCCTATGCCACACCCGTTGCCGCATACCTGTTTTGTTTGGTGTTCGCCGTAGGTTTAGCATGGATGACGCGCAACCTCACTCGCGGCCGCATGGGCCGCAGTTGGATGGCCATAAGGGACATGGATATTGCTGCAGAAATTATTGGCGTTAACCCTCTGGCTGCCAAATTATCGGCCTTTGCGGTGTCGTCCTTCCTCATTGGTATCTCCGGCGCTTTACTCTTCTCTGTGTATTTAGGTGCCGCCGAAGTGACCGAAGCTTTCAGTATTAATGTGTCCTTTGCGGTCTTGTTTATGGTCATTATTGGCGGCCTAGGCTCAATATTTGGTAGCTTTGTAGGTGCCGGTTTTATGGTGCTTATGCCGGTATTGCTGAAAAACGTATTAGTGGGTGGCTTAGGTTGGCCCACGGATCTAGCAGCTCACTTTGAGTTTATTATTGTTGGCGGTTTGATCCTAATTTTCCTCATTCTTGAACCCCACGGGCTGGCACAAATGGCCCGGGTATTAAAAGAAAAACTGCGGCTTTGGCCGTTCCCCCATTAGGCGTTAATACTAACGCTTAATGGATAACCCTAGTGATGACGGCCCGTGTGGGCAAAATAAAAATAAGTCGAACCCTTAGGAGGATGACGACATGAAATTTAACAAACTAGCAACCGTAGCCTTGGTTACACTCGCTGTTTCGGTACCTGTAGCAGCCGAACTAGTGTTTCCATCATTAAGCTACCGTACCGGCCCTTATGCCGCAGGTGGTACACCTGTTGCAGATGGCTATGCCGACTATTTTACGCTATTGAATCAGCGTGATGGTGGTATCCAAGGTATTCTGACTTCGGTGCCAGAGTGCGAAACGGGTTACAACACGGCCAAAGGCGTAGAGTGTTATGAAGCCACTAAAGGTGACGGTGCTTTGGTTTATCAGCCGCTGTCCACGGGCATAACTTACCAGCTTATACCTAAGGCCACGGCCGATGATATTCCTATTTTAACCACCGGTTATGGCCGTACTTCGGTGGCTAACGGTGCTATTTTCTCCCATGTATTTAACTTCCCAGCTAACTACTGGACTGGCGCTAGCCGCATTATTAACCACTTGTTAGCAGAAAATGGTGGCAGTCTTAAAGGTAAGGTCATCACCTTATTACACCATAACTCTGGTTACGGTAAAGAGCCTATTGCCACGTTAAATGTGTTGGCAGAAAAGCACGGCTTTGAGCTCATCATTTCTCCTGTAGATCATCCTGGTCAAGAGCAAAAGTCGCAATGGTTACAAATCCGCCGTGACCGTCCTGACTATGTGTTGATGTGGGGTTGGGGTGTAATGAACCAAGTGGCCTTGAAAGAGGCAGCTAACATTCGCTTCCCAATGGAAAACTTCATTGGCATCTGGTGGTCTGGTACTGACAATGACGTGCTAGAAGGCATGGGTTCTCATGGCTATAAGGCAGCTACTTTCCACGCCGTGGGTAATGACTTCCCAGTGTATGACGACATTGAAAAGTATGTGGTTAAGCGTGGCTTAGCAGCGGGTGATGGTTCGAACGTTGGTTCGGTACTGTATAACCGCGGTTTGTATGCGGCCATGTTGGCAGCAGAATCAGCTAGAACTGCGCAAACACTGCATAAGACGGCCAATATCACCAGTGGCATGATGCGTGATGGTATGGAGGCCCTTGTGATAGATGAAGCCGTTATGGCCCGTGTGGGTATGCCAGGCTTTGGCCCATCCTTCTCTGTATCTTGTGAGAACCACGGTGGCCCAGGTATGGCTGCGATTCAACAGTGGGATGGCGAAGCTCGTCAGTGGAAGTTGATTGACGGCTTTGAAGCTCCAGACATGGACGTGATTGCACCGCTTATCAAAGCAGACTCTGAAGCTTATGCTGCAGAAAACAACATCACTCCACGTGATTGTTAAGAATTAATTTAATCTCTTAACTAAGCGAGGTGCCGGTTCTAAGCCGGGGCCTCGACTTTTAATTTTTACTTAAAAACAGATTGTTTTGCTGGTGATAGGATTAAATCATGACCACAGAAAAAAAACCGATACTGGCCATCAATAATATCGAGGTCATTTATGATCACGTTATATTGGTATTAAAAGGCGTATCTTTAGAAGTGCCTGAAAAGGGTATTGTCGCCTTACTGGGCGCTAACGGTGCCGGTAAATCTACCACTATTAAAGCGATTTCTAATTTATTGGCCTCCGAACGCGGTGTAGTGACCAAGGGCACCATCGAATTTGAAGGTAAGAATATTAATTCGAGTAACCCGTCTGATTTGGTCGAAATGGGTGTGGTGCAAGTGATGGAAGGGCGCCATTGTTTTGAACATTTAACCATTGAAGAAAACTTGTTGGTAGGCGCTTACACTCGTAAAGATGGCCGCCGCAGTGTGCAAGAAAGCCTAGACATGGTGTATGAGTACTTTCCTCGCCTCAAGGAAAGACGCAAAAGCCAAGCCGGTTATACCTCCGGTGGTGAGCAGCAAATGTGCGCCATAGGTCGTGCGTTAATGGCCAACCCCCATATGATTTTGTTAGACGAGCCCTCCATGGGTTTGGCGCCACAGTTAGTGGAAGAGATTTTTCAAATTGTTAAAAAGCTCAACGAAGAACAAGGCGTGACCTTCCTCCTAGCCGAGCAAAATACCTCCGTGGCCTTACGCTATGCCACCTATGGCTATATTATGGAAAACGGCCGTGTAGTAATGGATGGTAAAGCCAGCGACCTACGTGAAAACGAAGACGTTAAAGAGTTTTACTTAGGCGTTAGCGATGGTGAGAAAAAGAGCTTCCGTGATGTGAAACAGTATCGCCGCCGTAAGCGTTGGTTGGCTTAAATAATATCATTGCGAATTTAATGTCTCGTCTTTGCGAGCGCCACATCCCGTCATTGCGAGCGCAGCGAAGCAATCCAATACCACGGTCTATGGATTGCCACAGACCGTGGGCCTTCCCAATAACTTAGTGATAAAGTTCAGTTTTTTGAGAGACAGCCCCCATGACCGATTTTTTTGATGAGTTAGAAATCCGTGACCCCAGCCAACGGCTACAACAACAAATTGAGGCCGTTGCCTCTCAGGTGGCCCATGCTCAAGCCACGTGTCCCGCATGGGCAGACATACTACAAGCTGTTAAGGCCAGCGACATCACCAGTGTCGAAGCTATTGCGGCCTTGCCCGTTACCCGCAAATCCAACCTCGTAGAACTGCAAAAGAACAACCTACCTTTTGGTGGTTTAGTCAGCAGCGAAGCTGCTCCGTTAACCTATGTATTTACCTCGCCTGGGCCTATTAATGAGCCAGGCTTTGACGTGCCAGACTTGTGGCACTTTGCCCGCGCGCTTTATGCCGGCGGTTTACGTAAGGGTGACCTAGTGCACAACAGCTTCTCGTATCACTTTACTCCGGCTGGCGCCATGTTCGACAGTGCCGCTAAAGCGCTGGGTTGTACGGTTATTCCTGCGGGCGTAGGTAATAGCGAAATGCAGGCCCAAAGCATGGCCACCCTCAAGCCAAAGGCCTATATAGGCACGCCATCTTTCTTAAAAATCTTACTCGATAAAGCCGATGAATTAGATCTGGATGTTAGCTCCGTTACCCATGCTGTGGTAGGTGGAGAACCTTTCTTCCCGGCTCAACAAGCCTTTTTTAAGGCTCGGGGCCTGCAAGTATTGCAAGGCTATGCCACGGCAGACCTGGGCAGTATTGCCTATGAAACGCCAGCTCAAGAAGGCATGGTTATTGATGAAGACGTGTATGTTGAAATTGTCCGCCCCGGCACTGGAGATCTGCTTGCCGACGGCGAAGTAGGCGAGGTTCTAGTGACTAACTTTAGTCGTCATTACCCGCTTATTCGTTTTGCCACCGGTGATATGTCGGCCATTATGGCGAGTGCTAGCCCTTGTGGCCGTACCAACCGGCGCATTAAAGGTTGGATGGGCCGAGCCGATCAAGCGGCCAAAGTGAGGGGCATGTTTGTACGTCCAGAGCAGGTGGCAGAATTGCTTGTTAAGCATGATGAAGTGATTAAAATTCGTTTACAGATCACTCAAATAGACGCTCAAGATAGCATGCAGGTGTTGTGTGAAACCCAATCCACAGCGGCTGATTTAGCCGAGCAAATCACCGCCAATGTACGTAACCTATTACGAGTACGTGGTGAAGTGGTGTTGCAGCCTGTGGGCAGCTTGCCTAATGACGGCAAGGTGATCGACGATCAGCGAGAGTATTAGGGGTGCCAGTTGGCGGTTGGCAGTAAGCCGGTGACCGCCCACCTAAGTTAAGGCACTAAACACAAAGTAAGCAGCGCAATTGATAGCATACAAAAGTGCGATGGGTAGGCTGTTGGCGCGGGCAAGGTGGCTGCCCTTAATGTGATAATTGCCCTGCATTGATAGCAGTGTGCCAGACACCGGGTTAATGGCGCTGCCCAAGCCCCATGACGAAAGGAAGGTCATGGCCAGCAAATTTGGATCGGGATCCAAAGTGAGTAGCAAAGGCGCAATGACCGCCATAATCATGATGGCATGCACGCCTAAACGTGCCGCAATTAGGCTAAAACCTAAGGTGATACTGGCTTCCAACGGGCCATAGGCATCAAACGGCAACCAAGGTGGCAGCACCTTAAATAACTCCCCTAAACCAATGGCAAATACCCCTGCCGCTAAAAACAACGCGGTTTCATTGTGCATCTTAGCTAGGCGCGTACCCACGTGGGTATGAAATTGCTTAAGCCGCCCCTCATACAGCAATACGATGATAACCAGCAACGGCGCACTAATGGCAACAATTTGGGTGATTGCCAGCTGGGGCCATATCTCGTGAGCAGCAATCACCGCCACGGCTAGCAAGCTAGGTAAAACTAAGGCACGACCTTTGAGCGGATAGCCAGTCAGTTGTGACTCGGGGCCTTTATGCTGCCAGTAGAGCAGGCCAAGGCTAACTAGCCCCATGGGCGCACCGACCGCCATAACAGTTAAGATGTTCATCTCTGGCACTAAGCTTAAGGTGTAGGCCATGGCGGCGAAGAAAGGTGACCAGAGGGCGCACATGCCAAAGTTGATGGTGAGCATGCTGGCTGTGCGCTCATCAACTTTACGTTTATGGCTAAGGCGTTCAGCAATAATCAGTAACGCCGAAATGTTAATGATGGCACTAAAAAAGTGGCCCGAAAATAAGGTGCTAATAAGGCCCTTGTTGCCCTTTGGTAAGGTGCGCTGTTTGCTGTGTTTGGAAGGTGTGGCAATAAGGCTTAAAAAGCTCACTGCAGCCAGCATGGCCAAGAGCTTAGTGTTGCTATTAATAAGTTCTAAAAGCGGTGTGCTGGAACCCTGAAAGGCGCTAAAGGTTAGGCCTAAAATGCCCACGCTTACTAGTATGGCCGCCTGCACCAGTGAACGCCGTGCCAGCAGGTGAAAAGAGGATAAGGCAAAACCCCAAAGCAACGCTCCCGCCAATACATACATAGGCGGGTAGGCTAAGGCTAGAAGGCTTGCTAGGGTGCCCAGTGCCAGGCTGTAGCCGCGTAGTTGTTGGCTCAAGAGCTTGGCTTCGCTGCCAATAGTTTGTCTAGGGTGGCTTGCTCGCGTTGCACCAGAGCTTGCAGTGTGGGGTGGCTCATCATGCGTTTAAAGTAGGCCGCTAGAGTTGGCCATTGTTTGGCATCAATGGTTTCGCGGCCGTGCATAAAATTGACCAGTTGGCTGCCAATGGCAATGTCGGCTAGGGACAGTGTGTTAGCAACAAAGTAGTCCTGCTCGCCGAGTTGGCTAGCCAGGTAATCCAATAACGCGGGTAGCTTGTTTGTTAATGCTTGCTGCACTAAGGCTTCGTCTGTTTCCTTGCCGTATAAACGCTGCAGGGTGCGTTGGGTAAACACGGTAAATGTTGTGATGGGGGCCAGTTCATAGTCGGCAAACTTTTCTAACCAGCGCACTTGCGCGCGTAATTTGGCATCCTTTGGTATCAAGGTGGTTAGGGTAGGGTGATCAAGGGTTTCTATGAGGTATTGGCAAATAACACTGGAGTCTGCTTGATACCAGTCGTCTACTTGAAATACAGGAATCTTCTTCAAGGGGCTGATGCTAACAAAGTCAGCGGGCATTGACGCAGGCGCAACTACCTTGAGTTTATATTCGGTTTCCGAACAGGCTAACAAGAACATAACTTTGCGCACAAAGGGTGATAAGGGCGCGCCGTGGAGAGTGTAAGACATGAGGTAAGCTCCGAAGCAATAGGTGCCTGCATTGTCGCTGACGAGCCTCGCAAACTCAAATAAATTATTTGTCTTTTGCTAATATAAAGATGCCCGCCGATGAATAACTAAGTAGTTGAAATAAACCCAGATATTTTTATATTATTGCTTGACAGAAATCGGCTCAATCACTAATATGCGCACTCCAGTTTGGTACGGCCAGCAGGCTAAATCAACCGCGAATGTGTCCCGTTCGTCTAGTGGTCTAGGACACTGCCCTTTCACGGCGGTAACAGGGGTTCGAACCCCCTACGGGATACCACTATTTTTGGTCTGCAGTTAGCGGATGGCAGTTTACAGTAAGCTGCCGACCGACAACTGCAAACCCAGTAGTAAAGGTGAATCACAAACCTTCAATAAGTGATATGTAGCGGGAATAGCTCAGTTGGTAGAGCACGACCTTGCCAAGGTCGGGGTCGCCGGTTCGAATCCGGTTTCCCGCTCCATTTTTTACAAATTTCAAAACACTCTTTTCCAAATGTCATTGCAACTTTTTGTAATGAGGCTCTTTCACGTTTGCTGAGTCATTAAGATCTTTGGCATTAGTCTATAAATAGGCAATATTGGCCTACATATACAAATTATCAGTTGACAGAATCCAGTAAAATCAATAATATGCGCACCACTCTTTACTGAGCAATTGCGTCCCGTTCGTCTAGTGGCCTAGGACACTGCCCTTTCACGGCGGCGACAGGGGTTCGAACCCCCTACGGGATGCCAACAAAAAAACTTAGTAAAATAAGAGTCTAGGCTCATGCAGTAAAGGCGCATCACAGGCCTTAAACAAGTGATAAGTAGCGGGAATAGCTCAGTTGGGTGATCGACCGGTGCCGAAAGGCAACAAAAGCTCTGCTTTTGTAGGAAGAGAACGACAAAATCTATGATTTTGGCCGGGCAGCGCACGACCGCAAGGTAAACAGTGTGCTCGAGTTACGAAGTAAGTATTAAAGGCACATCACAGCCTTAAACAAGTGATAAGTAGCGGGAATAGCTCAGTTGGTAGAGCACGACCTTGCCAAGGTCGGGGTCGCCGGTTCGAATCCGGTTTCCCGCTCCATTTTTATATAGGCTGAATGGCAGAGTGGTCATGCAGCGGATTGCAAATCCGTCAACCTCGGTTCGACTCCGGGTTCAGCCTCCATTTCTCCAAAGGTTCCAGCGATAGTAACCACTATCCGCCTAACACCGCTTAATACACAGTCCTACTTAATCCCTTAAGTGCATCACTAAATTCCGCAACATATCCTTCAGCAATGCTTGCTGTTCAACACTATAGTCTGCCAATACCTTAGCTTCATGCGCCTTGGCCTGAGCCAACAAGTCGGCTACCAATGTTTGCCCTTGGGGCGAAATAAAGATCTTGATGGTGCGTTTATCAGCGCCGTCTTTAGCTCTGATTAACAACTTCTCATTCTCCATACGACCTACCAGCTTAGATAGAGTCGGTTGTTTAAACAGCACCCGCTCATTGAGCTGCGTTAAAGTTAAGCCGTCACCGTTCGTGAGGCTGGCGAGCACGCGCCAATAGTTAATCGACCAGCCCTGGGCCAACACCTGGCGATGGAATTGCTCGCTCATCAGGTGGCTCGAACGGGCCAACAAGTAGGCGAGGTAATCGTCAACAAAGCTGTAGGCTGTGGTCATTATTGTGTCTAAATAAGCATATGTAACGGATATATTAGAGCAATTGTATTCGTTTTCATATAAAAAATTCTATGTTATGCTGCCACAATAATAATACAAACAGGATAACCTGCCATGTTGAACGACCGCATTGAAGCCCCTTGGCTTGCTGCTTTTGAACACACCTTAGGCCTTTGTGGCTTAGTGCCTGGCGATACGGTTGCCATACTTTCAGAAAGCCAGTCCCGAGAAATAATATTACAGCTAGCAGAGCTTGCTTTAACCCGCATGGGCTGCCACGCCTTTCATTTGCGGGTGCCAACACCGGCTTCAACCGCCCCCGTACCGATAAGATCTACCGGTGCGTCCAACGCCTTGCAAAATCTCGGCCCAGCCATCAGCGCACTGGCGAGTAGCTCTCTAGTATTGGATTGCACCATAGAAGGCTTATTACACGCGCCGGAGTTATCACAAATTCTAAAGGGTGGTGCACGGGTATTAATGGTGAGCAATGAACACCCAGAAATACTCACCCGCTTAGCACCAGACCCTGCCTTAACACCCAAGGTAAAAGCCGCCACTAAGCTCTGCAAGCAAGCCAGCCAAATGCGTGTTACCTCGGCCGCAGGCACCGACTTAACCATCGACTTGACCGATGCACCCACGGCGGGTGTGTGGGGCTATACCGAACGCCCAGGCACCTTGGCCCATTGGCCCGCGGGGGTAGTGGTAAGCTTCCCCAAACAAGGCTCCACCAACGGCACTCTAGTGCTCGATGCGGGGGACATTAACCTCACCTTTAAACGTTATTTTGAGCGCCCAGTAATACTCACCATCTACAATGATTTCGTCACCCATATAGAGGGAGAGGGCACCGACGCCGAACTCATGCGCCGTTACTGGGCCGCTTGGAATGACAAAAATGCCTACGCCGTATCCCACGTGGGCTTTGGCATGAATCCAAAAGCTCGATATGAAGCCCTTACCATGTACGACAAACGGGACACCAATGGCACCGAATTACGGGCCTTTGCCGGTAACTTTTTGTTTTCCACCGGCGCCAATGAATTTGCTGGCCGCTATACCGAAGGCCACTTTGATTTGCCCGTGCGTAACTGCACCATCCATTTGGATGATCTATGTGTGGTTGATCAAGGCCAATTGCAAGGCGATTTAGCGTGAGTTGGAGCTACTTGCGCCAAGGTGAAATAGGCCCGGTGCTCGTGTGCCTGCATGGCGTGGGTGGCAATGCCACAGCTTTCCAACCGCAGCTTCATGGTTTGAGTGAGCAATTGCAAACATGGAGTTTGGACTTGCCAGGTTATGGCCAATCCAGCCCCATGGAGGTAATGGATTGGGCCGGGTTAGCTCTGGGATTAAAACAGTTCTTCGACTTGCATCAGTTGCGTCAGGTGCATCTTTTAGGTCATTCTTTTGGTGGTATGTTGGCGCAAGAATTTGCCGCTCGTTACCCAGAGTACTTGGCCAGTTTGATTCTCTATGCTACCAGCCCGGCCTTTGGCTCCAGTGATGGCGACTTTCAACAAGCATTTATTGCCGCCCGTCTACAGCCCCTTGATCAAGGCGCAAGCATGGATCAATTGGCCACCAGCATGATTGAAAATTTACTGGCAAAGGGCGCTGCACCCGAGGTACGGCAGGCGGCCATTGATTGCATGAGCCAGATGCCCGCTAGCACCTACCGGCAGGCGATAACTTGCATTACCTCATTTGACTGCCGACATAATTTAGCGTTATTAACAATGCCCTGTTTATTGCTCGCAGGCGATGAGGACAAAAATGCCAATGCGGGCATGATGAAGAAATTCGCTAGCAAGATACAAGGCTCTGAGTTTTATGTTTTTACAGGTGCAGGGCATTTGGCCAACCTAGAACAGGCCGCCGATTTCAACCAAAAGGTCGGTGCATTCATCGCTCGCCAAGACCTCAGTTAAGGACACTCATATGCAAGCCGACCAACCCATGTTTGATGCCAAAGCTTGGAATCTTACCGACCAGCAACAAATGCTAACCACCAAAGCCCGCGAGCTTGGGCAAAGTAAATTTGCCGACCGAGCCGCAGACTATGATGCCCGCGCAACCTTTCCTACAGAAAACTATAAAGACCTGTATGAGGCCAATTTAATGGGCATCTGCATTCCCAAGGAAGACGGTGGCGAAGGGGCCGACTTCTTAACTTATGCCCTCACCGCTGCCGAAATTGGGCGCTATTGCGGTGCCACGGCGTTAACTTGGAACATGCATGTGTGTTCCAGTTTGTGGAGCGGCCTGCTAAGCGAAGACCTAGAGATGGACGCAGAAACTAGAGCCCTGCATAAACAACACCGATCGGTGCACTATAAGCGTATTCTTGAAGAGGGCGCTATTTACGCCCAACCTTTCTCAGAAGGCGGCGCCGCAGCCGCGGGTAAGCAGGCATTTGCAACTCAGGCCCATAAGGTGCCAGGTGGCTGGCGCGTGAATGGCAAAAAAATCTTTGCCTCCCTAGCCGGGTACGCCAATTATTATGGTATTTTGTGTTCCGAAACCACGGACGAAAACCCAGAACTAAGCCGCCGCAACACCTTGTATTTAGCCATTCCTGCCGCCGCAGACGGCGTAACCGTAGAAGGCCCATGGGACCCCGTGGGTATGCGTGGTACCGTCTCACGCACACTGCTTTTTAAAGACGTATTCGTGCCCGACGACGCGCCCCTGATGCCTTCTGGCGTTTATTTTCAGGCGGCCAAGCGTTGGCCACATATGTTTATGACCCTCACACCTAGCTATATGGGCATTGCTCAGGCGGCCTATGACTTTACCGTTAAATACCTGCGTGGCGAGGTAGAAGGTACCGGCCCAGTTAAGCGTCGCCAATTTGCTACCAAACAAATTGCCGTGGCACAAATGCGCATTATGTTGGAGCAAACCAAAAGCATCTGGTATCAAGCCATGAGTGAGGCCTGCCCCAACCCCAGCAAAGACCAACTGTTACGTGCTTGGACGGCGCAATACACCACCATGGAAAACGCAAACGAAATTGCTCAGCTCGCCATACGTACTTGCGGTGGCCAGTCCATGCTCAAGTCGTTGCCCTTGGAACGCTTATATCGTGACAGCCGTTGTGGTTCACTCATGCTGCCTTGGACCGCCGAACTGTGCCTAGACATGCTCGGTAAAGGCTGCCTTTATGAACGCGGCGAGACCGACAATTAATGAGTAAAAAGCTATGAGCAATATAGCCAGCTGGATTGATGCGCACGCGCGCTTTACCCCAGATAAACTTGCGTTAATCGATCAACATAATCAGTACACCTACGCCCAATTGGCCCAATTGGTCCATACCAATGCGCGTATGCTCAAACATCAGCTGGGTATCGGTTGTGGCGACCGCTTGGCTTATTTGGGCCTAAATAGCGTTGAATTCTTGTGCTTAATGTTTGCCTGCGCGCGTTTAGGAGCTATGTTTGTGCCCCTTAACTGGCGTTTAGCAACTCCCGAGTACGAGCATATATTAACCGACGCCAGGCCTAAGGCGTTGGTAGTGACCTCTGACTTTAAACACCAGATTGAAAGCTTAAACAGCGCTCATCCAGATTGCCGGTTTATTATTCAAAGTGCTGACCAAAATGCTGACCAAAATGCTGACCAAAATGCTGACCAAAATGCTGACCAAAATGCTGACCAGAGCGCCGACCACAAAGATCATGCATGGAACAACTATGCTGCCTTGCTCCAGCAGACCAGCAATGAGCAAGATGACTACAACCCTCATGTAGATTTAAGCTACCCTTTACTCATTGTGTACACCTCCGGCACCACAGGCCACCCAAAGGGCGCTGTGTTGAGCCAAAATGCCTTATTCTACAACGCCCTTAACAGCCTGCACATGCATGACATGACCAGTGCAGACCGTATCCTTACGGTGTTGCCCATGTTCCATGTGGGTGGCCTTAATATACAAACCTTACCCGCACTCTACGTTGGCGCAACGGTCATCTTACACGCGCGTTTTGATCCCGCCCACACCTTAGACGCCATTGCCAAGCAAAAACCTAGCCTCACCGTGCTGGTGCCAGCCACCCTAATGGCCATCATGGCTTTGCCCCAGTGGCAAAATACAAATCTTTCCAATTTGCGCAGTATCACCACAGGGTCTTCGGTGGTGCCGGCTGGCCTCATAGAACCCATTCTTAAACGCGGTGTGCCGGTACAGCAAGTCTACGGGCTAACGGAAACCTCACCCATAGCCGTTTATCAACGTATAGAGCAGGCACTCACACGCCCCGGTAGCACAGGGCTTACGGCCTTACATTGCCAGATGCAGTTGCAGGGAGAGGCTGGCGAAGCAGTGCCCAAAGGCCAAGTGGGCCGCATACTCATCAAGGGCCCCAATGTGATGTTTGAATACTGGGGTAACCCTAAGGCCACCGCCCAAGCCCTCAATGACGGCTGGTTCGACACCGGTGATCTAGGCCATTTAGACCATGAAGGTCATTTGGTGGTGGATGACCGCGCCAAAGACATGATCATCTCCGGTGGCGAAAACATTTATCCCGCCGAACTGGAGGTGCATTTGCATGGTTTGGAGGGGGTGGTAGAAGCCGCAGTCATAGGCCGGGACGACCCAAAATGGGGCGAAACTCCCATAGCCATTGTGGTATTGGCAGCGGATAGCACAATGGACAAAGCCGCCATTTTAGCCAGTTTTAAAGGCCAATTAGCGCGCTTTAAGCACCCCAGTGAGGTGGTGTTTCTGCCTAGCCTGCCACGTAATGTGATGGGCAAAGTGCAAAAATTTCACCTGCGCAGGATGCTTGAGCAAGCCTAGAGATCAAGGCAGCGTTCTAACGCCTAATATCTGGATAATTAACGCGTTTTTACTTTACTTTAACGACCTAAAGTGTAAAATGCGGTTCCGCATGAGTAGTCGTTGCGAGTAAATCAAACGCCTGTATATGCAGCTTGGTAAGTTATTACCAGCCACCCCAAATCAATGGTCTAGCACCATTGTGAGACCGCCTCACGGCGTTCCTCATCTGTAGTACCATCGCCCGGATGGTGAAATTGGTAGACACAAGGGACTTAAAATCCCTCGACTTAACGGTCGTGCCGGTTCGATTCCGGCTCCGGGCACCACTTCTTTCTCTCCTAACATCCATTAACGCCCCATAACTCCCCATACCTATTGGTCAGGATCGCATTCTTGTTCTAGTAACGTCTCCTGACGTCTATTGATATCCTATAATGTTTGGGGGTATATAATAACGTATAAGTTTTTTATACCCCCTGAATATGACTTTAACCGTTACTAAAATCAACAGTTCAAAACCACTAGATAAGCCCTATAAGTTAGCAGATAGCGGCGGACTCTATTTATTGGTCCATAATAATGGGTGACAAATGCACGCGGCGCTGTAGGTTCTGCAACGTTAGTACCGGACGACCTAACCCGCTGGATATTCTCTGCACTACACCGCCAGACGTATTGAACCATAATATCGAAACCGTGCCGCGTTTATACAAAGAAGCGCGCCCCGGTGCTGATTTTCAAAACACGCTCAATCTATTGCAGCGTTTCAAGGCCATGCACCCCAATATACCGACCAAATCTGGTCTGATGGTAGGGCTTGGCGAGACTGACGAAGAAATACTGCAAGTGTTACGTGATCTGCTCCCAAAGTGTTAGTATGTTGACCATAGGCCAGTACCTAAGGCCTTCCGGCGGGCATATGCCCGTATTGCGTTATGTGCACCCAGACACCTTCAAGATGTATGAGAAAGAAGCTGGCAAAAAGGGTTTCTTGCGCACCGCATCGGGTCCGTTGGTACGCAGCTCGTACCATGCCGACGAACAGGCCCATGCAGCAGGAGTATTTTAACGATGCAACACCTAACTACGCCAGAATTGGCTATATGGCTGGAGAATACAGAGCGCTCGAATCCTATATTACTGGACGTACGAGAACCGTGGGAGTTTCAGACCTGTCAGATTGACGGATCGTTAACGATGCCGATGAATACCATCTCCGGGAAGTTGTCAGAACTAGACGTGGAGCACACTATTGTCTGCATCTGCCATCACGGAGTGCGTAGTATGCAAGTGGCATTCTTTTTAGAGCAGAATGGTTTTGACAAAGTTAGTAACCTCACAGGCGGCGTTCATGCCTGGGCTCAGCAAGTCGACAGTACTATGCCGATCTATTAACTATCATCTGCATCTACTTACTGAAATAAATAATCTGTAATGAACGCGTAGGTTGGGGTTATTGTTAAAGGAGTAAACCATGATCGAATTTCGTATGGAATACGATAGCTTCGGCTGCATCAATGTACCAGTCGAACACTTATGGGGTGCACAAACCCAGCGCAGTCTTGCGCACTTCAATATTTCAACTGAGCGCATGCCGCTAGAATTGATCTACGCCCTGGCACACGTTAAGCGCGCAGCGGCGCTGGTTAATCGCGACCTAGGGTTGCTGGAAGCCACCATTGCCAAAGCTCTTATCAAAGCCGCCGATGAAGTGCTAGCAGGTCAACACGACGACGAATTCCCGCTCGGAGTTTGGCAAACTGGCTCGGGTACGCAGACCAACATGAATATGAACGAAGTGATGGCCAATCGCGCATCGGAATTACTTGGTGCCGGTCGTGGCAGCCTGCGCTCGGTGCACCCGAACGACCATGTGAATATGGGTCAATCGTCCAATGATGTTTTCCCTACCGCAATGCACGTAGCGGCAGCGCAATCACTCAACAATAAGGTCATCTTCTCGTTACATGAATTGCGCGATGCTCTGGCAAAAAAAGTACAAGGCTTCAACGACATTGTAAAAACCGGCCGCACCCATTTACAGGATGCCACACCACTCACGTTGGGGCAGGAATTTTCTGGTTACGTTTCGCAACTGGACCATGGTCTCGATCACCTGCAGCATGCACTGCCCCATGTATATGAGCTGGCCATCGGCGGCACTGCGGTGGGGACTGGCCTTAATACTCACGCAGAATTCGGCGTGCGGGTAGCATTGGAGTTATCCAGACTAACGGGCTTACCGTTTGTTTCAGCGCCAAATAAATTTGAAGCTCTAGCCAGCCACGATGCACTCGTACATGCGCATGGGGCATTGAAAACAGTTGCGGCATCATTAATGAAAATTGCCAATGATATCCGCTGGCTAGCCAGCGGGCCCCGCTGCGGCCTCGGTGAAATCACCCTTCCTGAGAACGAACCCGGCAGCTCGATCATGCCTGGCAAGGTTAATCCTACCCAAGTGGAAGCTCTCACTATGGCATGTACACAAATCATGGGTAATGACGTGGCTATCAACATCGGCGGCGCATCGGGCAACTTCGAACTCAACGTTTATAAGCCGCTTATAGCGTATAACTTCCTGCAAAGCACGCGCCTGATCGCTGATGTTATCACCAGCTTTACCACCCATTGCGTGGTTGGCATTCACGCCAATAAAGAACATATAAACCAGTTGTTGCAACGGTCCCTCATGCTGGTAACCGCGCTCAACCCACACATAGGTTACGACAAGGCCGCGCATATCGCCAAAAAAGCTCATAGTGAAGGCGCGACTTTACGAGAAACAGCACTGGCATTAGATTATGTTACTGCAGAAGAATTCGATCTATGGGTACAGGCCGATAAGATGGTGGGCAAGTAACAGTATTGTTTCAAAACTATCTTGACTATAATATAGTTTTGAAACGATACTAGTTTAACCTTGTTTATATATTACATTTACAGACACGCGCCGTGCCCTAAACCTTACCGAACTTGAGAGAGTAATCATGAGTATGAACCTCACGCAGAAGCTGATCCAGTCGCACTTAATGCACGGCGATATGAAACCCGGTGAGGAGATTGGAATCCGCATTGACCAGACCCTAACCCAAGACGCCACCGGCACGCTGGTGATGCTGGAATTGGAGGCGATGGGTTTGGATCGGGTGAAAACTGAGGTGAGCGTCCAGTACGTTGACCACAACATCATTCAAGAGGACTTCAAGAACCCCGACGATCATCTTTTCTTGCGTAGCGCCTGCCAGCGATTCGGCGTGTGGTACTCACGGCCTGGCAACGGGGTAAGCCATCCGTGCCACCAAGAAAATTTCGGTATACCTGGCAAGACCTTGCTCGGCTCTGACAGTCATACGCCTGCGGCCGGTGCCATTGGTATGCTGGGTATCGGCGCTGGTGGACTGGAAGTAGCGTTGGCAATGGCCGGAGAACCTTTCTTTACACGTATGCCTCTGGTTTGGGGCATTAAGCTCACCGGGAGTCTGCCGGACTGGGTGAGTGCCAAAGACGTGATCCTCGAGATGTTACGCCGCTACGGCGTGGAGGGCGGCATTGGCCGTATAGTAGAGTACTACGGACCGGGGCTAGCCTCGTTAAGCGCGATGGATCGCCACGTGATTGCCAACATGGGCGCCGAGCTTGGCGCTACCAGTAGCGTTTTCCCTTCAGATCAGGAGGTACGTCGCTTCCTGCGTGCTTGGCAGCGCGAAGAAGACTGGGTAGAGTTGCTTGCAGATACGGACGCAACCTACGACGTGTACGATGAGATTGATCTTTCAACCTTAGTGCCAATGATTGCCATGCCGTCCAGCCCTGGGAACGTGCGCCCAGTAAGCGAGGTCGCCGGCGAGCAGATCTACCAAACCTATATTGGTTCGTCTGCAAACCCAGGCTACCGAGACTTAGCCGTGTCCGCCATGATGGTACAAGGCCTTCAAGTGCATGATCGCGTGTCTTTCGATATCAACCCCACTTCTAGAGCACAGCTTGAAACCTTAGTGCGCGACGGGCACGTAGCTCACCTGTTGCACGCTGGCGCGCGGTTGCATCAGGCAGGCTGCAATGGTTGCATCGGCATGGGTCAAGCACCCGCTACCAATGAACTGTCTTTACGCACTGTGCCTCGCAACTTCCCCGGCCGTTCCGGAACGCGCGAGGACAGAGTGTGTCTGGTGAGTCCGGAAACAGCTACGGCGTCCGCTCTCAGCGGTGTAATCACCGACCCGCGCACCCTTAACATCCCCTATCCGCGCATAGCGGACCCAAACCATCCTGTTATCAACCGCTCAATGTTCATGGAGCCTTTGCCACTCGAGGAAGCCATTAAAGTTGAGCTAGTGAAGGGCCCTAACATCGTTTCGCTGCCGAACTTCGAGCCATTTCCTGATGAAATCCAAGTGGCGGTGCTACTTAAAACGGCGAACGATGTGTCTACCGATGAAATCATGCCACCGGGGCTACGCGTACTGCCGTTTCGCAGCAACATTCCTGCGATCGCAGAATTTTCCTTCGATAGGATTGATCCCACCTACGCCACGCGAAGCAAGCAGGTACCTGGTCACATTGTGGTAGGCGGGAGTAATTACGGACAAGGTTCTAGCCGCGAACACGCAGCTTTAGGCCCCCAGTACCTTGGGTTACGTGCCGTTTTAACCAAGGGTTTTGCACGCATTCACTCGCAAAATTTAATCAATTTTGGTGTGCTACCGCTCACCTTTATCGATCCAGCAGATTACGACGGCATCCAAAAGGGTGACATATTACGTATAACTGATCTGCGGCGGGTGCTGACAGAAGGAGGCGACGTCGAGGTCCAAAACGTCATGACCCAGAACACGTTTAAGATGCGTCACTATATGTCTGCGCGGCAAGTGCAGTTTTTGCTTCGCGGTGGCTTGATCAACTGGATGAAAGAGCGTCTTTCAAAGCAGTAGAAAAACGACAGTCATTAATTACGTCCGTTAATATTTAGAATACAAGGAACTTAGGCATGCAGAGTACTGAACACCAACATAATCAACAGCAGGCATCTAACGCGGCATCCCAGCCAGCCGTTAGTGCCGAAAAACTACCAGGAATACGTCATATCATTGCCGTGGGCAGCGGCAAGGGCGGCGTTGGAAAATCCACGGTGAGCGTCAATATAGCGCTCGCGCTGCAGCAGTTAGGCGCCAAAGTGGGCCTAGTAGATGCCGACATCCTTGGCCCCAGCATCCCCGGCATGCTGGGCATTCCAACGGGTGTTCCGCCAACGATGACTCCGGACGGCAAGATCATCCCAGCGGAGCGGCACGGCCTGAAAGTGATGTCGATGGGCATGCTCACCGAAGATGACAACCCAGCCGTCTTGCGCGGGCCAATGGTCGGAAAATACCTCAACAAGTTCATCACCGACGCGCAATGGGGTACGCTGGATTATTTGGTCCTTGACCTTCCGCCCGGTACTGGCGACACCCAATTGACGCTGGCACAGAATATCCCACTATCGGGGGTGGTAGTTGTGACAACACCTCAGGCCGTCAGTCTCAAAATCGCCCGCCGAGGCTTACGTATGTTCGAGAAGGTGCAGGTCAAGATTCTTGGAATCGTCGAAAACATGCGCACCTTTACCTGCCCTCACTGCGGCGAGAACACAGATATTTTCAGTCACGGCGGTGGTGAGGCAATGAGCCTAGAGCTCGGGGCTCCATTCCTGGGTGCATTACCTCTCGATATCGATGTCGTTACCTGCGGTGATGAGGGCATCCCTATCGTGTCAAAGCAGCCAACCTCGGTCAGCTCCAAGGTGTATGCATCCATCGCTACGGCGCTCATGAAGCAACTCGGAGAGGAAGTCATAGCGCTGAAGCCCTTTGTGTGGAAGTGGGACAGTAACGAGGGCGCGCCAGCGTGGATGGAAGACGCGGTGCGGCCTGCTGGATCGAAGACCACCCCAATTGGCTTCTCGCGTCGGGATCCGCGCACCTTATCTATTCTATGGGAGGACGGGCACCACGACGACTTCGACGTTCGCGACCTTCGTTTAGCGTGCCATTGTGCCCTCTGCATCGAGGAGATGAGCGGACGTAAGCTACTCGATCCAAAGACCATACGATCTGATGTTAGCCCGCAAAGAATCGTGAACAAAGGCACCTACGCAATCCAGCTCGATTGGAGCGACGGACATAACAGTGGCATCTATACGTTTAAAGACCTGCGGGCCTTAGGCGAGCGTGCTGCGGCGAAGAGCGTTGAAAATGTCTAATGTCCTAATTGCGGATCAGCCTGTCAGCATTCGTGTGGAGTCTTCGCTTGCCGACCCAGACACGTGTAAATTCATCGTCAGCCGTACCTTGCACCCTGGTGGTCCCTTCTTTTTCAGCAATAAGGAGCGGGCAGTTGGTTCGCCACTGGGCGAGCGATTATTTGAGCTTGCGGGCGTTGCCAACGTGCTCATTGCTGAGAACCTGGTAACCATCTGCAAAGAGTCTATGGCTTCGTGGTCAGGACTCAAATCCTCCATCGGTATGGCCATTCGAACACAGCTGCTAACAGGTGTGCCAGCGGTGTTGGAAATGAACATCAACAATGGCACGCAAGTAAGATCTGAAATAGAGCTTACTAAAGCTATTCAGGACCTCCTAGACAAGGAGGTCAATCGCTCCATCGCTAAACACGGTGGCAAGATTTCGATTGTGGAAATACTCGAAGGGAAACTTTACATCAGTATGAGCGGGGGCTGCCAAGGATGTGCATCCTCTCAGGTGACGCTAAAGCAAGGATTTGAAGTCATGCTGAAAAGGGTGGCCCCAGAAATCGAGGAAATCGTAGATACCACCAACCACGCAGCGGGGAAGAAGCCCTACTACCCGCGCAATGAGTCCGGACTAAATTGATGACCAAGCCGCTTTCCAAACCACAGGCCCAGAATTCATCGGCAATCGTATCCACACTTGAAGATCTCGCTAAGTTGGCGAACTACTCGCTCATGGACACGCTCACCAGCGATCCTGACGCCAAAGATAACGGCACTAACCACTTACCAAGACAAGTATTCACGGGGCACTATGTTCCCGTAAATCCTACCCCTATCAAAGACCCTGAGTACGTTGCCCATAGCCACAATTTCTTCCGCGAACTTGGTTGGGCCGACAGCATGGCACAGCTACCCGACTTCGTGCGGATGTTCTCTGGCGATATATCCCACGTGCCAGAACCCATGCGCAAGGTTGGTTGGGCATGTGGCTACGCAGTGTCCATATTCGGCACTGAATACTACCAGCAATGCCCATTCAAAACTGGCAACGGATACGGCGACGGGCGCGCAGTTTCTGTACTTGAGGCTGTCATTAACGGTGAGCGATGGGAAATGCAGCTCAAAGGTGGAGGCCGAACGCCATACTCTCGCGGTGCAGACGGACGGGCTGTTTTACGCTCCAGTGTAAGGGAGTTCCTGGCACAAGAGCACATGCACTCGCTCGGAGTGCCTACGTCACGATCTTTATGTTTGTACGTTTCTAAAACGGAACAGGTGAAGCGTCCGTGGTACTCCGAGGGTTCGCGAATGAAAGATCCAGATAGGATGATATCAGAGCCTGCCGCTATCTCGACACGCGTCGCACCGTCGTTCATTAGAGTAGGTCAATTAGAGCTATTTGGTCGTCGTGCCCGAAAGAAGGAACACCCAAAAGCCATGGCAGAGCTGGAGATGATGGTACTGCACTTGATCGACCGTGAGTACGCCAGCGTCATCAACAAGCAGCTCAGCACGGCCGAAAAAGTGATGTTACTAGCGAGAGAGTTCCGCAACCGCCTTACGTCTCTTGTAGCGAACTGGATCCGTGTAGGTTACTGCCAGGGCAACTTTAACAGCGACAACTGCGCGGCCGGTGGTTTCACACTTGATTACGGTCCGTTCGGATTCTGCGATGCATTCAGCCCGCACTACCAGCCATGGACAGGTGGCGGGCATCATTTCTCGCTCCTAAACCAACCCGTGGCAGCGGAACGTAACTTCCACATGTTTTGTACGGCGTTGCGGCCGTTACTAATGTCTCATCAGGACTCTTTACCACAGCTAGACGAGATTCAAAGAGGCTTTTCCAAAGTGATGGAAGTGCAAATGGAGCGGATGTGGGCTACCAAACTTGGACTTGTCACGTTTAACGCGGTGCTATTTAGTGAGTTAGAAACGCTCATGGTACAAACCTCTGTCGATTACACCCTTTTCTTCCGCCAGCTTTCGATGATACCTGACGATATTGACCCTCTCAAAAAAAGCTTCTACAAAGGTTCTATGTATACGAGAGACCCGGTAGGAATGGATCAACGTTGGTTAGAGTGGTTAACCAAATGGAAAATGCTCATCGATAGCGATAGCACTACCATTAGCACGGCCGGTGCTATTATTGCTGCGCCTAGATCTCGTGCGGAGATCTCTAAGCAGATGAAACTTGTCAACCCAAAGTACAGCTTACAAGAGTGGTTTGTTGTACCTACGTATCAGCAAGCCTTTGCGGGCAACTACGCTTTAGTTCGAGAACTGCAAGAAGTAATGACTCAACCATACGCTGAGCAATCCAAGGATGTTGAGGAAAAATACTATAGGTTAAAGCCGTCTGAGCTATTTGGTCTGGGTGGGTTGTCACATTATAGTTGCTCGTCGTAATGGATGAAAATATAATCACTCAAGGCCTAATTGAGGAAGTGGTGAGTGCCGAAGAGGTGCAGATCGCTTACCACGAGCGAACAAAGCATCACTTTCATCGATACGCCGCCGCACTTGGATTGGACTGGGCCACACAGCCAGATCCGTTTCGGCGCTACATAGGTGCAGACCTAGTGCGCCTGCCATTACCTAAAGCGGGACGGGCGTTGCCCTATTGGCAGCTCTATACCAACACCACCGTATCGACAATGACAATGCGATCGCCGGAGCCCCTTTCGTTGGCGTCGGTATCTCTCTTTTTCAGATACGCACTATCACTCACGGCATGGAAGCAGGCTGGTGATACCACTTGGCCGTTGCGCACAAATCCGTCTAGCGGAAACCTCCATCCAACCGAGGGCTATGTCCTACTACCTGCTATAGACCAAATCTGCGATACCGCCGCCGTGTACCACTATGCACCAAAGGAGCACGCACTTGAACGGCGAGCAGTACTAGACGCCAAACGGTGGATCCAGCTGACTGAGTCTTTTCCTGAAGGCTCTTTTTTTGTAGGTCTGTCATCAGTGCAATGGAGAGAAGCCTGGAAATACGGTGAACGTGCGTTTCGTTATTGCCAGCATGATGTTGGGCACGCGCTGGCTAGCCTACGCATCGCGGCAGCTGCGTTGGGCTGGAAGATGGAACTTATTGACGGCGTTGCCGATAGCACCCTCTCTAGCCTACTTGGCCTGGATCGGGATGAAGATTTCGCAGCAGCGGAGCGCGAAGAAGCTGAACTGCTCGTATTGATTACTCCACTTTCAACAACACCATTTAATACGGAATATAAACCGCTCACAGCCCACGGCAGTGACGTAGTTTGGCAGGGCAAGGCAAATACCCTAAGCCCAGAACACGGCGTAGAATGGCCTGTGATCAATGATGTTGTGCAGGCCACGCGACAATGCGAACGCGCGCCTATTAACGAGGACTTCTCCAGCTTTCCCTTGGAGGACTCTCTATTTTGTACACCTATTCGTAACGGTCTGCTTACCGCGGAGATGGCCATTCTTGGTCGACGCAGCGCAGTAGCGATGGATGGAACCACTTCTATTTCACGTGCAACATTCTTTCGCATGCTCGCTCGTTTGGTTCCAACGCAAGAGCGCCAAACCATGCCCTGGGACTCAATCTCCTGGCGACCGCGTATTCACATCGGACTTTTCGTTCACCGAGTTGACGGCTTGGCGCCCGGCCTCTACGCACTCATTCGCGATCCAGACAAGTTAGAACTCCTAAAAAATGTGATGCATTCACAATTTGGCTGGTACCCAGTGCCGGGCTGCCCGCCAGGACTTCCCTTATACCTCCTCCAGGAGGGGGATTGTCAAAAGCTTGCCGCCACAGTCTCCTGCGGTCAGGACATCGCAGGCGATGGCGCCTTCAGCTTAGCCATGATTGCTGAATACAGGGACAGCCTAACCACGTATGGCAGCAGCTTCTACAGAAATCTGTTCTGGGAGGCAGGCATGGTGGGCCAGGTACTTTACCTTGAAGCCGAAGAATCCGGCATACGCGCCACCGGGATCGGTTGTTACTTCGACGATCCTGTGCGCACCGCCTTCGGTATTGTTTCAACAAAGTGGCAAAGCTTATACCACTTTACTGTGGGCGGGGCTATTGAAGACAACCGCCTTACCACCTTGCCTGGGTACAGTTTCAAGGAATAATTAAGGAAAAATCATGCACACCCTTGCCCCTAACCCATACAAAGAGACCCCATGAGCACCCAAAACATTACCCTTGTGGACCAGTTTGCTACTAGCCTAGCACCGATGATTTCGGAATATATGCCTGCCCCTGTGGGAATGCTTGCAGACACGCGTGGAAGACTATTGTGCGATCTGCGTATTTCGGTAACGGATCGCTGCAATTTCCGCTGTACCTATTGCATGCCCAAATCAGTGTTCAACAAGGACTATGAATTTTTACCACAAACCGAACTTTTGAACTTCGATGAAATTACACGTATGGCAAACCTGTTTGTCGCGCATGGCGTAGAGAAAATCCGCCTCACTGGCGGCGAACCCTTACTGCGTAAAAACGTGGAAGTTTTGATTGAAAAACTAACAGCTATTAAAACATTGGATGGTAAACCTTTGGATATAGCTCTCACAACAAACGCCTCTTTGTTATCCAGAAAAGCCCAGGCGCTAAAGGATGCAGGCCTGCACCGTATCACCGTGTCGTTAGACTCCCTTGATGAAACTGTATTTCGTGCCATGAACGATGTGAACTATTCGGTGGCCGATGTGCTAAATGGTATCGACGCTGCGCACAATGCGGGTTTTACCTCCATTAAGATCAACATGGTAGTCAAAAAAGGGGTCAATGATCAGAACATAGTGGCCATGGCCCAGCACTTTAAGGGTAGTGGCCACATTGTGCGTTTCATCGAATTCATGGACGTAGGTTCATCCAACGGCTGGCGCGTGAACGATGTGGTGCCCTCGTCCGAGATTTTACGCATAATCAACGCACAGATGCCTCTAGTGGAAGAGGCACCAAACTACACCGGTGAAGTAGCGCAACGCTGGGCCTATGCGGATGGCAGTGGAGAAATCGGCGTCATTTCCAGCGTAACGCAAGCCTTTTGCTCTAACTGTACCCGCGCCCGGCTTTCAACCGATGGCAAACTGTACACCTGCTTGTTCGCACAGTCTGGCCATGACTTTAGAGAACTCATGCGCTCAGGTAAAAGCGACCAGCAAATAGCCAGTGCTATAGGTTTGATCTGGAACCGGCGTGGAGACAGGTATTCAGAAATACGTACAGCAGATACTGCTGGAATGAAAAAAGTTGAGATGTCTTATATTGGCGGCTGACATATGACACTCTCATGGCATCAACTCTGAAATAGCATCAAGGCATGATGCCATGCATAAAAATGCCCAGACAGAGATCACTGTACTGGGCTTTTTTATTCACTACTAAACTCTTTATTTAGTAGTCGTCGAGCACTGCACCCTTACTGGCGCTAGAAGCATTAAAGGCAAACTTCGCTTGTACCCCACGAATGTAGCGCGGTGACGGTGGTTGCCAACCTTTTTTACGTTCGGCAAGTTCCTTATCACTGATGTTAAGTTGCAGCAATAGCTGTTTGGCATCAATGGTGATGGAGTCGTCTTCATTAATGAAGGCAATGTTGCCACCGGCAGCTGCCTCTGGCGCCACATGTCCAACCACCATGCCCCACGTACCGCCAGAAAAACGGCCGTCAGTGATCAAGCCAACGCTGTCGCCTAAACCTGCACCTATCAATGCGCCTGTAGGCGCAAGCATTTCGGGCATGCCCGGACCGCCTTTAGGGCCTAAGTAGCGCAGTACCATTACGTCGCCAGCTTTGATTTTACCAGCCAAAATGGCTTCCAGAGCTGACTGCTCATCGTTAAATACACGGGCAGGACCTGTCATCACAAGAGTTTTCAGGCCGGTAATCTTAGCCACACAACCTTCTGGTGAAAGGTTACCTTTAAGAATGGCTAGATGACCTTGCTTGTACACAGGGTTACTAATAGGGCGAATTACATCTTGGTCAGCACGCGGTACATCGGGTACGTCTTTCAGTACCTCTGCAATGGTCTGGCCAGTAATGGTTATACAGTCGCCATGCAGCAAACCGGCTACCAGCAGTGTTTTCATAACCTGTGGAATGCCGCCGGCTTGGTGCAGGTCAACTGCCAAGTATTGTCCGCTAGGCTTAAGGTTACACAGTACAGGAGTCTTCTGGCGCATGCGCTCAAAATCATCAATAGTCCACTCTACTCCAGCCGCATGGGCGATGGCTAAAAAGTGTAGCACAGCGTTGGTGGAACCGCCCGTGGCCATAATAACTGCCACTGCGTTTTCAATCGACTTTTTGTTAACGATGTCGAGCGGCTTTAGGTCCATGCGTATCGCTTCAATCAGTACCTTGGCAGACTCTTTGGCAGAGTTCATTTTCTCGTCATGAGGGTTAGCCATGGTAGATGAGTAAGGCAGTGAAATACCCAACGCTTCAAATGAGCTAGACATTGTGTTGGCTGTGTACATACCGCCACAGCTACCAGTGCCCGGAACGGCGCGGCGTTCGATTTGAAGGAGGTCTTCATCGCTCATACGGCCAGCCGCATGTTCGCCCACGGCCTCGAAAACGCTGACGATGTTAATATCTTGGCCCTTGTAACGACCGGGCAGTATGGTGCCACCATATACATAGATGGAAGGCACGTTGGCACGCAGCATACCCATCAGGCCACCGGGCATATTTTTGTCGCAACCCCCAAGGACTAGCACACCATCCATCCACTGGCCCTGCACGCAAGTTTCAATGCAGTCGGAGATTACTTCGCGGCTAATCAGAGAGTACTTCATACCCTCTGTGCCCATGGCCATGCCATCAGAAATAGTGGGGGTGCCAAAGACTTGCGCGTTACCACCGGCTTCTTCGATGCCGGCGATGGCTGCGTCGGCTAGCCTTTGTAGACCGCTGTTGCACGGGGTGATGGTACTGTGACCGTTAGCCACACCAACCATCGGTTTCTTAAAATCTTCGGCCTCGTAACCCATGGCGTAATACATCGAGCGATTGGGCGCGCGTGCGGTACCCTCCGTGATATTTTTGCTGCGGCGATTGATCTGATCGTCGGTGTTGCTGGTGTCTTGTGTCATGGTGATTCTCGTGAGGGTGGGCGCTGATAAAAGCAGGCAATGCGCCATGGAATTGAGTGATGCGAATATAATAATCGTGCTTTATTAATATGTACAACATATTATTATCCACCTATGGAACTAAACCTCTGAAACCAGCTAGTGACAGTAGCCGAATAACTTTATTTCGGCCCAACAGTAGGTGGCTATGCATGGCCATGGCCACCGAACTGCTGATCGCTGTGCAGTTTAATTGACGAAGCCCTTAGCCGTTATGGATGTTTTGCGGAACGAAGTTGATGCAGACCTCGCTGAGTTCTTCCATAAGCAACGGTTCGCCCGCTAAGCTGCAAGCATGCAATGCTTGCCCCTCCGGGTTACATCCGTCGCCTTCCAGATGCTGGCACGACGCGCAGGTGCCAAAATGAGGCTTACCACTCTCCCGTGCCACGTGCCCTAGCATGCTCTGCAGAGTGTTGGCAAAGTCGGCCTGGGCACTAGGGGGTAAGGATTCCGCAGCACGGACCAAGGATTCAAAGGGGGCGTTCTCAAGAATCCTTCTGGCTTTCTCGGTCAGAAGAAGCCGGACACTACGCCTATCGCCCTCTGACCTCATACGTGTCAAATATCCTTGGGTTTCGAGGCCTTTGATGGTCTGCGACGCTGTACCCCGGGTGGTTCCATGAAACGCTGCGAAGGCGGACGGCGTTCGAGAGAAACGGTTGGCCAGTGCGAAGTATCTGAGCACAGCCCACTGGGCTGCCGTCAGCCCTTCGCCAGGTGCCATACGTCCCAAATGTAAGACTAGTTCAGCGATGGCACGGCTGTCCATTTTTAGTTCCTTACTCATTCACATATAGTAGAGTATAACAATGTTATCGATAAAGGGTATGTGTAGTGGTCAAGTAAACCTGACCACAGCATAAGAGGCAGTTCGTGGTTTATCTCTAAGCCATTCTCAGGTATTAACAACTTCCATCGTCATTTCCCCAATACTGGATAATTCGCAGATGTTACCACCAACAAAGGGCTTCAGCTATAATGCTAACCGCTTTAACCGCACCGGCCTCAACAAGGCCTTTGAGCATCCTATTCCATACTGTGTACAAAGTGTGACTATGAGTCGTCTAGTAACGCAACCTCGAGTCATTATTACTATAAAGACGAAGAAGGTCAGTTTAACTGTGAAAGGCAGTTGGGGTGGTGTAATGGCTGCCAGAGCATCGCTGCCATTGAAGACCTTGGTGAGGCTGCTAAGGCAGCTGGAGGAATTAGGTCTCAATTTAAATTCATCCGCCGTGACACAGGTACGATCTTCGCTAATCTCCTCAACGTGTTATTCCCGTCTGGGCGGGAATGGCTTGGTGATGTCTTGACGAACATTAATAATCACGCCAAGTACATTCAGCTAGCCCAAAAGCGGGCTGGGCAGGAGCGGTGTTTGACGTGTGCTAGCCACGTGGTTAGGCCGTACAAACCCACTAGGGAAGGCGGTGGCTTTAAAGAGACTGGAGATTATATGTATCATGGGCAACATGGTACTGATGTTGAACATCCAGGTTGTGGGGGTATGTTTTACGAGAAAGCTCACGAGATGCGATTTAGCATGGTGTTTTATTCGAGATTCTATACGACCGACGGGGTCTTTATTGAGTCTTATTTTGAGAATTAGGTATTCAGCGCAACCTATTTTTATCATACATTGGGGGTATAAAATACTTCTTAGTTGTGTGCATCCCTATTAATAAAGGCCTGTAGGTTAACATGTGAGTGCGGCTCCGACCATTACATGTATAAAAGCACACCGATCGGGCTTGCTCCCACCCTTAATATACACTTATCACCTTGAATTGTAAGATTTTTTATTAACTGGCTGTGCTGCACTGTTCGTGTTTCACTGCTGCTGAATAGCTGGAGTGCACTCAATGCTTACATACATTTTTAACGATTAATGGTTCTGTCATCATTGAGGCTGGCTGAACGTTCAGCGCCTTGGCGATTTGTTCGACCTTTGCCAAGGTGGGGCTTTTAGTCCCGCGTTCAATGTGCCCCATGTGGCTGCGATCAATATTGGCCATATGAGCGAGTTTTTCTTGGCTAATATTACACAAAGAGCGGGTTTTTCTCACATGTTTTCCGAATCTAGAGGTAAGTGTATCCATTGGGCTCGCGCAGGCGACTACATATTGACAGGATCACTCCCCCTCCGATTTTTCCACGTGCTATAAGCATCATTTTACCAGATCACCCAATTTTCAGAATTATTCCTAGACCTACGCTGCCTTACGATTACGTTGAAATACTGTAATCCAATTTAAGACCACGTGTGTCGCTGCTTATAAACCGTTGCTATCAAATGTTTTAGATTGTATATTTTTAGAATCATAAGGAGGTGTGTAATTATGAAGACATTATTAATGTTATGCATATTGGTTACTTTGTCAGGGTGTGGCGGCTCAGCAAGCATACTCCCAACAGTCACAACTCTGGTTTCCCTGTCAGCGAGTAGCGCCTCTATATCGGAAAGCTCAGCCAGCGCCATCACCTTGACTGCCACGCTGTCTCAAATAGCAGATGAAGCCGTGACTGTGTCCTTTTCCACTTCAGGTACGGCCACCTCTGGCACTGACTACGCGTCAATTTCAAACATCACTATTGCTGCAGGCAGCACCACTGGTACAGCTAGTTTGACGCCAACGGATGACTCTGTTTATGAAGGTAATGAAGTAGCAACTGTGGCTATATCTTCAGTCTCTGGTGGTGATGCGACTGAAAGCGGAAGCCAGAGTGTGAGTATTACCATTACTGAGGATGAGACTGTTCCTACGGTTTCCTTATCAGCGAGTAGCTCTACCATTTACGATAATGGTTTAAGTGTAACTATTACCGCCACATCAACGCAGGTCGCGCAAGAAGCTATTACGGTGAGAATTAGCACATCCGGGTCGGCTACAGAGGGGGTGGATTACTCATCCGTGGCGGACATCATTATCGTGGCAGGCTCAACGACTGGAACAACCATGTTTAACCCTATTGCAGATACGGTTAATGAGGGCCATGAAACTGCGACTATGACGATTTTTGCCCTTGTCGGTGCCGATGCCAGCATTTTGGGCTCTGCGTCCGTCACTGTTACTATTAACGAGTATGCGCTAAGGACCGCTACTGCCTTTATTGAGGGCACTGAAGCAGAACAGGCATTAATCACTAACAACATCAAGTGGACTGGTGTCGACTATTCTGGCAGTGCCAGTAGTGTGCATCCATATGAACAGATGAATCTTCATAAAGTTCAGTCCTTTACCAACGGCAGCGTTAAATTGACCGGTGAAGGTCAGCTTATCCATATTGCGGATTTCAATTGTGATGACACTCATGAGATATATGACAATAAAATAATTTATAATTTAGATGATGGGGACGCAGGAGAAAGCACCTTCAGCGCAGCGACTTCCACAGACTATCATTGCCAATTTGTATCATCTATGGCAGCCGGCGATAGTACAGGTAACGGTCAAATCATGGGTGTTGCACCAGATGCTAATCTTATTTTATCCAGCATCCCAAATACTTCCCCATCATATGCCTTAGATGACTATGCATCGGATATTGATGCCGCATATAACTATGGTGCTATTGTATCTAACAACAGTTGGGCATATACAGACACCACAAATGGCAATGCCAACGCTGTATGGAATGTAACAGAGGTAAAGGACTTTATAGCCAACAATGGCTTTTCTACGGATGAGGGTTTTGCATTTCGAACAGAAGGTAGTTCATCCGTGGCAGCTCAGTATTCTAGTCAACTGTATGTTACCGCCTTAAATAATTTTCAGAAAACGGGAGTAGTTGTCTTTGCGTCTGGGAATTATTCAGGTGAGTCAGATGTGAGTTTTATGGCCGGTTTGCCTGAGTTCTATCCAGAGCTCGCTGAAGCATGGGTGGCCGTTGGTTTGATTGACTTTACAGGTGCAGATATATCATCGGCAATAGAGTCTGATTTTACGCTATATGGCAATAAATGTGGATCAGCGAAAGAGTATTGTGTGGTTGCAGATGGGTATCAGGTTAATGGGGCGTCATATGTTAGCGGCACCAGCCACTATTATGCATTTGGCAAATCTGGGTCATCTGTCTCAGCACCCATGATCTCTGGAGGCATAGCCTTGTTAGCCCAAGCTTTCCCCAACCACACTCCAGAACAGTTAACAGATCGCCTGCTGGCTTCCGCAAATAACAAGTGGTTTACACCTGAAGGTGAAACAACCTTTACTACCCACGGCAATAGCATTACACATGGTTACCACTCCACATGGGGGCAAGGAATACCAGATTTTTATGCAGCACTAAGTCCCATAACAACGTCATCCAACCCTTCATTGGCTTTGCACCTAGGAACATCAATCCAAACTGGTGAAACCCAGGATCTGTCCTCTACGGCCATAGTATCCTCTTCTTCATATGGTGATGCGATTTCTCTTGGACTTAAAGGTGAGTCTACATACGCATATGATGCGTTAAGCGGCGGCTTTAAAGTCGATATGACATCATTGGTGAATGTAGCAATGCAGACTAAGTCTTTAGTTGATTTTGATAAAGCTTTCTCTAGCCTCGCATTAGGAAAAGCGCCAATCTTAGATCAGCCCCAATTAACCAATTTCAATCGAGTAATAGCTGAGCTGAGGAATGACCATAATCAAATATTTAGTGTAACAATGGGTGCTAAAACGATGCCAGTGCAAAGTTTTTTTGGATCAAACATAGATCCAGCTATTGATATGGCAACTTTTTCAACGCCATACCTAAACCACACTATCGGAAGCTTGAGTGTTGGTGCTGGAGCTGTGTACCCAATAGGGGATGGTCGGCTAATACTTGGAGTAACGTTACCAGTAAAAGATAGTGCTCAAAGCGGCGAGAATGAAAATACGTCCATAACAGCATCAATTGAGAATGACTGGAGAGATAATTCCACTATAACAGTGCTAACTGGCCTGAACTCCAGTGCAAGAGGCCCGCTGGGCATGACTGGTTTCGGGGCGCTTAATATGAATGATGCTGAGACCATGACACAATTCATTGCTGTTAAGTCCCAGTCTCAATTAACAAAAGACATTGCGCTCACAGCAGTCGCTTCAACTTCTAACTCCTCGTCGTCCATACCTTCTTCCAGTCTTGTGGGATCCACCCGGAATATTCGCTCATCGAGTCTTGGTGTCGGAGCAACCTTAGCTAACATATTCGGCAACGGAGCTCTTTCCATGTCACTTTCCCAGCCTGATAGGGTATTTAGTGGTGACATTCATATCGACATACCTCAACTATCAGATTCTGAAGGAAACATTGCACAGCAATCTAAGCTCATCAGTCTGTCTCCCTCTGGTAGGCAACTTGACTTTAAGATAGCTTATACTGATGCTATATCACCTGAGGCATCTATTAGGCTTGAATACGCTGTTTCCAGAAACATTAACCACTTACAAGGAGCAGGTTTGGTTCGTGCTGGCTTTATTGGCTTCAATTCAGGAGGTCTAAAGGTGGGAGCAAAGCTAACTGATCAGTGGAAATTGGGTCGCATGGAAATGCGTTATCATTCTAGGTTTTAACCCCACACCTACCCAATAACATTGTCCCAATCTGTAAGATTGTGATCTGAATAAATCTCCGCAGGGTTTTACCCCGATTTCACGGACAGGTTAGTCGAGTAAGATTGAGTTACCTATCTCGAGCGAAACTACAGCCCAGCAGAGCGTACAAGCTTTATCAAGCGGTAGCAGCTATAACCAAATAGCATACAACCCAAGAACTGGGGGCGTTGCGATTATCACGGGGCAAATCATCGTTACTTATACAGCAAGCTTTAACGCTGACTTTATAGGGGAAAGCTTTAGTATCCAGCTGGTTCAAGACTTTCCTCACCTAAAGACTGCCTTTTATACTGTGAATGCAGGGCAGGACATTTTTCTAATCACTAACAACCTAATTCAGAGTGGCCTAGTGTCCAGCGCTGAGATTGAAGCAATAAAAAATTTTGCTAATCTGCTCTGAGAAGAAGAGTAACAAACTCCAACGCCTCTAAAAACACCAAGCACGTAAACCCTAGTGTTTCTGGTGTCTCTAGTGTCTATATCCAATTGCCCAATGGCTGCATAAATTTAGTGGAGTCGTTGGGCTTTTTCGGTATCATACGTAACCACATATCTTTTTCAGATAGCCTTATGCCTAGCCATTCCACCACCACATCCATGCGTATCGGCATGGTTGAATTTATTTTTCTGGTTGCGTCTTTAATGTCGGTGGTGGCCTTGTCGATCGATGCGGTGTTGCCAGCTTTGGGTTTTATGGCGCGAGACTTTGGCGCTAGCGGCAGCGACATCCAGCTGGTGATCACTAGCCTGTTTGCTGGCTTTGCCATAGGCCAGCTCATTTATGGTCCAGTGTCCGATCGGGTAGGGCGCTTACCCAGCATCTATGCGGGCTTTTTGGTGTTTATTGTTGGCTGCGTGTTGGCCATGTCGGCGCAATCTCTGGAAATGCTGCTCATGGGGCGCTTTCTACAGGGTATAGGTGCGTCTGGGCCACGCATAATGGTGTCGGCCTTAGCCCGAGACTGTTACAGCGGTCGGGCCATGGCGCGTATTATGTCGTTTGCTGGCTCTGTGTTTATGATTGTGCCTATTCTGGCACCTATGTTGGGGCAGGTGTTGCTCTGGTATGGCCCTTGGCAATACATTTTTGCCATGTACATCATCATGGCGTTGTTATTGTGTGGCTGGACTTGGCTGCGGCTTGACGAAACCCTAGCGCCGGAAAACCGCCGTTCCATCCACCCCAAGGTGTTGTGGCAAGCGTTTGTATTTGTGCTCACCAACCGAGTGGCCGCTGGTTACACTGTGGTGAGTGGTTTGGTGTTTGGTGGCTTTCTGGGTTATTTGAGCTCCAGCCAATGGCTGTTTCAAGGGATTTATGGGGTTGGCGATGCCTTCCCTGTGTATTTTGGTGCCTTAGTGTTTCCCAATTTAATTTCTTCCTATCTTAATGCCAAATTGGTGATGCGCTGGGGCATGTTTAGGTTAGTGCAGTTAACCAATGTACTGGTCTTTACCGGCTCTTTGGGGTTGTATCTGTATGCCCAACTTTATGCTGGTGTGCCTCCCTTAATGCACACCATGGCCTTTTTGTTTGTGATTTTTTCTGGTATTGGTTTTCAGTTTGGCAACCTTAACGCTTTGGCCATGGAGCCCTTAGGTCAGGTAGCTGGCATGGGAGCTTCAGTCGTTGGTGCTGGGTCAACCTTAGTTGCCATTCCCATTGGTGGTTTTATCGGCATGTCGATTGGCAGCGATATTTTACCTTTGGGTTTAGGCATGGCCGTGTGTTCTTTGCTGTCCATGCTGTTAATGCATTGGGTAAGGTTTGGCTTTGCTAAGCCTAAAGCCGGCGGTGGGGTTGGCATTTAGAGTTCAATTATTTCTGAATTGGAAGTAACTCCAGGCCAGTTTGATAATACTTGGCTTGTTCCTCGGCTGGCACCATATTGCCCCCCGTAGCCCAAGCGATATGACAGGCATTGTGCATTTTGTCAGCTAGCTGGTGCTGGTTTAAGTAACTTGCATTTTTTTGTGCCAGCCAGCCTATACCCGCTAACCCTGCGGTTGCAGAAGGTTCTAGGTTGATGCCTTCGCTGTCTTTAATCAGCGCCACCATACGGTATAAATTGTCGTCGCTAATGGTGAAAATGCCATCTAGCAAGGATACCATGATACGCCCCACAAAGGCCGATGGACGGCCTACTGCCAAGCCGTCAGCGCAGGTTTTATTGTCGATAGCAAAATCTTGCACGCTCACCTGATCATGCAGGCCGGTATACATACCCAGCAACATACAAGGCGAGTGGGTGGGTTCGGCAAAAAAGCAGTGCACATGGTCGCCAAGCACCTGTTTTAAGCCAAAGGCTACGCCGCCGGGCCCACCACCCACGCCACAAGGAAGGTAGACAAATAATGGGTGCTGCTGGTCTACGCTTATGCCTTGCTGGTCTAGTTGTGTCTTTAGCCTTAAGGCAGCAACGCTATAGCCCAAAAATAGATCGGTGGAGTTTTCGTCGTCAATAAAGTGGCACTTGGGGCGGCTCTGAGCCGCCAATCGGCCTTGCTCAACAGCCACGCTATAATCTTGTTCATGCTCAACCACTTGCACGCCTTTGTCGCGCAGCATTTGTTTTTTCCAACTTTTAGCGTCGGCCGACATGTGCACCAATACTTGAAATCCCAGCTGGGCGCTGATGATGCCAATGCTCAAGCCTAGGTTGCCAGTAGAACCCACAACAATACTGTGTTCAGAAAAAAGCTGCTTACATGCGGCATTGTCGAGGCAACTATAGTCGTCCTCTGGGCGCAATAATTGGTTTTCGATGGCTAGGGTTTCGGCGTGCTTCAGCACTTCATAAATGCCGCCCCTAGCCTTAATGGAACCAGATATGGGCAACTGGTTATCACACTTGAGTAGTAATTTTCCCTTCAGATTTAAGCCCCAAAAGCTGCTCAAGCTGGCTGCCATAGATGGAATTTCAAGCAAAGGTGACTCAATCAAGCCAGCTTGAGCCTGGGTGTCAGCAAAGACCTTGGCAATATAGGGAGCGAAACGCTGTAAGCGGTCCGAGGCTTCGGTCATATCGGCGTCAGTTAGTGGTAATGATGCTGCTACACTGGCAAACGCTTGCTGCTTGGTATTAATCCACAAAGTTTCTTCGGTTTCGCAGATGGTCTGCAATAACGGCAACTCTTGATACCATTGGGCCAGAGTTTTACCTCGTATTGTTTCTACCATGAGTTCACCTTTTCGTTAACCCGATCTCTTATGAAACCGTCGTCGCCAATGCAAAATGGCCATGACCGGCAAGACAGTGGGGCGCAATAGCGCCATTTGTGTGGCACTCTAGCATAAGCGTTATCGTGCCAACCATACAATTTTGTCAGCGCTAAAAACAAGTGAGGTAGGCCTTTGGATGTGACATTAATTCTTGTCGCTATCAGTCCGATCTTTTGGTTGTGTATCGGTTACGAGGCCGTTAAATATCGCTATTTTTACCGGCTTAAAGATTCCCTAGCCAATACAGCCCTAGCCGAATTGCATCAAGGCGCAGACGCCATTGCCTTGATCTTGCTGATGCCCGCATTTTATTGGTTGCATCAATTGCGCTGGTTCGAGTTCGAATTAACCCTAGTTACAGTGGTTGGCGCTTTTTTGCTGCAAGACTTTCTATATTACTGGTTTCACCGTGCGTCCCATCATGTGCATTGGCTGTGGGCTGCCCATGTGGTGCACCATAGTTCAACCCACATGAATTTCACCACCGCTTTTCGGCAGAGCTTAATGTACCCCATTGCCGGTATGTGGTTGTTTTGGGCACCCATGATTTTAGTTGGCTTTGATCCCAAGTTAGTATTTGCCGTTGTGGCCCTTAACTTGGCGTTTCAGTTTTTTGTGCATACGCAAATAATTGGCAAGTTGGGTTGGCTGGAAAAGGTGTTTAACACGCCATATAACCACCGCGTACACCATGCCACCAACGAGGGCTATGTGGATCGTAATTTTGCTGGTGTACTGGTGGTTTGGGATCGCTGCTTTGGCACTTATGTTGAGGAGGACGTAAAGCGGCCGATTACTTACGCATCATCGGTCAAATTCACAGCAATAATCCCCTGTTTATCAGCTTTCATCAATGGGCTTATATGTTCAAAGAGGTTGCCCAAAGCCGTGGCATAAGCGCTAAGTTAAAGGTTTTGTTTGGTTATCCTACCAGCTCTTTACGTTCATCTGCCGTGGCCAAACAGCCGAAAAGTGGCATTAACTAGGATGTTCTCACTGGTCGTTTAAACTCTTTACGTGCCTGCTCCACTTGATCTCGGATAATGCAGCCATGGACGTGGTCGTTGACCAGCCCCATAGCCTGCATGAGGGCAAAGGCGGTGGTGGGGCCAACAAATTTCCAACCTAGCTTTTTTAACGCTTTGGCCAGAGCAATGGATTGCTCCGAGGTGGTCATGGATTGCGGCTCCCCTAGCTGCTCAGGGGTAGGTTCATAGCGCCAAAAAAAGGCGGCGATGGAGCCTTCACTTTGCACTAACTCTTGGGCTCGCTTGGCGTTGTTGATGACCGCTTCGATCTTGCCACGGTGGCGCACGATACCTGCGTTCTGCAACAAACGTTCAACGTCAGCTTGGGTATAATTGGCCACCTTGTTGAAATCGAAATTGTCGAAGGCAGCGCGAAAGTTTTCTCGCTTTACCAGAATGGTGCGCCAGCTGAGGCCCGATTGAAAGCCTTCCAGGCACACCTTTTCGAATAGGCCACGATCGTCGCCCACAGGAAAACCCCACTCAGTATCGTGATAGTGGGGGAACTCTGGCGCGCCATTACTCCATTGGCAGCGTGGTTGACCGTCGGTTCCTTGAGCTGTTGCTGTCATGATTTTCTACCTGTTTTTGTATGTCTATGCAAACTAGCCACAAGCTCGCCTAATACCTAATAATACTACCTAAAGACTATTTTCAACTATGCGAATCAATAAAATATGCCTATTTCAGGTGTACAATGAGGTTAAGTTTGGCGTAATAAGGGGTCGTAAATGACCACAACCCAATTAACACCAATTCATAATAGGGCATAAAGTTGAAGCATTCGAATTTAAACATAGTTTAACCATGGCTTAGTCCTGGATTGTTATGGGCACCCGTGGTGGAGGTGTATCATGACTTTTTTTGATGCGATAAAGAATCGTTACGAATCCAAGCAATCAGAGATCATTTCCCTGAAGGATTACCTCAACCTTTGCAAAAAGGATCCGAGTGTATACGCTTCTGCGGCCGAACGTATGCTGCAGGCCATTGGTGAACCCGAGGTGGTCGATACCTCTTTGGATCCAGTGCTGAGCCGCATATTCTCCAACAAGTTGATTAAAAAATACTCTAGCTTTACCGATTTTTATGGTTTAGAAGACACCATAGAACAAGTGGTGGCGCACTTTCGCCATGCTGCCCAAGGGCTAGAAGAAAAGAAACAGATATTGTATTTGCTGGGCCCAGTGGGGGGTGGTAAGTCCTCTGTGGCGGAGCAGCTTAAACGACTGCTGGAAGCCGTGCCTTTTTATGCCATTGAAGGCTCGCCTATTTTTGAATCACCCCTTGGCCTGTTTAATGTTGACGAAGACGGTGACATATTAGGCGAAGAATATGGCATTGCGCCGCGTTATTTGAAGTCGGTTATGTCACCTTGGGCGGTTAAGCGCTTACACGCATTTGGCGGCGACCTTAACCAGTTTAAGGTGATCAAACTCTACCCATCTACCCTCGACCAGGTGGCTATTTCCAAAACTGAACCCGGTGACGAGAACAACCAAGATATTTCCAGTCTTGTAGGTAAGGTGGACATCCGCAAGTTGGAAGACTATTCACAAAGCGATACCGATTCTTACAGCTACTCCGGCGGTCTGTGTCGAGCTAACCGCGGCTTGATGGAGTTTGTGGAGATGTTTAAAGCGCCAGTAAAAGTGCTGCATCCGCTATTAACAGCCACTCAGGAAGGCAATTACAACAGTACCGAAGCCATTGGGTCCATCCCCTTTGACGGCATGGTGGTGGCCCACTCCAACGAGTCTGAATGGGAAGCCTTTAAGAACAACAAAACCAATGAAGCCTTTATTGATCGGGTTAATATTGTCAAAGTGCCTTATTGTTTGCGCTACAGTGAAGAGGTTAAAATCTACCAAAAGTTGCTTGATAACAGCTCTTTGTCGAACTCTCCTTGCGCCCCCGACACCCTTAATCTGTTGGCCCAGTTTTCTGTTTTATCGCGCCTTAGCGACATTGAAAACTCGAGTATTTACTCCAAAATGCGGGTTTATAACGGCGAATCCCTAAAGGACACAGACCCTAAAGCCAAACCCATTCAGGAGTATAAAGACGCGGCGGGCGTCAACGAGGGTATGTCTGGTTTATCCACCCGTTTTGCTTTTAAGATTTTGTCAAAAGTGTTTAACCACGACGCCGAAGAAATCGCCGCCAACCCAGTGCACCTGTTCTATGTACTACAAAAAGATTTGGAGCAGCAGCAGTTTGCGGCCGAAATATACGAGCGGCTTGTGGGTTACCTTAAGGAGTATATTACCCAAAAGTACATTAAGTTTATTGGCAAAGAAATTCAAACGGCTTATTTGGAATCCTACGCCGATTACGGCCAAAATATCTTTGACCGTTACGTGACTTACTCGGATTTGTGGATTCAAGATCAAGAATACCGCCACCCAGACACGGGTGACATTCTGGACCGTGCCGCCATTAACGACGAGTTGGAAAAAATCGAAAAACCCGCTGGCATCAGCAATCCCAAAGATTTCCGTAACGAGGTGGTTAACTTTGTGTTGCGTACCCGGGCCCAGCACGAAGGCAAAAATCCTTCTTGGCTGAGCTATGAAAAATTACGCGTGGTGATCGAGAAAAAAATGTTTTCTAACACCGAAGACTTACTACCAGTGATTTCTTTTAACGCCAAAGCGTCTAACAAAGATCAGAAAAAGCACAGCGATTTTGTCAAGCGTATGGTCGATAAGGGGTACACCGAGCGCCAGGTACGTTTGTTGTCGGAATGGTTCTTGAGGGCTAACAAGTCGAATTGAATGGAGTTTTGCCCATGTTGCATATCATTGATCGGCGTTTTAATAGTACCAATAAGAGCTCGGTTAATCGTCAGCGCTTGATGAAGCGGGTGCAGGCACGCATTAAAGAAGCGGTTGAAGAGGCGGTTAGCAAGCGCGCCATGGATGACCTAGGTCGTGGTGGTGAGGTAAGCGTGCCCAAAGCCGACATCTCCGAACCGGTGTTTGGCCACGGTTCAGGTGGCCAGGTTACCCATGTGTTACCGGGTAATAAGCAGTTTAAGGTAGGCGACAAAATGATGCGTCCATCGGGCCGCGGTGGTGGCGATGGCGGTGCAGGCCATGGTGCCAGCGACGATGCCCAGTACGAAAACGAATTTACCTTTCAAATTACTCGGGCAGAATACCTAGACTATTTATTTGACGGTTTAGAGTTGCCTTACTTAGTGAAAAAGGACCTCAGTAAACAGGAATCACCTAAGTACCGTAACGCTGGCTTTACCTCCCAAGGATCTCCAGAAAAGCTTAACGTGCTGCGCACCCTGGCGCGGGCTCGTGGGCGCCGTATTGCCTTAACCGCTAATCTAAAAAAGCGTATTTTGGCGTTGCAGCTGCAACTTGAACAGGACGAGCTTGAAGTTGAAGAACGCTTACAACTGGAGGCCGAACTGCAACGCTTGTTGAAGCGCAAGTCGTCACTGCCATTTTTGGAAGAGGTGGATTTGCGTTTTCATAATCTCACCCAAGTGCCTAATCCAGCCACCAGCGCAGTGATGTTTTGCCTTATGGATGTGTCGGGTTCCATGACCCAGGCCATGAAAGACATGGCCAAGCGTTATTTCTTATTGCTTTATCTGTTTCTAGAACGCCAGTATGGAAAAACCGAAATTGTGTTTATAAGTCACCACACCCAGGCCCAAGAGGTCGACGACCAGACCTTTTTCTATTCCCGAGAGTCGGGAGGCACCATAGTCTCAAGTGCTTTACAGCTCACCTTAGACATTATCCAGCAACGCTACCCCAGCCACAATTGGAATATTTACGTGGCTCAAGCCTCAGATGGCGACAATTGGGCAGACGATAGTGAACGTTGCCAACAGCTTATTCACCAGCTAGTACCCCTGTGCCAATATTTTACTTACGTGGAAATTGGCAAGCACACAGAAAAGCCCCTGTGGTCAGATTATGCCCCCCTAGCCGTTACCCATGGCGACCATTTTGCGATGCGCTCCATCACCAGTGTGAAGGATATTTACCCGGTGTTTCACGATCTGTTTAGTCGGGGGAAAACGCTGTGAAAGACAAAGTTATTACCACTTCATCCGAGTGGACTATGCCCTTGCTGCAACGGTTTGAGAACGAAATTGGTCGCATTGCCAATGACTTTGGCTTGGACTGTTACAGTAATCAACTGGAGGTTATTAGCGCTGAGCAAATGATTGATGCTTATGCTAGCGTCGGCTTGCCAATTAGCTACTTTCACTGGTCCTACGGCAAACAGTTTGAAATGACTCGAGCGCGCTACGAAAGTGGAAAAATGGGCTTGGCTTATGAAATGGTGATTAACTCTTCGCCCTGTATTGCTTATTTAATGGAAGAGAACACCATGGCCATGCAGGTGCTGGTGATCGCCCACGCTTGTTACGGCCACAATTCGTTTTTTAAAGGCAACTACATGTTTCGCGAATGGACCGATGCCAGCGCTATTGTTGACTACATGGCATTTGCTAAAGATTATATTTTACAGTGCGAAGGCCAACATGGCGTGGATGAGGTGGAGCAAGTGTTAGATTCCTGCCACGCTCTGATGAGTCACGGCGTTAACCGTTATGTGCGGCCTCCAGCGCTCAGTAAAGCGGAGGAAAAACTGCGTCAAAAAGACCGTGAAGTAGCCCTTCAAAACCAGGTGAATCATTTATGGGCCACCATACCTCAAGCTAACGAAGAGGATGAACTTGAGCAGGCGGAAATCAAATTCCCTACCGAACCGGAAGAGAATTTGTTGTATTTTATCGAAAAAAACTCGCCTATTTTAGAGCCATGGCAGCGTGAAGTGGTGCGCATAGTGCGTAAAATAGCACAGTACTTTTATCCGCAAAAACAGACCAAGGTGATGAACGAGGGTTGGGCCTGTTTCTGGCATTACAGTATTTTTACTGAGCTGCATGCACAAGGGCTCATTAGTGACGGCTTTATGTTGGAGTTTTTTGACATCCACAGCCGCGTATTACGCCAGACGGACTTCAACAACCCTGCCTATAGTGGCATTAACCCCTATACCTTAGGGTACGCCATGATGACCGATATTCGACGTATCTGTGAGGCCCCCACAGAGGAAGACAAACAGTGGTTTCCCGATTTGGCCGGCAGTGACTGGCAACAGTCCCTAGACTTTGCTATGCGTAACTTCAAGGACGAAAGTTTTATCCTGCAATACCTGTCGCCCAAGGTTATTCGCGACTTGAAGTTGTTTATTGTGGTTGATGATGAACATTTGGATCATGTATGGGTGAGCGCCATCCATGACGAGCAGGGTTACCAACAGGTTCGTGCAGATCTGGCGTCTGAATACAGTTTAAGCCGCACCGAACCTAATATTCAGGTCACCAACGTGGCCTTGCGTGGCGACCGCTGCCTAACCTTGCAGCATGCTCAAGTGGATGGTCGGCCTATGGCCGATAATACCAGCGACATGCTTAAACACGTGCACCAACTGTGGGGTTTTAAGGTAGTTTTGCAAAGCCTAGACGTGGACGGCGAAGTGAACAAAACCTATACCAGCGCCGAATCCAGCCCCATTGATGGCTAAGCTGGTAGCTAAATAGGTGCCGATTCTCACAAATATAATTTACATGATACCACATAATATGATATATCATATTAAATATATTCAAATTTACTAAAAGCCTAGTGCAAGGAAATCAAGCATGCAGCCTACACAAGCACTGCAGGGCATACAACTAGACAAGGTGCCCGATGGCAGCAGCTTGTTGTCAGTTGCCGTTTATCGCTTGTCGCGCTTGTTGCATAAGCAGAAGGGGCAGGTGCTGGACGGGCATGGCAGCGTGGGGTTGGTGGGCTGGCGAGTGCTTATGGGCATGGCCATTAAAGCCAAGGTGACACAAAAAGAGCTGGCGCACTTTACTCGCACCGAGCAAGGCCAGTTGAGCCGTGTATTATCGAAGATGGAGTCCCGTGGCTTGATCAGTTCAGGCCCTAGCCCCACGGATAAACGCGCCAGGCTGTTTGTGCGGACTGGCTTAGGTCTGGATACTTACCAGTCTATGTTGCCTAGCGTGGCAAAGCTCAGCGAACGTATCGACGGTGTTTTGTCCGTCGAGGAACAGCGTCAGTTTTTGGATTTTTGTACACGTATTGGTGATGCGGCTATGTCTACTAAGCCCACTAAACTCACTAAACTCACTAAGCCAGTAGGCAGGTTAAAGATTAAGTTGAAAAAATTAAAGGGGACACAGGGTGCAATATAACGAATGAGGGCATTGGTTAAAAAAATCGGCAGAGTGGGTGGATGGCTATTATTAAAAGCTGGCTAGCAAACCCATCCGGCCTAGCCAATCACCTGGCGAGTTTAAAGCCTTGCTACCAACATCGCCGCCGCAAAAGGCCGAGTCTGTAAGTAACATCATGGCTGATTTTGAGCGCATGGTGCCCAAGCCATGTTGTGGCAAACCTCGCCTGCGCCACAGAAATGGAACAGGTGATGGTGGACTGGCTGCGCCAGGCCCTAGGACTTAGGCAAGGTTTTACCGGCACCATTCATGACACGGCAACCACCGTCACCTTGTGTGCCATATTAACTATACGCGAGCGGGCATTGCATTTTAAAGGCCTTACCGAGGGTATGAGTGGGGCGCCTAAGTTGCGGATTTACGCTTCCGACCAAACCCACAGCTCGGTAGATAAAGGCGTGCGTTTGGCGGGTATCGGCCAGCACAACTTAGTTAAAATTGGCGTTGACGCTTCTCTGTCCATGGACCCAGCCATTTTACGTCGGCAAATAGAAGATGACTTAGCCAATGGCTATTTGCCTGCCGGGGTGGTGATGTGCGTGGGAGGCACTTCTATTGGCGCTTCCGACAAGGTGGCCGACATCATTGCTGTAGCTAGGAGTTTGATCTCTATACCCACATGGACGCAGCTTGGGCTGGCTCGGCCATGATCTGTCCCGAGTTCCGTCAGCATTGGCAGGGCGTTGATGATACCGATTCCATTGTTTTTAACCCGCACAAATGGTTGAGAGCGCAGTTTGATTGTTCGGTGCAATTTTTAGCCGATCCTACGTCTCAAATCAATACTTTAGGCTTGAGACCTGCTTATTTACAAACTCTAGACGCCGAAGAAGTCACCAACTTCAACGAATGGACTGTGCCCCTAGGGTGCCGCTTTAGAGCTTTGAAATTGTGGTTTGTTATGCGTGCGGAGGGGCTTGATGGCTTACAGGGTATGATTCGCAATCACATTGCTTAATGCTATTAACGAAGACAGTCGCACCTACCTTACTCAGACCTTGGTTGAAGGGCAGTTTGTCATCCGTGTGTCGGTTGGCCCCATTGCCTGCACCCGAGATGAGTGTTTACAGCCTATGTAAAGAGCTTCAAGCCTAGCTACAGGCCAGTTGTGACGGTGAGTGCAATGCCCTGCTGCACCTCGTCACGCTGAGTTTGGCTCATTCTCTTAAAGGAAAAGTTAGACAGGCAGTCGAGGTTTTTAGCACCACGTTCAGTAGCAATGCTCGACCATATAAAAGACCACATGTGGCTTTGTTCTACGCCGCGGCCATCAAAATAACGCTGGGCTAAAAGCCCCATGGCGTCAAGGTTACCATTGAGGGCTTGAATTTCGGCCCGGGCGACTATTTTTGATTTGCGTTTATGCATCAGTACTCCTATTGCTTCAAGTGATTTAGCTAGTGAGTGTGAACACAGTGTTAATTTATTCTAAAACCCTTATTGCTTGAATGCAAGACCACATTATGAGCAATTATCTTGTATATTGCTCATAATGTTTGAGCATATTTACCTTAAGCTTAATTTTACTATAATTAATGCCACTTCATATTTAAATGTATAGGCGCATAGCTGATCTTAGTCGTTGGTAGGAGTTTGCCTATTGGCTTTATGTTATTGTAGCAGGCATTGCTGTAACTACATCTACCAAATTTACGAGAAAAAACATGGCCATAGGGGCAACGATTTACAAGGCAAATTTAAACCTTTCTAACTTAAATAACCATCACTACGCCGATTATAACTTAACCGTTGCGCGCCACCCTTCTGAAAGTGAAGAGCGCATGATGTGCCGCTTGGTGGCATTTTTACATGCCGCTCACGCCGACTTAGAGCTAACTAAAGGCATCAGTTCAACAGAGGAGCCCGACCTGTGGCAAAGACACCTCAATGGCGATATCGAGCATTGGATAGAGCTAGGCATGCCCGACGAAAAACGTATTCGTCAGGCTTGCGGGCGAGCAGCTAAAGTATCCATCTACACCTATCAAGACAACAAGGCTGATATTTGGCTGGAGAAAAATAAATCTAAGTTGGCCGCTAATAGCAAAGTTAGCGTGTACCACATACAGGTTACCCAAGGCGGTGAACTCAAACAGCTATTACAGAAAAGCATGGCTTTAAGCTGCATTATTGAAGATGAGCAAATGCACTTGAGTGATGCTGAAAATCTCATCGCTATTGAAATAAAGGCCAGCATTTAGGCCCTAATTTAGGTACTTACTTAGGTACTAAGCCTAACCACTCACCGCCAGCAACAGGGAAATTGTTTTATGGCATTAGCCAAGCAGCTCATGGTGTACCCGGCAAACCGCTTAGAAGACTTGGCGGTGTTGCTAAATCATGTGTTGCAGCTGGGCCACCATAGCGTTCTAGGTGGCACGCAAGTCATTGTTGAAAACACCGGTATGCAACACTGGCTTAATACCCAGCTGGCGGCGCAAAATGGCATTGCCATGAACGTGCAGTATCCACTGCCCGGTAAGTTTATCTGGCAGCTGGCGCGGCAGGTATTAGGTGAAGAGCAAGTGCCGCAGCAACCGCCTTATCAACGCGAAGCTCTGGTATGGCGTATTGACGATTTGTTAGCGAGCAAGGCTATTGTTGAACAAGAGCAGTTCGCCGAAGCCAACCGTTATTGGCAAGACGTTAGCGAAACGCCCAACTTGCTCAAGCGCTTTCAGTTGGCTAGCGCTCTGGCCGATCTGTTTGAACAATACATTTTATATCGCCCAGATTGGCTTAATGAGTGGCAAAGTGACTCCACAGCTGGGGCAGAGCTAAGCCCTTGGCAAGCTGAGCTATGGCGCATCTTGTGCAAGCAAGACGGCCGTCATCCCATTGAGATACAGCAGCGATTAATCAATGCCATTGGCCAAGCTAGCCAGGCCCATAAATTACCCAAACAAATCTGCCTGTTTGCTTTGAACACCATGGCACCCGCAACTTTGGAAGTGTTTTCTGCCTTGGCCCATTTCACCCAGGTACATGTGTTTCACCTCAATCCCTGTGCTGAATATTGGGGCCACATTCAGTCTGATAAAGCCATTGCCGCCGCTCACCTAAAACAGTGGTTGGCACTAGAGGATGACCAGGCTTTGGTGGACGGGGGTAACCCGTTATTGGCTAACTTGGGCAGCCAGGGTAAAGAATTTTTTCGCTTGCTTGAGGCCCAAAGTAGCTACAATATAGATGCTTTTGAGGATGCGCAGACCTCCGACATTGGTCAAGACTTGAGCCTTCTACAGCAGTTGCAGCAGGATATATTGCGCTTGCATGATGCCCGTCTAAGCCCGCAAAAGCGCATTGATGAAAGTCTAGTTATAACCAGTGCTTCGAGTGCATTAAGGGAGCTACAAGGCTTGCACGATTGGCTGTTGCTGCAGTTTCAGCAAGACCCTGATTTAAAGCCCAGTGACATTATCGTTATGTGTCCCCAGGTAGAAGATTACGCCGCTTATGTGGGCGCTGTGTTTGATTGTCATTCACGTCAGTCTTGGGGCATACATAGGGATGCTACAGCCAAGCCTACACCTAACCCTCCACCTAGCCCTCCACCTAAAATAGCTTGCACCATTGCCGACCGTAAACCGCAAGATTCTGAACCTTTGGTGGCTGCCTATTTACAACTTTTAAAGCTACCAGATAGCCGCTTTCAAGTGTCTAGTGTATTGGATTTATTGCGTTTACCTGCCATGCAACGCAAGTTTGGCATTGATGTGAGTGAGCTAGACACGCTTGCCGTTTGGTTAACCAATGCCAGCGTGCATTGGGGTTTGGATGCTCAGCATAAAGCCAAAGTGTTGGGGAAAAGCCTTCCAGCTAGCAGCCAAACCTGCACTTGGGCTTGGGGTTTAAGGCGCTTATTGCTTGGTTTTGCCCAAGGCCCAGAGCAACCTTTGTACCAACAAGAATGGTTGTTGGGCGATGTAGAAGGTAGCCAGGCGGTGCTTTTAGGGCGTTTGATACAGGTATTGGAGCAACTTCAGCATCATGCTCATGAGCTAAATAAGGCCCGTTCTGGGGAGGCTTGGCACCACTATTTGGTTGCCATGATTGACGAGTTTTTTAGCGCAGACGCAAGCGATGAACTGGCCAAAGAATGCTTGTCCACCGCCATAGGTAATATGGCCATGTGGGTGGAGCAGGTGGGCTATAGCCATCTTATTAGCCTAGATATTGTGCTTTACAGTCTCACCCAAAAACTGTCTGTGGCTAGTAGTAGCCAAGCTTTTATCACCGGCCAGGTCACCTTTTGTTCCATGGTACCCATGCGTAGCATTCCCTTTAAACTAGTGGCTATGCTGGGGCTTAATGATGGCCAGTACCCACGCCAATCAACCCCAGTTGATTTTGATTTAATGGCACAACAAGAACGTAGGGTGGGCGATCGATCACGCCGTGGCGATGACCGCTATTTGTTCCTAGAAGCGCTCATCAGCGCACGTTCTTGTCTCTACTTGAGTTACCAGGGTGCCGATAGTAAAAATAATGCACCGCGCCAGCCAAGCTTAATGGTTACCGAGCTAATGGATTACCTAGTGCGTGGTTATGGCTGGAATTTTGACCTTAACAACAAAGCATCGCAGCTAAGAAAGTTGCCTTTACATAGTTTTAGCCTAGACAACTTCCGCCCCCGTAATGGGGATCATTCAAGCCCTAGCTTTGAGTCGCCATGGCTAAGGCTATTGCAAGCAGAAGCAGATACAGCGCCAGTAGAGTTACCCTCGTCTAGCCCAATCACTAGCTTAACAGTTAAGGAATTAGTGCAGTTTTTAGACAACCCTGGGCGTTTTTTTTGCAACCAAAGTTTGGCTTTGTTTTTACATGACAACAGCGACGAATTAAGCGATAACGAACCCTTTAGCAGCTCTAAGTTAGTTGAGTATAAACTTAGAGAGCAACTGCTTGCTGCCGATTTGTCTGGCGATAGCGAGCTTAACCAACGGGTTGTAGATGAATATATGCTCAGCGGCAAGCTACCCGAAAACCACCTTGCTAAGGCCATTATAGACACCAGCCTAGAACAGGCCGCAGCCATTGCCGCACAGCTACAAGAAAATGGCTACCAAGAGGCACAAACTCACACCATTAACGCTTGCATAAATGGCATCACTATTAGCAGCCAGGTGCAGTTGGTTACCACCTCTACAGACAAAGAGCAGGTTAAATTGCTCTTGTTTCGGCCTAGCACTCCCAAAATTAAAGACAGGCTAACCCTGTGGCTAACTAGCTTAGTAGCACAAGTGCACTTTGGTGCAGCCATTGCCGCCGTGTCGGTGCATCAAGATAAAAACTTAGTGCTCGGCGAGCTAGAGCATGCACAGGCGCAATTGCAATTGATTTTGGCCTACTACCAGCAGGGCTTAGGCCAGGCCTTAGCTTTAGACGCAGAGCTAGGCCAAGCCATCGTTAAACTCGACAGGCAAGACACAGCGAAGCGTTTAGCCAAGTGGCAGCAAAAGTGGCAGCAGCAGAAGTTTAGCCAAAGCTATGATTTTTCTAACGATCCTTACCGGCGTTGGTTGTGGTCTCAAACTCCTGAGTTTAGTGATTGGCAGGATAGCTTGCAGGAGCTGTATGACCCCATGGTAAAGGCTATTAGTGAGGTTAAGCATGTCTGAACCAGGCCTTGATTTAGCTTCATCCGTTAACCTAGACCTAGCCCACATGCCACTCCACGGCCGGCATTTAATTGAAGCTAGCGCGGGTACTGGTAAAACCTTCAGTATTACGCGTATCTATTTACGTTTGTTATTAGAGAAACAGTTGCCGGTGGAGCAGATACTGCTCATGACCTATACCCGGGCGGCCACCGAAGAGCTGCGCGGGCGCATAGAATCGACTTTGCGCAGTGCCCAAGCAGATTGGGGCCAAAATGACGACGACTTTTGGCAACAATTGTATCAACAAATAGAGCCACAAAAGGCCCAGCTGTTGCTGCACCAAGCCTTACTCAACTTAGATCAAGCAGCCATATTCACCATTCACGGTTTTTGTGGGCGCGCCTTGCAGCAACATGCTTTTGCGAGCCAAACAGGCTTAGAAGTGGGTTTGGAGACTAATACCAGCGACTTAGCCTACACTGCCCTGCAAGATTGGTTGCGTGTGACTATGTTGCAGCCAGACAACTACCGTGCGTTAGAGCAGCAGGGCTGGCACACACCAGAGGGTTTTTGGGGTGCCTTTAGCGGTGCATTGTTGAGCCAAATGCCTGTGTTTGCTACTAATGAGCAGGTTTGGCATCAAGCATGGCAGCAGAACAAGCTGCAAGTGCGTACGCAATTACTAGACATTGAGGCTCAGTTGATCGAATTTAGCATGAGTGATGCTAAAACCGCGACCCAACGGCTAGAACAGTGGCAAGACTTAATTAATTGGTTAGCCCAAACTGAATTTGGTTGTGCCAGTAAAGACCAGTTGGCCTGCTTAAATGGCAACCGCTTAGGCAAAATTGCAAGCCTAAAGCCACAGGTTAAAGCTCTATTAGAGTGCATTAATAATAAGGCCTTCAAAGACCGCTACTTAAAGCCTGCCCAGCAAGCCGCAGTGGCGGAACTGATTTTGCAGGCGGTAGAAAGCGTGCGCTGTGCCTACCAGCTGGCCAAACAAAAACAGCAGGTGATGGAGTTTGATGACTTGGTAAGGCGCTTGTCGCAGTGCGTTAATAATACTCACAATAAAGCCCTAGTGGCCGCCTTGCAGCAAGCTTATCCGGTGGCCTTGGTGGATGAGTTTCAAGATACCGACGGTCATCAATATGCCATTTTAGACGCCCTCTACCCAGCCGGCAATTCGGCGTCTGCTTTATTTATGATTGGTGATCCAAAACAGGCCATTTATGGTTTTCGTGGTGGCGACATTCATACCTACCTACAGGCCGCCCAAAGCCTAGATTACCGTTGGCATATGGACACCAATTGGCGCTCAAGTCAGGCTATGGTTGGTGCTTACAACCGTTTGTTTAGTAGTGTCGAAAGCATGCAGTCGAAGCAGTTGTTCGGTGCAGGCATCAACTATATTGAAGTGAATGCCAGTGTTCATGCAGCGGCAAACCAGGCTAATAACCCCTTAGCTCAGGGTACGGCCATGCGCTACGTTTGGTTGCCTACGGATACCTCAACCGTGGAGCATAAGCAGCAAGCCATTGCCCAATGGTGTGCAGGCGAGATTAACAATATTCTCACCCAGGGAGAATTTGTTGCCAGCGACATTGCTTTATTAGTGCGTAATGGCAGCGAAGCCCAAGTGCTGCAAACGGCTCTTAGGAAGACTGGGCTGACCAGTGTTTACATCAGCGATAAAACCAGTGTTTATGCCAGTTTAGAGGCGGCGGAAATGCTGCGCTTACTTAACGGCATACTCCACTGCGAGGATCAACGGCAGCTTGTGCGAGCCGCGAGCACCCAGTTGTGGGGTGGTAGTCAGCAATTATTAGCCCAGCTCACCAGCGATGACGAATGTTTGGTAGCGCTTAGAAGCCAAATGATGCTGTTGCGCAGCCTGTGGCTTAGGCAGGGGGTTATGGCACTGGTTGTTGAACTGCTAAAACACCAAACTATTGCTCCCCAGGCACACAAAGAACGCTATATGACCAACATGGTGCAGTTGGCCGAATTACTTCAAAAGGCCTCTACACAGGCCAGTTCTGCCTTGTTGTTGGTGGAATGGTTGCAGCAACAGTGTAATGAAAATAAGCCGGATGCAAGTGCCGAATTGCGCTTAGAAAGCGATGCCAAGTTAATGCAGATTGTCACCCAACATGGTGCCAAGGGCTTAGAGTACCCTGTGGTGTTTATTCCTTTTGCTAGCCAATATAAAAATCCATTGAAGCGCGGCACTAAGCAGACGCAACTTTATCAATACCATAACCAGGCGCAAAATCGCCCCGCATTAATGATTGGCGCAGACCCACAGGTGAGCGAGCTAACTATGGCAGCGGCCCAAGAGGAGGCCGTGCGTTTGCTCTATGTGGCGGTAACGCGCGCCCAGTATCGTTGTTATCTGTTGGCAAGTGATTTTACTAATAACCACTTGTCACCCTTGGGGCAGGTGACTGGCGCCAGCCAAACAGCATGGTTAGAAACACTCACTGAGTTGGCTCAAAGCCAAGGCAGTAGTTTGCTGCATGTACAAGAAAATGATTTGCTGTGGCCAGCATCACAGCCTTTATCAGCTCAAACATCAGAACAGTTATCTGCCCTAACCTTTACTGGCCACATTGATACGAGCAGTAGTTTGTTGTCATATTCGGGCTTAGTTAGGCACTTGAGTCATCAGCAGCATCAACACCAGGGCAGCTCCAAAGATCAAGGCGATGGCATTGGTGAATTGGTGCAAAACACGGCCAAAGAAGGGCTTGTGCAAGGTGAAGGTAAAGGTGAAGAGGCACAAGCATTGCGCTTTACCATGGCCAAAGGTAAAAACACGGGCCTGTTGTTACATGATATTTTAGAGCATGTGGATTTTAGCCAAGCCAATTGGCCAGCGGCAATGGAAGTGCCCCTTGCAAGGTATCAAACTTCGAGCAGCAGCGAAGACAAGCAACAATTACAACTGCAGCTGACGCAATGGCTAGAGCAATGCTTGTTGGCTAGTTTGCCGGGTAAGTTCGAATCTCAAGCTTTGTGGCTACAGCAATTGAAACAAGCTCAAACCTTACGCGAAAGCGAGTTCTACTTTCCTTTAGTTAAAGCTAAACAAAGTGGGCTGGCTAAGATACTAAGCGCCCACCGCGGCGGCCAGACCACGGCGTTACCTACATACCCGGTACTGCAAGGTATGATGCACGGCTTTATCGACTTGGTGTTTGAACATGAGGGCCGCTATTACTTAGCAGATTATAAATCTAACCATTTAGGTTATTGTTTCGACGACTACAATCACGCTGCTATGTTGGCTGCCAACCAGGCCCACTATTACGACTTACAGTATTTGATTTACAGTTTAGCTCTACACCGATACTTAGCTCAGCGTATTGCCGACTATGACCCAGCAAAGCACTTTGGTGGCGTCTATTATTTGTATTTACGCGGCATGACTAAGGCCGCCAGTACGGGTGTGTTTGCTACCTTGGTAACACCACAAGAGCTTAAAGCCCTTGACGAACTGTTTGCAGGGGTAGGCTCATAATGCTCTCAAACGCCGAATTACGCACTCGTTACCCAAGCTTAGAAGCCATTGATGTGTATTTGGCACAGCAGCTGTGCCAAAGTTTAGACAGCCAATCTGAAGTGCTACAGCATCTGTTTATTGCCTTAAGCGAAGCCCTCCGTAAAGGCCATAGTTGCCTGGTTTTGGTTAGCGAGGTTAGTGAGCTTGACGATCCCAGTGATCCCAGTTTGGCGGGCCAGCGCTATTGGTCGTTGGATAACCAAGGGGGTTATGTTTTTCCACCTGTGGCGCAGCTGATGGCGCTAGTAAGCGAATATGCCATTGGGCCCGAAGATGGCGCACCTGTTGTGTTAGAAGATGGGCGGCTGTATTTGCGCCGATATTGGCATTACGAACAGCAAGTGGCACAACAATTGTTGCAACGCATGCAGCCCCAAGTGTTAACGCCAGCGCAAACCCAAACGGCAGAAAACTTGTTGGCTCAGCTGTTTACCCCAACTACACCGACAACCAGCCAAGCAGAGCAGCAGATAGATTGGCAGGCGCAAGCGGTACGCGACGCCTTAACTCGGCAAGTGTGTGTTATTGCCGGTGGCCCAGGCACGGGCAAAACCTACACCGTGGCGCGTTTGTTGGTAACCCTGCAAGCCGTGCAAGATGAGCCTTTGGCCATTGCTATGGCGGCGCCCACGGGCAAGGCTAAACAGCGCTTGCTCGAGTCTATTAACCATGCCAAGTTGCAGCTGCAACAACAAGCAATAGAGCCTAGTTTAATCGACTCTATTCCCACCACGGCCCATACCTTGCACGGATTACTGGGCTTGCGGCCCAATAGCCAATATGTGAAACATCATCAAGCTAACCCACTAAACATTGATTTATTATTAGTGGATGAAGTGTCTATGGTTGATTTGCCCATGATGGCGCGCCTACTTGATGCCTTGCCAGCCCATTGCCGTTTGGTTTTAGTGGGTGATGCGCAGCAGTTACCATCGGTTGCTGCGGGTTCTATTTTGGCAGACATCCCAGCGAGTGCCGTAAGTTATTTGCACCGCAGTCGCCGTTTTGATGGCCAAGGTGGCATTGGCACCCTAGCCAAGCAAGTGATGAAAAACTTAGCCCCAGCCAGTTGGCAAACGCTGCAGCAAAGCGACGCTGGCGCTAACCCAGAGTTACAATTAATTGACAGCGACAACTATCAGCAGTGGTTGCAGCAAGTGTGTGCTGATTATTTTTTACCCATGCTCAAAGCCGATACATTGCAACAAGCATTTGATTATTTGGCGCAGTTTCGCATTTTGGCGGCCACCCGTAAGGGCGAACAAGGTGTTGAAGGTATTAACCAACAACTAGAAAGCTTGTTAAGCCTTAGCCATGCCAAAGTGCGTATAGGCCAACATTATCAAGGCAAACCAGTGATGGTAACCAAAAATCATCATGGGCTAGATTTATATAACGGCGATATTGGTATTATTTGGGCCATGGACAATGGCCAGTTGGCCGTGTGTTTTCAACACGCAGGTGGCACGCGCATGGTTAACGTGGGTTTGTTGCAAGATTTAGAAACAGTGTATGCCATGACCATTCACAAAACCCAAGGCTCAGAATTTGAGCACGTGGGTTTGGTGCTTGCCCCACAAGCCGAGCCTTTGTTATCGTCGCAGCTACTTTACACCGCCATTACTCGTGCTAAGCAACAATGTAGTATTTGCACTAGTCAAACCACATGGCTGCGCGCGGTGGCCAATAAAACCCAACGTTGGTCTGGCTTAAAACACCTGCTTAGCGGGCGATTCTAGGGCTAAGAATAAGCTCGAACAACTGATCTAACTGCGGGTCCTGTCTTTGTTGGTCTAAGGCTGCCTGGTCTTCCACACGGTAAGTTTTTTGGTGGATGTGCAGGTAAGCCGTTTGCTCTGGGCTGTTGCTAAAGCTCACGCTAGGGAAACGCCGCAGGCACTGATTTAAAAAGGCCATATTATTGCTTACCGCCATGCGCTCGGCGTTAGGATAAACCTGATCTAAGCTGCGCGCATGAATGTTGATTTTTTGATAGCGTTCTATGTTAATAAACACCATGGGATCAAATACTTGCATGCCTTTTTGGTTGCCCGTAACGCTGGTGGCTGGAAACTGGCCTTTGGGTACAGTGTTGTCGAAAAAGGTAAATTCATATCGAGGCCGAGTATGGCCCAGCCATTTAAAAATAAGTTTAGGAATACCCTGATAAGCCTCTACGCTGTGGCCTAAAAAATCTTCTACCGACTTATATCGGCCCCGCTGTTGGCCCCGCAACCAACCTCTTTCTACGGTTTCTTCGGGCGGCGTAATAACAAAATACATGTACATGGTGTGGGCATACTTAGCATAGGTGCCGTGCAGCACCTTTTGTACTTGCTCGGTAGAAAAACTGTCAAAGCGAAAGCGGTCTACCAAAATATTGGGAATGGTTTGGTTTTGTAACCCAGTGCGACGAATATAACGGTCTAGCTTGCTGTCGATAATATTTACTTCGTTGCTAGTAAAACGGCCGGAGTATTTGTAATGGGGGCCCAAGGAATCATAGTCCAGCAGCTGGCGCCGCCATATGTCGGGGCTGATGATGCCATATAAAGAGGACTCAATGCCGCGCTGGGCCATGGTTTGTTTGAGTAGGGGGCGCAGAGTGCTTTTACCAGCGGCGGAAGCGCCCTTTAAGCTGATAATAACGGGCTTTTCTACCCGGTGTAATAGTTGATAACCGTTAGCGGCAACAGCGGCATCTATGGCCGGCTCAATAAGCTTGCCAATCATGAAACTACCATAATTATTGAGTGCATGGCGGCATACAATGCGGCTCATAAAGTCGCGATCATTGCCTAGCAGGCCTCGAGTTGAGGCCACAGAGCCGAGAATTTGATAACTGCTTTTATACACTGCTTTGAGCAGTGGGTCGGTGTGAGCTAGGCCGGTTTTTTTAAGCTGTTTGATGGCCTTAAACTGGATTTCTTCGCTGCTTAAAGGAGGTTTTTGAGGTGTGGTTTTTTTATCCCAAGGCCAAAAATTTTTCTTAACCACTGGAGCTGGTGTGGGTTCTAGCATCACTTCTTCTATCAAAATACGATCGATTTGGCTTTTGAGCGAGACGGCTAAGTGCTGAAATTCTTCTTCAATGGACGCATACAAAGGGGCAATGTGTTGTTCTAAAATGTCGTTAGTAATGCGGCGAAAATTGATGCCAAAATCTTCCTCATGCTCGGCTTCAGGAATATGAATGTTGGCACCAACGCGCACGATAAGTTCGTGCATCACTAGGCGTTCTGAGGTGAAACCTACTAAATGTTCAGGCTTAAGCCCCGTTAGCCCCGCCAGCTCCTGCACTTCGTCATAATTGGTGGTGACGTTAGGTGCTTGGAAGATGGTTTCTAAGGCGCACAGCTGTTTGGGAAGGGTGGCGCTGAGGCCGGGATTCCACGCTGTGTATTTGGTTTCCTGTGGCATACTAGTATATTAGCCCTTAAGTGAGGCGCTCATTGTGTCATTGCGAGCGCAGCGAAGCAATCCAAGGCCCGCGACCTTTAAATTTAACCTAATCGCCCCCATTAACTGAGGGCATTATTTCGCCATACACAAGCACCAGAAACTAGCATAAGACACCAGCATATATGACCTACGCCCTAGAAATTAACCAGCTTCACAAAACCTACAGCAATGGCTTTGTTGCCCTCAAGGGCATTAGCCTACAAGTTAAAAAAGGTGATTTTTTTGCTTTGCTTGGCCCCAATGGTGCCGGCAAATCCACCACCTTAGGCGTGGTATCAACCCTAGTGAACAAGAGTCAGGGCTCGGTTAAAGTGTTTGGCCATGACTTAGACAAAGAACCCAATCAAGCCAAGTGCCTTATGGGTGTAGTTCCGCAAGAATTTAACTTCAACATGTTCGAACAAGTGCAAGACGTGGTGGTGCAACAGGCAGGCTACTACGGCATTGCCCGCGAAGAAGCCAAACGGCGCACCGAACAATTGCTCAAACAACTGGGCCTTTGGGATAAGCGTCACGACGCCTCCCGCACTTTGTCTGGGGGCATGAAACGGCGTTTAATGATTGCTCGTGCTTTAGTCCACCAACCTAAGTTGCTGATTTTGGATGAACCCACAGCTGGAGTGGACATTGAACTGCGCCGTTCCATGTGGGAGTTTTTAACCCGCATCAACGAACAAGGCACCACCATCATTCTCACCACCCATTACTTGGAAGAGGCTGAAAGCCTGTGCCGCAACATTGCCATCATTGATCGAGGCGAGCTGATCCAGCACAGTGCCATGAGTGACTTACTAAAAACCCTAAGTACAGAAACCTTTGTCTTCGATCTGCAAGAGCCCTTGGCACAAACGCCAGAAATTGAAGGTTATCGTTTGCATCTAGTCAACGAGCTGCAATTGGAAGTGAGCCTGACCCGAGGTCAACATATCAACACCGTGTTTGCAGCCTTGACGGCGGCCAGCATCCAGGTCACCAGCATGCGTAATAAGACTAACCGCCTGGAAGAGCTTTTCGTTAACCTGGTGGCCAGTAACAAGACCGATTTGCAAGGAGTAAGCGTTTAATGTCTGCCTATGAGATTTACATCGCTTACATGACCATTGTGCGCAAAGAAATCAAACGTTTCATGCGCATTTGGGTGCAAACCCTGGTACCACCATCCATTACCATGGTGCTGTATTTTATTATTTTTGGTAACTTAATTGGCAGCCGCATAGGCACCATGGGTGGCTTTGATTACATGCAGTTCATTGTGCCTGGCTTGATCATGATGTCTGTTATTACCAACTCTTATGGTAATGTGGTGTCTTCCTTTTACAGCACCAAGTATCAAGGCAGCGTTGAGGAAATGTTGGTGTCGCCCACGCCTAATTGGGTTATCCTGGCGGGTTACGTAACCGGTGGCATGGTGCGGGGGTTGGCGGTGGGTGCCATGGTGACTACTTTATCCATGTTCTTCACCCAGTTAGAGATTCATAACCTTGGCATTATCATTTTAGTGGTGTTGATGACGTCTATTTTGTTTAGCTTAGGTGGCTTTATTAATGCCGTGTATGCCAACAGTTTTGACGACATTTCCATTATTCCCACCTTTGTGCTGACGCCATTAACCTATTTGGGTGGCGTATTTTATTCCATTGATTTACTGCCCGATTTTTGGGCTGGGGTGTCACAGCTCAACCCCATTTTATACATGGTCAACGCCTTCCGCTACGGTATTTTAGGCGTGTCCGACATTGCAGTAGGCTACGCCTTATTGGTGATTAGCGCCTTTATTATTGGCCTGTTTAGCTTCTGCATGCACCTATTGAATACTGGCAAGGGCATTCGCAAGTAATTGTGCCTAGTTGTGGCTTAATTGTGCCTGGGCCTTGGAGAGAAAAATGCAGCAAAAAGAGTTTATAGAAGCTTCGCCATTAGGCGATAAAAGCGCATACATCACTGAGTATGATCCGAGCTTACTGTTTCCTATTCCGCGCAATACTCCGTGGCAGCCAGAATTCACTACACGGCCCTTTTACGGCATTGATGTGTGGAATGCCTTCGAAATTTCTTGGCTTAACGACAAAGGCCTGCCGAAAATGGCCTTGGCAGAATTCCGCATTCCTGGCGATAGCCCCAACATTATTGAAAGTAAGTCGTTCAAACTGTATTTAAATTCCTTTAATCAAACTAAAGTGTTTAATGCCACCCAAGTGCAACAACGCATAGTAAAAGACTTATCGGCTGCCGCGGGTGCACCGGTTCAGGTGACTCTGTTTAGCTTGCGGGACATGGCCATGCCTGTACTGCCAGTACCTGGTGTCAGTATTGATCAGCAAGATATTGAAATCACAACCTATACGCCAGACGCTAGTTTGTTGTCGGCCGACAGCAGCGTTTATCGCACCGAAACCTTGCACAGCAACCTGCTAAAAAGCAATTGCCCCGTCACCGGCCAGCCGGACTGGGCAACTATTGTAGTTGACTATGAAGGCCCCACCATAGACCGCGCCGGTCTGCTGGCTTACATCGTTAGTTACCGTGAGCACGGCGATTTTCACGAGCAATGTGTAGAGCAAATATTCCTCGACATTAAAGCCCAGTGTAAACCCGGCCAACTGACGGTATATGCGCGTTACGTAAGGCGTGGCGGCTTGGACATTAATCCATACCGTTCCACCCGGCCCTTAACACCTAGCAATCACCGCACCCAGCGGCAATAGCCAATAGCCAGCAACGAGGTACACGCATGGAATTATTACAAGGCCTACTGAATCGAGTTTCCATTCAGCGCCTAGAAGCCCCAGGGCCAACGCCAGCACAACTAGAAATGTTGCTGCAAGCCGCCTTACGAGCGCCAGATCACGCCAACCTAAAACCCTGGCGTAGCATCATGGTGGCAGGCGAAGGGCGTGCAAAATTAGGCCAAATCATTCAGCAAGCCCAGCTAGAACGCGATCCACAAAGCGATCCATTAACCTTAGATAAATGCAGCAAAATGCTTACCCGTGCACCCAGTGTGCTGGTGCTGGTGGCGAGCCCAAAAGAACACCCAAAAGTGCCAGAGGCAGAGCAAATTCAGGCCACCGCCGCAGCGGGGCACGCCATGTTATTGGCCGCTTACGCCCAAGGTATTGGTGCTGTTTGGCGCACTGGTTGGGTGGTGAGTCACGAGCTTGTCCGTGAGGCCTTGGGTGTACAAGAGGGCGAGCAAATCATCGCCATGATCTACTTGGGTACACCATCCGTTGAGCCTAGGCCCGCACCTAAAATTAACAGCGCAGAATTTATCACTGATTGGCATTAATGCCTTGAATCGCATTGCTTTTATTGCCTCAAAAGCATAAAATCTGCGCCTTCAAATGGTGAGGTGTCCGAGTGGCCGAAGGAGCACGCCTGGAAAGTGTGTGTACCGCAAGGTACCGAGGGTTCGAATCCCTCCCTCACCGCCATTTCTTTTAATGTCTCGTCAGCGGGGCGTTTCAGCAGTTTTAAGCGTACATGTGTGTGTAACATTACATATGGAATTACCGCTTTATGTACTGCCTTCAAGTGCGAAAATCGACCTATTAATTTTGCCGTCGTGTACCTATTGATTTACGACATCAGTTTGCTGCTGAAGTAAAATCGAAGGCCACAGCGATCTTGATTGCTGGGTTTGGGTGACCATGCTACGGGCCCTATCGAGGCGTACTTCTATCAGTTTCTCTTTGATAGAAGTACTGTTGTGCTGGTGGACAAAAATTTTGGTTAATCCTGATTAGGTATCAGTTTACCGCTTAGGCTGTTAGCAAAGAAAGCGCTTACGCGGCTGGAGAATTCTTGTGGGTAAAGGTACTTGACGCCCGAATGCACAGCATCCTCAGCAAACCAGGTAATAAGGTTTGCACCTTGCTGCTGAGCCAGGGCTGCCATATCGGCTGTGTGGTGTGGTAACACTCGTGTGTCCGCGGTGCCGTGCATGGCGAACATGGGACGGTTGTGATGATTAATAAAAGCCAGTGATGGGGAAGGGTCCAGAAGCGACTCTCCTCCGAACAGTGTTGCTGCCCAGATTGCACCGGGTGCTAGCCAGGTAGGAAAGCCTTGATATTGCAACTCTTCATAGATAATCACTTGCAGATCAAGATAGCCATTATCCAACACTACGGATTGGATGCGCTTATCCATGCCAAAGGCAATAGCTGCTGTGCCGGCGCCCATGGATTCGCCATAGAGACCGATGCGCTCGGCGGCAATATTCTGTTCATTAATCAACCAGTCAACACTGGCTATTACATCACGGTATTCTTTGGTGCCAATGCTTACTCGGCCGTCTTCAATGCTGGAGTCGCCGTGGTCACGTTGATCAAATAGCAATACGTTAAAGCCTTGTTGGTGTAGCATGCCTGCAACGGTAAGCATATCCTGATCGTATTTATTGGAGCGAATGCCGTGTAAGCAAATTACTACTGGGGCATTACCTGCGCCGGCACTGGTTATGGGTAACCACCAGGCATCAAGCGTAATACCAGTATCACCCCCAGCATATTGGTGATTTTCCCAGTAATTAACCTGATATTGATCAAAGGCAAAATCAGAGGGCTTCCAGTTATCGGTAAAATTATTGGGTTTATTGGCACAATCAAGTCCACAGCCTGGGTCCGCGTAGGTTAGCGTGGAGTAAATATAGAAACCTATAGCTAAATAGGCTGTAGCAGCGAGTAACAGAACACCTAATAGCAGGCGAACTGTATGTTTTTTGATGAGGGACAATGTTTTTGGTCCTTATGGTTAGACATAATTAATGCACGATGTATATTGGCATTAGTCTTTCGACTTTATATACAACAGCGCCGCTAGAACACCCATGATAATATGCGTGCTGGAGTTTTGTCCAAGGCAGTAAGCTGCATTTATGCTTTTAGTTAAGACACAGCACGATAGTGCAGCAAGCAGAGGTGCCAATGGCCCGGCCATAGAAGGCCGAGCCTGTACTTAGGTTATTTAACGGCTGTCAAATTATGGCTTGGGGCGCCAGATCTGGGTGCGGCCAAACAGTGAGATGCCAATATAGCCACGCAGATCCAGTGTGGGTGGTGATACCTTATTCGCAAGTATGTATGCCACCCACTGTCGGGCCGGCCGGCGCTCTACGTCAACGGCACTTTTACGCTTAAATTTGACGGTTGGACTCAAGCCGAATCACAGCCATTGCTCGATTACCTCTATGCCCATGCCTGCCAAAATGAGTTTACCTGCCGCTTTCGTTGGCAAAAGGGCTCCATGGCAATCTGGGATAATTGCGCCACCCATCACTGCGCCTTAAACGATTATCATGGCGAACTGCGTTTGTTGCACCGCATTACCATTAATGGCGATGTTTTAAGCGCTGCTGGCTGATCAGCGGCCTAGTCTGGGTCACTAATCAGTGCCGATCAAGCCATCAGCTTCTCGTCGAAGGGACAAAGGGTCAGGTTTTCGTAGCCGGTTTCCGTGATCAGCACTTGTTCTTCCAGCTTGACCCCGTCGCGCATGCCAACCGCGCCAACGTATGCTTCGACACACAGGGTCATGCCTGGCTCCAGCACATAGTCGAAGGCCCCTTCCGTATAATCTTCTGGGTAGTAGATGGCGGGGTATTCGTCGCATAGACCAACACCGTGCATCATCACCCCGTATCTTTGGGCCCGGTACTGCTCCGGCAGCCGATGTCCATTTTGTGTCAGTTCCTTGAAGCTGACCCCAGGCTTGAGTAGCTCCATATTCTTCATGATGTGTTCGTAAGCCACTGCGTGCAGATGGCGTTGCTCCACGCTAGGTTGGCCATCACCACAGTACCAAGTGCGGGAGATATCGGCGCACATGCCGTAGGGGCCAATCATGTCGGTGTCGAAAGCCAGTAGATCGCCATTTTGAATGATTCGAGGCCCGGCTTCTTGCATCCAAGGGTTGGTACGGGGGCCGGAATTGAGAATTCGAGTTTCGATCCATTCGCCGCCACGTTTAATATTTTCCCCATGCAACACCGCCCACAGCTCAACTTCTGCGATTCCAGGCCGTAGCGCCTTGCGCATTTCTGCAACGGCGATCTCACAGGAACTAATCGCGCAGCGCATGGCATTGATCTCGTCGACGCCCTTGACCGAGCGAGCATGCTCCATCAGTTGCATGCCGTTTTGTACATCCACGCCAATCTTATCCAGGGCGCGCAAGCCAGGGATCTCGATCTTGTCGATCGCTAGGCGCCGGTTGTCGCCTGCGTGCTTGCGCAAAAGTTGGTCGACCTGTTGGGCGAAACGCTCGGCAATTTCTTCTTCTTTGTCTCCCGCGACAAAATAATACATGCCTACACCTTCGGTGCGGATTTCATCGATCAGCGGCAGGTAGTTGGACAAGTGCTCGCACCGGTGGAGCTCCCAAAGTACCACATGCCCCTCTGCCGACACGAAAGCTGCCCGAGATGGGTTGTGGGTAATCCACAGGTGCATATTTGAGCTGTCGGTGGCGTAACGGATATTGAGTGGGTCGAAGCAGAGCACGCCAGCATAGTCGCGTTTATTGAGTTCGGCAACAATGCGATCAAGGCGGGTCTGGCGCATGCGGTCTAGGTTGGGCACGGTCAGTCCCAGTTCAGCCCATTCATCGAAGGCCCGCTGGGTGGGGCCAATTTCAATGCGGTCGTTGTCGGCCGGACTGCCGTCGGGCTTTAAGCCGCGAGAAGGATCAATTTTTGGCTGGCGGATGGAATGTTGATCGGTCATTGTGAAAACCTGCCTTTTTAGTTTTTGTAGTCGGGTTGCAATCGGTCAAGCTTGCGTATCAAGCCATCCCAGTCATTCTGCATGTAGCCACCAAAATTGCGGTATTGTTCATAGGTATGTTGGCATACCTCTGCGCAGGGATGCTGCAATTTTGTGTGACTCTGCATTGAATCGATCTGCGCTCGGCAGGCCTTTTCTAGATAGAACATGGCACTAAACGCCTCGGCTACCGTGCGGCCCACGGTGAGTAGGCCGTGGTTGCGCAGGATCATGGCTTCGTTATTACCAAGGTCGGCTACTAGGCGTTGGCGCTCATCCAAATCCAGGGCAATACCTTCGTATTCGTGTACGCTGATGGCGTTATAGAAGCGCAGGGCGTGCTGGTTCAGCGGCAGCAGGCCACACTCCATGGCGGATACCGCCATGCCGGCTTGGGTGTGAGTATGCAGCACACAGCCAACATCGGGGCGGGCCTCATGGATAGCACTGTGAATAACGAAGCCAGCTTGATTGAGCATGGCCTCGCCAGCGCTCTTTAGCTTGCCTTCTTGATCAACTTCAATCAGGGATGAGGCGGTGATCTCTTCAAACAACTGATGCCTGGAGTTGAGCAAAAACCGATCATGGTCTTCCATTCTGGCGGAAATATGGGTTGAGGTTAAGTCGTCCCAACCGAATAAGGCAACCAAGCGATAGGCTGCGGCCAAGTCGATGCGCTGTTGTTGATTGAATGCACTCATTTGCAAAACTCCGGGCCAAGCGGCTTGTCGCCCTTAATAGTGTAACGATGCATAAGACGACGATGGCCGTGATAGTCGTTGATCGCAAAATGCATGGTGTTGCGGTTGTCCCACACTGCCAGTGATCCCGGCTGCCAGCGGAAGCGGCAGGTGAAGTGTGGGCGGATGGCATAGTTGCATAAAAATTGTATCAAGGGCTGGCTTTCTTCTTCGCTCATGCCGGTAAAGCGGTAGGTATAGGCGTCGTTGAGATAAAGGCTCTTACGGCCAGTGACAGGGTGCACCCGTACCACCGGGTGATTTACCTTAACTTTTACGATATCTTCAGCATGAAAAGACTTGGCGTAGTCGCCCTTGATCAGCGATAGCTTTTTTCGATAGCCTTGGGCGAGGTGTTCCGCCTGCAGTCCGTCGAGCATGGTTTGCATAGTTGCAGACAGGCTTTCGTACACTAGCTCCATATTGGTCCAGGTGGTGTCGCCGCCATAGGGTGGTAGTTGTTTAGCGTAGAGTACAATGCCCATGGGCGGTTCATGCCGATAGGTGCTGTCACTGTGCCAAGTGCCACCAAAATTGTAGCCCGTGGAATCGGCTTCTTTAATTAATTCCAATAGCTCGGGAAATTCTTCGTTTTCCTGTACGAAAGTGTCCTCCATAGCTTCACCAAACATGCGCGCAAAGGCAATATGCTGCTTTGGCGTTAAGTCTTGTTGACGGAAGAAAATCGCTTTGTAATCCAATAAGGCCTGATGTATTTCGTCGAACAACGCTGAGCTAATAGGCTGTGCCAAGTCAATGCCGGATATTTCTGCGCCCATGGAGCCAGCAATAGGGCTTGTCTGAAAATGCTGATACTCATGCATAAGATGAACTCTCGCTCAGTTACTATTGCTATTTAGCAAAATTTTAGCAAAAATTAGTCGAACGATTATTGTTTAATAGACATATTTTTCTTTTTATTCGACAAATTATGCCAATATTCATGCAACAACAGGCAGTGCAAGTATTCGGGTTTTTCCTTACTCCAGGCTTTTCCCTGCCTGCTTATACCTCCCTAGCCGAAGCCTTTCGCATTGCCAACGACCTTGCGGGTAAAACTCTGTTTCGCTGGTATACAGTGGCACTGGACCGAGAGTTGGTGCGTTCTGCCAGTGGTTTGTATGTGCAACCCGATGTGGATATCACTAGCACCATTGGTTTCAATAAACTGGCGGTGATTAGCTCACTGGACAGTCACCTGTATGAGGATAAAAAGGTATTCCAGTGGCTCAGAAAGCTAGACTCTCAGGGCTGTGAGCTGGGTGGCATTACTTCTGGCAGCTGGGTGCTAGCAAGGGCCAAGCTGCTCGACGGCTACCGCTGCACCCTGCATTGGCAAGAACTGGATGCATTTAAAGAAAGTTATCCTAAGCTGCATGCCACTAACACCCTGTTCGAAATTGACCGTAACCGCTTTACTTGCGCCAGTGGCATGGCTGCCCTGGATATGATTATCCGCATGATCGTCATCGATTATGGTTACCAATTCGCCGTTAATATTAATAACCGCTTGGTTCGAGAAAGGATACGCGAAGGGGAAGAGCGGCAGTTGCTGCCTAGCTACCTGCACAGCAAGCCTATAAAAAGAGCCGTGGAGCTGATGCAGAAGAATATTGAACGGCCCTTGCCCCTTGAGCAAATTGCCCAGGCCAGCCTCATATCCCAACGCCAACTAGCACGCTTGTTTAAGACCCATGTGGCAGCAACGCCGCAGCAATACTATAGCCATATTAGACTAGATAGAGCGGCTTCTTTACTGCGCCAGTGCGACCTGTCCATTACTGAGATTGCCCTCGCAGCGGGCTTTGAAAACTTGGCTTATTTCAGCGCTGCCTTTAAACAGCGTTATTTGAAATCACCCTCGCAATACCGTAGTGAAAGCCCTTAGTGATGCAGTTGCTCGGCTAGCAGCCAATCAACAAAGTGCTGCTTTTCCTGCAGCATATGTTGGGCTTTAGGCTCCACAAGAAAGTAGCCCCAGTCTGAATCTAGGCTGAATGAGTGCAAAGCGGTCAGCGTACTGCTGTCGATCAAGTCGTTCACCAGGTTACCCCAACCTATGCCCACCCCTTGGCCGGCAATCGCTGCCTGAATTAGCAGGGTATAGTTGTTGAAGGTAAGTACCGGTTCGCTGGGTTCCACTAGGCTGCGCCTAGCTTTAAAAAACCCTCGCCAATCCAACCAATTCTGGCCTCCATCGGCGCCCAATTTCAGTAACGGCAAGGCTGCCAGTTTTTTGTGGCTCTCTATGGGACCATGCTGCGCAAGGAAGGTTGGGCTGCACACGGGAAAGACATGCTCCATAAACAGCAAATGGCTGTTTATGTTGTTTGGTTTGCCTTGGGAAAAGACGATGGATACATCTGTATCCTGGGTTGCGTAGTCGAGTTGGCCTTGAGTTTGTCCCTGTGTGGTAACCATGCGCACCTCCACCTCAGGGTGCAGCTGGCGAAACCGAGGTAGCCTTGGTAATAGCCAAAATGCGGCAAACGAAAAATCAGTTGCAACATTAATACACTGACGAGAACGAGTTTTTTGCAACTGTTCTAAGCAGTTTGTTATTTGCTCAAAGCCCGATGCAACGGCCTCATATAGCTGCTGACCGTCGTCGGTGAGGATCACACCGCGGTAGACCCGAGTAAACAATTGCAGCTCAAGCTGTCGCTCTAGGCCGCGCATGTGCTGGCTTACTGCCGATTGGGTTGAACTCAATTCTCGGGCGGCGGCGGTAAAGTTTAAATGACGCGCAGCCACCTCAAAGATAAGCAAGCTTTGCGCCGAAGGCATAAATTTTTTGAGTAACATTAATTCATCTAATATTTGCCATTAATTTTCGCCTAGTTTACGCCCTTATTCATAGGGTTAAAATAGGCGCTTCACAGGCTTCCTTGTTTTCCCCTGGAGCCAGAAAAAACATTCGGAGCAAAACCCATGTCCAAACAGAATAATATCTTGATTGTTATGGCTGATCAGTTGAGTGCCAAGGCCCTTGGTTGTTACGGCCACCCAGTGGTAAAGAGCCCCAACATTGATCAATTGGCTGCCGAAGGGGTGCTGTTTGAGTCGGCCTATAGCAGCAGCCCCCTGTGTACTCCAGCACGTTACGCCTTTATGACTGGGCAGAACATTTCTAACTGCAAGGGCTACGATAACGCCTCTTACTTGCCGGCCACCATGCCTACTTTTGCTCACTATTTACGGCTCATGGGTTACCGCACTTGCCTGGCAGGAAAGATGCACTTTGTGGGTGCCGATCAACTGCATGGCTTTGAAGAACGCCTCACCACCGACGTTTACCCAGCCGACTTTGGTTGGATTCCAGACTGGAATCAGCCCGACGAGCGCATCGACCTTTGGTATCACAATATGTCGTCCGTTAAACAGGCTGGGGTGGCAGCTATTTCTAACCAGTTGGCCTACGATGAGGAAGTGGGCTATGCGTCTACTCGAGCCTTGTTTGATCATGCCCGCGGAGAGGACGAGCGTCCCCTGTGTTTGGTAACCAGCTTTATTCACCCCCACGATCCCTATGCAACGCCGCAGGAGTACTGGGACCGATATGACAATGAAGACATTGACCTGCCCAAGGTGCCGCGTCCAGCCGCCGGTGAACAGGATGCCCATAATCAGCGCTTAGAACAGGTCATCGCTCTGGATGCCGTGGATATTTCTGAGCAAGAAATCCGTAATGCCCGCCGTGCATACTATGGCAACATAAGCTATGTGGATGATTGGGTGGGCCGTTTGCGGCAAACCTTGGCTAAGTGTGGCATGGCCGACAACACCACCATCATTTTTACCTCTGACCACGGTGACATGCTCGGCGAATTTGGCCTTTGGTATAAAATGAGTTTTAGGGAATGGTCCAACCGAATCCCTTTAATTATTCATCGGCCAGGGCGGTATCAGCCCAAGCGAGTGGCTAGCCCAGTGGCTCAGGTGGATGTTTTGCCAACTTTGTTGCAAGTGGCCTATGAAGGCACCAATACACCGATCCCCGAGCCTATAGATCGTCTCGACGGCCGTTCTCTAGTGGCACTTTGCGACGGCGATTTAAGCTCAGACCCGCAGGCCTGCGTGAGTGAATTTTTGGGTGAAGGCACCGGCGCACCTATGTTGATGCTGCGCCAAGACAGTTTTAAATTTATTACCTGCCCAACGGACCCAGATATGTTGTTTGATCTAGCTGCAGATCCAGACGAGCTTATAAACCTAGCCACCAACCCAGATTACGCCGACCGCCTGGGAGGCTTTAAGCTGCAAGCGGATAAACACTGGGATGTGGCAGCCGTGCGTGAGGAAGTGATTGCCGACCAAGTGCGCCGCCGCCGAGTGCACGAAGCCCTGCGCATTGGTCGTTATCAGAGTTGGGACTTTCAGCCCCAGCGCGACGCATCACAGGAATACAGCCGCAGCCATCTAGATCTTACTAAGTTTGATATCAGCTCGCGTTTTCCTCGGCCTGTGCCCTTTAAACCTCGCCAGCACTAACCGATGCCGAGTTAGGCCAGTTGCTTGGGCGTCAAACAAGGGGGCACCCAGGTTAGATACTCCCACCTCGTATGTGCCTACCATTTTGCTGTAACCCCTTTTTCTCGTGGCCTCGATCAGAGCTTCTACTTCGTGGCCTTGGATTACGGTGGACGACGTGATCTCCGGTTTTCATGTACCCTCTAATGGGCAGGTAAACCCGTTGGACGTGACTGCGGCCCTTGCCAAGGGCGCCAAGGCCAAAGGCGGGCAGATTTTTGTAGGCGGCAGAGTAGGAGCCATTGTGTTCGGCAAAGGAAATAACTAAGGCATCGGCCGATTCAAGCTTAGCTAAAAAGTCATGGGCCAATTTCGGCCTCTTTGTCTTCACTAAACAGGGGCATTTCAAAGTCGTTAAGGTCTAACACTTCTGTGCTAGCTCCTTCAACCAGTGAGGCAGCGTATGTTGCCAGGGTTTTGTTGATGGGTGTACGGCTGCTGCTGGCACCAAATGCAACTATTTTCATGGGTGTAGTTCCTATTTAATTATTTAGACAAGAAGATTTATAAATATAATTTAAGTGATATATAGATTTTATTAAATAGTTTTTTATAAATATTGAGCATATAGTCAATTCCGTCGACTACTGGCCTATGGGCGCCAAAAGAAAGATCTATGAAAACGACGTTTGATTATGTGATTGCAGGAGCGGGTTCTGCGGGCTGTGTGCTAGCTCGCCGTTTGTCCGATGCCGGACATCAGGTTTTATTACTGGAAGTGGGTGGCAGCGACAAATCATGGATCATACAAATGCCTGCGGGCCTGCGCTCGGCTTTTAAGCCTACTTCCAAATATAATTGGTGGTACTACACTGAGCAACAGCAGCACCTTAACCAGCGTAAAATTCAACAACCTCGGGGTAAAGTGCTGGGGGGTTCTTCTTCGATCAATGGTATGACTTGGCTACGTGGCCATGCCTTGGATTACGACCGTTGGCAGCAAGAAGGTGCCGAAGGTTGGAACTGGGCAAGCTGCCTGCCTTATTTTAAGAAACTGGAAAGCAGCGGCGTGGATAGCCCATATCGCGGCACTACTGGGCCTATCGGTGTGCAACGTCAAGAAGCCTTGAGCCCCCTCAATGGGGCGTTTCTGCAAGCGGGGCAACAAGCTGGTTTCGGGCTTACGGAGGATGTAAACGGCTGGCAGCAAGAAGGGGTATCACGTTTCGAAATGAGTGTCAGTAAAGGCGTGCGCAACAGCACGGCTTTCAGCTATCTTCATAGCCAAAAGCACAAACCCAATCTCACCGTATGGCTGGGTTGTCAGGTATTGAAGGTGAACCTTGAAGCTACTTGCGCCACTGGTTTTAAGGTAAAGCATAAGGGCAGGGTGATCGATGTACACGCTACCACGGAGGCCTTGCTGTGCAGTGGTGTATTTGGCTCGGCCCAGTTGCTGATGTTATCGGGTATTGGTCCTGCTCAACACCTGCAAGAACATGGCATCAAGTGTAAGGTAGACTTGCCTGGGGTGGGTGAAAACCTGCAGGATCACTTGGAATGCCATATCCAGATCGAAACCAAAGAGCCCGTATCCCTCAATCGTGAGTTACAACCACACCGTATGTTGTGGGCGGGTTTGCAATGGTTTGGTTATAAGCAGGGCGTGGCATCGGTTAACCAATGTCATGTGGGTGCATTTCTCAATAGCTCGGCAGATACGCCGCACCCAGATATTCAATTTCATTACTTCCCAGTATTTTTCGACAAGCACTGGATTCCGCTTTCGACTACCTATGGTTACCGCATTGGCGTAGGGCCAGTGCGCCCAACTAGCCGCGGTAATGTGCGTTTGAAGAGTAATGATATTAACGACCCGTTACTTATTGATCCTAACTACATGGCCACGGATGAAGACTGGCGAGTGATGCGTGAGGCTATGCGCCTTGGCTTGGAAGTCGCGCAACAGCCAGCTTTCAAAAGATTTCACTATCGAGAAGATACGCCAGGTACACATATCCGTAATGGCACAGTCATGGATGAGTTTATTCGTGAGGATGCCGCCAGTGCGTACCACCCCTGTGGTACCTGCAAGATGGGCCACAACGACGACTCCATGGCGGTGGTGGACAGCCAGTTACGGGTGTTTGGCGTAGACAAACTACGGGTGATTGATGCTGCGGTGATACCTTCGCTTCCGAGTGCTAACATTAATGCCGCCACCATTATGATCGCCGAGAAAGCCGGTGATATGCTGCTCGGTAATAGCCCGTTAGCGCCAGAAACGCTGGCCTACCACTGCCGTGACCATCAACACAAGCCAGCTAATCAGGCTTAACCGCCCAGCATAATCAGCACCACGCCGCCAGCCAATAATAGAGACCAAGCTAGCCTTGCTAGCAAGCGTTCCTCTTTAAGGACTAGTGCGCCGAGTATGACCGAGATAGGGATAGACGTCTGCCGCGTGGCACTGACCGCGGCCACTTCACCACCGGCCTGAAAGGCAAACAAAATGAGTACATATGACGCATAGGAGAGTGCTCCAGAGGCGAACACCTGCATGGGTGTTAGGCGCCAGCAACCGAAAAGTTGTAGGCTAAGGGGCCTTTGGCTGGGGCGGGTAAGGGTAAAAAATACCGTGAAGGCCAAGCTCAGAACTGTATACACCCAGAACAAAAATGGTGCTGGTGCAATGTTTTGCATGGCCACTGAATCTGCCAGGCCGTAAATGGCAGACCCAATCATGGCAGCCGTAGCAGTGAACACCAACTTCGGATGTTGTAGTAAACCAGCACCGCGGCGGTACTGGATCATTATTGCGCCCACTAAGGTCAAGCCGATACCCGCCAGCGTCACAAGCGAGTAGTAGCGTTCTAAGAATAGATAGCCGATAGCCACAATGGCTAGTGGAGACGAGCGAATAATGGGGTAGTAGACCGACAGGTCGCCCGCTTTGAGGGTGAGCATGACACACAAATAATAGATAAATAGGCCCAAGGCTGAGGCGCCTACCAAAGGCCAAACTGCGGCGGGCAGTATTAGCGTTTGGTCTAGTAGTGTCGCTTGCAGTGCGGCAAACAGAATCCAAGAGCCGGTTACGCCTAAATAGGCAGACTCGGGAAAACCCTGACCCTTAATCAATAAGTCGCGAAATGGGTGTAATGCGGCAGAGCCCAGAACCAAGGCTATAACTATTAATTCCATAGCTTTAGCCGAAGTGGGCAGGTTGGCGAGTGAGGAAAGGTTGCAGGTGCACGGTGGTCATACCGTCACCGATGAACACAACGCCGTAGCTTGGGTCGTCATAACAAAAGGGAAAGCCATTGCTGTTTGGATCTTTTTGCAACAGCAAGGGCACCTGATGGTTGGTGCCGTGCAGGGCAGAAAAGGTTATGCCTTGCCATTGGCCACTAACAGGCCGGTGCACGTGGCCAAAAAATAGGTGGCGAATGTCCTTGTGGCCCGCCAGCGTCTGGGCGAATGTATCGCTATCCCGTAGGCGCAGCTCATCCATGTCTGGAATGCCAATATCAAATGGTGGGTGGTGCATAAACACATACACCGGGCGGTCATGGTACTGTGCTAACTGTTGCCGCAACCACTCATGGCGCTGTTGGCAATACACACCTTCATCGGTGCCTGGCTCATTAGTATCGAGAAACAGGAAAACGCCTTCGGCGGTGGATTCTGCCCACTGCACAAAGCCATTAGGGTCCCTGGGTGTATCATTGAAAACTTCACAATAACGTTGCCTATGGTCATGGTTACCCAATAACACAGCTGTACGCATAGGCAGCTCTGCCAGCAGCTCTTTTAACAACTCATAGGCCCCAGTTTCACCCGCTTCGGCTAGGTCACCGGTGAGCACACACAAGTTGGCATCAGCGTGGTGAGTGGCAATGTCCTGCAAACACAAACGCAGGCGTGCAAACGGATCAAGCTCGTGCACCTTTGCGCCGGCAGCAACAAGGTGGGTGTCGGTAACATGAATAAGCTTCATTGCAGGGCGTCTCCAACAGAGTCTGGGTTTTTGGTAACGGTCAACAGTGGGCAACATTAACAGCCACTTTTGCTAAAATTTATCTTTATCGCGGAGCCATGTTGCCAGAAGGCAACATGGCTCCGCAGCCCTTGCATTGAGCGCTATTCTAGGAATAAAAACCAAGCTCGACGTGAAAGCTTAACTTTAAACATGCATTTTCTATCTATACAATCACTCATACGATACACATCGATAAGGAAATGGTCTATGCCTGAATTCGCAGGGTTTAATGATTCGCTTTGGAGCAATACCGCAACCAAGGCTCCTGAGTACCGCCGTATCAATAGCGCAGTACACTATGACGTAGTTGTTATTGGTGCTGGCTTCACTGGTTTATCTGCCGCCTTGGCATTGGTAAAACAGGGTGGGTCTGTAGCCATTGTAGATATGCATGAACCTGGTTGGGGAGCCTCGGGTCGCAATGGGGGTCAGGTTATTCCTGGATTGAAGTGGGACCCAGAAGAGCTTACTCAAAAGTTGGGGGCAGAAGCGGGGTATAAAGTTTTTGAATTTGCTAAAACCAGTTCTGATAAAACCTTTCAAATCATCGAAGAAAATAATTTAGATTGCGGGTTAACTAAAACGGGTTGGCTACAGCCTATTCACAATGAGGCGGCTGTTAAAGGTTCTCGCAATCGCGCAAGGCAGTGGCGCGAGAGAGGCATCGATGTGAAGCAACTGTCACAGGCTGAAACCGCGCACATGGTCGGCAGTGACTACTATCAAGGTGCATTATTATTCCCTAACGGAGGCAGTCTTCAGCCCTTGAGTTATGCCCGAGAATTGGCCAGGGTCATTATCGAGAAGGGAGGCCATGTGTATAAAGATGCACAGGTTACCAAGCTAGAAAAGCGTGGCGATCAGTGGCAGGTCATGACTCAAAATGGCCAGCTTTCAGCCACAAAAGTGCTAGTTGCAACCAATGGTTATAGTGGAAATATAATCAAGGGGCTTAATAAGTCGATAGTGGATTTAACAAGCTTTATCGTGGCCTCAAAGCCTTTGCCAGCTGACATACGCAACACTATTTTTCCCGGTGGACAAGCCTGCGCTGATACCCGTCGTATTCTCACATACATGCGCTTGGACCAAGAAGGGCGTTTGTTGCTCGGTGGGCGAGGGTCTTATAGCGACCCTATTTCTGCGTCATCTTTTAAAGACGTTGAAAGCAAGCTATTAGCTATATTTCCGCAATTAAAAGGCATTGAATGGGAGTATCGTTGGTTTGGCCGTTTCGCCGTGACAACCGATTTTCTGCCCCATATCCATGAACCCGAGCTAGGCTTAGTTTGCATGCTAGGTTACTCTGGCCGTGGCGTGGCAATGGCCAGTGCGATGGGGGAGCCTTTGGCGCAATACCTAGTTACGGGAGACTCTTCCTGCCTACCCTTGGCCATCACACCGCTAAAACCGATCCCGTTTTACCGCATGCGGCGCTTAGGTATCGTTTCGGTTACTAATTGGTATCGGCTGCTTGATATCTGGTCCTAACTTCACGCACTATGGTTTGGTTGTTCCATTTCCTGCTTGAGCCACTGCACGAAGGCGTCTTCCGCCTCGTTACGATTCTCTTTTGGCTGCGCTATGAGGTAATAACTATCTTTTGCAGGTACTCGGTGATCAAGCGGCGCCACTAGGGTGCCGTTGCGCAGGTCATGTGCGGCCAGCACATCGTGAGCCATGGCTATACCCAGCCCTTGGCGGGCCATGTCTAGTGACAGCACAAAGGTGATCATAGAGTGGCCTTGGCTGGTGTCAATGCCTTCTACACTGGCACCCTTGAGCCAGGTGTCCCAGTCTTCAAGTTGGCCTAAAATATGAATCAGCGGTACTTTGGCAAGCTCCTGTGGGCAGGTTATCTGCTCTGCCATGGCTGGCGAACATACCGGAAACAGGCACTGTTCCGCTAGTCGTAAACCGGTTACCCCCTCCCAGTCGCCACGCCCATAACGGATCTCTACACTGGCACCCACGGCGGCAAAATCGCTAGTGGAAAGGGCGGTGGTTAGGTTGAGCCTTACCCAGGGGTAGAGTTTTAAAAAACCAGCAATACGGGGCATGAGCCAAAACACCGAGAAAGCCGAGTTGGATTGGATGTCTAAGCTGGTTTGGTCGAGATTGCCAAGGAACGACTCGGTACCCTGCGACAATACTCTGAAGGTTTCATTGACTACGGGCAGGTAGTTTTTGCCCGCCTGGGTGAGCACTAAGCAGCGCGGACGCCGCAGGAACAGAGGTTGCTTGAGGAAAGCTTCCAGATGGCGGATTTGTTGGCTTACCGCAGATTGAGTTAAGTGCAGGTCTGCGGCGGCAGCGGTGAAACTCAGGTGGCGGGCGGCAGCTTCAAACGAGCGTAGCCATTGCATGGGGGGTAGGCGTTTTATCATGGCTTGAGTGTTGTCGAAATCCAGCCATAAGTCAAACTACTGACTAGGGCCATATATTATCGCTTGCTGTGTTCACAACACTGAATCATCATGAGCCGCATAAAAAAACATACCTTGGAGCCTCTATGAGCCAAATGTACCAACAACAACGTATTGATCTAGCCGCCGCCTTTCGCTGGACCGCGCGTTTGAATATGCACGAAGCTGTTGCTAATCACTTTAGCTTAGCCGTCTCCGATGACGGCGCGCAGTTCTTAATGAACCCCAACGGTAGCCATTTTTCCCGCATCCGTGCCAGCGATCTGATGTTGCTGGACGCCAATGATACTAACACCATGGCCTTGCCCGGCGCCCCAGATCCAACGGCCTGGGCCATTCATAGCGCCCTGCATCGCAACTTGCCCCAAGCGCGCTGCCTAATGCATGTGCATTCTAAGTACGCCACCATTCTAGCCTGCCTTGAAGACAGCACCATGCTACCTATCGATCAAAATACCATGCGCTTTTATGAGCGCGTAGCGGTTGATGATGGCTTTGATGGTATGGGTTTGGGTGATGAGGCAGAACGCCTCAGCGGCTGCTTGGGCGACAAGAGTATCCTCTTGATGGGCAACCACGGTGTATTGGTGGCCGCCAAGACCGTGGCCGAGGCGTTTGATGAGCTTTATTATTTTGAACGTGCTTGCGAGACCCTGATTGGCGCTTATGCAACGGGTCAAAAGTTGAGCTTAGTGAGCCATGAAGTGGCCAGTAAAACCGCCCGCCAATGGCAAAACTACGGCCCCGCTGCGCAACTTCATTTTGACCAGCTGAAAGCCATTTTGGACGATGAAAAATCCAATTACCGAGATTAATGGTCATGACCAGCTTTAGCGCTACTAATGGCGAATCTTCGGGCATCAAAATCAACAGGAAAGACCTCAAGCAATTGATGCGCCGTAGTGACAAACCTGGCCTCAAGTGGCTGGCAACCTGGATTGCCATGCTGGCGATCACCGGATATAGCGTGCACTTGAGTCTAGGCACAGCATGGGTCTATTTAACTATGCTTGCTTATGGCACGGTATTGACCGTGCCTTGCTACTCGCTATCGCATGAGTGCGCTCACGGTACGGCCTTTCGCAGCCGTTGGCTTAATGAAGCGTTGTTCTGGATCTCGTCTTTGCTTTACTTTGAGGAGCCCTATCACCGCCGCTATAGTCATACTCGGCACCATACCTATACCTGGATCAATGGCAAAGATGCGCAGATGCCCTTTGCCACACCTATGACATTAAAGGGCTGGTTGCTGGAGGTTAGCGGTATTGCCTTATTGCAGTTTGAATTGGGCGTGTTTTTGCGTAACGCCCTAGGGAAATTTTCTAAGCACGTTATTGAATTCACACCCAAGAGCGAACTGCCCAAACTTAAATGGAGCGCGCGCCTGTGCTTGGTAATCTATCTAGGTGCTACGGCCCTATGCTGGTACAGCGGCACCCTATGGCCGCTAATCTATATTGTTATCCCGCGGTTGGTGGGTGGCCCAGTAATGCTGTTTTTTACCCTCATCCAGCACGTGGAAATGAAGGAAGATCAATACGATATTCGCCAATCTACCCGTTCCTTCAAAACCAACTGGTTAGGCCGCTTCCTGTATATGAATATGAACAACCATATTGAGCACCACAGTTATCCCACCGTGCCTTTTTATGCCTTGCCGGCACTCAATAAGCTGATAAGTGATCAGTTGCCGCAGCCCGACCCTGGTTTGTTTAAGACCAACTTAGAAGTGTTAAGTGTGGTGGTGCGACGCTCCTTGGGTAAAAACACCAAGGCCAAGAGCATTCGCCAGGCACTTCAGCCTTAACTGAAACAACTTAATAGTGAAAAGCATTATGAAGGATGACTGGATTCAGGTGTGTGCGGCCGACGAAATAGACGAAGAAGATGTGTTTCGTTTTGATCAGGGTGACAAAACCTATGCCATCTACAACGCCGACGATGGCTTCTTTGCCACCGATGGTTATTGTACTCACGAGGGAGCCCACCTAGCGGATGGCTTAGTCATGGGCAACATTATCGAATGCCCGCTGCACCAAGGGCGCTTTGACGTGCGCAATGGCAAGGCCAAAGGCGCCCCCGTGTGCGTGGATTTGGTGACCTACGAGGTTAAGGTGGAGAAGGATCTAATATATATTAACTTGCCTGCCTAGGTGGTTTGAAGCAGCCTAATCTGCGCGCCAAATTTGCGGGAAAAAGGCATTGTCGCCTAGCCAGCGCGTGGACAGGGCAACAGCGATATCCTAGCGCCATTCGTCTATTCACTAATTAGGCAATGCAAACCCATTGCGGCCGGGGAATTCAGCTGCCAGTTGGCGAGCGTTAGGCATTTTTAACCACAGGCGCAATAACTTACGTCGCTGGTTTGCTTGCTCATGGTCCTCAAAGCTGGTGCGTGAATGGAGCACCATATAGTTATTGGCAAACTGCATGTCACCGGGCTGTAACATCATGTCCAAGCGCAGCTCTGGTTGTAGCATAATTTGGTCAAATATATCTAAGGCTTCTAGTTCTACCTGTGCCAGCGGGTGCTGCATAATGTCATGGCCCAGCTCAATGTATTGACGTAAGTAGCGACAGCTAAGTTTACCTTGGTAATAACTAAACAGAGGCGACAGGCCAGGCTTGTCTTCACACAGGTGGGCGTAGTGATAGGCCTTGTAATAAAGGCCAAGATATTCAGAATGCTGGGCTAAAATTTCATTGTATATACTGGCCGCGCTCACCAAGCTGCTGAGGCCGCCTTGCTTGGCTTGACGCAGGCAGAGTAGGGCAACCACATCCGATGGATCTGTATGGTAAGGCAGGTAACGATTGGTTTCATACACCCGGCTGTATTTGTCATTTGTATCAGCCACATTTTCCACCGCACCGAGCAAATCCCCCTTGGGGTTCTGTCCAACCGGGTGGCCTAGGTGTAGGCCGATGCTGTAGTAAATGGCATGAATTTCCATTTGGCTATATTGTTCCAGCGGCAGGCCGCGGAGCACAAAAAAGCCACGGCCATTTTCCAGTTCGTCGGCGTAGGCAGTTAACTTGTTGGCAAACTGGTGCAATGGCAGGTCATCTTGGCTTTGTTGGGGAAAGGCTTTACCTTGCTCGTGCATCTGCGCCAAGCCAACATTAATATCGGCTAAATCTGTTGCTGTGAGCTGATGGATATAGCTCTGCTCGTCGGCAAAGTCGTTACCCACCCATGCGGTAGGGCCGACGATAGGCTGCTTTAGAATAATGCTCACTGGCTATGTGTCTCTCGTTATTACCGTCTGCAGCATGCTAGCAAAAATAAATTACCTGGGAAACTGTGCCCGGGCCCTGGGCCGCTGGCTGGCTGGGGTTCATGGTAATGATCTGACGTGCGGTAAAAACCGTGGTGTTGTGCATGGAACTTACCTCGGACTTTAATAGCAATCTACAAAGTGTTACCTATATTGGTGCGGAACCGGCAAGTTTGCAAGCGTAGAGCTTGCCGCAACCTAGATTGCGATTTTTTGCTAAATCCCGCATATTAGATGGCCCCGCGATGTGAGAGCCGTACCCTTGTATCAGATATTGATTGCCGATGATCACCCTTTGTTTCGTGATGCCTTTGCTGGCGTTGTGCAGCAGGCGTTTGTGGGTAGCACCGTGCTGCAAGCGCAGGATTTCTCCACTTGCTTACAGCTGGCTCAAGACAACCCTGAACTAGATTTAATTGTGCTCGACCTGCACATGCCCGGCAGTGAGGGTCTGGGCGGTTTACAGCAACTGGTGGCAAGCTGCTCAACGATTCCTGTGGTGATGGTGTCAGCAGAAGAAAATCGTTCCCTTGTGTTGCAAAGCATGGCCATGGGTGCGGTCGGCTTTCTCATTAAGACCTTGCCGCGGGAGCAAATTATTAAGGCTTTAGAGCAGGTGTTACAGGGGCAGGTTTATTTACCAGCCGAGTTGTTGCGGGCTACCCCCGTTGTCGAGCAGGCTTCGTCCCAGGTGAACGAAGCACAACTGAGACAGATGACCAAGCGGCAACTGAGGGTATTGCAGTGCCTAGCACAAGGCCTGTCGAACAAACAAATTGCCGACCTACTGTGTATCGCCGAGACCACAGTAAAGACTCACGTATCAGATGTGCTACGTAAAATGCAAGTGCGCAACCGCACTCAAGCAGCCCTGGTGGTGGATGCCAAGGTATTGGACACTGTGTTAGGTGGCTAGGGAATATTGCAGGTCTTTCCTAGCATATGGTGTAGCAAACGCCGCAACTTTGCGGGTTTGACTGGCTTGTAGAGTAATTCGTGGCCGGCTTGTTGGATGCTGGCGGCCAAATCCTGGTCGCGGTTGGCAGTAATCATTAACACCGGCAGGGGTTTATCAGCGGCGGCTATTGATGCCAAGGCGTCTAAACCAGTAATTTGATTGTCTAAATGGTAATCGACAATCAGCAAGTCCATGGTCTGTATTGGCACCACTGCCATATCGGCAATATTGCTCGCAGTATAAACGTTGGCCCGCCAAGAGGTGAGTAAATCGACAAGGGCCTGGCGTATTGATGCATCATTTTCTACTAGCAAAATTCGTTTGTGCTGCAGCCATAACATAGCTTCGGGCAGAGGCTCTGTTGCAGCTTGCGATTGGGTTGCATAGGGAATGGTGACAGAGAAACAGCTACCCTGACCGGGTATGGAGGCGAGTTGTAGGGGCAGCTGCATGGCGTGGCATAGCTTTTTAACGATAGATAGGCCTAAACCTAGGCCTTGGCTTGATGCCTGCAATTGGCTGAATTCATCAAAAATACTGCTCTGTTTGTCCGTAGGAATGCCACAACCTGTGTCCAATACTTGGATCTGCAGGCCGTTTGCTCGGCGTCGGCCACCGACCAATATACGGCCTTGGCTGGTATAACGTATGGCATTGCTGATGAAGTTGCGCAGCACTCGTGTAATCAACTTCAGGTCACCCTGCAATAGGCAACGGCTACGACTGATGCGGCAAGTCAGGCCCTTGCTCGAGGCCAATTGGCAGGATTCGACGGTTAAGTTATCCAACAACGTAGCCGCACAAAATGGTGCCGTATCTGGCACCAAGTCACAGGCCTCCAATTTGGCATGGTCTAATAAGGTGGTGAGCAGCTGTTCCATGTCACCCATGGCGCCTTCAATGGCATTGAGACGCTGTCTGGAGGCTTGGTTGTCGGCCCTAGGGGGCAGTGCCGCAAATAGTGAGCCGGTAATTAGCTTTGCGGCCGCAATGGGTTGCATTAAATCGTGGCCAATGGCAGCCAATAGCTTGGCTTTACTCTGTACGGCATTTTCTAAGGCTGCGGTTCTTTGGCGCACCTGATCCGCCAGAAAAATTGAGTGAGCAAAACTGTCGTAAGCTTGGGAGGCGTTGTGACCTGCTTCGACCCGCGTCACTAGGGCTTGATTAATCTTCTTTAAGCGTTGGTTCTCGGCCAACAAATCTGCTTTTGATTGCTCTGAACTCATATCAGCGGGCCTAGGTAAACCCCGGTTAGGGTGTGGTTTAGGTGGCTGCCGAGAAACTGCTCGCCATAGGTGCTAAAGCCTGCCACCTTGTACTGCTTGAGTAATTTGGCCATGGCCGGCTTTAGCTGGAGATGGTCGATTTCTAGATAACGAAAAATGCAGTCAAAGGCCAAAGTGAGCTCAGGTGCGCCAATGTCGTGCTCTAGGTCTTGTAGCCAGGTTTGGGTTTGCTCAACGATGTTTTGCGGCGAGGCCTTGGTGAGCACTACACCGGATTCGATGGCAGAATAAAAGGTTAAGCTTTGGTCCTGGTGCACTCTTTGCACAGAACGTGCGTAACTATGGCTCCCCACCTTTATCACCATGGGATGCAGGGCAAAGTTCAAGTTGTTTAATTGGTCTTCATTAATGCCACACACGCGGGCGTACTCAGTGGCGGCAGGCAGCGCATTGAGTTCGTAAACTCGGCGCTGGCTTGCATCGGCTTCGGTAACGATGAGTTTTTCGGCTTGGCTTTGCAGGTGGTGATAGCTAAAGCAGCGCATCTGATGGCGGGTGTTAATGAGTAGTATGAGGGCCGAGGCCTGGTAAAACTGGCCCTGGTAAAACACTTGTGTGTTATCAAAGTGTAGGTCATCACCAGCGGATCCGCCTAACAGTGGAATTTGCCCCAAGTTGGCGTTGAGTAATTTGAGAAACTGTTCCTCTTGAATGGATAGGCCATCGAGTAAGGTAATAGCAAAGGTATGATCGTCGATGGGCGCCACGGCATGGTCATTGGTTTGGCGTAATAGTTGGTCGATGAGCTGCTGGCTAGAGGCAAGAGAGAAGTTGGGCAAATCGGTGACCAAGGCACTGGCTACCGCAAAGGTGTCTCGGCTTAAAGCGATAGCGGTAATGCTATGATGTTGGTAGCCGCAGGGGCTGAGTTCGCCAGCACTGGTGCAGCCAATCACTTGGGTGGTGGGGTAGGCTTGAATCAGGGCGTTTGAAAGTTGCTCTAAGGGGTATTCGGAAGAGCAAAAAAACAACACCAAGGCCCAGTTGTTTTGGGGGATTTGTTGGTTGATCTCGGCTATGGCGGCCGCTGGATCCGGGTTGCTAGAAAAAGCGGTTTCGATACTGTTCATTGCACGTTTCACATTCACTTGGACAGGGCTTTGCAAAGGCTATAGGAATGACCATCTTAACAGAGGCTTGGCGGCAAAAAAAAGCGAGGTTCAAGGCCTCGCTTTATTGCTCATGTTGACCTACATTGGCTAAATTTGTCTAGGCCAGATTTAGAAAAAACCTAACGGGCTGGTGCTGTAGCTCACCAACAGGTTTTTGGTTTGTTGGTAATGATCCAGCATCATTTTGTGGGTTTCACGGCCAATTCCAGACTTCTTATAGCCACCAAAGGCCGCGTGGGCTGGGTAGGCATGGTAGCAGTTGGTCCATACTCGACCCGCCTGTATTTTACGGCCCATGCGGTAGGCTAAGTTGATGTCACGGGTCCATAGGCCAGCACCCAGGCCGTATTCTGTGTCATTGGCCAGATGCAAGGCCTCTGCTTCATCTTTGAATTTGGTGATGCTGATCACTGGGCCAAAGATTTCTTCTTGGAATACGCGCATGTCGTTGGTGCCTTCCAGCAAAGTGGGCTGGATGTAATAACCGCCGCTTAGGCTTGCATCTACACTGGCCTGACTGCCGCCAAATAGTACTTTGGCACCTTCCTTAGCACCGATATCAAGGTAGCCCATGATCTTATCGAACTGCTCTTTGGAAGCTTGTGCGCCCACTTGAGTGTCTGTATCCAGAGGATTGCCTTGGTTGATAGTAGCGGCACGGGCGACCACCTTTTCCACAAATTCGTCATACATGGATTCTTGTACCAAAGCGCGAGAAGGGGAGGTACAAACTTCACCTTGGTTGAAGAAGGCCAACACCGTGCCTTCAATACACTTCGACAGGTAGTCATCTTCGTGCTGCAACACATCGGCAAAAAAGATATTGGGTGATTTTCCGCCTAATTCTAAGCTCGATGGGATCAGGTTGGCAGCAGCGTTTTTCAAGATTTTTCTACCAACTACAGTGGAGCCGGTAAAGGCAATCTTGGCGATGCGATCACTGCTGGCCAAAGCTTCGCCAGCCTCGGCGCCATAACCATTGACCACATTCAAGACTCCGGCTGGCAACAGGTCGGCAATCAGTTCAACCAACAACAAAATAGACACGGGTGTTTGCTCGGCAGGCTTAAGTACAACGCAGTTACCCGCTGCTAGGGCTGGTGCGACTTTCCAAGCGGCCATTAAAATAGGGAAGTTCCAAGGGATAATCTGCCCCACAACGCCAAGGGGCTCATGGAAATGATAGGAGGCAGTAGTTTCATCAAGCTCTGCGCTAGTGCCTTCTTGGGCCCGAATACAGCCAGCAAAATAGCGAAAGTGGTCGACCGCTAAGGGGATATCGGCAGCCATACACTCACGTACGGGTTTACCATTGTCCCAAGTTTCGGCCACCGCGAGGGTTTCCATATTGGCTTCAATACGGTCGGCAATTTTTAGCAACATGTTGGAGCGTTCGGTCACCGACGTGCTGCCCCAGCTGTCTTTGGCCTTATGCGCTGCATCTAATGCTAGATTTATATCGGCGGCGCTGGAACGGGGGATTTCACATATGGTTGCGCCGGTCACCGGTGTGGTGTTGGTGAAGTAACGTCCTTCTACTGGCGGCACCCACTGGCCACCAATGAAGTTTTCATAGCGTGAGTTAAAGTTAACAATGGCGCCGTCTTGGCCGGGATTTGCATATATCATAGAAAAACCTCAGGTATTAGAATTATTGTGGTATTGCTCTACTTATATGCTATAAGCTCGCTTGGGGGCCGACAATGCGACTTAGGCGCCCTTTTGAGCGGTACTTTCGCAGTATTAAAAACTGGTACTAAAGTAGTAAGTTGGGTGGGTTATTACCTACTAAGAGACACAGGATTATGCAGTTAGGCATGGAATTTTGGTTATTGGCGGTGCTGGGCGTGCTCATTACCGGCATTTCTAAATCGGGCTTTGCCGGCGGCATGGGGGTGATTACCGTGCCCTTGCTGGCCTTGCAAATTGGTCCCATAAGGGCCGCGGCCATCATGTTGCCTTTATTACTGGTCATGGATGTGCTGAGTGTTAGAGCTTGGTTGGGGCAGCAGCGCAATGATTTGCTGCGCTTGTTGCTGCCGGCGGCGTTTGCGGGCATTACAGTCGGTTATTTTTTGTTTGATTACCTAGATGAGCAAAAACTGAGCATCATGCTGGGGGTTTTATCCATCGCTTTTGCTGTGTGGGGCTTATTCAAAGGCCACGGTTTTAAAACTGAGCCTAAACCTTGGCTGGGTCGAACCAGTGGTGTAGTTGCTGGGTTAACCAGTTTTTTAACCCATGCTGGTGGGCCGCCGCTTAATTTTTATCTGTTGCCCTTGCAGCTGCCTCGGCCGCAGTTTTTGGCCACCGCAGTGATGTTTTTTGCGGCCATTAACCTAGTTAAGTTGGTGCCCTATACCATGCTTGGGCAGATTAACGGCGCTAACTTACTCATCGGTTTGATATTGGCACCCGTGGCTTGGTTAGGTGTGTGGTTGGGTTTGAAGATCCAGCATAAAATTAACGATAAGCTGTTTAACAGGATTATTCTGCTGATGTTGCTGGTGGTGGGTAGCAAGCTGATTATCGATAGTTATGTGTAGCTGCGCCCCGTTTGATCCAACAGGCCGAACATCGGTAGAAAGAAGGTATTTGTCTCCCCTTTTTGGGGTTAACCTAGTGTAGTGGTCAAGTAAAACTGGCCACGGTATAAGAGGCAAGATAGTGCTTTGCCTTTGCCTTTGCCTTTGCTTTGTTTGGTGACAATTCACCGTTATGTTGATGCTGCCCAGCTTAAGCATCACACCTGATATGGCCTAGCATTTCTCGTACCATCCAGACGACCTGTTTAGCATATTTCCGTACTATGATAGAAGCACACAATCTAAGGGTATTGTTGCTCTTCAACTTCTGCCGGCGTAACCTGTTTAACGTAGCTTAGACTACGTGATAGGATACTACCCATGTCCTCAATCGGGGGTACGCCAGTGGTGTACTCCCGATACAACTTATCCTCCATGAAAAACACAAAGTGCCCGATCCATATACTAACCGTACTGTAGTAACACAGTGAATTTGGCCACCTAATGTTGTTTTATCATCAGCAGTCTTTGTGTACTGTTAGCTCACCTTAATATACCAAAATATAATTAGTCATATCAGTTTTAGCCCAGATTAATCTATCTAACGCATGACATGATCGATACTGAGGAGTACGATGAAACTACTGTACACCGATAAATCATTATCAGGTGCTTTATAACCTACAACTGAGTAGGTATAGAGTGTGCTGCAAATAGTTGGGAGGTGGTTATGAAACGCATGTATTTCGTGTGTCGTGATATCGATAGGGTCGAACACTTATCTGAACAGCTCTACAAACGTATTGTGTCGGGTTGGGATTTTTATGTGCTCAGCAAGGATGAGGCTGGTTTGCAACAGCATCACATCCATTCCGCGAACATTTTTCAACGTTACGATTTAGTCCATTGCGCTGAGCGCGGCTCTATGATTGGTGGACTTATTGGTTTAATAGCAGTGCTTAGTTTTGCGCGTCTAAATTTGGGCCACCTTGAGCTTGGTATAGTACCGTATATAGCTGTTATTGTGGCGCCGGTATTGTTTTGTACCTGGTTAGGTGGGTTGATTGGTCTGCATCATGAAAATTATAAGATTTCCCGATTTCATGATTTGTTGGAGCATGGTGCCTATTTAGTTATGATTGATGTCAGTTCTGATAACGAAACCCATGTGCGCAAAATTATGACCGAGCAGTATGCTGATTTCCAACCAGCTGGTATCAGTTCCAGCATCACAAATCCGTTTGTTGGTGCAGATCATCATCAGTTTAGACAGAAGCCTGCAAGCTAAGGCAGTGTGGGCTGATGATATACTGCTTCTGCAAATGGTAGGGTCTGTTTATTCAGAATGTGGGTATTGACTGGTTGATCGTGTTGGGCCTTTACGATTACCCCGTTAATGCTGTTATCAGGCCACTCGTCAGGTTTATAGCGATCAATTTCACTGACAGACCTTGAATTGCTAACTTATAGTAGTACCAAGAGACCCATTAAGGTGTTATCTGGTCAATAAGTGCGCACAAGGAGGCTCGGCATTCCTCAACCGAAGATCATGCCAGTATAGCCCTCTAATCGAATAGATAGCACCCTACTAGCAGGCTGTAAGCGCGCGAACCTTCCATTGTTAAAGCGCCAAATCCAACGTCCGCTATGATCAGGCGTCGGACTTCTTCTTCGTTTGAGGAAACGGCTACTAACTTGCCCCAACATTGATGCTCGGCCCTGAACTGTGCAACACAGCTTAAACCTTCACCGGGTTGATCGCTTTCGAAGGATACGTAATCCAACCCTTTCAAAGCCGATAGTGGCATGTCCTTTTGCTGATACAAAGGGTGGTTTGGACCACAAAAAAAGGCGAGTCGTTCATGGCCGATTAGTTCGCATGAGAGCCCAGTTTGGTTAATAGATTTGTTGCTTAAACCAATGTGTATGCCGCCTAAGGAAACATTAGTGATGATTTGTGCGCTAGATTGCATGATCGGCACCTCTCTAGCCATGGCCCTGCGCTCTTGTTAGCACAAGAGGCTAAATGGGTGGATATTGATGGCCCCTTGTTACTGGCCGAGGACCATGCAAACGGGTTGATTTACCAGGGTAGTAATGTGCACCCAGCAGAAACAGGATTTTGGGGGTAAGGCGTCGAAGTGTAGAACCTTAGTTAATAGGCTCAACAGCAAGGACTGAAAATTGATTTTCCAATTTTGTTGTAGTTGCGCTAGTTGTTAGTACACTGGGCCAATTAGGTTATATGCTGATCCCAATAGGGGTTGTCGCCAAAGCGCTCAATGAGGAAATCAATCAGGCTTCTGACCTTGCGGGGCAGGTAACGGTTTGGCGAGTAGATAGCGTAGGCGTGCATGGTGGGTAAAGAGTAATGCTCAAGTACCGGCACCAAGTCGCCCTTAGCCAAAGCATCCCAAACGATGAAGGTTGGTAACATTACAATGCCATGCCCAGACAGAGCCATCTGCTTTATGGCATCGCCATTGTTGGCAATAAGGTAAGCTTCAACATTGACCAAATGTTGCTGCCCTGCCTGGTCCACTAAATGGATACCTGCTAATGGCGAACTGCCATACTTGAGTATTTTATGTTGTTTTAGCTGTTGCGGCTCGGTGGGCGTGCCATGCTGTTCAAGGTAACCTGGGCTAGCACACAGGACATGTCTGATGGGTGTGATTTTGCGGGCCTTTAGGCTGGAGTCCTTCAGGGTGCCGATACGAAATGCTAGATCGTATCCGCCTTCTATTATGTCTACCTTGCGATCGGAAAAGTCTAGCTCAATCTTTAATTCTGGGTGCTTGCGCATAAACAGATCAATGGCTGGTGTGAGGTGAGCAATGCCAAAAGACAATGGCACCGCCAGTTTTAAGGACCCCGCCAATACATTGGTGGTGCATGCCATGTCGTCATTCAACGCATCTACCTCACCTAGCAACAGTTTGACTCGCTGGTAATACTGGTTGCCAGCTTCAGTTAGGCTCGACTTGCGGGTAGTGCGGTTGATGAGTTTGGAACCCAACCTCTTTTCCAAGTCACCAAGGCGTTTACTAACGGCAGATTTTGCCAGGTTAAGCTGGCCTGCAGCTTGGGTAATACTGCCGGCTTCAACAATTCTCACAAACACCTGCATCTCTTCCAGCTGACCCATATCAATAGTTCTCATTTCACGAACAATGCTTCCGTATTCTTTATGTTTTTCCGTATTTAGTCAACATGTAAGATACCTATTAACCTAAACCGAACTCCACTTAACTTGGAGTGCTGCTATGAATAAGCTACAAAACTTTACCGCACCTACGGGGCGTTTGCTTCTGGCGACAATGTTTTTTAGGTCTGGCTTGAGCAAGATCGGCAACTACGCAGGTACCCAAGGCTACATGGAAGCCATGGGCGTGCCTGGCACTTTTAGCCTTGGTGATCGCCGTTGAAGCACTGGGCGGGTTGGCTATCATTCTGGGTTGGCAAACACGCATTGCCGCCATCGCCTTAAGCCTGCGTAAGCATGAGGACAAGTTATGACAACTAATCAGCAAAAGATTGTGTTTTCTCGGGAGTTGCTGCACAGCACTCCCGGCATGCCCGCCTTTGATGGCGATGGGGTCAAAATAACCCGCATCATTGGCACCCAGCAGTTAAACATGCTGGACCCGTTTTTATTGCTGGATGCCTTTGAGAGTGATGAGCCGCAGGACTACATTGGTGGTTTTCCGGATCATCCCCACCGGGGCTTTGAAACCGTAACCTATATGTTAGCCGGGCGCATGCGTCATAAAGATAGCATTGGCAATGAAGGCGTTATCGAAGCCCATGGCGTGCAGTGGATGACCGCGGGCAAAGGCATTGTGCATTCAGAAATGCCAGAACAGGAAAGCGGCTTATTAAAGGGCTTTCAATTGTGGGTAAATTTGCCCAGTAAAGACAAGATGTGTGAGCCTGGTTATCAGGAGTTTGATGCCCGTGATTTGGCCTTAGAAACTCGTGACGATGGTGGCCAAGTAAGAATTATCGCAGGTACTACAGACAGCGGCACCAGTGGCCCAGTTAAGCGCGAAGACATCAAGCCCATTTATATGCATGTTAGCTTACCCCCAGGCGGCGAGTTTAAACAACGTATCAAGGCGGGTGACAACGCATTTATTTATGTTATTGAGGGTCAGGTGCTGGTGGGCGAAAAAGCTACACCCTTGCCAGCTAAGCAATTAGGCGTGTTGGGCGACGGCGACCAGATCACCATTACTGCTGGCAACACAGCGTCACAATTTTTATTAGTCGCGGCTACACCCATCAATGAAAGCGTTGCCCGGGGTGGTCCATTCGTTATGAACACCAAGGCCGAAGTGCTGCAGGCATTTGACGACTTTCAGAACAACAGAATTTAGGGAGTTTATTATGGGATTACTTGTAAACGGAAAATGGCATACCGACTGGTATGAAACCAAATCAACAGGCGGGCGCTTTGAACGCAAAGCCCCAAGCTTTCGCAACTGGATTACCGCCGATGGCAGTGCAGGGCCCTCGGGCACCGGCGGCTTCAAGGCCGAACCCAATCGTTACCACCTGTATGTATCTTTGGCTTGCCCCTGGGCCCATCGCACCATCATCTATCGCAAGCTAAAAGGCTTGGAAGACATGATCTCCATATCCGTGGTTCACGCCTATATGGGTGATGAAGGTTGGACCTTTGAGCCCGGCGATCAAGTGATTGGCGATCCAATCAATAACGCCACCCGTATGCATCAGGTGTACACCGCAGCTTTGCCTGATTACACAGGCCGGGTGACAGTGCCGGTGTTATGGGACAAGCAAACCAATACTATCGTCAGCAATGAGTCGCCCGAAATTATTCGCATGTTTAATTCGGCATTTGATGGTGTGGGTGCCACGCCAGATGATTTCAATCCACCTGAACTGCTGGCGCAAATTGATGAACTCAACGAGTTTATCTACCCTAATATCAATAACGGTGTGTATCGGGCTGGCTTTGCCACTACCCAAGATGCCTATGATGAGGCAGTGGCCGACGTTTTTAATGCCTTAGACAGCTTAGAAAGCGGTTTATCTGAGCGTCGTTACCTAACGGGCAGCACTATCACAGAAGCCGATTGGCGCTTGTTTACTACCTTAGTGCGTTTTGACGCGGTTTATGTGGGCCACTTTAAATGTAACCTGCGGCGCATTGTAGATTACCCAAACCTTTGGGGGTATTTGCGCGACCTGTATCAGGTGCCAGGCATTGCCGAAACAGTGCATATGGATTACATCAAAGCACACTATTATGGCAGCCATGAAACCATTAACCCAACGCTAATTGTGCCCGCAGGCCCAGTAATCGACTTTATGACAGCACACGGCCGTGAGCAGCTTTAAAGGGCATAGGACTAGGAGTGAAATAGATAAATTGAATGACTATATCTATGCGAATCTCAACAATGGTGTGTATCAAACGGGCTTTGCTCGCTCACAAGAGGCTTACAACGAATCTGTAGTTAAGGTGTTTGCCGCCTTAGACCAGCTGGAAGAGCGTTTAACTACGCGACGCTTTTTGCTGGGAGATGAGCTAGCGGAAGCCGATTGGCGTTTGCGACCCACCTTGGCGCGTTTTGATGTGGGTTACTTCAGTGCTTTTAAATGTAACCTTAAAGCCCTACGCGACTATACTCATTTATCGCGCTATTTTAAGCAACTGTGCCGCCAGCCCGGCATGAATCTTTTCAAGTCGATAACAAATGCTCTTGAAATCAGGGCCCCGAAAATAGCTCCCCTGAAGCCAAGGCCACAGAATTTAACGCCCCAAGCACCATGTCAGCATTGGCAAATGAGGAGTTGCGGCTAGACAGTGCTTTTCACCCCAACCTAGGCGGTGTGACCCGAGGTGGATGTCGAATCACTACCCCATGACCATTTTGTCATTACAGGGGCTAGGTGCCAGCGATGCTCAAATAAAGACCTTCCGTAATGTATGGGCACCCCTTGTACAAGCTGGCCGCCATGAACATTATTACGCAAGGCAATGCACGTCCGCGCTCGGTGTATGGTTTGCTTAGCTGAACTGCGCCATGAGCATGGTCACAAAAGACTGGGTGATCAGTGAGGGTGAGGTTGACAGCGGTTGTACCACGGCGTAATCCCAGCCAATTTGCGGTACGAAGGGCCTGATAGCGATATCGGTATCTTGGCTATCGGTCACAAAGGGGTCCACAATAGCCACTCCTGCACCGCGGCGTACTAATTCATAAATTGCATGTTGAGATCGGGTTTCAATAGCGAAGCGGCGCGGTATCTTCGCCTGGGCAAAGATTTCGTCACAGCGGGTGCGGAAGGGGCTGCCTAGGGGTAATGAAATAAAGGCCTCATGTTGTAAATCTTGAGCATGAATAACCGGTTTATGCGCTAACGGGTGGCCTGCCGGCACCACACATACCGCCTGCTGGTGACAGAATTTCTGTATCTGTAAACCTACGTCTCCATGGTGGGTGAGGGCTACAATGCCTAAGTCCAATCGCTGACTACGCACTAAGTCTAGGGCTTGAATTTGGGGCGCAGACTCAAGTTCAATGCTGATGTTGGGATGGGTTTTGGAGAATTCTGCAATCAGCGACGGCAAAAAACTGTCTAAGCACACCGGCATAGCCACCATGCGCAAGCTGCCTTCTTGCTGGTTGGCAATAGCGTCGGCACAGCGGCTAACTTGCTCCAAACCAATGAATGCTCGGTCAACTTCGCGGTACAGCGCCTGAGCTTCTGGCGTGGCTTCTAGGCGGTTGGGTTTGCGCACAAACAATTTGAGTTTGGTAGCGCGTTCTAGATCAGCGATTAATCGGCTAATGGCAGGCTGGGTGATAAATAACAACTTGGCGGCTGCTGTAGCTGAGCCGGTGACCATCACCGCGCGGAAGGCTTCTATTTGCCGAAAATTCATACTAACGCCCTAGGTTTTTCCATCTGCTCATGAAACGTAGCATAACATTTGTTAATGCATGATGCGTATAAGTTGATTTGCCCTGAGTCTAAAATAGATCAATAATAGCCCTACATTAATATTAGTGCAGGTGGGTTAACATGGATTGGATGCTGCTTTTGTTGGTGACTTTTGTCGCTGCCACGGTACAGTCTGCCTTGGGCTTTGGCTTTGGCCTTATTGCTGTGTCTGCTTTCCTAATCATGCTTGATTCTATTGCTGCCATCCAGCTGGTGATTATTATCACCTTGGTTACCTCATGTGTGCATTGGCCCAAGTTAAGGGGTGTGGCCCCGAGCCACTTGCTGAAGTGGTTGTGCCTGGGCTGCGCCTTGGGCTTTCCCTTGGGTATTCTGGCTTATAACCAGTTGGATCTTGATGCCATTAAGATGGCGGTGGCTCTGCTAATTATTCTGACCAGTTTAGAAAGTGCCTGGCATTTGTTAGGCACTCGGTCAGGCTCTTATTTAGCTAAGGTCAAAGAAATCAGCCCTAGCAATGAACAGCCTAATGGTTCCAGAGTTCTGTTGGGCGTGGGTGTGGTTTCTGGGCTGATGGCCAGTAGTATGGCCATGCCGGGGCCAGTGGTAATGCTCTATCTGTCCAGAACATCACTCAGAAAAAATCAAATTCGCGCCACCATTTTAACCTTCTTCTTATTTGCCTACGGCGGTGCTTTGTTGCTGCAGATGGTGTTGGTCGGCATTGAGTCCCAAACCTGGATCACGGCCTTGGTACTTATCCCCGCTGCGCTTTTGGGAGTGGTTGCTGGCCACCTACTATCAAACAAGATTAATCAACAGGTATTTAAGGCGCTGGTGCTGTTGATACTGTTGCTCACCGGCCTGTTCATGCTTTACAACCTCTAGTTTAGATCTGCAAAAATAATTAACCCGTTTTTAAGTGAGGCCCCATGCTAACCGATCAATACCCCAAGGTAGACCTGGCCCATACGCCTACACCCATTGAGCGGCTGAATAACCTTAGTGCTTTGTTTGGGGGCGCGAGCATATGGGTTAAACGGGACGACTGCACTGGCTTAGCCATGGGTGGCAACAAAGCCCGTCAATTGGAGTTTTATATCGGCGATGCCATGTCTAAGGGTGCCGACACCATACTCACCACGGGTGCTATACAGTCTAATCACGTACGTATGACCATTGCCGCGGCAAGAAAAATGGGCCTAGAGGTTGAGGTACAATTAGAGAATCGGGTTGCCGGTCGTCAGCCAGCTTACTTTGAATCGGGAAACCCCATGCTCATGAAACTCATGGGCGCCAAGATCCATTATTACCCTGTAGGAGAGGATGAAGAGGGCGCTGATCGTGCCCTACATAAAAGGGCCGAAGAAATTCGCCAAGCAGGGGGTAAGCCCTATGTTATCCCCTTGGGGCATGACCATGTGCCCTATGGTGCTCTGGGTTATGTGAACTGTGCCGAAGAGCTGCTACAGCAGCTGCAACAGCGTGAGCTGAGCGTTGATGGCATTGTATTGGCTACAGGCAGCGCAGCCACCCATGCGGGCCTGTTGGCCGGCTTGAGAGCCAGGGGCAGTAACATACCAGTGTATGGTTTTTGCGTGCGCCGTGATCAGACCGCGCAGGCACAGCGAGTGCTGGAAAAAGCCCTAGTTGTAGCCGAAATGATCGGCTGCCCGGGGGTGGTGACGCAGGAGGATATCTGGGTCGATGATCGCATGTTGGCGCCGGGTTATGGCCAGTTAAGTGAAACCCTGCTGCAGGCCATGCGTCTGAGTGCCCGTCACGAAGGCTTGTTGCTCGACCCTACCTATACTGGCAAATCAATGGCGGGCCTGATGCACTTGGTGACCAGCGGACACTTTAGTGAGCAGCAAAATGTATTGTTCCTGCATACGGGCGGCACACCAGCATTGTTTGGCTACCCGGAAATCTTGGCATAATCTTAATAATCAAGACCCGGTTAACTGACGGGTGCCGGAGTGACTGGTCTACTGTGCCTGAACCCTGCCAAGTTGGGCGGCACCATCACCATGTGGGACGCTTGCTAACCATCCATGACCGCAGTTTTATTGACGCCGCTCAAAGCCGACCCGAGGTGGAAAAACTTACAGCAGATCAGGTTGAAACCTTGGATTTGTTCGACGGAACTGCCGCCTGTGTTTGCCGAACGCTTTGGTAACCTAGAGCTAAGTAGCGTGCGCGCACAACCGGAGATTATGGGTAATACCATTCCAGGCATATGCCTAGCTCCTATACAGTTCTGTTTCAGTCAGTGTCAAATAGAGTCAGTTTTAAGTGTATTTAGCTGGGCATTGCGCGGCTGATGATGGCATTGAGGTCAGTGCCATTGGGTAGGGTGCCAAAGGCGCCACGATAGCGAGGTGCAAGTCGCGATGCACAAAAGGCGTCAGCTATAGCTGATGGCCCATGTTGTGTTAGCAGTGCGCCTTGCAGGGTAAGCGCCATCATCTCGGTAATCATACGCATGCGACCTTCTAAACCTTCTTGGTCTTGCAGCTCATTGTTTAGATCGTCAATAGCCCGGTCTAGGTTGGAGTTATTGCCGCGCGCTTGTTCAAGTTCGGCTAGGAAGCTTGGCATAGCATCTGGCTCACGATTCATAGCGCGCAGCACGTCTAGCCCCATAATATTACCAGACCCTTCCCATATTGAATTAAGTGGCGCTTCGCGATACAACCTTGGCATTATGCTTTCCTCCACATAGCCCGGCCCGCCATGACATTCTAGCGCCTCAACGACTAGCATGGGGCAGCGCTTGGTGTTCCAATACTTTGCCACTGCCGTGCCGATGCGCGCCATTGCAGCTTCTGCCGGATCGCTTGCATTATCCATCGCTTGGGCAACCCGTAACCCCAGTGCTAATGCTGCTTCGACTTCTACGGCCATATCGGCCAACACGTTCTTCATCAGCGGTTGGTCGATCAGTCGTTTTTGGAATGCGCTACGATTTGAGCAGTGATGCAATGCTTGTACAAGGGCTTGACGCATAAGACCAGCCGAGGACATAGCACAATAGAGGCGGTTGCCGGTCACCATTTCGATGATCGTGCGTATGCCGCGACCTTCTGCACCAACCATCACTGCGTAGGTGTCCTCAAACTCCATTTCAGTTGAGGCATTGGAGCGGTTGCCGAGCTTATCTTTCAAACGTTGGATGAAAATATTGTTGCGGCTACCGTCAGGCTGCCAGCGGGGTACCAAGAAGCAGGAAATCCCCATTCCTTGCGTATTAGCCAAGACCAGGAAAGCATCACACATTGGGGCTGAGCAGAAGAACTTGTGGCCGGTTAGTAGATATTCTGAGCCTGGAGCTGTATCCGGGTTTCCCTCCATGCGAGTAGCAACAGGAACGGCAACAGTTGAATTGGCACGCACGTCCGAACCGCCTTGCTTCTCGGTCATGAACATGCCGATCATAGAACCGGTTTTCTCGTGCGCTGGAATGTCGCGCCGATCATATTGGGTCGACAAGATTCGAGGCATCCACTCGGCCTCAATGGCAAGGGTGGTGCGCAGGCTAGGCACCACCGAATAGGTCATTGCCATAGGGCACATAACACCGCCTTCGGGTTGGCTGAACATATAGGTCAATGCAGATTGGCCTACATGCCCGGCGTTGCCTTCATTATGCCAAGCAAAATTATGCACCTTGTTGGCAATCGCAAGTTCCATGAGGTCATGATAAGCAGGGTGGAATTCGACCACATTGATGCGCATGCCATAACGGTCGAATGCATGTAGCTCGGGGCCGTGGCGATTGGCCTGGTTGGCTTTTTCAAAAGTTTCATCAAGGCCTGTTAGGCGGCCAACATGAGCTAGGTGATTGATGTGGCCTTTGGCACCAAAGATGGTGGTCCAGTGCTGCAGAGCTTGATCATCCTCCCATAGGTTTTGATCTCCCATGTGAGGCGGCATATTGAAGACCTCATGGGTGGGCAATTTTGCAATGGGATTACGTGGTTTCATTATTAATTTCCTGTTCCAACCATTGCTGATAATAATCTCATTGTTGGCTGTTTGACAAATCTAATGTTTTGCACTTTGTGTTCAGTATAGTTAAATTGAGATATGCGTGTTAGATCCTTTGATAGCCTTAAAGTATTTTGTATTGTTGCCGAAAGATGAGCTTTACGGGCGTAGTCAGCTACCAAATCGCCAAGCTCGAACAAGGCGTTAGGGTATCCGATATATTCCTAACCGATTTTGCTTACTATCTGATGCCTGGGGCACGCCGTTTGCAGTGAAACCACAAGGTAGCACAATCGAAGGTAAACCCAACAACGGCGCAAGGTAAAAGGCCGACCAATCGCCCTGGCTTTCCCCCACTGTATCCATGGCCCTAAAAGCGAAGCACTTGTGATCCGGGGTGATGATAACGTCGTGGTCTTGCATGTAGAGCTGGGTTTTAACGCGCAACACTTCCCGTGTGCGGAACATGTCAAAGGCTTATTTGGCAGTCATATTTTGGAGAGTGTTAGGCCGCAGGGGAGCGCACCGAACCGCCGATGTCGCTTTGCTTAGGGATTTGGTCGGAGAATAGGGGGTTGCCTAAAGTGGTGCGTAGGCCCTGCGTTGCAACACATCTTTAACGGCAATGGGTAAGCCGTGCAGTAGGCCTGGTGGTTTAGCCTTGGTGGCAAGTAGCCGATCAACTTCTGTTGCTTGCTGGCGTGCGCCCTCTAGGTTGAGGGTTACCATAGCGTTGATGGCGGGTTGTGACGCTGGGTTTGCTTTATAAACACCTCCAGCAGTTCTCGGGCACTGATTTATTTTGCCAGTAGCTTGCTGCGTAATTCGTAGGCTGGAGGAAAGCAAAGATCAGACATTTGAGTTTTTTCTTATTGGCAATTTGACGGCTATTATTATCTGTCATCACGTCTTGGTCAATGCCGTCAAAGCACTGCTAGTTTCTGTGGAAGCCGAAGCTCACTCCTCGTCACTGCGAAGGCCGAAGGCCTGTGGCAGTCCAATACCGCGGGCTTGGATTGCTTCGCTGCGCTCGCAAAAGCAGGAAGGATGGCGCTGTGTTTTAGTGTTGCTATTTTTAGAACAATAAAGGCTGTAGCATCTACTTTTACTTAAGGCTAAAACCCATCACAATAGGCTCAAGCTACAAAAAAGAGGTAACTATGGCGCAAAATATAGCGGGTACAGTGGGTATTGTTGGGCTTGGTAATATGGGGTACGGCATGGCGCAGACCTTGTTGCGGGAAGGGTTTTCTGTAGTAGGCACAGATTTGTCTGTCCCTCAGCAACAAGCGGCGCGCCAATTGGGCGTTACCCTAGTTGCCGATGTACAGGCCATGTGCAGTCTAACTAAGGTTATTATATTGTCTCTGCCTATGGCCAAGCATGTACAAGCGGTTATTTCAGGCGAGGGCGGCATTATCGACCATGCCCAAGCCGACAGCTTGATTATCGACACCTCAACGTCTGAACCAGAGGTGACTCGGGCCTTGGCGGCCCAGTTGTCTGCCTTGGGTCATCAGTTGTTGGATTGCCCCGTTAGTGGCGGCCCGGCGGGTGCAGCCGCCGGTACTATGGTAATGCTGGTGGGCGGTGAGGTGAGTGCCCTTGAACGGGCGCGGCCATACCTAGATGCCTTGAGCTCAAAAGTGGTGCATATGGGAGCCTCTGGCAACGGCCATGTGGCTAAGCTGGTTAATAACTTGTTGTGTGCGGCTCACTTAGTCACCACTGCCGAAGCCGTAGCCTTGGGTACCAAAGCTGGGCTTGATGCAGCAGACTTGATTGCCGGTTTGAATGCGGGTTCTGGCCGCAGTGCCATTAGTGAGGTTAATTTTCCTCGCTGGATTCTGAATGACGCATTTGATTCGGGTTTCACCATGCAATTGATGCGTAAGGACGTAGGCTTGGCCAAAAATCTAGCTGCCGACATGGGGCTGAAATTAGCCTTGTCTGAGCAGGTGGCACAAATATGGGCTGACAGTGAAAACCGTTTGCCGGGTACGGATGACTTTAATAACATTGTTAAAAACTGTGGCCTAGGAGATTAAACACATGAGTTTTGTAATTACAGGCAATGGCGAGCAACAGGTAGAGCAACTACTCAATGAACTCTTGGGAAGCACCCAATTTGGCAGCTGGATTGGCGGTCAAATGCTACTGGGTAAAGGGGATGAAATTAGCCTAATTAACCCCGCCACAGGCTATAGCTTTATGACCTATGCAGATGCTACCGAGGCGGTGGTTGAGCAAGCGGCCAATGCTGCGGCACAGGCGCAAAAGCAGTGGTGGGCTATGACAGCGAGTGCCCGTGGCCAGCTAATGTGGCGCTGTGGGGATGTGATTCGTAGCGCCACGGAATCTCTGGCACGCTTAGAATCTGTGTCTGCAGGTAAACCCCTGCGCGATTGCCGGGTTGAAGTGGCCAAAGTGGCAGACATGTTTGAATACTACGCTGGCTGGTGCGACAAGCTAACGGGTGAAGTGATACCCGTGCCTACAAGTCATTTAAACTACACGCGCCACGAACCCTATGGCGTAGTAACGCAAATAACACCTTGGAACGCACCCTTGTTTACCGCGGGTTGGCAAATAGCACCGGCCATTTGTGCGGGTAACGCGGTGTTGTTAAAACCCTCTGAACTAACGCCCCTTAGCAGCACAGTGTTGGCTAAATTGATTGAACAGGCAGGCATTCCTGTAGGTTTAGTAAATGTGATTAATGGTTTAGGCCACACCACAGCGGCGGCGGCCATTGCCAATAAAACCACCAAAAAAGTAATCTTTATTGGCTCACCCCAAACTGGTGGAGTTATTGCGGCAGCTTGTGCGCAACGGCTTATTCCTTGTGTGTTAGAGCTAGGCGGCAAGTCGGCCAACATAGTGTTTGCCGATGCAGACTTGGACCGCGCCGTGGTGGGCGCCCAGGCGGCGGTGTTTGCTGCGGCAGGCCAAAGCTGTGTTTCTGGCTCGCGTTTGTTAGTGCAGCGCAAGGTGTATGCAGAGGTGGTGGAGCGGGTGGCCTCTGCTACGGGTAAGCTGCAGCTTGGCTTACCCTGGGCGGATGACACCATGGTAGGGCCCATTAATAATCAAAAACAGTTTAAGCACATAGCGGCTTTGGTTGCCGATGGCATTGCCCAAGGGGCCGTGGTGGTGGCTGGTGGTAAGCCAGGCCACATTGTCGGTGGCGAAGCGGGTTATTTTTATCAGCCAACGGTGCTGGCTGAAGTACACAATAGTATGCGCGTGGCACAAGAAGAAATTTTTGGCCCCGTGGTCTCGGTGATTGCCTTTGACGACGAAGACGAAGCCGTGGCCATTGCCAACGACAGTCGCTTTGGTTTGGCGGGTGCGGTTTGGACTGCAGATTTAGGCCGCGCCCACCGCATGGCCGCCCAGGTGAATGCCGGTACTTTTTGGGTTAACAGTTATAAGGCCATTAATGTGATGTCGCCCTTTGGCGGCTTTGGTGAAAGTGGCTATGGTCGTTCTAGCGGCTATCAAGGCTTGATGGAATACACTCAAACCAAGAGCGTGTGGATAGAAACTGCGGAAGATGCAGCCATTCAGTTTGGCTATGCGATAGAGTAACTGCCGAAGGCCTGTGGCAGTCAAAGACCGCGGGATTGGATTGCCGCGCTGCGCTCGCAAAGACTAAACTGTACACCGTCTCTGCGAGGAGCGTAGCGACGTGGCAGTCCAAAACCACAGGCTTGATAATGGAGTAAAAATGGCACAACATGAACGTCAAATAGACCCCCAGAATTTATGGCCCACCATTATACGCGAAGCTCGCGCTGTGGCCGATGCAGAGCCCCTGTTAAGGGGCTTTTATGAGCGTAATATTCTCCAGCATAGTAGCTATAACGCTGCCCTAGCTTATGTGCTAGCAGAAAAAATGGCGGATGAGGCTGCCAGCCCAGCGGTCAATGTAGATCAATGGCAGGCATTTTTCTTAAGCCTGATGGCTAAGCATGAACAGCTTGAGCGCGGGGCCACTAAAGATTTGTTGTGCCAGCTGCGAAGCAATGCAGCCATTAAAGATCACTATACCCCGCTACTGTATTTTGGCGGCTACCAAGCGTTGCAATGCTACCGTTTGGCCCATGTTTGCTGGCACCATGACCAGCGCGCCATGGCCAATTATATTCAAGCCCGCATGGTGATTTTGTTCGGGGTTGATATTCACCCTGCAGCGGTGATCGGCGAAGGCATCTTTATGGATCATGCGGTGGGCATTGTCATTGGCGAAACTGCAGTGGTAGAAGATGATGTGACCTTGTTTCAGAATGTTACCCTTGGCGGTACGGGCAAGGGCAGTGGCGACCGACATCCAAAGGTGCGGCGCGGTGCTTTTCTTGGTTCGGGTGCTTTGGTATTTGGTAATATCGAAATTGGCGCCCATGCCAAGGTTGCAGGAGGTGCTGTGGTAGTTAAGCCAGTTGCACCAGGCACTACCGTAGTTGGCCCAGCGGCCAGAACTGTGGGCTAATATAAACCAATAATAAAAAGGACAGTAAGCATGCTACATAATCACCTTGGCATTGATCATCCGCTTGTGGCGGTACGCGATATGGATAAAGCCTGTGAAGATTTCGCCCGCCTAGGCTTTTTTATTAACCCCCGCCATCATCATCCTTGGGGCACCGATAACCATCTACTTATGTTCCCGCAAAACTTCATCGAAGTAATCAGTGTCTATGACCCTAGCAAGCTGGATCTGCCTAATGATAACGGTTTTGCCTTTGGCCGTTTTATCAGCGATTCAATGGAGCGCAAAGAGGGCATTGCCATGGTGGCCCTGCACAGCGAAGATGCCCGTGCAGATCTCTCACTGATCAACCAGCGTGGCGTAGAAAACCAGGGTTTGGTGGATTTTCGTCGCATCGCCCATCGGCCCGACGGCAGCGAAGAAGAAGCCGTGGTGTCCCTAGTTATGTTAATCAATTCAGCTTGCCCACCCATGTCACACTTCTTCTGCCATCAGCATAAGCCTGACCTGGTGTGGGTTGAAGAGTGGATGAACCATGCCAATGGCGCCACGGGTATTACTGGTGTGAGCTATGTGGCAGACAATCCAGCTGATTTTAGCAGCCGTTTTGAAGGCATCTATGGTGGTGGGGCCGTGAGTTTAGAAGGCGACCGCTTAAGCGTTAAAACCAACCGTGGTGAATTTGAAGTCTTAACACCTAGGTTGGCTAAAACCCGCTTTGCAGACGTAAAAGTGCCGGATAACGCTGGTCAAGACGCTAGTGGTGTGGCCATAAGGGTGTGTACTAACTGCCTAAGCCGTGCCCAAGCACACCTCGATCAGAATCAGGTTAACTATGTGATCACCGATGATGGCGGCCTACGTATACCCGCAAGCTATGCCGGTAACACCATCATTGAGATTTACCCCGAATAGACATGAAGGGCATTAATGACAAGCGTCTGGGCTACCTATACCAAGCCGTTAGCCGCCAGCCTATTTGTGTTGTTGTTAGCCCCAACATGCCCTAGCTCAGCGCCAACAAGCGGTAGCCCTAGAGGAATTGCCAAATTACCCCGTGGCGAGGCGCATATGGTCACCCGCTTGGGACGCCAGCTCGCAGCAGGCCCAAATCAACTGCTACAGCATTTGATCTCCTGGATGAAGACGTTTAACTCGGAAGGCCTGTGAAACCTTCTTTTTTAAAGGGAAGCGTCCCCTTTAAAAGGGTTTGTAAAAGTGAGTCATGGTGTGTAAATCACATTGCCGTTATTAATAATTACTAATACTCTGACTAGCGTGTATCCATACCCATATAGAACATAAGGCTTGTATGATTAAATTAACCCGTAGAAGAGTAATTACATCGGCGGTGGCAGGCACTTTGGCGCTTGGTGCCGGTGCTATTTATTGGCATGGTACGGGTGGCGGGACTATCGGACCTATAATTCCTGCGCGGCTCAAAATCCCTGCTAGGTTGAACGGTCGCAACGAGCAAGGGGTTCAAGTTTATGATTTGACCCTGCAAAATGGCGAGACGGAGTTTATTGATGGCTATCAAACCCGCACCAACGGTATTAATGGTAGTTACCTTGGCCCTACTTTGATGATGCGTAATGGCAGCCCAGTGCGTATCAAAGTTAATAATCAGTTGGGCGAGCCTTCCACGCTACACTGGCACGGCATGCACTTGCCGGCCTCGCAAGATGGTGGCCCTCATCAAATGATTAATCCGAATGAAACCTGGTCACCCGAATTCACCATTAAACAAAAAGCCGCCAGCTTGTGGTATCACTCGCACCTTATGGGGGCCACGGGTGCCCAGATTTGGCGCGGTTTGGCGGGCATGCTCATCATCGAAGATGAACAAACAGATGGCCTGAACTTGCCCAAAACCTATGGTGTTGATGACCTGCCTTTGGTATTGCAGGATCGTTGGTTTACCAGCAACGGCCAGCTGGATTATGAGCTATCCATGCATTCAAGAATGATGGGTATGAGTGGCAATGTCCCTTTGGCTAACGGCATCCTGGGGGCCTACTTTGAGGCTACTAGCTCACGCTTAAGGCTAAGGATTCTTAATGGATCCAATGCCAGCACCTATAACTTGGCCTTTGATAATGGCCAAAGCTTCCATCAAATCGCTACTGATGGCGGGTTGCTGGAAGCCCCCGTGGCCTTGAGCCAGCTGCGCTTAGCCCCTGGCGAGCGGGCCGAAATTGTGGTTGATTTAGAAGCAGGAAAAAACATTGTCTTGCAAAACCAAGCTGAGCATTTATCCAGCTTAATGAGTGGTACGGAAAGCGCCCCGGCACTTGATTTCTTACATATACGGCCGGCGGCACAACTGAGTCAGGCACCGGCGTTGCCGCTGCAGCTAACCCAAATGCAGTGGTTAAACCCAGCAGACGCAACTAAAACTCGCATTTTTGACCTGCAAATGTCTATGGGCATGAGCGCCATGATGGGCACTGACTCCAATTCCCATACCATTAACGGCAAAGCCATGGACATGCAGCGCATTGATGAAGTGGTTAAGCTTGGCGATACGGAAATTTGGCAGCTGCAAAATTCATCCATGATGCCCCATCCATTTCACATGCATGATGTGCAATTTCAAATTCTAGACCGTGATGGCAGCAAGCCTCCCGCCAACGAACAGGGGCGCAAAGACATAGTGCTAGTGCAGCCAGGTGAAGTGGTGCGCATTATTATGCGCTTTGAAGACTATGCCGATAATGCACCCTTTATGTATCACTGCCACATTTTGGAACACGAAGACGCCGGCATGATGGGGCAGTTTGTGGTGGTTGCTTAAGTAATCAGCATAATTGTTGGAGTTGTCTGTCTTTAATAAATTAAATAATTGATACATGTATGTTACAATAACGCATGTTTGGGTTATGTGGAGAGTTTATTGTGTCAGTTTCTCACCTCCCTTCGCCTGCCGTGCGTAAGGTTCTACGGCAGCTAGGTGAAAATATTCGTGAAGCACGCCTTAAGCGACGATTGCCAATGAGCGTTGTAGCGGATAGAGCGGCCACATCTAGGCCAACTTTGTCTCGCTTAGAGAAAGGCGATCCATCTGTGGGCATTGGTATATATGCTACGGTGCTTCAAGCATTGGGTTTATTGGATGATTTGGCTGACCTCGCTAGCCCTGCTAAAGATAGTGTAGGGCAGTCCCTTACTCATGCTGAATTACCCAAAAGAGCGCGCATCAGCAAGTATGCAAGGACCAGTTATGACTGATGTTCAGGTGTTCGTTGAATGGCAGGGGGTAAATCGGCCTGTAGGTTTGCTACGCCGCCAGCCAGGTCACGGGCGAGAGTCTGTTTCTTTTCAATATGACGACAGTTGGCTAGAAGCTAGTGACCACTTTGCCATTGATGCCTCTTTGAAAGTGGGGCGGGGTGCTTTTATGCCTCCTAAAGGGCAGGATATGTTCGGTACTTTAGGCGATTCGGCTCCAGATCAATGGGGCCGGCGCCTAATGCGTCGTGCAGAACGTCGCCAAGCGGATTTGCAAGGGCGCGTACCTAGAACTTTGTTTGAAACTGATTACTTGCTAGGAGTAACCGACGAAGCTCGGCTTGGTGCTCTGCGCTTCAAATATGTGGATTCTCCAACATTCCATGCGCCTACAACTTCAGGTGTGCCCAGTGTGATAGAACTTGGCCGTTTGTTAGGCGTAACGGAGCGTATACTTAGAGATGAAGAAACAGATGAAGATTTGCAGTTAATATTTGCGCCGGGATCGTCTCTGGGTGGAGCTAGACCTAAGGTCTCAGTGGTGGACTCGAGTGGCCACCTTGCTATTGCTAAGTTCCCAAAAGAAAACGATGAATACAGCATTGAAAAATGGGAAGCAATAGCACTTAAATTGGCTGCACAAGCAGGTATTCGTACGGCTAATCATAAGTTGATTATGGTGGCAGGCAAGGCGGTGATGTTGTCCCAGCGATTCGATCGAAACGGCGTGCATCGGATACCCTTTATGTCGGCTATGTCCATGACTGGTTCAGTAGACGGCAAAGGTGGAAGTTATTTGGATATAGTGGATGCGCTTGGGAGTTTTGGTGCGCAAGCGAAGCAAGATCGCGAGGAACTGTTCTGTCGTATGGTCTTCAATGTGTTGATTTCTAATGTTGATGACCACTTGCGTAATCATGGTTTCCTTAAATTGGATCGCCATGGTTGGCGCTTATCTCCTGCATATGATATTAACCCCACTCCTCAGGATCTGAAGCCAAGAGTCCTTACCACCAATATAGACTTCGACGATGGTACTTGTTCGTTGGAACTGGTGCAGGAGGTTGCCCCATTCTTTGGCCTACGTAAACAGGTGGCCAACAGGATTATTACAAACGTAGCTAAAGCAACAAAGCAATGGCGTACAGTCGCTCAAGCTACAGGTGCTCGCGCAGCCGAAATCAAGCGCATGGAGAGTGCCTTTGAACATGATGACTTAGCTGCAGCATTAGCGATTTAATGATTTGTTAGTTAAATGAGCCAATAGCAAAGCCTGACAAGAGCCCAACTCCGGTTTTGGTAATGCGCACTTGTTGCTTAAGGTTGATTTAGGGCTGATGCACTTCTTGACCCCGGGCTATACCAATATGATGCGTTTGATGGTGGCTGCCGGTGGCCATAATGCCAAACAACCCAAGCCCTCGAATGTGGCTAATTTCGTTAGCATTTGCTGCCGTTACTGTTAGGTGAACAGAGTTGGCTTTAACCTGAGCTTGCAGCTGCCATCCATGCATACCCTGAATCATTGTCACATGGGCTGGCACCATTGCCTTAGCTGCTTCTAGGGTGCGCTTGTTGCCGGTAATAATCATCAATAAACCCCCTTCGATGGGAGTTGCTTCAACCAGCGCATTAATGGTTAGTTGCTGCATGTCTACCAGGTGCTGCCTTAGTGCGCTAATGTTGACCTGTGGCCAATTGGTGCTAGAGTCTGATTCCAATATAGAAACAATTTCTTGAATGGCCGCAAATGCACCTTGGCCTGGCTCTTTTGGTGCCAAAATTGGCATGGTGTGAGCCATGCTACTGTTATGGACCATGTTGTGAGAAGCATCTGATTGGGCTGACGTGTGCCCAGCGTATACCAAGAGCACAGCAGTCAGGCTGGCAGACAGCGGGTAGAGGAGGTTATGATTGTGTTTCATAGGTATAGATCTCGTGGTGAAAAATACTGAGGTTTTATAGCTCATTTACTGATATTTAAATATGATTCAAATCATAGGTGAATTTTGACCGATTTAAATTGCCTAACATTGCCCACAGCCAAAGATGATATTCGTATGCGCACCCTGGCCAAGGGCGAAGGGCTGTTTTACCAAGGCGATGAGGCCATGGCAATATTTGTTGTTAGAAAAGGCCGAGTGCGTTTAGTCCGCCACTTGATGGAGGGGCGATCAGTGTCGCTGTACGTGGCCCAAGCGGGTCAGTCATTTGCCGAGGCGGCGCTATTTTCGTCTGTCTATCACTGTGATGCAATTGCCGATGTGGCCTCGGAAATTGAGGTGCACTCAAAAGCATCTGTATTGCAGGCTTTAGATACTAGCCATCAAGCGTCGTTAGATTTTTTGGCACACATGTCGCGCCAAGTGATGGCTTTACGCACCCGGCTGGAAATTAGGAATATCCGTTCGGCCAAAGAGCGAGTCCTTCAGTTTCTTCAACTTGAAGTGCAACAAGCTGATATGACAGTCACCTTTGCCGGCCCATTAAAAGACGTGGCAGCGGATATAGGCCTAAGTCATGAGGCTTTTTATCGAGCCTTATCTGAACTACAGTCTTTAGGCTTGATTTCACGTAGTGGGCGCTCTATTACATGTGTTAGTTAAGGGTAGCGCCCCTTTAAATTCCTTAAATTAATTGTATGAGCCAATAGCAAAGTCTGACAAGAGTTCAACTCCGGTTTTGGTGATGCGCACTTGTTGCTCAAGTTTAACGCCTTCTTTTTCGCCCACGCCACCGGTGTAGCTTTCAACGCAAATTACCATGTTTTCATGAAAGTGGCCGTCGTAACCCACCTTGTCGTAATCTTGTGGGTGATAGATGCAAGGGTATTCGTCGGCTAGGCCAACGCCATGCACAGAACAGGAATAACGGTTGGGGGCAAAGCGTTCTGGTAGCTGCCAAGCTTGGTCTACAAAGTCGCGGAAAGCCAGGCCGTCTTTGAGCAAGCCCATGTTGTAGGTGATGTGCTCCATGGCAATGTCATAGATTTCTTGTTGCTTGGATGTGGGCTTTTCGTGGTCGGCAATCCAAGCCCGGGAAATGTCGGCGCAATAGCCATAAGGACCAATGAGGTCGGTATCGAAGGAGACTACATCACCTTTTTGAATAATGGCGCTGGAGCTTTCCCTCATCCAAGGGTTAGTGCGCTCACCGGCAGAAAGAATGCGGGTTTCGATCCACTCACCACCGTTACGTATATTCTCAAAATGCAGGTGGGCCCAGAGTTCGTTCTCGCTGATGCCAGGCTGGCAATGGTCCCACATGCGCTGCATGCCTTTTTGGCACACGGCAATGGTCCATTGCATAAGCTCCATTTCGTCGGCCGACTTAATGGCCCGCGCATGTTCCATGTACTTCATTCCTTGGAGAGTTTCTATACCCTGCTTGTGCAGTTGCGCGGTACCCATTTCCTCACAAATATCCACCGCCAAGCGCATGTTGCCAGCGCCATGTTGGCGCATTAAGGCGGCAATGTCTTCGCCCCAGCGCACGGCTTGTTCGGGGCCGCGCTCGCCTGCTGCAAAGTAGGCCCAGGCAATGGCAGGGCGGATCTCATCCACAGTTAGCTCGCCATTGGGTAAGCGCACCTCAGCGTGCAAATGGGCGCAGTTATGATAGTCAAACAACAATGCCGGGCCATCGGCAAAGATGAGCGCATAGCGCGATGGGTTGTGCATGGTCCACAGCTGCATGTTGGAGGTGTCGGTGGCGTAGCGAATGTTGCAAGGGTCGTACAAGAGCGCTGCGGCAATGTCATTGTCGCGTAGAATTTTGCGGGTGCGCTCAAGACGGTACTCCCGCGCCCGGCGCACCGTGGCGTCGGCAATGGGGTTGGTAAGGGGTACGTCAGCTGCGTCTTTATTTAGGTAGCGTTTCTTTTCATCAATCATGTGCGTCACTCCTGCTGTGGGGCATAAGTTGTAAGAGGGGATTCAGGGCGTCGCCCAAGCAATGGATTATCCTGTGCTTGCTGCAAAATCCATTGCTTAACCTTGGTGATTTCTTCGGCTCTATCTGGTTTTGATGGCGCCAGTATGTAATAGCCCCAAGGTTTAGGGATTTGTACCTTTTGCTTAAAGGGGGCCACTAAGCGGCCTGCATCTAGTAAATCCTGTACGAACTCGCTCCAGCCCAAGGCAATGCCTTGGCCTGCCTCGGCAGCACTATAGAGCATGGGGATGTTGTTAAACTCAATGCTGATACGCAGGTCCCTTAGTGGGCTGTGTTGGTCAATCAGCCAGTCTTTCCATTTAACCCAGCGCCATAGACTGTCATCCAAATCGATAAGCGGCACCTGTGCTAGTTGAGGCAAGTTGTTGAGCTGGTGCCGCTGGGCCAACTCTGGGCTACACACGGGGAATATTTCACCCGACAAAAGAAAGGTGGATTCGGCTTTGGTCCAGGAATTATCTCCGTATTTAATGGCGATATCTGCACCCTCATCAACCGCGCTAAGGTGGTTTTCTGAGGTGAGCATTCGCAGGTCGATATCTGGGTGTTGCTGCATAAACAGCCCAAGCTTAGGCAATAACCACATCTGCGCAAAGGCAGTGGTGGCCGCCACGGTTACAGACTTGCTAGACGGCGGTGCATTGAGTTCTTCTACGGCATCGGCAATTTGTCCCAGACCAGATGCCACCGCCTTGTACAGCAATGTGCCTTGTTGGCTGAGGCGCAATGAGCGGTGTAGACGGATGAATAACTGGTGACCTAAGCGCTGCTCTAAATTAGCAATTTGCTTGCTTATGGCGGCTTGGGTAAGGCTCAGTTCAAAGGCGGCGCGGGTAAAACTCAGGTGTCGCGCACTGGCCTCAAATATAATTAGGCTGTTGGGCGAAGGGATTTTTTTGAGCCTTGATATCATAACGCTTAGTTGTTTAACCCTTTGTAAGTGCTGCTGCCATAAGCCAGTTTGTGGAACATAGCATAAGCACCTAGGCACAGGCAATACATAGACAATACACAGCTAATAGCTAATTATATTGGTTTATATTGAGGCTTAGTTGAATAGTATTTGGCATAACTAAAACTCATGCCAAACATGCCTAGATTTCGTTTGACAGCTTATCTAATCGAGCTTTAATATCGGCCTGATATGCCAGTAGTGCACATATTTATGTGCTTGAAAAAGGGTCTAATATGACAGTTGCAATTAACAGCAAAGGCCGACGCCGAGCAGGTGGCCGAGGGGGTAAAAGCCAGCATCGGAGGCCGCTAGAAGCGCCGGCCTATTTAAAGCGCGAAATACCCATTTATCAAATGCTTAATGAAGAAGCATTGCAAAAGATTGAAGACAATGCCGAAAAAATCTTGCAGCAGGTGGGCATTGATTTTAGGGATGACGAAGAAGTGTTGGAAATTTGGCGTCAAGCCGGCTGTGATGTACAAGGCGAGCGAGTACGCTTTGAAAAGGGCATGTTGCGTAAAATTATTCAAGCCACCTCGCCCAAACAGTTCACCCAGCATGCCCGTAACCCCGCTCGCTCCATTGAAATTGGCGGCGACAACATGTGTTTCTTCCCCTGCTATGGCTCACCTTTTGTACATGACCTAGACCATGGCCGCCGTTACGCCAAGAATGAAGATTTTAAGAATTTCATTAAGCTGGCACACATGTCACCATGGCTGCATCACTCGGGTGGCACCATTGTTGAGCCCATGGATTTGCCGGTTAATAAGCGTCATTTTGACATGGTGTATAACCACATCAAGTACAGCGACAAGTGCTTTATGGGTTCGGTAACCGCTCCCGAACGGGCGCAAGACTCTATAGACATGGCGCGTATTGTGTTTGGCGAAGAGTTTATGCAGCACAATTGCAGCATCATCAGCGTTATTAACGTTAACTCACCGCTCACTTACGATCACACCATGCTGGGGGCGCTAAAAACCTACGCCAAGGCCAATCAGGCAGTGATTGTAACGCCCTTTATTCTCATGGGGGCCATGGGCCCTGTAACTCTAGCAGGTGCCTTGTCTCAAGTGCTGGCCGAGGCCATGGCCGGTTTGGCCTTGATTCAACTTATCCGCCCCGGCGCACCTGGGGTGTTTGGCACTTTTACCAGTTCCATGTCTTTGCGCTCGGGTGCCCCCACCTTTGGCATGCCAGAACCGGCCTTGGGTTACATTGCCTTTGGCCAGCTAGCCCAGCGCCTAGGCGTGCCTCTGCGCGGCGGCGGTTCGTTAACGGCGGCTAAAATCCCCGACGCTCAGGCTGCACAAGAAAGCGCCGATACCTTGTTCCCCACTATGCTAGCGGGTATCAATGTGGTGTTTCAGGCAGCAGGTTGGCTGGAAGGTGGGCTCACCATGGGCTATGAAAAGTTCATTCTCGACACCGATCACCTAGGCATGATGCATACCATTGCCAAGGGTATCGACATGAGTGAAAACGGTTTGGCTTTGAGTGCTTACCACGAGGTGCCTCCGGGCCATCATCACCTAGGCACCGACCACACCATGGCCAATTACCAAACCGCCTTTTATGATTCCACCACCGCCAATCACGAATCCTTTGAACAATGGCAGGAAGAAGGCAGCCTGAGCGCCGCCCAACGGGCCAATACCATCTTTAAACAAATGCTTAACGACTATGAATTACCGCCTCTAGATGCGGCCATCGACGCAGAGCTTAATGACTATATGCGCCGCCGTAAATCCGAGTTTGCGGATTCTAACGTTTAATTTTTTGGAGAATATGCATGCAAACTCACGCTAGAGTTGTGATTATTGGGGGTGGGGTAGTAGGTTGCTCCATTCTTTTTCATTTGGCCAAGTTTGGCTGGAAAGACGTGCTGCTGTTAGAACGCTCGGAGCTCACGTCGGGCTCTTCTTGGCATGCAGCCGGGCAAACCCATACCATCAGTTCCGATCCCAATATCTCGCGCTTACAGAGCTACACCCTTAAACTATATGAAGAACTAGAAGCCTTGTCGGGGCAGTCCTGTGGTTTGCATACCACCGGTGGCATTTATTTAGCCTCCACCCCGGAACGCTTGGATTTTCTTAAGCAAGAACGCTCTAAAGCCCGTTATATGGGCTTAGATCAAGAATTTATTTCCTTGGAAGAAGCGGCCAAAATGCACCCGCTGATTGACCCAAGTAAGTATTTGGGAGCCCTTTACGACCCCATAGACGGCCATGTTGACCCCTCTGGCGTCACTTACGCCTACGCTAAAGCCGCACGTCATTATGGCGCTAGCTATGAGCGCAATTGCCCAGTGTTGGAAACCAACCCGCGGGCCGATGGCACCTGGGATGTGGTTACGCCTAACGGCACCATTCATGCTGAGCACGTGGTTAACGCTGCCGGTTTGTGGGCCCGTGAAGTGGGGCATTTGGCGGGCATCGATTTGCCCGTGCAGCCCATGGAGCATCACTACTTAATTACCGACACCATTGCCGAAATTGAGGCCCATCCCCATGAACTACCTGGCGCCATTGATTATGAAGGTAACATCTATTGTCGCCAAGAAGGTCAGGGTTTATTGTTGGGCACTTACGAGGCCATCAGTACGCCGTGGATGGTTAAGGGCACACCGCAAGATTTTGGCCATGAGTTACTCAACGAAAATTTAGATGCCATTGCCGAACGCTTAGAGGTGGCTTTTGATCGCATGCCAGCCCTTGGCCGTGCCGGCATTAAAAAGGTGGTAAATGGGCCTTTCACCTTTGGCCCAGACGGCAACCCTATGATTGGCCCAGTGCCTGGGTTACGTAACTACTGGACGGCAGTGGGCGTGATGGCTGGCTTTTGTCAGGCCGGCGGCGTGGGTAAGAGCTTGGCAGAGTGGATGATTGAAGGTGAGCCTGAGATCGACCCTTGGGCCATGGACATTGCCCGCTTTGGCGAATTTGCCACGCCTGAGTATGGCACTCAAAAAGCCTCGGAGAACTACAGCCGCCGCTTTATTCTAACTTACCCCAACGAAGAACTGCCCGCCATGCGCAAGCAGAAAACCACCGCCTTATATGACCGTATGTTGGCTAAAGGCGCGGTTATGGGGGTTAGTTTTGGTTTAGAGAATGCACTTTGGTTTGCCCCTAGCCCAGAAGAAGCTGTGGAAACACCCACCTTGCGCCGCTCTAATGCCTTTCCCTTTGTGGCCGAAGAAGTACAGGCCGTACGCCAACATGTGGGGGCCATAGAAATTGCCAACTTTGCTAAACATGAAATTACAGGCCCAGGTGCAGAAGCCTTTTTAGATCGGATGCTGGCCTGTAAATTACCTGCCGTTGGCCGCCTCACCCTTACGCCTATGCTCACCCCCACGGGTAAACTGTATGGCGACTTTACCGTAGCACGGTTAGATCAAAACACCTTCTACTTGTTTGGTTCTGGTAGCGCACAAGAAATGCACCGCCGTTGGTTTGAGCAACACTTGCCCGACTCTGGGGTGAGCTATCGTAATCGTTCCGACGAGTTACATGGCATTGCCATTGCTGGGCCTAAATCCCGCCAACTGCTACAACGCATATGTCGCGACGATGTGTCTAACAAGGGCCTTAAGTTCCGTGACATTCGCCGTACCAGTGTGGCCGGTGTGCCAGTGATACTAGCGCGCATTTCCTTCTCTGGCGAACTGGGTTACGAAATCTATTGTGCACCGCAATACCAGCTTAAGCTGTTTGAAGCCATTGAAGCGGCAGGGGAGGACTTAGGCCTTAGGTTCTACGGTAACCGCGCACTCATGTCTATGCGCTTAGAGAAGAGCTGGGGCGTGTGGACCTTGGAATTCCGCCCCGATTTCACCGCCGCTCAATCGGGTATGGATGCTTTTGTTGCCTTTGATAAGCCAGCCGACTTTATAGGCAAGCAGGCTGCCTTGGCCGAGCGCGCCCAGGGTCCAGATAAAAAGCTGGTAACCTTGGTGGTGGATACCCAGGGCTTGGATTGCAGTCACGATGAAGCCATTTTCCATAACGGCACCTGTGTAGGGTATGTGACCTCTGGCGGCTATGCTCACCATGTGCAACAAAGTGTGGCCATGGGCTATGTGCCGGCTAATTTGGCTAACGATGGTGAAGTGTTTCAGGTGGAAATGTTGGGCGAGCTGCGCAATGCCACCCTCACGGCCACCCCCTTGTATGACCCCAAAGGCGAGAAGATGCGAGGCTTTTAGCCCACCAGTTTTTTGTCTTTGCGAAGTAGCTCTTTTTGTCTTTGCGAAGTAGCTCTTTTTGTCTTTGCGAAGTAGCTCTTTTTGTCTTTGCGAAGTAGCTCTTTTTGTCTTTGCGAGCGTAGCGAAGCAATCCAAGACCCCGGTATTGGACTGCCGCGTCGCTTCGCTCCTCGCAGAGACGGTGGAGTTAATGTAAATCGTGTTACTCGCGCCAGAGCCCAGCATCTTACCCCCAATGTCGTAGTTTCATTGGCCATCACTTGCGCTAGTATGAGCTATAAACTAACCAGCACTAGTCGAGTCATTGTCCATGAGCTACGCCGCATCTTACCAACAAGCCCTCACTCAACCAGAACTATTTTGGCAACAACAGGCCGATCGCTTACCTTGGTTCAAAGCACCAACGCAGGTAGTGGATACCAGCGAGTTGGCAACCGGGCGTTGGTTTGCTGATGGCGAGATGAATACTTGCTACATGGCCCTAGATCATCACGTGGCTAATGGCCGCGGCGAGCAGGTGGCTATCTACTATGATTCCCCCGTTACCGGTGTTAAATCGAGCCTGACCTATGCCGCTCTATTGCAGCAAGTGGCTTTGTTTGCCGGTGCCCTGCGGGCCCAAGGTGTGAAGCAAGGCGACCGAGTAGTGATCTACATGCCCATGGTGATGGAAGCGGCCATTGCCATGTTGGCCTGCGCCCGTTTAGGCGCCGTGCATTCCGTGGTGTTTGGTGGTTTTGCAGCGGCCGAACTTGCGGTGCGCATTGATGATGCTAAACCCACGGCCATTATTAGTGCTTCTTGCGGCATTGAAGTGGCCAAAGTTATCGCTTATAAGCCTTTGTTAGACCTAGCTCTAGACTTAGCTGAGCATAAGGTAAAAAGTGTAGTGGTGTTGCAACGGCCACAGCTTAAAGCGCAGCTAACTCAAGGCCGAGATCACGACTGGCAGCAGCTTATGGCCCAAGCCAAGCCCGTTGAAGCCGTATCTGTTAAGGCCACAGACCCACTTTATATCCTCTATACCTCTGGCACCACGGGCAAGCCCAAGGGCATTGTGCGTGATAACGGCGGCCATGCCGTGGCCTTAAACTACACCATGAAAGCCATCTACAACATGGACGCCGGCGACGTGTTTTGGGCGGCATCCGACGTAGGCTGGGTGGTGGGGCATTCTTACATTGTTTACGGCCCATTGGTGGCCGGTTGCACCAGTATTATGTACGAAGGCAAGCCGGTGATGACGCCGGATGCAGGGGCCTTTTGGCGGGTTATTGAAGACTACCGAGTAAAGGCTATTTTCTCTGCCCCCACGGCCTTTCGCGCCATCAAAAAAGAAGACCCGAATGGTGAGTTACTGAAAAAGTATGACTTAAGCTGCCTTCAAACCGTATTTATGGCAGGTGAGCGTTTAGACCCGCCAACCTATGACTGGGCCGTACAAACTATTGGTAAGCCGGTGGTAGATCATTGGTGGCAAACAGAAACCGGTTGGTCCATTTGCGCCAACCCCGTGGGCTTGGATAACTTACCGGCTAAGCCTGGTTCTTCGTCGGTGCCTATTGCCGGTTACGACTTGCGGGTATTGTCGGATGCCGGTGAAGAGATAGACGCCAATCAAAAAGGCAACATTGTGCTTAAATTGCCTTTGCCACCAGGCTGTTTGGTGGGTATTTGGGGTGACGACAGCCGTTTACATGAATCTTATTTGAAAGAGTTCCCCGGCTATTACAGCTCCGGCGATGGCGGCTACCGAGATGAAGACGGTTATGTGTTTATTATGGGCCGTACCGATGACGTGATTAATATTGCCGGCCATCGTTTGTCCACTGGCGAAATGGAAGAAGTGGTGGCTGGCCATACTATGGTGGCAGAATGTGCCGTGGTGGGGGTGCAGGATCAACTCAAGGGGCAATTGCCTATGGCTTTGGTGTCCCTAAAGGCCGGGGCGCAAATAGATGAAGCGCAGCTAGGTAAAGAGCTTAAAGCTTTGTTGCGCAAAACTATAGGGCCTATTGCCGTACTCAAAAGTGCCCACATAGTGCAGCGCTTACCTAAGACTCGGTCGGGTAAAATACTGCGTAAGATTATACGCAATATCGCCAATGGAGAAGACTATGTAGTGCCTTCCACCATTGACGATCCAGCCAGTTTGGATGAGATCAGCTTATTGATCACTGGCCAAGCTAGTTAGCCATTGCTTGCTGTTTTAGCTTGCTCATGGGCATGCGCATCCACTAGCCCTTGCAACAAATCCACAAAGTAAGCGTAATCATAGGTTTGCATGTCGGCAACTTTGCCTGAATCGTCCAAATAACGCACTTGAACAATATCATCCAGGTAGGGGTTTTTTGCGAAGGCCGCAGCTTCGTCGGCGGACATGGACCCACCTTGCAGCTGCAAGGAGTGCACAGAGGCATCGCTTAAGGTGGCAAAATAATCTTCGCGGGTGGCACACAAGTAACGCTTGGCCGCCACATGGTGGTGTACACATTGAGTCACCTGAGTGGGGAAAAATGGCTCCAACACCTTAGCACCAGTAATTTCATGGCGCCGATCATGCTCGTCGTCCATAGAAAAGGTGCCAAATTCACTGCTAAAGTGACCAATGTCGTGCAATAGCGCAGCCGCGATAACGGCGTTGGATTTTCCCTGATGCACCGCCAAGGAAGCACCTTGCAGCATGTGCTGAGCCACGGTGACCGCCTCACCTAGGTATTCTTCTGCGCCACGGTTTTTAAAGATATCGCCTATATGGGCGACGATATTACTGCTGTTGAGGGATTCGTTAACTGTCATCACACTGCCTCCTGTAGGTTTGGCTGTTGCGTGCCAAGGCTTCTGTTAAGCACGGCTAAACGTGACAAGAGGCCATCCATATCGGAATAGCAACCTTGTAACCAGCGTGTACCCGCACCGGAGAACGCCTTGCGGGCGTGCAATACCCGGGTATTGTCCATAACCACGCAATCACCTGGATTAAGGCGGAAGCTGATTTCCATGTCTGGGTCATCAATAATTTCTCCCAAACGGCGGTAGGCAACATAGTATTCGGCCATGTGCTCAAAGGGGATATCGGTGAAGGCTACAGACGAACGGTTGTTAAAGCGCACGGCTTGCAGCTGGCTATCCGGTGCTAATTCAATCATCGGGCGCTTAGCCTGTAGGCATACGTCGTCTTCGCCAGCGTATTCAAAGCGTGCACAGTAGCGGCTTAGCAAATCAAAACCATGGGGATTCTCTTGCCGCAAACGGGTCACGGCCTTAAAGCCATCCACTAAAATACTGTCGCCGCCCGGTACCGAGCTTTCTAAACAGTAGAGCACTTGAATGCTGGGCGTTGGGGCGCGGTAAGGGTTGTCTGTGTGGGCTTGCAGGGCCATGCCGGTAAAAGCTAGGTTGGTTGGTTTTTCTTCTACCCGTACCTCGAACATGCGCCCATAGTTGGTTTCACGTACGTGGCCAAACAAATCCACCACTTTAGTTAAGGTGCCAGCTTCAACAGGGCCTTGTTCGAGGGTGGCAAAACCATAACGAGCAATGTGTCCCAGCCATGTTTGCAAAGCTGCGGGCGAAGCAGACACCTGGTTATAATCACCTACGGGCAAGTTGGCCATTAGGTTGTTATCCCACAGGCTGTGGTTGTCTTGTGCCCAGCCAACGGTTGACGGTTGGGGTTTGTCGTAGGCGTGGGCCAGTAGCCAGTCTACCGAGTAATCAATGGTTTGCTTAGTAGGCATAAAGGTAAGTTGCAGCAGGTCGCCGTTTAACTGGCCCTGGCTTACCAAGATGTTGCGGTCGATGTCACGTATAGCAATAAGGCTCTGGCCATTGTTTGCGCTGCGGGTGCCCGCATCCATAGCATTGTCGCGCAGCCAAATGGCATGAAAACGCGTTTGGCTCCTAGTGCCATTGAGGGTGCCATTAAGGGCGCTGCTAAGGGTAACGATTTGACCATCTTGACTAACGTCTACAGTGTGCATGTAAAAGCTCCATTGTGCAGGCAAGTTGAACTAGTGTATCTTAAGCTTTGCATAAGCAATATTTACTTAAATTAACCCTAAGACACGGTTTTAGTTATGGCTGGTGATAAGTTTAATGATTTGCCCTTGGAGTGGGTGCGGGCTTTTGAAGCGGCAGGACGCTTAGGTAGCTTTACTGCAGCGGCCCAGGAAACAGGCCTAACCCAAGCGGCTATAAGCCAACGCATTGGTTATTTGGAGCGGCGTTTGGCGCATAAACTGTTTGTGCGTAAGGCTCGAGGTGTAAGCTTAACGGTAACGGGCGAAGCTTGGCTGCCCTATGTAACTAGTGGCCTAGGCACCATTGGCCAAAGTTCGGCCGACTTGTTTGGTTTGCGGCGTGCGCAAATAACCATTGCCGCCAGTGCTTCGGTGATTCAGCATTGGCTGGCACCACGTTTGAGCAACAACGATGACCAGCTGCAATTGATCTTTACCACCATGGTGGTGGAAGCCGACTATAGCCAGCAATTGGCCGATGTGGAAATTAGATATGGCCAAGGGCAATGGCCCGATCGCACTTGCGTGCGCCTGTATGAAGAGCAACTTAGCCCCTTGGTGAGCCCGCAGTTGCTGGCTAGCCAGAAGGACTGGCGCCTGTTGCCTAAGTTGGCTTTGTCGGGGCCCCGTGGTGGTTGGTACGATTGGGCCCAGCTTACGGGGGATGCGGTTAGCCCCATAGCACCCTATCGGTTTGACTCCATGACCTGCGCCTTAGAGGCAGCGCAACTGGGCCTTGGCGTGGTGTTAGGCTCTTTGCCCTTGGCGGCTGCAGCCATTGCCGCAGGCCGCCTAGTGCCGGTGTCTAAAGATCAGCTTGTAGGCAAGGCCGACCAATGGCTAACCATGCCCAAGGAGCGTTTGTCTAAGCTCGATTGGCAAGCGTTAACAGAACGCTTTTGTGCCCTTTAGCGCCAACCGCCAACTATGGCTTAAAAGCGTTGGCCCAGCCAATGGGTGAGGGTGGCCCCAGTTTCGTAATAGGCGGCTTTTAAGCGAGTGTAGGATTCGCGTGTGGGCTGGCTGATGGCAAGGGGTAGTTGGTCTTGCGCTACACCCATGGCCCAGTTGGCGGCAGCTTTACCTAACAGGGTGCCAGGACCAATGCCACGGCCACTGTAGCCATATAAACTCAGCCCCTTAGGGCCAATGCTAGCCATTCTTGGCAGGTGATCTGCGGTCATAGCAATACGCCCACTCCACATGTATTCAAATTCATAGTTAGCCAATCGGGGGAACAAGTGCTTGAGCTTGCGCCGGGCCCATTCGATGTGTATTTTTCCGCCTTGGTCTTCTAACGAACCCACTCCTCCCAAAATGAGCCGCCCACTGGCATCAAGGCGGAAGGAAGACATTACCTGAGCGGTATCCCAGCAGCCTTCGCCCTGGGGTAGTACTAAGCTTCTTTGTTTGGCCGATAAGGATGCCGTGGCAAATTGACAGTAATTAACCGGCGTAAAATGGGCCTGCTGTTGGCTTTGGGTGTTATAGGCATTGCTGGCAACGATAAGCTGATTGGCGCTGATACTGCCATTGGCAGTGGTGATTTGCCATTGTTTACCATCGTGAACATAGCTCAAGGCTTGGCTGTTGCTATGGATGTTAGCACCGGCGTTAATGGCTGCATGGGCTAGGCCATAAGCGTAGGCCAGGGGCTGGATAGTACCGGCACGGGGGTCGAATAAGGCGCCTAAAAAACGTTGTGAACCGGTGCGGTACTCAGTGTTGCCCGAGCCCAGCAATTGTACCGGTGCTTGGCGCTTAAGTTGCTGTGCTAAGCGTTGTTTTAAATCCCTTAGCCCAGCGCTGTTGGTGGCGCAGTGCAAAGTGCCTGAACGTACCGGGTGGCAATCAATATTGTGCTGTTGGATTAGCTCAAATACTAGCTCGGGCGCGCCAGCGAGGGCTTGGTTAAGTTGCTCACCTGCAAATTTACCTAGTTTGGCTTCTACTTCATCCGGTGGTGTCCACAAACCGGCATTAACTAAGCCCACATTACGCCCAGAACCGCCAAAGCCAACACTGTGGGCTTCACAAAGCTGTACATCAACGCCGTTTTGGGCCAAATGTAGGGCCGCCGAAAGGCCACTGTAACCGCCACCAATAATGGCTACGTCAGTGCTCACGTGACCTTCTAGTGATGCACTAGTAAAAGCATTGCTGGCGTTGGCACGCCACAGGCTATGGACAGCTGCAGGGGCTGATGTAGGAGCTGATGTAAGAGCTGATGTAGGCATAGAGGCTGGCAGTTTCACCACCTAACACCTCAGCATAATTTTCATAATGGCATCAAAACGTTTGCCATAAGGTGGGAACAACAAGCTTAGGGATGGGTACCTTGCCTGCTTAAAGATAGGCCTAAGTTTACTCATGGCCATAAAGCCTTCTGCGCCATGATAATGCCCCATGCCGCTTTCGCCCACGCCACCAAAAGGTAAGTCGTGCTGGCCCACATGCAAGGTGGTGTCGTTAAGGCAAATACCGCCAGAACGGGTTTTATTGATGATGTCTGCTTGCAAGCTCTTATTGTTACTAAATAAATACAAGGCTAAGGGCCGGTCGTGGGCATTAATATAGTCTAGTACTTCGTGCATGTGTTGGTAGGCCATAATGGGTAACAGCGGGCCAAAAATTTCTTCTTGCATGATGCGCATGTCACTGCTGACATCTGTGACCACCGTGGGCGCAAATTTACGTGTGGTGTTATCAGTATTGCTGTTAGGCACCAATGGTGTGGCCTTAGCGCCTAGAGCAACAGCATCGGCGAGGGTGCTTTTAAGGCGCATAAAGGCTTTGTCGTCAATGATGCTGGTGTAGTCGTTGCTGCTAATGTCTGGGTAACGAGCACTGACTATGGTTTTGGCAACAGCAATAAATTCATCTACTTTACCGGCGGGGACAAATACGTAGTCTGGCGCTATACAAGTTTGGCCAGCGTTTAAAAACTTGGCAAACAACAAGCGTTCGGCGGCCTTTTTGATAGAGTAATCAGGCGCAATAATAGTGGGTGACTTGCCGCCTAATTCTAAAGTTACCGGCGTAAGGTTGTCGGCTGCGGCACGCATTACCTGACGCCCAGTGTTGCCAGAACCGGTAAACACCAAATGATCAAATGCCAGGGCCGAGAAATCGGAGCCCTTAGCACCGGGCACAATGGTGATCATGTCTTGCGCAAACTGCTCAGCAAACAAGGTGTGCAACAGCTGACACAAGTTAGATGAATTAGCCGCCATTTTAATCATGCAGCGGTTGCCTGCGGCGAGGGCACCAATAAGAGGGCTGATGCACAAATATAGTGGGTAGTTCCACGGCACCACAATGCCCACTACACCCAAGGGCTGTGGAATCACCGAATTACGGGCGCCCAAAAACCAAATAGACACAGAACGTTTTTGTGGGCGCATCCAAGTGCTGAGTTTTTTACGGGCGTATTTGATGCCATCAAAACACAAAAAGAGTTCCGCTAAGCGGGTTTCTTGGTGGGCGCGGTTGCCATAATCCTTAGAAATAGCGTCCACAATGGCTTGCTCGTTGTGCTTAAGCATGGCTTGCAGCTTATCTAAGTTGTTGCGGCGTTGCTTAAGGCCAAGAATGCCTTGCTGGTAAAAGGCCGTGCGTTGCTTGTCCAGTAGCTGCTGTAGTGAAGCAGCGTTAACTTGGCTTGGATCTATGGATGCTGACATGGCTTATCTCTTGATATTGCAATCACATGGTGACTAGTGCGAGCACTGGAGATAATAACTAAAACAGCAGCAGATTACTCGTCCTAACCGAGAAACCACAGAATTCAACATCGTGGTTTTGGACTGCTGCGTCGATACACTCCTCGCAGAGACGTATCTGTGTCTTTGCGAGCCGCACATTTTCGTCTTTGCGAGCCGCACACTTTCGTCTTTGCGAGCCGCACATTTTCGTCTTTGCGAGCCGCACATTTTCGTCTTTGCGAGCGCAGCGAAGCAATCCAAAGCCGCGGTATATGGATTGCTACAAGCCTTTAATCTTAATAAGAACCTTAAATCAACGTTTTAAATCACGATAAAAGTTTTCGTGAGGGCCTAAGTTAACCAATAAACGCCAATCTTCTGCAGTTTGGTATGCAAGCAAATACTGTTGCTGTAAACAGTCAAATTTGTAAACACGTAAGCTGGCTAAATCGCCTTTTTCAGCTTCACCTACAAGTGGGTTAGAGATAATAGCTTGTATGGCTTCGTTAACCAGCTGACGCTGCTTTGGGTGAAGCTTTTTGTAGGCCCGCTTGAAAGTGTTTTTTTGCTCAATTTTCATAACGTCACTTGCTATAAGTTGGGCCTATTCATCAGCGCTGTCATCGGTTTTAGCTGGATGTGAACTCAAAAGCAGAGCTTTCTTCATCTAGAGCTACTAAGGTGTCGCGTACAAATTCCACGGGCAAGTCGGGGTTGTCTAAGGCGGCTCGGCCAACCCTGGCCCAAAATTCAATTTGGCTCGGGATGGTGCGTAACTCTGCCCGAGATTGAACTTTGGCTTGCTGGTACAAGTCGTCTGTAATGCGGATTGAAATACTCATATTAGTCGCCTAAATTGCTTTACTACAATTGTAGTATAAGCGCCTTTAGCCATAAATCAAACATAAATAATGCCAACCTCAGGGATCCAGTATTGTGGTCTTGGACTGCCGCGTCGCTACGCTCCTCGCAGAGACGTATCTGCGTCTTTGCGAGCCGCACATTTTCGTCTTTGCGAGCGCAGCGAAGCAATCCAAAGCCGCGGTGTTGGTTGGCGGTTGGTTATGGCAAGCGCCGCTCTACCAAGGTGAGAATGCTGTATAGCGCCACGGGGGTGTCGTGTTGGTTGCGCACTTCTACATCCCATTCCACCACACCGGTGGGTTTAAAGTCATCTGGGCGTTGGTCTTTGTAGGTTTTCTGCTTGCAGGTAAGGCGCACTTGAATGGTGTCGCCAATGCCTACGGGTTCTACAAAACGCAGGTTTTCTAAGCCATAGTTGGCCAAAACCGGGCCCGGTGAAGGCTCTACAAACATGCCCGCAGCGGCAGAAATAATAAAGTAGCCATGGGCCACGCGCTTGCCAAACAACGAATCTTTAGCAGCAATTTCGTCAAAGTGGGCGTAAAAGTGATCGCCTGAAATACAACCAAAGTTAACAATATCGGCTTCGGTAACCGTGCGTCGATGGGTGATTAAGGTTTCGCCAATTTGCAGGTCTTCAAAGTGCTTTTTGAAGGGATGCACCTGCGTGGTAATTTGCTCTGAGCCAGGGTGAAACTCTTTGGTGATGGCCGTTAACATGGTGGGGCTGCCTTGAATGGCAGTGCGCTGCATATAGTGTTTAACGGCGCGAATGCCGCCCAGTTCTTCGCCACCGCCAGCGCGGCCTGGGCCGCCATGCACCAGCATGGGCAAGGGTGAGCCGTGGCCGGTGGATTCTTTGGCACAGGCTTGGTTAAGCACCAGTAAACGGCCATGGTAAGCCGCCGTGCCCAGCACAATTTGTTGTGCTTCAACGGGGTTGTTGCTAATTAGCGAGCCCACCAAACTGCCGCGGCCTAATTTGGCAATGGCAATGGCTTCATCAAGGTTGTTATAAGGCATTAACACCGACACAGGGCCAAAGGCTTCTACCTCGTGGGGTAGGGTGGCCGTGAGTGGGTTGTCGCAGCGCAATAAGGTGGCGGGAAAGAAAGCCCCTAGCTCGCGGCTGCCGCTGTGCAGGGTAAAGTCTTCTGTGCCGCCGTACACCACTTGAGTTTGTTGCTTGAGGCGATGCAATTGCTGCCAGGTGTCGGCCAACTGGTCGCGGCCTACTAACGGCCCCATACGTACGCCTTCTTTGGAAGGGTCGCCCAAGGTCATTTTTTGTAAGCGTTTAATGATGGCAGCAGACACTTGGTCCATAAGCCCAGCAGGCACTATGGCGCGGCGTATGGCGGTGCACTTTTGGCCGGCTTTAACGGTCATTTCTGTCACTAAGGCTTTAACAAATAGATCGAATTCGGGGGTGTCTGGCGTGGCTTGCTGGCCTAAGATGCTGTAGTTAAGGGAGTCGGCTTCCATGGTGAAGGGAATGCTGTGGGCCACGATATTGGCATGGCTTTTGAGTTTTTGGCCGGTGCTTGCAGAGCCGGTAAAGGTGACCACGTCTTGTTCGTTAAGCTGATCTAACAAATCACCCACACCTCCACAAATAAGCTGTAGGGCGCCTTCTGGCAATAAGCCTGAGTCGATTATGGCTTGCACCATCACCTGGGTAAGGTAACTAGACACACTGGCGGGTTTTACAATCACCGGCATGCCCGCAGCTAAACTGGGGGCAATTTTTTCTAACATACCCCAACAAGGGAAGTTAAAGGCATTAATGTGCAGTGCCACGCCTTCTTTGGGGACCAAAATGTGGCGGCCCACAAAACTGCCGCCAGCCGATAGGGCTTCTGAGGGCCCTTCAATGGCAAAGGTTTCGTTGGAGAACTCGCGGCGCACTATGCCAGAATAGCTGAATAAGGTTTGAATGCCGCCTTCGATGTCTACCCAGCTGTCCAATTGCGTAGCGCCGGTACAGGCCGACACGGTATAAAACTCTTGTTTACGCTCCAACAGGTATTTGCCCAAGTGCTTAAGCATATTGGCCCGTTGGTGCAAGGTCATTTTGCGCAGGTTAGGGCCACCTACATCACGGCCATAGCTTGCCACCTGGGAGAAATCGATGCCGTGACTGCTAATTTCGGCTACCGGCTCACCGCTTACGGCGTGATACACCTCAATGCCTGCGCTGCTGCTGGTGTGCCATTGGCCGTTAACGTAACTTGCAAGTTTCATGTTGTTTCCTAAATAAGGTTGGCGGTATGCGGTCTTCGGTCTTCGTCATTGCGAGCTTCTTCCTTCGTCTTTGCGAGCGCTCCCTCTTCGTCTTTGCGAGCGTTCCCCCTTCGTCTTTGCGAGCGTAGCGAAGCAATCCAAAGCCGCGGTCTTGGACTGCCGCGTCGCTGCGCTCCTCGCAGAGACGAGGGGTTTGGGCTTCGCTCCTCGGCAATTGCTCCTGCATTGCCCTACTAAGCTACATCCATGTAGCGATCGCAGAGACGAGTGTTATCAAATTAGCCGATAATATTGGGATACAAATCATCCCAAGTTGGGTTCATAGCTTCAATTAATATGATTTTTCTAACTCGGTTACCCGCTTTAAGCTGCTTCTCACGACTGATGGCATTGTACATATCGTCCAATAGCTCATAGTAGACAAGACGATCTATGTCATGCTTTTTGGTAAATCCATCAGCAACTTTGCTCTTATGTTGCCAAATTCTTTGTGGCAAATTGCTGGTGACACCCACGTACAAGGTGCCACGGTATTTGTTCGACAATATATAAACACAGGCTTGCTTCATTCCGTTGAGGCTCCCTTTTAAAAATTTAGGTTACCACAGGCCTTTAGGCTTCGCTCCTCGGTCTCCGCCTTTGCGAGCTTCTTCCTTCGTCTTTGCGAGCGTAGCGAAGCAATCCAAAGCCGCGGTCTTGGACTGCCGCGTCGCTGCGCTCCTCGCAGAGACGTGGGGTTAGGCTGCGCTCCTCGGTCTCCGCCTTTGCGAGCTTCTTCCTTCGTCTTTGCGAGCGTAGCGAAGCAATCCAAAGCCGCGGTCTTGGACTGCCGCGTCGCTGCGCTCCTCGCAGAGACGTGGGGTTAGGCTTCGCTCCTCGGTCTCCGCCTTTGCGAGCTTCTTCCTTCGTCTTTGCGAGCGTAGCGAAGCAATCCAAAGCCGCGGTCTTGGACTGCCGCGTCGCTGCGCTCCTCGCAGAGACGAGGGG
>Ga0208879_1000009_pt1 | contig 206019 bp, 186 predicted proteins | sample Knorr_S15_td_Bot_FD_185605 | JGI IMG/M metagenome (GOLD analysis project Ga0208879, IMG submission 185605) | Marine microbial communities from Southern Atlantic Ocean transect - Knorr_S15_td_Bottom_ad_5009_LV_A (SPAdes) (version 2) | ecosystem: Environmental > Aquatic > Marine > Oceanic...
CGATTTCGAAGATGACGTGAAAATTATCAACGGATGTGAAATAAAACCAAAGACAGTGTGTAGCGATACAGACTTAAGCGGTGCTGATTTGAGCCATGCAAATTTGCACGGGGCAGTATTCACCAACGTTAAGTTCAACAAAACAGATTTAAGGCACGCCAACTTAAGCTATGCGACGTTTAAGAAAAGTAACCTAGATCACGCTGATTTAGCTACCGCCAACTTAAAACACGCAGATTTACGCAGCTCAAAAGTTCGCAACGCTAACTTAGAAGGCGTAGATGGCTGGGCGCTTTTCGGTCAAGGGGTTGATTTCACTAACTCCAACTTTTCAGGTGCTAACCTGGACCAAGCGCGTTTATCAGGTGCGACAATGGTAAACACCAACTTACGTGCCGCACGCTTAGAGCGGGTTTGGATGAACAAAGCAAACTTTGAAGGTGCTTCACTGATTAACGCCAATATTCAGGAAGCAAAACTGAACGATGCAAGTTTGTATCAAGCAAACCTAACCGGCACGCGCATCCACTACGCAACATTTCAGGGCACTTTCATGGACGAATGTATAAACTGTCCTATTAACTGGTAACTGTGATTGGGTGGAAAGAAAACATTGAGCCGTTCGATATAGCCAGCGCCCATTACCTTCACTAACACCCATTCATACTTACTTTCTTAATATCCCCACTTTTGCTCCCATTCATCTAAAAGAGGGGGACATTCAGAGAAAAGCGTTGGGTAGTTCTCATACTTTTGCATTGAAGACTTATACACTGGTTGACTAACTTGATAGTAGCTCGGTGTTTGGAACAAAGGCGAACTATTACTTTCTAAGGTCTTAGTCTCCCCTTCTGTCAGCCCTGAAAACTGATATATGGATGCTATAGAAGATTCAGGGTCAGCAACAACATCTTCATATTTAATGCTTATTGCTCTGTCCCTTAAGATTGGTTCCATTTTTTCCCAGCACGTGAAGACTTTATTATAAGCCTCAGCGAATTGCTCAACGGTGTACAAGTTTATTTCCTCGAACTGTAAACAACTCAACGCAACTGCCTTCGGGTTACGTAGGCAACAAAGTACTTTTGCGTTAGGAAATAAGGTCAACATTGCAGGTAAATAAGGGAAGTTAAGCGGCATCTTATCTACGATGAGTTTATTGCTGTCAACACTAGGAGAATAAGCCGTTAAATGCTCAAGATAGTCATTTGCCAAAGCGTCTAGTTCACTTTGGTTTGTCCGCTTTATATCACCCGTCTCAGGGTCAACAATCTCGCGTTCAACCATCTGGTTATAAAAGGTTTCGACAGCATCTGTTTCTTCTAATAACTCAACATTCGCATTTTTAAGTAACAAACTTTCTATCAATGTCGTTCCCGAACGAGGAAATCCAACAATAAAGAGAATGTTTGTGCTGTTACTTGACGTGTTAACGATAGGAGAAGGTGATACATCAAAACCATTGAGCATGACGCCAGAGGACAAATCTGCGAATTTACTGGAATGAAGGTTATTCACGTTATGTGCGATAAACCTGATGACCTCTTCGGCATCGCTAAAACGCTTGAGCTTTTCAAGGGTTCTAATCTTCTGGTAAAGATGAGGAAGGCTTTTGGGTTGTTTTACTAAGAAGTGCTCGTTAATTCGCAGCCCCTCTTCAAACTCTCCTTTTGCGAAGGCCAACAGCGAACGTTTTAACTCGTGTTGCTCCTTGTCGCCCTCAGCTTGAATTAATTGAATTTTGCCAAGAAACTTCTCAGCTTCAGCTAGCTCACGCCTGTTTTCGTTAATATTAAAGGCCAGCTCTAGTAACTGAATGTTATCGGTGTTTTCAAACTTTCTATTGAGGACATCAAGGTTGTCTTTAGTGGCATTGAGTAGCCAAGAAACATAGTCTAAGTACGTCAGTAACTCTTCTTTATCCGATGAATCAGCGAGGGAAAGTGATTTTTCAAGATGACGCTTTGCATGAACGTAACGCTTCGACTCCAATGCTGACAACGCCAAAAAATAGTGGATCGAATAAGAATCTGAGTACGTTGAACTTAGCATATTACTCTGCTTAGCTAATTCTCCTCTCGAATGAATTCTGTAACATGCTTCTGTATACAGTTCAGCGCTAAGTTTATCGCTTCGATGAAGACCCTCTCTTTTAATATGCGCGACCAACTGAGACCATTTTTCCTGCTGATAAAGACACTTACTCAGGCTTTGTCCGTACTGAATATTTTTAGGATTTTTTGCTATTGCTTTTTCATATGCTAACTGTGCTTCTTCATATCGGCCAAGCTCAGACATTAAATTTCCAAGTGCATGAAAAGCAACGTGGTAGTTTGGGTTAATTGCTATCGCTTTTGAAAGCTGCTTTTGTGCGTCATCAAACCGCTCAGCTTCTTTTAGCAATAGACCATAATTATACGCCACATCAGTGTTTTGAGGATAATCAGACTGAAGGCTTTCAAATATTTCAAACGACGTAGTAAATTCAGCAACCTTTCCTAGTGCCGTAGCATATACCATTTTTGCCATTGGATGCTGCTCATAGACAGGAGAAAGCGTCGATATGACTCGGCTAAATTCACCGGCACCGAACGCCTGCATTGCTTGATTTATTATTTCTTGAGTAAGTTTCATGAATATTTTATTTTTGGAGATATGTGCGTCTGTAGCAGATTTTGCAGTAATGATTTGTCTATAGTAACACGCTAAAAGTTGAATTTAAGCACCCTCAACTAACCGTGCACAAAACTAAAACCTCGAACATTCACCGAAGACTAGCCACGTGTAGATACTGCAATTACAAGGTGGCCAGTCTTTATTTAGTAGGCTTCAAATTTGATTACCTACTTTCAGCTATTTTACTTTGGCGGCAAGCTCGGCAGTTTCTTTACCCAAATTTTTAAGCTGCTTAATCGTCTTTTCATCCGTAATTGCGCCATCTTCCATAAGCGTATTTACCTTCGCAATAGCCTTTTGGTTCGGCAGCACCATAGTACCTAGATTTTCAAGTAACATTCTCAGTACCACCAGCACGCGCATGCCGCCTAGCCCACCAGCAGACGCAGCCATAATTCCAGCCACCTTACCGCGATATGCTTGTAATGGCTTTTCGCCTTCCCCCATGCGCGATGCCCAGTCGATGGCATTCTTTAGCAGTGCGGGATAGCTTGAGTTGTATTCTGGTGAAGCAATAAGAAAACCATCATGGCTCATTAGCAATTCTTTGAACGCCTGTGCTTTTTCAGGCATACCAAACTCGGCTTCCTCATCTTCATTAAACAACGGCATTTGAAAGTCAGCGAGGTCTATAACGGTAACCTCTGCGCCAGCTTCACGTGCGCCCTCTGCGGCAACTTTCATAATAGCTTGGTTGAATGAACCTTTACGGGTACTACCTGCAAATGCAAGGATCTTAGTCATTTGAGTTTCCTGTCGTTAATTTAAGTAGTGTTCTAGTTGTCTGATTTATAGGAAGCTATCGCCCTATCGGTTCTAATCGAAATGTTATACCACTGTACCTGCGGTTACACGCCGCGATTACGAACATTTTAAGTCTCGCTGAGTACGCAATAATCTATGCCCACTGGTATAACGATCACGATTAGCGCTAACGAGCGTTGTAGGGTTGACGCTTATGTTTCGCATAAAAAAAGGCTGACAATCAATGTCAGCCTCTTTGTTATCAATATGTATGTTGTACCGCGAACACTACATTTTTTCTAGTGTTTCGATGCCAAGTAGGGTTAATCCTTGCTCTAGCGTCTTGGCAACCAGAGCTGACAACGCTAAACGGCTATCGCGTACAGCTGGCTCAATACCGTCTTTTAACATCGGGCACGCTTCGTAGAATGACATAAATGCTGAAGCCACATCATAGAGGTAAGTACACAGTACATGAGGCGTGGCTTCACGAGATACTGTACCAATCACCTCTTCAAACTGCATAAGTAATACAGCTAGCGCGTGCTCTTGTTTCTCAGCAATATTGATATCTACTGGCATGGTGGCCATATCCACACCCGCTTTTCTGAACAAGCTTTTCACACGGGTATAGGCGTACTGAAGGTAAGGCGCGGTGTTACCTTCAAAGCTTAGCATGGAGTCCCAATTAAACATGTAATCAGTTGTGCGGTTTTTAGATAGGTCAGCGTATTTCACAGCGCCAATACCCACCTTGTGAGCGACTTCTTTAAGCTCGTCTTCACTTAAATCGTTGTCGCGCTCTGCGATAAGCTTACCCGCACGCTCAACGGCTTCATCAAGCAATTCGACCAGTTTAACCGTACCACCAGTACGCGTTTTAAATGGCTTACCGTCACTGCCTAGCATCATTCCAAATGGGCAATGCTCGTAAGTTTGCTCTTCTTTCATAAAGCCCGCTTTACGGCCCACAATTTCAGTTTGCTTGAAGTGCAGTGCTTGGCGAGCATCGGTAAGAATCAGCGTACGGTCAGCGTTTAACTTGCCGCTGCGATAGCGCATTGCCGCAAGGTCTGTCGTTGCGTATAAATAGCCGCCACCCGACTTTTGAACGATGTAAACCGCAGGGTTACCTTCTTTATCAGCAAGCTCAGGTATAAACACCACCTGCGCACCTTGGTCTTCTACTGCGAGGCCTTTCGCTTTAAGGTCACTGATTACGTTGGCTAAATCGTCGTTGTAAGCCGACTCACCCATAATATCTTTACGGGTCAGGCTTACGTTTAGCTTGTCGTACACTTCTTCTGAGTGAGCAATAGACACGTCAATGAACTTTTCCCATAGCGCCAGACACTGAGCGTCACCGCCCTGCAGCTTAACTACGTATTCACGGGCGCGGTCGGCAAAACCTTCTTCTTCGTCAAAGCGTACTTTGGCTTCGCGGTAAAAGTCTTCAAGATCAGAGAGTGCAGTTTCAGCCACTTCATCTTGTAGCTTGTCTGAAAGGTGCGCAAGCAACATGCCGAACTGTGTGCCCCAGTCGCCCATGTGATTTTGACGAATAACGTTGTGGCCCAAGAACTCAAGCACTTTAACCACAGCATCGCCGATGATAGTAGTACGCAGGTGCCCCACGTGCATTTCTTTGGCTAGGTTAGGCGATGAATAATCAACAACAATGTTTTGTTCTTTTGACTTAGCAATGCCTAGACGTGGGTCGGTTAGCGACAACTCACACTGATTTGACAGCCATTCGTCACTTAAATGGACGTTGATAAAACCAGGGCCCGCCACTTCTAGCTTGCTGGCAATATCGTCAAGCTTTACAGTCTCAACAATTTTCTCTGCAATATCGCGCGGCTTTTGCTTAAGCTGCTTGGCTAGCGCCATCGCACCGTTAAACTGATACTCACCAAATTCAGGTCGAGCGCTGCGCGAAACTGGCACCGGCGCATTTTCTACGCCCATTTCTTGTAGAGCTTCAGTGAAACGGTTAACTAATAGTGCATGTATATTCATAATATATTGTGTCTTTGTTTAATCTTTATTAGCTTAATTTTCGCGCGTGTTTTTGAACTGAATATCAGGGTAGCGCTCTTGCGCTAGCTGTAAATTCACCATAGTAGGTGCGATGTACGTCAGGTTATCGCCGCCATCTAGTGCAAGGTTTTGCTCACCTTTACGGCGGAATTCATCAAGCTTCTTCTCATTGTCAGAGTAAACCCAGCGGGCGGTGCTCACGTTAATATGCTCATAAAGCGCGTCTACGTTGTATTCGGCTTTCAAGCGAGCGACAACTACGTCAAACTGAAGCACACCTACTGCGCCAACAATCAAATCGTTGTTGGCAAGCGGTCTAAACACCTGTACCGCCCCTTCCTCAGAAAGCTGGATCAGCCCTTTCAGCAATTGCTTTTGCTTAAGCGGATCTTTCAAGCGGATGCGTTTAAATAGCTCAGGCGCAAAGTTTGGAATACCCGTAAAGCGGTAGTTATCGCCTGACGTGAAGGTGTCTCCTATACGAATGGTACCGTGGTTGTGCAAGCCGATGATATCGCCGGCATAGGCTTCTTCTAGCAATGAACGGTCACCAGCCAAGAAGGTTAATGCATCCGAAATACGCACATCTTTACCTAAACGGCTGTTGCGCATTTTCATGCCTTTTTCGTACTTGCCCGACACAATACGACAAAACGCAATGCGGTCACGGTGTTTCGGGTCCATGTTGGCCTGAATCTTAAATACGAAGCCACTGAACTTGCCGTCAGTGCTTTCGATAGTCCCTTCTTCGGTTTCGCGACCAAGTGGCGCAGGTGCCCACTCAACCAATCCGTCAAGCATGTGGTCAACACCAAAGTTACCTAATGCTGTACCGAAAAATACTGGCGTTAACTGGCCTTCCAAGAAAAGCTCTTGTTCGAATTCGTTAGATGCACCGCGTACAAGCTCAAGCTCGTCACGCAAGGTTTCAGCTAGGTCACTTCCTACTGCAGTATCTAACTCAGGATTATCTAACCCTTTGATGATGCGCACGTCTTGGATAGTGTGACCCTGGCCGCTTTGATACAAAATAGTTTCGTCGCGGTGAAGGTGATATACACCTTTAAAGCTCTTACCACAGCCAATTGGCCAAGTGATTGGTGCACACAAGATATCAAGCTCGGTTTCTACTTCATCGAGCAGCTCCATAGGATCGCGAATATCCCGGTCAAGCTTGTTCATGAAAGTCACAATCGGCGTATCGCGCAAACGGGTGACTTCCATAAGTTTACGGGTTCGGTCTTCTACACCTTTCGCTGCGTCGATAACCATAAGGCATGAATCAACGGCTGTTAGCGTACGATAGGTATCTTCAGAAAAGTCTTCGTGCCCCGGAGTATCCAGCAGGTTTACTAAGTGATCGCTATATGGAAACTGCATGACCGAGGTGGTTACCGAGATACCACGCTCTTTTTCCATTTCCATCCAGTCAGATTTAGCATGCTGGCCTGACTTTTTACCTTTTACGGTACCGGCAGTTTGCAGGGCGCGTCCGAATAACAATACTTTTTCGGTAATCGTGGTTTTACCCGCATCCGGGTGCGATATGATAGCAAAAGTCCTTCGCTTATTGATTTCATTAGAAAAATTGCTATCCGCCATACACCAAAAACCCTTATTTACACCTAAATTTACACCCGTTTAAAAAACCACTTTTTGTCATCAAAAAGTGAACCTCGGTATTTATGAATTAATACCTGCTTTTCAAGCCCCGACAAATTCTAATAAGGCACTTATATCGTGCCCGTCAGCAGCTCTAAGCGCGGCAATATACTGATTGCGGCGCTCATTCATGGCTTCCAGCCTGTAACCCCCAGCCCAATCAATGGCTGGTTCATTTAATAGTTTAGTCAATACAGCATCCGCCATTATCCGCGCATGCCGCCCGTTGCCATTTGGAAACGGATGGATAAATACCAGCTTATGGTGAAACCTAGCCGCCAGCTCTTTAGGCGTATAAGTGCCATGCTCAACCCAGTATTTGGCATCGTCCAATAGTTGCCGCAATTGAATGGCAACCTGAATAGGATCAACACCGATATTCTTTTCAGTACGGCGGAATGTACCCGCCCACTTCCAAACACTACCAAACAAACGCTTGTGCAGTTCTAAAACAAAAGCCTCTGACAATACGTCAGGGTTCTTTTGTTTGTCTAACCACTTCAATCCTTCGGTGATGCCAGCTTGTTCAAGCTGGTCTAGCTCCCCTCTGGTACTCACATGCTTGAACTTCAGACCATCCAGCTCATCAGGATCAAGCGGTGTCGCACCATCAGGGTAATCAACTAGATTTGTGTAATCATCCGTCATTCATCATTCCAAAAGTCGGATGGCATCTTGTCGATGATTTGCGCTGCAATGCGCTCAATTTCAAATTCAAGCTGCTCTTTACTCAATGATTGCGCTTCAAGCGCCATATGAGTGGATACAGCTTTCACCTGAGCACGCGCTTTTTCAATAGCGCGTTCTTTAATCACAGCTTCCACGTTTTGCTTTGGTACAATGGCGTACACAAACTTGCAATCCATCGCCTCGGCCATAGATTGCATAGTCTTCAGGGTAACGCTGCCATGCGGCTCATCCTGTTCAGCCTTGGATATTCTGGCCTTAGTAACGCCCAACTTTTTAGCCAATTGTGTGCCAGACATACCAAGCGCAGTTCGCACTGTGCGTAGCCAACCTTCTTTAGGAAGCCCATGGTTAGGCAGGATAGATAAGCTACCAAACTGACTTACAGCTTGGTTCACTTTGTCTCGATATTGCTTGGCAACTATCTTATCTATACTCATGCTCTTCTACTCTGGACAACCTATATGTGTACTCGAACACTCATTTCGTATACATATTTATATACCAACACCACATTTAAGTCAACAAATACATTGACCCTTAAGAATTTAAAGTAAACCTATTTATTTACTAAAAACCGTTTTAGGTATACATAATTGTATACGTATTTCAGTTTATGATCTTCAACTTTCACGGCGCTAAACGCCGTAAATATGAAAACTTTTAAACCAGCATAGTTCAAAACAAGGGCGCTATCGGTACAATAAGTACCAATAGCCAGCATTATTTAAACCTTTTTGGCTCAGCTTGACGGCTTGGCGGCAAGACAAGTGAAGAATGAGCGATTAAGGCCACATGGCCGCTGAGCCCAAAAAGCGCTTTTGAAAACAAGCCCCTGCCTAATAAGGTAAGGGCTCCTCTTCTGGGCTGCTGGCTAACATGTCGTTGATTTGCTCATGAATGTTGTCGATGTCCTGCGTGGCATCTATCCAAACACCATGCATTATGCCGTTGTTGTATGCGGCTAAGTCTGCAACATAAATTCTAATTTTTTCGCTCATTGTTTTGCTCCTTTAAGGTTAAAAATTCATTCCCTTTTGAGGTTGAAAATCCCAATAAAAGAAGCGAGCTTGCGAGCGAAGATCACATGTTTTGACGCAATCCAGACAGGGGGAACCACCCTCCAGCCCAAGCCTGAACCTAAGAAGGCGCGTAAGGTCGGGGGGGATGTCTCGGTGAATCCTTAGTGTCCAACCTATGAACATTTGCTAGGCTTAAAAAGAGAACTCCGCCCCAAACTGACATTGACGCCATTGCCTCCCCCCACATTAGTACATATTCCTTGCGTAGGTCATCAGCACATATTACTGCTACCCGAATCTGATATTCAGTTTGCTTATAGCGATGTGGCGGGCGTACATGTTAGATCGCTAGAACAACAAGCAGACACGCAGCTCACATTGAAAACCTTAGAAGAGAGAACCGCGCTTGTTCGATGTCACCGGCAATACTTGGTGAGGTTATCATGCGTTGCGGAAATTAAACTCTTGGATAATGGCCTTGCTACGCTTCTAATGAAGACGGGAGATTCAGTTCCCGTGAGCCGTCGATATCTCAAAAAGCTAAAGTCGTTATTAACGCTTTAATCACACCACAAAGGCTGCATTAACTTAAAAAGGACTGAGAGAGTATGCCTGATTTTCGGGCACAGTAAGGCAAATTTCCCCATTTTCCTGCTCAATGGAGAGCCTTCCCCCCGTTCAATTCACGCTCAACTTGCAAAATCTCTTTCTCATCTCAATGCCATTTACTTAGCATGCTAAACAAATAAAATAGTTAGCATGCTAAGTAAATAAACGGTTTTTACATGTCATTTTCAGAACCTATGCCACTTCAACTTATTGCGCTTTTTGCCCGCACTGCGCAAAAGTGCAGAAGAACTGTCACTGAATCGGTCGCTCATCTCGACCTTACAGAGTCTAGATGGCGCGTAATGATTCATATGTCGTTACTAGGTGAGGGCTGTACGCAACAGATGGTGGCTGAAAGCTTGGAAATAGAAATGCCTAGCTTAACTCGCACAATTAAACAGCTCGAAACTACCGGGTTAATCAAACGCGTTACCGATACTAACGACAAACGAAGTCGCTTACTTTACTTCACAGATATGGGCAAAGGTCGAATGAATGATATCGAAAGTACATTGATGGCGCTGCGAGATGAAGTGTACGCAGGAGTATCTGAAGAAGAATTACGCATTATGGCTAAATGTGTTCAAAAAATTGAAGTTAATGCCGCAAAATTATTGGAGTCACTTAAGTGAGTCAACGAACCCCAGATCAGGAATTTGCTAGGTACATAAAGCTGGCTTTAGTCGCTTTTGCCATCTGTTTTATCTACTTTATTATTGCAGATATACGCATGCCAATGACACCACAGGCGAGAGTCTATCATAAGGTCACCCAAATCTCTCCTCAGATAAATGGGCCGATAAATGAGGTGCTTGTCAAAAATAACCAAACCGTAAAGGAAGGGCAGGTTTTATTTGTCATTGACGAGACACCTTACCTAATTGCCCTTGAAAAGGCGCAAATTGATTTGGCAAATGTAGAGTTAGAGAATGCTCAGATAGATGCGAAAGCGGAAGCGATTAGAGCCAAAATAGAGGCTGCATCGGCGGTTTACGACGAACGCAACAGTGAATTTCAACGACTTAATTCCTTAGTTCAAACTAGAGCGGTATCTCAACAAAACGTGGACAAAGCGTACGCACAACTTAAAAGCGCTGAAGCTGAAATTAGTGCGCTTAAAGCCGATCTAAACCAGCAAGTTGTTGCAAGAGGCAAGCAAGGTGACAAAAACCTAAAATATCTAGAAGCGGTAAATGCGGTTAAACGGGCAGAGTTGAACTTAGCCTATACCAAAATTAAAGCACCGCATGACGGTATAATGGCAAACATGCAGGTAACTCAAGGCACTTATGCAAAACAAAGTACGCCCCTTGCCTCAGTTGTCGATAACACGCTAGATGTGGTTGCAGATTTTCGAGAGAAATCACTCGCCAATGTAAAAGAAGGCATTCGCGCTAACGTCGTTTTTGATGCACTACCGGGCAAAGTATTTGAAGCTACAGTCGAAGAATTTGAAGCTGGTGTAAGCGACGGCCAACTCGCCGCCAACGGCACCCTTGCAAGCGTTGAAAAGTCGAATCGGTGGGTACGAGATGCGCAGCGCCAACGTGTCCACATTAAGCTTGAAGAACAAGAAATATCGTTAAACCACCTCACCAGTGGCGCTCGCGCTACCGTGCAGATCGTTCCAGACAACCCTATTGAAAGTGTGGCAGCGCACATTCAAATTCACTTTATAAGCCTGCTGCACTTCATTTATTAGAATTTGATTATGGTTTATTAGACTTAAATTATGAATTCACAGCTAAGTAAAAACGATGTTCAGCAGATGCTTAGGATCGCCTCCGGCGCCACGTTGGGCTTTGCTATATCGAAAGCGCTGGATTGGCCTAATCCGATATTTTTTACCTTGTACCCTATTTTGTTGCTTGGACTGGTAGCCGTTTTAAATGGTCATATTATTCGACAATTTCTTGCCGCAACCATCTTTCCGGCGGCGGCTGTTTTAGTGGTATACGGCTTGTTCGGAAGCCACCCATTGCTGATTACGCCGCTAATCGCCATCACTTTCGCTTTTCTGTTTTGGCAAATGAGTAAAGGTACGCTGTATTTATTCGGTGCGTTTTCCCTCGTAGGACTTTCGCTGCAGCTACACTTTGCCAGCTACAGCAGCGATGGAATAGCTATCTACGCATTAGTTATATCAAACATCGGTGCAATTCTGTTGGCATTGATAATTGCATTCGCTTTGCATATTGTTTTTCCCGATGAGGAGCCGCGCACGCCTTTACCCAAAGCGGCAAAAGATAAAGCAAGTATTCGCCACGAAGTCATATTATGCACCACTGTCGCCACGCTATCGTTTGCTGTATTTCAAACCTTCGACTTAGTAGATTCGATATCAGCACAAGCAGCAAGTGTATTGATTCTTTTTCCACTGTGTTGGAAAGGAGCCACATTGAGTGGCTGGCAGCGAGCGCTGGGCACGCTAATTGGATGTAATCTTGCCCTGCTCGCCCAGCTCATTTTGCTCAACTACAGTGACACGTTGTTTTTCACAAGTTTCAGCTTATGGATATTGGTATTTTTCATCAGCCGCCAGCATGTGCTTAGCGGTGGTGGTGCTGGCACTGGCTTTGGCGTACTTACCACATTTGGCATTTTGTACGGCCAGTCACTCTCTCCACAACAGGATATTATTTATAGTGCGCTGTATCGCTTTTCATCGGTAGTCGTAGCTATTGCACTTAGCCTGTGCGTTATTTATGTCGTACACAGTCTACTTAACAAGTTCCAGCCTACACGACACCACACGTTTACTTAAAAGGCCTGTAGTTATAACGCTTACTGGTTAAAATTTGTGGACGAAAAGTTGATTTGCTACTTCTAGAAAAGTACTGACCCAATAAAAAAAGGCTTCGACGATATCGTCAGTCCAAACCGCAGAGAGTCGGTACAAGCGGTATACTACAAAAATAATGCAGTATCGTCTCGTATCTCTGCGTTTTTAGATTTTATACAGCCTCGACTAACTCTTTAACTTACCTTTATTTCGCGTGGCCTTTACCTAATATCTTTTTAAGTGTGCTTTGAGGAAGGCCATTTACTATTAGCGCGGCTATCATCAATATTGCGCCGGCCATAACCATAGGCAGCAGCGTTTCTTTAAGCAATATCACAGAGCTTACATAACCCACTATCGGCGTGAGTGTACTAATAAGAACAATTTTATCTGGGGGTAATTTAGGCCCCGCCGCTACCATGAGGCCAAAACCGAGACCCGTTGCCACTGGCCCAATGTACGCCAATAGTAACCAATCGCTTATATCGTAAGCCCCAAAATTAGGTGTTGGTTCAACTATCAGTGCAATAGCAAGCATGGCGAAACCTGCGATGGTAAACTGCCAGAAGACAGCTTCAATGACGCTTCCCTTCCACTTATGAAAAGACACTCTTCGAATAGCGACCGCCCACAATGCAGATGCCAGCAACATACCAAAGAGCGGTAGCCATGCGCCCGGTTGTCCCGAAGCAAATAAAATCATTGCACAGCCAATGGTAGATATACCGGTTAGAATTAATCGCTTAGAAGGCGGACGTTGCCGATACCATAGAGTGTCGATAAGCAGCATCCAAAGCGGTGTAGTGTAAATAAGAATACTGGCCGTGCCGGCAGGAATAAACTGCAGTGAGACAGTAATAAGCCCCATTGATAGGATAAACTGGAAAAAGGCAACGACAAACACCACCGAGCGATCTTTACGATTGAGCACCGGTAAACGTTTTTTGGTGATAAGTACAAACAGCGCGAGTACGGGAAGGCTTAACAAGAAGCGCAAGCACACCATCCATACAGGCCCTACAATCTCAAGCCCTAATTTCATGCCTGGCCAGTTAAGTCCTAAACACAACACCGCAACCAAAAGCATTTTAATGCCTTTTGATTGCTCTTTTTCCGCCACCGATGATGAAGACATGCGTTTTAAAAAATCCAATTACACGAACTGCGTTAAGAGAAGTTTCTACCGCCTGGTAAGCTGAATGTAGGCGGAGAATTTTGAGGGCGCAAATATAAGTGAATTAGCAAGGGATTAAAACCTTCCTGACCGTGTATACACGCCAATTTATCGACCAAATGGTCAACTTTTTAAAACCTTGTGGAAACTTTGCTATACGGGAGTATTAGAAGGAGGGGTTTGTCCACTTCATGATTTTAGCGTTTTCTTTTTGTACGCTGTTTCCATTACTCTTGTCATGCCCGTCATCATTACTTGTTACGGTATAATAGTTTTTGCGGGTTTCTATATGCTCAAACCCCGAGCTCTCGTAAATCGCAATAGCAGTATCATTACTTTCACGCACTTCTAGCCACATTTCACGCATTGCATTATTCACCGATGTCTCAATGACAAAATCAACTAAAGCGCGACCTATACCCTTGCCTCTAGCGCCACTGTCTACCGCAATATCCATCAGCGTAGCTTCATCAACGACTTCAAGCATGATGGCATAGCCAATAATCTTATCATTATCAAAGGCAAACACCCCGTAATAGGGTTTGGTGAAACAATCCTCGAAGGTACTTAGTTTCCAAGGCGACACGTGTGCCTCTTGATGGATAGCATGCGCAAGTTCAATGTGCTCATTAAAGCCTTGTGGCGGTACGATTGTTAACTTCATCGACGCGACTACTGGCCGTTAGCGGAGTGGTTTAATGCGCGTGCTGCGCTAATAAGCTGCGCCCACAGCTCCCGTTTTTGCACAGTTGAGAGTTTAAGCGGTGTGGCTGGCAATATAATGGCCGTTTCGCTTACCGATAGCGTACGGCCAATCATTATGGTGTTAGCCCACTGTGACGGTATACCCAACTGAACACAGGCTAGCTGCAAGTCTTTTAGCCATTGCTGTGATTTCGCTTTCTGTTCGGCACTTAACGGGGTACCTTCAGGCGATACCGGCCCTTTTACGCCAGTAGGCTTTGTTGAAGACTCATGCGAGGCAACTGCATTGTCGTAAGACGTAGAAGTGTTGTGTGACTGTGAAGCACCTGTTTCGGTTTGCCCTACTTTCTCTTCATTGTGCGACGTGCTAGGCGTAGAAAGTTTTGCTGCCCCGCCGTCTTTAGGCTTAGCCTTACCTTTCGCGCTACTGCCAATATTTGCCCGCAACTGAGCAAGACGTGATTGCTTTTCTTCTTGAGATATTGGTGTTGAAGGCGGCTTATTGGTTTGAGCGTTTTGGCTGTAGGGTAATTGTGCCGATGAACTACTAGCAGTGCCGACGTTGCGTTGTACTGCATTAGTATTGTTTTGTTTCGCTTGGTCTTCCTGCTTTAGCTCAGTGTAGGCGTCTTTGGTGATCCAAACCGGGATCCCCATTTCCTGTAAAACCGCCTGCTGATATGAAGTAAGAGACATTGCGCAAAAACACCTAACGTGGATAGTTTATTGTATTTGTTTAGTTTACTAAAGTTGCAGGCTTGGTTGAATAACTATCGCGTTCTTTTGCTCGGATTGTACTTGCTGTTTAATGCTCAAGCGTTAATTCATAAGGGTTGATTCTTAAGCATTATTCGCGAATTTATAATGCCTAGCCCTTGGTATAAGAGGAAATAAAACAGCTGCAGCAAATAAGTACTAGCAATAAGAACCAATAAAATTGAAGAAGAATTTAACAAAGAAACGATTTAGGATTTGAACGTAAACGTTCACAAGAAGAGAAAGTGGCAGGGGTGGAGGGACTCGAACCCCCAACCATCGGTTTTGGAGACCGCTGTTCTACCAATTCGAACTACACCCCTAGCGCGCTGTGCATTATACGGATGACATTAAAAAGGTAAAGCCTTTTTATCACTACCATGCACTGCATGCTTAATTAACACGCAATGCGCTGTTTTTTCAATCGAATAACACCAAATAGGCTTTATCCATCACCTGTGTTTTGTCTTATTGCCCGCTTTTAAACCGACTTCTATGCAGCGTCACTTTTAAATGCGGAGCAGTTTATGACAATTAGACCTTATTGGCGTTAAGCGCAGCAAACCACAGGTCATTAGTGATAGCGACAATCTCGGTGTGCAGGTCAAATTTCGCTATCGCGTCGTGCTCATCGATATTCATTAGCTTGGCGTAATGCTTAACGAGCTCTCTACTTTCATTGATTTCAAGTTTATTGATAAGGCAGCAACTTGCTAAATCGAAGTAGCGGTTTCCCATGGCGGCATATTCCCAATCAATAATTTTGAGTGAGTTATCTGCGCTCAGTAATACGTGATTAGTTAGCAAGTCATTATGACATAACACATAGTCGTCATCGTCTTGTTCACTTTTTATTACTTGTTTCCGCAATGATTGGGCTTTTAGATAAAGCTCACTGCTCATATCGAGCTGTGCAACATTAATATAATGCTGCCATCTTGATGACAAATCTAATGGCCTAGCGGTAATGGGCAAAGAATGAATACGAGCGAGGGTGTTGGCCAGCTCAAGCATTGAAAGCGTCGCACTGTCACTGTGCTCTAGCCACTGCTCTACCCAGATGGTTTCATCATCGCTTAACCATATAGGTTGCGGCGCTACTCCCAACCTATAAAGCTGTTGCTGCAAAGCAAATTGGTGCGCACGATTAACCCCACTAAAGTCATCATCGCCCATCCATTTCACCGCTAAGTCGACAAAGTTACGATCCGACGTTAGTTGCCCACTACTTTGAAGGTTATTTGCTATCATGGGTAACTGACTATCTGCGAGCTGTTGAACGCGGTAAACGTGGTTTACCGCTCCAGCAGGGTGTGACGAAATTTTCGCACTGTCGCTAAGATTAAGCGCCTTTTGCAGCGTGGCGATGATATCCAACCTGTTCACCTTGTTTTTTATATTGTACTAGCCACTGGTAATATCCAAATACCGCAAAACCAACGTAGCCTAAGAACAGGCAAGCAGATAATGCATAACCCACTTGCAGGTATAAATAGGCAGACGCTAAATTGATGAAAAACCAGTAAACCCAGTTTTGCAGGATTTTATGCGCCACCATAAATGTTGTGACTACACTCAATAAATTAATGCTCGCATCTAATAGTAGGTACTCACTATTGAACTGTGAGCCTGCCACCTCAGACAAAACCCAAGCGAGCAATAACATACTCGGCACAATGAGCAAATGAGCCCAGAGAGGCCAATGAAGCACTGGCTTAACATCGCCGTCTTCCGCCCCTTTCGACCACTGATAATAACCGTATCCCGCCATTATCATATAAAAGAAGTTAAGCGCAGACTGAAATGGCAAAGTCACCTGCCAAAATAGCCAGGTGTAAATTGCGGTACTTACAAAAGCGCACAGCCAACACCAGCTGTTCTGTTTTGCGGCTAACAGCACATAGGCAATAGCGAGGACAACCGCTACCCACTCTAAAAGCGAAGTAGCGGCAATTTGTGAGGTAAACTCAGAAAAAAAGCTAGCCATTAAGATTATTTTCTAGATTGCATGGCATCGAAGTTTAAGAACTTGGCCACGAAAATAGCTTGCCCCACTTCTTCATGGGTCCTTTGCATTTCTTCACCAAGTACTTTCATAACCACACCATAGTCACCTGTAACCTGCGTGCTGGTTGAGCTTGTTGAAACTGTAATATCACTGTAGCTATTTAACCTATCAATGAAATCTTGAATAGGTGGAATGTATTCGTTAACCAATGGGTACAACGACAGTTCAACCATAACTTGCATGTCTGTTTCCTTTTATTTTAAAACGCGTACTTAACAGTAACGCCAAACTGACGACCGTTACCTATTTGGTAATATGGCTCATCGAAGGCATACTCATCGCGAGGGTCGTTGCTGAAACCACCGAATCCACGGGTGTAGTACTCACGATCAAAAGCATTTTGTACCCACAGTGATGTCTGCCAATCACCGTGTAGCACCACAATCTCCGAATTAACCAGCGTAGTACTTGGCGAGGTTACATCATGGCCGTCAGAAAAACGGTATTCGCTTTTGTAATCTACATCTACACGCCAAAGCATGTTATCTGTAAGTGCGTACTCACTATACAGGTTTGCGGTCCACTTAGGTGATTGAGCCTGTCTTTGCTCAGACACTTCAGTACCGTCTGCAAGCGTATACCCTTCAAAGGTAGCGCTTAGGTAACCAACACTTGCATCAAGCTGCCATGCATCACTAGCAATCCAGCTAAGCTCTAGCTCGGCTCCTTTGTTTGTTCCTAAATCAGCATTATCAATAATATCTACGAACCCTGCCGTACCGTCATCACGAGTGATAACGTCAAAATCGCTCACCTGAGTATCTTTTCTATCCATATAGAAAATTGCAGCGCGAGCAATTAGGTCAGGTGTAAATAATGGGCCCTTAACGCCTACTTCGTAGTTCCAGTTATACTCTTCGTCGAAGAATCGCTGATTGTCATTCACGCGGCTGTCGGGGTTAAAACCTGCACCTTTATATCCGCGTGAAATACTGCCGTAATAGAAGTGATCGCCTTGTGTATACTGAAGCGCGATTTTCCCGCCTACCATGGTGGTGTCGAACGCGCGAGTAAGCTGGTTGTTATCAGCGTAATCAAAATCGTAGTTTTCTACTCTTAACCCTGCTACAAGTACTAAATTTTCGTTCAAACGACTTTCAGTCTGAGCATAGATAGCGGTCGTCGTAGGCGTGTATTCACTGGCAAAGTCACTATCCAAATAAGTGTACTGACGCAGCAGCTTTTCTTCCGTGCTTTTATAAAATACGCCTATTGTCCAGTCAGTCATACCATCAAAAAGTGCGGCACTGTCAGACGACACGAAACGCATCTCTCCGGTCTGTGTTTCTACATCACGATAATAGGCGTCAAAAGACGTATAACCCCACGGGTGAAACCCTGTGAATGTCCAGTCTTCATCGTAGCCATAAGCAATATTGTGAGAAGCATGGGTGGCAATTAGAATAAAGTCGCCCGCTGCTGTATTGGTTGTAGAGCGCGCGCTAACAGCGTGGGTTTGGTGTTCGTCAAATCCTGGTTCATCAGACAGCGTTTTGTTGTCATTGTCTAGCGAGAATGCATCGTAACCGTTATCGATATCGTACCAGCGATAAGTAAGTGCAAGTGTGGTTCGCTCATCTACGCTGCCTTCAACGGCAAAGCGCAGTGCGGTTTCATCGATATTCGCGGTATCGCTTCTATTTAAGAACGTATTTTCTACAAAGCCATCACTGCGATTATGAACCAGCGCAACACGATAGCCCCAATTCGTGTTGATATCATCACCAGTGGCGCCTTCAATACGGTAACTCTCTTTGTTCCCAATGCGGGCTTCAACGTAGTCTGGGGCGTCGCTACCCACGTCATTACTGGAGAGTTTAACCGCTCCGGCCAATGCACCTGTGCCGTATAAGGTAGCCTGAGGTCCGCGATAGACCTCTAGTTGTTTAGTATCAAAAATAAGACCTGCCGCAGCAAGGCCTGAAAAATCAAATTCATCGACGATAAAGCTTACAGAAGGATTGATAGGCTCGGCGAACTGACTACGCTCTCCAATACCGCGAATTTGCACGAAGCGGCCGCGAGACGCACCAGCTGCAAAGTTTACGTTTGGAATACTGTTTAGCACACTGTCGATATGGCTCGGCTGTCTACTGCGAAGACGCTCTTGATCTAAAATGGTCGCGCTAGCACTTAACTGGTCGAGTGTAGTTTGACGAAAATCACCAGATACGATGACGCGCTCAATATCTGATGGCGTGCTATCTGAAGTGTTACTTACATTGGTTTGTTGCGCATAGGCCGCAACGGAACTAGCAAGCAGTGAAAGTGTGAAAAGTGTTTTATACATGGGATCTCTTATTCTTATTTAAGAAAAAAGATCCGGGTCTAACGGCAGGTGATAAGGCTATATGGTGAACCATCCCTACGCCGGTATTATCCGGATCAGGTTTAAGGGTTCCCACGAATGTGGATCTCAGACCGAAAACGGACACCCCTTGGTATAGTGTTGCGCTGCTAAAACTAGCAAACTCAACTTCTGCGACGGAGTCTACCAGTTCGATACACGCCGTCAAGCAGATAAGACGTTAAGCTAACGTAAGGTTTTATATATGATATAAGGCGTTGAAAGCTTGCGGCTATTCAGCGTCAATATTCATATTTAGGCGACGTACTTCATCGTCAGTTTGTGCTTTTAAAACTTCCAACGTTTTGCCGTGTGCCGTCGGTTGACGCGTATCAGGGTCAACTTTTACAAACACGATATCGTCTGCAAAGCAGATGGTTTTCTTGGTTGCTTTGTTGCGTACCAAGCAGCTTACGGTAATAGATGTGCGGCCCACAGCTTTAGTTTCTAGACCAAACTCTACGATATCACCCTGCATAGCCGGTGATTCAAAACTAATTTCACCAATATGCTTAGTTACCAAGCAATTAGTCTCTAACTGACAAATAGCCCAAATTGCAGCTTCTTCGTCTATCCATTCTAACGCGCGGCCACCGAACAAAGAATTGGCGTAATTAAGGTCGTTTGGCATAACTAGACGCCGAGAAAGAAAGCGCATTCGAATTCCTCATTATAAATCGCTACTATAGCGTTAGATTATACCGAAAAAACTGATTCATGGCGCTAACTCAATTACGCGAATGGCTATTAGCCCCCTATTTCGAAAATAGCGGCGAAATTGGCTGCAAAAAAAGCTCTCACGCTTCACACTTATCAAACGTGACTTGTCCGCTTCACCGGAGAATGCTTGTAATATCTGGCAATGATGATTTTTGTGAAGCTGCCATACGTAGCGTTCAAGCCTTTGTAGATGAAGTTTCATCTATAAGCGTTGTGAATTTTGCTGGCGATACACTTAAGGGAAAGAGCCGTAAACAAGTACTGGGGAGCGAATGTGACATTGCCACATTAGACTGTCGCGATTCGTTCAAACCTGGCGACGTGATGGCAGTGGCGGGTATCGTTAAACGCAGTGGTTGTTTAATACTTATTTGCCCTGCTTTGAGTGAATGGGTTAATAATATATCGGTCTCGTTCCTGTCGGAGGGGTTTACGCTTACACAAAGTCGATACCTCGGACGCTTTATAAAGCACCTGCGTAACAACGACTACGTGGCATTTCACACTGAAGAGAAAACCACACTTCCAGATACGGCCATGTACCGCATTAGCCAAGGCTTAACATCAAACGTCTATAGAGGCTCACTATTTAAATCAGAAGAGCAAGAGCAGGCATACAGTCGTTTATATCAAGCACACTCACTTAATAAATTAAACGCGCTGATTACCGCCCCAAGAGGCAGAGGCAAGTCATCATTATTAGGTATATTCATTGAAAGCCTAATCAGACAGGGTAAAAATGTACTATTAACCAGTGAACGCTTCGATAATGTGAAGAACGTGCTTTCACGTATTCAACAGCACGATATAGCTGGTGTCAAAACACAACAACCATCCACCGCTAACATTCAAAGCCAACTAAGCCTTGGTGATAAGAATAAGACAACGACATTAGGCATTGTAAAATGGGTGCCCCCTGACAGTGCCTTGTTATATACCACAGAAGATGAAAAGTATGACGTTGTAATTGTTGATGAAGCGGCTTCAATCCCCCTCCCGGATGTATACCGGATCATAGCCAACCACAAGCAGTGGGTGCTCAGTACTACGCTTTTGGGTTATGAAGGCTCAGGTAGTGGCTTTATTCACAAACTCATCCCTAGTTTACCGCCATCAGCTATCCATTTGAGACTATCAACGCCGTTACGATGGTTCGAACATGATCCCATTGAAGCCTTTTTCAATACGACTTGTTTATTTGAGGACAGAGATGCGGCGCACAATATTGGCGAGATTAATTTCAAAAACAGTATTAATGCATCGATAGATTACGATTTTTCCATAAGTTCGTTTAAAAGCATTTCCGAAGAGGCGCTTCAGCAAATAATGTCGCTACTTTCATTAGCTCATTATCAAACTACGCCCGATGATTTTATGCGCCTAATGGATAGCCCGGATGTACTTGTTGCCATACTTAAATTCAACGACAACGTGATAGGTGTTGCAATTATAAACGCTGAAGGTAGCGACTACCTGAACGATACTGCATTAGGGATTGCGTCTGGACAACGTCGTCCTAAAGGGCATTTAGGTGCACAGCGACTTGCTCTGTTGTCTGCTGATGCAAAAACAGCAACGTTTAAATATTGGCGTATTAACCGTATTGCCGTCGATACGGTGGCGCAAAGTAAGGGGATAGGCAGCTACTTGCTACAAAGAGTTAGTGATGAAGCCAAAAATCAAAGTATTGACGCTATCTGTACTTCTTATGGAACGACACATAAGTTGGACAGTTTTTGGACAAGAAATAGATTTGAGATTGTAGACTATGGGCGAAAGCCTAATAAAGCGAGTGGCGAAACCAGTGCACTAGCGTTATATCCTCATTCCAACAGAGCAAAAAAACTGCTTTCTGATTTGGTAGCGCTAAAAGAGAGCTTTCAATTCGATAACCAGTTAGACAACTTGCCCATTAGCATACTGACAATCTATGTAGAAAAGTTAGTACACTTTACCCAAGGCACACGCACTTTAGATGATGTTTGGCCGATATTACATAAAATTGCGCGTTATGCAGAGACTCACCCTACACCAAGCGCAAATACTGAATTGAACAAGCCAAATAACACAATACTGTATACGCTATGGCGTCTTATTGAAATCATTAACACGAAGCGCTTTCTCAGAAAAGTATTTACACATTCAGATATGAATGCGAAGCAACTTGTTTCTACATTAAACGAAGAAAATTTAAAAGTAAGTGGGTTAAAAGAAGTCACTATTGTTATAAGAGAAGCACTTCTGCCTGCTTTCAAAAAATAGAAAGTCCGTAGCCTGAAAGTACAACTAATCAGCTTGGCGTAGAGCCACTATACCTGCGTTAACAAGCCGCGATTACGAACATTTTAAATCTCGCTGAGTGTTTAATGACCTATGCGGACTGTTATTAAGGCCCTATAAATATAATCCCATTCGAGAAAAGCTCACTTACAAAATTAAGGGCAAAAAAAAGCCTCCCAAAGGGAGGCTCTTTTGCTAAAACCACATATTAGATACTAATACCGCGGTTCTTCGCTTTTTCCTTGATATAAGGTTCCCACGCTGCAGCGTTGCGACGTAGTGAGCGATCTTTCTTAGCTTCTAGTACATGTTTGTAAGCAGACTTAAAGTTACCTGCGTAGAAGTTCGCTTCCATTAACGTGAAGTGAATCTTCTCAGGGTCTTCAGCACCACGCTCTAGAGCGTTCTCTAGTGCTTTGATAGCGCCTTTGTAGTCTTCAGCTACAAGTAGAAGTGTACCTTGCTTACGATAATGCTCTGGATCAGAACTCTTTGCGGCCGCCTGTGCGTACAGATTAGCTGCAGTTTTAAAGTTCTTAGCCTGGTGATATGCGTTAGCAATATTAGCAAGCATATCGGCATCGTTCTTCAACAAGCCTTCTTTCATGTGCTTTTCAAGTAACTTCGCAGCCTTGTAAGGCATCCCGTTACTTTGATAAAGCTGAGCAAGCGTCTTTATTTCTGACTCTTTCTCTAGATAGCCCTGCATATAAGCAAGTTCTAGCGTTGAAAGACCTTTCTTATAGTCTTCAACTAAGATGTAGAAAAAGCCAAGACGTGACCACCAAGTTTTTTCCTGAGGGAAAGTTCTAACAAGATCTTCCGCCACAGCAACCGTTTCAGGGTACATCTTACGCTCGTAGTAAGAAGTTAGCTTTAATACATACGGGTTTTTGTTTGGCTCTTCATACAAAGCAATCGCTTTGTCTGCTGGCTCAACCATCTTCGCTAGTTGCTTAGATTCAAAGTAAGCCTGTGCCAAACGCGTATATACGTCTGCGTCTTCTTTACACGTGAAGTCCATCCACTTGTTATACCATTTAATGGCATCAGTGTACTTCTCTTCCTGCATGCTCAAATCACCTAGTAATTTAAGTGTTTGAGAGTGTTCAAGGTCGTTTAGAACTTTTGGTTCAACTGATTCAACCAAATACCCTAAAGCTTTACCACCTTGACCTTCTTGCGCAGCAAGTAAGTTACCAATAAAACGCTTTACGTAAGCTCTATCGAAATCGTCAGATGCGTCGATTTCGTAAAGTACGTTTAGTGCTTCATTAACTTGGTCTTCATTGTAGAACTCAAAAGCTTTCTGAACTTTTTTACCGGTACGCTCACCTACAAGCGTTGTTTTTCCTTTCTCATATCCAGGACAAACAACAGGTGCTGACTGCGCTAGGGCAGCGGGTGCTGAAAGCACCGCACCTGCGCCTAGCACTAAAGCAACGGCTGACATTTTGAATGTACGTTTCATCATGATCATTGCTCCAGTTTAAAGTCTAGCTGTACGAACATGCCAGGTTGTTTAACTGGCTTGCCATCAACGATCTTAGGCTTGTATTTCCACTTACGTAGAGCACGACGTGCTTCACGGTCGAATACGCGCTTAGGTTCAGCTTCGATAACTTCGATATCTTCAACACCACCAACTTCGTTGATAGTGAAAGACAGTCTTACCCAACCTTCACGGCCGTCACGGGCTGCATCAGGCGGATATTTCGGGTCGATACGAACGATAGGTGTTGCTTCACCATCACGCTGCATAGCACCAACACCACCGATGTTTACACCAACACCACCTGTGTCGATAGCTGGAATAGCTAAGCTAAAGCCATCTGCATCAGGTTCCGCTGTTTCCGGCTCTACTTGCTCCATTTTAGGAGGCTGTGGAGGCGGAGGCGGCGGTGGTGGTGGAACACGAGTACGCGTTTGCGTCTGGTCGTCTGGTTCCTGCATTACAATATCGATAACCGGTGCAGGCGGTACTTCGTCTGCTGGTCTAGATGAATTTTCAATCAACTTGGCCATTAGAACGAAAAGGGCAAATGCAACACCAGCACCTAAAAGTATAGATACAATTATACGTAACATCTTATCCCCTTGCCGCTACCGAGACTCGGTTAACGCCAGCGGCTTTAACCTGATCCATAATCTCAACTACTAAACCATGCTTCGCTTTTACGTCAGCTTGAATGATTACGTAGTCAGTAGGCTGCTCGGTAAGCAGTCTTTCAATATTCGCTCTTACGCTGTCCGGCGCAACTTCACGCTTATCTAGCCATACATTTCCGTCTTCAGTTACGGCGATGAAAATGTTTGCATTTTTGTGAAGAATCGCCTGGCTCGCATCTGGCTTGTTGACTTCGATCCCTGCTTCTTTAACGAAAACAGTGGTAACGATAAAGAAGATCAGCATGATAAACACGATATCCAACATGGGCGTCATGTCGATCTGTGCATCTTCTTCCTCGGTTCTGACTTTTCGAGCCATAATCTCTCTCTCTAATGATGTGGCAGGCTATCAACTAGCCCTTCTCTTGCCAGCTTCACTTTCGCTTCAAGACGTGAACTGATGAACAGTCCAGATAGCGCGGCTACCATTCCCGCCATTGTCGGGATCGTTGCCATAGAGATACCAGCTGCCATTAAACGAGCGTTGCTGGTGCCCTGTGTTGCCATTGTCTCGAAAACACTGATCATACCGGTTACTGTTCCAAGTAGACCGATTAGTGGACACATTGCAATAATGGTTCTGATAATCAGCATTCTAGCGTTAAGGTCGTCTGACGCTTGAGAAATCCACGCGTCACGGATTCTATGCGCATACCATGATGTGGTATCTGCTCGGGCATCCCAATTCGCGATGATGTTCTTCTTCACCTTTGGGAAGACCGAGGTTAAATACCAGTAACGCTCAATCATTAAAACCCACATGAGAAAGAGCGCGGCAGCAACGAAGTATAGTACGTCACCGCCGGTAGCGATAAAGTCCCTGACCGATTCGAATAATCCAATCAGGTAATTCATATTACGCTTTCTCCGACTCTGAGTGAGCAGCTACGATACCCGCAGTTTGCTCATCAAGAATGTGGATGATTGACTTGCTACGAGAAGCTACGATGCTGTGAGTAAGGATTAGAGGCAGAGCCGCGATAATACCTTGAGCAGTAGTTACAAGAGCCATTGAGATACTTCCTGCCATCATACGTGGGTCACCTGTACCGAATAGTGTGATGGTTTGGAATGTCTCGATCATACCTAGTACTGTACCTAGTAGACCTAGTAGAGGAGCAATCGCTGCGAAGATCTTGATAACGTTGATGCCGCTTTCGATTTTTGGAAGCTCGCGAAGAATCGCTTCATCAAGTTTAAGCTCAAGGTTTTCTGCATCAGCAGTCTTGTTCTCTTGGTAAACTTTAAGGATACGACCTAGTGGGTTACCTTCTGAAGGATTGTTTACGTTCTTAAGCTGTGAACGCATTTTTCCACCAGTGATCGTTAGCGTGATCATTTTGTAGATACCAATTAGTAGGCCAATCGCAAGCATAATTGTGATTGTGTAACCAACTGGACCACCAGCGTGATAACGCTCAGCCATTGTCGCTTTCTGCTTCAACAGACCAAGGATTGCACCTTGAGAAGGGTCAGCGAAGAAAGGAACAATACCAGAAGTAGCGTCGATTAGTTCGTCAGCAGAAGCTACGAAGTGACCATCTGGTTGACGACCAAGAGGCTGAACAACTTCAGCTTCAGCGTCATACGCTAGGTAACCAGCTTCACCAACAAGGTTGAAAGTACCAACACGAACAACTTCTTGCTGTGAAGAACCACCGTCAAGGTTAACTACTTCTGTAGTGAACTTAACTACTTCACCGCCTTCAGTCATTTCTTTTTGAAGAGCAAACCATAGGTCTTCTAGTTCTTTAATGTTTGGAAGACCTTTAGAGTCTTCTGACATTTCAGCTAGGAACTGGCCACGACCAGGGAATTGTGCACTTACGATAGACGTAGAGATACGGCCATAAGCTTCAGAAGATGCTTGACGTACCACACCGAACATTTCACCAAGTGTACCTGTAGCTTGGTCAAGTTCAGCAGCCTTTTCATTTAACGTAACTTCATTGTCTGAGAATTGCTTCTGTAGACGGTCGCCACGTGCTTGTTCAGCTTTAAGGTCTGATTGTGCTTTGCGAAGAAGTGCTTGTTTGTCAGCACGTGCTGATTGGAACTCAGCTTCGCGTTGCTTGTCTAGACGAGCTTCAGAAACACGGTTCTGTTGAACCTGGTCTAGAAGATCTTTCAGGCTCTTTGCTTCCTGAGCCTGCGCTCCGGTTGCTGCAACTGCAACTGTCGCAGCGGCTAAAAGAGATTTGAATACTGGTTTCATTAACAATTACTCCGCTGCGCTAATTGGTAGTTTAATCAGATCCGCAGGAATGACGTTGTTAGCCATTTTAACTGCGTCAACAACTGAAGACAGATACTCGTCACCCAGTTTTTCCCAAGCGCGGCTTTCGTTGTTCCATACCCACGCGTGAGTCTGGTCAAGAGAAAGTGCAACTAGCGCCGTACGACCAAGGTTAAAGAAGTCAACAGTAACTTCAGTACCCGCGTCGTCGATAGTACCTTGGTAAGAGTTGATCTTAGTACCGTATTCAACTTCTACTAGGTAAGCCTCTAGTACCTGACGGAACTGCTCAGAAACAGTTACGTTAGAGTTAGCCATAAGGTCGCGAAGACGCTCAACACGCTGAAGACGCTCGTCTAAGTGAATTGGACGGTCTAGCTTGATGAACTGTTCTAGGCTGTCAATCATGCGGAACATAAGAGGAACGATGCCCTGCTTAGTTTGTTCGATGCTGTCAATCTGACGTTGCAACGAATCGATACCGCGCTGCTGATCAGCAACTAGGCTAGCGATGTAATCGTTGTAGATTTTAAGGTTTTCTGTCTCATCTACTGTTTGACGATACTCAACAAGTAGTTCTTGAGATTGTTCAAACAACGTATTGATTTTTTCTTGAGATTTCGCTGCAGCCGCGTGGATTTTCGCTTCTTCTTTATGAAGATCTTCTAGCGTATCTGCAGAGACTGCGCTACCTGTTAGTGCGAATGCACCCATAACAGTAGAAGCAATAAGAGTTCTCTTGCTCATTTTGGACATAGTTCCCAACCAAATTTCTTATTTGAATCCTCGCGCGATACACAATTTATGCTCGAGCCAGGGGCGTAAAAACTTTATCAATGTTTTTAAGGAAGGTAGTGATTGTCGCCAAAACGCCAACACTACGAACTCTAATACTCACATGGATTAATGGAATGAGTCAAGTAACACAGTCTTAACACCGCATTTTAAAATGCTCGACCGGCGACTCATTAACCAATTTTGCATTGATCATACCATTTGTTTGCATTGATCATACCATTGTTTGCATTGATCATACCATTTGCATTTTGCATTTTGCATTTTGCATTTTGCATTTTGCATTGATCATACCATTTGCATTTTGCATTTTGCATTTTGCATTTTGCATTTTGCATTTTGCATTGATCATACCAGATTGCATTATTGCATTGATCATACCAGAAATTTGCATTGAACATACCAGAAAAACACAATGTAACCGATGTATTTTCCGTTTTATTACCGTTGAAATAACCAATTTTAGCGACCAACTCTGCTTTTTGTGGGACCTGTAATAAAACAACGAAATGGAAGGAAAGGCTGATAACCAAGCGCGAACGATTGTCCAAAGGTTAATAGAAGGTTAGCGTACTTTTGTAACTTTGAATCTTTTATTACGTTTTTTATTTAAACGCTGCGTTTCTTACAACTTTTATTCCTAATCTCACCAAATAGTCATCGCTCATCCCTGTTTTGGTGCATCACGTAACTTACCGTTTAACCTTCATAGATGCTACTTATCTCATTTTGACGAGCAAAAGTGAGCGTCAGGCAATCCCATCGAAGATTTAGCAAACTCCCATAGAATGACTGGTCGACATCGGTTTCTCAGGTTTGCTGAATTTTCCAGTCTGACGATGACATACTCTAATACGCTGAGATAGTTTGCTTTTGCCGTCTCGATAATACAGTAGAAGATAGCGCCGCTTTCGGTCTGGCTGAACGGCAAGTTTTTCTGCCGATGACGAAAAGTTTGGTTGCTCATTCTGCGCGGCCATTTTCGATGGCGATGTGGCCATCGAGTGTATAACGAACCAGCTTATGCTATTCGATAAGGCAATATACTGCCTCACCGAATTTGGTTTTCGGTACCACCGACTAGACTAATTTCGTCAGTCAGCTATAAAGCTGATTAAGCAGTGGAAAGCTTTTTACTGTCATTGGGTTACTGGTAAACGATTGCGTCGTTTTTTATTGAGCTCCGAAAATGAAAGAATAAAGGGCTACGTCCTCAGCGACATACTAGCAGCCCTTATTTTTAATGTTTAGTTAAAACCGATGATAATATATAAGTATCATTTTAAATGCTTATTCAGAAATTTAATTACGCGGGTGTTCAGCTCTTCTATGTTACCTTCATCATAGAAGCCATGCCCCTCATTTTCTTTCATCAGCCACTCATACTGATAGCCGGCCTCGTCGAGCGACTTTCGTAAACTTAAAGCTTGTGATAACGGCGCCCGCAGGTCTTTGCCACCATGGATTATGAAGAGCTTTGCTTTCAATTTATCTACGTTATGAGCCGGTGACATTTCAATCTGCCTACTAGTGTCCTCGCCAAGCGTTTTACGTAAATATGCATCCCCCCACTTCATATTTTTAATATCACCATCGTTGAATAATAGCGGTAAATCATAGACTCCTGCATAGCCAATAGCACACTTATATATATCCGGAAACCGTATTGCACTTTGAAAAGCACTATATCCGCCAAAGCTAGCACCAAAAATACACACACGCTCTGGGTCTGCTATACCGCTATCAATCACGTAGCGAGCCGCATCCGCGATGTCATCCTGAATTTTTCTTCCCCACTCGCCATAACCAGCTTCCTCAAATTGTTTTCCAAAACCGGTTGAGCCCCGGAAATTAATCTTTACCACAGCATAACCCTCTTTTGCCAGAAGTTGAGCCGTAGGATCGAATCCCCAATAGTCCCTGGCGTGTGGTCCACCGTGGGGAATAACAATCAAGGGCAAATTTTCGCTACTTTTTGTGTCTGGAAGTGTTAAATATCCCGTTAGCTGGTAGCCATCAGAGGTTCGGATACGAAAGGCTTCGGTAGATACAAAGTCAGCAGGATTTAGCCAGTCTGCAGCAGAGAATAACAACTTCGCCTTCATTGTTTCAGTATCAAACAAGTAGAATTGGCCTGGATTCTTGTCGCCAGAGACGTGCAGCACCATTTTCTTGCTGTCTTTTGTTTTACTTGTAATGCCTACCACATCACCACCAAAAGCATTTAGCAGTGATTTATGTACCTGAGCTTCAATAAGGTCGTCGCGGATAAATTGGTACTGCGGATAATCTTCGTCTATCCGAATACCATAAATTACATCTGAACTACTCTCAAGTAAGTAGCTGGGTTCGGCAATATCGCTGCTGAAAAGGACTTCGGAAGTTTTTGCTTTAATATCGTACTGAATAAGTTTTGCCGGTTCACCAGACTCACTTTCCAGCGCATATAGTTTTGTCGTATCTGCGCCAAACGAAATAGGGACAAACTGTCTATTACCAAGTGTATCAAGCAGTTCCCAGCCATCGCCTCTCTTGTCGCTAAAAAAAATTTTGCTATTATGCTCGTCGTCGATCCCCACTACAATCCGAGGAACACCTTCTTTATCCACAAGAAACCGATTATAGCCAATAGGTGATACTTTAATAATCTTTTCCCTGCCAGTATAAACATTCAACCGGGTAACGTTCGATTTTTGTTCGCCCCTTGTCAATTCGGTTTTCGAGACAAGGATGTGTTTCTCGTCGTCAGGTAATACGGAAATAATTTCACCTCCGTAAGCACGTAATAAACTTCCGCTTTCAGATCGATAGCCGAAAATCATTTCTCCGCGACTGCCGTCATAGTTAACCGCATATAGTTCGCCAGCGCTGGTAGGCTGTGCTTGAGAGCCCAAAATTTGTTCAACTTCTATTACGACTCTTTCATCATTAACCCAATAGTAGCTTCCAGCCTGGGTATCATCTGATGCCTTCTGAACATAAGTGACTTCAAAATCACTTAACCGCATAAAAGCGAGAGACTTTTTCCCTTCGTCATTCATCAGCACAGCGAGGTATTTTCCATCCGGGGATATTTTTGCATTGTAAAATTCGGAATGGCGGGATAAATCTGAAACGGTTACCGCGAATGATAAGCGGCATACAAACATCGCAAATAGTAATATATATCCTTTACTAATAATCATAATCCTTACAACCAAATTTGTCGGGAATGTATCTAGGCTTCCCTGTTTGAATAGCGCATAGCTGACGCTATAAGCAAAAAAGCCGGCTCCTAAAAAGGAACCGGCTTGTTCAGTTAAGTTACTTTCTTACCTGCAACTAATTACGATTTAGCAATTAGAAGCTTTGTGTATAACGAATGTAAGGAACTCGACCCCATGGGTTATACTGGTAGTAGTCGTAACTGGTACCGGCTAAAGTGATGTCAGCAGGCGCTTTGTCACCCACGTTGTTCACACCCAGTGTCACTGTGCCATTCCAAGGTAGACTATAGCTAGCCTGGATATTGTGAATGATCCATGTTGGAACGTGAATAAAATCTGAAGTACCATCAGTCAGCGCGTATTCGTACTCTTGGCTATCGGTCAGGCTGATATTCCAGTTAAAACTAAAGTCGCCAACAGTCAGATCATTAGACAGCTGCGCTTTCATCTCTGGATAACCGTAGTCACCCACAGCGTCGTCACCACCATTTACTTCATAGCTATTCACGTAAGTAGTACTGAAGCTGTTACGTAATTGACCCCAGCCTAAATCAAAGTTTGTTCTGGCAGTAAAGTCAAAGCCGTCTGTTTCAAACGTACCCAGGTTAACGTTACCCAGCTGTGCACCGGTAATAGCACCGTTAATGTCATCACCTTCAAACGATACACCTACCCCTAGTTCAGGGTTAGGGAATTCGGTGCCATTAGCAAACTGTGATACACCTGATGGACAGACGTTTACTGTTCCACGTAAACAGCCTACTGCCGTTGCCAAGGTAGTTGCACTGATCCGGTTAGTAATTTCAATGTTGTAGTAATCCAGAGACAGATTTAACCACTCTGTCGCTTCCCAAACCACACCAGCACTGTACTGATCTGATTTTTCAGGTCCCAGGTTAACGTTACCCATTGTATAGGTGTTTACCTGCACATCTGCATTACCAACACAAGATTCGCCAGTTAACGCAATACATGTTGCTTCATCATTTGTGTAAGTTGCACTGAAAGCAGGTTCTTGTGAAATATCATTCAGCGTTGGCGCACGGAAGCCTTTACCGTAAGATGCACGAACCAATACCTCGTCAGTAGGTCTCCAGCGTACAGCAACCTTAGGCACAAACTCGCTACCGAAATCGCTGTAGTCGTCGTAGCGACCTGCTAGTTCAACTTCAAGAGTATCTAATACAGGAATCGCCATCTCAGCATAGAACGCAGTTACGTCACGCTCGCCGCCAGCAGATGCGCCGGAAGAACCAGAAACCTGACCAGAAGCGGAAAGCAGGTCGTATTGATCCTGATAAGTTTCTTCACGATATTCCGCACCAACCGCAGCAGCAACCATACCGGCAGGTAAGTCAAACAGATCGAAAGATACGTTACCGTAAAATTCTTTTACCGTTGAGTACATGTCGCGATTGGTTGTGGTGGTCATACCGAGACTTGTAGGGTTGCCGGCAAACGGGTCGTAGATGTTGTATTCACCTGAAGTGATGTAAGGCTGAGCTAAGCCAGAAACAACGTAGTTGTTACCTAAGTTAACAGCACGTGATTTAACATAGCGCGCACCAACATCAATCAGGTAATCACCAATAGTACCTTCAAAACCACCGTTAAAGTCGGTAGTGGTATTTTCTACACTGTTATCACGAGGTCCAAGTGCAGCAAAACGGTGATAAAGCGCTAAATCCTCACCAGCAAGTCCGGCATAGAATTCATCGTAAAACGGGTTATTACCGCCATCTTCAGGCGCAGTACCTGGGTGGTTTGGAGAGCCAGCTTCTAGCAAGATAGCGCCGCCCGCCCATGGTGAAGAAGGCAGTGCTGCAAATCGACCAAATGATTCAACTTTACTTAAGGTACCGTTGAAGTAGGTTGACCAGTTATCACTGATTTCATAGCTACCACGACCAAACATCGACAGGTTAGATACACTTGTCAGGTTTGCAGACGTTGCACTGTGATTATATTGACAAGTGATATTATCTGCACTGTCACCAGTAGTATAGAAAAGATCGCTATCGTCACCATTAGTACATAAACCCGGTACGGCAGCACCAAATTCTGGGTGACGCAGACGACCGCTATCGCCTAAGCTGGTTGGGCGAGTAAAGCCACCATCCCCATTAGGGAGCAACTGGCTAAAGTTATTAGAATAGGTAGATCTACCTGGGCTATCTGGGCTATACCAGTAATCACGATCACGGGTATAAATTTCATCACGCTTGTTGTAAGAAGCACCAAACATGACTCGGCCTTTGTCATTGGTTGTACCAACAACGAAGCTCATTTCTTCAGTGTCGCCACCTGCATTTGAAGGGCGACCGGCTCCGTACATGATCTCAACGCCGTCGAAATCCTTACGGGTAATGATGTTGATAACACCTGCAATCGCATCAGAACCGTATACTGCAGACGCACCGTCAGTCAGTACTTCAATCCGTTCAACAGCTGCCATTGGAATGGTGTTCAGATCCTGACCACCGCCAGTGATAGGCGATGATGGAGATCGGCGACCATCGATAAGAATAAGCGTACGTTCGGCACCCAGACCACGTAAGCTAATCTGAGAAGCACCGCCGCCACTAGAACCAGAGGTAGACTGATAAGAACCGAAAGAGTTGAAGTTTGTATCACGCAGGTAATCCGCAACCGAGATATCACCACTTGCATTCAATTCTAAACGGTCGATAACCGTTACAGGCAATGCACCTTCGAAATCGGTGCGACGAAGACGAGAGCCAGTAACTTGAATTCGTTCAGCTACAGCTTCTTCAGCTGCATCCGCATCCTGCTGTGCATACGCTGTCGTTGAAAAAGATGCTGCGGAAGCTGCACCGAAGGCTATCGCTAAGCTAACAGCCCTTGAAACTTTATTATTTAAAAACATGTATTGTCTCCCTGGATCACTAAAACTCTTAGTGTGTGTTTATTAAATCGTTTATATAACGAATTATTATTAGTAAGGTCAAAGCCTCACTTTGATAATAACCACATCCTGTGTGAAGGGTCAACTGGGATCAGACGGGTGTTTCACAAAAGTTCAATTTTTTTTTGTCTTTTAACTCTAATTTGTAAATATTAACTTACACTTTACACATACTTTACAAGCTCAAGATTTTTTAGCTCGCTTTTCATACACTTCAAACGAAGACTAAAGTTTAATGAACTCATCTATGCGGCGAACAGCATAATCGATGACGGCCGCTTACAGTTCAAATACTCTACTATCGAATTTTTGAATATGTTTTTTCGAACCCGGGGGGATGTTTTTTGAGTGAGCATGGTCGCTGCTTATCGGCTGTCGAGCCTGATACATACTTGCAGTTCTTACTGCTGTTGTATCTACTTTTCCTGCTTCATATGGAGGTAAAGATAGCAACTCAGTCTCACGAGTAGCGCCTTGCTTTTCGTAAAACCTCTTAATTACTTGTTTTATTGTTTCCTGTGGCTGTTCTTGCAAGGTTTCTAGCTGTATTACTATTGGTGCTACCTCTTTTTAGAATTAGCCAAAATTTTCGCTAATCTAGACTCATTATCAATAACATTTTTTATTTTTCTAATATTCCAAGACCAATGTAAACTATTACTAAATTGCGTCCTGTATATTGACCATGCGTTATCAATTTCATTTCTTTTGGTGACAACAAAGATTGCTTTATTAAAAACATGATTGATTGCATAAGCATATCGCAAGTTACTTAAGCTTTTGTCAACGATCAGGGCATTTGATACCCCATATTCGCGACAAATCTTAAAATACTCGTCAGCTATCATACTGCATTTCTCTTCATCTAAAAGAGCGAGTGTTTTTAGGCGCTCTAGAGCATTTTTTGTTTTTAATACGTTATCTACTGCCATCGGAAAGGCATCTATTTCCCCCACACTCTGCGCTTCTGTATTTTGAATGATGACTTGTTCTACAAGCGTTGTGCATGTTCCGAGGAATTCCTAAAATAAAAATTGGAGAGCTTTTCGTTGAAACGCTTTCGTCTGTGAAGCTAGAAGGCTTAACCTCTGCGCACTTAACGTTCTCGTTTCTCCAATCCTCAATTAATGAGTAATCAAATGACTTATCCTTTGGTGAGATCGCTCGCATGGTTTCTGCGCACTTTTCAAAATATTGGTAAGCTGTATCCACTTCGGAGGTTTTTAGGTAGGTATTCCCTAAGGCGTTGTAAAAGCATGCTTTGGACACTGATAAAGGGGCCTTGTCCATGCTAGATAGTAAGGTGTCTAGTTCCTTCTGAAGCTCTTTTGCTTCCTCTGTATCAGACATCGTTGATAATAAGTGGAGTGTTTCCCCTGACGTTGGGACTGTCCTTAAGACTTCTCTGAGCGACTGCTTTGCTTGAATGAAGTAACCCAGTTGATAAGCGAGTACTCCTTTTAAGTGTAATAGCACTACAGACGACGACACTCTGTTGCCGATAGACTGCAGGTATTCGTATGCCAACTCGGTTTTTCCTAAATCAGAGAGCACTCCCAAGGCTTGCACTACCATTTGATCACTTTGGCTTTGTTCAAGCGCTTTTTCGATACAGCGCTTAGCTAGTCTATAACTGCCAAACGATTTTGCTATTTGCCCTATTCCAACCCATCTTTCTTGTAAAGGTGCTTGTAAGTTGATTAAGTCGCTAATTATCGCCTCAACCTGTGACTTATTGACTGATTTTGAGGCTGAAACTAACTTTTGCAATAGATGATTCATAGTAAAAAAGAAGCCCAGCACTATGCTGGGCTTACGACCTTGTTTAGAAATTTACTTCTACACTGAAACGCACGTAACGTGGCGTTTGGAAAGATGTAGGCAACCCGTAACTTGGTTGTATTCTCCAAGGAATAATCCTTCATCACTTTGTCCAGCATAACGCTCGTTTATTTCGTTAAGCTGAGTAGCATCATCATTGTTGAATAAGTTAAAGATGTCAGCACGAAGCGCTACGTCCGCTTGCTCTAGCTCAATAAGGTATTTCGCACTCAAATCCAAAGTCCAAGTACTAGCGTACGACCTTCAGAGCCACGAGAAACTAACTCACCATCTTTTACAAATGACTCCGCATCATAGTAGCTTGCGAAAAGATCTGTTGGGTGATAACCAAAAGAGTTAAGGGGTCTACCTGATGTCCAACGGAAGTTTGCTCCCAGTGTGAAGTTCTCAAAGAAAAATGCGACGAATAACTGTAAGAAAAAACGCACAAAAGCTTACTTTTCAAACTATTGGAGATAAAACCCCAGTCGTCTTCTTACAGTTTCAGGCAATTCTGGCAATGCACTTTTTGGAAGTAAGAAGGTTGCCATGTTAAAAAAGTCTAAATAAATACGATTAGACTCAGTGGTTTTCTTGAGGTAATGATGTCCTGACGATCCACCAGTGCCAATTTTAGTACCTAGCATGCGCTGAACCATCATTGCGTGACGATAGCGCCATATAGTGAGTTGCTCGTCTATCTCTGTGAGTGCGGTAATAAGCTGAAACGGCAGATTAAAGATAGGCTCTTCAGAGTACTGCTTTATAAATAATGCAGAAAGTAATGCTTTATGACTCAAGCGAAACTTGCCCTCGCCTCTTAACTTTTCAAACTGCGTGTCATCAAACAACGCATCAAAGTTCTCCATCGTTGCTTGTAAGTCTTTTAGCTCTTGTCGCCGCTCTGTATCAGATAGCATGTCACTGGTTGAAATTGTATGATGGTCGTCTATCAACATTTCGCCTGCCGCATCTTTATAATATTGCCAAAAATCGAAACCTTCCGTTTTTAGAAGCGGCATTCTTGAAAGCCATTTGTCGACCAGCTCAAACAAACTGGGTTTGCTTTCAAGGGTTTCCAATAACGCTCTATCTTTATCAGTCAGACGGTTGTAAAAGCTTTGTTTATCAAAGTCGATTCTGAAATCGCGCTTTAGGCCCAGTGATATTTCTAAACGCTTGAACTGTATACTTTGGAAGCCCGACGCGGGCACCAGGTAGTCCCTAAACGACAGAAACTGCTGTGGCGTCATGGTTTCCATGATAGCAATTTGATCGTTCATTAACTTTTGAATTTGTATGACTCGCTGTAAGCGATGCACCACTAGCGTTAGCTGCTGATCTTTAACCGTCTCTTGATTAAACGTATCAATTACTGCATTTAATTCATGAAGTACCTGCTTAAACCAAAGCTCATAAACTTGGTGAACAATAATGAACAGCATTTCTTCGTGCGCCGCGTCACCGTACTTCTCACTCTGTAAGTCCTGTGCCCCCAAAATTTTATCAAGCTGTAGGTAATCGCCGTAGTAGCAGGGCTCTATATTTTTTTTCATGTCGTTCTTGCCTTATTGCTTTATTGCTTTGTTTAACTTCGTAATTCTATCACCGTCGACTCGACATCCACAGAATACAAGCTATACATTATAAGGATATATAGCCAAGGTTCGTGTTGTGCCATCTAGCTTGTATAAAAATGTGTCCAATTCATTGGACAAGCGCTGTATTTTCAGCGCAGCAAGTTTGCACATCACAGCACTTTTACGCAGGGCGCTAACAACAATTATAAGGGGAATGAACATGAAACTAGATGACGACATCCATAACTATTATGAACACCTGGTTTTAGAAAGAATCAGTAAGCTGGGGCTCGATACCACGAAAAGTCCTGATTACTTAGCCGACTTGTGCTGTCTTGCCTTAAATCAGGTTCCACCACGTTATATCCGCTACGAAGTAGACATGGCGTTTTACCTGCCTCAGAGCGAAAGAAATCAAATGGAAATGAATGTTGAGCATGCTATTAGTAAAGCGCTCAAGTACTTAGATGAAATAGAAAAGACTAAAAAAGAAGACGAATAAGGAATTTGGGTGGCGGGCCTCCAGCCACATCCCGGCACATGAGTCGTCTGCTGCGGCTGCTCCCTTCCAGGCCTGACCGGGTTCACAGAGTATCATTGCGGGAGGACCAAAAGCCCACCATAGAAAATCGCATTCCAAGCAAAGTCATTCGCCCCTGCTTGAGTGCGGGGCGCATTATGACTATTTGGTTGAGAGTTTTCAACCCTTTAAAGAAAATCTCTCTTCGGCAATAAGGTTGGCAACGCGGTTTGTCGCCGCCCCTTCTTGCTCTGCACGGGTATAAATTTCTTTTAGCGTTTCGCCGATTTGCTCAATATGTGCGCGAAGCGCTTCATTAGAACTCGATTCCATACGCTGATGGAAGATGTCGATAACGCCACCCGCGTTGATCACGTAATCTGGCGCATACAAAATGCCGCGCTGTTGAAGCAATTCACCAATATCTTCACGTGCAAGCTGGTTATTTGCAGCACCTGCAATTACTTTGGCTTTGATTTCAGGCAATGACAGATCGTTAATGGCTGCACCCAACGCACATGGCGCTAACACATCCACATCTAAGCTCAGTATTTCTTCCGGCGCCACAGCTGTCGCACCAAATTCAGATACTGCTTTTTCAACACCTTCGGGATAGATATCCGCAACATAAAGCTTGGCACCGTGCTCATGCAAGTGCCTTGCAAGACGGTATCCAACGTGCCCCATACCTTGTATAGCAACACTGACGCCATCAAGGCTGCGCTTCAAGCCGTACTCTACCGTCGCCTTTAAACCCACAAACACACCGTACGCTGTAGACGGAGCCGGGTTTCCGTCAGGTACTTCGCCCGCATAGTGGTATTTAGCATTAACACCAGCGATGTAATCCGACTCGGTTGCCATGGTTTGCAAGTCCGTTACTGAAATACCAGAGTCTTCAGCAGTGAAATACTTGCCGCCCAATGATTCAACAAACTTGCCCATTGCCTTCATCATTTCTGGCGATTTAGCCTTACGAGGGTCGCCGATGATCACAGATTTACCGCCGCCAAGCTCCAAGTTAGCCATGGCTGCTTTATACGTCATCCCCTTTGACAGTCTCAACACATCGGTCAATGCCTCACCACTATTTACGTAGGGCCACATGCGACAACCGCCAAGTGCTGGCCCCAGATTGGTATTGTGTACAGCAATAATGGCGCTCAAGCCCGCCTTCTCGTCATGATAAAACGCAACGTGTTCGTGATTATTGAACTCCGGGTGATCAAAAACTGACATATTTTCCCTATTAATACTGTGATGAATTAAAGCCTACCCAAGGTCTAGCTGTCACGAAAACGAAACGCCGCTCATTTGGGATGATGTGAGAGTCTGAAGATGATTTGCGGTACACTTATCGGCCTCGCAAAGATCAGCAACATTTTGCCAAGTGTATCCGATTGTTTTGAGGACAGGCCTTGCAAAGTTTGTTAATGAAATTTACAAACTGAAACGCAATAGAATTGATTACAATTTTTCTAGGACAGCTATCCTAGAATTTTTTTTGATATATAATAAACATCATAAAAACGACGGAAACAGTGTTAATGAAATTGGATAAATTTGACCGTGAGATTTTGCGCGTACTTCAGCAAGACGCCACGGTGTCGATGGCAGATTTAAGCCAGCGTGTTGGATTGTCGCATACTCCGTGCTGGAGACGTGTCAAACGAATGGAAGCCGACGGCATCATTCTTGGTAAAGTCACATTACTAAACAGCAAAAAGCTGAATTTAGGTGTGTCGGTCTTTATCTATGTCACATTGAAAAACCATGACGGTGACTCGCTAACCGATTTTGAAAATGCCGTACAAAACATCGATGAAATCGTGGAGTGTCATACCACCAGCGGTGAAAAAGACTATTTACTAAAAGTGATAGTGGAAAGTATTGAAGAGTACGAATTCTTACTTAAAACGAAATTAACTCACCTGCCTCTTGTCGATCATTTAAGCTCAACCTTCGCCTTAAAGCAGGTGAAAAACACCACCGAGCTACCGATTAAACGCCAATAACTCAAAAAATGGGGTCAGAGTACATTTCTACTCTCCCCCGTCAGTCTAAGAGGCGTCTATTTGATTTTCGGGCTTAGCCCGCTCAAAAGCATCTAACTCGTTACAGTTCTTCGCTATCTTACTAATTAAAGGGTAGCGACTCATATCGACGTTAAAACGTTGCGCATTATACACTTGGGGTACTAAGCAAATATCAGCCAGCGTAACATCGAAATCAAAGCAGAACTTTCCAGCTTGGGTCTGAAGACGCTTTTCAATGCCGTCGAACCCCAGCGTTATCCAGTGGGATGCCCACTTCGCCACATCATCTTGTGACGCCTCAAAATTCCCTTTTAGCGCATTCAGTACACGTAGATTACCCAAAGGCTGAATATCACACGCGATATCTTGTGCTAGCGCTCTGACTCTGGCTCTCTCTGTTCGATGTTCAGGAACCAGCTGGTGTTCGCCTTCATACCGTTCATCAAGATATTCGATGATTGATAGCGATTGATTCAGAATAATATCTTCGTCTTCGTCAACCAAAGTAGGGACAAGGTGCGCAGGATTGAGACGCGTATATTCGCTACTGTGCTGCTCGCCACCGTTGTTTACAAGATGGACAGGTACATACTCGTACTCAACCCCTTTCAAATTCAGCGCAATCCGCACGCGGTAAGAGGCGGTCGAACGCCAATAGCCGTAAAGTTTTATACTCATGGTACTACCACACCTATTTAACGTTTTTGGTAGGAGTACAGGGCTTTGATGAATCTAAACGCTCTACTCCCTCTTATAATTATAGTGGGGAAAACAACAACGTGCCTACTGAGTAAACCGCGTTATTACCCCACACTACTTTTCATTTTAAAATTTTAGCTAAGCGGCTTAACTTGCTGTTCAATGGCGCCAAAAACAGAGTGGCCTTCTTTATCTAGCATTTCTATGCGAATACGATCGCCAAACTGCATGAAAGGAGTAGAAGGTTTGCCGTCTCGAATAGTCTCAATCATGCGCACTTCTGCAATACATGAATAACCCACACCGCCTTCAGCGATGGCAGAGCCATGATCTGTACCCTGTTTATTAGACACTGTACCCGAGCCGATGATAGCACCTGCACCTAGGTTTCTGCTCTTGGCGGCATGCGCGACTAGCTGACCAAAATCAAACGTCATGTCCTGACCCGCTTCAGGCTTACCGAATAGTTCACCATTGTAGGTTGAACGCAAAGGCAAGTGCACTTTGCTATCTTTCCACGCATCACCTAATTCATCTGGTGTTACAGCAACCGGAGAAAAGCTAGACGCAGGTTTTGATTGGAAGAAGCCAAACCCCTTCGCCAGTTCTCCTGGGATTAACCCTCTAAGTGATACGTCGTTAACTAACATAATAAGTCGAATGCGCTCTGAAGCCTGTTCAGGCGTACACGCCATAGGAACATCATCGGTAACAACAGCGACTTCACCTTCAAAATCGATTCCCCAATCATCACTTGGAAGTATGATGTCATCTTCGGGTCCAATAAAGTCATCGGAACCACCTTGATACATCAATGGGTCAGTCCAAAAGCTTTCCGGCATTTCTGCATTACGCGCCTTTCGCACCAATTCCACATGGTTCACGTAAGCACTTCCATCAGCCCATTGGTAAGCTCTAGGCAGAGGCGACTCACAGCGAGATGCGTCAAACGGCACGCTGTCACACGCATTGTCATTTAGCGCTTGGTATTTCATCTGTAGCTGAGGGGCAATCTCTTTCCAATTATCCAATGCGTCTTGCATCGTTTTCGCAATGTCCTGTGCACTGCATGCTCGAGAAAGATCCTTCGACACTACCATTAGGCAGCCATCTCGGGTTTCATTCTTATAGGTTGCTAGTTTCATTGTTCTTTCCTCGAAAAATTATTCATCAGCTTGGCGCTCTTGTCTTTTATTAATACGTTCTGAATAAAAGACCTATATCTTTTTACGCGGCAGCATCACACACAATTCCATGATTATAGTTATGCCACTAGTTGGTGTGCGTTGAGAAGTGATCTGTTGACGAAGTTTTATTTGGCTGTAAGAAAGGATGTACGCTAGTAAGCCTCTGTTGAGCAGGTATAGCGCTGCCCGCTTGCTCCGTGGGCGATGTAAATTTATCGTAACAGATGAATTGATATTGCTATGAGGTACAAAAACGCATTAACGATATAAAAATTGGCGTTGACCATTTGCCATTTTTACTTTGCTAAACGACGTAAAATATACTTGGTCACATTGACCTTCACCCTATGGCAAAGGTCAATGCTCCCATCTAATTAAAGCTTAACCGTTGCCTTGTTAATGCCGTACTCACGTAACTTATTTGCAATTGCCGTATGACTTAATCCCAGTTTTTTAGCCAATTGACGGGTACTTGGGTAAGAAGGATATAACCGCTTGAGCAAGTCCTTTTCAAACTTCTTCACTTCTTCGTCTAATGTGCCGTCAAAGTTTTCGTCAATATAAGTGACGCTTGGCGCACAACTTGGAAGCTGAATGTCTTCCTTGGTAATCTCCTTACCGTCAAGGAGTGATAACGCGCGATACAACGCATTCTGTAGCTGTCTCACATTACCCGGCCACGGGTACTGCTGCAGAAAATCAACACAGGATTTACTGAGTTTCGCAGGACGGCGACCTAACTTGGTACTGTGTTGAACGATGAAAGACTCGGCTAGAGGAACGATATCCTGCCTTCTGTCTTTTAAAGAAGGCATAACCAAACTTAGTACGTTTAAGCGGTAGTACAATTCTTTTCTAAATCGTCCTTCTTCTACAAGCTGACCTAAGTCACGACAGGTGGTGCAAATAAATCGCACGTCTACCTTAACAGGCTCAGAATCCCCTACTCTTCTAAATTCGCCGTCTTCTAGAACGCGGAGCAGTTTAGCTTGAAGCTGAGAAGACATATCAGCGATTTCATCGAGAAGAAGCGTACCGCCTTTTGCTTGCTCTAATAGCCCCACTTTTGCATTAGGCTGATTGAATGCCCCCGCTGCATAACCGAATAATTCGGTTTCTGCCACGCTGTCAGGTAAAGACGCGCAGTTTAAAGCTAAAAATGCACCTTCACTGCGACGACTAGACTGGTGACAGGCTCTGGCAATCATTTCCTTGCCTGTGCCTGTTTCACCAAAAATTAAAATAGGTGCGTCCAAATCAGCTATTCGCTTGGCTTCATGAACGACTCGCTTCATAAACGGAGACTGAGTGACAAAGCGGTCAAAGCTATCAGTGGGAGACTGATGGAACGCGGTAAATTGTTGTCCTAGTCGCATCTCTGATTTCAATATCACCACAGCACCTGCCATGATCATATTCTGCTCGCCGTCAGGTACGGTAATAGGCAGCATATCGGCTAGGTAATCCTGTTGAATAAACTTCACTTTCGAAGACTGAGGGCCAGGCGATTTACCGTCCATCCATTTAGTAAAGTTAAAGCCTTTCACAACTTCACCAATTTCAATGCCTTCAATTTCTCTACTCGGAATTTCTAGCCCCGCGCATACCGCTTCATTGCATAGCAAGATATTGCCTTTGGCATCGATAGAAAACACAGGGTCGGGCAACGTTCTTAAAATAGCGGAAAGCTGATTTTTTTCACGTTCTCCTGGCATGAAAAGCGTCGTCTTCACATCGTCGATACCATCGATGCGGCGAATTTGAGGCATGAGGTGTTGAAAATCTGCAAATTCGATATTGGGAAAATTAAGGAAAATTTTCCCCGCAGGGTCAATTTCAATACCGCGTAAATCTATTTCTTTAGTAACGAGAATATCTAAAACATCTTGAGTGATACCAAGACGGTCCTGACAGCTTATTTCTAGACGCATAGGGTGTTATAGCTATTTTGTAAACATATATGTACAGAGTATCATACTTTTACAAAAAGATAACAAGATAAATGTTACAGATGGTTAAATTTGCAATGAATCACACATTTAAGAACGTGTAGAGAGCATGATTAAAAGGGCGCACAATAAAAAAGATGCCGCTTCAATGAGCGGCATCCTATATAAAACACATTTAATTAACAATAGTGTTAACTGGCTTTTTTCTCTTTAGGTGGGAAAAGTGGGGAAAATAGCCCTAAAGACTTCGCTTCTTCTACGAGTGCCATAATATCCATTTCCGCTAATTCATACAGATGGTCGAATTCCGGTAAGATATAATAAAGAGGCTGCATAATATCGATACGATAAGGTGTTCTTAATGCATCAATAGCAGTGAGCGGGTTACGCAGAGGTGTGTCGCTGTCTAACGCATATATTGTCTCGCCAGGAGAAGATAAGATGCCTCCACCGTATATCTTCAATTCATCTTTGGCTCTCACCAATCCAAACTCTACGGTGAACCAATAAAGACGAGCAAGATAAACTCGGTCTTCTTTGCTGGCAGCAAGGCCCAACTTTCCGTAAGTGTGAGTAAAGTGAGCAAATGCAGGATTCGTTAGTAGCGGACAATGACCGAAAACTTCATGGAAAATATCCGGCTCCTGCAAATAATCGAATTCTTCTCTGGTGCGAATAAAGGTGGCAACAGGAAATTGCTTATTCGCCAGTAATCTGAAAAATTCGCCAAAATTAATTAACGCAGGCACTTCAGCTGTTTGCCAACCCGTTTTCTCCATCAGTACTTTGTTGATGTCGGGTAGCTGAGGGATTTCCTTTTCATTTAACTTCAACAAATCAAGCCCGTCCAAGTATTCTTGGCACGCTCTTTCTTTCACCAGCGGAATTTGTCTCGCATAGAGTTCAGACCAAATTTGGTTCTCTTCGTTTGACCAATGGATAATGCCATTCTCGTCAGATTGTCTCGACTGGTATTGCGTTGATTTTGGCATAACTTCTGTAACCAATAAGAGTTGAAAAACTTGTTTATCAGTCTAATGAAATTCGCGACGTCGAAAAGTATAAGCCCTTACTAGCGACTCGATTTTACTGTAACAGGAATTTTACAAAACCAAGTAAACGCATTGTTTTATATAACAAAAAGCCGCTCATTACGAGCGGCTTCATTCAAGTTTGCTTGGTGCGCCATCGCCAATTAAAGGCGGCTAATTTCTTTATTGAGTTGATATTCGCGAGACGTTACATAAGTTTCCATTTTACGAAGTCGAACTTCTGCTTTTTCAAAACGATTGCGAATATCGTGAAACGCTTGTTTTGGTGGCTCGCCCGCCTGCCAAACTTTCGTTTTCACTTCCACTTTTGGGCTTTTTACCTGACCACCGTTGGGATTTGTCCATCCCTTACCTTTTGAGAAAACAGGTTGCGTTGGCGCATTTTTTAACCCAACAGTTTTTTTATCGAGAATGAACCAAGCTGCAATGTATGCAACAAAGATGAAAGGTCCGGCTAACAAGAAGAAACCTGTTACAACTAAAATCCTTACTAACCAAGTTTCTAAGCCGAAATATTCAGCTACACCCGAGCACACGCCTGCAATTCTTGCATTTTCTGGGTTGCGATAGAGCTGCTTACCGTTTCTCATGCTCTATTCCTCCACTCAGGTGCCTCGCTGTCTAAAATGGCCTCTAGAGTTTCAATGCGTTCGCTCATTTTCTCGGCTTTCTCGGCTAAGTCTTGCAAAGATGCGTGCTCTTCTGCACTCAATCCCTGATTCACTTGCTTCTTGCTTCGATAGTGTAATATTAGCCAAATTGGAGCAACGAATATTGAAAACACCACAAGGGGCATCACCAACATTGCAATCGTACCTTCATCCATCTCAATCTCTCCTACAAACTCTGATGTAATTACCCTCCTTCCGATTTCACATCAGGAGGGTACACCCTATTCTTATTATTCTGATTTTTCGGTGCTTGTGTTTGCACCTTTTACTTTCGCTTTAAGCGCAGCAAGTTCGTCTTCAACTTTGTCACTGGCCTCTAGTTCAGCAAACTCATCCTGTAACGTTTTCTTACCTAGATCGTAAGCTTCAACCTGCGACTCAAGGTCATCGATTTTACGCTCATATTGCTCAAAGCGTCCCATCGCATTATCTACTTTAGTGCTATCCAGAGTCTTTTTCACTTCAAGACGAGAGCTTGCGGTTTTCTGGCGCATAATAATCGCTTTTTGGCGACTCTTCGCATCCGCTAGCTTTTCTTGAAGCTGACCAATTTCATCCTGAAGTTTGCTGATTTGCTCATCAACAATAGCCAGCTCTTCACTTAACGCTTCAGCAGCTTCTGCAGACTTCTTCTTTTCCTGCAGCGCAGCACGCGCCAAATCTTCTCTGTCTTTGCTCAAAGCAAGCTCAGCTTTGGCTTCCCAGTCGCTTGCATCGCTTTCATACTTTGCAATTTGATTAACAATTTCTTTTTTGTTGGCTAAGGTCTTTGCTGATGCTGAGCGCACCTCAACCAATGTGTCTTCCATTTCCTGAATGATTAATCTAACCATTTTCTCAGGATCTTCCGCTTTATCTAAAAGCGCATTAATATTCGAATTCACAATATCTGTAAAACGCGAGAAGATACCCATAATAATTACCTCTTGCTAAAAATGGTAAGTGTTTTAAAAACACCACACTTGATAAATAGGTTACTCTTGGTATTAGTTGTATTCAATATGCTTGCCAACTTTATAACTGTGCTAACCTGCTATTTTTCATACACTTTTTATAAGTTTAAATAATACTCGTTTCTCAATATGTTTTGTTCTACACTATTAATTGGTCGAAATGACTAACTTTTGAGGGATTTAATGAGTAGGTATCGACAGCAAGACAATTTACTTGGCCAATCGAATAGTTTTCTAGAAGTTTTAGAGCAAATTTCACAAATTGCACCGCTAGATAAACCCGTGCTGGTAATTGGTGAGCGAGGCACAGGTAAAGAGCTTATTGCCGCGCGACTTCACTTCTTATCTAAGCGCTGGGATCAAAACTATATTAAGCTTAATTGTGCTGCCTTAAGTGAAAGCCTATTGGAAAGTGAATTATTCGGTTATGAAGCAGGTGCGTTCACCGGTGCCTCAAAACGCCGCGAAGGTCGCTTTGAAGTGGCCCACAACGGCACCTTATTTCTTGATGAACTAGCTAATACTTCTGGCCTTATTCAGGAGAAGCTACTGCGCGTTGTCGAATATGGCGAATTTGAGCGCGTTGGCGGAAGCAAGTCAGTAAAAACTGACGTACGCCTTATTGCAGCTACAAACGAAGACTTACCCGCGCTTGCCGATGCAGGTGAATTTCGTGCAGACTTACTCGACCGACTTGCCTTTGACGTAATTACCATTCCTCCGCTACGCGAGCGTAGGGAAGATATCATGATGTTGGCAGAAAACTTTGCTATTAATATGGCCCGTGAAATGGAAATGGAATTATTCAGCGGCTTTACAGAGAAGGCGAAGCGGGCCCTTCTTGATTATGATTGGCCAGGCAATATACGTGAACTTAAGAACGTGGTCGAACGTGCAGTATATCGAACAAATAACCCTCATCTGCCCGTACATGAAATCGTTCTTGACCCCTTTGAGTCAGCTTATCGCCCTAAAGGTAGAGTGAAGACCAATGACAGAGTGAATACGCCCGACTCACCCGTTACTCAGTCCCCTTCAGAGGCCGCTGCCACCAATGAACGCATTGAAAGTGCAGACATTACGCCACTGGCACCAGTGAAAAAGCCAGAAATTGTTGAATATCCCATAGATTTGAAAGAACGTTCTCAACAACATGAGATAGATATGATAAAACAGGCACTTGCTGACAGTCAGTTTAATCAGAAGAAGACTGCTGAAAAATTGAGCCTGACGTATCATCAGCTGCGAGGCTATCTCAAAAAATATAACTTACTAGATTCTTCCGCGGAAAGCGTCGAGGCGTAAAACATGTCCCATGGTTTGGTAAAGCGTTTGTCATTATGTATATGTACAGCGCTTCTTGTTGCATCCTGTGCTAAGCAGAACAAACAAGCGTTTTACAATACGGGTATTATATACTGCTCTGAAAGCAATCCAGTTACCTTCAATCCGCAGCTAGATACATCAAGTACAACGTCAGATGCATCTTCACACCAACTCTACGACAGACTGCTTGATTTCGACCCTGAGTCTGGCCGCATCGTGCCTAGTTTGGCGAGTAGTTGGTTAGTGAGTGATGACGGTCTTACCTACGCTTTTCAACTGAGAAAGGATGTATGGTTTCACAATACGCGCTACTTCACGCCAACACGAAACTTTAACGCCGACGATGTTATCTTCAGTATAGACAGATGGCGCCTACGCTCCCATCCATACCATTACGTATCTGGTGGGCGCTATCCCTACTTCGAAAGCATAGGCCTTGCACAAAATATCGCGTCGGTAGAGCGCGTAAACGGCTACCGCGTTGAAATTACACTTAAGCGCAGGGATAGCTCATTTTTGGCAAATCTAGCAACCGATTTCGCCGTTATCTTATCAGAAGAATATGCTAACCAGCTGGCACAGACCGGCACGCCGGGCAAAATCGATGAGCTTCCAGTAGGTACTGGCCCCTTTAAATTCGATAGCTACCGCAAAGATCATTTCATTAAGTTCCTGCGCCACGACAACTATTGGCGTGACCAAATGGAAGATGCGCCTACGAGTGATGAAGTCCTAAGCGATAACAATACTGTAGAGAGTGCCAACCAAGAAGTTGAAAATGGCCAAGGTGGCGAAGATACTGTTCAAGATGGTACAGCACAAAACGGTGACGAAACGCGCCCTGTTGTAGAGCAGCTTATATTCGACATTACGCCAAGAAGCTCACTAAGGCTGGCTAAATTAATGACAGGTGAATGTGACGCTACCGCTTTTCCTGCACAGACTGAACTTGAAGTGATTCGGGCAAAAGAAGATCTGACGCTAGCGGAAAAACCAGGACTAAACATTGGATTTTGGGCGTTTAACACTCAACGCCCTCCTTTTGATAACCCAGATGTAAGACGTGCGCTAGCGGCCGCAATCGATAAGAACACATTGCTAGAAGCGGTGTATTTTGACAGTGCTACTAGAGCTAAGACCCTGCTGCCTGCGGCAAGCTGGGCGTTTCAAAATGACGCAGACGATACCGCCTACAATCCAGTTCTAGCGCGCAAATTATTAGCTGACGCCGGAGTTAAGGCCGGCTTTTCTATGACGATATGGGCTATGCCTGTTGAACGCTCTTACAATCCTAACGCAACAAAGATGGCCGAGCTCATTCAGCGTTATTTGCGTGATGTAGGCGTAGAAGCAACCATTGTCAGTTACGATTGGACTACCTTCAGACGCCATCTTCAGGAAGGCCTGCACGACTCGGTATTAATTGGTTGGTCTGCCGACAACGGAGACCCAGATAACTTCTATCGTCCGCTATTGAGCTGTGGCGCTATACCCTCAGGTACAAATCGTGCCATGTGGTGCAGTGAAGACTATGATAAGTTACTCAACGACGCTCTTCAGACAGATGATATTGAAGAACGCACAGCCATATACCGGCAAGTTAACCGATTATTATACGAACGCCTTCCTCTTGTTCCCATCGCACATGCCTATCGCTATCAGGCATACAGGAATGAACTAGAAGGAATGACCATTAATCCCTTTGGCGGTGTACGCTTTGGTGGAGTAAAAAAAGCACTGTGATCCAGATCCTCGTAAGATACTGCACTTTATTTATATTAACGCTTTTGGTGTTAGCGATTATGTCGTTTTCACTCGCCTACCTTTTTCCAGGCGATACACTTGAAAACCTAACAGGACTCGTGCCGCAAAATGAAATTCAACGCGCGGCATTGGAGCGGCAATTTAAACTAGATCAGCCCTATATTTTCCAGTTTTTCTATTATGTAGGCAATTTGCTCACTGGTGACTGGGGATACAGCTTTACGTCAGGCCTGCCGTTAAGAGAAGAGGTAGGAATTGCGATGCCAGCCACAATAGAACTGGCAACCTATGCCATGTTGATGGCGTTATTCATTGGAATACCGCTTGGTTATTATGCGGGGATTCGCAGCTATTCAACGTCGGATCACCTAATAAATAGTGCAAGTATAACAACCTATTCTTTTCCTGTTTTTTGGTTTGCGCTCCTGCTTATATTGGTTTTCAGTTTGCAGCTAGACGCTGCACCGCTGTCGGGTCGTATCAGTTTGCTTTATAACATCGAACCTGTGTCAGGCTTTATTCTCATTGATATATTATTGTCTGACATAGAAAACAAGACCTTAGCCTTCAAGGATGCGTTATCGCACTTAGCATTACCTACGTTTGCCATTGGTGCTATCGCCACCGCTTCGATGATACGTATAACAAGACGTTCTGTTATAGACGTGAAACACCGCCCCTATATCGCTGCAGCAATATCTAGAGGCCTTTCAAGTTGGCAGATATTCTTTCGTCATATTCTGCGCAACGCGTTACTGCCCATTTTACCGCTAATGGCGATACAAATTACGACATTAATAACGAACGCGATGATTGTCGAAACCTTGTTTTCTTGGCCGGGGATCGGTAATTGGCTGATTCAAGCTATTTATCAGCGAGATTACCCTGCCCTTAGAATTGGTATGATGGCAGTATCCACGGTAGTAATTACACTCACGATTCTCGTTGATTTGTTTAACCGAATGATTGACCCAAGCAGAGAGAAATACGAACGTGCCACAGTTTAGTTTATACGACGAAGAATTCCATCCGTCGCCGTGGCAACGGACTTGGGCATCATTTAAAGCGAGCCACATCGCCATGCTTGGCCTGATTATGCTGGCGTTGTTTGTTGTTTGCGCGCTGTTCGCACCAATCATCACTCCCTATGATGCCGTGGAACAAAATATCGACGGACTGTTAATACCGCCTAGCTGGTTAGCTAATGGCTCTATATCGCACATTTTCGGTACTGATGCGTTGGGTAGAGACCTATTTACCCGCATAATTTATGGGTGTCGCATCACATTAGGCTCCGCATTCATTACTGTTGTGCTTGCCATGTTAGTCGGCGTTAGCCTTGGGACCTTTGCTGGCATGCTGCGAGGTGTTCGCTCAAGTATCGTCAACCACTTACTCGATGCACTTATGGCCATTCCCACGCTACTTATTGCGATTATTATCGTTGCAATATTGGGTACCGGTCTGGTTAACAGCATGTGGGCAATTACCCTTGCACTTATTCCACAGTTTGTGCACCACACAAGAAGTTTTGTGCGCGCCGAAATGAAAAAAGAATATATAGTGGCGTCTAAATTGGACGGTGCCAGTAGATGGCAACTTTTTGTTCATTCTATACTACCCAACATGACCGAAATGCTGGTTGTACAGGGCACGCTTGCACTTTCTATTGCCGTTATCGACATATCTGCACTTGGTTTTCTGAATTTAGGCGCACAGTCACCGCTTCCTGAACTTGGCGTTATTCTAGCTGATGGGCTAGATGTTGCTTATCTAGCACCGTGGAACGTTGCCGTCCCCGGCATGGCAATATTCTTCATGGTGCTATCTATCAATATTGTGGGCGACGGTTTGCGTTCAGCACTTAGAAAAAGAGTGAGTCATTAATATGCCAATGCTTGATATTAAAAACCTCACCTTGGAAATGCAGAGCAGCGATGGCGCAATTAAAGCGTTGGACAAGGTTAACCTGTCAGTTAGCAGCGGGGAAATTCGCGCACTGGTAGGAGAATCAGGCTCAGGCAAAAGCTTGATCGTGTCCGCCATTTGCGGAGCCCTTCCTAGCCAATGGAATTTAACGGCTGACCGCATGAGTTGGAATGGTGAAAACCTGCTGAGTATGTCTGTGCAGCAGCGTCGTGAGGTAATGCGCCGAGAAATAGCGGTCGTATTCCAAAACCCACAGGCAAGTTTAGACCCATCGGCAACGCTTGGCGAGCAGTTGGAAGAGAGCATTCCCGATGAATTTGTTGAAGGGAGCTGGTTCTGGCAACGAGCACAACACCGCAAAAAGATCGCAATAAGCACCGTTCACAAAGTAGGAATAAAGCACCACAAGCATTATTTAAGCGCTTTTCCTCATCAAATACCGGCTGACATTGGTCAAAAATTCATGATTGCGATGGCCCTGGTTTCACAGCCTAAATTGCTCATCGCCGATGACCCAACTCGGGGAATGGAACCTACAACAAAAACACAAATTCTGAAGCTCTTCACGCGTTTGAATCAGACCCGCTCGCTCTCGATCTTGTTTGTTAGTCACGACCTACTGGCAATTGCAAGTATGTCTCACTCTATGACGGTGTTGTATGCAGGGCAGACTGTAGAATCAGGTAGAATGAAGCACATTAAGAAGCGCCCTCTGCACCCTTACACAAAAGCATTACTAGACAGCGCGCCAAGCTTCAGAAAAGATTTACCACCGAAATCGCTGCTACCCACGCTTGGTGGCTCAATTCCCACTCTACAGCATTTGCCTATTGGTTGTCGATTAGGTCCACGCTGCCCTCGTGCACAGCGCGCCTGTGTACAAACGCCAGCCGTGCGTAAAATTCACGATCACAATTACAGCTGTCACTTCCCTCTACATATGGAGAAGCTGTAATGGATATCATGCAGGTGAAAGATCTCACGTTTATTCATAACGAGAGGAAACGTTGGCTAAAACGTCCTGAAGTTTTTCAACTTGGTCCAGTGAACTTAAGCGTAAAGCGCGGTGAAACCATTGCAATTATTGGTGAAAACCGCTCAGGTAAATCCCTGTTGGCTAAGCTCTTGGTAGGTGCACTGCCTGCTGATGCAGGTGAAATTGAAATTAACACACACAAATATTTAGCCAAATATCAGTCTAAAGATAGCCAGCAAAAACGTACCCACGACATTCGTATGATCTTGCAGCATAGCTCCGAGTCGATGAATCCATCGGTTCCTGTGGGAAAAATTTTGGATGAGCCATTGCGTTTGAATACAGGCCTAAGCGAAGCAGAACGCAAACCAATTATAGAAGATATGTTGGTGAAGGTAGGCCTCTTGCGCGAACACTATTACTTTTATCGACATATGCTTTCTGATGGACAGCAGCAGCGCGTAGCGCTAGCCAGAGCCATTGTGTTAAAGCCCAAAGTGTTAGTGGCTGATGAACCCTTTGCAGCGTTAGACCCTTCCATTCGTTCGCAAACGGTGAATCTTATATTGAAGCTTCAGCAAGAACTTGGCTTGGCGTTTATCTTTATTAGTCACAACTTGGGTATTGTACGACACATTGCAGACAGGATTATTGTGATGGAAGGCGGTGAAATTGTAGAAGAAGGCAAGACCGAAACTATCTTTAGGTGGCCCCAGCATACGCGCACTAAGAAACTCGTTACCGCATACCAATCTCTGGTGCCACAAAACACAATTCGAGAATAAAGAGCTTATCGTTTGGGTGCTGTTTTCTTTGAGAAGCGCACTTACGTACCGAACTGGCACGCTCTACTCGTCACAAAAAGAAAACCCTAGAAAGCCTTTTTTTGAACAAACGCCATGCAATAAAAAAGGGGCAAATAAATTGCCCCTTGTACAGCAATGCATTTGTGCTTTCTAACCAACCAGAGCCAATAGAATACCTGCGGCAACCGCACTACCTAGCACGCCAGCCACGTTAGGCCCCATTGCATGCATAAGTAAGAAGTTATGAGGGTTAGCTTCTAGCCCAACTTTGTTCACCACTCTGGCTGCCATTGGTACAGCAGAGACGCCAGCTGCGCCAATCAGTGGATTTATACTGCCACCAGACAGCTTACTCATTAGCTTGGCCATGAGTACGCCTGCGGCAGTGCCTATACCAAACGCGATAGCCCCAAGCCCCAAAATACCTAAAGTCTCGACCGTAAGGAATGCTTCCGCTGATAACTTTGATCCTACTGCTAAACCAAGGAAAATAGTGACCGTATTGATGAGCTCGTTTTGGGCTGTTTTGCTCAATCTGTCTACCACGCCACACTCTTTCATTAAGTTACCGAAGCAAAACATGCCGACAAGCGGCGTAGCGGCCGGTAAAAACAAGATAGTCATAAACAGCACAGCAAGCGGGAAAATAATCTTCTCTCGCTTTGACACAGGTCGTAGTTGACCCATTTTTATCTCGCGCTCTTCTTTTGTGGTCAGCGCTTTCATGATAGGTGGCTGGATAATAGGTACCAACGCCATATAAGAGTATGCAGCGACTGCAATTGCACCAAGCAAATCAGGCGCAAGGCGTGAGGCGAGGAAAATGGCAGTAGGCCCATCCGCGCCACCTATGATAGCAATGGCGCTCGCGTCCTTTAACGTAAACTCAAAGCCAGGTATAAGGTTCAGCGCTATTGCGCCAAACAAGGTAGCAAAAATACCGAACTGCGCAGCTGCGCCAAGTAACAACATTTTGGGGTTAGCAATAAGTGCACTGAAATCAGTCATTGCGCCTACCCCCATAAAGATGAGCAGAGGAAATACCCCTGTATCTATGCCGATTTTGTATATGTAGTGCAGCAACCCACCCGCTTCTGAAAAACCAGCGATAGGGATGTTAGTAAGCAATGCACCAAAACCAATGGGCAGTAAAAGCAATGGCTCAAACTTTTTAACAATGGCCAAGTACAACAAGCCGAAACCCACTGCCATCATAATCAGCTGGCCGGCTTCAAAGTGCGCAAGCGCGGTACTATCCCAAAGTACCATTAACTTATCCATGTACTACCCCAATAAGATTAACGGTTGACCACTGGTTACGGCATCGCCCTCACCAACGGTAATGTCAGTAACAGTACCTGTAAATGCGGAGCGGATCTCTGTCTCCATTTTCATGGCTTCAAGGATCATCACCACATCGCCTTCTGACACGCTGTCGCCGTTTCTCACCAAGACTTTAAAGACGTTACCTGCAAGCGGTGCATCGATAGACTGTGAAGCGGTAGAGGCTGATGGCGCAGCGCTGTTGATTTGAGGCTGTGCTTGCGTCTGAGAGCCACTAGCAGGTGTAACGCTCGTCAGCGTACCTGAAGGTGCCACCTCTACGCGATACACTCTTCCATCTACGTTTACGTCGTAAGTTTCACTCGCGGTAGCCCCTTGTGAGCTTGACTTGGCTTCAGCAGGCTTAGGCGCACTCGAGCTTTGCGACTCTTGTGCGCTAGGTGCAGGTTCAAACGCATCAGGGTTGCCGCGGTTTTCGATAAACTTTAGGCCTATCTGCGGGAATAAGGCATAAGTCAAAACATCATCAATTTTATCGTCTGACAGCGAGAGTTGCTTTTTCTCAGCCAGTTCATCAAGCTCTTTACTCAGTGTATCCAGCTCTGGTGCAATATTGTCAGCAGGGCGACATGTCACGGGCTCTGCGCCATCAAGCACACGCGCCTGCAACTCCTTGTTTACTGGTGCTGCGGTAGCGCCATATTCACCTTTAAGAACGCCTGCGGTTTCTTTTGTAATGCTTTTGTAACGCTCGCCGGTGAGTACGTTAAGCACTGACTGCGTGCCCACGATTTGTGAGGTTGGCGTAACAAGAGGAATGAACCCAAGATCTTCCCTTACCCGTGGAATTTCTTTTAACACTTCTTCGAATTTATCTTCAGCGCCCTGCTCTTTAAGCTGACTTTCCATGTTGGTTAGCATTCCGCCCGGTACTTGAGCCAAAAGAATACGTGCATCTACCCCTTTGAGACTGCCTTCGAACTTGCTGTATTTCTTTCTTACTTCCCTGAAGTAACTGGCAATGTCTTCAAGCTCAGGCAATGAAATGCCCGTATCGCGCTCGGTACCTTCTACGATAGAAACCATGGTCTCAGTTGCGCTATGACCATAAGTCATGCTCATTGAAGAAATAGCCGTGTCCAGCATATCAATGCCGGCATCGATAGCTTTTTGATACGTCGCCGTACTCAACCCTGTTGTGGCATGGCACTGCATGGCAATAGGTACATCAACCGTTTCTTTTAATCCGGTAATCAATGCCTCGCACTCGTACGGTTTTAAAAGCCCAGCCATATCTTTTACGCAGATAGAATGAACCCCTAGGTCTTCAAGCTGTTTCGCCATTTCGAGCCAAAGCTTAAGATTGTGCACAGGGCTTACCGTATAAGAAATTGTCCCTTGCGCGTGAGCGCCACTGTCTATGGTCGCTTTTATTGCGGTTTTCAAATTTCTAATGTCATTCATGGCATCAAAAATTCTAAATACATCTACGCCACTTTCGTGAGCACGCTCTACAAAGCGAGTGACAACATCGTCAGCATAATGGCGGTAACCCAATAGATTTTGACCACGCAACAGCATTTGCTGTTTCGTGTTAGGCATGGCTGCTTTTAGCTTTCTGATGCGCTCCCAAGGGTCTTCCCCTAAATAACGAATACAGGCATCGAATGTAGCACCACCCCAAGATTCAACTGACCAAAAGCCAGCTTTATCTAGTTTTTCCGCTATGGGAAGCATATCTTCAATACGCATGCGCGTAGCAAGAAGGGATTGGTGGGCATCACGCAGAACCAGCTCGGTAAGGGCCAGAGGCTTAGACATGGTAACTCCTGATTAGGCTTTATTTTTTAGAATTTTGGCGATGGGTATGAATTGCGGCAGAAATAGCTGCGATAACGTTTCCGTCTATTCCTGGTTGTACCGCTTGATTGTTTCGACTCAAATTAGCTGAAGGCCCTTTTAAATGAGCTGAAGGCCCTTTTAAATGAGCTGAAGGCTCTGCTGTTTCACCGGGAAAAGCTTCACAAAATCGGGCAATGAGATGAATACCCACAATAAGAAGCCCTAAGAATGAGAAAACAAATACCATTCCTATAAGCATAAGAGAAGCTGCTTCAAAGAGCAGGCTAGCGACGGATCCCGAATTCATATTCAAACCTGTTGTTATTTTGTACCTGAATAAGTATCACGTGGTTTTTCAAAACACAACAAAGCAGCATAAAAAACCACTTTAAAATGAATAAAACCCGCCAAAATGAAACTTAATGCATTATTCTTTAATAAATTTGCAACAAAAGTATATTTTAGGAATTAGCATAAGCGTTGCCGATGCCAGCAATCTACGTTTACGTTCATTTATACTCACGCCTTAATGAAAGCCTATATTTTCCGTAAAATCACTGTCTAGCTGTTTAGCGAAATCTTTCGCATGCATAGCCATAAAAGTTATAAAACAGCGATTTGCGACAGACGTAGTGTTTTCCGTGGCGTCGCCCGATTTAACCACAACATAGATATGCATACTTGACGCACCAGTGTGTACCAACGATGCGGTTATCTCAACTAGCTGGCCTACTTTTACAGGTTTTATGAAACGTATGCCATTGGCAGACACCGTGACATAGTAACATTTGGACCACTGCGCGGCACAGGCATAGGCTGCTTGGTCAATCCATTTCATTGAGCTGTTATAGAGAGCATGCCACCGTGAACGTTACCGCCAAAGTTTACGTCGGTAGGTTCTGCTAAAAATCGAAAAGTAGTAGATGGATGTGCCATAGCGTACCTCGCGCTTTACTGCTGTTAGACACATTAAGTTTAGCTTAAATTTTGAACAGCGCGCTTAGACGAAAGTGGAGAGAACAAAAATAAAAGGAGTAGAAATGAAAAAACCCACCTAAAAAGGTGGGTTTTTCAATGTGGCGCGTGTGGAAGGATTCGAACCTCCGACCGCCTGGTTCGTAGCCAGGTACTCTATCCAGCTGAGCTACACACGCGTAAACTTGTGTACTTTTGAATTCTACCTCAAAAGGTGACGCTTTAAAATAAGTGGCGCGTGTGGAAGGATTCGAACCTCCGACCGCCTGGTTCGTAGCCAGGTACTCTATCCAGCTGAGCTACACACGCGCAAAACTTGTTGTTGGCCGTCACTGCCAACGAATAATGGCGGAGAGGGAGGGATTCGAACCCTCGATACGCGTATATGCGTATGGTTCCTTAGCAGGGAACTGGTTTCAGCCACTCACCCACCTCTCCTTGACTGCGGGGTGCATTTTACGGATTCATTGGCCTGAGTCAAACCTTTTTTATAAAGAAATTGTTCACCCGCTGCCATTTTAAACGATTCGAGCAAAAAACCAGTAATTTGTTCGCAATACAAGCAATTAAACCGAATTTTATTTAACGATGCTCGTTAAGTTGCATTTGAATATGCGCAGCTTCATTGCAGTTTTAACTGACCCGCCTTAATAATTTAGTCAATTTTTCAAGAATAATATCAAAAAGTTTTGAATTTATTTGTTCATAACCAAGTACGCTGATTCGTATTACTTACTTAAGTTATTTAAAAACGCTCCAAAATCTCAAATAAAGCGGTATATGTCTCTATTTAAAAATCGTCCACCCAGAAGGCATTGTGCTAGAAAAAAGCTGTGCACGACCCAGAGACTTAACTTGGTCGTTAGCGCGAGACATCACAACGTCATTTCTGGCGAAATAGAACAGAAACAATAGACTTGCGCTAAAGCCCGATAAGATTTACTCACTTAAAACAAAAAAGGCCAGCGTAAGCTGACCTTTTCCAATGAAGCGTATAATGCAATTATTCTGCAGAGCCTGGCTGACCGCCTTTTTCTGCTTGAATGCGCATGTATATCTCTTCACGGTGCACAGAAACTTCTTTTGGTGCATTCACACCGATACGTACCTGATTCCCTTTTACACCTAGTACGGTAACGGTTACATCGTCACCAACCATAAGCGTTTCACCAACTCGACGAGTCAAAATAAGCATTCGCTTGCTCCTGTTCCTTAATACTGAACATCATCCATTAAGATTTGCCAACCCATCGGCACGACCCGATGGAAGCGACAGTGATTCCATGTTTCTGCGTCACTTCAAAAACTCACTGTTATACACAAAAATAATTATAGCTTATCTTGTAACCAAGCGTTAACCGAATCTAGCGCCTGGCCCAAGTTTTCAGGCTGGTCACCGCCTGCCTGTGCCATATCTGGACGACCGCCCCCTTTGCCACCTACTTGTGATGCAACAAAGTTAACTAGCTCGCCCGCTTTAACTTTACTAGTGAGGTTTTTAGTAACGCCAGCAATAAGATTCACTTTCGCGTCATTAGCCACACCTAATACTACGATCCCTTCACCAATTCGGTTTTTAATGTCATCCATCATTGAACGCAATGACTTCGCTTCAACACCTTCCAAATTCGCAATAAGAACTTTAACGCCATTTATCTCTACTGCATTACTAAGCATATCAGCACCTTGCTGACTCGCCAATTTTTGTTTCGCAGAATTGAGTGCTTTTTCTAGTTCTTTAGTCTGATTTTGTAGAGAAACTACGCGATCAAGTACATTTTGGCTGTCTGTTTTCAATAACGCAGACAATGAAGACAGTGTCGCTTGTTGGGTTTGCACGACTTCAAGTGCATGCTCGCCAGTAACTGCTTCGATACGTCGAACGCCCGATGCAATACCCGCTTCACTGGTAATTTTAAACAAGCCAATATCACCAGTACGTGTAACGTGAGTACCACCACATAGCTCAACAGAGAATGGCCCCATGGTTACCACGCGAACTTTTTCGTCGTACTTTTCACCAAATAGCGCCATTGCGCCTGATGCTTTGGCTTCATCCAAATCCATTAGTTCAGTTGCTAACGTGTGGTTTGCACGTATTTCTTGGTTAACTCGTCTTTCAATCTCAGCAAGTTGCTCAGCCGTTACTGCCTCAAAATGCGAGAAGTCAAAACGCATGCGCGGCGCTTCAACCAATGAACCTTTCTGAGTTACGTGCTCACCTAAAATTTCACGCAGTGCTGCATGAAGTAAATGCGTTGCGCTGTGGTTCTTTTTAATGGCTTCACGATTTGCTGCATCAATCGCTGCGGTTGCCGTATCACCTTTAGATACCGAACCTTTAGCAATACCTTTGTGTGCAAACGCATTACCCATTTTTTGGGTGTCAGTAACGATGAATTCACCGTTTGCCACGCGAAGCACACCTTTGTCACCTGCCTGACCACCGCTTTCAGCGTAGAACGGTGTGCTGTCTAATACCACAACGCCTTCTTGACCGTCTTCAAGCTTCTCAACAAACGCATTGTCGGCAATAAGTTCAACCACATTCGCCTGGCCTTCTACATCGGTGTACCCAGTAAATGAGGTTGTGTGGTCAATGGCGAGTTTACTATTGTAGTCTGCACCAAAGTTGCTAGCCTGCTGTGCACGGGCACGCTGTGCTTGCATAGCAGCTTCAAAACCTTCTTCGTCAATCTTAAGGTCGTGCTCACGTGCTACATCATTGGTTAAGTCAGTAGGGAAACCATAGGTGTCGTAAAGCTTGAACACTACGTCACCCGGCACTGTGTCGCCTTCTAGAGTTTCTAATGTATCGTTTAGGATAGCCATACCACGGGCTAACGTTTTGCTAAACTGCTCTTCTTCAACACGTAGTACTTTTTCAATTACCGGTAGCTGGTCTACAAGTTCTGGATACGCTTCACCCATTTCTTTGGCAAGTGATGCTACAAGCTTATAGAAGAAAATATCGTTTGCGCCAAGCTGATAGCCGTGGCGGACAGCGCGACGAATAATGCGACGCAATACGTATCCGCGCCCTTCATTCGATGGCATAACGCCATCGCAAATTAAGAAGCTGCACGAACGAATGTGATCGGCGATAACCCGTAGCGATTTATTTTCTAAATCTTCGCTTCCAACAATTGATGCTGCTGATTTGATCAAGTTTTGGAAAAGGTCGATCTCGTAGTTGCTGTGCACGTTCTGCAAGATAGCGGAAATACGCTCTAGGCCCATACCGGTATCGATTGAAGGCTTAGGGAGTGGCTCCATGGTACCGTCAGCTTGTTTGTTAAACTGCATAAATACCAGGTTCCAAATTTCGATAAAGCGGTCGCCGTCTTCTTCTGGTGTTCCCGGAGGACCTCCCCAAATGTGCGCACCGTGATCGTAAAAGATTTCAGAACAAGGACCACATGGACCGGTATCGCCCATAGACCAGAAGTTATCTGACGTGCTAATGCGAATAATCTTTTCTTTTGGAACACCAATATGGTTTTCCCAGATGTCGAACGCTTCGTCATCTTCAGAATAAACGGTGACTAAGAGCTTTTCTTTTGGCAAACCAATTTCTTTGGTAAGGAAATTCCATGCAAACTCTATCGCTTCTTTTTTGAAATAATCGCCAAAGCTGAAATTACCCAGCATTTCAAAAAAGGTATGGTGACGCGCAGTGTAACCTACGTTCTCAAGGTCGTTATGCTTACCACCTGCGCGAACGCAGCGCTGTGACGATACCGCACGGGTATAGCTGCGTTTTTCCGCACCTAAAAAACAGTCTTTAAACTGGTTCATGCCCGCGTTGGTAAAAAGAAGTGTGGGATCATCTGCCGGAACCAGTGACGAGCTCGCCACCGCTTGGTGGCCATGGCTTTTAAAATAATCGATAAACTTGTTACGTAAGTCAGCAGTTGATAATGTCATTGAAAACCTAACTTCCTTTATTCTATTTTTGAAACGTGCGATTTGCCTGTTCTAATGAGCTTTATAATCGGGGCAGTTTGCGAATACGCAATACGCTTATCCTCGCTATAATTCTCTGGATAATTAAAATGCACACAAATTTGCGCAACAATACCATGGATAACGCAATTTTGTTAAGTGTAACGGGGAGAAGATAGGCTCAAATTTCACTTTAAATCGACGAAAATAGCCAGTATTCATAAAACGAATCGCCAACGGCATCTATTTGTCGGTAAACATGAGCATAAACCAGCCGTTTTAGCTAGATTCGTTTGCGCTTACCGCATATTCAATGTGATCTTGGTAAAAGCCACGATATTGAAGAAATTGTTTCTGCTTTTGTCTCAACGCGAATTCGGTTTCATAAAACTCGCCAAACTTTTTCTCTTTTACTTTTTTAGCACTTTCAAACCAGTCAGCGTCAATCTCTCTCATTGCGTGTTCTGCAGTACTTTCATCTACACCGTATTGCTGTAAGTCTAATTTAATTGCGCGGGGTCCCTTCCCTTTTAAATACAATGCGCGAGCTCGGCTTTCTGCAAATCTAGCATCGCTTTGGATATCAGCATCTTTGAATTCCTCCAGAATAGGCATGAAAGCATCACTCGCTATTCCCTTCTGCTGCAACTTTCGCATAATCTCGTTAAAGCTATGCTCTCGTCGTGCCAGCATGCGAGTAATCGCGTCGGTAATGATTTTTCGGTCGAACTCTGACATTTTTGTAAACTTACTCTTCTGTATTAAACGTAGAAACCGCGTTATTTTAGCGTTAATTACTCGTACATTGCGACTATCTAGCGTTTTACGCACTTAACCTCTACATGATGTAAACTGCATGACAGCATCCAACTATCGCATAACAATAATAGATTCGATTGAACAGATCTCTAAAGAGCGCTGGCAATACCTCGCAAAAGAATCGGGTCCTTTCGTTTCTTATGAATTTTTACATGCGCTAGAACGCAGCGGCTCGTGCAGCAATGAATCTGGGTGGCAGCCTTGCCATATTGCTATAGCGAAAGGTCAGCATGGGGCTGTTAATCTCGTTATTCCCGGCTACCTGAAAACTCACAGCTACGGTGAATACGTGTTTGACCACGCATGGGCTAATGCTTATGCACAGCACGGTCTCGACTATTATCCTAAATGGATATCGGCAATCCCCTTTACCCCCGTAACAGGCTCTAGACTATTTTCTGATGGGCACATTGCGCTTACTCCGTCACTTTTAAGTGAACTAGAAAATACATTAACAGCGTATGTAGATTCCGTATTTGGTGAGGCTTTATCTTCTTTTCATTGGCTATTTCCCAATGAAAGCACCTCGGCTCAACTTATTGGTAAAGGCGAGACTGAGGCCAGTGAATTAGCCGATGATTTGCCTAATGACCAATTCAAAGTTCAACCCAGTATTCCCAACCACTACCTGACCCGATACGCAGTTCAGTTTCAGTGGCATAACTACGGTTATCGAGATTTTGAAGATTTTCTTAACGCGCTTACCTCCCGCAAAAGAAAAGATATCAAGAAAAGTCGACGTAAACTGAACGAGCAAGGCGTCCGCTTTACCCATCATACTGGCAATGAGATTAGTCCAGAGACACTGCAGTTTTTCACAAAGTGTTACAAAGCAACCTATTTAAAACGAAGCGGTCACGTGGGATATTTGAACGATGCGTTCTTTGAGCAGCTAGTCGAGAGCATGAGCGATAACATGCTTATAGTGACGGCAATAGAGAATGAGGTAGCAGTAGCCAGCGCACTCTTTTTCTATGATGAGACAGGACTGTATGGCAGATACTGGGGAGCACTGAAAGAAATAGACGGGCTACATTTTGCCTGCTGTTATTTTGAAGGCATTGAATTCGCCATTGAGAAAAAGCTATCGCTTTTTAATCCCGGCACCCAAGGTGAACATAAAATACTTCGAGGCTTCGAGCCCATTTATTGCCGTTCTCATCACAAATTACAACATCCGTCGTTTCACACTGCTGTAGCAGACTTTTTACAGCGAGAAACGCCACATATCGCAAGCTATTTTAATCAGGCACGGAATGCTTTACCGTTTAACAAGGAATTTGTGCCTACTTTAAAAACAACGAGTGTCACTGCACCTAACGACGACACTTATAATCACAACGAGAAAAACGATGAAATATAAACTTCTTGCCGTAGCGATTGCGGCATCTTTGGGACTTGCTGGTTGCGGTCAGCCTGAAAAAGCCCAAGAACAAACCAGCAATATTGAAGCGCCAGAAATGAAGGGCGAAGCGGAACTAGGCTCTTTTGGCGTAGACTTGACCGCTCGTAATGAAGCGGTAAAACCTGGTGATGACTTCTTCATGTACGCGAGCGGTACATGGTACGACAACTACGAGCTGCCCGCTGACAAAACTCGCTACGGCGCGTTTACGGGTCTTGCAGAGCGTAGTGAAGAGCAAGTTAAAAACATCATTGATGGGCTAATGGAAAAGTCTTCACTAAATGCAGAAGAAAAGCTTGTTCACGACTTTTTCGTTGCTTATATGGATACAGATACCATTAACGAAAAAGGTATTGAGCCAATTAAAGACGTACTCACGTCTATCGATAGCATTGAAAACAAAACTGACCTAACCAAAGCATTTGGTAACAGCTGGTTAGTAGGCTCAACCACGCCAATTGGCGGCGGTATGTGGTACAACCGCCTTGACCCAAATGAATACCAATTAAGTGTTGGTGTTGGTGGTTTAGGCCTTCCTGATCGCGACTACTACCTGAGCGATAGCGAACGTTTTGTTAAAATTCGTGAAGCTTATGTAGCGCACATCGAGCAGATGCTAAATTTTGCAGGCGAAGAAAACGCAGCTGAAAAAGCGGCTAACATCCTTGCCCTTGAAACACAAATTGCAGAAATTCAGTGGCCTCGCGAAAAACGCCGTGACCGCGATCTTACTCTTAACCAGATTGAACGTAGCAAGCTGTCTGACGAGTACCCTGGCTTTGATTGGGATACGTATTTTGCTCAAACCGGTTATAAGGTACCTGAGCTAAATATTACACAGCCTGAGCCAGTGAAAGACGTTATTAAAATTATTAACGAAGCTGATCTCGCTGATTGGAAGTCGTATTTGAAATATCACACTATTTCAAACAATGCGGATTTCCTTTCTGAAGATATCTACCTAGCCAACTTTGACTTCTTTGGTCGTACACTAAGCGGCCAGCAAGAGCCTCGTCCTCGTTGGAAACGCGCAGTGAGCCAAATGTCTGGTACTGAGTCACTTGGTTTTGCTATAGGCAAGATTTACGTAAACGAATACTTCCCAGAAAGCTCAAAAGAGCAGATGGCAGAGCTGGTTGAAAACTTGCGTACAGCACTAGGTGAGCGTATTGAAAACCTAGACTGGATGAGCGAAGAAACCAAGGTAAATGCCAAAGAAAAGCTAATGGCATTTAACCCTAAAATTGGCTACCCAGACGAATGGCAGTCTTTCGACGGCGTAACCATCAGCGACAAAGACTTAGTAGGCAATGTTCGAAACCTACGCACATTCTTCCAAGACCAATCGGTAGAACGTGAGCTAGAGAAAACGGATCGCAATCGCTGGGGTATGACACCGCAGCGCGTTAACGCCTACTACAATAGCTCGTTCAACGAAATTGTATTCCCAGCGGCTATTTTGCAACCACCATTCTTTGATCCAAACGCCGACGCAGCAGTTAACTACGGTGCAATCGGTGCGGTAATTGGTCACGAAATGGGACATGGTTTTGACGATCAAGGCTCGAAGTCAGATGCAAACGGTATTCAGCGCAACTGGTGGACCGATGCTGACCGCGCAGCGTTTGAAGAAAAAGCGGATATGCTAGCCGAGCAATACAGCCAGTACGAGCCTATCGAAGGTAACTTCGTAAATGGTCGCAACAGCTTGGGTGAAAACATTGGTGACGTGGGTGGTCTAGCCATGGCTTACCACGCCTACAAACTTAGCCTTAACGGCAAAGAAGCGCCGGTAATTGACGGCCTAACAGGCGATCAGCGTTTCTTCCTTGCATGGGCACAAGTGTGGAAAGAAAAACGCACTGAAGAAAGCATGCTGAATCAACTTCGCGCAGGTACACACGCGCCAGGTCGTTATCGTGCACAAGCACCAAGAAACCATGATGCATGGTATGAAGCGTTTGATGTGAAACCAGGTGATGCACTTTATCTTGCGCCAGAAGAGCGCGTAAGAATTTGGTAACTCATTGAGTTAAGCACTTAGTGAGCACATGCTAGCTTCTCGCGCCGGGTAGCGATTTGTATCTGGCGCCAGCTAATACCAGTCCGCATAGCTCATTTAGAAAGTGTAGATAATTAAAAAGGGCGGTTCGACTTGTCTCGAACCGCCCTTTTTATTTTTCTAATCAGTATTCGCTCGGTGGTACTTATACGCCAGCCCCGAGTACTTGTTTAACTTCCGTTTGCTTATTTATCTTCCGTATTGGGCAACTAAATCGCGAACGTATTGCTTGCAACGGGCTACAGCTTCTGAAAAATCACCGTTACCCACACTGCCCATGGAATAACGAAGCCAATACCCATCAATTAATGCAGCGGTAGACGCAGCGGCGTTTTTGACCTGCTCAGGTTTAAGTAGCTTGCGGTAACTAAACGCTAAATTACGCTCTAAGCGTTTGTGGTTAATACACTGCAAACGATGCAAGCCTTTGTTGTGTAGTGACAACGCCCAGAAGTTAAACCAGGTATTGGTGGCGGAACTCGCCCCTTGCGTTTGTGAAAAGTTATTTTCAATAATGAAATCAATCCGCTCTAGGGGATCGTCAATACGCTGCGTGATTTTTAGCGCATCGAGAAGGTGGCGCATCGTTGCTTCAATTAAACCTTGCTTCTCACCAAAATAGTGACTGATTATCCCTGAAGAAAGCCCAGCTCTTTTGCTAATTAAGCTAATCGTTGTACCGTGATAGCCAACTTCTGCCATCACTTCTAGCGTTGCTTCTATTAATTGCTTCTTGCGAACTGGCTCCATTCCCACCTTGGGCATGCTATAACTCCAAACCTTAAATCTAAAAAAATAACCTGCGACAGCACAATGCCGCCGCAGGCATGATATCACGATTAAAAGGTTAAGCGTGCGTTGACTGCAACAGCGCGAGGTGCGCCAATCCAAAATGCGCCTGGTGCAATGGTAGACGCATAGTCTTCATCAAACAGGTTGTTTACTGTTAAACGCACTTCTAGCTCTTCAGCACCTGAACCAATGTTTTCGATAAAGCCGCCAATATAGAAGTCGCTAACGATATAGTCATCAACTTGTGCTGCATTATCAATATCCAGGTAGCGGCTATCAACGTACTTGGTAGACAGGCCTGCAAAGTAGTTATCGCGTGCCCAATCAAGGCTAATTACCGCCATAGTGTCAGGCGTACCGATAACCGTATTACCTTCAATAGCTACCAGTGACACTTCAGGGTTTTCAGGGTCAGCGATGGCTGCCAGCGCATCGTCAAGTGTATCGTATTGCGTACCTGAACTACCTACCGTCGCAACATATTCTGACTCGCTTAAGGTAATAGAAGTGAACAACGAGAACTCTTCGGTTAGCATAATGTCTGCTGAAATTTCAAAACCGCTAGACTCAATACCGCCCACGTTTTTGTATCCACCCGCGGCTGCTTCAAGAAAGTCTATACCCTCTGAGGTTTCGTTACTGGTAAATTGAATACGGTCGTTAAACTCAATATTGTAGTAGGTCACGCTGGCATTGAAACCAGGTGAAGAGTAGCGGAAACCTACGTCAATGTTGTCAGCGGTTTCTGGCTTTATAAAGCGAAGGTCAGTATCGTTGCGCTCTAGTTGTGCATCTTTGATTGCCGCAAAGTTCTCACCGTAACCTGCGAAAACTTCCACTCCTTCAATGGGTAAAGGTGCAACGATACCGGCTGAGAATAAGGTATCTGAGTCAGTATTCACCGCTAAGTTGTTGGCTGAATCAAAGTTGTCCGTTTTCTCGATATCTACGTTAAACTTCTTGGCACCAGCGCGAATGCGGGCAAAGCCTAGATCAAGCTCATCTTCCACATAGTACATCAAGGTATCAACTGGGAAGGTTCTGTCGTACTGCACCCAGTAAGGCACGTTGTCATAATCGACGCTAATAGACGAGTTGGTAATTTTATGCCAATCGCGAGACTCGCCACGCTCATAGTCTTCCCACCAAATACCGAAACGTACGGTATTATCAAAATCACCAATTTTGGTGTACCACACAGCATCAGCATTAATGCCAAAACGCTCTTTATCATAATGGGTGTGACGATATGAGCTCACAGGAATAGCGCCTTGCGCATGACAGCCTGGGTCATATTCTGCACCTGCACCACCATAAGGGAAGGTCAGTGAGCTTTGACACCCCTCAATAGGGCTTAGCTGGTTGCCTTGTCTATCAACAAAGTAGATTTGTCCCAGCTCTTCTCCACCGAATACCGTATTTCCAACAATAAGCTCTGAGTGCCCTTCTGCTCCGTCATCAGTGACATCGACAATATAGGGTGGAACCCATTCGCCGCGTCCTTCATTGTCGTGATAATACACGTTTGTCATAAAATCGACCTGGCCAATAGTAAAGTCAGCCTGTAAATAAGCGAAAAGGTTTTCGCGTAGGGTAGACCAACCTCGACGATACGCCTGATCTTGATAAGGTACGCCTGTCCACTCGTCAGTTAACTGGTCCCAATCTGGATTTTGCTCATATTGCGCCAGCCCGTATATGCGCTGGTAGTTATCTTCGTGGGTATCGTCGTAAGACAGGTAACCTGTAAGAGACACGTCGTTAACGGTAGAGATAAACTTCATAGCTAAATGATCACGGGTGTTCTCTGCTGCCTGCTGCATAAAGTCAGAACTTTCTTGACTTGAAAGGCTTATCCACGCGTAAGTATCTTTAAAGATTTCGCCTGTATCGTAGCGTACATAATATTTTGACGCATCAAATGAACCCGCAGTTACACTGGTTATTAAGCCCTGCTCCGCAGACGGGTCAATTGTGGTGAAATTCAGTGTGCCGCCCAAGGCTTCGTGTGAACGGGAAGCGATATCCGCCGTACCCTGAGAAACTTCAACGCCTTTTACGTTTTCGGTATCAATATAGCGATTCGCTTTCGCGCCACCACCGTAATTCGAGTTACCGTTGGCGATGCCATCTACCGTCATGCCAATTTGCTGCTCGTTTAGGTTTACTTGAAAGCCACGAATAACAATAGACGTTGACCAGTCATCTGCCCCAAAGGTATCACCTTCGTTAATAAGTACACCCGGCAGGTTATCAACCGCAGCTAACACACTGCTAAGATTAGCCTGTTGTTTAAACATGTCGTCGCTCGTAGCGTTATTCGCGTAAGAAACGCTTCGCCCAACAACGGTAATTTCTTCTATGCGCTCTTCGTCAGCACGCTCTGCTTCCTCTGCCCATGCCACTGTAGGTGTAGTCATAGACGAAAGTGCTGCAAGTACAGCTAACGAGAGTTTATTGTGTGTTTTCATGTGTTTCCCAAAGTAGTTGTGTAATGTTTACTCACTACTCTAGGGAGGAATTGTTACAGTAGCGTTAAGCTTAATTGAACAATCAATTAATAAAACATTTTCCATGTTTGTTTATTCAATGACATCCAAGTAAACACGCATCAGCTATAAACGGCCCCAGAAATTTAGCAAAGAAATCTTTGCCTAACAGACACAAAAAAGCCCTCACTAAGGAGGGCCAAAAGGGAAAGGTTTATCTTACCTTGATATTACTTCACGACTGCGTTGCGGCTTGAAAACGGGTGTTTTTGCTTTCAGTCCCGGCTACTTGCTTTTCTGCGTAAAGCAAGGCGTCGTGTAGCGTGTCAAAGTTGGGGATCCCTGGGTGCGCTTCGTTTACGCCCTCAAGCACCTTATTGACTTCTGCATTAGCACCACAAATAACCAGCTGACGACCTGCCGCTAGTGCATCTGAGGTAACTGTATCAACTGCCATCGCAGCAGAAACATCCATAAGTGGAACGCGCGAGAAATCTAAAATGGTGACTTTAGAACCCGGTTTCACACGCTCACGAACGTGGTGGCCCAAATCGGCAGCCGCACCAAAGCTTAGTGGCCCGCCAAAACTAAAGATTGATACTTTGTCTTTAAGAGATTCCAATAGCTCATTTTCTTTAGGGTCGTTTAACGACTCAGGGATTTTCTTAAGCTCTTCAATTTGCAGCTGTGCGATTTGCTTAACGTAAGCTAATGCTGCGAATACCACGCCAACACCAACTGCTGTGATCAGATCTACAAATACCGTTAGCGCAAGCACCATAATCATGAGGCCGAAGTCCCAACGGGGGCCTTTGTGAGCGCGCTTCAAGTAACTCCAGTCGATGATATCTAAGCCAACTTTAACCAAGATACCAGCAAGAACTGCGTGAGGAATTTGCGCTGCTAGCGGGCTAAGACCTAACACAATTGCTAGAAGAACTAGTGCGTGTACCATACCTGAAATGTTGTACTTACCACCGCTACGGATATTTACAACAGTACGCATCGTTGCGCCTGCACCTGCGATACCGCCGATAAGACCAGCAAATGTATTACCAATACCTTGGCCGATTAGCTCTTTGTTACTATCGTGACGGGTACGCGTCATGTTATCAGCAACAAGAGATGTAAGTAGACTATCGATGGCTCCCAGCACAGCTAGAATAAACGCGGCTTCAAGAATAAGCAGTGCTTTGCTTTGGTCAAATACTGGAAGGTGAAGGCTAGGTAAACCCGTCGGGATATCACCAAGAATTGGCACAGACAACGCTAAACTTACAAGCGTGCCAATGATAAGTGCAGCCAGTGCACCAGGCACATACTTGCCTAGTTGCGGTGGCCATTTGTAGGCAATAACCAAGGTACCAAGGCCTAACGCCAAGGTTGCAAAATCAATATCGGCAAGCGCGGTTGGCAAGTATGTCAATGCGCCGATTGTTCCACCTGGAGGCTCATGGCCCAGTAAGCGGCCGATTTGAAGAATAATGATGATTGCACCGATGCCCGACATAAAGCCCGATATTACCGGGTAAGGCACTAGGCGAATGTATTGACCAATACCAAGGACACCAAAAACAATCTGGAATATACCGGCCAATATCACCGCTGTGAATATAAGGCTGGTGTCGCCCGATAGACTTGCGAACAAGCCTGCAAGAACAACAACCATAGGCCCCGTTGGACCAGAAATCTGTGCTGGTGTACCACCGAAAAGTGCGGCAAAAAAGCCAACCGCAATAGCACCGTACAGACCCGCCATTGGACCTAAGCCTGACGCGACACCAAGTGCAAGCGCCAGTGGTAAAGCAACGATACCGGCTGTTAAACCGCCGGTAAAATCGCCTCGTAGGTTTGAAAGGTTAATTTTTACCATCGTTATAGACCTTATTCACCGCGAGCAAGTTGTGCTTCGGCAGTAGACTCGTCCATTACATCAAATTCACCAGACTCAGTGTTGTAGTAAAGCACTTCACCTGAACCAATGTTATATACCCATCCGTGAAGCTTAACCTGACCTGTTGCAATTTTTGCAGCAACAGCAGGGTGAGTACGAAGGTGCTGAATTTGCTGAACAACGTTCTCTTTCGTTACCGCTTCTAGATCGTCAATAGAAAGGTCTGAATGGCCACAGCGCTCTTTAACAACTTCAGTTGCAACACGGCAATGACCTAGCCACTCTTTTACATGCGGAAGCGCACTTAAGCCTTCAGGGTTGATGGCGCCTTTCATTGCACCACAGTCAGTATGGCCACAAATAACAATGTGAGAAACGCCCAGTGCAGCAACTGCAAACTCAATAGACGCTGTCATGCCACCAGTTTGGTTGCTGTGAGGAGGTACGATGTTGCCCGCATTACGGCAGATAAATAGTTCACCCGGATCGGTTTGTGTTACTAAGTTCGGGTCGATACGTGAATCAGAGCACGTAATGAAAAGCACTTCAGGGTTCTGCCCAGTAGCTAGTTTTTGAAACGTAGCTTTTTTGTTTGGGTAAACTTCTTTCTGGAATTTGGCAACACCTGAGATAACGTGATCCATATATAACTCCCAATTTTTTAATAATTGTAATGATTATGTAATTACGCCAGTTTCACCTGATAGATTAATAGTTTAATATACTAACTCGCGATAGCTAAATACTATCACTGCTTACGTAACACTACGCATAAGCATAGTAAGAGAGAGCCATTTTCACCATGCAATTCAACGGAAAGACCCCGTCAATTAACCAAATCCGCTATTTTGTTGCAGTGGCTAAATACCTAAGCTTCAGGCAAGCAGCGGGAATACTGGGAATTAGTCAGCCTACTCTGACCAGTCAGATCAGTGCGCTAGAAAACCTTTTAGGGCTAACGCTTTTTGAACGATCACGCACGGGAACGCTGTTATCTCCCCAAGGTAAAGCCTTGCTTGATGCAGCGGAAGAGGTGCTGCAGGCCTCTCAACGGTTCAGCGAAATTGCACGAGACTTGTCCGAGGGTGAGGTTGTAACCTACCGGTTAGGGATACCGCCAACACTAGGGCCTTATTTACTTCCCTTTGTGCTACCAGATCTGCACAAACGGAAGCCCGGCTTGCGCTTCTATGTTCGAGAAGGCGCCCCTAGCGCACTGCAACACGGTCTACTGCGTGGTGAATATGACCTAATTCTTTCCCCACTTTCAGGCGAAAACTCTCAATTGGTCACGCAACCACTCTTCAAAGAGCCTTTAAAATTCGTCACGCCTTCTGATCACAAATTGTCAGGAAAAGCCTATGTTAAGCCAGAAGAAATAAGCGGCGAGAAAGTGTTAACACTCGAAGACCGACATCACTTTCATCATCAAGTGCAGCGCATTTGCGATGAGATTGGGGCAGATTTACAGCGTGATTATGAGGGCACCAGCCTCGATACTTTGCGTCAAATGGTGGTAATGGGCATGGGTGTAGCGTTCCTACCAGGGCTTTATATTCATTCTGAGTTGCACAAGCCTGAAGCGTTACACGTGTGTGAGATTGCCGATATGCCTATTGAGCGTCAGCACTCATTAGCGTGGAGAAACACTGCGCCTGGACGAAAGACCTTTAGAGAAATATCAATTATCATAAAAGAGATAATTGAAACTCGCCTGTCGGACGCCGTGACTATAGTCAGTGCTGCCCCAAGCCCTCTTCAAAAACGTTAAACTGGTTGTAATTTATTATGATTGATAGACAACATTTACGAATAGTAAGAGCGATAGATGCTGAAGGCACGATGACAGAAGCGGCAAAATCGCTTTTTCTAACCCAGTCAGCGTTAAGCCACGCAATGAAAAAGTTGGAAGCCCATTTTGACGTACCGCTTTGGAAAAAAGACGGCAGAAGACTCACGCTGACTCAGGCGGGTCAGAGTGTATTGGGCTTAGCTCACCGAGTTTTACCCCAGTTTGAGCATACTGAAGCCCAATTACGCAGATTCGCCGATGGTAAACAGGGCATATTACGTATTGGGATGGAGTGCTACCCGTGTTTTGAATGGTTGCTCAAGGTAGTGGCGCCTTTTTTGAAAGCCTTTCCAGATGTTGATGTAGATGTACGCAGAGCGTTCTCTTTTGGCGGTTTACAAGCGCTTCACGGGTACGATATTGATATATTGCTCACGCCAGACCCTCTTTCACTTGAAACCATTACCTACACGCCAGTGTTCGAATATGAACAAGTGTTGGTAATGGATAAGCACCACCCTTTGGCAGAGAAACCATTTGTTACACCTAAAGACTTAAGCAATGAGACCCTTATCACCTACCCCGTAGAACTCAGTCGACTGGACGTATTCACGCATTTTCTTACTCCTGCCAATTGCACAGTGAGGCAACATAAAACGATTGAAACCACAGAGATCATCTTACAAATGGTAGCAGCGGGACGTGGTGTTACTGCTTTACCTAAATGGTTAATTGATGAATCAAAAGAAAGCGATCTCCTGACTTGTCGGTCGCTTGGTGAACAAGGCGTATCAAAAACGCTGTACTTGGGTCATAGAAAAGCGCAGGACGTATTGGGGTTTGTAGATGATTTCATTGCCCTTTCGCAAACGCACAAGCCATAGGTTTTCCAAACTTTATTTCGGAAACTTATGTCAAACTAAGGAATAAAACAACTCGCTTGCCAACAATGTTGGCAAGCGAAAACGCTCTAATTAAAGACTATTGCGCATTATGCGCGGTTAACAGTATGAATGGCGCTAAATTTTAAACTGCCCCACCAATTCTTTTAAGTCACCAGAAACGGCACTTAACTGCGTAGCTTCCACAGCTAACTCTTCTGCATGCTGACTAGTTTTATCACTTAAACCAGTGATAGCTACGAGCGACTTATTAATATCTTGCGCCACCTCCGTTTGCTGCTCGGTCGCCAGTGCTATGTGAGTACTTTGCTCGTGAACCAAACCTATAGACTGGGTAATGTCTTTAAGCGTTTCGACCACTTTCTCTGTCTTATCGACACCAGATTGAGAACGGGTTTGTCCTTCCTGCATAACACTGTTGGTCTGCTCAGACATTGCCTGCAATCGCTCTACCATTTTTCGTATATCAGTCGTCGATTCTTGTGTACGACTTGCTAATGAGCGAACTTCATCTGCAACAACGGCAAAGCCGCGCCCCTGTTCACCGGCTCTCGCCGCTTCAATGGCTGCGTTTAATGCCAGTAAATTAGTTTGTTCAGCAATGCTGTTAATTACATCGACTACAGCACCGATGCTATCTGACTCTTTGCTCAATCCGCCCACTACTTCAACACCCTGACTGATGGCGTCAGCCAGCGCGCGAATTTCCCTCATGGCATCTTGCACTTGCTCACTGCCGGCTTGTACCAATTCATCTGCTTTAGTCGCGGCGTCACTGGACTGTGCCGCATTTTTTGAAATTTCAACGACGGTAGCAGCCATCTGCGTGACTGCCGTAGACACATTGTCCACCTGACTACGCTCTTGGTTAATTTCCTTGCTAGTCGCGTGACTCACATCTCGAAGGTGATCCGCTGCATCAGAAACAGCCTTAGTGTTAGCGGCAGTATCTTTTAGCAATGATCTTAGTTTATCGGTAAAGGTATTAAACTCTATGGCAAGCGCACCGATTTCGTCGTTGCTCTTAACTTCCAGACGCTTGGTTAAGTCGCCGTCGCCATGCGCTATTTCCGCCATTGCGTTGCGCATTTCGACCAAAGGTTGAGTGACTTTAGCACTCGCAAAATAAGTAATAAGCGCTATTAATCCAATAATCACAAAGGCGACGATAATTGCCGTAGTAATTGCATTATTTATAGGGCTATCAATGATGCTTGCAGGGATAAGAATGCCCAGCGACCAATTCATTTGTGGGTTAGTTAACTGAGCGTGCTCAAAAACCGCAACATAGTCTTCCCCCTTCCAGGTTACGTGCACAATACCAGATTCATTAGCCGCTATATTACTTGCCAACTTGCCAAACCCTTCAGTGCTATCAAAAACGCTGTCAAAGTTGCGAATAGAGGAGCTTAGTGGCAACGCTTTGCTCTGTTTTGGAAAGTAAACAATGTTTTGGTTTTCATCGAGTAAAAACGCCGTGCCTTGTTCTTCATAACGAATGGCATCTATGACCTTACCCACCGTGCTAATAAGAATATCGACACCGCCAACGCCTAGTAACGCTCCATTTTTGTATATCGGGGTTTGTACTACTGCAGATACGCTTCCATCTTGGGAATCGACAGCAGGAGGCGTTACATATAGCTTTCCTTTTTCAACGGCAGTAGTAAACCACGGACGCTTAGTTGCAAAGTAACCGGCGTTAGGATTACCAGCATCAGGACCCGAAGTGTCTACGCCGACTCGGCCCTCTTCATAGAAGTATTCACCCGTCTTAGCTGAACCAAAGAACGCCGATTTAATAATGGGATCTTGGCTGCTGATGCCCTCAAATGTGGCATAGATATCTTTGGATTGAGCCAGTTGGCTTTCGGGCGCCCCTCGCGTGTTATGGCGCGTAAAAAAATCTTGTAGAAAAGGACTACTTAGGAACGCTCTAGCAACGCCGCCATAGGTTGCGAAGAAGCCTTCAACGTCATTAGCCTCACGTGCAACTAAGGATTTAAGCTCTTTTTCTACGCGACTGCGGGTGTTATCTGCAACGGTATTGACTAAGAAAAACGCCGTAATGAGTAACATCAAAGCTATGCTACCGCCAACGATAAGCATGAACTTTTTTTGGAGTGATATGGATTTCATTTGTACTTCTCATTGTTTACTAAACGCCACAACGTGTGAAAAGTGTATTCCAGCACTAGGGCCTGCTGACCTTTGTTGTACATTTTTGCAGCGGTCTTTGTGCCATCTAGACAAGGCGGATGTTTGACGGTTTAGTGGTTCTAAGTCGAAAACATTCAACGCAGTATAGATGGCACAAAGGCGCTGCCCGAAGGGGTCGTTATGGAAGCCTTTTACTCTTTGTCACAGCACTATAACTTAGCCCACTAGGCTTGCAGGACTGTTTCGCGATTAAAAGGCTTCCATTTAGACCAAAATTCGTACATCAAAGGTCAACAGGCCCTGATAATTCGCACACATTTCAGGTTTAGTTTTATTAGTATAAAAGCGCAAGTGAGCCGAGCTCGCTTGCACTTCTAATACTTTGAGATATACGGAGAAATTTTACAACCTCTGAAAGTCAATTCTACGAAAGTTTAAATACAGAGTGAATTAAACGCTTTTAAGAATTAGCTGTAAAAGCAAAGATAAGCGGTAGGCGTAGACACTTTTACGTCAAAAGAAGCATCGGCGGGTACATTAAAGCTGGTGCCTGTAGCAAATGATTGCCATTCGTCACTTCCCGGAAGCTTCACAACTAGTTCACCTTCAACCACTTTCATTAGCTCTTTTTGTGATGTAGAAAATGTATATTCACCCGGCGACATCACGCCCGAGGTGCAGGGGCCGTTTGCAGATTCAAACCCAATCGAGCTCACTTTATTGTCGAAATAATGGTTTACTTTAAAGCTCATAGTTACTCCTTTGATGTGAGTGCTGACTTTCTTTGCTTTAACTGTTTTTAAAGCAAAGTGCTGCAGCCTTGATACTTCTTTAGCGTTTTTGCCAAATAAGCATATGGTTATTGGCGGGCATGTCGATTATTTCTTGCAAGCTTAACTCGCCTGCCCAAGCAGTAAGCTCATTGATATCGCGGTAGCCACCATAACCACGCGCTAAAAGCGAAGTATGGAAGGCTTGGTTACTTTCAGAAGTAAACTTACCACTATGTGTAAAAGGGCCATACTGACAGAATACGCCCCCTTTGGGTAAGTGCAACGCTACTGATTCCATGAGTAGCTTCGCCTCTTCTTTTTGCATGATATGCGCGGTGTTTCCCGTAAAAATCCCGTCTATGTCGAGGTTGGGAAAGTCATCTTGCCCAACGGTAAATGCTATGGGAGGTTTCACATTCCCCGTATTTGAATCACTCAGCCACGCGGCAATACCTTCGTGATAGTGTGGTTGATCGCTTGTGTGCCATATAAGATGAGGCAAATGCTCAGCCAAAAATACGGCGTGCTGACCTGTTCCACTCCCTATCTCTAATACCTGTCGGCAATTGGCAAATTTACGTTCAAGCACGCTCAAAATGGCGCGCTTGTTGTTCTCACAAGCCTGACTAAAAGGCTTTTCGATTTGCATACACGTTACCTGCCTAATCAGCATTAATCACTTAAGTTTGGACCCAACCACTTTTCAGCTTCTTCCAAGGTCCAGCCTTTACGTGTGGCGTAATCCTCTACTTGGTCGGCTTGAATTTTGGCGACAGCAAAGTATTTGGCATCAGGGTGAGCAAAATACCAACCCGATACTGACGCCCCCGGCCACATGGCGTAACTTTCCGTAAGCTTCATACCTGTATGCTGCTCTGCTGACAATAAATCCCAAATAAGCTGCTTTTCAGTATGCTCGGGACACGCGGCGTAGCCTGGTGCCGGTCGAATGCCTTGGTATTTTTCGCGAATAAGTTCTTCGTTACTTAGTGATTCGTCAGCGGCGTAACCCCAGTAATGCTTACGCACTTGCTCGTGCAGATATTCCGCAAACGCTTCGGCAAGCCTGTCTGCCACCGCTTTAACCATAATGCCGTTGTAGTCATCGCCAGTCTGAATATAGCTATCAGCAAGCTCGTCTTCACCTATACCGCCGGTGACGGCAAAAGCGCCCACATAATCATTTATGCCACTCGACTTTTCAGCTACAAAGTCTGCTAAACAATAATTAGCGAATTTGTCTTTTAGGGTTTGCTGACGCAAGTGATGGGCAACACCTTGAATCTGGTTTCTCGACTCATCGGTATAAATTTCAACATCGTCATTAACGCGATTGGCAGGAAACAAGCCGATAACGCCTTTCGCCTGAAGGCTGTTCTCTTCGATAATTTTATCCAGCATGGCGTTGGCGTCGTTAAACAGTGACTGTGCTTGCTCTCCCACCACCTCATCTTCAAGTATACGTGGGTACTTGCCTGCCAAAGACCAGGTTAAGAAAAATGGCGTCCAATCAATGTAGTTGCGCAGCGTAGCCAAATCGGCGGTTACCGGTGTTACACCTAGGTTCGCAGGTTTTACTGGTAAAGTCGTAAAATCTGGCTTAAAAGCGTTTTCTCTGGCTTGAGCTAATGTCACCGGCTTGCTGCGCGGCTTTTTACGGGCGTGCTGTTCACGTACCGTATCGTATTCTTTTGCCAATTCCTGCGCGTAAATCTCGCGGGACGTTTTGTTTAGAAGGCGCTGACATACGCCTACTGCTCTACTAGCATTTGGAACATAGGCTACAGGCGCATGGTAGTTTTGTTCAATTTTTACCGCAGTGTGCGCTTTAGACGTAGTCGCCCCGCCAATAAGCAGCGGGATATCAAAGCCCTGACGCTCCATTTCTTTGGCAACGTGAACCATTTCATCTAGTGAAGGTGTAATAAGGCCTGACAGGCCTATCATATCAACGTTTTCATCTTTAGCGGTTTGTAAGATTGTCGCCGCTGGCACCATTACGCCAAGATCAATCACTTCAAAGTTATTACACTGAAGTACCACGCCAACAATATTTTTACCGATATCGTGAACATCGCCCTTTACCGTGGCTAATAGAATTTTGCCGTTACTTTTAGCGTCGTCTGACTTTTCTTCTTCAATGTATGGCTGTAAATGGGCTACCGCTTTTTTCATTACACGTGCCGACTTTACTACCTGAGGAAGGAACATTTTACCTTCACCGAATAAATCCCCTACCACGTTCATGCCATCCATTAATGGCCCTTCAATAACGTGTAGTGGGCGCTCAGCTTGCTGACGCGCTTCTTCGGTGTCATCAATGATGTAGTCGGTTATCCCTTTAACTAGGGCGTGCTCTAAGCGCTTATTAACCTCTTGTTCGCGCCAGGATAAATCTTCTTTTGCGGCAGCCTTTCCATCGCCTTGATAGTTCGGTGCAATATCGAGTAAGCGTTCAGTGGCATCACTTCTGCGGTTTAAAATCACGTCTTCAACCGCATCTCGAAGTTCAGCCGGTATTTCGTCATATACCTCTAGCTGACCTGCATTCACAATGGCCATATCCATACCCGCGCGAATAGCGTGATACAGGAATACCGAGTGCATAGCTTCACGTACCGGGTTGTTACCTCTGAACGAGAATGAAATATTAGAAAGGCCGCCTGAAATATGAGAGTACGGGCAGGTTTTACGTATCTCACAGGTAGCTTCAATAAAATCAACCGCGTAGTTATCGTGCTCCTCAATACCCGTCGCTACTGCAAAAATATTGGGGTCAAAAATAATATCTTCAGGTGGAAAGCCCACTTCTTCTGTCAGCAGCTTGTAGCTGCGCTGACAAATTTCTACTTTTCGAGCCTGCGTGTCAGCCTGACCGGTTTCGTCAAACGCCATCACTACGGTTGCTGCACCATAACGCTTTATTAGCTTGGCTTGGTTTAAGAAGAGCGCTTCCCCTTCTTTTAAGCTGATAGAGTTAACAATCGCTTTGCCCTGTACACACTTAAGTCCTGCTTCGATAACATCCCATTTAGACGAATCGATCATAATAGGTACGCGGCTAATATCAGGCTCAGAGGCGATTAGGTTCAAAAAGGTGATCATGGCCTGCTTAGAATCAAGCATGGCCTCATCCATATTGATATCGATGATCTGCGCGCCGTTCTCTACCTGCTGTCTTGCGACATCAAGCGCGGTTTCATAATCGCCTTCAAGAATAAGTCGTTTAAAGCGAGCGGAGCCTGTAACGTTGGTGCGCTCACCGATATTAATAAATGTAGAAAATTCTGCGCTCATTATGCCCTCCTAGTGTACAAACGGCTCTAGGCCTGACAAACGCATTTTGGGTTCAAACTTTGGCACTTTTCTTGGCGTAATCACATTGACCGCGTTAGCAATATCGCGAATGTGTTCTGGTGTACTGCCGCAGCAGCCACCTACGATATTCACTAGCCCTGACTGCGCCCATTCTTTGATGTGCTCGGCCATTTCAGGGCCTTCCATGTCGTATTCACCAAACTCGTTGGGTAAACCAGCGTTAGGGTGCGCTGAAATTAAGCACTCACTAACAGTAGCAACTTCATCTACGTATTGGCGCAGTAAGTCTGGCCCAAGAGCACAGTTTAAGCCGAATGAGAATGGACTGATGTGTCGCATGGAATAATAAAACGCTTCCGCGGTTTGACCAGACAGTGTGCGCCCTGAGGCATCGGTAATCGTGCCAGACACCATAACGGGCAGCGATATACCTAGCTTTTCAAAAACCGACTCTACCGCATAGGCTGCCGCTTTCGCATTAAGTGTATCGAAGATGGTTTCCAGCATGATTAAATCTGCACCGCCTTCAATGAGCGCTTCGGTAGACTCGCTATACGCTTCCACGAGTTCGTCAAAAGTAACATTGCGTTTGCCTGGGTCGTTAACGTCAGGCGAAATTGAAGCAGTGCGGTTAGTTGGTCCAAGTACGCCCGCCACGAAACGGGGTTTGTCGGGTGTCTTTGCTGTGAACTCATCGGCAGCTTTACGCGCCAATTTAGCTGCAGCTAAATTAATATCACGGGATTGAGCCTGCATATCGTAATCGGCCATAGCGATAGTCGTAGCATTAAACGTATTCGTTTCAATAATGTCCGCGCCAGCTTCAAAGTAATCACAGTGAATTTGATAGATGATATCGGGCTGGGTAAGAACCAACAAATCGTTGTTACCCTTAACATCGCAGTGCCAGTCGGCAAACTGTGTTCCGCGATAATCTTCTTCTTCTAACTTATGGCGCTGAATCATGGTGCCCATGGCGCCATCTAATATAAGGATGCGCTTTTTAGCGGCTTCTGTAAGCGTTGCTTGCGCGCTAGAATTTGGTCTTTGGCTCACGTGCTACCTCTTTGGCTGTGACTTTTCAGCAAGCTGACTTAAATCGTAAGGCGTGGTCTGATAGACATAATAATTCAGCCAGTTTGTAAACAATAGGCTGCCGTGTGAGCGCCACTGTACAATAGGAGACTTGGCTGGATCATCCCCTTCAAAATAGTTTTTTGGAATTACTGGCGTTTGTCCCGCGGCAATATCTCGAAAATACTCATCTTTAAGTGTATCTGGATCGTATTCCGGGTGACCCGTTACAAATACCATGCGCTTATCTTCTGACGCCACAATATAAGCGCCTACATCGTCAGACTCTGCAACAACACTAAGTCCATTGACGCTGTTATACAACGAGGTGTTAATATGCCCATAACGGGAATGTGGTGCGTAAAAAGAAGGATCAAAGCCTCTTAATAGCTCATTGTTCGGGTCATTCACTTTATGTTTAAAGACACCTGAAAACTTTTCGTCTCTAAGCTCTCGTGTAATGCCGTAAAAGTGATACATGGCGGCGTGAGCAGCCCAACATAAGTAAAGGGTTGAGTTCACGTGACGCTGCGCCCACTCCAATATGGTGGTCATGGTTTCCCAGTACTTTACTTCCTCGTAATCGATAAGCGCGAGAGGCGCACCGGTGACAATGAGGCCATCGTATTTCTTATTCGCTACCGCTGAAAAGTCGTGATAGAAAGCATCCATGTGCGATTGCGGGGTATTCTTTGGCGCTTGATTATCAATTCGAATTAAATCCACGTTTATTTGCAGTGGCGTGTTCGATAACAGGCGAAGTAACTGTACCTCTGTTTCTATCTTGTTCGGCATTAAATTAAGAATACCGACTTCAAGAGGACGAATATCCTGATTGGCAGCCCTGTCCATGTCCATGGTAAAAATGTTTTCACCTAGTAGTACATTCTGCGCGGGTAACTGCTCAGGAATACGAATTGGCATAGAGGGCTCCAGTGATAAATTACAATATCTGTATTGTGTCTATAACTGGCGATATGTCAACATCTTTACGTCTAGACGTCTAAACGTTTTTTTCTCTGGTGCTCAAAAATACTAATTATTTTGTTTATGCACCATTACCAACATCTCAGCTTCGGCACGAGGAATGTCGCAGGCTTCAATAATTTCATCAATGCTAGCGCCTTGCTTGACTAAGTCCGCCGCACGCTGATATAGGCGTAGGGAAGGATCTTGAAGCTTGAGTTCTCGAAGCTGGTTTTCAATATCAGTTTGCTTTTCGTCTAACTCTTGAAGGTGTCGAGTGATCACCAAGGTGCGTGCTTGCGCCTCAGTTTGTTGATTATTTGCATTTTTAGCAAGGGCTTCAGTGCGGGCAATAGCCTCTGCGTTAGCATGTTCGCTTTCGCTTAATGCAGAACGCAACTGCTTAATGTGTGAATACAGCACACCCATCGCGGCGATGAGTATAACTACAAGAATACACAGTATGAGTTCTAATAAGGTAGGTGCAGCAAGCTGCCAATCCATGGACATAACCCTTGGGGAAATGTAGGCAATATTATAATCAATACCGCCTATTCATTTATTTAGATGTTGCTAAGCTCATCCCACTCTTCGTCGCTTAACAATTTATTAAGATCTACAAGAATAAGCAGTTCGCCGTCGCGATTACTTACACCTTGGATAAACTTAGCACTCTCTTCAGTACCTACGTTAGGGGCACTGTCAATCTCTGAAGATTTCAAGTAAACCACCTCAGCGACACTATCCACCAGAATACCAACCACCTGCTCGTCAGACTCAATAATAACGATACGGGTATTGTCAGTAATTTCTGTTGGCGGTAATCCGAAACGAGCACGTGTATCGATAACCGTTACTACGTTACCACGCAGATTGATAATACCAAGTACATAGTCAGGTGCACCGGGTACAGGGGCTATTTCGGTATAACGCAAGACCTCTTGAACTTGCATCACGTTGATACCGTAAGTTTCTTCACCTAAGCGATACGTTACCCATTGAAGGACTTCGTCGTTGCTGTCGGTGGCGTTATTATTTATTCTTTCGTCGCTCATGAACCTGGCTCCCAATACTATGGCGTCTGGTCGTTACTGCCTAAGCCTTTGTTAAGCATAGATATTAATTCTTCAACGTCAATTAACGCGCACATTTTTTCTTTAACCATCCCTGCTAACCAGGGACGCTTACCTGTGGACTCGCGCCATTTAACATCATCGGTAGTTAAATTGACCGTATTGACTAGCTTTTCACTAGCCAGACCCCACGCACTTTCCCCTAACATTATAAGATATCGGTAGTTAAGCGATTGTGCGAGGTTTTCGTCATATTTTTCTGGCATTACCCATTTTGCAGAGTCAACAACACTTAGTTTAGACTCTCTGTGCAACATTACACCCATAAACCAATCAGGTTTTCCAAATAAAGGGCCAATCTTCTCAATTTGGTGGATCCCACCTAGCGACGTCAAAGGCACCGCAAGTGTTAACCCTGCAACCTCAAAGAATAGCGCCTGAAAGCGAAAACCGAGAGTATCCTTTAGTGGAACTTTTGTTTTTTCAGCGCGGTTTAACGCAGCTTCTTGTTCATTTTCTACTAAAGTTTCTACGTGAGACTGTTGCTGTTCATCTTCAATTGTCTCTGCTTTTTGCGTTTCAATTAACGATGTAACCTTTTCCGCTATCGCTTCTTGTTCATTCGATAGCGGCTCACTTTCACTGGCGGTAGAAGCAAGTGCCGTTTCAGCCATCTGCTGAGAAGCCTGCTCGAGCAATTTTGCCGTGCGCGCAGTCACATCTTCCGGTGCTTCTGGCTCTTTGAGGAGGCTATCAAGGTATGCCTCCATCACTTCTTCACGGGCAAAAGGCGATTGCTTGCTCATGTTCTCGTTATTTCTCCAATACCGCTAATAGTTTCTCGTACGCAGACACACCACGTGTTTTGGGGTACGCTGCGGAAATGGGAAGCTGTACTAAACTTGCATCCCTGAAGTGCGTGTCGACGGGAATAACTCCTTCCCACACGCGCTCACCATAGTCATTCATTAAGCGCTTTCGCGATGCAAGCGCCGCGTTAGTGCGCTTATCAAACATAGTTGGAATAATCACAGTATCAAAGGATTTGTCCAACGAACGTCCCATGATTTCCATGGTACGAATCATTCTGTCTAGCCCTTTAAGCGCCAGATATTCCGTTTGGGTAGGCACGATAACCTTGTCACACGCTGCAAGAGCGTTAACCATCAGCACCCCAAGCACTGGAGGGCAATCGATGATAGCAACATCAAATTCTCCTGCGATTTTTGCCAACGCTTTTTTTAGGACTAAGCCCATACCTTGTTCGCTACCCATCGTTCTATCTAAGGTCGCGAGCGCCATTGTTGCAGGAAGCACATATAAGTTGTCTAACTTTGTCGGGCACAGACAATCCATAACATTATCGGCCGTAATGTCATTAGACTTAATAAAAATATCGTAAACTGAATGACTTGACGCTTCTGCATCGATACCGAAGTAATAACTCAGCGATGCATGTGGATCAGTATCAATCATGAGCACTCGCTTGCCTTGCTGTGCAAGCAAGCCGCCAAGGCTCACCGTAGTGGTAGTCTTTCCTACACCACCTTTCTGATTCGCTACTGTCCACACTTTCATATTTGCTGTTCCATTACTGTTCAAACTGCTATCGCATTTCGGTTTGAACGCAACTGCTCATATCATCAATGTTTATATTTTTACTGGATATATTGGCAACGGCTACGGCTTGAGGCATACCGTACACAACACAGGAATCTTGGTCTTGAGCCCAAATCGTTGCGCCTTTTTCCTTGAGCATTCGGCATCCTTCTCTGCCGTCAGCTCCCATACCCGTTAATATAATTCCTAATACATCCCCACCATAAGCTTTAGCCAGAGAACTGAAAGTGAGATCAACACTGGGCTTATAATTCACCTTGTCACTCGCACTTGCATCAACAATGGCAATGCGTTTATTCGCACCTATGGTTTCTAGCAACATTTGCTTCCCACCGGGAGCAAGATACGCATGACCTGGCTTTAGAATGTCGCCGTGCTCGGCTTCTTTTACTCTAATCTTACAGTTTGTGTCTAAACGCTGTGCAAATGCCGTAGTAAATGTTCCAGGCATGTGTTGTACAAGCAAAATGGGGTATGGAAACTCTGCAGGTAAAGGAGACAGCACTTTTTGAAGCGCCACAGGCCCGCCTGTAGAAGCCCCAATTGCCAAACACTTGTAGTGCTTTCCCGTCGCTCTTACAGACGAAACGGTTGGTTGTTTGGCTGCGTCTTTATGCCCTGATAGCAACCCTGATGTTTTAAAAAACGCCTGCTTTGGCGCATTATCAGGAAGCTTTCTTGCCTCTGTAGAGCGAAACGACGGACGCTTAAGACCAATACCACGACGCGCTATTAAGCGTACTTTTGTACACAACAAGCGCGATGCGTCTTTTCTGTCCTGCGCGATATCTTCAAATTTCTTCGGTAAGAAATCGAGCGCGCCCGCTTCTAACGCATCTAATGTCGCTTGCGCACCATGATGCGTAAGCGAAGAAAACATTAGAATAGGTGTAGGCCGCTTGTCCATTATGGCCTTTACAGCTGAAATGCCGTCCATGACAGGCATTTCAACATCCATCGTTATCACATCCGGCTTAAGCGCTTCTGCTTTTTCGAGTGCATCGCGCCCATTTCTCGCTTCCCCAACAACTTCAAGTTCCCTATCGCCATCGAGTATTTCTTTTACTCGACGACGATAAAAAGTCGAGTCGTCCACGACAAGGACTTTAAAGACCATGGATTATTATTCCTGTTAATTCATCGCCTTACTTGATGGGTTTACGCGCATACCGTTTAAGCAGGCTCGGAATATCTAAAATTAGTGCAATTCCACCGTCTGATGTAATCGTGGCTCCCGCCATACCAGGCGTGCCTTGCAATAATGCATCAAGAGGTTTAATAACCACTTCTTCTTGGCCTATTAGCGCGTCTACTACGAATCCTACTTGTTGTGTACCAATTTGCACTACAACAACGTGTCCCTTTTCTCTATCGATGTTTTTGGGACCTCGAATCAACCATTCACCAAGGAAGAACAACGGAATTGCTTTTGAACGAACTATCATTGTTAGCTGGCCATCGACCGTGTTGGTCTTTTTGATGTCCATATTTATTATTTCGTTCACCGCACCTAATGGTAACGCAAAGGTTTGTTTTCCTACAACAATCATTAGCGTCGGAAGAATGGCTAGCGTTAGCGGAACTTTGATATCCAGTCGCGTGCCTTTTCCTAGCTGTGAATCTATGTTCACGGTGCCGTTAAGTTGGTTAATTTTAGTCTTAACCACGTCCATGCCCACACCGCGACCAGAAATATCACTAATTTCTGTTTTGGTTGAGAACCCTGGCGCGAATATCAAGTTAAACGCTTCAACATCCGACATCCGTGCAGCTGCGTCTGCGTCTAGTACACCGCGACTAATAGCAATTTCTTTAAGCTTTTCAGGATCCATTCCTTTACCATCATCTTCGATGGTTAGAAGAATATGATCGCCTTCTTGAGATGCCGATAGCTGAACCGTACCCATGCGCGGTTTACCCGCTGCAGCACGATCATCAGGCATTTCAATACCATGATCGACGGAGTTTCTCACCAAATGCACAAGTGGATCGGCCAGTGCTTCAACCAGATTTTTATCTAAATCAGTTTCCTCACCCACAAGCTCAAGGGTTATTTCTTTCTTCAAGCTTCTCGCGAGGTCTCGAACAACGCGAGGGAAACGACCAAACACCTTCTTGATAGGTTGCATGCGGGTTTTCATTACCGCACCTTGCAAGTCGCCCGTTACCACATCTAAGTTGGCAATGGCTTTGGACATGCTTTCGTCGTTACTGTTGATACCCAAGCTTATTAGCCTGTTTCTCACTAGTACGAGTTCACCCACCATGTTCATAATTTGGTCAAGGCGCTTGGTATCTACACGTACTGTAGTCTCAGCAGGAGGCGCCGCTGGTGCCGCCTTCTTATCATCTTTTTTAGGCGCTGCTTTTGGTGCAGCAGGTGCGCTTGCTTTAGCTGGCGCTGCGGCGCTAGGAGCAGGCGTCGCTTTTGGCGCAGCTGGCGCTGCTTGTTTCGCTTTTTGAACCGCTTCTGTTGCTGCCTTATCTACAGGAGGCTCTGGCGCCTTTGAAACGGCTCCCTGCTTGGTAGGCCCTTGCCCTGAGCCATGCAGTTGGTCAAGCAGTGCTTCAAATTCGTCATCGGTGATTTCTTCATCACCAGTTGCACTCGGCGTAACTGGTGCTGGAGCTGGTGTATTTGCCGTTGGCGCAGCTTCTTCACTACCAAACTTGCCTTTGCCATGTAAATCATCAAGCAGCGCTTCAAATTCTTCGTCGGTGATATCGTCGTTATCACTAGCGGCAGCAGGTGCAGCAGCCTTTGCAGGTTCGCTTTTAGCCGCTGAGGACTGGCCTGGCGCCCCAGAGCCATGAAGCTCATCAAGCAGCGCTTCAAATTCATCTTCAGTGATTTCGTCAATACCGCCGCTATCACCAGAACTTGGTGCCTGTGCAGTAGGCTCTTCAACAACTAATTCTGGCTCTTCAATCGCGGGCTCCGTTTCTGACGCCGGCGCGCTTTGTTCACCAAAAATATTCTCATCTGGAGATTCCGGGCGACTTAGTTTGTGTAACAAGTCGACTAGGTGTGCATCTGCTGGCTCTAATGGAGCCCGAGCTTTCACTCGTTCAAACATTTCAACCACCACATCTGTGGCTTGCAGAATAATATCCATCAGTTCAGGGGTTAGTGTTCGTTGCCCGTTACGCATTACGTCAAAGACGTTTTCCGCACCGTGACAAATTTCTACTAACTCGGTAAGAGACAGGAACCCTGCTCCCCCTTTAACTGTGTGATAACCACGGAAAATTGCATTCAGCAAATCCGCATCTTCAGGATTGTTCTCAAGATCAACGAGCTGTTCTTGTAATTGTTCAAGTATCTCTCCAGCCTCAACTAGAAAGTCCTGTAATATATCCTCGTCAACGTCAAACGACATGCGCCCGCTCCCCTAAAAACCTAAGCTAGACAGAAGATCATCTACATCATCTTGGCCTGACACGACGTCGTCGCGCTTATCGGCATCAATGATAGGGCCTTCTGCCTCTACACCTTCAACCTTATCGGCCTTAACGCTGGATGGTTTAGTTTGTTCTGCACCGTCGCGTTCGCCAAACATGGTAAGCATGTTAACTAAGCTGTCTTCCACTTCTTTAACCAAGTCGATAACGCGGCGAATAACCTGACCAGTTAAGTCTTGATAACCTTGAGCCATCAATACTTCTGTAAGTAACTGTGTAAGTTTAGCTGACTGTGCCGAACCTTCTTCCAACAATTCGTCTAAGTCTGCGCATAAAGCCTTGAATTCACCCAACTCTATTTGGCGATTCATCAGCTTCTTCCACTCAGGCATAACCTTTTCGATGCGCGCCGACAGCATTTCAGCTATAGGCATGCTCGCTTCAACGGCATCCATAGTAGTATTAGCAGCTTTTTCAGTTTCTTCAATTACGTAGGTTAGGCGGGATTGTGCATCGGGAATATCATCGGTCGCGAGATGTTTAATGCGGTCGTCTATTTGGAAATTATTCAGCGCGTCATGGAGTTGACGCGTCAGTTTCCCTACTTCGGCAAATAACTCAACGTTTTCTTTCATTGAGACCGCTTCTAATAGGGCATTGGCTGAAGCGTTGTCACCCTCTTCAAGGTAGGTTACAAGCTGTTTTGCCTCTTCCAACGAAATTGGAACGTTTACATTCGTTGACATCCAGTAAACCTCATTTCTCTGGTGAGCGTCTGGATCAACCTAAACGTTCGAATATTTTATCTAATTTTTCTTTAAGTGTTGCTGCAGTGAACGGCTTAACAACGTAGCCATTAACACCTGCTTGCGCTGCGGCTACAATTTGCTCTTTCTTCGCTTCAGCAGTAACCATAAGTACTGGAAGGTGCTTGAGTTTGTCATCGGCTCTAATCGCGCGAAGCAAGTCAATACCCTGCATACCAGGCATGTTCCAATCGGTAACTACGAAATCGAAATCACCTTGCTGCAACATAGGCAATGCAGTACTTCCGTCATCTGCTTCCTGGATGTTGGAAAAACCCAAATCTTTAAGTAGGTTTTTGATGATACGTCTCATGGTTGAAAAATCATCGACCACGAGAATTTTCATGCTTTTGTCCAAAATAGCCTCCAGTGAGGGGTTAATTGTTATTAATTTCTATTCTTCGTCAGCTTGCCACGACTTCATTCGTGATTTGAGTTTTAACATGGCCTGACTGTGAATTTGACTGACTCTCGATTCACTTACATCAAGAACCTCACCAATTTCTCTTAGGTTCAGCTCTTCGTCATAATACAGCGAGAGTACAATCGCTTCTCTTTCAGGTAATGTCGTAATTGCATGGGCAAGCGCTTTTTGGAAAGCGCCTTGCATTAAATCTTCCAGTGGTGCGTCGCTACCTCGATTTTGCTCTGTCGAAATAACATCTTCTGACACACCTAAATCTTCAATACCTACCAGCTTTCCGGCATTTACTTCATTAAGCATTTGGTGATAGTCCTGCAAGCTTACATTAAGCTTATCAGCAATATCAGAATCTCTAGCATCGCGGCCTGTTTCGCTTTCTACTTGCGAAATTGCTTCAGTGATCGCTCGGCCATTTCGGTGAACTGAACGCGGTGTCCAATCCCCTTTGCGAATTTCATCTAGCATAGCACCGCGAATGCGAATACCGGCAAACGTTTCAAAGCTGGCTCCTTTTGAACCATCAAAGTTTCGCGCGGCTTCTAGTAATCCAATCATGCCTGATTGAATTAAATCGTCTACAAGAACACTAGCCGGCAATCGCGCTATCAAGTGATGTGCTATACGCTTAACCAATGGCGCATGTCTTTCGACTAACTGCGCTTTATCGGTTTGTTGTTGATAAGCGGCTGCCTTGCTGTTCAACGCTGACTTCCTACGGCTTTTTCTGCAACTAATTGTTCAATGAAAAACTCTAAATGGCCACCTGGCTGCGCTGGAATAGGCCATGTTAAGGCTTTACTCGCCAACTGTGTTATTGCAACGGCTGCCGGTGAACCTGGGTAAGCATCGACAATGGCTGTTTGTTTACGCACTGCTTTACGAATGTTCTCGTCAAACGGTACTGTCGCCACTAATTCTAGTGCAACATCTAAAAAACGCCCTGTCACTTTGCTTAATTTACTAAATAGCTCTTGGCCTTCTCGCACGTCGCGCACCATATTAGCCACAACTTTGAAGCGGAAAACACCGTGCTCTCTATTCAGAATTTTTATCAATGCATACGCATCTGTCAATGAAGTAGGCTCGTCACACACAACGACCATGATGTCTTGTGAGGCTTTTGAAAAGCTCAACACCATGTCTGAAATACCTGCCGCTGTATCAACGATAAGCACGTCAATCTGCGAGCGCAGCTCACTAAAGGCACGAATTAGGCCAGCGTGTTGCGTTGGCGACAATTCTGCCATCGACTGCGTGCCTGATGTGGCAGGGGCAATCTTTATTCCGTGCGGACCGGTCACTAGTACTTCATCAAGTGTACATTCGCCGGAAAGCACGTGGGATAAGTTTTTCTCAACACGCAAACCTAACATAACGTCTACGTTAGCAAGACCGAGGTCCGCATCGAGAACCATTACGCGTTTACCTTGCTTCGCCATGGCGATAGCGGTGTTCAATGTAATGTTTGTTTTACCTACGCCACCTTTGCCACCGGTGACGGCGATTACTTTGATTAACCGTGATTGCTTCATTTTTCTTAAGCTACTCGCTTGGTCGTCAATCATACTGCTTATGCTGTTTTAATTGCGTTGTTACCACTAGTATGATTCAAACCGTACTTTTTATAAAGCTTTGCAGCAGCGGAAACCAAAGATTTCGCTTCTGCAATCTTAATGTCTTCAGGTACTTTTTGACCATCGGTGACATAACTAACCGGTAATTGGTATTCAACCGCTGCACTAAGCACCTCTCCTAAAGAGTAGCACTCATCTAACTTTGTGAAAATACAGCCACTTAGTTCAATATCATCATACGCTTGAATGATTCTCTGCAAAGCAGGATATTGCGTATTTGCTTGCGCTACCAAATATTTTTTAACATTTGGCATTTGTCCGTTATCAAACTGCTTAATTTGTTTAATTAATCGACTATCTCTTTGACTAAATCCAGCCGTATCAATCAATACTAGTCGCTTATGACGAAGTTGGAATAATAAATCCGCAAGTTCTTCACTAGTCTGCGCTTTTCTCACCGTGCAGCCAATAATCTTTCCGTATGTCGCTAGCTGCTCATAGGCGGCAATTCTATACGTATCGATGGTAATCATCGCAACCGACTCTGCACCGTATTTCTGCGCATAGCGGGCAGCAAGTTTCGCAACGGTAGTTGTTTTACCGGTACCTGTTGGTCCTACTAATGCAACAGCACCTTGTGCGCTAAGTATATCGTTTCCTGTCACATTTATGCGATTAGCCAATAGGTTAAGAAGATATACCCATGCATCTCGTTCGTTGTAATGTGACGGCGTATAGCTAATAAGCTGTTTCGCTAACGCGTTGCTTAACCCCATATCGGTTAAACGGGTGATTAGATATTGATGAACAGGTTTTTGACGTTTGTTCTTAGCTTCCATCAAGTCGGCCACTTGATATTGCAATACATCGCGAAGAGACGCTAGCTCTTCCTTGATTTGCGCAAGCTCCGCTGACTGCGTCACAGAGGTATCATCCATACTTGACGCTTGATGCTCTGGGAAAGCGTTCTGACGAACTGGTTCATGAGAAGACTGCTGGGCTTCTACGTCGTCAATAAAGGCTTCTGAGAAGTCTAAGTGCGAAGCAATTTCATTGGCGTGCTTAGCATTCGCTGTCATTGGTTGGTTAGGTTGCGCAGGACTCGCCACGCCATTATTTCCACCGTGCTGCTTTTCTAGCAGTGCTTTAAGGCTATCAGGACCGTCGTCACCAATGATTTCGCTCAAGCTAGGCACTGCCTTTTGACCGGGCGTTTTTGCAGCGGCTTGTGGAGACGCTTTCGGCGTAAACAACTTCGCTTCAGGCTCTTTGTCGTAGGCTGCGACAAGCTCAATACCGTCAGCAACTTTGCGATTTGACATGATCACAGCGTCACTGCCCAATTCAGTTTTAACTTGGCTTAACGCCTCACGCATATCTTTGCCGAAGAAACGTCTAATTTTCATTGCAACCTCTCCAATCACCCAGTGTCAGATTATTGACCGACCGAACTGACTATTTTTATTTGTTTGTCGTCAGGCACTTCTTGGTAAGACAGAACATGAAGCCCAACAACCGAATATTTTAAGAAGCGAGACAGAACGGGTCGTAGCATGCCTGAGGTAAGGAGTACTGCAGGCTCTCCTTCTAACTCTTGCTGCTGACTGGCTTGCTGCAATGATTTTTGCAGCTTGTCTGCCAGACCTGGTTCTATGCCAGCGCCATCTTCGCCACCTGCTTGAAGTGACTGGTGCAACATCTGTTCCAACTCTGGCGCCAAGGTTATGACAGGTATCTCTTTTGCACCTTGAGTAATTTCTTGGACAATTAAACGTTTAAGGGCAATACGCACTGCAGACACTAAAACATCGGGGTCTTGGCTGCGCGTGCCGTACTCACTGAGTGTTTGAACGATTGTACGCATATCGCGAATAGGCACGCCTTCAAACAATAAGGTTTGCAGTACTTTCACGACGGTGCTTAGCGGAAGAATGTCTGGTACTAATCCTTCAACCAGTTTCGGATGCTGCCTGGCAAGCATATCAAGAAGTTGTTGAGCTTCCTCGTGCCCTAATAATTGATATGCATTGTTAGAAAGTAATTGGCTTAAATGGGTCGCTACAACGGTCGCAGCGTCTACTACTGTGTACCCAAGGGTTTGTGCATGCTCCCGTTTATTGGGCTTAATCCATACTGCGTCCAAGCCGAACGCGGGGTCTTTAGTGGCACGCCCTTCTAATTTACCGAACACTTGCCCTGGATTAATAGCAAGTTCTTCATCGTGACTGATGATGGAATCGCCTATCGTTACGCCTAGCATAGCGATGGTGTAAGTGTTGGGCTCTAAATCCAAGTTATCGCGAATGTGGACAGGCGGAATAAGGAAACCCAGTTCTTGCGATAGTTTCTTACGTACGCCTTTAATGCGCGTCAACAACTCGCCACCTTGGGATTTATCGACAAGAGGAATTAAGCGATAGCCCACTTCCAATCCGATGGTATCTACCTGCTGAACATCATCCCAGCCAAGCTCTTTCACTTCAGGCGCAACCGATTCATCTTTTACCACATTGTCTGGCACTTTGGGCTCTGCGGCCTTTCTCTTTTCTTGGACCGACTGCCAGTAAGCAAAGCCTGCAATCAAGAATGAGAACCCTAAGAATGCGATATGAGGCATCCCAGGAATGATACCCATCACAAATAGAACGCCCGAGGCTATATAAAGAGCTTGATTATTACCAAGCTGACCGCGGATTTCTTTGCCCATTTCCTGAGTCTCGTTTTCACGAGTAACGATAATGGCTGTAGCGACCGAAAGTAACAATGAAGGAATTTGCGCCACCAAACCATCACCGATGGTCAATATGGTGTAGATTTCTATAGCGTTACCGAATGAAAGCCCGTGCTGAATCATGCCAATAAAAAGACCACCAACAATATTAATCAGCATGATGAAAAGGCCTGCGACCGCATCACCCTTTACAAATTTTGACGCACCGTCCATCGACCCGTAAAAATCCGCTTCTGCGGTAATCTCTTCACGGCGTTTACGTGCTTGATCTTGATCTATATACCCTGCATTTAAATCAGCATCTATGGCCATTTGCTTACCGGGCATAGCATCTAACGTAAAGCGAGCGCTTACTTCCGAAATACGTCCTGCGCCTGCGGTTACAACTTTAAAGTTGATAATAAGAAGAATGGCGAAAACAACAATACCTACGGCGTAGTTACCACCAATCACGACCTCACCGAAGGCTTCGATAACTTTACCTGCTGCATCGCCGCCTTCATGTCCGTAAAGTAAGACAACGCGAGTAGAAGCCACGTTAAGCGCTAGTCTCAATACGGTAGCGATAAGTAACACCAAGGGGAAAATGCCGAAATCTACTGGACGCTGGGTAAGTACAGCCACCAAGATAATGACTAGCGACAACGCAATATTAAAGCTAAACAGCACGTCCAGTAAGAATGGCGGCATAGGCAATATAACCATGCCCATAATTGCCAAAAGGACGATGGGTGCGCCTAAACCACTGGTAAAATTTTGCAGCTGATTTTTATCGAATCGCTGAAGATAACCGGATAACTGCATGGCTTGGTGTCTCTCTATCAGAAAATTGACGCTTTATGTGAATCTTCTAGTGAGTTTTCAACTAACGTGCCAGCTTTGTGTTTTACGCAAAAGTTATCCAAATCTGAGCTGTAATCATGCGTGATTACTGTCTACAGTGACTTGTATAGAGCGATTAAGATTTTGTATCCGAGGGACATACGAACAGTTTATAATTACGTCACTATTCCTAGGGCCTACTCTTCGTTTTAAAAGGATTATTCATGGTAGTACTACAAAACCGTGTTGCAACGTTTTGTTGGGTCAGCCTTGTCATCATGCTGACTTTTAGTCATGTAGCTCATGCATCTAAACAACCTAACTTACGGACAGCGTGTGGAGAATTTGCTAGCTGGTTCGGGGCACATACCTATGCCCCACCTTCAAAGTCAATTTTCACCCATTTAGCGGTTGGGTTAGTGTCGGTACTCTGGTGGGATAGGCAAATCCCGTTTAAGTGGCTTAGGACGTTTGCCCTTACCTGCTCTATGCGCTTTTAACTGATAAACATGTGCGAGCACCTGCGCTACCGCCATAAATAAGGCGTTAGGAATTTCATCGTCCACTTCAGTGGAGTAGAAAATGGCGCGTGCAAGCATGGGAGAAGGGATCAACGGCACATCGTTGGCGGTAGCAATTTTTCTGATGTGCATCGCTAGCTCATCAGCACCTTTCGCGACCACAACCGGCGCCCTTACCCCCTTCTCGTCATATTTAATAGCAACAGAAAAGTGAGTAGGGTTGGTCACTACAACATCTGCTTGTGGGACTTCCTGCATCATGCGCTTGGTTGCAGCCTGATATTGCAGACGGCGAATTCGACCTTTAACCATAGGGTCGCCTTCCGCATTTTTCCGTTCGTCTTTAACCTCTTGCTTGGTCATCTTCATTTCTTTGTTGTGCTTATACATTTGATAAGGCACATCAATGAGCGCGATAGGGATCATGCCGCACACCAGAATAAGAAACGCCCACTTAAGCATGTCGAGTGCGTGAAAGATGTTTCCCGGATAAAGCTCCATATCAAGGTGGAGCGCTTCATCTTCAAAGAACAGTAACGCTCCGATGGCCATGCCAATTATGACCACCACTTTTGCTATAGACTTGAGTAACTCAACCAAGCCGTTCATGCCGAACATACGCTTGAAGCCTTGAATAGGGCTCATTTTTGAACCCTTAGGTTTTGCACCTTCCCAGGTAAAGTTAAAACCGCCAAGGGCGATAGAGCCATAAATGCCCGCTATCATTGCCACAGCCATGTATAGCAGCACGGCAGGACCTACTGCCGAAAAGGCTTCACCCCATGCGCCAAACATGTGGGTGATATCATAGGTCTCGTCACGAGAGAGAATGAACATTCTCTGAGTAAGTTTAAAAACAGATTCAGCAATCCACCCGCCCACAAACAAAAACATAAAAGCACTGACGATAAGTACTAGGGTCGAAGAGAGTTCACGGGAACGGGCTAGCTGCCCTTTTTTTCGGGCATCTTCGAGTTTTTTCCCCGTGGGGTCTTCTGTTTTTTCGCTTGAATCTGCCATGTTTTCCTACGAACAAATATTCAATAGTTCACACATAAACTGTTCAGCTCTAAACCATTGGGTTTCGAAATGTGCAGTAAAGTTATCAAGTGTTATCCAAATAATCAGTAATCCCATTACCTGAGCAATGGAAAAACCAATACTAAATATGTTTAGCTGTGGCGCAGCTTTGGTCATTACGCCAAACGCCAAATTCACGATAAGCAGCGAAACGATTGGCGCAAGGGAGAGGGTCACTGCCGATATGAACATCCAGCCGGCCCAATGGGCAATATCGCGGAACTGTTCACCGGTCCACCATGCTTCGCCTATGGGAAACGCCTCAAAGCTCATGACTATCATTTGGATCATGGACAAATGCCCATCCAAGGTCCAAAACAACAAAGTCGCCAATATCAGATAAAACTGACCTACCGCCGGCACGTTAATACCATTGACTGGGTCAACAATAGACGCAAAGCCCAAACCGGTTTGCATTGCTATAACTTGGCCAGCAAGCACAAAGGTATTGAGCACCATCATTGATATAAAACCAATAGCAATGCCTATTAGCAACTGCTGAATAACGATTAAAAATGTGCCCACATCCACCAAATTTTCTATGGGTGACGGGGGCACTACCGGCATGATGATAAGCGTGAGCATTATACCCAACAAGGCTCTTACCTGCGGGGGAATGGATTTAGCACTCAAGCCAATCATGGCCACAAACAAGCCGCTAATGCGCATAAACGGCAGCAGCATGTCTGCAAGGAATTGATTGATGGTCGCGAGTTCGACTTCCACAGCTTTAGCCTTCTATCCCACAACCTGCGGGATCATATCAACCATTCTGAAAGTAAAGTCCATAAGCTGTTGCACCAACCAGTTTCCGCCCCAACTCAGCGCGAGAAGCGTAACAAGTAAGCGGGGCAAGAAGCTCATGGTTTGTTCGTTGATACTGGTGGCTGCCTGAAACACAGCAACAACTAAACCTACGATCAAGCTTGGAACAATCACCGCAGATACCAACACGATAACCATGAACATAGCTTCTCGCAGTATTTCTACAAAGACTTCTGGTGACATAAGCCCTCCTAGACGCCCATACCGAAGCTGGTCGCCAACGTACCGAAAATCAAGTTCCAACCATCAACCAACACGAACAACATGAGCTTAAACGGCAAAGATACAATCATAGGTGAAAGCATCATCATACCCATAGCCATCAATATAGACGCTACCACCAAGTCAATAATAAGAAAGGGAATAAATAGCATAAAACCAATTTGAAACGCGGTTTTAAGTTCACTGGTCACAAAAGCCGGAATTAAGATGGTTAGCGGCACTTCATCCGTATCGGCATATTTTCCTTCATCTCCAGCTATCCGTACAAACGTTTCTAGGTCTTTTACCCTTGTTTGTGAAAGCATAAATGCGCGCATGGGGCCTTTGGCTTGCTCAAGAGCGTCTAAACTGGTGAGTTGCTCGTTAAGGTAAGGCTGTAAAGCTCGCTCGTTCACCTCTTCAAACACCGGCGCCATAATAAACATGGATAGAAACAAACTAACGCCAATGAGTATCTGGTTTGACGGTGATTGTTGTAAGCCAATCGCCTGACGCAAAATAGACAACACCACAATAATACGCGTGAAAGAGGTCATCATCATGATAAACGCTGGAATCAGACTCAACGCTGTCATGATAAACAGCGCTTGAAGCGTCATAGAGTAATCTTGCGTTCCATCTTGGTTAGTCGTAACCGTGACGGCAGAAATCCCCTGTTGAGCATAGGCGGGCTCAACGAGCAGTAATAAGGGTAGTATTAAAAGTAGCCAGGCAAACTTACGCATCTCTCGACTCTTCCTTTGTTTTATTCTTTTCTATATTCGGGTTGAGCTTTCCCGCCATGGCAGCAACAAGCTTTTGTTTAAACGCATCGGCACCATTTTGTTGCTCGCCTGTGGTGTTGTTCACACCTTTCACAGGCACATCGAGATTCTTATCTAATTTGCTTAAATGAGAGATGTTGTGACTGGTTACACCAATGAGATGCTGCTCTTCACCTACCTGAATCACCATGATTTTTTCTTTTGTACCAACAACCATGCTGGCCGCGACTTTCATTTGATTTCCACCCATCGCAGTGACATTAAATCGACGCATCACATAAGCCAGAGCGAAAATGACGCCAACAACGACAAGTAAAGAAAGGAAAATTGACAGTACCGAGGTGGGATTGGTGATTGACTGGGTCGACTGCGCGACGGCTATCTGGCTAAATAAAAGGGGCAGCATTGCGCAACCCCTTACTTTATAAGAAGTTTTATCTGAGCTTCTTGATTCTCTCAATTTGACTAATAACATCCGTTAATCGAATACCGAATTTGTCGTTGACCACTACTACTTCTCCATGAGCAATCAACGTGCCATTAACTAATACATCTAGTGGCTCACCGGCAACACGATCCAGCTCTACCACAGAACCCTGGTTCAACTGTAGCAGATTTCGGATACTTATTTGACTACGACCGACTTCCATCGAAATAGTCACAGGTATATCTAGAATGGTATCTAGCTTTTTCTTTTCTTCTTGCGTAATCGGCGCGTCGTCAGTTAATTCGTCAAGTTCTGCAACTTGTACGTCTTCGTTATCGCCAGCCTCTTGTTCCGCTTCAGATTCGGCTTGCTCGGCCATTGCCGCTGCCCAATCGTCCATACCGTCTTCACTCATGGGAACTCCCCTCTACCTTACAGGTCTTCTTCGAGTACTTGCAGTTCTGCGTCATTATCAATAATGCGCCCACCGCGGGTTAATAACTGTAGCTCAGACTTCACTGAAGTCGGTCTTGCAATCTTTTCTACAATTTTCAGCGCCAAATTGTCGCGACTGCGACCTAACTTAGCCCTAAACGTGGGTAAATCTTCAATTAATACAGTGATGGTTTCTGGCATCTCCACAGGGATGATATCGCCAGGTTTAAACTCCATCACATCGCGAAGCGGTACATCAACGTCTAGCATATGCGTAGTTAACGCTACTTTAACGTCCATGATTTCATCGCGAAGGGCCTTACTCCAACGTAAGTCTGTATCTTCTTTATCGCTTTGAACACCCGCATCAAGCAATTCGCGAATGGGCTCTAACATTGAGTATGGCAAGGACACGTGGAAGTCGCCACCGCCGCCATCTAGTTCGATATGGAACGAGCTGATGACCACCACCTCGGTCGGGCTCACAATGTTCGCCATCGCAGGGTTTACTTCTGAGTCCAAATATTCAAACGACACATCCATGACCGGTGCCCAGGCTTCTTTATAATCTTCAAAGATTATTTTAAGCAGCATCTGGATAATACGGCGCTCCGTTGGCGTAAACTCCCGGCCTTCAATCTTCGCATGATAACGTCCATCACCGCCAAAGAAGTTGTCTACCAGAATAAATACCAAGCGGGCTTCCATGGTGATAAGCCCCGTGCCTTTAAGCGGACGGAAGCGCACCATGTTCAAACTCGTTGGAACGAATAACGTATGAATGTATTCGCCAAACTTGATCATCTGAATACCGTTAATCGATACTTCAGCTGAACGTCGCATCATGTTGAACAAGCTCACACGCATATGACGTGCGAAACGTTCATTAACTATTTCAAGCGTAGGCATACGCCCACGCACAATTCTGTCTTGCGAGGAGAAGTCGTACTCGAGCGTAGAAGCATCAGAGTCGCTGCCGCCGACCTCTTCTTCTTCTACATCATCTACCCCGTGTAATAGGGCATCGATTTCATCTTGAGATAATAAATCACTCACCGTCTTCTACCTTACTTAGTCAATGCATTACTGCATGACAAACCCAGTGAACAATACGCGCTCAACTACATCGCTGCCCGTAATGTCCTTTAATGCTTTTTGTACTTCTGTTACTGCCTGCTCGCGAAGCTCAATTTTACCGGCTTCGGTAACCAGATCGTCTGCGTTTGAAGTACTAAAAGCCTGTAGTAATGTCCCTTCAATTAGCGGTATATGCATCTTCGCCAGCTCTTCATTGTCAGAACCGCGCACAAGCAACTGCACTTTTATCTGAACCAATCTGTCTCTTCCTGCGCCCGGTACGTTAAAAACAAATGGTCGCGGCATCGCTACGTAAAGCGCAGTGCCCATTTCAGCCTTCCCTGCTGCTGATGCTGGTGCACTTGCAGCCGCTGCGGCGGCATCAGTCTCGGCAAGCTGTTCGGCTGCTGGCTCATCAGCGCCTGCAAACATTAAGAAATAGGCTGCGGCACCGCCTCCTAAAAGAACCACAGCGATAATGATGATCAACATCATTTTGCCTTTCTTTTTGCCGCCTTCTTCTACTTGTAATTCTTCTTCAGCCATGTGTAACTCGTCAGTAATGCTCGGAAAAAACGTATTATCAAGGTTCCGTCAAAAATGGCAATGCCATTATTTGAGGAAAACAATATGTGTACGGGTAATTTTTTGCGTCTTCACGCTTCCTATTACCCTCTAATACCACCTACTGCTCACTCCTTTCATTCAAAACATAGCAGCGTTTACGTATTCTCTCTATGCGACCTATTGGTAATAATTCATACGGGATGTGGTTAAGCGTAAAAGTCTATGCCGCCCTTGTCCGCGCGCGAAATCGACTGTTCAATAACCCGCATGCCATCCGTGTCGTCTACACCGTCATTTTCTCCACGATCCCCAGCTCCCTGACCTTGATGACTGTTTCCTGCAAGTTGTTGGCCATTTTCTTGACCAGAAGAATTATCTTTCCTAACTTGGGCGTCGCCTAACTCAATACCCTGTTCTGAAAGCATATCCCTTAGCTTGGGCATAGCATCGGCCAATGCATCTTTAGCTTGCTGAGATTGCACGACAAAGCTCACGCTAGCAGCGTCACCCGCCACATTTACTCTCACCTGCATACTGCCGAGCTCAGGAGGATCTAAGCGAATTTCAGCCATGGTATTTCGCGCATTAACCATCCAGCGAATTTTCTCACTAAGCTGCTGCTGGCCGTCGCTCTTATGAATATTGACCGCTTTATCAAAACCTTCAAACTGCTGCTGAGTTTTTGACGCTTCAGCGCGAAGCTGAGAGTTTTCCTGCATAACCGATTCAGTTGGATTAACCAATCCAGCAATAGCGTGTTGAGCACTTGCTTGAGTTTGCGTCATCAAATTTAAGAATTGACTGGCTTGACCGTCTACACGCGCTGTCATTGAAGCAACCACATCAGCACTTACCGCAGCATCTTTTGCGGCATCGGCAACAATAGTTGATAAATCAATGCCAGGCTCTCTACCTTGCTGAACTTGTTGCTGAAACTCGTTGATGCCAGCGATAATGTTAGCCTTCACTGCTTGTTGCTGCGCACCACCTGGCAGAGCCGCGACTACACGCTCAGCAAACGCTTCCGTTGCCTTTTGCGCGCTTTGTGGCGATAGCTCACTTATCGCTGAAAGCAGGTCGCTTGAAATTTCTGTAGCACCAAAAGAATCAACTACCTTGGTTTGCTCGCCGCTGTTATCAACGTTTGACAGCCCCTCAGACGATGCTGATTTAGCGCCCTTTGATGCTGCTGCATTTACCGCCACATTGCCCGCAGCAGCTGCCTCTGAGGTTAACTCGGTCAATAACTCTTGAGCCTCGGCGAGATTGTCATCAAGAGATTTTGCCTGAATATTGTTAAGTTCATCTGCTAGAAGACTTAGTACGAGCGATTCATCGGCCGATTTTTTGCCGCTTTCAGGTAGCCCATTTAACGTTTCTAACATATCGCTTAATGCATTTGCGGCATCAGTGTCTGACGCTAGACCTTGTTCAGGATTTTCTGAGTTCTCAGTCTGCATGAGCTTGGCAATCAATGCTGAAAGCTCATTGTCACTTTTTACTTTTTTATATGAATTAGCATTGATATCAGTTTTCGCATTTGAAGACGCATTGTTCGCTTCACTATCACTTCCTCTCTGTTGGTCGTTAGCGTTGCCACCAATAAGAAGTGAAGTTAGTGTAGTGAGTGTTTGTTGTGCTTCAGACGACAGGGATTCGATGGCTAATTCACCATCATTGCTACTATTAAGTTGCGACAACAGATGAGCCATGACCGATGGCATATCGCTCGCATCCACATCCTCCGGAAGCTTCCAAAGTTTTCCGCTTTCTTTTATAGATACGACGTTAACTGCCTCGCCTGCAGCTTCAGAGATACCCTTATCTTCTGTGGTACCTGATTCACCTGAAGATTCATCACTTTCTCCAAAGCGATTAGCTACCGTCTCAACGTAGGCAATCCAGTCTGGCTCGCCATCGTCTTTGCTTGGCTTTCCGTCTGGCGTGCCAGGTGAGGTAATAACGCCAGCCTCAGCATCTTTTCTGCCACCTTCTCCAATGACATACTGCACGTCGATCACGTTTTTTTGTTCAACGGCGTCTTCAGCGTCGTCAATAACGAGATTGGTATTTTCACCGTCAGTTGAGGGCTGCGTTGTCGTTGCTGAACCTTGCGCAACCTCGTGTGCACCAAGCGTTGCATTTTCTTCTTGATTTGCATTATGGGAGTCAGCTTCAGACTCAGCTGGAATATCTGTGACTTCGTCACGAACAGGTAAATCCGTATGTCCCGCATCGCGGTCTTTACCATTTTTGATCGTGTCGCTGGAGACTGAAGATTGGGGAGCTGCTCTGTCCAAACGGCTTGCTGTTCGAGATTGAGCAACCTGATCTTCTTTTTCGTTTAAAACAATTTCTGACTTGCTCGATTTAGCTTCTTGATAAAGTCGGTTAAATGCTTGGTTATTTTCACTGTTCGCTTCTTGCTGAGTTCCAATACTCGTTCCAACGGCTTTCGCCGTACCAGAAGCTGAGAATGGTAATGCGGCAATGTCTGTTTTATGTGCGGCAACTTGTTGCATATTGTCCTACCGTCCTACATTTAAATCGTCTTTCACCAAGAAGACGTATCGTGGTGCGAATGATTCACGTGGCGTTTTCTTATAAAAAACTTGACGCCATTTCATCGCAAAGCCACCAACGCTTACTTCAATTACAATCACTTAGCATTACTTAGTCAGCATGTATCGCTATAATTTTTCGCTACGGCCCTTAGTCGCCCTCGCTGAATTTCAAACGCTATACTGTGTGATGAAACTCAAAGAAACGATGGTTTTCCGTAGTAGCGATTGCAAAGTAATTACGTCGCGCTAGTACATTATGAAATGGTTTTAGCAAGGGTTGAGCCAAAGTGGCAGAGGCTCGACTAATTATCAGAAAGGCGAGCGCTTAGCTCTGAAAAATCGTTGGGTAGCAAACTCATCCATCATGGCCTGCTCAGCTCTGGCTTCTTTTTTCTGATCTGCCAACTTCTTCTTTTCTAGCAACAAGGTAACAGCTTTCACTTTTTGTTGTTGCTTTAGCCACAGTTGCTTTCGCTGATCCGCCGCCATTTGTGCACGAGCAATCACTTGCATCTGTTGTTCGCACGCTTTATCCAGTTTTCCAACGAAGGATAAATGCTGCTGATAATAGGTGGCGGTAACACCCGCCTGACCGGTTTGTTGAATACCTTTTATGTAGTCAATGCGGTACTGCTCAAGACTGGTTAGCTTTTGCTTTTGCTGATTAACGTTCTGTTGGGCCTGTTTGTAGTATCGGGCTTCTCGCTGCTCTTTTTCGAGCTCAAATTCAGCTAAACGTTCTAGTTGTTTAGACATTATGCGATACCTTTTGGAAAGTTGATGACTTCTGGGTCATAGGCAAGCTAACTTGCTGTGCAGCGCTATGCATTAGCCTTGCCCCAAGCCTTTAGCCAGTGCAGCCATGCCTTCTAAGCTCTCGTCATACGGTATGACTTGTTTCATTCCTTGCTGCAATAAAGCATTGATTGCAGGCTCTGCGCGAATTGCCAGATCAATTCGCGGGTCTGATCCTTTCGCATAGGCGCCAATAGAAATGAGGTCTTGGTTTTGTTTGTAGTTTGAATAAACTTGTCGAATACGGCGCGCCATTAATTGGTGTTCTTCGCTCACGACCATAGGCATTACACGGCTTATTGACGCTTCAATATCAATAGCAGGGTAATGACCGCTGTCAGCAAGGGTTCGCGACAACACCACGTGACCATCTAAAATAGCGCGAGCGGCGTCGGCAATAGGGTCTTGCAAATCGTCACCTTCGGTTAGCACCGTATAAAAAGCCGTTATAGAGCCCTGTCGCTCGCTGCCGTTACCTGCACGTTCTACTAGTGCGGGCAGCCGAGCAAACACCGAAGGCGGATAACCTTTTGTGGCTGGTGGCTCACCCACAGCCAACGCAATCTCACGCTGCGCCATGGCATAGCGAGTTAACGAATCAATCAGCAACAGCACCTTCATACCTTTGTCGCGGAAGTGTTCAGCAATGGTTACCGCCGTCTCGCAGCCCTTTAACCGCATGAGCGGTGAAGTATCAGCTGGCGCTGCCACTACAACCGCCCGTTGGCGTTCTTCTTCTGTGAGGATTTCGTGGATAAACTCTTTCACTTCTCGGCCACGCTCACCTACAAGCCCAACAACGACCACATCGGCTTCACAGCCTCGGGTCATCATGCCAAGTAGCACACTTTTACCCACGCCACTTCCTGCAAAAAGCCCCATACGCTGACCTACGCCAACCGTATTTAAAGCGTTGATGGCACGTACGCCAACATCCATTGGGGTGTTGATTGGACGGCGAATGAGCGGGTTCATAGGCGGACGCGTAGTGGGAGCGCGGGCTTCGGCATTGATTTCGCCCAGTCCGTCGAGTGGCTGACCGTTGCCATCAACTACACGTCCCAACAGTCCCATACCCACAGGCAAACCGCTTTGCCTGTTTAACGGCATAACGCGACTCCCTGGCACAATACCGCGAACCGCTTCTGTGGGCATTAAGTAGGTAATATCGTCACCAAAACCAACCACTTCAGCTTCTATTTCGCCTTCGATGGTTTGTACTAAACATTGACTTCCCACCGGCAGCTGGCAACCTACTGCTTCAAGGGTAAGCCCTATGCCCCGGACTAATTTTCCCGCCGCTACAACAGGTGGCGATGTCACTTGTTTAGTCAATGATTCAAAATGGGTATGCCAAGGGCTAGTCATCTGACAAACCTTGGTTTAGTAGAAATTTATCGATAACGTCTCGACATCGACGTTCAATCGACACATCAACCGCGTTTTGCGCAGTGGTAATATCGCAGCCACCTCGTTCCATTGCTGGTGCTTCAACCAAATTCCAGCCTTTTTTGGTAATTTCCTCTTCGCCAAAATGCGCTTTTACCAATTCAATATCTTCAGGATTCATATGAATTTGATAGTCAGCTTGATTAATTGGTAGCGCCTTAATACCTTCACTTAACGCCTGCACTATAACCTGTTGGTTAGTGCTTACCTCTGTTTTGATAACTGCTTTTGCAAGGGTTACGGCAAGTTTTACCAATTGATCTCGGGTTTCATCATTGGCTTGCGAAAGTGGGTCGTGAAATTTTTCAGCAAGCATTCGCCACACTTCAGCTTGTGCTGTCATTTGCTGACGGCCTTCTTCTACTCCTTGCTCAAGGCCTTCGCTATGCCCCTGCTCTTTACCTTCAAGTAAACCAGCTTCAAGACCTTCTGCTTTGCCTTCCTCAAAACCTAGCTGTTTGCCTTCCTGATAGCCTTCATCATAGGCAGCCTGACGTATGGCTTCTATTTCTTCAGCAGTGGGGGGCTTAATCTCTTCCTCAACTTCAGGCGGCTCGTACTTCCAGTCAGAACGTTTGTTAAGCGCGTTGGTCGGCTCGTTCTCTCGTGGGGCAGTAGGGTCGTCAACGAAAGGTAGGTCCCATTTTTTAGCTTCATTTACTTCGTTTTCGCTGAAACTTTTTTTGGCAGTCATATGTTTACCTAGGCTAAATAAGTGACGGGATTAGCGTTCTTATAAGAACTCTTCGCCACCGCCACCACCAAGCATGATTTCACCAGAGTCAGAAAGTCGACGGGCAACAGAAAGGATCTCTTTCTGCGCTGTTTCTACTTCACTAATTCGCACAGGACCAAGCGCTTCCAAGTCATCATTAAGCATTTCAGCAGCACGCTTAGACATGTTGCGCATAATTTTGTCTTTAAGCTCTTCGTCAGCACCTTTAATAGCCTTAAGCAGCGCGTCTTGCTGTACTTCGCGCAGTATGGCCTGAATACCCTTGTCGTCTACATCGACTAAGTTGTCGAATACAAACATCAGGTCTTGGATTTGCTGACTCATTTCTTCGTCTTGCTCGCGAATAGCATCCATCAACTGGCCTTCTATCGCAGTATCTAGATAGTTCATGATGTTCGCTGCAGACTTCAAGCCGCCCATTTTGGCTGCTTGTGTACCCGCTTGACCTGCAAACTGTTTCTCCATGATTTCGTTTAGTTCTTGTAGTGCAGCTGGCTGAACTTCTTCTAGGTTTGCGATACGCATTAGCAAGTCGAGTCGAACCTTTTCCGGGAACTGCGCCAAAATCTCTGCACTTTGTTCAGGCTCTAAATAAGACAAGACGATAGTTTGAATCTGTGGGTGCTCGTTACGAATAATGCTGGCTACCTGCTTAGAGTCCATCCACTTGAGAGAGTCAAGGCCTTTAGCGCCGCTACCCATAAGGATCTGGTCGATAAGGTTTGCCGCCTTATCTTCACCTAGTGCAGCCGTTAATGCACGTTTTACGAAGTCTTGGCTTTGGAAACCAATGGTGCTGTAGTTTTGAATCTCTTCGATGAAATGCTTATGAACCGACGTAATTTTGGACTGGGTCATATCGTCCACTTTGGCCATTTCAGTACCCAGTTTTTGTACCTGTTTAGGCTCTAAGTGTTTTAATATCTGCGCCGCATCTTCTTCTGACAAGCTCAACAATAAGATGGCCGCTTTTTCTACGCCTTCTAATTTACTGACGTCATATGACGGTTCTTCAACATTGGCAAGTTCTTCAGCCATAATCTTATCTCACTACTCGTCTTGCATTAACCAGCCCTTCACAACTTGGGCTGATAATTCAGGTTCATTGGCTACTAGAGCGCGTACAGCTTTAAGTACATCTTCATCTTTGTGCAAGTCAGGCAACATAAGTGAGCCATCAGGCGCAAAGCCCACCTGCCCTTCGTCAAAGTCAGACGTTAACATGCTAATAGTGTCATCGCCTAAGTCTAAGCCTTCATCTGCATCAAATTCATCGGCGTCGTTCGACTCATCTGGGTTGATAAGACGACGCAGCATAGGTCGAATTACAAAGATGATAAGTACTATTATAACCAAACCGCCAACAACTAGTTTAAGAATTGGTAGGAACCCAGGCTGTTCCCAGAGAGGCGCATCTTCAATTTCGCCTGCGTCCATCCGAGTAAAGGGAACGCTTACTACTTCTAACGAATCACCGCGGGTAACGTCAAAGCCGATGCCTCCCTGTAAAAGGCGACGAATGTTCAGAATCTCTTCTTGTTTACGCGGTGTTGGTGTCATCGCACCGTCTTCACCCGCGACTTGGGTATAGTCAACCGCGACAGACACGCTCAATCTGCGGATAACCCCTGTCTGTTTCTTGGTATGACTGATAGTGGTATCAAGTTCATAGTTGCGTGTTGATTCTTTCGCTGTGCGGCCAGGCATAGTTTGCTGACTACCGCCCACGGCATTTTCAGGAATATTAGAATCTAACGGAGGCTGATTTGATAATGCCCCCGGAATACCGCCAACACCGCCACCTACGCTATTTTCTTCCATGATCATTTCGCTGCGAACTGCAGGTAAATCTGGGTTGTAGCTTCGCTGTGTTTGTTCCATTGCAGTAAAGTCCATAGTAACGTCAGCTTGCGCCGTGTAGTTACCTATACCCAATACTGGAATCAATATAGCGTCAATTTTTTCGAGATACTCTTGCTCGCGCTGGCGTTCGATTTCATATTCTTTTCTGGCACGGGCACTCATTGAATCTTGTGAACCCGAATTAAGCAGGCGGCCATTGCTGTCAGTTACCGTTACTTTAGAGGGCTCCATGTTTTGCACTGCAGACGCCACGATATCGACAACAGCATCAACCTCTTCACCGGCAATTACGGCACCGCGCTTAGCCGTTAGCACAACGGTTGCCGACGCTTTCTTCTCTCTTCGCGCAAATACATTTTCTTTTGGCATCGCCAGCAATACTCGGGCTTTTTGAATACTTGCGATATCTTCGATGGTCGAGGCAATTTGCTGCTCGCGAGCGTGTTTTAGACGTTCCATTTCAACACGCTGGCTAACACCAAACCCCATATCCTGCATGATGATATCGGTACCTGCATCCGAGGTTTTAGTTAACCCTTGGCGTGTCATACCTAAGCGGATATTTTGGAATTCGTCACTTCTTACGTAAACAATATTGCCCTCAAGCTTATAGTCGATTTGGTTTGCATCCATATAATCGAGGGTTTCAATAAGCTCTTGGGTTTCCATTTTCGCAAGGGGGCGGTAATCAGGTTCTTGCGACCAGATAAGAATAAAGATAGCGATGGCGACGCAGATTACCAAAACAACCACAAGGGCCATTTGGCGCATCATATCTGCGCTACCTAAAGTGTCCATAAAACCAGATTTGTTTTCCGGCTCATTGTCCATTGATTGGTTTTGATCAGGAACCGTAAGGTTTGTACCTGTAGCTTCAGCCATAACCTACTCCACCTACACCGGCATGTTCATTATTGTTTTATAGGCTTCAAGTACTTTGTTTCGTACTTGAACAGTGGCTTCAAAAGCAATGCCCGCCTTTTCTTTCGTCAGCATAACTTGAGCTAGGCTTAAGTTAGGGTCGCCCATTTCAAAACGCTGCTGCGCATCCTTTGATTCAAGCTGCATGCCGTTTACACCATCTACCGCATTCTTAAGCATGATCGAGAAATCACTTGACGAGCTATTAACTTCGCTAAGCGGCTGCTGTTGAGGCTCATTAACCTGAAGACGAGTTTGCCCAATCATGTTCTGCATTTCTTGATACAAACTATTGGCTTTAACGTCCATAACCACTCCTAGTGCACTTTCGAGACCGCCTGAACATCGGCGTATAACTTATGTATAAAGGGGATTTAGCAAAGTGCTTGCCAACTTTAAAAACCCATATATATCAAGAGGATAAATCGAAATCGAGAGGATTAGCCAAATTTATGGCGTTTAACTTAGAGTGAGCAACAAAAAACCGCCGCCTTCTTAACAACAGAGGCGACGGATAAGGACGAGGAAACCGAAAGTGTAGAAAGCGACCTTATGCGGGCACTTCAATGCCGTCTTCACGCATGCGCGCCAGTTTATAACGAAGGGTTCGAGGGCTTATACCTAGCTTTTCTGCTACATCCTTACGCTTACCATTACACGACACCAAAGTATCAAGAATAATTTGGTGCTCCTGATAACGAAGCTCTGAGCCGAGTTTGTTATCTTCAACCTGCTCTTGTACACCTTCAAGCGGGGCTAACATGTCTTCGTCAATCATTAGATCGCTGGCATCTATTTCATTGTTTTCGCAAAGAATTAGCGCGCGTTGAACCACATTTTCCAGCTCACGAACATTACCGGGCCAACTGTACTGGGATAACTTATTGCGCGCTGCAGCACTTAACCTGATGGTACCTAGCCCTTGTGAACTGGCGTGACGCTGCACAAGATGCTCCGCAAGCGGAACAATATCTCCTGGACGTTGAGCCAAAGGACGCCATTCAATAGGGAAAACATTTAAGCGGTAGTATAAATCTTCTCTAAATTCGCCTGCATCTACTGCTTTTCTTAAATCTCGGTTACTAGTGGCAATAACACGGACGTTGAGTTTGACGGTTCTGCGTCCGCCAAGGCGCTCTACTTCACGCTCTTGCAGCACGCGCAGTAATTTAGCCTGCAGTGCCAAATCCATCTCGGTTATTTCATCAAGTAACAGGGTGCCGTCTTGAGCTTGTTCGAACTTACCCGGACAGGCCTGAATAGCGCCAGTAAAAGCCCCTTTTTCGTAACCAAACAAAGTCGCTTCCAACATATTTTCTGGAATAGCAGCACAGTTAATGGCGACAAAAGGCGCGTCGCTTCGCGGTGATTGATCGTGAATATAACGAGACAGTACCTCTTTACCCGACCCGCTCGGCCCCATGACCATGACGGTAGCTTCAGACTTCGCGACTTTGCGCGAAAGCTCGAGTAATTTTAAGCTAGAAGGATCGGCTACTATTGGCGTGCGTGACTCAATCTTTTGCGCTGGCGCATAGCGACCCACTAGATTCAGCAGTACTTCGGGAGCGAAAGGTTTTGATAGGTAATCGGTTGCACCATCGCGCATTGCCTGAACGGCATCATCAATGGTGGCATAAGCTGTCATCAATAATACTGGCATATTGGGATATTTAGACTTAATGCTTTTAAGCAAAGTTAAGCCACTCATTTCTCCCATTTGAATATCACTAACCACCAGATCCACATTCTGTGACGATAGCATCATCAATGCTTGTTCCGCGCAATCGGCAGCAACTACGTTGTAATTACCTAACAAAAGAGTGTCTAGGAGTGCTTCGCGTAATCCCGCATCATCTTCAACAATTAAAATGGTAGTTTTAGACATTATTCTCTCCTATGACTTAAGCAACATGAGTCAATGTTTGTGAGGATTCAGCATTTGCCGAGCAAGGTAGCGACACGCTAAAGCAAGCGCCACCCTCGGGGACGTCAATGATGTTAAGTGAACCACTGTGTGCATTTACCACTGACTTCACTACGGCAAGGCCTAAACCTGTACCGTGAGTTTTGGTTGTAAAAAACGGTTCAAATATTTTATTTTTAAGACTATCTGGAACCCCTGGTCCTTTATCGACCACGGATACATGTAAACGCTGATCACTTACTGTTGCCTGAACGTGCACACACTCGCCTTTGGATGTAACTTGGCTGGCATTGTGGATAAGATTTAACACCGCACCTTGAAGCGCTGTAAGATTGCCCGTGATAGAAACATCTTGCTCAAACCCTGAAAACGTTAACGTCTGCTGCGCTTGAGTTGTCATGCTATGAGCACTCCCCTCTATCGATGTGAACAACTCTTCCAAACTGATTTGGCTGACCACCTGTTCTTCTCCAGATTTAGCGAAAAGCAGCATGTCGTTAACTTGGCTTTCCAACTCTTTAAGTCTGTCAGTTAGTTTGTTGGCAAACTGGGTCTGCGCTTCTTCGCCTAAACCTTTGCGCGTTAAGTTCGACGCATAAAGCATAGCTGCAGAAAGTGGGGTACGAATTTGGTGAGCAAGCGATGCCACCATTTTCCCAAGGGAAGATAAACGCTGCATGTGGCTTACTCGCGCCTGCAGCTGACGAGTTTCAGTTAAGTCAGTAATAACGATTAGCTGACCTGGCTCGTTTTCCAGCGGTGTAATAGAGAGTTTTACACGTCTACCATCAACAAGCGAGACTTCATGGCCGTCATCAGCGCGAGGTTTGAAAGAGCGCGTAATAATACTTCGCCATACTTCTTCTTCAAGCGGTTCGCCTAATAGCGCTTTCGCTTGCTCGTTGGCTTGGCGAACGATGCCTTTTCCGTCAATAACAATAACGCCAGCGGGCATTACTTGAAGTAAATGTTCCAGTCTACTCGCCTGCAATCGCAGCGATTCAATATCTTCACCGCGCGAGGTTTGATAATCATCACGAGTTAACGCTGAACCGCCACTATTAAGTGCATAAGCAGACGCGAAATACTCTGTAGATTGTGGTGTGCTGTCAAAAGCCATATTATCCTCGTCAAATTGCAGACGCTGTTAAACTATGGCTTAGATAAAGCAGAAGATATGCCAACTTATAATTGGCTTAAATATTAGATACTTAAGAACAAAATTAGAGGGAAAACGTAACGTCAATTACCTGACATTACGCTTCTTCAGTACGCTGAATATCGTATTTTCTCATTTTCTCAACAAGCGTGGTTCTTCGCATTCCAAGTTTGTCGGCAGCACGTGCCACTACCCAATCTTGGTTCTCTAAGGCTTGTTTTATTAGATTTACTTCCAGCTCAGAGAGGTATTCTTTAAGATTAACCCCTTCCTCGGGTAAAGATGAAGACACCATACCGTTCAAACCTTCATGGCTTTGCTCATTAACATCTTCATCTGGCTCCTGCGCTGCCGCTTCAGCAAATAACGCGTTAAACGCTTCGCGTTCTAGCATTTCTTCGGGATAGTCAGGCTCGTAAGCCTGTACGTCGCCGTATTGGTATTTTTCAGGCAAATCAGCGATATCGACAATTTCACCAGGGTAAAGGATCGTTAATCGCTCTACTAAATTAGAAAGCTCACGGACGTTTCCAGCCCATTCATGCTCCATCAATGAAGCAATGGCTTGCTCGGTAAAGCGCACACCTTCCACCCCATCACCTTGGATACGGCTATTTAACTCTTGAAGTAGTAAAGGGATATCGTCTTTTCTTTGTCTAAGTGCAGGGCTATCAATTGGGAACACGTTGAGTCGGTAATACAAGTCCTCACGGAACTTGTCTTCACTGATCATGGTTTCCAAATTGCGGTGCGTCGCAGCGATAATCCGTACGTTGCATTGAAGAGGCTTGTTGCCACCTACGCGTTCGAAGGTACGCTCTTGTAACACGCGCAATAATTTAACTTGCATCTGAAGCGGCATATCGCCGATTTCATCCAGAAACAGTGTACCGCCCTCAGCTAATTCAAAACGGCCTTTACGCGCGCTAATCGCACCAGTAAACGCCCCTTTTTCATGACCAAATAGCTCGCTTTCCAGTAGTTCGCCAGGAATCGCTCCACAGTTTACCGGAATAAAGGGCCCGTCTTTACGTTCAGATAAAAAGTGAACATTACGGGCAACTACTTCTTTACCCGTTCCAGACTCACCAAGAATCAAGACAGTGGCATCAGTTGGAGCAACCTGTTCAACTAATCGACGAACTATTTGTATTTGCTCACTTTTGCCAACAAGGCTTCTGAACAATCGGGTTTTCGTGCCTGCCGCACGAGATAAACCAGGTTTGCGTCTAGAGTACTCTTGGCAGCGATGTATAGCCTGCGTTAAAACTGGGTAAGTTAATGGTGTTGCAATAACACTAACCAAGTTACAGCTTGCAGATGCCTGTGTATTACTCTCAACTAAAGCGACGAACGGTATGTGTGGAAACTTTTCTACCAGATTACTTACTGCAGTGGGCGAGCGGTACTCGATAAGCACGGCGTCTGCACCACTTTCATGGAGGTATCGCTCGCATTCACTGAAGCCTCGTGACTGGCACGACTCTCCCATGAAGGTAACGATAGTTTCCAAGTTTTGAATAAGTTCCTGATTATCACTAATCAGCAAAATGTTCTTCATCAATTCCCCGAGAACGCTTTGTTATTATTTACAGTTTAGCGCATTTCTAAATTGTAACGACAAAAGATCGGAGCGCAACCGCTGTTTTGGGAAATATATCAATAAAAAAAGCAGGTTACCCTGCTTCTTTCGATTAAATTTACTAAGTTCTAAGTAAAAAAGCCTAGCTCAACAATGATAAAACTTGGCTTTGTTGTTGGTTCGCTTGGGCTTGAACGGTAAGTGCAGCCTGACCTATTACGTCATTTGATGCTTGTTGCGAAGCGGCTTGCGCAAAATCCAGATCTTGAATCCGGCTTCGTGCCTCTGCGGTATTTACGTTAGCTTGCGTGAGTGAGCGCGCTGCACTTTCAAATCGATTTTGCGTAGCGCCTAAATCGCCCCGTGCACCGCCTATGGTTTCTATAGCCGCATCTGCTGCACCTAGCGCATCTTCAATGCTGGTTCCCGACGTAATATCGATAGACAATACATCGTTTAATTGAGCAGCAACATCCTGTGTATTAACGCTAATTGATTGACCCGCACTTGAACCTGACTGAAATTCAAGTGAGCCATTTTCAGACAATAATGGCTTGCCGGCAAAATTTGTCTGCTCAATGGTTTGCGAGATGTTTTCTTGTAGCTGGGTTATTTCAGATTGGATAGCACGGCGATCGCCACTGCTCAAAACACCATTGCCAGACTGTAACGTCAGTTCACGAATGCGATTCACATCGTCGTTGATGCTACCTAAACCACCCTCAGCTACTTGTGCTAGTGAGATTCCATCATAGACGTTGTTGAGCGATTGACGATTTCCCTCAACTTCGGAAGTCAACCTGTCGATAATTTGTTGGGCTGCTGCGCCGTCAGATGCATTGTTAATTTTCTTACCGCTGGCAAGCTTCTCCATCAAGGATTCTTGCTTCTCTTGTACTTGGCTGAGTAACGAGACAACACCATCGTTGTTAATTTGCATAATTTGCCTCTATAAAATCACTTGATTGCCTTAGTATAGCCCAAATATCACCGAGGAGTAGTATACTCCTTTATACTTTGTTACCTGTGGAGATAAAGTGCTGTACACGTTTATTCGTCTCTTTCATTTAAATCGTTTAATCAAAATAACAGCCGGCTTCAAACTTCGCATGTGTCGTCAGTGACTAATAGTACCAGCTCTAATAAAAAAATATGTTATGACATTGCAGGCTACACATTCATATCCCATTGAGTCTAAATATTTTGCAACCTTAGTATCCAACGCTTTCGAAATATTGTTGGCATGAATTTCAACAGAGATAACTCTCGGACTATAAATGGAAAAATCCAACCCTTGAAGAGTTTTTAGTTCAGCCCCTTCTGTATCGATATTTAAATAGTCTATCTGGCGTGATATGCCGTTACAACGAAGTAGTTCAGTAAGCGAATATGCCTCAATTACATTCTCTTTATCAGTTTCAGATGTAACCTCTTTCACCTCATGTATAAGGGATATTAGCCCAGGATCTTTAAACATTAGTCTTTCATACCCTTTAGACGTTGCAAAATTTAAGACTAAATCACGAGGTCTCCGCCGAGCAATAATTTGACAACTTGATTTTGCAATATCTATACATACCCCCTGCCAACCTCTTTGATACAGTAGGTAGCTTGTAGAATGAGAAACAGGATGATAAGCACCGGCATCAACATATAAACCGTTGTAAGCTTTTAAGTCGATACCAAGTTTTCGCACTAGTATTCGATCAAGGTGACGTGGTCAACCAAAATTGACCAACCCAGTTAAGCTACTTTTTTCAATTTCTTCATGTCCGCCTCATATTGATTTGGACTTCTGTAATCTAGATACGAATGCAACCGTTCAGGATTATAAAATGTTGTGATGTATCGCAGCATATCTTGCTGTGCTTCATAACGAGTTTGGTATTGCTTCCAATGCACCAGTTCTTGCTTCAAGCTACCGAAGAAACTTTCAACAACACTATTATCCCAACAATCACCTTTTCGACTCATACTGCCAACAAATTGGTGTCCTTTAAGCAAGCGCCGATAGTCTGCACTCGCATATTGGCTGCCGCGATCTGAATGGACAACCAATCCGGCTTTTGGATTCCGCTGCCATATCGCCATCGTTAGCGCATCACATACTAATTTAGCTTTCATTCTTGAACCCATACTCCAGCCAACGACTTTCCTTGAGTAAAGATCAATAACAACGGCCAAATATAACCAGCCTTCTTGTGTCCAGATATAAGTAATATCCTGCACATAAGCTAGATTGGGTGCATCAACATCAAATTGTCTGTCGAGCACATTGTCAAATATTGGTAACGTGTGGTTGCTGTTTGTCGTGACCTTATATTTTTTCTTGTAGCGAACTTGCACGCCTGCTTCTTTCATCAGTCGGCGTGTAAGACGCCTACCAATAGGATAGCCCAAACAATTCAGTGCTTTTTGCATCCGTCGACTGCCATAACTGTGCTCACTGGCTTTGGCAATCTTGTGCATCCATTCTACTATTTCTTTTCGCTTGTCATCATCCGTTGTAGGTTGATGTTGAGTTTTCATATATCTATAAAACCCATTGCGCTTAACGCCTAATAACCGGCACAACCGGTCAACAGGATAGGTATTCTTTCGCTCGGCGATAAACGCGTATTTCACTTCATTTCTTTGGCGAAGAATACCGATGCTTCCTTTAGGATGCGTTTATCCATTTCAAGCTGTTTTACCTGAGCTTTAAGCTTTCTGATTTCTGCCTGCTCTGGCGTCAGTTTGCCGTTCCCTCTGAACGCATGGCCGTCATCATCTTGTTGAAACTCTTTGACCCAGCGCCCAATAATTTGCTGACTCACATCCAACATTCTGGCGACTTCAGAGCGCGTGTGACCTTGATCTAGCACCAGGCTCACAGCATCCAGTTTAAATTCTTTCGTATACCGCTTTCTTCCGGCCATTTACTTTCTCCAGCTAAAGTTCAATTATATCCTTAACTGTAATGGTCAACTCAATTAAACCACCTCAAGGGTTAAATCTTCACCTTGCTGAGCATAACTGGTTCGGCCGAATATCAAAGAATCTAGCCAGGTTTTAAAATATGGTACCCATCCGTGTGGGTTAGAATGGACAGGCATAAAACCCGCTCTGATAAGTCTTCTCCTAGCAAATAGAAAAACCTTCTGGTAGATAAATTTAAATTTCATGTCTTGAAGCCTGGTTTCTAGTGAGTCAATATCATCAATAAAGTACAAACTGTAATGCCAAGTAGACCTGCTATCACTTTAAATTTGACACGATAGTTGTGAGTACCGCAAGGTTCACTAATTAATGCTTGAGATGCTCTCGAGACTTTAGACACTGGAACATTCAACTTTTCAACAAGTTGTTGCTTTATCGGAAAGTAGTAAATACTTGCAACAAGGATTGAATCAAAAAGATACTCTCCTGTTGTTATTTGTATAGGCGATATAACGGGAACGCCTAAAACTTTCCTGCCTGTCAACTCATTGTTATTATCAGCGAATGCAATAACTTCAAACTGCTCAGGCAGCTGAACAAAAGTATTCTGTCCGGCTGTACTAGCGCCAAAAATTATTACTTTAATTTTATTCAAATAGCTAATACTGCCCGCTCGTTTTTTTACGCCTAAATGCCATCGCCAACTGAAATATTTAACAGATGATTGTAAGTAACTTTCAAATAGAGCCCTTCTACCTTTCACGCCTCCAAATGACGAAAGTAGCTTTTCATGCCGACGTTTAAGCTCTAACCATAGCTTAAAAAAGTGCTCGACGTTCAGGCATACTTTTTCTGTTTGAACTGCCTTCAGATAGTCTTCATATTGTTGGCATAACAATTGGTGCATACGGTATTGCCCAAATGAACTCATAGGAATAGACAGCTGATTCCTTCCTAGTGAAACCTGCTTATACGTTGATATCTGTTTTTTATTGCGATTGGTGAAATTTGCATCATGCCGACGATAACGAACCAAGCTTTCACGTAAATACAGCATGCGCCCGCCCAGCAAAGCGCGAAAATACATCAAATGGTCTTCGTAATCAGGAGACCATTTGGGCGAGCCATAATTTAAATATAACGCTCTAGTATATGCTAAAGCAGCTCCTAAAAATGGAAGTGGAAAAGGATTTTGAAGATAATTCGATAGTCGCTGTAAAGAGCAAACTTTTGTTGGGTTTTGCTGCCATTGATATTGAATAGTTCGATCTGAGTTCACATCGCACCCGTCTTGACCAAACTCTCGCAAATCATGCGCAATAATGTCAGGTTTATCATTTTTTATCCAGCATTCGACAATCTGGCTAACTCTGTTACTCGATGAAATGTCGTCTCCTGCAGCAGCAACAATCAGCTCTCCGTCGACTAAATTATCCATTATAAATTTAAAATGATTACCTATTCCCAAGTTTTCAGGGTTGACATTTACTAATACATCGTGTGGTCCTTTGTAAGCACCTATTATTTTTTCAATTATTACCGCTGAATTATCTGTAGACGCATCATCAGAGATGACGATTTGAAGGTTATTGTAGTCTTGAACTAGAAGACTGTTAACCGCATCTTCAACAAACTCCTCTTGCTGATAGACAAATAAGAACATTGATACTCGCGGTGGCTTAACATCATAGATTTCATTTTTATGCTCGGCCATGTTCACTATTTCCAGTTGCGTTTAACCGTGATCGTTCAGACAAATATGTTGATAGCTCAGTTATGCTTTCAAATATTGGTGTTCCGGGGTACTTATTTAGCACTATCTTCGTATTTACATCACTCCACTTCGAAACAAAAATTGAATCAATGGCAAAAGATTTGGCACATTTCAAATCGTATAAGCTATCACCAACGAACAAACAATCTTCAGGCTTCATACCTCCGGATATGAGGCGTTCAAGATGATTAATTTTGTCAGTCGGGCTCCCAAAAATGCCACCATCAAACATTTTTGCTAACCCTCGTTGTTCGAATATATCGCGTAATTCTTTCTGTTCGCCACCTGATATGACAATCCATTGACTGTCTGATGTTTGCGCTCGAAGCTCTTTTAATCTCAGTGCCACATTGCAACTAAGTAACTTGTTGTAGACTCGTTGTGCATAGCAATTGATGAGGTCTCTATATTCTTTATCAGTTGCCTGTGGAGCATATTTATCTAGCAACCAACGAAATTTTTTATGCCGAGAAACGCCTCCGTTGTCCAAGTGATAAGCAACTAAATCTTCTGCGGCCTCACTACCGTAAATTCTCGCAGCATACTCAAACGCCTCTGTTTTTATCCTATTTGAATCTAAAATAACACCGTCGCAGTCGAACAAATAATGAGAATATTTTGATTTCACAAGCTCACCAAGTTTTCTTTCAACATAACCTCAGCGAGCTTAAAATCTTCAGGCCAGTCGATGTCAAAACCTTCGAAGCGGCTGATTGGAAGAAGCTTTACTTTTTCCCCTATTCTATCCTCGTAGCGCAGGTAATTAGCCCTAGAGCTAACAAAAGCGCAGCTGTTAACTTCATGTACAGGCTTAAGAGTCTGAGTACGTGGCCATTTGATAGACTGCCTATCGTAGTTTATAGTTTGATTATCGTACCAAAAGAAGCCTTGGTGCGCCGTTGTGGTCATTAATGAATCAAAACCTTGTAATAACGCCTTTTTATACTCTTGAACGATGGTGGAGTATGTGGCACTTGTTGTAAATGGAGAGGTTACATGAGTCCAGAGAATATCTCCTTGAGGTATCAAATCCACAGCATGGCTAAACAAAGCATGGGTTTCGGTATTGTTTTGACTGAGTTCGGCAGAACGCTCATGCACTGTCAATCTAGTTTCATTTAACCTGTCTGCATATTCGAGGATAACAGTATCGTTGCTTGACAATACAATTTTATCTATAGAGGTACAATCGAGTAACTGTGCCAATTTAATTTCAATAAGGCCATGTTTCACGTAAGCAAATGGTTTCCAATTTTTGTTGGGAACGCGGCTGCTTCCAGCTCTACACGGTAAAAAAGCAGTAATACTCATGGGTTTGCGCACTCCAAACCATAAATGCTTGCCTTTGGCATATCGTATCGGGTTGGAGTGACAGCAAGTAAAGGTCTTGCACCCGAAGTTGATTGATATTCTTTGAGCAACGTGTTCATCTCGAAGTTGCGACGATCATCTCCAGAATATCCATCAAAACCAGCCATGAGAACTCTTCTTGCCTTACCAGAAGCAAATATTGCGAGCGCGTACCCGATAACTAGATTACTAGTCACTTCGCAATGCGTACTACAAAACTTGAAACCATTATTTTTAATATACATTCCAAAGTTCAATAAGTCGCTTTTTTCAGTCAGCTTATCTCTTATTTTCTCTGAGACCAAATTCAAGGGAGTAATGAGTGGTTGAGGTAACTCAAGTAGTTGTTCAAGATCGGCTAAAAGCCTTACGGGATGACAAGCAATACGAAACTTAATGTACCTTTGCTTGATAGCTGACTGAGTATTTAGGGCGACCACTATGGGGTTATTGGCTTCCACATAACTTTCAATCACTAAATCGTGCTCATATACACCAGGTCCAGTGCCAAGCAACAAGATTTCGCGTCCACTAAAATATTCCTCTGGTACAAATTCCTTTAGTACTATTGATTCAGTTACCGTAGGTTGAAGGTTAAGATAACGTATATTAAATTTTTTTCTTTGCTGGCCTTCAAGTTGCTCAAGAGCTGAGATTATGTCCTCTTCGCTATATCGTGAGTCACTCATCATCTCCTGAACGTAACTAGGATGAATACCTAGTTTGCCACTCAAATAGTAAAACGGATTCGTCCCCCAACCACATTCATGTTTTAAAGGGGCAAAATAAGTACGAATTAATTTGAGCATTTGTACTACGTCACTTGCCGCAGCGCGCTCAGTTTCAATTACTAACTCTTCTGTTTTTGCATTTCCTGGACCTCGTCCCATACCGGTCACGGTACAATCAAGCCAAGATGCACCTCTAGCAAGAGCTGTGAGTGTATTTTGAAGAGCGAGCCCCATATTATCATGCGTATGAATACCAATGTCTCCGCGCCAGCCCTCTTGCAGGGCTTGAATCGTTGATTCAACTTTTAATGTATTCATGCTTCCCAAGCTATCAGCAAAGTAAAGTACATCCACCGAAGTACAGCTAATTTGCCTTGCATAATTCACTATACTCTTGTGGTCAAGCTCCGATATTTGCATAATATTCAGGCCAACAACATAACCTTGGTCTTTCAGCCACTTAACCGCTGTAAAGGACATCTCGATTTCATGGCTATGACAGGCCAGCCGCACTATATCAACAGGTGATCTGGAGGCTGGTTTTGGAAAAAGCCTTTGCAACACTGATGTCATATCACTTGAGTTAACTAATTCTGAAGCATTTACCATTACCGAAACTTTTAAGTTTTTAGGTATTTCTAAATGAGCCAAATAAGTATCAGATGTAAATGCATTGGGCCCTTTAAAGTCATCATTTTGCAGAGACCTTAATCCAAGTTCAACGATATCTACTTTAGCGGATGACATAGCACGCAGGTAGCGGTTAGCAACATCATTTGAAAAATTCCATTTGTTGTAATATCCACCATCTCTCAAAGTACAATCAAGAATTAACATTTTAGTCTTTACCTTTAAGTTCGTGGGTATACATCAATGATCGAGAAAAAAGATTTGTTATAAATTTTTATATTTCGATTTTTTGCCATCAAATAGATAGACTTGTGAGCGTAATAAGTATCTGCGGTTAATGACATTAGCTCATGCATAGTAAATGGTTGGGTGCGTTGTGGATTTTTAAACCAACGTACCATTTCAGTTTTGCCATAATAATGCGAGTAGGACACCAGTAAATCGTTACTTGCTTGATCGACCTCAACATCTAAATGAAAACTCAGGTCTGCTCCATAGATTTCAATTTCTTTATAACCTGAAAGAACCGCAATATAAACTCCATATATTAGTACGTTACATACTGGCGGTATTATGTTACTAGTTTCATATAGATTTACAGTTAATGAAGTTGGGATTTTTAAAGGTATATGCGTAACTGGACAACCTCCAAAAAACACTAAACTTATATTGGCATTCGTTACCTTCTTACACACATACTTTTGGTCTGCATAACTTGGAATATAAAGCTTTAAGGGCCAGTTAACCTTCCTTAGGCTAGTATAAAACTTTTCTCTTTTTCCAATAAGTTCTTGTGCGGCATCATCGGCCCAAAAATAGCTATCTAACAACACGTGCTTTGTTGGTTTTATCTCACCAAATAAGGAGTCCTCTGAGAAATGATTTACTGTAACAACATCAGCTGTTTTTGCCCTGTGCAAAATTTCTGGAATGCTTTTTGTTAGTGAGGGTCCATTTCCTATTACTAAACAAGTTTCATATTCTTTCTGGTGCGGAAAATTTTTCAAATCGATCCCTCCTCGTCTGCGACTTGCTAACAAAGGCAGTGAGGATAGTAATCTATAAGCTATTTTAAAAAATACTTTTCGTTTCAACTTCTCAAGATTCATGACGAATAAAACTCATGACTAATTTTTTTGTAATTCAAATATTGTTTCTTAATATTAAAGCGAGCACTTAAGTTCATATTTTTCTACCTCAAAACTTGAGGATTAAACTCATTGCAGACTTTCGTCACAAACTTCGTCTGCTCCTCCGTTAGTGTCGGTGAAATGGGAAGACTTAATACCTCATTTTGTAATTTTTCTGAAACAGGAAAACTAAGATTATTCATTGCACTAAACGCCTTTTGCTGATGCGGCGAGCGAGGGTAATGCACTAATGTTTCTACCCCATTTTTGGACAACCACTTTTGCAGTTTATCGCGCCAAGCAGTTTTTACTACAAAGAGGTGCCAGACATGTCTTTCTGGTGAAAGCGTCACTGGCAGAACAATATATGGATTTTGAATTTCAGAAATATATTGCTCAGCTATCAAACGCCTTCGGGTAACATCGCTAGAAAGGCGTGCTAACTTCACGCTTAATATAGCAGCTTGAATTTCATCTAGACGGCTATTCCCACCCGGGTAATCGTTAATATATTTTTTTGTTGATCCATAATTTCCCAAAGCTTTGATTAGTTCCGCAAGCTCAGAATTATCTGTAGTTACTGCGCCTGCATCGCCTAGTGCACCTAAATTTTTGCCTGGATAAAAACTAAAAGCTGCAGCATCTCCCCAACTTCCCGCCAACCTTGAGTTAATTGAGGCACCGTGAGCTTGTGCGGCGTCCTCTAGGACAAGCAAGTCGTGTTGGTTGGCAAATTCCATAAGACGTGGCATATCGACTAACTGGCCATACAAATGGACTGGAATAATAGCTCGACTTTTCTCAGATAGCATTGGATGAATATTATCTAAACTAATAAGGAAAGTGTCAGGGTCGGGCTCAATAAATATCGGTACCAAGTTGTTTTCTGTGACAGCAAGAACAGTAGCAATAAACGTATTCGCAGGTAGTAAAACCTCATCGCCATCAAATAATTTCCCCTGTACTTTCCAAGCTTTTAAAGTAAGTCTCAGGGCATCTAAACCGCTCGCTACACCTACACAATGCTTCACAGAGCAAAACCTTGCAAAATCCCTCTCAAATGCCGATACCTCTGGCCCGTTTATATACCAGCCTGACTGAATTACTCGCTTACAAGCGGACACTAGTGCCAATTCATCTCTCGAATTGATCTCTTTAAGATTTAAAAACGGTATGTCCATCATTTAACCTCTACGGAAGCCTCGAGAAAGTTTTCGTAGTCTCGTATGTAATCAGACTCATCATAATGCTCACTTGCAAGAACCATAATTACGCAGTCATCACTAAAGTCATGCATTTCTCGCCAAACTAGATTTCCAATTAGCAACCCTTCTGTTGGTCGAGACAATACAACACTTTCCCTTTTATTACCGTCGTCCAACACAAAACGACAACTACCATGTACGCAGAATGCAAGTTGGATTAAGTTTCGGTGAGCATGCATTCCTCTGGGATGACTACCAAGGTTATATAGGCAATAAACTCGTTTTATTGCAAAAGGAATATTTCGACATTCTTCAATGGATACCAAATCCCCTCGCCCATCACCAAACTCAGGGAGCTCGATGGTTTTAATTAACGACATACCTTTCCCTTTTTAATGCTAATCGCGCTTTTTTGTTATCACTGTCACTCAAATGTACTAGCTTAGATCCGCTATATTTGCTTACTGTTGTCACTGACATAGCCAACTACAAATGCCGGATTTCCCCTCACTATTGCATATTCTGGAACATCTTTGGTAACAACAGCGCCCGCTCCAACCATGGCGTTCTTACCAACTTTTATACCTGGAAGTAAAGTTGCATTAGCTCCGATACTTGCTCCGTCCTCAACAATAATATTTGAAAAACTGTCTGGATATTTTTTAGAGCGAGGGAACCTGTCATTCGTAAATGTTGCATTAGGTCCTAAGAAAACATCATTGCCTATGCGAGCTCCTTCCCAGAGAAAAACTCCCGACTTTATTGTAACGCGGTCGCCAACCGTGACATTACCCTCAATATATGTATGAGCACAAATGTTACACTCATCACCAACTATGGCCCCCTCAAGAATTATCGCAAATTGCCAAACTTTAGTGTTTTCGCCGATTTTATTTGTTGAAACGTCAGCAAGATTGTGAAAAATTGCCATTTATTTACCTAAAATATCCTGATTTATAAAACTATCGACAATTTGACTAGTTCCTTTAATTTTCTTGACTCTTTTGTGGATAGATTTTTTACGATTTATCTCAAGCATCACGAGGAAGCGCATACAGCGCATTTGCGCTCTCGCTTAAAAATTTGGCAAGCAACGCTAACAACAAGTCTTGAGCAAATTCTATTTTAGTTGTCATGTAAAATAGTAGCCGCTACTCCACGTGAAGACCGACATCAATAAAAGAATCAAAGTCAACATTTTGAGTATTAGCATAATCTGAAAAAGTAATATTTTGCTTTGGTTTTCGCCAGTCATCACCATAGACAAAGCTCAAATAAGCTTCGGGATCGGCTGGTATTTGAATAGTCGCCCCTTTCCACTTAATAGTTTCCATCGAGCGAAAGTGCCTCTCGGGTGCAAACCACATTCCCAAGCTAGGTAAATGAACAGCTTTACCATTGTTAAATTCACGCACGCTAACAGTAGTTTTAAAAGTAAAAAGTTTATTGTTCGGGTCGTTAAAAATGAGAACTAAACCCATTCCTCTGCCATTCTTATCCAGAGTTTTTTCAAGGGTCCACTTCACACCGCTTTTATCTTCAGCTACAAAGGTATTTATAATATTTATGGTATCTTCAAAGCATCCTTGAGGAATTGACATATCTATATCATCGTCCCACTCAATGATATCTCCATCGCGAACTATGCCTAACAAAGTCCCAAAATCTAATACCATAGGAGTACCTTGGGCTAGCGCAATATCAAACAAATGACATATGATTGAACAGCCGAAGGCACGTGATGATTTATCGTAAAAAGGAGTTCTTTGTTTTTTTAATTCGTGTTTAGGCGGAACAATAATATCAGCTGGCTTAATACGTAGTTCACTTAAAAGCTGTTGCTCTACCTCTTTAGCCCACTGAGTCGTAATTACAATTTTATCATAATCAAAAAGGCTTATTTCATCAGGACTAAAAACTACGACTCCCTCTATAACTTTTCCTTTCTTATTTATGTCATTGTCAATTATTCCTATAATCTTTCTGTCCTCAGAACAGTTTGAAATATACGCTTTTGCACTTGCGCCGGCACCAAACAGCAATATTTTAGTTTTCATAGCATTTACCTTCGTTGAATGCTTATTTCATACTTTCTATGACTACAGACTTAACTAAATCAGGTGTAACTGAAATAATAAAATTGCCCGCTCTCGATGGGTCTAATTCTTGGTCGACAGCATCAAGTAACTCGGAAACAGCCGCATATTTAGCTACCTTTTCATTTAGCTTAAGCGAATTAAGCAACGTTAAAAGTGTATCGACCTGTTCTTGAGTTAGCTTTAACCTCTCCGCCCCAACTCTTTTTATTAACGGCGCTAACGTAAAACTACATGCCAGACCATGTGGTACGTTGAAAGACAATGTAATGGGGTATGAAAGCGCGTGAGCCAATGCTGTTTTAGTCTCTGAAATCGCTAATCCTGCTAAAAACGCCGCATTTTGAAGCGCTGCTCTAGCATTTAAATTTGTTGGCTCATCCAGCGTTACAAGAAGATGATCGCTTATAAGTGTAATTGCCCGTTGTGCGTAAGAAACAGTACGAGCGCTTCGATTCGCATTCCAAAGCGACTCAATGGCATGAGAAAGCGCGTCAAGGGCAGTAACCATAGTGTCAAAGTAAGGTAGTACAACGGTGAGTTTTGGGCACAAAACAACATGTGTAGCTTGCACGTTCACTACAGAGTGTTTTTTTCCGTTTTTTGAATCCCATACCGTGGCAAAAGGGGTTATCTCAGCACCGGTCCCAGATGTTGTAGGAATCGCAGTTAGGGAAACATCACCAATAAAATCAGTATCTTGACACAGCATTTGACGTACAGATGACCTCTTTTTTTCTAGCATCCCGCACAATATTTTGCCAGTATCCATCGCACTGCCGCCGCCGAAAGCGATAATATGAGATATATTAGATTCAGCGAATTGCTCGTAAAGCGAATCGATATAAACTAGCTCAGGGTTTGGAGTTACATCATCAATAACGTGGATCTGGTTACATGTTATTTGCCCCATAATTTCACCAACATATCCGCGTTTTGTAAACCCGTTGCTAGTTATAAGAAGCACATTATCACTAGGGTGAACAAGCTCGTTTATAGAGAACAAATAGTTTTCTGAAACAACTAATTTCGCTTTTATATTGTCTGGTAAATCAGTCAACACAGATTGCATGTTAATCTCTAAGCGCATGGCGCATAAAGGCCTGTTTATTTTCAGCAGATGTTGAAGTCGGCCTCCCTAAATCTGACCTTGCTCCTTTTCTTATCTTCACTTCTAACATAATCGGACTGCTCAAATTATGATTTCCGTTTGATATCTCCTGCCATTGCTCACGCAATGTATGCTCATCGCTGCAAACAAAATATTTGCTATATCCGCTACCTAAAGCGATCTTCTCAATATCGATCATCCCTCCTGCGGTTGGCTGCCCTCCCACAGAGTCATGGCACTCATTGTTAAGCACTATGTGTAAGAAATTGGTTAAGCCACTGGTTCCCGCGATTGCAAGTGCTCCCATATGCATAAGCATCGAACCATCGCCATCGAGTGCAACCACTAGTCTGTCTGGGTTTACTTTTGCGACTCCCATCGCTATGGACGAAGTATGACCCATGCCACCAACCGTCAAGAAATCAGTATTACTTTCATTTCGTGCTTTGCGTATTTCGAACACTTCACGAGAGGTCTTGCCAGTTGTACACACAATGAGGGCGTCTGCTGAGATAAGTGGCAACAGTACTTGCAACGCTTGTTCTCTGTTCATGGGATAGTTTTTACTGGGCACTATTGAATGCGATGAAACCGGGTCTTTGAGAGAGTCAAACGTATTTTTTCTAACCAGTATCGCAACAGGACGAAGCTGTTGGGCCATTTGGGCTAATAAGCCCGGCAAAGAATGACGTAGATTAGAATGTCCGTCAATGACGACATAGGGAATGTCTAGCACATCAAGCTGCTGCTCAGTTACTTGACCTTGCTTGACATGCTGGGGCTCGTCTGTTACCCCAGGTTCTCCACGCCATCCAATAACTAGAAGCATGGGGATACTATACACAGCAGTGTCCGCAAGGGATGTCAATGGGTTAACCACATTACCCAGCCCAGAATTTTGCATATAAACAACAGCTGGCGAATTTGAGCCGAGATAATGACCAGTGGCAAGCCCTACTGCATTACCTTCATTAGCTGCAATGAGATGAGCTTCTTTTGAAAACGTCGCATCGATATAAGTACATAAGTTTTTGAGCAGTGAATCAGGCACACCATAGTATTGCGTCAAACCAAATGATTGAAGCACGTCACAAAAATCTTTGGGCGATAACATATCTTTATTTTCCGCCAGGTATCAGTTCAAGGATTTGCTTAATTGGCATCATTTGACTATCAGCCTCAGCACTTCGTCCATTGCGCAATATTAACTCAGCCGTTTTACACATTGCTGGATAAGCACTTCGTATTAATTGATTTGCGTAAATGACCACGTTAACACCTCGTGCTTCTAACTCAGATTCGTAAACTGAATTATAGCTGGAGGGAACGGCGACTAAGGTCTTCTTGTTTTCAAACTGGGCATAGCGATCACAAAATGCGAAAATCTCATCAGTTGTCTTTTCTCTACTGTGAATCATAATACCATCCGCGCCCGCTTCTAAAAACGCTTTAGCACGCTCAATTGCGTCATCGACTCCCTTACCTAATATAAGGCTCTCTATACGCGCTATTATCATAAAGTCATTTGTGGCTTGTGCCTTTTTTCCTTCAGCTATTTTATTGCTGAAGTTTTCAATAGAATCCTGAGTTTGTGCAACATCGGTTCCAAACAGCGAATTTTTCTTTAACCCTGTTTTATCTTCGATAATAACCGCTGATACACCAAGGCGTTCAAGCGTTTTTACAGTAAACGTAAAATGCTCTGTTTTGCCACCAGTATCTGCATCATAAATAATAGGTTTAGTCGTCACTTCAAGCACTTCATTGAGTGTGCTCATTCGGGAAGACACGTCTACCGCTTCGATATCTGGTTTACCTTTTGCAGTCGAGTCGGTCAGGCTACTTGCCCACATTCCATCGAACTCTTTCGAACCTGACTCTGTCTCTATTCGAGTGTTTTCAATGATCAAACCAGAAAGAGCATTATGAATATCGAGAAAGCGTACCATTGGTTTTGCAGAAAGAAGCCGTTTTAAAGACTTGAGACGAATTTCAGGTGTAGTACCCACTTCTTTCATCGCCTGGTGTAGTTTTGTAGAGGAGATGCCTTGCGTATAGGGCACTTCTACGAGCTCTCCACCCCACTGCGATAGACAATCAACAACCCGTTGACGTGTTTTCTTTTGCACACCGGTTTTCCAATCATCCCCATGAACTACATAATCGGGTTTAAGCGATTCAAGGTTAGGCACATAGTCCAAGGTGGTTTGAGGAATAACCTTATCAACACCTTTGATGTTCTCAATAACTTCTCTTCGCTGCTCGAACTCCATGAACGGTACACGTTTATAGCTAGCAATAGCTTCATCAGTAAGCAAGCCTACGGTTACACTGCCAAGTTTTGCAGCGCTTTTCAAAACATTGAGGTGCCCTGGATGAACGAGGTCGGCGCTCATCCCTACGTATACACTTTTTGTCATAAATTTTATTCCATTAGTTACAAGCGACATAACACTGTCTTCTGTTATATATCGCTTTAAAGGCTAACTACACAATTTTATTTAGTAATTACAAATTTACTATTCAAGACCATCTAAAACTCTCGGTAACTTTAGATTCTCTAGATCCTCCATTAACAAAGAGGATACTTGAATTTTCCCTTCAACTATTATTCCTCTATTACCAGAGTTATCACAGACAATTTCTGAAAGTGGAGTAGAAAAACGAGGTACCGCCACGTATGTAGTATATTCAACATACCCCGTTACCCAAGACAGTGACTCGACCAATGAAGTTAGGTAGGCGCATTTTTGTTCTTGAGTACTGTTGGTAAATTGATACTTCGGTAAAAATAACATTACCTTATCTAAATTAAGGAAGAAGCCTGCGAGAAAGTGCTGTCTTTTAATATGTACAAGTGGTATGTCTCCGGCTGTAAATTTTGAAAGGTCCAAGCGTTCTGGCTGATACCAAATGTAAAAACTTGTCTTTTTGCAATGCTCCACGTGTGACTTAAGTTGTTGGCCCTCAATAAGACAACTGCTTCCAATGAGCCGATTTGTGTCACCTTGTTTTTCTTCCGCCATAAGCATTGCTAATTCATCTAAAGTCGCTCCAAAACCGATCTCATATGAATCATCAGCAGGTGATTCATTTTTAATCTCATGGTTTTGATATCGCTTGATGTAGTTCGCAATATAACTATTCTTATAACTCAAATTGAAGAAAAACTGTCTATTACCACTTTTCATCCACCTCTGAACAAAAACAGACTCTCTGAGGTAGATAGCAAAGCTAGTTGCATCGAAAGCATTGCTGTCGCTGAAGTAGCTATCCGAAATTTGCTTTAGGAGCTTGGTCCAATCTGTATTGGCCTGACGGAATAATGAAACAGGACTTTTCGTTGAAAGTAATCGGCTAAAAAGAGCATTGGCGTAATTTACAGTCCCGTATAATAGATAAAAGAGTAGTGAACAGCCGCTTTTATATGAATTAAAAAGTATTTCCTTCTGGAACTGTATGAAGTTTTCTACTTCTTCAACGGAATCAAATTCTTGCTCAGATCGTTCAATTAAAGTTGAAAGCTCTTGCTTCAATACTTCAGAGCTAAATTTTCTCTCAAACATTTCACTGTAGTTGGTCGGCAAATGGGCTTTGGTGAATGCGATTCTTTTAATCGCATTTAATGCGTCATCACGCTGTTGTTTAGATGAAGATAACAGCACTAATTGAGGCAAGAGTGGTGTTGCCCCCATTATTTTTGCACCATCACTACAATTGAAGCACGAAAGGTCAACCGACATAAGTGATTGTTCAATAATAGCTTTTGATAACTTAAACTCGTATTTCGTAAATACCGTCTTACGAAAGTTACCAGGAATCACTATTGATGTGTTATTGGTTGCTTCGTAGTCGTAAACTTCTTTTCCTTCTATATAGTAGGTTGAATGTTCTGAGTGATGCTTTTTTTGGTTGTAGAAACCTAGGTCAACTCCAAACAAGTATAATTGTTTCATTCCCATCTTCGAAAATAGATTAATAGCTAAATTTGAAACTGTGGGAAATGCAAATTGTAACTCTTCATAATTGTTTCTACCGAGTATCTCTAGAGCAGAGACAGTTGAAGACTCTCCGTCTTTGAAGGCTATGAAAGTATCCTTGAACAAATTACAGGTATCTGGATGAATACCATTTACTGAGATAAGACTGATTTGGCTCAGGTACTCAAAGTCATTTACTCTACAACACCAATCAAAGGTTGAGCGATTTTGTTCTATTTCAATATGGAAATCAGGGGTGACACCTTGCCTGAAGAGTGACGATAGTGCAGTACCACAAGAAACAACTAAAGCCTGTTCTCGCCACTCTTTAATCACTTCAATTGAAGAGTCTAAAGAAGGGCCATTGCCCACTATGAATACTGGAACCTCTTTATCTTCAAACGAAAGGTACTGTGCAGGATTTTTCCGTAAACATGGCGCTCCTCGGTTAAGCATCTCCATGGTTTGAGCAATACCATATCTTGCATGATCAAAATACTCTCCCATAGAGATAACAACTTGAAGTTGTTCTCGTAACTGAGCAATGGAAGAAACTAAAACCGAGTTATAATAGCTTTGGTAGAAGTAAGTATTGGCCAATATATATGGCCCAATAGAATAAAATTGATTCAATAGGTCTTTAAATAAATTCGTCCCATCATCACCGATATTGATATACAAACGGCCTTCATTTTCATCAATATCAGCAAGGATCTCATCCCATTTAATGGCATAAAGAGATGCGTGAAAAAAATCCTTGTTGGGCTCACAGATAAAAAGCTTTTCTACATTGTGCGTTTCCAACATAGTTTCAATTTGATAGCCCACACCGATGCCAAACAATATTAACGATTTTAAGGTTTCCGGCAGTGTTCCTTCTTCTTGTTCAACTTGCTTTAACAACTTCTCCGTTCTATTTACGAACTGATAATGCAGGTATTTTTTTAATTTTTTCCCTTTGTAGCCCAGTATAAGTCCATCTTTATTTGGCTGCTCACTGAAGTTTTCAAAGTTCAAATTACACTCTTGCCTTGGAGACACCCCATACCACGAAACTAAATTGCTTTTCTTAAGCACATTAATCTCACCGTTAGCCCCTTCAACAGGTACCCAAACTTCCGCTTTGTAGTTTTTAAACGTCTTATAAATGGCAGGAAAATATTTCTTAAATGCTTCAAGGTTTTGCTTGCGGCGCAGCTGAGCAGCTTCGCCTGGGTCTTGATATCTATCAATATCTATTGATTGTGTCCAGCGCGGTACATAATCTACTGGTGTTTGAGATAAATTAAAGTTGAGCCCCTCGCGTTTTAAGCGAGCCCAATTACCTTGTATACACGCTTTTTCAATGCTATCGAAAACCGGAATATTGTAGTGTTTATATACATGGAATTGACTGAGAGAGAAGTGCACATTTAGCTCTTCAATATCATTGACAATGTTTCGACCATCTTTGCCTAGCTGAAAGAAAAGGCGCACGCCATTTTCATTTGCAAGTCGCAATATTTCGTCCCATTTATTACAAAAAACAGAACATTTGAAATACTGAAGTTCTGGCTCGTAAACCACCAAATTCTCTATGGAATGGTTTTTAACCAACTCACCTATATGCAGCCCTAAGCCAATTCCCAACACAACCAAAGTTTCTATACGTTGAGGCAACTCTTCTCTGCATTCATAACCGCTGATTGACAGCGCGTCAGAAAGCGCCCCAAGATCATCTTCATTAGATTCTGCATCTGAGTATTGGGTGTTGCCTTGTGAATTTAGAGCGACACGAATTGCTCTGTTGGCTAGGTTGTTGTATTGCTGTTGAATTTCGCCGACAGGATCTAAGCCATATAGAGTGCGACCGACACCATAGTCGACAATATTAAACTGTCCCTTTTTGTTACAGAAAATTGAAACATTTTCATTTTGAATAGCACTAATTTGTTCAACCAGTGACGGGATATAGGTTCTGAACGCGAGTAAATTAGCCTTGTACTGAGTTTCAATATAAGCTGCGTTTAGCTTTTCGACTTGCGTTTGCTTTTCTTCATTTTTGTCTATGTGCAATCGAATATTTTTTAGCATAGTAGGTGTTAACCTTATAAAAACTTCCAAACACCTAATGCTTTACATTCTATGCAATAGGCATAAATTGAAACCAGATGCCATTTTATCAAGCTCTAGTCAAAGTCAGCATTAAACGATGAGAAGCGCTTCTTATTAATCCACGTTTTTTTATGTAATTCAAATGAGTGCAAATCAAGCCATTGGTCACCCTTATTAATGTGAGATTCATAAACCTCAATGTGACGATAACCATGTAATGAATGCAATTTCATTATACTCGTATTGTTGCTTAGCACTTGTGCTGTAATTTTTTGAAGGGTGCTATTTTTGAATACATAGTTATAGAAATAAGGAGGGATGAGTCCTCCTAAATGTATCCACTCTTGCTCACCAATATAAAATCCCCAGCTACACCTCAGGTGCTTCTGGCAAACTTCAGACTGATTAATGACACCGATGGGCTGTTGATTATATTCAATTACCCAGTAACGATTTTGGGTGTCATTTTGAATTGATTCAAACCATTGCCTCTGCTTTACCATGTCAACACGCACATCTGTCAACATGACACGATTGACATGCTCGCTTGCTCTCCATGCCATGATCATAGATAAATCGTCAGATGTGATATGTCGAAATTTAAACACGCGATCTGTCCATTAAAGTGTACGTTGCTTTTTGAATCGCAAACTAAACTGCTCGTGTTCATCGAAAACAAACTTCGCAGGGACCTGAAAGCGTTCAAGAGATTGCTGACAATAGCGCTTAATGTCTGCTTTGATTGCTTTTTTATCCTTGTGTTCAGTATCGCTTGTTAATCTAATTTTGCTGCACACGATATTTCCCAATAGCGCATTGGGTTGAGAAAACACTTCTGCTTCAGCAATATAGTCCAGTTGTAGAAGTACACTTTCGACCTCTGCAGGGTACACCTTTTGCCCGCCAACATTAATGATTTCTGACTCTCGCCCTAACACTTTGATGTATTCACCTTTAACCTCAACCCTATCGCCAGTGTGAAACCAACCATCTTCGGTATAAGGACTAGGAGCGTTCATATAACCCAACATTCCTGAATGTGCTTTTACTTCTAAAATATTATCGTCAGTTATTCTGGTTTCAAAGCCTTCCCCACCCACTTTCATCCAAAGCGATGATGATGACTCAGACTTTGAGCGCAAAATACCTATCTCAGAAAGTCCGTAAGTTTGGAGTAGCCGAATATGAGGGAAGAGCTGATTAAATCTCACTAAAATTGACTCAGGCATAGGTTCTGTACCGTAAGTCACCGTCTTTAGGGTGCTTAAGTCAAAGCGTTTATATGCCTCGCTGATAAGGATTAAATTAATAAAGGTTGGTGATGTAGGAAGAAGCTCCGCCTTAAATTTCTCAACAGTTGATAAAACCGTGTCAGGCTTGCGGTCTTTTACAGTGATAACACAGCCAGCATTGGACAGGGTATAAAGCAACGTGTTTACCCCACCTATATGGTCATATAATAAAAACGTAATTGCTCTCAATGCGTGGCGACGTACTTTGAACTTCTCAAGTAGCTTTGCAATATCGTGAACTGCTGCCTTGCTTTTTCCGGTTGAACCCGAAGAAAACAAGATAAGCCCCGGTACGCTTTGAGAACGCAATGCGTGTATATGTTGGTGTTCAGCTGTCACGGGCAAAGTTTTTATTTGAAAATCATCATCGCTATCTATTGATATAATGGTTTCAACTTGTGCCGTTTCGACAAACTCATCTTTCTTATGTGCAACGGAAGCTGTGATGGGAACCAAAATAGTAGCTTGCTCAATAAGCGCTAACATTAAAGCGATAGAGCTCGGTGAGTAATCAGCTTCTATCATTACGACTGTTCCAGAAGATATTTGATTTTCTTCTAGCGCTTGCTTCCAAAAGCCAATTTTCTCAATTAACCACTCGTAAGAAAAGGCGCTTTCTTGCCATACAATAGCATCACTTTTTTTGTTCGCTTCGAAGACATCAAGAAAAAAGTCGATAAACATCACGCTCCCCCCAAGTACAATACTTGCCCCGTTATAAATTCACTTTCAGGTAGAATATAAAAGTCGATTGCATTAGATACATCTGCCATCTTTCCAAAACGTTTGATACTTTGCTTTTCGAGTAGTTTATCTAACTTATCTTTAGGAATATTCTTGATGAGATCGGTAAGAATCGGTGTGGGGCCTAAAGCATTTACTGTCACACCAAATTCCGCAAACTCTTTTGCTAATATTTTAGTAAGGCTTTCCACTGCAGATTTAGAGGCAGCATAAATTGCTTCCCCTTCTAGCGCAAAGGGCACAGCTACGGTTGAAAAATTGACAATTCGACCGTATCCATTTTTTCTCATTAATTTAACCGCCTCACGGCAGAATAAAAAACTCGCAAATACATTTGTAGAAAAGACTTTCTCAACCGTTGTCAATGGCGTTAACAAGGCATGATTCATAGACGCAATACCAGCGTTATTGATGAGAATATCGAGTCGTTTGTGAGCTTTTCGAATTGTAGAGAAAAGCGTCTTAACCGCTTTTTCGTCACTAACATCAAGACAGTGGTGTAAATAATTGGCGTGACTTACCGTTGACTCAGAACGACTACAGCCAACAACGCAATATCCTCTACCCAAGTAATACTGGGTAAGGTAAAGGCCTATGCCTCTACTTGCACCTGTTATTAATACAACACTGTTTGATTTATCGTTGTTCATTATAGAGAGTTTATTTCTTCGGTTAAGTATTGAGCAAGTGTAGCGACTGTCTTAAATGGGCTATTTTTTTGTGATAACGCTTTTTCATTAGCAATAACGAACTCTATGTCTAGTTCATCCTCCAGCAATTCCTCCACAGATAGAAGTAAATTAACTAAATCAACCGAATCTAGAACACTTGCAGCGCCGAATAATGGTGTGCTCTCTTCTTTGTTAACGGAAATATCACCGTTGCCCGCATTGAGTTCATCAATTGCGGAGTAAATAAGCTCAAGAATTTTTTGATATGCGATCATTATTACCTTACTTCCCTAATGATGATTTTAATTTGATTACCGCGCTGAAGATGTTATCGGCGCCATTAATGCTCGCTTGAGTCGCATTGATATTCATTATCGCTTTTAGCTTCATTTCATCATGCCATAGGCCTAAGCCTTGTTTAACAATATCGCATGACTCCATACCACTACGCGTATCTAACACAAGAGCTTTTCCAGTATTGTAACTTTGCATACAAGCTTGAAATTGGTTGTCAGCAACGATCAGTAACATAGTAGGTGTGTATAACGCTTGTAGCTCGTACTGCGTCGACCCACCTGCTGAAATAACCAGTCGTGATGCCAAGAAAATGTCGGACACGTGCTGTGCATTGTGCCAATGAGTAACGTTTATCGTCTCATCAGCGAATTTTGAAAGCTGTGTCGCGTGTGGAAATGCACCGCCAGTGATGACATTAATAGGAATACTTGGTAAAGCGTTACTGAACTTCGCGGCCAATTCAAGAGACCAGTTTGTAGTATCAGCGCCTCCTAAAATAATTGTTAAAGCACTTCTATTTTCTAGTCTTTTGGCTTCGATTTGTTGCTTTGGCGTTAAATGAAATTCACCGCGTAAAATGCGAAAGGAATCACCTAAGCAGCAGTATGCATTGCTTTCAGTTTGATGATAATTTAGCGACGATGCATGGCTATTGGAATTGATAATACAGTCTGCATACAACTTCCCAAGGTCGTTGTTATCGTCGATAGCAACGAAGAGTACAGATAGCGTCTTCAGTATCGTTGAAAGCTCACAACGATAAGCCGACGTAAATTGATACCCATCCAGAAATAAAGCATCAACCTTGTTGCGCAAGCAAAAGCGTTCAAGCTCATCAAGTTCATTATGGGCGTTTTCAACGAGCGAGACCTCACCTACCCAATCTGATCGCTTTAAGGCTTGCTCATAGGATGGTGATGTCATCAAAAATGAAATTTGATAGCCTTTTTTGACACCATGCTGAGCAAGCGCCAAACAGCGCATCAAATGGCCTAAGCCTATTTGGCTGTTACCTTCCACACGAAAAGCAATATGCATTGTTATTCGCTAAGATCTTTATCAAAAATTGCATCACCTGCTTTTAATGCATTTCGCGCTGATGCAGATAGTACACGATTGAAATGTTTAGGCTGAAGGCCTATCGCCGGGCGGACAATTTGGATGTTTTCTCTAGTAAAGTGCTCACCAGGTTGAATGTCTTTTTTTGCAAAAATAGAGCGTCGGTAATATTTTGACTTCTCCTCGGCGGCTGTCCCGCCGTAGACCACATCGCCCATAGCTTGATGAGCAACACCTACACTATCTACTAACAACTTAAATTCATCAGGCTCTAGAGAAAATGCGGCATCAACGCCACCTGCATTTCGGTCTAGAACAAAGTGCTTTTCGATAACGCAAGCTCCTAGTACAACAGACGCAACCGCAACACCAATCCCTAAAGTATGGTCAGACAACCCTACCGCACATCCAAATTTATTCGCCATATCAGGTATTGTCATCAAGTTTGTATTTTCAGGAGACGCGGGATAAGTGCTCGTACACTTCAATAGAACGATGTCCTTAGCACCGGCGTCTTTTGCAGCAGCAACCGCTTCTTCAATTTCGCTAATAGATGCCATGCCTGTTGACATAATCAGAGGCTTGCCCGTTTTTGCTACCTTCTGAATTAAAGGTGTATCAGTTAATTCAAACGAAGCGACTTTATATGCAGGGACATTGAGACTCTCAAGAAAATCAACCGCGGCTTCATCAAACGGAGAACTAAATGCAATAAGCCCTAACTCAGAAGCAAAATCAAAGAGTGGTTTGTGCCATTCATAAGGGGTACTGGCTTGTTGGTATAGCTCATGTAAATGTTGTCCATGCCACAATGAACCTTCTTCCATTATACGGAAGTTGTCAGAGTCAATATTAAGTGTCATTGAGTCAGCTGTGTAGGTCTGAAGCTTGATAGCATCAACGCCTGCAGATGCGGCAGCGCTCACCATTTGTTTTGCTAATTCAAAATTCTGTGAATGATTGCCTGATAACTCAGCAATAATAAACGGCTTGGATTTCGGCGATATTACCCTGTTCGCTATTTTCATCTGTTTCCTCTGTAATCCAAACCTTTATATTATGTTGGTTCTCTCTGACAGCTTTTGTGCTACATATGCTTTATACATTAACTCAGCACGCCGCCAATCCTCAATAGTATCAATATCTTGTACTAAATACCTAGGTAAAATTACTGGGTAGCTATGATGAGAAAACATTGATTTATTGCCTTCAAGATACGCTTCAGATCTTCCCCAATAAAACTGCCCCGCATCATGGTAGGCTTCAACTAAATCCTGCGAACGTTTTTTTATATGTTCTGGAAACATAACTTCAACGCCTTGTTCCGATATTGAAATGGCGCGCTGAATGGGAAATGCAAAACTTGTTGCGGAAAAAGCGAACGCTTTACTTTTATTATCCACTAAGGCTCTTAAGCCTTGCTGTAAAAAGCGTTCTTGTAAAAAGGGCGCTGTGGCATAAATGCAACAACTGTATTCATAGTTAAAGCCAAGTTCTTGCATTGCTTGTATAGCATGACGAGTTACTGCTGTCGTCCCGGTGAAGTCATCGGCCAATGCCGCAGGTCGGATAAATGGAACGTCCGCTCCATATTCTCGAGCGACGTCTGCAATCTCTTCAGAATCGGTACTTACGATGATTTTATCAAAACAGTTCGACTGAGAAGCCACATCTATTGAATAGGATATTAGCGGCTTACCTTCAAATAAACGAATGTTTTTTTGAGGAATACGCTTACTGCCTCCCCTGGCTGGAATAATAGCTAGGTTCATTCCAGAACCTCAGACTTTAGAACCCCAGTGAGCTGGGTAACAACCTCTCTTTGTTCCTCATCGGTCATGGTAGGGAAAAGCGGAAGTGTTATTGCATTTTTGTAGTAGGTTTCTGCATTAGGGAACATCCCTTTTGTAAAGCCCAACGCTTTATAATAGGGGTGAAAATGAATTGGAATGTAATGCACATTAACACCGATACCACGCGCTCTTAATGCTTTAAAAACGGCTTCTCTTTCGTGGCAAACTAGTTCAATTGTATAGAGATGCCATGCACTATTTTCGTCAAGCAAAGGCCTTTTAATTGGGAGTTCTGCGAGTAAATCATCATATTGCTTAGCTAATGCTAATCTTGCAGATACAAAGGTGTCTAATCGCATCATCTGAGAGCGTCCAAGGGCCGCATGCAGATCACTTAACCGGTAATTGAAGCCTAGTTCTAGCTGTGTGTAAAACCATGGTTGGTCACGATTTTCAGCTTCAAATAAACTTTCATCACGATTGATACCATGAGTAGCATAACGACGAAGTAACGTTGCTAGGCTCGCATCATTGGTTAAAACCATCCCCCCTTCAGCACTCGTAATCGACTTCACTGGATGGAAACTTAATACCGTCATTAATGAATAGGTACATCTACCCACCGCATTGCCACGTGCGTCTTTTCCACCAAGGGCATGTGCAGCATCTTCTATTAACGCAATACCAAATGGTTTGGTAAGCGCAGCAATTGACGCCGTATCGCAGCTATGTCCAGCGAAGTGAACAACAACTAGCGCTTTAGGGAGCGTATTGTTTTCCGCTGCTTCATTGAGTTTCTGCGATAAGTGATTTAAGCAGAGGTTTCGAGTCTGAGGATCTATATCGACGAAATCTATAACTGCGCCACAATAACGAGCGCAATTGGCAGATGCAGCGAATGAATTTGGGACAGTCCAAACGATATCACCTTCTTTCACACCTAACGCTAAGCATGCCAGATGAAGACCAGAAGTACCACTGTTGCATGCCACACCGTACCCAGCCCCCGTATAAGCACAAACGGATTGCTCAAATAGAGGCACTTGTTCGCCTTGGGTTAACAGGCTGTTCTTTAAAACAGCAGTAACAGCATCGATATCTTCTGGATAAATTTTGTGCCTGCCGTAGGGGATCATAGTGTTGCCTTGTCTAGATTCCTCAGCTCATCAACAGTCAGAAATTGAGAATTAGTCCCTGAGTGATATTCAAATTTATCAGTGGCAGGTTCACCTTTTTCACCCAAACGGTTATTAAAATAATCGAGCGTTTTGTCAAAGAAAGTAATAGCAGGCGCAATAACAAAGTGGTCGCTAAATTCTACAGTATGGTGTGCCATTTCTTCAGGGACCATAATTTCATGCAATTTTTCACCCGGTCGAATACCAATAACTCTAAATTGTTGACTACCACTCATAGCTTCTACCAAATCCGTTATGCGAACTGATGGAATTTTAGGTACAAAAACTTCACCACCTTGCATCCGTGAAAAGCTTTTTACTACAAATTTGACACCCTCATCAAGCGTTATCCAAAAACGCGTCATTTCCGGATGTGTCACTGGTAGTTGCTTTTCTCCCTCTCGTAACAATTTACGGTAATACGGAACAACAGAACCTCGAGAGCCAACGACGTTACCATAGCGGACTACTGAAAAACGAGGGCCATTGGCGCCTGAAATATTATTAGCGGCTACGAATAGCTTGTCCGAAGCCAATTTGGTTGCGCCATAAAGATTAACTGGATTTGCCGCTTTATCTGTTGAAAGTGCAATAACACGTGACACATTGTTTGCTATTGATGCATCGATGACATTTTGCGCGCCATTAATATTGGTTTTTATGCATTCATTTGGGTTGTATTCAGCAGCAGGTACTTGCTTGAGAGCAGCAGCGTGAACGACATAATCCACGTCTTTCATAGCTATTTTTAAACGCTCTTTGTCTCTCACATCCCCAATAAAATAGCGCATGCATGATTGAGAAAAGCGCTGTTGCATCTCAAACTGTTTTAATTCGTCTCTAGAATAAATGATAATTTTTTTGGGGGAGTAGTTTTCTGTCAAGTAACGAACAAATTGGTTACCAAAAGAACCCGTACCTCCGGTAATTAAAATGGACTTATTATCGAAATCTATCATATCCGGGCGCTCACTATTTTGAGGTTTATACAGCACAAAACACTGATAACAATATCAATAAAGCAACTTAAATGTTCGAATTGATTACAGTGTCCTGTAAAACTACTTATACTTTTTTACGGCTGACTTACTTCGAACAAAATGCGTGATGTCTTTTTTAGCATCTGCAAGCAAGCTTTGCGCCATTTCTTTAAGTGTATTATTGACATCAAGTTCAAGTTTTGCAAATACTTGTTTTTCTTCAGAGTGTAATGTGTCTAAGTGCTGTTTTATGACTTCGTCACGAAGTACTAGAAGTGCTTTGAATTCGAAAAAGTCGGATTTCGCGTCAGGCTCTTGAGATGAGACAGCGCTCTCATTCAATTGCGCTACAATTTTAGCATTGACTTCTTGCAGCGCAGTAGGGGTTTTAGAATGATTTAAGTCGTCGATATTCACACAGCTTGTCTTTTTTGCCGCTGGGCTTCATAAGCTTCCTGTTTCGCTTCTTCAGGAATCTGCACCCACGCGTCACGAATTGGTATTAAAAGGCTAGATACCTCATCTAAAACTTTCAAGTCGTTACCGACGTGAGCATCACTCAAACGCTCAACCATGTAACTATAAAGTGCAAACATATTATCAGCAACTTCGCCACCTGCCTCAAGGTCGAGGGTGTCACGCAAATGCATAATAATGGCGCTTGCTTTTGAGATATAGCTTGCCTTTTCAGAATAGTCTTTTCGCTCCATTGCGCCTTTAGCATAAGCAATTCTGTCAAGCGCTCCTTGAAAAAGCATCAGTGTAAGTTTATGAGGATCAGCGTCCGCTACATCTTGTTTCAAACTACCTTTACGGTATGCATTTATACCTTTAAATGACATGAAAACTCCAAATTTTATCTAAAGTGACGCTAGTAGAGCAGCACCAGTTTGATTTAACTGCGCGACGGTTTGGTCGAGATTTAAATATTTATCGCGAAGAATTTCTTCATAGTTTAGCATGCGCAGTTCAAGCACCTCACGTTCATCTAACAAATCATCTCGGTCATCTTTTGCAGAACGCTCCCGTAAACTAATTAAACCACTGAAAGATGTGTACTCTTTTGAAAATTCATAAAGCCGCGTAGCTATACCTTCGTTTGGATCAGTGAACAGTTTGGCGATTTCATCAAAGCTATCTTCAAGAGCGTCTTCTAATCTGTCTTCACCTGAGCCTAAACCAAAGTCAGTATTGCCGATTTCTAACTTTCCATCGTTGTCAAACTCAATACCAATTTGAAAAAGACCTCCCAATGCAGAAGAACTCACGCTATCGCCAACAATTGATGCTAATCCACTTTGTATCCCACGAAGAAGAGAATCTCCAGCTAATGCGCCGTCATCTTCTAGTTCAGATTCACCGTACCTTGTTAGCTTACCTATTTCATCAATAAGAGCATTATAGTTATCGACAAAATCTCTGATTTTTTTATCTAAGCCATCTTTGTCGTAACCGATGGCCAATTTGGTTGCTAAGAAGTCACCTCCAGCATCTTTTGGTGAAACTTCATTTACTTCAAAGGAAACGTTTTGAATCGTATTTTCAAACTCATTAGAGCTACTCTGAACTTCGATACCATCAATATAGGCGACTGCATTTCTCGCACTCTCAATGTTCGCAGCGCTGATATTGTTGGTGCCGCCGGTCGTTGATAAACGATCTAACTCGGCTGCTCCTGTATCATTGGTGATAACCAGGTCGTTTCCGTCGCCAGTTTTACTAGACGAGAAGACCAAACGAGGCCCTGCACCGGTTCCTGTATCGATAACATTTGCGGTCACACCGAAGTTATCACCAGTCTTATTTATTTTTTCACGCAACGCGGTAAGTGACATCCCTGCGGTAACATCTACGGTAAAGCTACCGCTCCCTCCCACGTCAAATGTCAATGAACCAGTCCCCGAAGTAAGCACGGGGTCACTGCTAGAACTAAACGCACCAGCATCAGTGGTAATTCTGCTACCGGCAGATAGCTGCTCAACAACTATTTCGTAGCTGCCTCGCAGTGCTGAATTAGATGCTTCTGCAGAGAGCACATCATCATCTTCTGAAGGATTTGTGATAGTAGGCTCTCGACCATTGATACCGTTGTCGCTTCGTAATTCGTCTACGGCATCTTTGAAGTCAGAGAGCTTTGACTTTATTTGACCAAGGCCAGATATTTCAGCCTCAATACGTTCTTCTTTCGCGTTCAAACGCTCCTCTTTGGGTTGGCGCTCTGCTGTCAGAAGTTGTTGTACAAGATCATCAAGGGCTAAACCTGACCCTACACCTAGAGACTGAATTGTCATAATTTACCCCATGCTAAACTTGGTTGTTGATAAACACTCCTACGCTGTCACCAACATCTTGCTGTAACTCTTGGATACGATCAGCAAGCTTCAAAACTTCTTCTGAAGGTATTTGCCTTATCACATCACCAGACGTTGAATCTTTAACCGTCACTACTGAGCGATTCGTATTTTCATCGATAGTGAAAGCTAAGTCTCGATTCTGAACCTTTAAAAATGACTCAACTTTGTCAATAGCGTCGTCTAATTCAACGCCGTTTCTCTTTGCTTCACTTGTATCGGCCTGCGAAGGAGAAGCTTGAGAAAGAATTTGCTGACTTTCCGTTCTATTTAACTCGTTCGGCGCCGCGTTAACAATAGTATCTTGACCGCTGTTCACAGACCGTTCGTTATTTTGCGAAACCTTAATTTCACTTTTAACGTCACTTTCAATTACACCAGCATTCTTAGAGCTTGGTGATGCAAACGACTGGCCAACTTGGGTATTTTGAATTTCCACTTAATACCTCCCTACCGAAACCACAAAACGGGCCCTTGCTTAAAAAGCAAGCACCCGTTACATCTTAACTAAGGTTGCTAATTTAAGTATAGCTTATCCGAGCAAAGACAGCGCAGTTTGAGGACGCTGATTTGCCTGACTTAGAACAGAAACAGATGCCTGCTGGATAATCTGGTTTCTCGTTAGTTCAGCAGTTTCAGCTGCAAAATCTGTGTCGCGAATCTGAGAACGCGCCGATGATAAGTTTTCGCTGATGTTGCTAAGATTACGAATGGTTGACTGAAAACGGTTTTGAAGCGCACCTAAATCGGCACGTACAGAGCCAATTGCTGAAATTGCAGTGTCTAACTTTTGCAAGATCCCTGAAGCATTTTTACTGCTGAGGACATCAACGTTTGCTCCAGTAATTCCTAATCCACTGGCCCCAAAACCTTCTATACTAGCGCGAGCAAGGGCAGTAGAAGAAAGGTTTACAGAGATTGTTTGGCCTGCGTTAGCACCCACAAGAAATTTGGCAGAAAATTTACCATCTAAGATATTTACGTTACCAAACTGCGTTGTCGTCGAAATACGCGATATTTCAATGCGGAGCGCAGACACTTCTTTTTGCAAAGCCTTGCGATCTGAAGAACTGTTAATACCGTTCTGTGATTGTACGGCAAGGGTACGAATACGCTGTAGACTTGTGGTAACTTCGCTAAGCGCGCCTTCTGCTGTTTGCGACAGAGAGATAGCGTCGTTAGCATTTCGCACTGCCTGGTTAAGGCCTTGTACTTGTGAAGTAAGACGGTCAGAAATTTGAAGACCTGCAGCGTCATCCGATGCACTATTAATGCGGAATCCCGATGAAAGTCTTTCAAACGACGTATTCAAGCGATCATTTACGTCAAAAAGCTGACGTTGAGCATTGATCGATGAAACATTGGTATTTACAAATAAAGACATTAGATTACCTCCTAGGGATTCAACGGCAAATCTGCTATCATCAAATCCTTCCAGTTCATATTAGCTGGGTCACTACTCCCGCCAACACCTCAATATAAAAGTAAATTAGATTACCCCTCAACAATAGGTATCGGCCAATGCTTTAGGTTCTTTAGCTTTTTTTGTTATTTTTTTAAAAAACTCACCACAATAAAAATAAACCATTGATTTTTAATAACATTAACCAAGTTATTTTTTCAATATTTACAGTAATTTTTCGGAATTAAAGTGGATGATGATCTATGCGGATTGGTACAAGACACACTTTTTCTAAAAATAATCGTTGCCTTGTTGCTCTATCAATTGCATACAATAAACCAGCCTTAGTCGGAAACCAGTACTTTTGAGGAATATTCAGGTGATAGAGTTACAGAAGTTGGCACTTAATATGCAAAGGGTTAAGTCGGCTACGGCGTTGCTCTACCGTAGTTTGAAATTGGTGAGATGTTTCGGTAAAAAATAAAAAAAGGCCGAGACAACGATATCTCGGCCAATTTGCTCACGTTAGGAGATAGAGCAAATTCAGTTTCTGTCGGCTGGCAGGGTTTAGTAGGATAAACTGGCCTCTCAACCAACACTTCTACACTCTCAGTCCTGTTAGTCGGCGCTTTCTCAAAGGGGCGGCCTTAATGGCCGCATTCCTTTCATCAGGGGATGGCCTCTCAACTCCTTCCCAAATAGCGCTTAATATCTAACTAGAACTATTAACCTAGCAGTGACAATGCAGCCTGAGGGCGCTGATTTGCCTGTGCTAAAATAGTGGTACTTGCCTGCTGTAATATCTGGTTACGGCTTAATTCTGCCGTTTCGGTGGCAAAGTCAGCATCTTTGATACGCGATCTTGCCGCAGACACGTTTTCAGAAATGTTACTCAAGTTACGGATAGTCGACTGGAATCGATTTTGTAGTGCACCCAAATCAGCACGCAGACCACCAATTGCGGATACTGCTTTGTCTACCGCGGTTAACAAACGCGATGCACCCGCTTCAGTTAGAACATTATCAGAGATGATTCCTAGGCCCGTTGCACTAAAGCCATTAACTCCAGCGCGGTTAAGTGCTTGAGATGATAAGTTTACAGAGATTGTCTGACCTGCGTTTGCACCAACAAGGAACTTAGCAGAAAAGTTACCTGTTAAAATGTCTACACCTGCGAATTGGGTGGTCGTCGAAATACGTGATATTTCCGTACGAAGCGCAGAGACTTCTTTTTGTAAGGCAACACGGTCAGCTGAGCTGTTTATGCCATTTTGCGACTGAATGGCTAGTGTACGAATACGCTGTAGAGCGGTTGTCGTTTCAGCCATGGCGCCTTCTGCGGTTTGTGCAAGCGATATACCATCATTTGCATTTCGTACCGCTTGGTTCAGACCTTGAATCTGAGATGTCATACGGTCGGTAATTTGAAGACCAGCAGCGTCGTCAGCAGCGCTATTGATTCGAAAACCAGATGATAGACGTTCAAAAGCAGTGCTTAAGTTATTGCCAGTTGTGAATAGTTGGCGTTGTGCATTTAGCGATGACACATTGGTATTTACAAATAGACTCATGGGTCTCTCCTAACAGTTTCGAGTGTTGCGCTATTGGTTTTATTATGTGCGCAGTAGTTTAAAAATTTTGGCATAGCCTGTGCTTTGTTAAGGTGTCAGTTTAATCTGACATTTTATCGGCACACTAACCGGTAAAATTGCTACATAGAGAAGTTACTTCTCTTTGCTGACTGGTGGGTTTGATGTTCCAGACCTCAAACCTCTCACTACCTCCTGGCTTCATTCTTGCCAGTCAGCAGCTCCACTCTTAGCAAACCTTCCTATTTATCGTCACTCAAACAAATTTCCTTTAGAGCTTTTTAAAAATTTATTTCGGACTACATAAAGCAATGATTTAGCTAAACTTTAAGAAAAAGAAAATAAAAAAAACCATACATCAGTATTAAACAAACCTTGATATAAACCATCCTTTTCTTGACTTAGGAGACATAAAACAAGTTATGTCACCCTTTGTAATAGTTATCGTCACTTTGGAAAAATTACTTTAATCTTTTTTGCAATTTTTTTAGCAGTAAATGAAAAGTAAATAAAAATGCAGGAATGACTGTTCTCTTTTAGATTCCCAGAATGCAGCTAGGAAACTTGCCAGACCTTCCCAAAGGGCGAGTTTAAAATGTCCATACTCTTTGTTGTGTCAACTTGATGTATAACCTCTAAACCTGAGGTAACGCGATGCGATTACGAACATTTTAACTCTCGCTGAGTGGGTAATGATTTATGCGGACTGGTCTAAGAGTGCGCTGTATCATTTTTAGCGCAAAAGACGGCTTTACATGACGTTGAAATAAAAAAGCCGATACCCTACAAAGAGTATCGGCTTTCATCATTCACTCGTGGACTAGAGCACTACCTCCTGACTCCACTCTCGCTAAGGAATTAACCCAATAAAGACAATGCAGCCTGTGGACGCTGATTTGCCTGAGACAATACCGTGGTGCTTGCCTGCTGGATAATCTGGTTACGTGTTAGATTAGCTGTCTCAGTGGCAAAGTCAGTATCTTTAATCTGAGAACGTGCAGCTGATACGTTTTCTGAAATATTGCTTAGGTTACGAATTGTAGACTGGAAGCGGTTTTGAAGCGCACCCAGGTCAGCACGTAGACCACCGATTGCAGAGATAGCTGTATCTAATTTAGCCAACATTCCAGAAGCATTTTCGCTACTAAGCACATCTACATTTGTCCCTGTAACGCCCAATCCACTTGCCCCGAACCCCTTTACACCTGCCCGAGTCAATGTTGGGCTAGAAAGGTTTACAGATATTGTTTGGCCTGCATTAGCACCTACAAGGAATTTAGCGGAAAATTTACCATCTAAAATATTTACGCCCGCAAACTGAGTAGTTGTAGAGATACGCGAAATCTCAGTACGCAGAGCAGATACTTCTTTTTGAAGTGCTACACGGTCAGCAGAGCTGTTGATACCATTTTGCGATTGGATGGCTAGCGTACGAATACGCTGTAGTGCCGTCGTAGTTTCAGAAAGCGCACCTTCAGCAGTTTGCGACAGTGAAATCGCATCGTTTGCATTACGTACAGCTTGATTAAGGCCTTGAATTTGTGATGTCATTCGATCGGTAATCTGTAGACCTGCAGCATCATCAGCAGCGCTGTTGATACGGAAGCCTGAAGAAAGGCGCTCAAAAGACGTACTCAAAGAATTACTAACATCAAAAAGCTGACGCTGGGCATTCAATGAGGATACATTGGTATTAACGAACATAGACATAAAGTCTCTCCTACACTCTCAGTCCAGCGTGCGCTGGCTGTCGGCTTTGCCGACGTTTTGTTTTAGTAGTCATCAAGACCTGAGGGGTAATTGATGAACTGGCTCTCTCAGAAACTGTATCGACATCATTTAGAATCCCTTTAGAAAAAATTACGATTTTTGCCGATAGGCGGTAAGATATTGCCGTAGATTGACAGTAAGACACGACATAACTGGTGGATTTTTAAGGGAGATTTCGCGTGAAAAATAGTTTGATGCTGTTCAACATAAAGCGCATATCCAAGCCTGCAGCCCATTGCGCTTTCACTGATTTAATTGAAAATCCGTTCGACAAAAGTCGTAAAACCTTGATGTGCTGTTACCGACAAGCTACCGACCATGTCAGTACTGACGGAGTGGTTATTGTATTAACTCTTGATAAAACTTCGTTTCAAGTTCGCAACAGAGTAATTATTAGAGAGAATAATGCAGACCTACGAGATCCGAAGTTCTCATACGATGGCTCTCGTCTCATGCTTACTACCTATGCAAAATCCTTCCTTGATAATAGAAAAGTGGTCACAAAAATGGTGACTTTTTTCTCAACCACCGGCTATTCATGGTCTGCAGGGAATAGTCACGGTAGAAGCGGTTGGTGGTTGTGGAACCATACTTGGTATAAATCTGAAGCCTACGGTTTCGCGTATAATCGACGAGCCAACTCCGTTTCGCTCTATAAGGGTGATCCAACGCGTTCAATGCACGTTCTCAAGGAGGAGACTTTTTGTTTGGACAAACAAGGTAAAGGTTACCCCAATGAAAGCACAATTTTGTTTGATGATGACGGAAATGCCTCGGTATTTTTAAGACGAGATGCCGATACTTTCAGTGCACAATTTGGTACGTCAAAAGCGCCTTATACCAAATGGAACTGGCATGATTTGGGGATCTATATTGGTGGTCCTGCAGCCGTGGCGTTAAGTGAAAACCTATATATCGTTGCAGGACGACATATAGATTGGGGGTCACATCAATTTACAACCAGGGTATGGCTATTTGATAGCGTAACAAAAATATTAACTGAACTAAAAACGCTGCCAAGCGGAGGAGATACAAGTTATCCGGGCTTGGTGATTGAAGGAGACAACCTTTATATCTCTTACTACTCTTGCCACATCGACAATCAAGCCAGAGTTTACATGGCGCACTTGAGCGGCATTAATAACTTGATAAATTATGACCGCTAAACAAAATCAAATAGCGACAAGTTAGCGACTTTAGGAAACGTTGCTAACGCTGCACTCAATGCAGTCTCCTGCTTTGCAAACTCAGTAGATGCTTCTGCATAATCCACATCCTGAATGGACGAACGCTGCGCTTTCGCTGCGATTTCCATATCTAAGTTACTTTCATAGGTACTTTCTGCGATGTTCAATCGACTACCAATAGAAGCCCGCTCCAAAGAAAGCTTCTCAAGCCCGTTATCTAATCCTACTAATGCATCAGCTATCGACTCTTGAAGCGCTGAATTATCAATAGTGGAATCCATTAGAATGGTTTGGATTTCGTGGATTGACTGCGCCATACTTTTTTTCTCAGGAGCATCAAATGATAAATCGATGCTATCACCAGGCGCTGCTGTAGCATCAAACTCCATACCTTTAATAGTAAAAGGCTGATCTGAGGTATAAGAAACAGAATCGACAACTGCTCCAGTGCCTTGATTGACAAGCTCCGCTTGCCCGGTAGCAAGAAAGTTTATTCGGTAATCGTTATTCGCCGCATTAACCGGGTCGTAATTTTTGTCAAAAAAGGTATCAAATGTTCCTTGCTGCTTAACCGCAGCTGTATTTATCGTAGCGCCAGTAGTGCCATCAACTGAAAATTTAAATCGCGATAGCACGTTTTCAAAAACTTCATATCCGTTACTGGTTGATTGAATCTTCGAGCTATTAGATAGCTGAACAAAGCTCACACCGGGGTCGCCTGCAAAGGTAATGGCATTTCCACCCGCTGCGGGATTATATTCAAATGCCTGATTGCCAGATTGAAAACCTGCATATAAATAATTGCCGTCTGCATCTTGGGTGTTCATCAGATCAAACACTTCGAGTTTGATTTGCTCTAATTCAGCGCCAATTGCGCGCTTATCTGGGTCAGACAATATGCCATTGCCAGATTGAACGATAAGAGTGCGGGCACGGTTAATAGAGTCGGTAATGTTCGTTAGCACAGCCTCTTGCTGCTCAAGTGAGCCTGTTACCAAATCGTTATTCCGCTGGAACTGATTAAGCTCATCAATTTCTTCGGTTAAACGAAGTACCTTCGCAGCGCCAACAGGGTCGTCACTTGGCGTAATAATGCGTTTACCGGAAGCAAGTTGCTCTTGAGTCTTTGCCAAATCGCCCTGATTTTGCATAATCGAGCGCATGTTTTGATCATAAATTTGATTCGTTGATATACGCATAGTTCACCTACCTTGCTGACTGCAAAATGGTATTAAATAATTCTTGAGCCGTCGACAAGATACGTGCTGCAGCAGCATAGCTCTGTTGATATTTTATCAAGTTTGCCGCTTCTTCGTCTAAGCTTACGCCCGACACAGACTCAAACCAATTTTGCGATTGTACTTTCATTGCTTCAGCGGAAGCCAATGAGACACTAGCCATTGATGCATCTTCACCAATACGTCCTACCATAGATGCGTATGCATCTTGGAAAGTTCTTGGCGTATTGGTTGCTTCACTGCTCACCTGTACTTTATTTTCGTTTTGAATAGCGGCTAAATTGAGCGCGTTACTATTGTCGTTAAAGCCATCAGTGTTATAGCTAATCGAAAAACTATCCCCAGCTTTTGGTACACCGTCTAAGCTTAGGTCAAACCCAGGATCTGGGCTTATTCCCGCCTGACTGATAAGGTTATTTAAATTTGTTGTTCCTGTGACCGTGGCTAACACCGTACCACTTCCATCCAACACCTCATAGGTATCTTCAGCTGTAAAGCTAATTTGAGCTGGCGCTGTGTTTAAAAGGCCACCCGCGCCGTCAAAGGCAGAAGTGCCCACTTCGGTATTTGACACTGTTACATCTATTACGTTGGCACTGCCCAAGTTGGTGCTATTTGCTCCAGCTCTGACCGGGTTAGCGAACGCTAAATCTTCTGGGCGATTAGTCGCCATTTCAATGTTGGACGCTACATTTTTTGTTGGCTGAATCAAAAACTCGTTACCAACGGTATAGGCATCTGTTCCAGAGAAGTTGACTTCTATACCACCGCCTAATTCTGCAAACCCCGCTGTTACTGCCACGCTGGGATCAACAATATCCTGCCCCATCCCATCTTTTTTAGGCGTACCATCGGGGTTTAATAGCGTTACTTTAATTTGAGTTGGCATGCCCGCAGACACTGCCATAACCTCAATTCGGTAATCAGCATCGGTTAGCTCTGCTCCTTTTCCTTCTGTAAGCTGCCCAGTAACTATGTAGTCGCCACTAGTGTCTTCATACGCTAAGCCCCTGAAAGAAGGAATATCAAAAATATTACCGCCAATTTGACCGTCTAAATCCATACCCAAGTTATTTTGAGTATTCATCGCATCAGCGAACGCAACCGACAGTTGACCGACGTCACGCATTGTCGGCCCAAGCACTTCGTTGCGATATTCGAACAATCCACCCAATGCGCCGCCAAGGTCACTTTCCAAAATTCGTAACGATGCATTGTTCTTTGTTTGTGAACCAAAGTCAGTTTCTAACTTAATTTCTTTCGTCGTTAAATCCGCACTAGAGCTTAACTCAAAAAGGTTGAATGCACCGTTTTCAAGAACGAGTGACTCACCTGACGTAAGATTAATGGTTACAGCACCATTTTGCGTAGTGCTTTCTTTAACCGTAATACCCATGATAGAAGCAAGCTCGTCGATAGCTTGGTCGCGTTCGTTAAGCAGAGCGCTTGGTTGATCGCTCGTATTGTTACCATTGGCGATAACTATGTTGCGGTTCAAGTCGCCAATATTGCCAATCAAGGTGTTTGCTCGATTCACCATCGACGTGAACTCTAGGTTGAGCTCTTCCTCTTTTTCTAGCATATAATCCGACAAGGTTCTCATTCGGTTATATAAAGACTCTGATTTACTCAGTACTTGTTCACGTGACGCCAAATTGGTTGGGTCATCTGCTGCCGTTTGTAAAGCAGAGAAATACTCACTTAGTCCTTTTGAAATTGAGTTCGCTTCACTTGCCAACAGGTTATCAATAGCCGTTGTTTTGCTAGAAAAGGCTTCCAGTTCTCCTACCGCTGTTATGTCGCGACGTAGCTGATTTTGTGCAAAAACGTTGATAATACGCTCAGTATTGCCGATCTCTACACCGAAGACTTGGCTATTTTGAAGCTCAGTGCGCTCGCGAACATAGCCTGACGTGTTGACGTTGGCAATATTGTTACTGGTCGTTTGTAGTAGCTTACTACTGGCGTTAACACCACTGGTCGCTAATGAGAATAAGTCGACAGAACTCACAATGTAATCTCCAATGCTATGGCATTAACGTGCTGAGACGATCGCTGTTATACACTGCCATTATCTTGCGCGCGTATTCAGGGTCGGTAGCGTAGCCCGCTTCTTGAAGCGCATGGGTATAGCGCGCTGCGTCAGAAGCATTCTCGACAGCATGGCTGTAGCGAGGCTGTGATGTGATAAAGCGTCCATAGTCTTCCATTGCGTCTTCTACTGACGAGTAGGACCTAAAAGCAGCCTTTTGTTTTTGCGGCAGTCCATTGTTAAATTCCAACGTGTCGACTACAGCCTGCTCTCCTTGCCATCCCTTATTTGCTTTGATGCCAAATAAGTTGTGCGAGCTTTCCCCATCCGCTTTATGAATAACAAATTTCCCCCACCCGGTTTCAACCGCGGCTTGGGAAATTATTGCTTTAGGATCCATTCCGTATTTTGCAGCCACTTTCTCAGCTATTGGCATTAGGCTCTCTACAAACTGCTCGGGACTTTCGAACATGGCATCTTTTTGTGCTGACTGGCTGCGAATAGACTGTGAAGAAAGGGCAATATCCTGCGCCTCAGCTACGTTGTACACACGGTTTCTGTTAAGTGATGATAAGTCGCCGTCACTTCTGATTACACTGGCAGGCGTATAGCTATCCTCAGTTTGACCTAACTGTTTAACAATGACATCAGCGAGACCTAAGCCACCACCTGAAGTGAGGTCTGTCGCTAGCTGTTGGTCGTGCATATCACGATAAAACTTAACTTGCTGCGAATTAAATGGGCTATTTTCGTCAGCAAGGGCATCTTGCGCTTTACGCATTGATTTCAACATCATTTGCACAAATATCGCTTCAAACTGCTGGGCAGCTTCTTGCAATACCGTCTCGTCGCCCGACGCAATGGCTTCACGCATTTTGTTTATGCTGCCCATATCGTGGACATTGCGAGCCATATCAAGCTGACTTTTTGTGCTAAGTGATTCCATCGTGCTTATTCCGCTGTGACTTTATTTTACTAACGTCTCGTAAATGCTCTTTGCTCGTTTTAAATAATAACGAGCTCTCCACGCAATGCGCCTGCTTGACGTAATGCTTCCAAAATTGCCATTAAATCGCCCGGCGCAGCGCCCACCTCATTGACCGCGCGCACAAGCTGGTCCAGAGTAACGCCTGGCTCAAACTTAAACATGCGGCTATCTGCCAAATCGACATCAACAATCGACTGAGTGGTAACAGCAGTCTGCCCTTCACCAAACGCGTTAGGTTGAGAAACTTGCTGATTTTCAGAGATGGTCACCGTTAGCCCGCCGTGAGTAATTGCTGCTGGTAACAAGCGAACGTCACTGCCAATAACAATGGTGCCTGTGCGGCTGTTTATTACCACACGCGCTGGCGCATCAGCTGGTGTAAATTCGAAGTTTTCTAAGGTAGCCAAAAAGCCCACGCGCTGACCGACGTCTCGCGGGGCCGACACGCGAACAGACGCTGCATCAATGGGCTTAGCAATAACGTAGCCATTTTCCGGCTGTGCACCTAAGCGCTCGTTGATCGTATCTGCAAGCGACTTGGCTGTTGAGAAATCTGGATAATGGAGGTTAAGCGTTAACGTGTCGCCATTGGCAAAGCCTGTTGGTACAGATTGCTCTACCATCGCACCGTTTGGAATTCTTCCTACCGTTGGCGTATTAACAACAATACGAGAGCCATCACCGCCTTGTGCGCCAAACCCGCTCACGACTAAGCTGCCTTGCGCTACAGCGTAGACTTTACCGTCAACACCGCGAAGAAACGTTTGGAGCAGCGTTCCGCCTTGAAGACTGGCCGCCTCGCCAACTGAAGAAACCGTAATATCAATGGTTTGTCCGGGTTTTGCAAAAGCAGGCAGGTCGGCGTGTACCGCCACTGCGGCCACGTTTCGTATTTTTGGCTTGGTGTTAGCGTCAAGACTGATACCAAAGTTGCGCAGCATGGTTCTGAAACTTTGTTCGGTAAAAGGGCTTTGTTCACCCGTTCCAGGCAAACCTACAACAAGACCATATCCCACTAATTGGTTACTACGTACGCCTTGAATACTCGCTACATCTTTAATGCGCTGCGCACCTGCCTGTAAAGATAAAAGCATTGTGAAAACGGCTAATACTACTGAAAACAAACGCATGTTCACTCTCCTATCCTAAAACCTAAAGAGGCCACCAAGCAGAATCAAAGAACTTGGTTAACCAACCCTTTTCTTGTGCTCGCGCAAAACTTCCCGTACCCGAATATTGGATACGCGCATTTGCAACCTTAGTGGACACGATTTCATTCTCGGGACTAATGTCTGCCGGACGAATGATGCCGGTAAGACGGATATATTCATCGCCCTGATTCAGGGTTAGCCACTTTTCGCCACGAATAACAAGGTTGCTGTTAGGAAGTACGTCGACCACAGTAACGGAGATAGCGCCGTTTAAGCTGTTGCTTTGGTTAGCTGTGGCATCACCGGAGAAATCTCGGGATGAACTTATTCCCAATTGTACGGACTCTCCGCCAATATTTATCGCTTGCCCAGCTAGCCCAGTTATAGGGTTTAGATTGACGTTTGAATCTTTCGCTGTGCTAGTGTCGGCTGATTTGCTCGCTTGGGTATTCTCGCTTAACGTTACAGTGATGATGTCACCGACTCTTCTTGCGGTAACGTCAGAATATAAGTTGTTAGCAAGCTGCGAACGAAAAAGCGAGCCATCTTCTACTACCGTTTCACGCGGGTAATCTGGCACTACCGGTGCAAACGACGGGTCGTTTGCCTGAACGGGAGGCTCGTTTGTACTGGCGCAACCGCCAAGTATCAGAAGTGCAGCAGATAAACCTAAAATACGCATGATGCTACCTACTAAAGTTGCTGAATAACCTGACCAAGCATTTGGTCGACCGATGAGATAACCTTTGAGTTCATCTCATACAAGCGCTGGCTTTCGATAAGGTTTACTAACTCTTCGGTCACGTTTACGTTAGACGTTTCCAACGTGCCTTGTGAGATATAACCCAAACCTTGCAGACCAGGGATCCCCTGAATAGGCGCACCGCTTGACGCTGTCTCTACATAAAGGTTTTGTCCGGTTGGTTGTAATCCGGTTGGGTTAACAAAGTCAGAAATATTAAGCTGACCGAGTACCTGCGGTTCAGCTTGGCCCCGTATGCTCACGCTAATTTCACCATCTTGAGAAATTGTGATTTGTTGCGCATCTTCGGGAATAGCCACTTCAGGCTGAAGCAAAAAACCCGCGCCGGATGTAACAATTTGGCCTTGGTCGTTCAGTGAAAACTGACCATTTCTCGAATATGCTATGGTGCCGTCGGGCTGCAATATTTCAAAGTAACCACGACCTTGAATTGACATATCAAGCGCGTTTTCAGTGGTTAACAGGTTACCTTGCGTATGTGCTTTTTGAGTAGCTACGACCTTCGAGCCTGAACCAAGCATAAGCCCAGAAGGTAGCTCTGTGTCGGCTGACGAACGACCGCCTGGCTGATTGATATTCTGATAAAGCAAATCTTCAAACACCGCGCGGTCTTTTTTAAAGCCCACTGTTGATGCGTTTGCTAGGTTGTTAGACACCACGGCCACATCAGTCTGTGCGGCGTCTAGTCCGGTTTTACTTATCCATAGTGCTGGATGCATGTTAACCTCCGACGTTGCTCATAGGGCAACGGTGATAAAAATTCTTTTACAGGATGCGTAGTAGCTGATTACCGCGAGTATCAAGCTCTTCTGCTTGCTTCATCATTTTGACTTGAAGCTCGTAGTGACGCTGCAGACTTATCATGTCCACCATTTCGTCAACAGCATTAACGTTGGAACCTTCAAGCATGCCTGACATTACTTTTACGTTGGCATTGGCTGGCGCTATTGAGCCATCTTCCATTCTAAATAAGCCGTCGTTCCCACGTTCCATGTCTGCATAGTTTGGGCTAACCAATTTAAGTCGCCCCACTTCTTCAATAACATTGGCAGGGGCACCTAACTGTCTCATTGACAACGTGCCATCGGCCGCAATATTGAGATTATCTAAAGGAACAGGAAGGAATATTGGCCCATTGTCACCAAGCACGACGCGATCGTGGATATCTGTCAAAATTCCGTCATCGCCTAACTTGAAATTTCCATCACGCGAGTAAGCTTCTTGACCATTTTGATCTTGTACAGCGAACCAACCATCACCTTGGATGGCTACGTCTAAGTCGCGGTCTGTTTTAATCATCGGACCCGACTCGTAATTATTCGACGGGCTTTCTGTCATGGAAAACACGCGAGTCGGCAAACCTTCGCCGTAGGCCGGCATTGACCTTGCCTGCTCTAACTGCGCTCTGAATCCCGTTGTCTGTGCATTAGCCAAGTTATTGGCCCTAATCCCTGTTCCGAGTAGGTCTTGGGAGGCGCCACTTGCTGAAATATAGAGAAGTTTGTCCATGACTGACTTTTGACTCTGATTAAACCTTAAACAAGATTTTGCAAAGGCAGTGCCAATCTGTGGATATTTAGTGCAATTGAAAAATAAGGGCGGTATTAAGTTGATATATATAGAAAAATAAAAAGGTCGCATTGTTGCGACCTTTCTAAATCGGGTAAAATAGGTACGGTTTTCCGCGCCTAAAATTTGCCGCTTAGCAATCTGCTAATGTGGCTTACTGCAAACTATCGAATGTTAAGGATAGTCTGGTTTAGCGAGTTGTTCACTTCAAGCGCACGCGAGTTTGCCTGGAAGTTACGCTGAGCGATAATCATGTCAATGAGCTCAGTGGTAAGGTTAACGTTGGCTTGTTCCAGCGCCGAAGAGTTAATTTCACCGAAAGTACCGGTTGTTGCTTCCCCTGCTAGTGCCTCACCTGAAAGAATACTTTCCTTCCACTGAGTACTGCTCTCTTGAGTTAGGCCTTGTTCATTAGAAAAGCGAACCAAAGCGACACGAACAATAGGTTCAGACGTACCATTAGAGAACGTTGCACGAACCAAGCCATCCGGACCAATGTCGATACCCGTTAATCGACCTACAGGTAAACCGTCTTGTTCTAGTGAAGTAACTTCAAACGCAGAGGCGAACTGAGTCGGCTCATTAGGTGTGGCGCTGTTCACGTCCAAGTTAAAATCGATGCTAATTTGTTGATTTGGGTCAGAACCATTTGCCAATATGCCAGCACCTAGCGCTTCAGTTTGCATTTTAAAGTCTAACGTAGCATTGCCGTCTGGTGTTTCCATACCAGAAAAGTCACCGCCTTGAGAGAAGATAAGCTTAGACGCAGTTACTGCATTACCTGTATTTCCACCTACTGAGTTAACCGCTGTAGCTGGGTCGGTATCATTACCAGCAGAGTCGGTCATATCAACAAGTGTGTCGTCAATCGCGGTAGCGACATACCATTCGTTATCAACGCCTGGTGAACCGTCTTTTATGAAGTAATAGGTCATAACATGGCTATCACCCAGTGAATCATAAACAGTTACCGAGGTTGCTGCGTTATAAGTCAACGGATCTTCAGGGTTGAAGTCTTGTGGGTCTAGGCCAGCGTCGCCAGCAGGAAGGTTCATACGAATATCAACCTCTGAGGTTTGTTGCGGTGAACCCGAAGAGTCAGGAATACGAACAGGCTCGGTAGTACTTAGCGCAACAGATGCACTGGTTCCATCAGCGTTTACCGGGAAGCCCAGAAGGTTGTCACCATTACTGTTTACCACGAAGTTGTCACTATCGAGCTTAAACTGGCCGGCACGAGTAAATGAAAAGTCACGTGATGTAATTTCAGGTACTGTCGCAAAGAAACCGTTACCTGTAATCGCAAGGTCTAACGACGTATTCGTAAACTGAAGGCTACCTTGAGAAAATTGCTGTGCAACTTCCTGAGTTAGTACACCGTCACCCACTTTCGTTTTACCACCTGCTAACAGTGATGCCGCATAAACATCGCCAAATTCAGCACGAGATTCTTTAAAGCCAACAGTATTTACGTTTGCGATGTTGTTGGCGGTTACATCCAAATCTTTTTGTGCGGCCGATACGCCACTCAGTGCAATATTAAAAGACATTATTGATTCTCCTACTAACTGCCGATTTGAATGACGTCATCAAGATTGATACTGACATCACCATCCAAATTCAAAATTACGCCTTGGCCACTACCTGCCAAGCTTACACTTCCAACATGGCGATTCACGGCGGTATTCAGCTGAACACCTTCTCCATTTAGCTCACCAGTAGCACTGATAACATATTCACCAGGTGCCATCTGATTGCCATGCTTATCTTTGCCGTCCCATTCGAACTCAATGTTGCCCGCACTTTGTGTGCCAGCATCAATGGTTTTAATCACTTCACCAAATTGGTTCTCGATAGTGATCGTCATGTTTTGAACTGTTTTCTCATTTACGATGACACCCGAGATACCGTCGCCCTCATTGGCCATATAGCCTACGTTACCTTGTACCAGCACGTTTTGTCCGATAAGACTAGAGGCTTGTAACGCTTGATTCGAAGTCATTGAGGCTGCGAATGATTCAAACTTCTCGTTAAGCTGTGAAATGCCGTCAGCCATAGTAAATGACGTCATCTGCGCCACCATTTGGTCATTGTCAACCGGTGCAGTAGGATCCTGATTGGCAAGCTGTTCCGTTAACATCGAGAAGAAATCTTCTTGAGTTAACTGCTGCTCGGTGCCATCGGCAATCTTGACAGTTTCTTCCTGCCAATACAGATCAGTATTTAAGCCGGTGTTGTTTATGGTATTCACTGATTAATCCTCACATTATCCAAGCGGCAAATTACTGCCCTTGACCTAACTGCAGTACGCGGCGGAATATACGTTTCGTGGTATCTGCAACCTGTACGTTTGTTTCGTACGCTTTAGAGGCTGACATCATATTTGCCATCTCTTCTACGATGTTTACGTTAGGCTTATAGATGTAACCATTTTCATCTGCCATCGGGTTATTAGGCGCATACTCCACATTCAGTGGCGCGTCGCTTTCTACGATACCTTTAACTTGAACACCTGCGCCTTTAGACTGGTCGCGCATAGCGTCTTGCAAGGCAGTTGCGAAAACTGGATGGCGAGCTCGATAGGTTTCGTCATAGCTGCTGCTTACCGAGTTTGCGTTGGCGATGTTACTGGCCGTGGTATTTAGACGTACATTTTCCGCCTCCATACCCGTACTCGAAATTTGCATTACATTAAATAAACTCATGACTATTGACCTCCTGAGCTAAGCGCTTTTTTCATGCCTTTAATTTTTCCGTTTAAAAATTCGAGGCTGGCTTGGTAGCGCAATCCATTATCTAAGAACCGATTTCTTTCCGCTTGAACCTCAACTGTGTTGCCGTCTCCGGTATCTGGTTGAGTTGGAATGCGGTATTGCATGTCAAAGTTTGCCGCTACCGACGTAGAATTGCCGCTTAGGTGGCGACTATCTGTCCGTACCATTCCTGAAGAAGCATGATTGGCTGTACCGCCAGAAGCCTCTCGCATGGCTGACTGCATTGCTTTATTAAAATCAATGTCTCGCGCTTTATAACCAGGCGTGTTTGCGTTGGCTAGATTTCCGGCAATCACTTCCATACGCTCGGTGCGTATAGTTAGCGCTGACTCATGAAAGCCAACCAGCTTATCTAGGTTAATAGCCATAACATGACCTCTGACATACTTTAAATTCGTTACATGATGACAAGGCAAACGGTAAATGTAGATATTGAACTTCGCCGTTTAACTGTCGTTTGTAGAAATAGTTAGCAAGGCAGATGCCATAATGAGATTTTGACGGAGGAGATAATGTTAGAGAGTCGACCTGATCTTAAAAAAAGTATTATTTATCAGGCCGATAAGTTAGATCATTTTTTTTTGATAGTAGAGGCCTGGGTGGCACTTAACCATACTATAGGTATCACTTGCAGCACTGATCGATTCAGAGGCGCCAAGGAATAGCACACCCTGAGGCTGCAACTGTCCGGCAATTTGTTGCAGGATACGCTGTTTTACTTCTGCCGAAAAATAAATCAAAACATTGCGGCAAAAAACGATGTCAAAACGGCCAAGTGCTGCATAGCTTGAAAGAAGATTTAAGCTTCTAAAGCTCACCATACGTCGAACGTCAGGTTTTACCTGCATAAGTCCACTTTCATTTTGCTGGAAAAAAGCCTGTCTCCTTTGAGGAGACAATCCCCTTGCAAGGGACAGTTCGTCATAAATACCTAACTCGCACTTTTGCAACATTTCTGACGATAAATCAGTAGCAACAATCTCAACACCCGCTCTTAATGCACCTGGCCTTTGGCGCTGATATTCAAGTACAGACATCGCAATAGAATAAGGCTCTTGTCCAGACGAACAAGCGGCACTCCATATGCGAAGCTTCTGATTTTTTGCCGATAGTGTTGGTAGCAACTCTTTTACAAGTAAATCGAAGGGATAGTTGTCTCGAAACCACAACGTTTCGTTTGTGGTCATTGCGTCAATAACGTTCTGTAGTAAAGTTCTGTCGAACCCTTTCACAACCACGTCAATCAGTTCGTCAGCAGACTCATACTTATGCTTATGCTTGTAGAGTAATGAAGCTAAACGGCTGCGCACTAGGTATTGTTTATTATCACCTAATACTATGCCGCATTGCTTTTCCAAAAACTCTCTAAACTTGAGGTAACTTGCTGGCGAAACGTCTTTATTAGCCAATCCTATCTTGCTCCGTTATTCGCACTCAAGCCACTTTTGTACCGCGGTAGCAAGTTCATCGGGGTGAAATTTCGCGATAAATTCATCAGCCCCTACTTTCTGCACCATAGCTTGGTTGAAGACACCACTGAGCGACGTATGCAATACAACATGAAGCTTTTGAAGTTCAGGCGTATTCTTAATTTCGGCGGTTAGTGTATAGCCGTCCATTTCTGGCATCTCGATATCTGAGACCAGCACGCCTACACGGTTCGTTACATCGCCATACTCTTCCGCAATTTCTTTAAGCCTGTTTAATGCTTCAAGACCGTTTTTAGCTAGCTCAATTTCTAAGCCTAGTGAAGTTAGGGCCTTTTTAACTTGGTTTCGCGCTACCGCAGAGTCATCTGCAATAAAGATAATTTTGTTTTCTTGGCCTTCGGTTGTCAGACCTTCTGCCACCTCTGAACTTACTTCGGCATTCAACGGAGAAATTTCATTTAAAATTTTCTCAACGTCTAGAATTTCAATAAGTTCATTTTCAACTTCAGTCACCGCCGTTAAATAGCTTGCTCTGCCGGTACCTTGAGGTGGCGGCATGATCGCATCCCAATTGGTGTTGATAATACGCTCTACGGCACCCACCAAAAAGCCCTGAACTGAACGGTTATATTCCGCAATGACAATAAAGGCATTAGAGAGATCTTCAATTTTACGGCCGCGTGTTGCCATACTTAAATCAATGACCGATATGGTTTGACCACGGATGTGCGCCACACCACGAACCAACGGGTTTAATTTCGGCATTGCTGTTAGCGGAGGACACTGAAGCACTTCCCGCACTTTAAAAACGTTAATTCCAAAGCGTTGGCGGCCGTTCAGTCTAAACAGCAGCAACTCTAAGCGATTCTGCCCAACAAGCTGCGTGCGCTGGTTTACTGAATCTAAAATCCCCGACATAGGTCACCTCTAAGTAATACTGGGCATGATCATTGCCTCTTATGATAAAGATAGACAATATCACTAAATTTTTGCAGGTCAAACGACAGAAAAATGACACTAATTAGCATTTTTCAGTCTTTAGTAGGGTTTATACCTTAACTTAGTCAATGATCCTGCGTTGACGCTCGTGCTTGTAAACCTTATGGATTTACTTTGGCTGTTAGTTATTTGCACTAAGCAAACCGGCCGTATTGAGCATAGTCAATAACTTGTAAACTGAACACGAAAAGTCATGATGAAAAATATGAACGCCAAAACGCGCCTTACATTCACACGATTACTGTCATTGACCGTTTTCAGTGTGCTTTCTATGAACTGCTTGGCGACACAAACCAATCACAAACAGGTTGAAGAAGGTGCAAAACAATACCTAATAAATCAACTTGCTGATAATACGCAGGATACTAGCATTGATGTATCTATTGTGAAGATAGACGATAGGATAAATATTCCTGACTGCCCAACTGGGTTCGAATACAATGCGTCGCAAGAAGCGCTGAGCCAATCGTATATTTCAGTTAGAGTGAGCTGCAGAAACAATGAATGGTACCTTTTTACCAGCGGGCAAGTAACGCGTACCAAAGAAATTGTTGTCACTCAAGGCGCAATAAGTCCAGGAACCGTACTGACATCATCGAATCTGTCTCTGGCAAAAGTTGATGTAAGACGATTACGCCATACCGCATTTACTGAGCTAGAAGCGCTTATTGGGGCTAGAATAAAACGCCGAGTGACTGACGGACAAGCTATACAGTCAAATATGCTATGCTTTGTGTGCAAAGGCGACAGAATTACCATAACTGCTGAGGTAGCAGGTATGGAAGTGAAAACAGCCGGAATCGCTCAGCAAGACGGTGTCGTTGGTGACAATATTAAGGTAATTAATGCCAGTAGCCAAAAGGCGGTGATAGCAAGAGTCGCAAGCCCTGAAGAAGTCGTGATACACTTATAAACGAGGTAGCGAATACCTACTTTTTTGTTCACAATTTAGCTAAAGAAATTAGCCAAAAGGCCGATACACTTTACAGAGGCGAAAAAGTAGTGAGGACTAATTATGGCAATTAACAATATAAACAATGGGTTACCGAAAACACCCGTTGATAATGGAAAGGTTGCGCAGCAAAACCAAACGCAGCAATCTCCACAGCAGGCATCAACACAGGCTGCGCAAACCGCATCAGTTCCGCGTCAGGATTCTGTATCGTTGACGCAATCTGCTCAGCAGCTCAACCAGGTTCAGAAGAAAGGTTCGGAAGCGCCTGTGAACCAAGATAAAGTCGATCGCCTTAAGCGAGCGATTCAAAGTGGCGAGTATAAAGTTAATCCTGAAGTGCTTGCCAACAAGATTGCAAAACTAGAAGGTGAGATTTTTGGCGCTAAATAGTGAGCGACAAAACTCGTAACTAACCAGAAGAGAGCTAACGTGACTGAACAAGCAAGCCAATTGACACAAGCACTAATAAAGCAAGTGGAGCAACTGTCTTCACTTGCCGTATTGCTTGAAAAAGAATTGCAACTTATCAGTTCGCGAGACGCCGAATCTTTAATGAATTTGTTAGACGAAAAGACAGCACTGTTAACGTCTATTCAGGCTCTCGATGGAAGCATTGAGCGCACAATTAGCGATCAAGGCTCAATGTCAGAAGAAGATGATGCATTAATGGCTAATGCAAAGAAACTTCTGGACGATTGCAAATACCGCACGCAGGTCAATCAAAAAGCCGTAGAGCAAGGACAGCTACGCCTCACACACTTACGTAACTTGATGATGGAAGTTCGTGCCAAAGAATCGCTCACCTATGACAAAAAAGGAAAGCCGAAAGGCGGGACTTTAGGGTCGGGAGTGAGCGCCTAATTTTTTTGCGATTTCAGTAAACCCCACTCAGCGAGCTTTAACCATTAAGCCTTAACCGGTAAAAGTAAATTATACCTCTGTGAATTTGCGCATGTTTTAAGACTTCACGATACAGCCACTTGCGCAAACTCCCCTTTCGCTAACGTTTAATAATACTTAACATCCTTTACTCGGCGCGGTTTTGCGGTCGACAGATATATATCGTAAACCTGCTGCATATCTAAAGCGAGTTCGGTGACGTATGTATCTTCACCTACCGGATAGGCTTTTACGACTTCAGCGCCTCTAATGACCCCCTCTACAGATGCTCGCAATGTTTCGCTATCTATAACCAAGTGAGACAGAGACTGATTGCCTTCAATTTTTTGACCATAGACTTGTTCAGTGAGCTCTCGGTATGCATCTAATTTTGACGCTTTCATCGCCATTATAAGCTTCATGCTGTCGCTTTCGCCATGCTGAGAAGAAATCGGCGCATAGCCTACCGCCTTGAGCACGGGATAGCTTTCTGGTTCTATTGTTTCCCACTCAACGTGTTTATCAATAATGCCGCATCCACCAGTGCTTATTGCTAAACCAAGAAAGCAAGACAGCAGTAGCGATTTTGATTTATGTATTTTTTTCAAGCACATAGTTTCATTTCCAAATTGCATTATTAATAAAATCAAATGTGTAGTTACGCCGCTCTCGTCGGTGGCCGCCTTGTAACTACGAGATACTGCCATACTCGCGGTAGCAGATTTTGACATATCTAAACTGACGCTTTTTACAAACCTTTAGCAAGATACGCGTTGCAAGATATGTGCAAGATATGCGCCCGATTGATTTAATGGCGACGAAACCACATCAACTGGCACTCTTTTCGCATGCTTAGCCTTATAAACCGGGCGCTTTGCATAGCGCAGTTAGACAAAAACCTCCAGAGGTGTGCGGTGCGACATATTAGCAAAACAACGCTGGTAACTATTTTAAATGCTGTCGTGGCGGTAACTTGCCTGTTTGCATTTTTCGTTGGGCAAGCAAATGCCGTGTGGTACGAGGCTATAGGACAGGCTGTGGTGCGAAATGGTGATAAGGAAACTGCCAGACATGCGGCTACCCAAGAGGCACTTAAGCAAGCCATGCTTTTTGCAGGCGCATCAGTTCATAGTGTCGCCAAGCTTACAAATGGTCTTCTTAAAAATGAAGAGATGACCATTCGCTCTACCGGCGAAGTTGAACAACTGGAACTAGTTGATGAAGTTTATAGCGACGATGTGATTACGGTAAGTATTCGCGCTGATATTTTTCCAAGAGAAAAAGTGTGTGCCGCACAAAATGACCAAAAACATTTCGCTACCACACATTTCAGGGTACGTAACAGAGCACAACTAACACAGGGTAATATTCCCAATTTCGATGCTTCATTCACCCAGCAGCTAGCGCAGGCCATGCGAAATAAAACTGAAAACCTAGATATTATCTATATCGCGCCACATACTGCAAAATTTGACAGTCGATATACTGACCAAAATGTACGCACGCTTTCAGCGCAAAGTAATACTCAATTTGTGCTGGTGGGCATAATAGATGATTTAAGCGTGACACGGGAAGAGGCTTCGGTTTTTACACCGTGGCGTGAAGGTACTTCTCGACGCTCCTTTGCTATGACCATTCAAGTCTATGACGGCATTAATGGAGGCCTGTTGTTGACTAAGTCTTATCAGAACCAAGGAGAATGGACATTCGACAGATTCGAAGATGTTGATGAGTTTTCGACGAAATTTTGGCAGTCGCTTTATGGGCAAACCGTCAACGCGACAATAGCAGAAGCGATTGAAGACATAAAAGAAGCCACTGCATGCCAGCCAATGACAGGCAGAGTGATTAATGTTGCCGGCGATAAAATTTCTGTATCGTTAGGCAGAGACAATGGCATTTCTGAAAAAGATGAACTATACCTTTATCAAGCTAAAGAGATTGTCGATAACCGTGGCCGTAAATACTTACAGTACTCGCTATATCCTGGCAAATTTGTAGTGAGTAGTGCCTACGGTAATTCGTCTCTAGTAGTAAACGAAGGTGCAGGAATTATCGCAAACATTCAAGAACACGATTTTGTAGTAAAAAAATAGTCTTTCTCGATCTGCCTTAAACAGTTTAGAGTTCCCAGTTTATATAGTACTTTCGTCATCTAAGTGAATTAATTGCCTTTGGAAAGGTATCGAATATCAATTACTTCAAGCATTGAATAAAGCGTATCTATAATATTTTGCTTCAATTCGTTTTTGTAAGAATCCAAACTATCATAGGGAATTTGTTCAACAAAACATGCTGTTTTGTCCAACAGCGGCATATAAAATTAACAAATTGAACAATCCCCATACACTGCTCTTTAGATTTACGAGACTAGCGGTGCACTTTGATATTTAAAAATACGCTGACCATAGCCAAAGCCCTCGTATCTACGAGGGCTTTTTATATGCATTAGAAAACCAGGCCATGGGCTCATTACTTTCACGTCAATGACAGAGACATTCTTCTCATAGCGCTGCACCTCGTTGACAAAGGGTTTCGTATTTTCCCGAACTCCGTATAATAAAACTCCCTACGCATTAGGTCCCCATAGTTTAATGGATAAAACAAGGCCCTCCTAAGGCTTAGATGTTGGTTCGATTCCAGCTGGGGACGCCATTAATTGCGCAACGGTTCTGCTTTTTAGTAAAGATGCTTATACACACCGTCGCCTGTAATATTGAAGAATTTATTATACTTTGGTTGTAATTTAGCCAATTTAAGTAATACTCTTCAAAACAGGAGAGCATTATGACTTTCGATTTCCCCCCACCTGATAACGCTGATAGTTGTTCCGAAACAGCTGAGCAGTGCCCATTTTCTGAAGAAGAGTGGGATGCTATTGAAGCTTTAGCGGAACCCGGTGCCATTTACTAAACGATGATTTTTGGAATTTAATCCCCACTTTAGAATTACACTGCAATCGACGGTGCTGCTATTCGTTGCGCCCGGTGATATATCGAGCGGTTATGCTCTATAGACCAACGGGGCAGAAATAGCGTATAAAAGATAGAGAAGTAGCTTATACGGGGATTAATATGAGCCAATTTGAAAACGACGATATCGATTCGTTTTTTGCAGAAATGCAAGATGTAAAACCAATCGCTTCAGATGATAAGGCTTTGTTACACGATCCTGAAAAGGCGCTCGCAGAAAAGCAGAAACGTGCCGCCAGGCAGATGAGCACCCGCGAAAAACTCGCTAATCCACTGAGCATGGAAGGTGTAAAGCCGGTACCCCCTGATGATTTCATACACTTCCAGCAGCCCGGTATTCAAGACGGCGTTTTTAAAAAACTTCGCCTTGGTAAATACCCTCTAGAGGCCAACGTAACACTTTCAGGAAAAACCTTAGAACAAAGCCGAGACCTGGTTTATAGCACCATTAAATCTAGTCACGAACGCGGGGTTCGTGCACTGCTCATAAAACATGGAACAGGTGAAAATAGCAAACCCTTTCCCGCTTTGAAAAAAAGTTATGTTAACCATTGGCTAAGAGAACTAGACGAAGTCATTGCCTACCATACGGCTCAACCGATGCACGGAGGCTTTGGTGCTACATATGTGCTTTTGAAAAAGCATCCGCAGCAGAAATTAATTAACAGAGAAAAAAATAAGAAAGGATAAAATGAGAGGCAAGAACTCGTTGAGTCAGCTTTGCTTTTTTGGGCTTGTCTTTAGGTGTAGCTTTTAGGCTTTTCTCATGAAGCGCTATATGCTGAACGTTTTTATTGTCCCCTAATGATTAACGCCCGTATCAAGCAACTTGATACGGGCGTTAGAATTTTTCTTTCAGACTACTTAACTGAAGACTGCACACTTAGCGTTGTTGGAGCTTCGGCAGACTTCGCAGATGTGCTAAAAACAGCAGTTACGAACATCAGCACTACAGCTACAGCCACTCCGGTTAAGCCAAACCCTTTAGAAGAACGATTCATCGGTCGTCTCTTATTATTTAAACCAGCCGGCACATGCCTTTCACTGGTACAACCCTAACTCAACTCCTGTAACCTAATTGCATTCCTTGCTTGCACTACAATAGATCAGTGACAAACTGATGACAAGGGCAAAAATCAGATTTTTGACACTTTGCCAAAGCTTTGACACCTATTTATGGTATGAACGTTTATTAAACAGTATTTTTTCGAAAGATAAACAGGGGTTTCCCCCTGTTTTTATCGAACCAACAGTGCTTTGTTACCCAACAAATTTACGGGCATTTCTAAAGATACGCATCCACGCGCCGTCTTCTTGCCAATCGTCTGGACGCCACGAGTTTGCGACGGCTCTAAATACACGTTCAGGGTGCGGCATCATGATGGTGCTTCGCCCGTCCTGTGAAGTTAAGCCTGTGATCCCCTGCGGTGAACCATTCGGGTTTGCCGGATATTGCATGGTTGGCTTGCCGTAGTTGTCTACATAACGCATCGCCACCTGCGCGCCTACTTGTGACAGCGCGTTGTCATTGGCAAATTCAGCCTGACCTTCACCGTGCGACACAGCAATAGGCATACGCGAACCTGCCATGCCATCAAGCAGCACAGACTTAGACTCCATCACTTCGACCATTGCAACACGAGCTTCAAATCGCGCCGACTGATTGGTCACGAAATGTGGCCAATGCTCAGTACCTGGAATCAGTGATTTAAGGTTCGATAGCATCTGACAGCCGTTACACACACCTAAGCTGAACGTATCGTTACGGTTGAAGAAGCCTTCAAACTGGTCGCGAGCCATGCTGTTGAACAATATAGATTTCGCCCAACCTTCACCTGCACCTAATACATCGCCGTAAGAGAAACCGCCACAAGCCGCAAGGCCCGCAAACTGTTCAAGGGTAATGCGACCGGCCAACACGTCACTCATGTGCACATCGATAGCATCAAAGCCTGCACGGGTAAATGCAGCCGCCATTTCTAGATGCGAGTTTACGCCCTGCTCTCTTAATATCGCCACTTTGGGCTTAACGCCTTTGGCAATATATGGCGCTGCTACGTCATCGTTTACATCATAAGACAACGCAGCATGCAAACCTGGGTCGGCAGCATCTTGCTTTGCCGCGTGTTCTTGTTCAGCGCACCCTGGATTATCGCGAAGCTTTTGCATTTCAAACGTGGTTTGTGCCCACGTTGTACGCATTGATACGCGGCTATCTGCAAGTACAGCAACGCCACCGCGACTAAACTCAATCATGTCGGTGCTATTAAGCGTACCGATATCGTGAGTCAATTCAGTTAAACCGAATTCAGTCAGTACTGCGTTAACGACATCCATATCGCTTTCAAGCACTTGGATTACGCCACCGAGTTCTTCATTGAACAAAACGGCAATGTCGTTTCCAACTAGGCTATCAAGGTTAATGCTTACACCTGTTTTACCAGCAAAGGCCATTTCAGCAACGGTGGTAAACAGGCCACCGTCTGAACGGTCGTGATAAGCACACACCAAGCCTTTTTCAATTAACGTCTGCATTGCGTCAAAGAAGGCTTTAAGGCGAGTTGCAGAGATCACATCTGCTGGGCTATCACCAAGCTGAGTATAGACTTGTGCCAGGCAGCTTGCGCCCAAGCGATTTTTACCTTCGCCCAAATCGAGTAACAGCAAGCGGCTTGCGCCTTTGTCTGTACGTAGCTGAGGCGTTAGGGTTTTGCGAATATCTTTTACTGCGCCAAAGGCTGAAATAACAAGTGATAGCGGAGAAGTCACCGCTTTATCTTCACCGTTGTCATTCCATGCCGTTTTCATCGACATAGAGTCTTTACCTACAGGAATGGTTAAACCTAGCTCTGGGCACAGCTCCTCACCTACGGCTTTCACCGCTTCGTAAAGGCCCGCATCTTCACCTGGGTGTCCAGCTGCTGCCATCCAATTTGCAGACAGTTTAATGCGCTTAATATCGCCAATGTTTGCTGCGGCAATATTGGTTAACGCTTCACCCACAGCAAGACGTGCAGACGCGCCGTGCGATAGTAACGCGACAGGCGTACGCTCACCCATTGACATCGCTTCACCGTGGTAGGTGTCAAACGCTGTTGCAGTAACCGCCACATCTGCGACAGGCACCTGCCATGGGCCTACCATTTGGTCGCGACTTACAAGGCCGGTAACCGAGCGGTCGCCAATGGTGATAAGGAAGGTTTTCTCTGCCACGGTAGGCAAAGACAAAATGCGATTTGCTGCATCACTTAATGTAATGCCTGCCTCATCTAGTGCTGGCGAGCTTACCTTGGTTGAACTTACGTCTCGGTGCATTTTAGGCGGCTTGCCTAAAAGTACATCTAGCGGCATATCAATAGGTTTGTTGTCAAACTGACTGTCGTTTAGATTGAGGTGCTGCTCGGCAGTCGCTTCACCCACTACCGCAAATGGCGCGCGTTCGCGGGCACAAATTGCTTCGAATACAGGCATATTTTCCGGTGCAACAGATAATACATAGCGCTCTTGGGATTCGTTACACCATAGCTCTAAGGGTGTCATACCAGGCTCATCAGACAATACTTTTCTAAGCTCAAAGTTACCGCCGCGGCCACCGTCATTGACCAGCTCAGGCAGTGCATTTGAAAGACCACCTGCGCCCACATCGTGGATAAACTGAATAGGGTTGTTATCCCCTAGCTGCCAACATGCATCAATCACTTCCTGACAGCGACGCTCCATTTCAGGGTTGTCTCGCTGTACTGAAGCAAAGTCTAAGTCTTCGTTTGATTGGCCAGATGCCATTGATGAGGCTGCACCGCCGCCAAGACCAATGTTCATTGCAGGGCCGCCAAGCACAATAAGCTTAGCGCCTACCGTAATATCGCCTTTTTCAATATGCTCGCGACGAATATTACCTAAACCACCAGCTAACATAATAGGTTTGTGATAGCCGCGCACTTCAACACCGTTGAAGCTATTAACTTCTTGCTCAAAGGTACGGAAATAACCCAGTAGCGCAGGACGACCAAATTCGTTGTTAAACGCTGCGCCACCCAGTGGACCTTCAAGCATAATATCAAGGGCGCTTACAATGCGCTGTGGCTTGCCGTATTCGAATTCCCACGGCTGTTCAGCACCAGGAATACGTAAGTTAGATACGGTAAAACCAACCAAACCCGCTTTAGGTTTTGAACCACGACCAGTAGCACCTTCATCACGGATTTCACCACCAGAGCCTGTTGCCGCACCTGGGAAAGGTGAAATTGCTGTTGGGTGATTATGGGTTTCTACCTTCATCAAAATATCAATATTTTCATGATGGTATTCGTATTGGTGTGACTGCGGGTTCGGGAAGAAGCGACCTGCTTGCCATCCTTCCATTACCGCTGCGTTATCTTTGTAAGCTGAATAAACGTGATCAGGTAACAACTCGTAGGTGTTTTTGATCATTTTAAACAGCGACTTCTCTTGGTCCTCGCCATCAATGGTCCAGCTAGCGTTAAATATTTTGTGGCGACAGTGTTCAGAGTTTGCTTGCGCAAACATATAAAGTTCAACGTCAGTCGGGTTTCTGCCTAGCTTAGTAAAGCTATCAAACAGGTAGTCAATCTCATCATCAGCTAAAGCAAGGCCTAACGACACATTTGCATTAACCAGCGCGTCTTTGCCTTCGCCTAATACATCTACACTGGTAAAAGTATTGGCTTCGGTATGTGAAAACAGTACCGCAGCTTCATCAGTATTGGTAAACACTGATTCGGTCATTCTGTCGTGTAAGAAACTAGCGATAAGCGCAAAATCATCTTCACTCACAGCGTTTTCTGTCTCTATATAAAACGCACAACCACGTTCTATGCGGTTGATATTTTTTAGGCTGCAGTTGTGAGCGATGTCGGTGGCTTTAGAAGACCAGGGAGAGATAGTGCCGGGGCGAGGAGTAATGAGGAAGAAGGTTCCAGAAGGGGTTTGTGCTTGCCTCGCGGGGCCGTAAGTGAGCAGCTTCTCGAGTATCTCTATTTGCTGCTTAGACAAGTCACCTTGGGAATCGACTAGGTGAACATATTCGCTATATAGGTTTTTAACCCTAACGCCGGATTGACCCAGCTTTGCAATCAGTTTAGTTTGGTTAAACTCTGATAGTGCAGGAGCGCCTCGAAGGACCAACATATTGATTTACCTGGTTTGTTAGAAACAACGACCACCAATGCGACGCGTTGCCTCTTGGATTGATGAGTATTTCGGCGCGGATTATAGAGTAATTATGCGCAGTAAGTAACCTCATAACGCGCTTACATGAACTTTTTTTTAAACTTAGATGGTTTAATGACAACAAGTAAAGGTCTATGCAGTCACAAGACTATAAAAAACGATTAAAACTACAGTTAATAATCATATTATCTATTGCTGTTATGAGTTGTGGCGTACCTTCCGTACCCACTGCCCTCTCTTCATTGTTGGAACGAGAATCGATTCGCGTGGGAACCGTTTATGGTGCAGGAACATTTTATAACGGTGCAGAGGGGCCGCAGGGTTTTGAATATGAACTGCTGGCAGGATTTGCCGATTACCTTGGCGTAACACTTGACCTGTACCCGTTTTACAGCTACGAAGTCATGCTGGGACAATTAGAAGAAGGTAACCTAGACATTGTCGCAACTGGCGATGCGGTAACGCCTTCACTTAAAAGTCGTTTTGCTTACGGTCCAGCCTATCAACACGTTCAGCAAGAGCTCGTCTTCCAAGCAGGGACATCGAGACCTAGAGACTTATTAGAACTTGATGCCCCTATTATTACTGTGGCAGGTAGCAGCCAAGCTCACTTACTGTCTAGTTTATTAGGCGAGGTAACCGACCAAGCAAGTGATAGTGAAAGCCCAATAATAAAAACCCAACTTGTTACCACCGAAGATTCTGACTCTGAAGAACTGTTGCAACAAGTTGCCAATGGCGACATTGCTTATACGGTAGCAGACAGCAACCGTCTAGCGCTTCAGCGCAGGCGATATCCTAACTTAGCCGTAGCAAAAACCCTTAATAAAGATATGCCGATGGCGTGGGCGCTCCCATTGCATCAAGATGACTCCGTGAAAGCTGCGCTGATTGAATATTTTGGTACTGTACATCAGTCAGGCTGGTTTACGGTGTTAGAAGACAAATACTTTGGCCATATTCGCCAGTTCGATTACGTCGACAGTCGCGCGTTTAATTATGCCGCCGAGACAGCACTTGCCCAATACAAACCCTTATTTCAACAGTATGCAGGTGAATTAGACTGGCGGCTGCTAGCAGCCATGAGTTATCAAGAAAGTCACTGGGATAGTGATGCTATTTCAAGAACTGGCGTTCGCGGTCTAATGATGCTCACCATGGATACGGCAAGTGACTGGAACGTAGATGACAGAACCGATCCTGAACAAAGCATTCGCGGAGGCTCTCGTTATTTTGCCAGTTTGCTCAATCGTATACCCGCGCGAATTAGCGAGCCAGATAGAACCTGGATGGCTATGGCGTCGTATAATATCGGGATGGGTCATTTAGAAGATGCGCGGGTACTTACCGAGCAACAGGGCGGTAACCCTGACTTGTGGGTAGATGTGAAACGCCGCTTGCCACAATTGAGGCAAAAGAAATATTACCGCACTACACGCTATGGCTATGCAAGAGGCGATGAAGCGTTACAGTATGTGGAAAATATTCGCCGTTATTATGACAGCTTAGTATGGTTGGACGAACAAGGAAAAATTTGACGCAGTTCACCTTGCTTCTCTCTTGAAAACTGTCATTTCGATGTCATCTTTGTACTGTACCCTAAAAAGAAGTCAGTCAGACACTGACTTACTTTCTCAGAATAATTATTTTCTCAACGATGACAAGCTCTAAAAGAGCAGCGGCTCTTAAATGACAACATCTCTCTAATAACGTGAGGCTTGTTCAAATAAAGAGAGCTGCGCACAACGGAAGAAAAGTGGTCACGAAAAACATAAAGTGGCCACAACGCGAGAAAGGAGAATAAATGAAAAAAAATCGATTTATGAAAAAAGGAATAAAATTGAAAAACAACAACAGACGCAGACTTATGCTTAAGCGTTGTCACCAAAAAGTACTTCAGCGCCGCAAGCTATTTGTTACCAGCGATATGTTCACTCAGTTAACCCGTACGCCTGGCTAAATAGCTATAAAGCTTTAGGGTTCACTGATTAAACCTGCAAACGATAAATCAATTAGGCGAATTACTCTACTAAGCACATCTTCAAGCGGTACCATAAAACACTAGTTTGAAGCATCCCCCTCTAGCAGTCTTTTCGCCTTTTTGGCAGCCTTTATTTCTTTCCTGCGCTTGCGAAAAAAATCTGACAATTTGTTAGCACATTCGTCAGCTAATACGCCAGATACAACCTCAAGTTGATGATTAAGCGCAGGATGTTGCAATAGGTTCATGACCGAGCCCGCAGCGCCTGTCTTCGCATCCTTTGCGCCAAACACCACCCGCTTTACCCGTGCATGTACCAGCATACCTGCGCACATAGAGCAGGGCTCTAATGTCACATACAACGTAGCATCAATAAGTCGGTAGTTTTGCACCGCAGCTGCTGCTTCTTTAACAGCGCGTAGCTCTGCATGCGCAGATGGGTCATTATCCGTTATCGGCGTATTGAAGCCTTCACCGATAAGTTCACCGTTTAATACTACGCAGGCGCCGACTGGCACCTCACCAATCGACTCAGCCTTATCGGCAAGCGTTAACGCATGCCTCATCCACATTATGTCTTCTTCTGTCGCGATGTCTTCCATTGCGATTTCAGTCAACGGCTCCTGCACAGCCTCTTTTTCTTGCGTTTGCTTGTTTGCAAGGTCGAAGTTTGGTGTTGGACGGTTGCTATTTTGGTCACTCATTCGTCAATTTTGCTACTTTAGTTGGTGAAATTCATTAACATTTATTTTGTATTAGCTTAGGTAAACATTCTAACTTCTTAGAAAGTAATGACTTTTGTCACTTGGCAACCTACTTGCAATCTCTCATTATAACACTGCTAGTGTGATGGACTTAACGGGTTACATTTTTTACTAAAAAGTATGTTAGATAACCGCTATAGTACCTGAAGCGAAGCAGTAATTTTACCGATGAGTATTTAACTAAATACGGGGTGAATTAGGCAACAGGCCAAATTTTCACCTACACTGTTTTAAAGCCATTTGTGAGGGATACCACCGTGAATATGACCGCGATTGCAATAGTAGCCATTTGTGCCTGGGCCTTAGTTTCCATTGTCGAAAGTGCAAAAGACAAAAGTAAGAAGAAACTTAGCAGCAAAGAAACCGATGCTTATAAAGCCGAAATTGCAGAGCTTAAGGAACGAGTTTCTGTGCTTGAGAAGATAGTGACAGACGAGCGCTACGACCTAAAAAAGCAATTTGCAGACTTAGAAAGCGACCGCGTAGCGTAAGCTTGAACTCACGTAATTCAACACATGTTCCATGGCAAGCGCGCTAGACTAAACAACGCTAAGTTTAACTGCGTGCTAGCTCCCTTCTAATAGTTTTCGCTCTGCTCGCTCCACACGCCGGGGTTTACCCGCAATCACTAGCACGTCATGGGCTTGCAAAATAGCGTCTTGGTCTGGGTCTTTAACTTCATTTCCATTCCGTCTTAGGCCCTTAATCGCTACTCGCATTCTCGAGAAATCGATATCTTTTATGGCTTTGCCAATACAGGAAGCGTGTTCGGACAACACCACAGCATGAATAAACTCTAACTTGTCTTCTGTGCCGTAAGTGATCTCTGTTGTTTCTCCCGGGTAAAAGCCGTGCATATGATCGTAGCGACCTTTTCTCTCAGCACGAACCCGTTTCAAAATGCGAGACATCGGCACGCCGGCGTAATGCAGCACCTGCGATACCAACATCAAGCTCCCCTCTTGCAGCTCTGGCACGACTTGATTGGCACCCGCGCTGTATAGGCTTTCAAGCTGGTAGTCTCGTTTGGTACGCACCATAACATCTGTAGTGCTCGTAATGCTTCGGGTCTGCGTTATCACCTGCTTGGCCTTATCGACTTGATCAAACGTAACAAGCACAAGCTTGGCACCTTCTACATTGGCAGTAATCAATATATCTTTTTGACTCGCATCACCGAAGATGACGGGCTCTCCCGCGTTTCGACTCTCGTGTACTCTGACAGGATCCATATCTATGGCAACAAAATGAATGCCTTCCATTTTCAGCATGCGAGCTACCGACTGTCCAACGCGGCCAAACCCACAAATAATGACGTGGTTGGTTAACGGCTCTGCATTACCAAAGCTCACATTGTCATCGAACGAGATATCCTTGTTAACAATACGCCTTGCTATGGTGACGCTGTTATTCATAAGCCACGGGGTTAACGCCATACTGATTACACCCATACACACAATCAGCGATGACTGCTCTGACGTTAACACGCCGTGTGTCGTAGCAAGCGCAGCAATTACAAAACTAAACTCGCCAATCTGACAAAGTTTAACCCCAGCAGACCAGCCATCTATTGCATCGGTTTTAACTAATAGAGATGCGCCTCTTACTAAAATGACTTTAACTATCATCAAAGCAAAAACGCCAAAAACAATCTCAAACAGGCTGTTCCACAGTACAGTGAGTTCTAACTGCATACCCACGGTAACAAAAAATAACCCCATTAAAATATCTCGAAACGGACGAATGTCGGCTTCAAGTTGATACTTGTATTGGCTTTCCCCCAACATCATACCCGCCAAGAAAGCGCCTAGCGCCATGGACAGCCCGAAGTAATAAGTTAGCCCTCCTGCCAATAGGGCAATCAATATAGTGGTCAGAACAAACAGCTCGTCAGTCCTTGTTCTTGCTACCTCTCTAAACACCCAAGGTAGTAACCACTTACCCACTGACATTAGAAACGCAATGACAAACACACCTTTAAGCAACGCCTCGCCTAAAGCTAGCGCAATACTTACTTCACCGGTCTGGGCTAAAAGAGGAATAGCAATTAGGAACGGAACCACCGCTAAGTCTTGAAAGAGTAAGATACTCACCGCTAATTGTGTACGCCTGTTATTAAGAATGCCCATTTCGGTAGCTTGCTTAATTACAATAGCGGTTGAGCTTAACGCCAGCGTACCACCAATAATGATGGACGCACTCATTGGAATGCCGAGAAACAGAGGAACACAGGTAAACACTGCCGTGGTAAACACCATTTGCCCTAATCCTACACCGAATACTAAAGAGCGCATTGCCAACAATTTGGGTAACGAGAACTCAAGACCAAGTGAAAAGAGCAAAAACACTATGCCCACTTCAGCAAGCAGGTGCATTTCTTCTGGGTGGGCAAACACAGATAATAGTTGCGGACCCGCGAGTACGCCGGCAAACAGATAAGCAAGAATAGGAGGGAGATGAATGCGTTTAAATAATGCGACCGCACATACCGATATAAACATCAATATCACGATATTTAAAAAGCTCGTCCCCACACTACCTCCTAAAGCTACATAAACTTCCATTTGTAAAACAAGCGCGATAAATCACGCGATTTTACGTTTTAAACTAAAGACTAGTGCCTGAAACACTTTGTTGGCATCTAGTTTGCAAAATCCCCTGTGTAAATGCAGATCCGGCAAGTTTTGCCGCTGTGATCGCCATAAATTCCGCGAAAATGCAGATGTGGCCACAGAAACGTCAGGGCTTTGACACTTGTTTCTTTGCATATCAACGCATTTTGTATAGGGGCACTACTGTGGATTTTTCAACGTCAGTCTACGATAGCACACAACATAACAATTTTTACCTTGCTGAGAGCACAGGTAAATCACTCTCTTTTAGTGAATTATCAGGCTTTATCACGCAGCTACTTTCTACTCTTGAACTACAAGAGTTAGGTGGCGTGTATTTTCAGCAGCTAAACACGTTGTTACCTATTGTCGGGTTTAGCTTGTCTGACTTTGACTCGCGTTGGGTGTACGGTAATGCAAATATATCGTCAACACTCATTGATTTACCACTACAAGGTGCCAATGCCGTTAATGGCGATCAAGCTCATGTCTATTATTACATTAGTTCACCCTTGTCGTTATCGCAACGGGAGAGTCTATTCCAACTGCATGATTTATTTGGAAAACAAGTAAAGCACGCTCTTTCATTAATGCGTGTGCAACAGATGGCGACTAAAGATGTGTTAACAGGCTTAGGTAACCGAGCGGGCTTTGAGCAGTCAATGACAAGACAACTCGGCTGGGCGCAAAGACACGATGATCCTTTCGCACTTTTGGTGATCGACTTAGACAACTTTAAGTATGTGAATGATAATTTTGGTCATGGCGAAGGTGACAAAGTACTTATCCATGTTGCATCACATTTATCTAATGTTCTGCGGGATGAAGACGAAGCATTTCGCTATGGCGGCGATGAGTTTTGTTGTTTGCTAGACTGTCAGTCGCAACAGCAACTAGCTTGTGCAGCCCAGCGTATTCAAATGAGTATCAATAGCTCTAGCTACTTATCTCGCTTAGGCGTATCAACCAGCCTTGGCGGCGCGATTTATCGCGACGGCGATACGATGAGTAGCCTATTTGACCGTGCTGACAACGCCCTGTATCGCGTGAAAAATTCTGGCAAAAATAGTTATCACGCAGCGTAACGTCGCGATTTGAATTTATCAGGATGGCGGCAAAGCAATGCCGCTTTTGCACATTATTGCCATGGGTACCATAAACAAGAGTTTCTAGCCCTTTCATAAAACGGCACTTTTAGTGCTACATAGATTCAGTCGAGACTAAAGGTTATTTCTATATCTGGCGCTTTGGGCTGCAAATAAACACACCGTCCTTCAACAATCAGTGCGACAGGCTCGTCGTTAATCAAGATTGCCGGCACGCCGTTTCGCTCCCATCTTGGCACGCGCCATACCTTAAACCATTCTTTCAGCAACTTAGATACGTTCGCATTTTCTGGCTTTACTTTAAGGTTGCGAGCATTGGTTTGCAGAGAAACGGTATCTTCTTCTCGCGCTTTTGGCACTGCAATTCGAATATGACCTCTAAGCCAAGGAAGCGCGATATCTTGGTTGGGCGCTAATTCTAGGTTTTGCGGTACTTCATGAGTAGCGTTCACCACCCAATAAAGGTCTTGGTCAAACCGTATTACCCTGCCCCATTTAAAGTTCACTTCAGGGGTTGCATCATGCTTTGCTTTTAACATAGCAAGTACTTGGTCTGTCTGCGCTTTTGAGGGCGACAACTCGCCTTTAGCTCGAAACCACGCGCGAATGACCATAGCCTGCCACGGTAACGACAATGCAGCGAGCTTTGGCCCGTTTAGCCTTAAATCTGAACGTTTACAATCTTCAAAATATTTTTGGGCAGAATCGCTGACTAGTGCACTTTGCTCAGCACAAAGCTCGGCGCTGCGCCCCACGGTTTTGGTTAACTTAGGCCATCGCGCCAGCAAGTGAGGTATAATTTCGTTCCTTAAGAAGTTCCTATCAAAGCTATTTTGCTGATTAGATTCATCCTCAACCCACTGCAACATTTCCTCTTCGGCATAAGCTACAATCTCGGCTTTCTCTAGTGCTAGCATAGGGCGCATTATCAAGGTGTCACCTCGGTACTGAACTTCTCCCATACCCGCTAAGCCTTGTGGACCAGCACCGCGTTTAAGCTGAAGCAATACGGTTTCAATCTGATCTTCGGCATGTTGTCCTAAAAGCAATACACCGCCTATTTGGTCACACACTTCTAACAATGCGTTGTATCGAACCTTACGCGCTTCTGCTTCCAGGCTTTTTCTCGACCCCGTATCAACATCAACTCGATACAAATGAAATGCTACGTCTTCAAGACGACACTGTAATTCGCAGTGCTTTGCCCACTGTTCGGCATTTTCACTTAAACCGTGATGTACATGTACAGCATGAATTGGGCTATCAAACTGTTCCCTATATGCAATAACGGCTTGGAGCAGAACGGTCGAATCCACACCACCGCTGTAAGCAACGACGAGTGGCGTTTGAAGTGGTAGCTTTACATCAGTGAGAGATGTCGCTATGCGGTTGACGATATGTTCGATTGTTGGGGATTGTAGAGGGGTCACAGACCGGTAATACCTTATTCTTTCAACGCTATATTTTACTGAGGTTTAACTTTGTATTTGGCTAAGCACTGGCTTTCTAATAACACACTTTCTAATAACACAAGGGGGTTGGTTACCTTTGGTAAACAACCCCCTTGTTCGTATACGACATTACATGACCGACATGAATTAAGCCGCCGCTCGCTAAATTTTATATCAAGCGTCTAAACTGATAGAGCGCAGGTGTACATAGCGGCTAAATGCACCTTTCATGCTAGTTTTCTTAATGAACTTATAATGAGCTTAGCAATAACCGAACGACAGTAAACGCTGGTAACGCTCTTCCATCAATTTAGTTTTATCTAGTTCTTTAAGCTGGTTAAGCTGCTGCTTAATGACCGCCTTCAAATTAGCCGCCATACCATTATGGTCGCGATGGGCGCCACCTAGAGGCTCTTCAACAATACTGTTAATCAGGCCTAGCTCTTTAATTTGTGGTGCACTTACACCCATGGCTTCAGCAGCGAGTGGTGCTTTTTCTGCGCTTTTCCACAAAATAGACGCACAACCTTCTGGTGAAATAACCGAGTACGTAGAATATTGAAGCATATTAACGCGATCGCCAACACCAATCGCTAGTGCACCACCTGAACCACCTTCACCGATTACGGTACACACGATTGGAACAGTAAGCTCAGCCATTTCGAATAAATTTTTCGCGATTGCTTCACTTTGGCCGCGCTCTTCAGCACCAACACCTGGATACGCTCCGGGCGTATCGATAAAAGTGATGATAGGCATGTTAAAGCGCTCAGCCATCTTCATAAGACGCAGGGCTTTACGATAACCTTCTGGTTTAGGCATACCGAAGTTACGCTTAATTTTTTCGTTGGTGTCACGCCCTTTCTGATGACCAATAATCATCACCGGCTGATCATCTAGCATTGCTGGGCCACCAACAATCGCTTTATCGTCAGCAAATGCGCGATCACCAGCAAGCTCGTCGAATTCTGTAAAAATACGAGGAATGTAATCTAACGTGTATGGACGCATTGGGTGACGTGCAAGTTGAGAAACTTGCCATGCGCCAAGATCAGAAAAGATCTTTTTGGTCAGCTCTGCGCTTTTACCGCGAAGCTTATTGATTTCTTCTTCAATACCAACGTCAAACTCGCCACCTTGATTCACCAACCTAAGCTCTTCAATTTTTGCTTCTAGTTCGGCTATTGGCTGTTCAAAGTCCAAAAACTGTATACTCATTTCATGTCCTATTCGTACTACGCTCGTCTATGCAAACGCGAGATGTCCAATCTATCGAACTCTTACCCTTAATGGTAGAGAATTGAAACGGCTTTGTCTCCCAAACATTGTTTGAGATCGTGCAAAAGTTGGTCTTCAGGGGTAACGTACCATCTTGCACCACACGCTAAGATTACTTCAGCGTCTGGATGGGTTACCGCTAACTGAACAGGACAACTTCCGCCGTTAAATGCCTGCAGGATAGATTGCATCTGACTCATTTTCTTCGGTTCAAGCAGCTGGGTATCAATATTAAGTGCCAGCGCTCTCGCGTTTTTCTCTCGTGCCTGAACAATGTCCATTACATCACGGGCGGTGATTGTATTGCCCCCAGAGAAATCATCAAAGCTGACCTGTCCCTTTATAAGCAATATACTGTCAGTTTCTAACACACTTTCGAACTGTTCGTACATATCGGGGAAGAAACGTACGTCTATTCTGGCACTCTTATCATCCAGTGTCACTATGGCCCAGCGACGACCCCGCTTGTTCGTCATAACACGCACGCCAAGCACCAGTCCTACTGCACTGGCCATTTGGTCTTTATTGGTTGGTTTTAAATCAACTAATCGACCGTCGGTGTAGTAACGCAGTTCTTCCGCGTACTGATTGATGGGGTGGCCGGTTAAGTACAAGCCTAGGGTGTCTTTTTCACCTTCTAGCCATACTTTTTCAGGCCACTCAGGGACATCGGCAAACGCTTGCTTCACGTCTTCTGGCTCGGTAGTCAGTAGGCCAAACATGTCTGACTGACCAAAAGACTCGGCTTTTGCATGCTGTCCAGCGGCGGCAAGGGCCTCGGGTAAACTCGCCATAAGACTAGCGCGATGGGGACCTAAGTTGTCCATTGCCCCCGCTAATACTAGCTTTTCTAGCACTCGCTTGTTTACGCGTTTAATGTCTATCTTGGCGCAGAAATCAAATAGATCCTTAAATGCCCCTTGGGTCTCCCGCGCTTCAATAATCGCTTCAATCGGGCCTTCACCTACCCCTTTAATCGCACCAATACCGTAAACAATGCGCCCTTCGCTATCGACGGTAAATTTGTATTTACCCGCATTTAAATCTGGCGGCAGTATTTCGATGCCCATGCGCTCACATTCATCGACAAGCGTCACGATTTTATCGGTGTTATCCATATCTGCCGACATTACCGCGGCCATGAATTCCGCAGGATAATGCACTTTCAGCCACAAAGTTTGGTAAGACACCAACGCGTAAGCAGCAGAGTGAGATTTGTTAAACCCGTAACCCGCGAACTTTTCTACCAAGTCGAAGATTTTCATCGCTAGATCTGGGTCAATATTATTGCCCTTCGCACCCTCAGCGAACGTGCCGCGCTGCTTCGCCATTTCTTCTGGCTTTTTCTTACCCATAGCACGACGAAGCAAGTCAGCGCCGCCCAGCGAGTAGCCCGCCATTTCCTGGGCTATCTGCATTACCTGTTCCTGATACAAGATAATGCCATAGGTAGGCTCTAGAATTTCTTTCAAGCACTCGTGCTGATATTCAGCATCGGGGTAGGAAATTTCTTCACGTCCGTGCTTACGGTCAATAAAGTTATCTACCATGCCTGATTGCAGCGGGCCCGGACGGAACAGGGCCACCAGTGCGATAATATCTTCGAAGCAGTCAGGTTTAAGGCGCTTAATTAGTTCTTTCATACCGCGAGATTCCAGCTGGAATACCGCAGTTGTCTCGGCGTTTTGAAGGGTTCTGAAACTCTTAGGATCTTCAAGCGGTATGGCGCTGATATCTACATCAACGTTCTTCCCTTCTTTGATCATATCAATTGCCCACTGAATAATAGTCAGCGTACGAAGACCTAAGAAGTCGAATTTTACCAAGCCCGCCGTTTCAACGTCGTTTTTGTCGAACTGGGTTACGGGGTTTTTACCTTCGTCATCACAATACAAAGGCGAGAAATCAGTAATTGTGGTTGGCGCAATAACAACACCACCGGCGTGTTTACCAGCGTTTCTGGTAACCCCTTCAAGTATTCGCGCCATATCGATAAGGTCTTTCACTTCCTCATCGCTTTCATACACTTCTGGTAGCTGTGGCTCTGCTTTAAACGCCTTCTCTAGCGTCATACCTGGATCGGGTGGAATCAGCTTTGAGATTCTGTCTACAAAGCCGTATGGGTGACCAAGTACGCGGCCTACGTCGCGCACTACCGCTTTTGCCGCCATAGTACCAAACGTAATGATCTGCGATACCGCCTGACGCCCATAAAGCTCAGCAACGTGGTCGATTACCTCGTCTCGTCTATCCATACAGAAGTCGACGTCGAAGTCGGGCATGGATACACGCTCTGGGTTCAAGAAACGTTCGAATAGCAAGTCGAATTCAAGCGGGTCTAGGTCGGTAATTTTTAGGGCATAAGCCACTAATGAGCCCGCACCAGAACCCCGCCCTGGTCCTACCGGAATTCCGTTATCCTTACTCCACTGAATGAACTCCATTACAATAAGGAAGTAGCCTGGGAAACCCATTTGGTTGATAACTTCAAGCTCAATGCGAAGTCGGTCATCGTACTCTGGACGTTTCGCTTTGCGCACTTCTTCATCTGGGAATAGAAATTCTAGTCGTTCTTCCAACCCCTCTTCAGACACCTTAACCAAGAAGTCTTCGGTGGTCATGCCGCCGGTTGGAAATTGCGGCAAGAAGTACTCGTTTAACCGTACGGTAACGTTACAGCGCTTGGCAATTTCAACCGTATTTTCTATGGCTTCAGGAATGTCGCTAAATAACTCCACCATTTCCTCTGCAGTGCGCAGATATTGCTGGTCACTGTATCGTTTAGGGCGGCGGTTATCATCAAGCGTGTAGCCATCGTGAATACATACACGAATTTCGTGAGCATCAAAGCCTTCACGGTCAATAAAGCACACTTCATTGGTGGCAACCACGGGTAAGCCGCGCTGCTCAGCAAGCTCCACGGCAAGGTGCAAGTAATCTTCCTCACCTTGCCTACCGGTTCTGATAAGCTCTAAATAAAAGCGGTCGGGAAAATGAGTTTGATAAAACTCAAGGGCACTATCGAGAATTTTGGCGTTGTTTTTCATTAAACCCACACCAACATCACCATGCTGTGCACCCGATAACGCAATCACACCTTCGCTGTGCTCTGCCAACCATTCTTGATCAATGACCGCTCGGTGTGAGAGGTGCCCGCGAAGATAGGCCTTGGAGATAAGAATAGTAATGTTCTTATATCCCTCATTGTTCATTGCAATAAGGGTTAGTCTGAAAGGTTCATCGCCAAAGACTTCATTAGTAACCCAAAAATCAGTGCCGATGATGGGCTTAATACCTAAGTTATGTGCCTCGGAATAAAACTTTACCAAGCCACACATATTCATTTGGTCGGTGATCGCCACGGCAGGCATGCCAAGCGCGGCCACTTTACCTAGAATAGGTTTAACCTTATTCAGGCCGTCCATCATCGAAAAGTCGCTGTGAACACGTAAATGAATAAATGGCGATGACATGATGTTATTTCTCTTCGAGTAGCGCTTTTACAGGTTTAAAACTTTTTCGATAGCAATCTAAGATGCCATATTCAGCGATGGCTTCAAAGTGTGCTTTTGTGGGGTAACCTTTGTGCCCGGCAAAGTTATATTGCGGGTAGGCCTCGTGAAGCGAAATCATATCGTTATCTCGCTCTACTTTGGCAATAATGGAAGCCGCTGAAATTTCTGCGTGCAGGCTATCGCCTTTCACTACCGCTTCAGACTCAAAATTCCACGCAGGAACTCGGTTGCCGTCTACGCGCACAAAGTCAGGCCTTACTGGCAGGCCTTCCACTGCGCGGATCATAGCGAGCATGGTAGCGTGCAGTATATTAAGCTTATCTATTTCTTCAGGGCTAGCTCTACCTATATTCCAGTAGAGTGCTTTTTCACGAATTTCTTGGGCAAGCGCTACGCGCTTTTTTTCACTCAGTTTTTTAGAGTCGGTTAGCCCTTCAATGGGATTTTCAGGGTCGAGAATGACCGCGGCGGTGACCACATCACCGACTAACGGGCCACGACCTACTTCATCAACGCCGGCAATTAACTTATGCAAACAATTCCTCCACGACAGCTTTTGCTGCTGTTTTATCAGCGTTGCATTTTAGCGTATGGTGGAGGTCGGTGAAACGGGAAATAAGGGCTGAATTATCACTTTCGAAGAAGTTGAGTAGCTGATTGCTCATATTCTCTGCATTTACTTCTTCTTGCAGTAATTCAGGAATAATAGCTTCATTAGCCAATAGATTTGGCAACGTGAAGAAAGGCGCTTTATACAGGCGCTGCATAATTTTATACGTGAGTGGTGCAAGTAAATAAGCGGCCACCATGGGGCGCTTACATAACATGGCCTCTAAGGTAGCCGTGCCTGAAGCAAGTAAGATAACATCGCTAGCTATCATCGCATCTCGCGATGTGCCTTGCGTTACCTGAATGGGTAAGCGTTCTTCTGCATTATCAGCTTCAAGCAATATCCCTTTTATTTGTGCAAGACGATGTTCATTAGCAGCCGGGATAAGAAATTGAATGTCGCTGCGTTTAGCATGAATAGCTTCTATGGTCTCCAGAAATACTGGAAGTAGCGTTTCTACTTCGCCTCTGCGTGAGCCGGGAAGTACAGCCAATACGGAAGCATTACCATCTACACCTAATTCTTGGCGCGCCGCGTTTTGGTCGGGCTCAATTGCTATAGCATCAGCCATTGTGTGTCCCACAAAGGTATAGGGAACGTGGTATTTATCGTAAACCTGCTGCTCGAAAGGAAATAAACCCAACACGCGATTAGTCGCTTTCGCTATTTTATGGATGCGCTTTTCACGCCACGCCCACACAGTAGGACTCACATAGTGCATGGTTTTGATACCGCGTGCTTTAAGCGCTTTTTCTACTCTTAGATTAAAATCAGGCGCATCAATACCCACAAAAATATCTGGCGGATTTTGCTCAAAGTGAGCAAGAAGCTGCTTTTTAACTTTCAAGATGGCAGGTAGATGGGAGAGGACTTCGACAAGTCCCATAACCGACAAGGTTTCCATATCGAACAGACTATGAAAACCCGCGTTTATCATATTTGGACCGCCAATACCTTCGATAACCGCATCAGGGTATTGGCGTTTTAACTCTGCAACCATTCCGGCGGCAAGCACGTCACCAGAGGGCTCTCCGGCAACCATGCCGATACGGATAGGCGTAGACATAATTAGCGAATAATGCCTCGCTCAGAGTCTTGTAAGAACTTCACCATAAGGGCCACACCAGGGAACTCCTGTGCGGGTTCGGCAAGTTTTTCAATGGCTTCGTCGACGGTATTGCCTTCACGGTATATGGCTTTGTAAGCGCGTTTAATGGCCATAACTTCTTCTTTGCTGAAGCCACGACGCTTAAGTCCTTCAGAATTAATACCCTGAGGAATATTTTTCTGACCGCTGACCATAACAAAAGGAGGCACGTCGCGCAGAATAATGCCGCCAGCCCCCAAGAACGAATGGGCACCAATCTTACAGAACTGGTGAATACCTGCGGCACCGCCAACAATGACGTGGTCGTCCATGTGAACATGGCCAGCAATCGCAACACTGTTTGCAATAATAATGTCGTTGCCAAGAACACAATCATGGGCAACATGAGAGTTGGCCATAAATAAACAGCGAGAGCCGATAATAGTAATGCTGTTGTCTTGAATAGTGCCTCGGTGAACGGTTACCCCTTCCCTAAACTCATTATCGTCACCGATGACAAGTTCAGTAGGCTCGCCCGCATACTTCTTATCTTGGCAGTCTTCACCAATTGAAGAAAACTGATAAAATTTATTGTTTTTACCGATACGCGTTGGGCCGCGTACCACCACATGTGATTTCAGAATACAGCCATCGCCTATGGTGACATTGTCGTCTACCACACAAAATGGACCAATGGTGACATTTTCACCAATCGTTGCACTTTCTGAAATTACCGCAGTTGGATGGATCACGTTAAGCTATCTCTCTCATCGCACACATAAACTCTGCAACACAAGCGATATCGCCATCAACGCTTGCAGTGCCTTTAAATTTCCAAATCCCTCTGCGCTCTTTAACTAGAGCAACATCAAACTCAAGCCTGTCGCCTGGAACAACAGGACGCTTAAAGCGTGCGTTATCAATCCCTGCATACAAGTATAACTTATCATTGTTACCCATTGTCTTAAATCCTAAAACACCGGCAGCTTGTGCCATTGCTTCAAGAATTAATACCCCTGGGAAAATTGGCTGTTCAGGGAAGTGCCCCATGAAACACGGCTCATTGATAGTGATATTCTTATAAGCCTTTACAGACTCACCCAGAACATAGTCTGTTACACGATCAACAAGTAGGAATGGATACCGATGAGGTAACAGTTCCAATATTTCCTGAATTTCGATGGTATTAAGTGAATTGGCCAAAACTTTCTCCTGTATACAAGCATGACCTGTAACTATTTTATACCAATCAATGCTTGGTAATGTGGTCAAACTCGCCGTAAAAATAAAAACGGCGGCAACCATACGCTGTAAAGCGCAAAAAACAAATCAGACCAACACCTTTGGGGAGTTGGTCTGATAAATTTTACAACTGACTAGTGCAGTTATTAGTTAGTTTTGCTTACTTGCTGAAGAACTTGCTCAGATAAGTCGTGCTCTTCTTTTGCAAACGCAACCGCACCAGCGTTAAGCACTAGGTCATAACCTTGCTTTGCTGCAACAGAGTCGATAGCTTGCTTGATTAGGCCAAGAAGCTTGTTACGCTCTTCGTTGCTGCGACGTTGAATATTTTGCTGCAAAGGCTGACCTTTATTTGATAGCTCTTCACGTACCGACAAGATTTTTTGTTCTAGTTCTTTCTTCTCTGCATCGCTCATTGTCGCCGCATCACGCTGAAGACGCTCAGCATAGAACTGACCATCGCGCTGCAGTTGATTCACTTCTTCAAGCTGGTCTTTAAACTCAGCTTGAATAGCATTTTGAATCTCAGCCGCTTGAGGCATCGCTTGGAAAATACCTTGCACATCGACAACCGCCACTTTCTGTTCGGCCATTACAGATGTACTTACTAAAGCGCTACCCAACATTGCTCCTGCAACGATATGTTTAACCAACTGTTTCAAAGGGAACTCCTTTTGTGAATCTTATTATAGAGCGCGACTCAAGCGCGCTCGCTTTAATGTCTTAGAAAGTTTGACCAATATTGAAAGTGAAGAATCTTGCATCATCACCATCACGCTGCTGTATCGCTTTCGAGAAGCTGAATACCATCGGTCCCATTGGTGATACCCATTGGACCGATATACCTGCCGAGCTACGATACAGGCTCCAATCAGAATAGTCCAATAGCTCACCGCGTTGTGTAGATGCTATGTCAAACTGACGGTAATAGTCATAGTCGAACTCAGTATCCCACACGTTACCCACATCCACAAACAAACTTGTACGAACTGAGTTATCCATTTCTTCTTCAACAAATGGCGTAGGAACAATAAGCTCGATACCGCCAAGTGCCATCGCGTTACCACCTAGGCTTCGCGTCGACCAAGACAGCTGCGCATCAGCTGGATCGCCTGGGAACACTTCGCCATCAGGTCCAACTATAGTGCCCGTATTGCCTAGGAATACACCGCGAGGACCTACCGTGTTATTCTCGAATCCTCGTAGTGAATCAGAACCACCTGCCGTAAAGTTCTCTGTAAACGGTAATATTTGTTCATTGCCGTTAATATCACCGTAACCATTCCCGTAGCCAAGGCGTACGCGCGCTAGGAAAGACCAGCGCTGGTTACGAGATAATGGGAAGTACCACTTACCGTCAAATACCGTTTTAAAATAGTTAACATCTGAGTTTGGTGTGGTAATGCTAAATGAAGCTCGTTGAGATGAACCCGCCGTTGGGAACAAACCACGGTTTAGCGTACTTCGACTCCAGCTTATGCTTGCCAGGTAACTATCGTATTTAATCGCTGCATCTGGGTCTTCACCGTTCGTAAACTGGTTATAAAACTGCTCAGTTTGCTCGTAGTAACCACGGTTGTATAGCTCAACGTTACTATAGGTTAAGCCAAAATTAATGCGGTTGAATTCGTTTATTGGATAACCAACATTCGCACCAATTGACCAACGCTTAGAATTGTACTGGATAACGTTAAAGTCTGAGCCGTCAAACTCACTGTAACCTAAACTACCACCCAAGCTAATCCCGTCAATCGTGAAGTAAGGATCGTTATAAGTAATCTGTGCGCTGCGCTGATATGAAACTGTGCTTAGGTTAAGGCCAACTCGTTTACCTGTACCCAAGAAGTTATCTTGCTGGATACCCGCCTGTAGGCTTAACTTGGTTCTGTCACCATAGCCGATACCCGCATTAAATGAGCCAGAAGGCTGCTCTTTAACGTTATAATTAACGTCAACCTTATCTTCAGAGCCAGGAATACGTACAGTTTCATACTCTACTTCTTCCATATAAGTAAGTCGAGAAAGCTGGTTCTTGGAAGACTCTAGCAAGTTATTTGAAAGCCACGTGCCTTCCATCTGGCTGACATTTTGACGCAGAACACTATCGGCAGTTACTACGTTGCCGTTAAATTTAATGCGGTTGACGTAGATACGTTTGCCTGGGTCAACGGACAGCGTGAGCTTAACCGTTTTGTCTTCGTCATTAATTTCAGGAACCGTAGTTACTGTTGGGTAAGCGTACCCAAAGCGACCAAGATACTTACTGATAAATTCTTCTGTATACGTTACTTCTGCTTGGTTATACAATTCACCCGTAGTAAGCGGAAGCACGCGTTCAATATACTCTTCGTGCCCGAGTACATCGCCTACCAGCTCAACTTCAGAGATAGTGTATTGCTCACCTTCTGTTACGTTCATGGCGATGTAGATACCTGACTTTTCAGGTGTCATTGAAACTTGTGTAGAGTCAACGTTAAAGCGAAGGTAACCACGGTTTAAGTAATGGTTACGCAGCGTTTCCATATCCCCTTGCAGCGTTTGCTGCTGGTAGCGAGTTTCCGACAGGAAATCCCACCAAGGCGTATCGTATTGCAGCTCGAAAGCCTCCATCAGCTCTTCGTCTGAGAAGATTTCGTTACCTACAATATTGATTTGTTCAATTTCAGCCGCGTCGCCCTCTTCGAAAAGTAATTTCAAGTCAACACGGTTACGCGGTAGCGGCGTTATAATAGCCGTCACGTCAGCATTATATTTACCTATGCTGTAAAAGAAGTCTTTCAGGCCATTCTCGATAGAGGTTAGTACGGTCTTGTCGAGTGGTTCGCCAAGCCGAACACCGTTGCCATCCAAGCTTTCTTGAAGCTGTTCATCTTTAATATCATCGTTGCCTTCAAAGATAATATTACTGATTGTTGGACGCTCAGCCACACGCACAACAAGCGTATTGCCGTCGCGAAGAATTTCTACATTTTCAAAGTGAGTTGAAGAGTACAGCGAGCGAATAAGCTGCGTTACCCTGAATGTATTAAGCTCATCGCCAACTTGAACGGGCAAGTAGGTTAAGGCTGCACCAAGTGCAACTCGTTGCAAACCTTCAACGCGAATGTCTTCAACGACAAATTCACTGTCTTGCTCCGCAGCATTGGCAAAGCTAGCACTGGAAAGAATGGCTCCGGCTGCTACTAACTGTTTTAACTTCATCTATTTTTCTTTTCCTAGCCGCGTTTTGTATTAGCTGTTTTGTACTTCCTGATTTGTATCAGGTTATGCGAGCGATATCGTTAAAAATTGCGATACCCATAATCATAAATAGAAGCACGCCACCTATTCTGTAACCCCATTCCTGCACCGCTTCAGGCACAGGCTTGCCTGTGATCCACTCCACGATAAAAAACATGAGGTGACCACCGTCAAGCATGGGCAAGGGTAATAAATTTATTATGCCTAAATTTACGCTTATTAAGGCAAGAAAACTCAAAAAGTACGCAAGTCCATACCCAGCACTTGTTCCCGCACCTTGAGCAATTGAGATAGGGCCGCTTAAATTTTTCACCGACACGTCGCCAGTGATAAGCTTTCCTATCATTTCGACACTAAGTGTCATAAGACGCCATGTTTTATCCAGCGCCTTTCCAATAGCCTCTATAATGCCATATTGATGCGTAAACACATACCCTTCTGGCCAAGGCTCAAATGTTGGGCTTACTCCGAGATATCCACTTTGCCCTTGTGGTGTATCGCGGCGCGCTATCGTGGCATCTAACGTCAGTTGTTGTCCATCCCTTTGTATCTCTAGTGAGATATTCTCTCCAGGTTTTTCTACAATAACGTCAACTAATTGCTCCCACGATGACAACTTAGTGCCACTTAGCGCGATAAGCTCATCACCAGGCTTTAAACCCGCTTGCTGCGCTGCGCTTCCCTCTCCAACAAATCCAACGGTTAAGGTTGCATCTGGTCGATAAGGAGTTAACCCTAAGCTGCTTAAAGGAGACTCGCTATCTGGGTCAAAGTTCCAAGAACCCAGCGTAAAAGTCAGCTCTTTTTCGATGCCTGATGAATTTTTAACCGTAACATTGGCTTTTTCGGCACCAATATTCGAGACTATTTCCAAATTAACCGCTTCCCAATCGGGTGTATTTCTGTCGCCTACTTTGATAATTTCATCACCGGCTTGTACACCGGCAAGTGCAGCAATGCTATCTGGTTCAATGTTTTTTACGACAGGCTTAACGGTTTGCAAACCTACCAGATACATCAACCACAAAGCGAAAAACGCAAATATGAAGTTAACGCCAGGGCCGGCCGCAATAACCGCCATGCGCTGAAGCACGGGTTTGTTATTGAAGGCTTTATCTTCTAATTCTGGTGGCACGTCATCAATGCGTGCATCGAGCATGCGCACATAACCACCCAATGGGATCATAGCGATGACATATTCTGTGCCTGATTTACTTGTTCTACGCCATATAGGCTTTCCGAAACCAATTGAGAAGCGCTCTACCTGAACACCGCATTTACGAGCCACATAAAAGTGCCCCCATTCATGTACAGCAACCAAAATACCTAGGGCAACAATGAATGCACCAAGGCTCCATAAAAATGCTAGCACTGGAATTTTCCTCGAATAATCTCGTTAGCTTTTGCTCTTGCTAAGCTGTCTTGCTCTAGTATTTGCTGAATAGAACTCACCGATACATGTGGCATAGCATTAAGCGTGGCGTCATTCACTTTAGCAATGTCGCAAAACTGAATTTTGCCTTCTAGAAAGGCCTCTACTGCCACTTCATTTGACGCGTTTACTCGCGTTGTTGCACATTGCCCTTCTTTACACGCATCAATAGCCAGTTTCAGATTGGGGTAACGTTTAAAGCATGGGGTTTGAAAACTGAAACTGGCAATGTCAGAAAAGTCGAGCGGCGTCACGCCGGCTTCAATGCGCTCCGGGTGCGCCAAACCATAGGCAATAGGGGTGCGCATGTCAGGGTTGCCCATTTGTGCGATCACCGAGCCATCAACATATTGCACCATAGAATGAATAATACTTTGCGGGTGAATAACCACATCAATATCATCTGCACCAGCACCGAACAACCAACAGGCTTCAATGAACTCCAGCCCCTTGTTCATCATAGTTGCAGAATCGATTGTAATTTTTCTGCCCATCGACCAGTTAGGGTGTGTACTGGCTTCATCAATTGTAATTGACGAGAAGCTATCAAGCGGTCTTTCTCTAAACGGACCACCAGAACCCGTTAAGAGAATTTTACGAATGCCGGATGCGGCAAAGTTACCGTATTCATAATCGTGCGGTAGGCACTGGAATATGGCGTTGTGTTCGCTGTCAATAGGAAGAATTTCAGCGCCGCTTTGGTTCGCAGCCTCGATAAATAAAGCACCAGACATGACTAACGCTTCTTTATTGGCAAGCAAAACCCGTTTACCCGCCTTTACTGCTGCCAGTGTGGGTAAAAGCCCGGCTGCACCCACAATGGCTGCCATTACAGCATCAACTTCAGGCGCGCTGGATACTTCTTCCAGCGCCTTAGCACCAGCGAGAATTTCTGCATCCACACCGTACTGGGATGCTAACTCACAGGCTAGTTTGTAGTTAGCGTCATCAGCAATTACCACATAGCGCGGCGCGCATTTCTGGGCCTGCTCCATAAGCAATTCAAGCTGTGAGTTGCCAGTAATAGCAAATACGCGATATTTGTCTGGGTGGCGGTTTATTACGTCGAGTGTATTACAACCAATGGAGCCTGTGGCCCCTAACACTGTTACTGTTTGCATTACGCCATCCAGGTTACATAGCAGAACGCAAAAACAGGGAATGCCGCGGTTAAGCTGTCGATTCTATCGAGTACACCACCGTGTCCAGGGAGAATTTTGCCGCTGTCTTTAATGCCCGCACAACGCTTAAGCATGCTTTCGTTTAAATCGCCAAGGGCGGAAACAGCCACCGTAATACCGCCAATAGCAAGGTGAAGCCAAATACGCGAAGGCTCTACCTGATAGTGAAGGGCCGCAAAAGCGATAATAGCGAACGAAGCTGCAATACCGCCTAACAAGCCTTCTAAACTTTTACCTGGCGATACGTTAGGGCGTAACTTGTGGCGTCCGAATTTTACGCCAACAAAGAATGCACCAATATCTGCAGCCCAAACAATCCCCAGCACATAAAAGATGAGTGAAGCGCCGTAGAAAGGATCAACATCGTGCAAGCTCGTGCGAAGCGCAACAACCGCTACCCATGTAGGTATAAGCGTAAGTGCCCCAAATAGGGTTCTAACGCTGCGACTGTCTTTCCAGAACTTGGAATATTTGGGATAGGCTAGCACCATAAATAAAGACGCTATCCACCATAATACGGCAACCGTTAATATGGCACGGTATAAACCATGTAATTGGCCTTGATACCAAATCGTGCTGGCATCAACAATAAGAGACAAGGCTATACATATGGCAAAGGCACCTGCCATATAAATGAGCTTTTTAGGACGTTCACATACGCCCGACATATTCGCCCATTCATAAGCGCCGATGCCGACAACACCAGCAATGGCTATTTCAAACCAAAAAATAGGAAGAAAAAGAATAGCGTAAAGCGCCAGTGGCGCGAGGATTAATGCAGTTATTATTCGTTGTTTTAGCATAATTTGCCCTTGGCTATCGTTACCAGGGCAAGCCTGATAATTGCCTGTATGGTGTTAACCATCGGCTGTGACTACCTGTTCACCGGTTAAACCGAAGCGACGTTGGCGAACGTTAAAATCGTCTACGGCCAATTGAAACACGTCTTCGTTGAAGTCGGGCCATAGTACGTCGGTAAAGTACAACTCTGCATAGGCACATTGCCACAGCAAGAAGTTACTAATACGGTGTTCGCCACCTGTGCGAATAAGAAGGTCTAACTCAGGAAGGTTAGCTGTTGAAATGTGCGCATTCAGTGCGTCTTCACAGATGCTTTCCACATCAAGCTCGCCGCTTTTCACTTGCGTAGCAAGTTGCTTAGCCGCGTTTACAATGTCCCATCTACCACCGTAATTTGCGGCGATATTTAAGACCAAATCTTTGTTATCTTTGGTCATGTCTTCAGCTTTACGAATTTTTTCGACCAGCTTGGCATCAAACGCCTCAACATCACCAATAACCTGTAGACGTACACCGTTCTTGTGTAGTCTTTTTGCTTCGCTATTAAGGACAAGATTGAACAGCTCCATTAAGACACTGACTTCTTCCTCAGGACGTTTCCAGTTCTCACTTGAAAACGCGAATAGCGTAAGTGATTCAATACCGTTTTGACGTGCAAAGCGCACAACAGAACGAACAGACTCTACCCCGGCTTTATGACCAAAGGTACGAATTTTCCCTTTCTTTTGCGCCCATCGACCATTGCCATCCATAATGATTGCAACGTGCTTCGGGCCAGCAGATTCTGCTGGCACCTCTGCTTTTGTCGATTTGGCTGCGCTTAAACGCTTTCCAATCATAATACTTACTTATACTTCCATTAGTTCTTTTTCTTTGTCAGCAAGCATGCTGTCAACTTTCTTAATGAAATCGTTAGTAATAGATTGAATGTTCTCTTCTGCAGCGCGGCTCTCATCTTCACTGATTTCTTTTTCTTTAAGAAGATCTTTGATGTCACCGTTCGCGTCACGACGGATGTTACGGATAGCGACACGACCACCTTCCGCTTCATTGCGAACAACGCGGATAAGGTCTTTACGACGCTCTTCAGTAAGAGGAGGAAGTGGAATACGAATTGAACCACCTGCACTCATTGGGTTTAAACCCAAATCAGACTGCATAATGGCTTTTTCTACCGCTTGAATGGCGCTTTTATCAAACACAGTTAACGCTAGGGTACGACTGTCTTCTGCAACGACGTTAGCCACTTGCTTTAGCGGCGTGTCTACACCGTAATAAGGTACCATGATGCCATCTAGAAGGCTTGGATGCGCACGACCTGTGCGGATTTTGCTGAATTGGCCCTTAAGAGAAACTAGGCTTTTTTCCATGCGCTCTTGCGCATCTAATTCAATTTCATCAATCACGATTTGTATCCTATTGTTCTTAATTAATCGTTGTCAGCGTGGCGAATAACAGTACCTTCTTTTTCGCCCATCACAACACGCTTCAGGCAACCTGGCTTATTCATGTTGAATACGCGAATTGGCAAGCTGTGATCGCGCGCCAAAGTAAACGCTGACAAGTCCATCACTTTAAGTTCTTTTTCTAGTACTTCTTGATAAGTCAGTTCTTCGTAAAGCGTTGCTTCTGGATTTTTCACCGGATCATCGCTGTAAACACCATCAACTTTTGTCGCTTTCAATACCGCATCGGCTTCAATTTCGATACCGCGTAAACAAGCCGCTGAGTCTGTGGTGAAGAAAGGGTTGCCTGTACCGGCAGAGAAGATAACAACACGGCCTGACTTAAGAAGGCTAATGGCTTCTGCCCAGTTGTAGGCATCGCAAACACCGTTTAGCGGTATTGCTGACATCATTCGCGCATTTACGAATGCACGATGAAGCGCATCGCGCATGGCTAGGCCATTCATTACGGTAGCCAGCATTCCCATGTGATCGCCAACAACGCGGTTCATTCCCGCTTTTGCTAAGCCTTCGCCACGGAACAAGTTACCACCACCGATAACAAGACCAACTTGAACACCAAGTTCAACCAGCTCTTTAATTTCTTGTGCCATTCTATCTAGCACTTTAGGGTCTATGCCAAAGCCTTCTGCCCCCATTAGGGCTTCACCACTAAGCTTTAACAAAATGCGTCGGTATGCTGATTTTGGTGTGATACTCATAGTTTGAATTGTCCTCGTAAACCCGTTTTGTCCTATGTCTTTCGACAAGCCACTGTTGTAAAAAACATAGGACAAAGCGCTTTCGTTTGTCAGGCAGGCGCGTACTTAATCTCGCCTAGCTTCACACTTACGCATTGCAATGGCAACACTAAAGACGTTCAGCTATAAAAAAGCACCTCCTAAGAGGTGCTTTGTAGTTTATCTAACTATTGCTTAATGCAAAAGATAAACACTCAATTATTTCTTAGCAGCAGCCATTTGAGCAGCTACTTCAGCAGCGAAGTCTTCAGTCTTCTTCTCGATACCTTCACCAACTTCGAAACGTACGAAGTTGATTACGTCTGCGCTGTTGTTCTTAAGAAGCTCAGCAACAGAGATTGAAGGATCTTTAACGAAAGGCTGACCAGTCAAGCTCACTTCGCCAGTGAACTTCTTCATGCGGCCTGCAACCATTTTCTCAGCGATATCAGCTGGCTTACCAGACTGGATAGCGATTTCAATTTGGATTTCTTTCTCTTTCTCAACAACTTCTGCTGGAACGTTTTCAGGCTTAACGAACTGCGGGCTTGCAGCTGCAACGTGCATTGCAACGTCTTTCGCTAGCTCTTCGTCACCGCCAGTAAGGATAGAGATAACACCAATACGGCCGCCGTGTACATACGCGCCTAGTGTATCGCCTTCAACGTTGATAACGCGACGAGGAGAGATGTTTTCGCCGATTTTAGCAACAAGTGCGTCACGAACTTCGCTTACTTTAGAACCGTTAAGTTCTGCATCGTTAAGCGCATCGATGTCGTTGATGTTGTTAGCAGCAGCTACCTCTAGTAGCTCGTTACCAAACTTAAGGAAACCTTCGTCACGTGCTACGAAGTCAGTTTCACAGTTAAGTTCAAGCATAGTCGCACGACCTGCTTCAACCTTAGTAAGGATTACACCTTCAGCTGCGATACGGCCTGCTTTTTTAGCCGCTTTCGCTTGGCCTGATTTACGCATGTTTTCAATGGCTAACTCAATGTCACCATCCGTTTCAACCAGGGCTTTTTTACAATCCAGCATACCTGCGCCAGTACGTTCGCGCAGTTCTTTAACTAGTGCTGCAGTCACTGCCATTTTTCAATTCCTCAGCATTAAATATAAATTCGTTAGGTAAAAGGGGCGATGTCGCCCCTCTCAATACGTTTCGTATTGTAGTACTGCCATATTATTAAGATATGACAGTAAGCAATCAGAATTACTCTGCTGCTTCTACGAAGTCGTCTTGCTCAGCTTGTACTTCAAGGTTGCTTTCGCGACCTGAGTTGATAGCGTTTGCAGCAGCATCCAAGTAAAGTTGGATAGCGCGGATAGCATCGTCGTTACCAGGGATGATGTAATCAACACCGTCTGGGTTAGAGTTAGTATCAACAACACCAACAACAGGAATACCTAGGTTACGAGCTTCTGTTACAGCAATGTGCTCGTGATCTGCGTCGATAACAAAGATCGCGTCTGGAAGACCGCCCATGTCTTTGATACCGCCAAGGCTGTTTTCAAGCTTGTCCATTTCGCGCTGAAGCATAAGTGCTTCTTTCTTAGTTAGCTTCTCAAACGTACCGTCTTGGCTTTGCTGCTCAAGATCTTTAAGACGCTTGATTGACTGACGTACTGTTTTCCAGTTAGTCAGCATACCACCTAACCAACGCTTGTTTACGTAGTACTGGTCGCACTTAAGAGCAGCATCTTTAACTGCTTCGCCAGCTGCGCGCTTAGTACCAACGAAAAGGATTTTACCTTTCTTAGACGCAACACCTGAAAGGTAGTTAAGTGCGTTGTTGAAAAGTGGAACCGTTTTTTCAAGGTTGATGATATGAACTTTGTTACGAGCGCCGAAGATGAAAGGCTTCATCTTTGGGTTCCAGTAACGAGTTTGGTGACCGAAATGCACACCTGCTTTCAGCATGTCACGCATAGAAACATTAGCCATTTTATTTTCCTCTTGGGGTTAGGCCTCCATATACCCCTTGTATCGATTCAGACCAACCTAAATTGAACTGAACACCCCGATACGAAGTGTCGGTATATGTGTGTTTTAATAAAATAAATTTACCCTCTAAAACGGTGCCAAATGCACGTGGCAAAATGAGCTTTCCGTCAGGGCGCGCGCTTTATACCACAATCCCACCTAACCCTCAAGTTTTGAGGGTAAAAAGCGACAATTTGAAGTATTTAGGTTAAAGAAAGTATAGAACCCTTAATGAACTCGCTTTCCACCTCTGCCTTTTGCAGATAAAAGCCAACAATATCATCACCTTACTAAGAATGACCTGAATAGTGTTATAATGCGTAAGTAATCAAAATTCTTCATCAAACTAGTTTCAAACGATTTGAGAGGCGCTGTGACAGCTATTATCAAAACCCCAGAAGAAATCGAAAAAATGCGCGTAGCCGGTAAATTGGCAGCCGAAGTGCTTACTATGATAGGGCCTTACGTAAAGAAAGGCGTTACCACTGATGAGCTAAATACTATTTGCCACGACTATATTGTAAATGAGCAAAAAGCGGTACCTGCGCCTTTAAACTACGGCCACCCGCCTTTTCCTAAATCTATCTGCACGTCAGTAAACCACTGTATTTGCCACGGTATTCCTTCTGATAAGAAACTGAAAGACGGCGACATCATTAATATCGACGTCACAGTTATTAAAGATGGCTATCATGGCGATACGTCAAAGATGTTTGTGGTGGGTAAGCCTTCTATCCTTGCAGAGCGCCTAATTCGCGTTACCCAAGAATGCTTATATAAAGCTATTGAGCAAGTGAAACCGGGTATGCGCCTTGGCGATATCGGTCATATTTGTCAAACCCACGCAGAAGCGCATAACTATTCAATAGTTCGTGAATACTGCGGCCACGGTATTGGCGCTAGTTTCCACGAAGAACCACAAATTGTTCACTACGGTAAGCCAGGTACAGGTGATGTGTTAGAGCCAGGTATGTGCTTTACCATCGAGCCTATGGTCAACGCAGGCAAGCGCTACTCAAAAGTGCTACCAGACCAATGGACTGTGGTAACTAAAGACAGAAGTTTAAGCGCCCAATGGGAGCACACCCTATTGGTCACTGAAACCGGCGTTGAGATTCTTACGCTTCGCGAAGAAGAAACCTTGGAACGCATCATTTCTCACGGATAAATCGACTTCGACAATATTGATAACGTTTCGAATAATCGCGTTAAAAATATGATTTCAGAAGATTGAGTCTATCGAATTATGCAAAGCAGCCGTTGAATTCGCGGCTGCTTTTTTATTGGCTCGTTAGCTCAAATTCCAACTATCAAAGTTCGGCATCGTGTGCCCACTCCCCTCATATTTACTGCGCTACACACCTATAACAAAAAACCATAAATATTCACAATTCAACCTAACTTATGCATTAATTTGCTACTGCGAACTACTAGCAATTCATGCTATTGTTCTTAGCGTCTAAAAAGAAGGCTATTTCAAAGGTGTATTTTGACGCTGCAATCACTGATAAAGAATATCGACACAATTAGCTCTGTTGATGAAATTCCCGCCATTAAATCGTGCGTGGAAGCCAGTTATGCCTGGATAACGGAGTCCTTCGACGCTACGCCGGTTAATCAACTCGTTACCGGTCGTGCACAGTTCGTCGATGCATTGCTTTGTCATCTTTGGCAACTTTATGGTTTAGATACCGTCGATGAATTATCGCTTTGCGCCGTTGGTGGTTACGGCCGTGGTCATCTGCAACCTCATTCAGACATCGATTTACTCATAGTTAGTAAAAAGAAACTTAAGCCCGATGTACAAGAAAAAATTGGCATGTTCATCACCCTTTTATGGGATATCAAATTAGATGTTGGCCAGTCAGTTCGCACTATCAAAGAAACGGTTAAGCTAGCAAAAGACGATATTACGATTGCGACCAATTTAGTGGAAAGCCGATTACTTTGCGGCAGTGAAGCCACCTTTGATAAATTGTGGGATGAAGTTAACGGTCGAAACTCATGGTCGAGCAAAGCGTTTTTCTCAGCCAAGTATGACGAGCAAAAAAAACGCCACGCCAAATTCAACGGTACCGCTTATAACCTTGAACCTAACATCAAAGAAAACCCAGGGTGTTTGCGAGATATTCAGTCTATTGGCTGGGTCGCGAAAAAGCATTTTAAAGAATACGACGGCTGGAACTTAGTTGGCCACGGCTACTTTACCGAGCAAGAGCACAGTGAGTTAATTGCTTGTCGCATGCACCTTTGGAAAATGCGCTGTGCACTGCATCTGATTGCAGGCAGAAGCGAAAACCGACTGCTGTTTGATTACCAACCTGACGTCGCAAAAATGATGGGATATGGTGAAGAAGGCAAATCATCTGTCGAGAAAATGATGCGGGACTTTTTCCGTACCGTGGCGCGGGTGTCTGAGCTAAACCAAATGCTGCTTCAGCGCTTCAAGTACGACATGCTGAACCAAAGCGTTCAGAAAAGCGTGATCATAAACGAAGATTTCGAACTGCTCGATAACATGATATCGCCACGAGACGAAACCGTGTTCTCCTCTCCCGAAGCAATCTTGGACTTTCTGCATTTGGTGGCTAACACGCCAGAAGTACAAGGCCTCAGTACGATTTGCATACGTCAGCTGCGCAACGCTCACCGCGCTTTTGAAGCAGAATACTATGTTGAGCGCCCGCTGTGCCGCGAGAAATTCATGCGCTTAATGAAACAGCCTGAGTTCTTTGATTTAGCATGGGACATCATGCATCAATACGGCATTTTACAAGCTTACCTTCCTGAATGGGATGCGATTGTGGGTATGATGCAGTTCGACCTGTTTCACGCCTACACGGTGGACGAACACACTCACCGATTAGTGAAGCATGTTAACTACTTTTTCTCAAAGGCAAATAAAGACTTCCCACGCTGCGGCAGAATTTGCAGAAACCTTGATAAACCAGAAGTGCTTTACATCGCTGCTATTTTCCACGATATCGCCAAAGGTAGAAATGGCGATCATTCCACATTAGGCGCCCAAGATGTAGCAAAGTTCTGTCAGCAACACGATGTTCCCAGCGACGATGCTGAAATGATTGCATGGCTTGTAGAAAACCACCTACTGATGTCAGTGGTAGCCCAACGCCGCGATATTTATGACCCTGACGTTATAAGCGAGTTTGCTGGCGCGGTAAGAAGCCACAATCACCTTAATTTGCTTTATACGCTCACCCTTGCCGATATTCGTGCCACCAATGACAATCTTTGGAACGACTGGAAAGCATCTTTACTTCGCGAATTATATTTAATGACGCAAAAGGCATTGGATAATGGACTACAGTGTCAAGTAACATTGAACGAGCGAGTAACTACTCACAAACACCAAGCAAGGCAAATTTTGCAAGAGCGCGCTATTGAGCCTGTTGCTATTGATGCATTGTGGGCCCGCCTGGACGACGATTACTTTGTTCGCTTTAAGCCTACTCAAATCGCGTGGCATACTGACGAAATTATTAAAGCTCAGAATGAATGGCTTACACCAGAGCACGATGGCCTGTTAGTAAAAGCAAATGACAACAGTGCGAAAGGTGGCACTGAGGTGTTTGTTTACGGCAAAGATAGAAAAGCATTGTTTGCGCAAGTCGCGTCAGTGCTGGACAGTCGCAACTGTTCAATTCACGACGCCCACGTTACCGTGACCAGAGATGGCTATGTGTTCGATAGCATGCTTATTCTTGAAAATGACGGCAGTCGAATAAGCTCAGAGTCTCGCATTGCGTCCATTGAAAATGCTATTTCTGCCCAACTTGAAAAGCCGGGGCGTTCGCACGAAAATAAGCGTAAATTGCCTCGGCAAATGAAACAACTTGACGTGCCTACTAAGGTACGCTTTTTCAATATCAACGATGAAGCCACGCTTATTGAGTTAGAAGCCCTAGACGCTCCGGGCATTTTAGCTAAAATTGGTCACGCATTCGTTGATACTAATATGACGCTTAAGCTTGCGAAAATTGCCACCATTGGCGAGCGAGCCGAAGATATTTTTATCGTCAGCAATGAGGCTGGCAAAGCATTAACCCAAGAACAACAGGTGAACCTTAAAAAGCGTATCCTGTTCAAACTCGACCAACTTGAAGATATCACAATACCATGAATGAATTGAAAGCCATCATTGAAGACGCCTTCGAAAATCGCGATAGCATTAGCCCTTCATCTGCACCTGATGAAGTAAGAGATGCAGTAGCACAAGCTATTGACCTTTTAAACACAGGTAAAGCGCGCGTTGCAGAAAAAATTGCTGGCGAATGGGTAGTACATCAATGGCTTAAAAAAGCTGTTCTACTTTTCTTCCGTCTTCACAACAACGATGTGATTGAAGGCGCCGAAAGTAAATTTTATGACAAAGTACCGCTTAAGTATACAAACTATACTGCTGAACAGTTTGCGGCTGACGGCGCGCGTATTGTTCCACCAGCAGCGGTACGTACGGGTACATTCGTAGGTAAGAACGCGGTTGTTATGCCTTCTTACGTAAACATTGGTGCGTTTGTTGATGAAGGTACTATGGTTGATACATGGGCGACAGTAGGCTCGTGCGCGCAAATTGGTAAGAATGTTCACCTTTCAGGTGGCGTGGGTATTGGCGGCGTATTAGAACCACTTCAGGCTAACCCCACCATTATTGAAGATAACTGCTTTATCGGCGCGCGTTCTGAAATCGTAGAAGGCGTGATTGTTGAAGAAGGTTCTGTTATCTCAATGGGCGTTTACATCGGTCAGAGCACTCGTATTTATGACCGCGAAACCGGTGAAGTTCACTATGGCCGTGTACCAGCAGGTTCAGTAGTAGTGGCGGGCAACCTGCCAAGCGCAGATGGTAAATACAGCCTTTACGCCGCTATCATCGTGAAGAAAGTAGATGCGAAGACCCGCGCGAAAGTAGGTATCAACGCGCTACTTCGCGGCGTAGAATAAGCAGTATTTCTGGCTTATCGCTAACGGCTCGGGTTAATTTCAATTAGCCGAGCCACATGCTGAAAGACTCACAAATTAAAAGAGGCGCTTATGCACCTCTTTCTTTTCGTAATCAGGACACTCCTAAGAATTAAGCCAACAGCTTGTCTTTAATGGTGTTGACCCACTCAACTACGTCTTTTTCGGGCTCTAGGGTTTCAATCGCGTCAACCTCTAACATATCGGCAACTGCGTTACCTTGTAGCTCGGTAAGCAACGCATGAAACTGTTTACCTGCACCACAGAAACTTTCGCCATAGCTGCTATCGCCTAGGGCTGCCACCGCGAATGGCTTGCCGGTTAGCATAGGCGATTCGTCTTTCAGATCTGAAAACACAAACTCAAGGTTTGGTGGTACATCGCCCTGCCCTGTTGTAGAGGTAATGATCAAAAGTGCGTCAGCATCAGTAAAATCTGCAACCGACGGGTCGCTTTCAAGTGAGCAATCCACGCCCTGTTCAGCTAAGTTCTCTTCCACCTGCTCAGCTACGTGTTGCGCATTGCCGTAAACTGTACCCGCAATAATTTTCAATGTTGCCATTTTTACCTCTTAAACCAATGATCGTCGCCTTTGTCGACAGGCGGAAATTCTAAATATTTTATCAACCTAAACGCAAAACGGCGCTAATTTTTCGAGCCATAGTCGCATTTCACCGTGCATCTGTGAATTAATCGAAACCCACTTTCCAGTGATAGGATGAGAAAAGCCCATATGGGTACAACTTAAGGCCAAATTGTTAAAATTAAAGTGCTGCTTGGCGAATTTGTTTTGTTTGCCGTCCCCGTGGGTAGTATCGCCGATAATGGGGTGACGAATATGAACCATGTGCCGACGAAGCTGATGTTTGCGACCGGTACTAGGAGAAAGCTTAACTAGCGAATATCGTGCACTTTGGTATTTGCCCACAGGCTCAGGCACTTCGAATTTTGCCACTGACTGATACATAGTTGATGCTGGTTGTGGCGGCTGCTGCGGGCGCTTATGCTTGTCGGCTATTTTGTCGTAGCGGTATTTTAGGGCGTAATCGATATACCCTGTGTGATGCACGAAACCGCGAACGATAGCGTGATACGTTTTTACTACCTGCTTGTCCATCATCTGCTGTCCAAGCTTTGCTGCAATTTCTGAGCTAAAGCTAAACACCAGCACACCTGAAGTGGGTCGGTCTAAACGATGAGCAGGATAGACGTGCAGGCCTATTTGGTCTCTAAGTGTCTGTACTGCGAACACCGTTTCATGTCTATCAATCGGGCTTCTGTGTACTAGTAGGCCTGGCGGCTTCTCAATCGCGATGATATGTTCATCTTGGTACAACACAGGCAAATGAAGAGCGTCAACACGACCTTCCTCACCAACGCTTGCCTTTCCTATTGTTTGCTCATCTGAATGCACAGTTAATTGGCCTTTTAAATCGTTCTGCATAGTGCGTTGTGTTTGCTCACCCAATGTCTCCATTGGCAATGTTATCAATTCTTTGTAGTTGAGACAGGGTGCGCTGATTCACCGATGATAAGTATATTTGCGCTGCAGGCGTAATTTGCATGGGTGGTAAAGGCATTTCCTGTTTCAACAAAATGCGCATTTTGGGAATAAAAATAAAAGCCAACCAACTCTCAAACGCTAAACAGTCGACCGCAAAGGGAACTGAGCTTTCCATAGCATTTTTTAGGTCTTGTTCCGCAGGCTCTTCATTTGGCCAAATACCATCCTGATACATGTCTGTTTCTAATTGTATCAATGCTTTACTTAATGCTATGTGATGAGTGCTATTCGTTTTAATCACATCCTCTCCGCAATTCAAAAGCGCTTCTATTTCGAAGCGCGCAGTATATCAGGGGCTAAAGGTCAACATAAGTCCGCGTGTCTTATCGTTGAAATTCATCTGCTGTGATACCATTACTCGTATTTGTTGGCGGTATCTCATCGATGTGCCCCTTTGAATAGATGTGACAGCCTGGCAAATTTTGATTAAAGCAGTATTTTGGAACGAGTTATGAGCGCTAACAGTATTAATTCTATCAGCGAGTTTTTGTTACATGCAGGCACTGAATATCAGGTTTTTGATTTAGGTCGTCGCCTTGAACCCACCGATAGTCAAACCTTTCTAGAAATAGAAAACGGCAGTGCTTACGCGCCCTACCCTCGTCAGCAACACGCGTGGTTCGGCATCGTCTTTTGGAATAAAAATGCTTCTACCCAACACTACATTTGGTTTGTGAAACTGCCGCTTGATGAGCAAGGCTTAGTGGTTGCCGCAGCAAGAAATCATTTTCTAGAGATTATTGTTGATGCACTGGGGCAGTCTGTTGCTGAAGATACTGAAAACGCGCAAACTCTGCCTGATAATCCTTATTCGTTCGTTCCCAATCAATCGCAGCTCGCTCAATTTAACGCACTAGTTAAACGCACCCTAAACCAACCTTTAAGTGAAGAGGCGCAGAAAGTTGAGGCCTACATTCAAGCCCCACAACTGGTTGACTGGCAGCAAATATCCATGCAAAGCGTGGCCGACTTTGTACAAAGCCTAAGCCAACACCCCAAACAAGACAAATTAACGCAAGCAATTGAAACCAACACTTCACTCTACTCACAGGTTTTTCTTAACACATTGATGGAAATGAGCGAAAGCGTTTCTCTACCTGAAAATCTATTAGCGGCGTACTTAATTGAGATAGATAAAAGTGACGACATCAATTTAGCGGCGCTGAGGAGCACGTCAGAAGGTAGTTTCCACCCGACCATCAACAATAAACTACTCGAATTATTAAAGAGCGAAAAATCGCAGAGACTTGATATTTTAAGCGTTATTGCAGCACGCCATTTCGAGCAAATGGAGCCACTACTGCTTAGTGCCTTTTTAGAGCAGGCGGCAATCGTTGATGAAAAAGAGGGTCATAATGGCGCCTTATTCGCAGGGTTCTTTTCGGATTTAGTTCAAATCCCGAAGTTACGCAGACAAGTGCTAACACTCCTGCATTCCAAAGCCAACCCTCAAATTCTCAGCAATGCATTTCAACAATTGTTTGAAAAAGCGAGAAAGTAAATGACGTTACTTGAGTTAGTGGTGTGGATGGTTATTGGGTTTACTGGCTATCAGTTTTGGCGCATTCGAGCCATTTCTGAGCAAACAAACACCTACCTTAAACAATACTGCGATAAACACGGTTTACAATTGCTGAGTGTGGCAAGAGCTAAAACACGATTTTCATTTAAATATGGGAAACCTGACTGGCACAGCTTATTTAACTTTGAGTTCTCGAGTAATGGTGAGGATCGATATACTGGGGAAGTTGAATTGATAGGTGTAAGGGTTATGCGAACAGAGGTGCCGCCGCATAGGGTTTAAGCTTCTATGTCAAAGAGCGTGAGCGGTTCTTAATTCACCATTCAGATCAGGTTTTACATAACAAGTGCATACGGATTGGTAATAAACAACGCAAAAAAAGAGCCTGTAACAGATTCTGTGTAACTGCCATTAGTTAATGTGCTTTTCGAGTCGTTCCTCGAACTCGATAATAAAACGACTCATCGCCTGACGCCAGTT